>Ga0208297_1000021_pt1 | contig 445616 bp, 418 predicted proteins | sample LMS_cellobiose_e_FD_187367 | JGI IMG/M metagenome (GOLD analysis project Ga0208297, IMG submission 187367) | Rumen-fistulated moose microbial communities from Alaska, USA - LMS_cellobiose_enrichment (SPAdes) (version 2) | ecosystem: Host-associated > Mammals > Digestive system > Stomach >...
TCTTCTCAGAAAGCTCAATTCCAAGCTATCTTAATTACTGTCCAGAGTTTCCTCTGGCCGCTATTTGTTGAACCTCACTCTTTTCTTAAGGTCCACATTCGCACGCTGTTCAGTTTTCAAGGTCCGTTGGTTCAGAGCCTCGGCTCCAAACCGCTCAGCCATTTTAGCACACCGGGTGTTCTTTGGCCACTGGATCCTGTTGGATCCTTTGGTTAGCTCACCCTGCGTGGCTCAGCGAGCAATATTTATATTACCACGTCATTTTGCCTGAGTCAATATCCTTTTTCATCCTAAAATGATTTTTCAAGTGCTGTGCATTTACAGTGCATATTTCAAGTGCCCTCGCGGCGCAAATGACGCAAAAATGATCTTACCACGAAATATGCTTTTCGGCTACAGGTATAATCAGGTAAATGCCGAAAAAGAAAATGACAAACAGCAAAGGAGGAGCCCGGTTGTACGCATCTGTTGTATTCACTTTTAACGAGCAAATTGACGCCGAATTTGTAGCACGCTTCTTTGAACCTTGTCCTAAAGTAGCTGCTGTCAGTTATTTCGAAGGCGGTGCTCTGGTTACATTTAAGAGTCCCCAGGATGAACTTGAACTGGAATTACGGACTTTTCTGGAACCAAACGGCATGTTTCGGGCAACGTGGGGCAAAACTCTGACACACATTGACCCTCCGGAATTAGAACAAATCTATGCTGCCAACTGCCATAAAAAATCCACCTCTCAGGAGCAAACACCCTGCGGCTCCAATTGTCTTAAATGCCCCCAATACCGGGGCCGCTGTCGTGGTTGTCCGGTAACTCCGTTCTATCTTGGTGACGATTTCGCCTTAAATGCCATATAATTATCATTTATCATTGCTCTCTGATTCCCCCTGAAGGTTTTGCCGTCAAATCGCCAAATAATGCCGCCAAACATGAAAAAGAGCTGCTTTGCATAATGCATAGCAGCTCTAATAATATCTCTATCTGCCCGTTTGTGCGTACGTTTCTGTTAACGTTTCGAGAACTGCGGAGCCTTGCGGGCTTTCTTGAGTCCGTACTTACGACGCTCTTTCATACGCGGATCGCGGGTCAAAAACCCTGCCTTCTTCAGCGATGGGCGGAAGGTTTCGTCGACAAGTAATAACGCACGAGCCAATCCATGCCTGACTGCGCCAGCCTGACCAGTTACGCCGCCGCCTTCAACACTGACGATGACATCATATTTGTCGGAAGTGCCGGTTATTTCAAGAGGTTGACGGACGATGACTTCTAGAACTTTGCGGCCAAAGTACTCGCCGATCTCTTTACCGTTAACCTGAATGCGTCCCTGACCGGGAACAAGACGAACTTTGGCTACCGAGCATTTACGCCGGCCCGTCCCGTAGTAATTCGATACTGCCATTTTTTAACCTCCCTCCGACTCACAGTTCAAGCTTGAGAGGTTCCGGTTTTTGAGCTTCGTGAGGATGCTCAGCACCACGATAAACCTTCAGCTTTTTAATCATCTGGCGTCCCAGAGTGTTATGGGGCAACATACCGGCAATTGAGTTACGCACAGTTCTTTCCGGGAACTTGCGGAGCAATTCGCCATAAGGTACCGCCTTTAATCCGCCGGGATAGAGAGAGTGAGAATACTTCATTTTCTCTTCCATCTTGTTTCCGGTAAGCACGATCTTGGAAGCATTAATAATAATCACATGGTCACCTGTGTCGACTCCCGGAGTAAAGGTCGGCTTGTGTTTACCGCGTAAAATGGCCGCCACGGAGCTGGCCAGCCGACCGAGGGTCTGCCCTTCGGCATCGACTACATACCATTTCCTGGTGACCTCTTCAGGTTTCGCCATAAAGGTCTTCAACCAGATTCCCTCCTCGATGCTGCTGGTCAACATGGCCCGTCCTCCCGGGGCTCTGGGCAGTCGGGTCAGTTCTACCAATCATTACAACACCAATAATTTTATTATATCCGATAGGCTACTGTCAAGGTTTCTTGCAGAACGTTTCGGTTATTTTCTCAATACCAGTTGTCCGTCTTGTCTCAAAAAAAACACTTCTTGCAGACACAAACCTTGCGGAGGCGCAGTTGGTCCGGCTTTGGATCGGTCAAGTGACTTCAATGCCGTTTCCAAGCAATTACTGGGCAGTTTGCCTGTACCGATCTCAATCAGCGTACCAATGATTATCCTAACCATGTTATATAAAAATCCGTCTGCTTCCAGTGATATTTCTACGATTTTTTCTTTTTGCTCTACGATTGCCCTGCGCATAGTCCGCACAGTGGTCTTGGCCGATGAACCGGCCGCACAGAAAGCGGCAAAATCATGTGTTCCAATCAAAGCAGATAATGCCTGTTGCATAGCGACTATATCCAAAGTCTGCCCCAAATCGGTAACATATCTCCGCTCAAAGACGGGTCTGATCGGATCAGTCCAGATCCGATAAACATAGGTTTTTCCAATCGCGCAAAACCGCGCATTGAATCCCGGGGGAGCTTCTTCGGCATTTAAAACCACAATATCCCGCGGCAGCATCGCATTCAGCGCTTTGACAAACGTGGCGGGCTGGTGTCTGCTGTCGGTATCGAAACTGATTGCCTGTCCCGCAGCGTGCACGCCGGCATCTGTCCTGCCGGAACCGGTAATCCGAATTTCTGACCCGGTCAGTCGGAATAAAGCCTTTTCGATTTCCGCCTGAATCGTATTACCGTTGAGCTGTATTTGGAATCCCGCATAATCTGTCCCATCGTAAGCCACTGTGAGCAATAATGTCCGCAATGGAACACCTCCGGCTTAGTGGAGTCCGGTGCTTGCCGCATTACCGGCATGAGTGGTTAAAGCAATTAAGAATAGCGCCAGAGCAGTAAACATCCAGGTAAATATTAAATGCCGCCACGATATCTTATTCCTAATGATCATGGCTTTGCCCTTCCACCCACGGGCTTCAAGAGTTTCCGCCATTAAATCAGCCTGCCTGATCGTGCTGGCAAACAGCGGTACCATTGCTTTTGATAAAATTCGCACCCGTTGCTTCAGGGAACTGCTTTCCCAGTCCAGTCCCCGCCCACGCATAGCCCTGAGTACGCGAGCCCCTTCCGAAAATAAAATTGGGATAAACCTGAATACCAGAGCGATCGCCAGAGACACTTCCTCAACTCGAACTCCTACTAGCTGCAAAGGTTTAATTAAACGCGTCATTCCATGGGCGATACTTAGTGGTGAAGTCGTCCAGGTCAGCCAGGAAGCGCCCCAGACCAAAACGATGATTCTTAAAAAATAGAGTATTCCGGTTTGTAGTCCCTCCCGGGTAATCTCTAGCACGCCCATGATAGCCGCCAGTGCATTCCCGGGTATTGTAAAGGAGGCGAAAACTAGCGACAGAATTGCAAATGGCAGTGCCGCGCGCAATGGACCACGTATTAATGCTGCCGGTAGTTTGGCAGCGTACATGGCTATTACGGCGAGCACCATCATAAGCAGCATTGTGATAATACTGTCCGAAAAAAGCGCCGCTATCGCCCAGACAGTAATAATGATAATCTTGTTTCCAGCAGCCAGTCTGTGAATAAAGGTTTGGGCCGGATAATATCTTCCGGAAGCAGTCATTGCTTTTGTGACGCCAGCAGAACCTTTCATGGCTTTGCACCGGCCTTCTCGCAGTCACTTTGCAAATCTCCCCCGGTCTTCTCCATCGTTAATGCGCCTTTCAGAAAGCTATTGAGGGCATTCACAATTGCCTGCGTGAAATAGTCTTTACCAGGGCAATTCTCGCCATTGCTATCCCCAATTTCATGGTCTTCCAAAATGCCACTTTGCCGCAGATATCGCCAAAGGCGCAGCTCTTCAGGCAAATCATGCATAGTCCCGGAAATGCCAGAAGCACCGAAAAAACCGGAAACACCGAACTCTGAGCCAACCAGCAACGTCAGAATCTGATCCGGGTTATGGTTTGCCGGGCCCCGTAATTGGCCGGCAGCTTCCATAAAATATGCGGTGTCACAGTGTTTCCAAATATGGTCAATATCCGCAGATACCAACAACACAGCGATGGAACGTGCTCTGAGCATTTCGAGAATCTCGCCAAGGCTTTCCCAGCCTTCGGCATCAAGACCCTCCAAAGGCTCCTCCAGACAAATGACTTCCGGAGAAAGAGCCAAAATGGCGGCCATCGCTACCCGGCGCTGTTCACCAAGACTCAGTGTGTGAGGATCACGCCAGTAATAACGCATAGGATCCAATCCACATAACTGCAGAACCTCAACAACCCGAGCATCCGTCTCACCCCGGGCCGCTTTTTTCGCCATATCTTTCACGTCTTTGGCGCTTTTCAGCCCCAAAATGACTTCTTTCCAAACTGTGCTTTCAATAAGGAGTTCTTCCGGGTTCCTGGGCAGGAAAGCAATGCCCGGTTTCTTCTGCCCGCCGGCAAAACCTTCGAAACATGCTATTTCGCCAAGGTTTTCTGTTACTTCCGCCAGTGTCGTCTGGCTCTTGCCAGTAAGCAGTACGATCGTACCGGGTTTGAGCAACAACTGCGCTTGTGCGTCTGCGCCATCCACGCCGCCTGCGCTGCCTGCGCCACCTGCGTTACCGCGCTCAGTGCGCCCATCGAGCTCATCGCGCCGCCCATCACGCTCATCGCACCTGTCGCTCACATCGCGCCCGTCGCTCACATCGCGCCCGTCGCTCACATCGCGCCTGTCGCGCCCATCGCACCGGCCACCCGCCTCCCGCACCAGCTCATCCACTGAGAAAACCGGCTCGCGCAGCAGCCCCTCGCGGCACAATTCCGACGATATGGTCAGCGCCACCGGAACATTTAATCCCCATTCCGCGATCCGCACGGGATCCCGGAATATTTCCGCCGGTTTCCCGTCGGCGACAATCCCTTTGTCTGCCAGAACAATAGCCCGCGGATAATCCATAATCTCCAATATGCGCTGCGTGACTCTGACCACAGCACAGCCTTCTTTGGTCAAATCGCCAATCTTGCGCTCGAAGTAATCAGTTTCAGCCGCATCCAGCCCAGAAAACAACTCATCAATGAGCAGCAGCTCAGGCCCGGTAATAACCGCCCCGGCAAAAGCCAAACGCCGCTTGGCCGCGGCATCCAGTGCAAGCGGCTGAAAATAGCGAAAGTCCTCGAGCTCAAATTGCTCCAGGACCTGATTAACTTTCCGCGAAACATCGGATGCTGACAACCCCATCTGCAAAAGGCTGAACTCCAAGTCTTCCTGAACCGTGGCTCCGATAAAGTACTTATCAACCCCGGAAGAAATCCATGAGATCCGGCTGCCAAGCAAATCAGCATCGCCTACCGCCTGATTGCCACCAAACATAATCTCGCCAGCAGCCGGTTCCAGCAATCCGGCCATCAGCTTTAGCAAGGTCGTTTTGCCGGAACCGTTTTTTCCGAGACAGGCGATTGCTTCGCCGGAATTAATGTTCAAATTGATGTCCGCCAACACCGTTTCCTGCGCGCCACCCGCACCGCCCATTCTGCTAACAGTATAAGCGAGTGATCGCAGTTCGATCACGGGTGACATGTTACACCAGTTCAATGATAGCCATCGGGGCAGCGTCACCGCGCCGCGGGCCAACTTTCAGAATCCTGGTATAGCCGCCGGCACGCTCAGCATAACGCGGGCCGATCGTCTCAAAAAGCTTCTTCACGACTTCGCCATCATTAATGAATGCGGCAGCTTGCCGTCTGGCACTTAAGTCGCCTTTTTTGGCCAAGGTGACCATCTTTTCGGCGATAACGGAAATTTCTTTGGCCTTTATCTCAGTTGTTTCAATTTTCTCATGCTCAAAAAGTGCTGTAACACTGTTACGGAATAAAGAGCGCCGATGACCGGCATTACGGCCAAGTTTGCGTAACTGCATTTCAAACCCTCCTACCGTCACAGGCCGGGCCGGGCCTGCGCTGCCAAAAAATCTTAGTCGTTAGACTTGCGCTTTCCCTGATCGCAGACTTGCGCCTGTTGGCGCCGTTCGACTCCCGTTTCCCTAGTCGTCAGACTTACGAAGGGACAAGCCCAAATTGCTCAGCTTCTGGTTGACTTCCTCCAAAGACTTGCGCCCAAGATTACGTACTTTCATCATATCTTCTTCTGATTTGCGGACGAGCTCTTCCACAGTGTTGATTCCCGCCCGTTTCAGACAGTTGTATGAACGTACCGAAAGGTCCAGCTCTTCGATGGTCATTTCGAGCACCTTATCCTTGGACTCTTCCTCTTTTTCGACCATAATCTCGGCCTGACTGGCCTTGGAAGACATATTGACAAAAAGCATCAAATGCTCGGACATAATCTTGGCAGCCCAGCTCACTGCCTCGACCGGATTAATCGTTCCATCTGTAAGAACTTCCAGATTCAATCTGTCGTAGTCGGTAATCTGGCCGACACGAGTGTTCTCAACAGTATAATTTACTTTGCGCACCGGAGAAAAAATCGAATCGACCGGAATCACACCAATAATGTTATTGGTGGGGTTACGGTCAGCAGAAACATAACCACGACCATGATCCAGAGTAATATCCATTGCCAAACGTCCGCCAGCTGAAATGGTGGCGATGTGCAAATCTTTGTTAAGAATCTCAACATCAGGATCGGTTACAATGTCGCCGGCGCAGACCGGTCCTTCGACAGAGCGATCGATCCGGATCGTTCTTGGTCCTTCGCCATGAAGTTTAGCACGCAGATTTTTCAGGTTGAGGATGATATCAGTAACATCTTCAACCACCCCTGGAATCGTAGAAAACTCATGCAAGACTCCTTCGATTTTAACAGAAGTCACCGCTATCCCTTGCAATGACGATAAGAGGATGCGCCTTAAAGAGTTGCCGAGAGTCATCCCGTACCCGCGTTCCAATGGTTCCACAACAAAGCGACCATATTGATCAGTGACTTCGAGCGACTCGATTTTCGGCTTCTCAATTTCGATCACTAAAAGCCCTCCTCTAGCCAGGTAATAACGATCTTATAGTATAACCGCCACACGCACTTTTCTTACCAAATGCGCTACTAATTACCTGGAATACATCTCAACGATCAGATGTTCTTTGACAGGAACATCAATCTGCTCTCTGGTCGGCAGATTCAATACTTTGGCTGTCATGGTGTTGAGATCCAGTTCCAGCCAATCGGGCACAACCTTGCCAGCAACATTCTCGATCAGGGTCTTAACCCGCGGAGAATCAGTCTTGTTTTCTGCGAAGGCCACGATGTCGCCAGCCTTGACCTGATAAGACGGGATATTGACTTTTTTGCCGTTCACGGTAAAGAATCCGTGACGCACCATCTGCCGCGCTTCATTGCGTGATGCACTCAGGCCCAGACGATAAACGACGTTATCCAGACGAATTTCCAGCAACTGCAGGAGAATTTCACCGGTGACGCCACGTCCGCGTTCAGCTTCCTCGAAGTAGTTATGGAACTGCCTTTCGAGCAAACCATACATACGACGCAGCTTCTGCTTTTCGCGCAACTGAATTCCGTATTCGCTTACTTTCTTACGGCCTTGTCCATGCTGGCCGGGAGGGTAGGCACGCTTACCAACAGCGCATTTCTCTGTATAGCAGCGATCGCCCTTCAAATAGAGCTTTTCACCCTCACGACGGCAAATGCGGCAGACAGAACCTGTGTATCTTGCCATATTGGAATTACACCTCCGATATAATCAGACTCTTCTGCGTTTGGGCGGACGGCAGCCGTTGTGCGGAATCGGAGTAACATCCTTAATCATGTTGACTTCGAGACCAGCTGCCTGCAAAGACCTAATGGCAGCTTCACGCCCTGCGCCGGGGCCTTTTACGAGAACTTCAATTTGACGCAACCCATGTTCCATTGCTGCCTTGGCAGCGGTTTCGGCCGCCATCTGGGCTGCATAAGGGGTGCTTTTCTTGGAGCCTTTGTATCCCATATGACCGGATGTTGACCATGACAACACATTGCCATGGGTATCGGTAATTGTAACAATTGTATTATTGAAAGTGGAACGAATGTGGGCAACACCACTCTCAATATTCTTACGCTCTTTTCTCTTAACCCGTGCTCCCTTGCGAGGTTTAACCGGCATTCTTTTGAACCCCCTTCTGTAAAGACTTTAACCTTTCCTTAAGCCTTCTTGTGTTTGGCGCCGACAGTCTTCTTGGGACCCTTGCGCGTACGGGCATTGGTCCTGGTTCTTTGACCGTTCACCGGGAGTCCGCGGCGATGGCGCAGACCACGGTATGAGCCGATATCGATCAGGCGCTTAATATTGGTGGTTTCCTCGCGTCTGAGATCGCCTTCCACTTTATAATCACGATCAATTACTTCACGCAGTCTGGTGATCTCATCTTCGGTCAGATCCCGCACTCTGGTATCAGGATTGATACCGGTCTTCTGCAGAACCTCTTTGGAAGTGGTTAGCCCCAGTCCGAAAATATAGGTTAGCGCAATTTCAACGCGTTTTTCTCTCGGAAGGTCCACACCTGCAATACGTGCCATTATCTTCCCTCCTTCGGACGATTAACCTTGTTTCTGTTTATGCTTGGGGTTAGTGCAGAGAATCATGACCCGGCCATGTCTGCGTATAACCTTGCAATTCTCACATATGGGCTTAACTGAAGGTCTTACCTTCATGACAGCGCCTCCTCCCCTACCTTAAGCGATAGGTAATTCTCCCGCGACTCAGATCATAAGCCGATAATTCAACAGTAACCCGGTCTCCCGGGAGTATTTTAATAAAGTTCATGCGCACTTTCCCTGAGATGTGCGCCAGTACACGATGCCCGTTTTCCAATTCCACGCGGAACATCGCATTGGGCAGGGCTTCCATTACTCTACCTTCAACCTCAATGACATCCTGTTTACCCAAGCATCTGTTCCCCCCTTTCCCTCTCTTTCCTAAGCCCCTCAAGGGCTCGGCGTACTTCTTCATTGCCGACATGAATACCCTTCTCGATTTTTGCGGCAAATTCTGTGGCGATTTCCTGGCACAACTCAATATGCTGGATTTTTTTCTTCTTTGGATTACTTACGGCACGGTAACAGCCGTCTACCACAAGAACCGTTCTATAATCCAACAATCGATATACCAAATATTCGCGACCTCGATCACGGCCTGCCTTCGAAATTACCTTTTGGCCGATCTGAACAGGTCTGGCCGACATACATTTTTCCCCCCATTGGTCGTCCTTACGTTCCTTTGGTGAGAATTTCAGGCTCGCCGTCGGTTGAGTATCATGTTGTTTCAAGCACGCGGTCAGAGAGGCATCTGCTGTGACCAGGGTCCTTCTCTTGATCAGGCCCCCGGTGCAACAAGGAACTGGCGCAGACAAGCATAGACTTCTTCTACCGGCTTGCCGCCGTCAAGTTCCCTCAGAATCCCCTTGCGGGCATAATAACTTTTCAGAGGTTCGGTCTGCTTGCGATATACTTTGATACGTTCCTTAATGGTTTCCGGCTGATCATCGCTGCGCTGAATTAATGTACCGGAACATGCATTGCAGCAACCATTAATTTTTGGCGGCATATTCTCTAGATGATATATTGCACTGCAACAGCTGCACACCCGTCTGCCAGACAGGCGCTTTACAATTATATCATCAGTAGCTTCAATATCAAAGACCAAAGATAGCGACCGTCCGGTTTTCTCAAGATAGTCATCCAAAAATGCTGCCTGATCCAACGTGCGCGGAAAGCCATCCAGCAAAAAATTCTTCCTGGCATCTTCCGCGCCGAGACGATCAGCAACCATTGCATTAGTCAAATCATCAGGAACTAGCAGGCCTTGCTCCATGTATTGCTTCGCTTTTATGCCCAGTACGCTCTCTTGCTTTACAGCGGCACGGAAAATATCACCTGTCGAAATATGGGGATACCCAAACTCCCTGGTAATCAGTTCCGCCTGTGAGCCCTTCCCTGCGCCTGGAGGACCTAAAAGCACAAGATACACCGCTTCGCCCCCTATTTCAAAAACCCTTCATATTGACGCATCAACAGTTGAGCTTCGATCTGTTTCATAGTGTCCAAAGCAACGCCGACAACGATGATCAGGCCGGTTCCGCCAAACGCACCGCCAAAGAGCGCCGGTAATCCGATAAAGCTCAGCAGGTTTGGCAAAATCGCGACTGCTGTAAGAAACACTGCTCCGACAAAGGTTACGCGCGTTAATACCTTTTCCATATAGTCTGAAGTCGGTTTGCCCGGGCGAATGCCAGGAACAAATCCGCCGTACTTCTTCATATTGTCGGCCACTTCAACCGAGTTGAATGTAACAGCCGTATAGAAAAAGGTAAAGATAAACGTCAGGATCGCATACAGTAACTGATACGGTATGGTGGTGTACCCCAGGTGTTCGGTAATCCATTTCGCCCAGGGGGCATCCCCAAAGAAACCGGCAATTGTAAACGGAAATGCCAGTAGGGATGACGCAAAGATAACTGGAATAACGCCAGCCTGGTTAACTTTCATAGGCAGATGCGTTGTCTGGCCGCCATACATACGACGTCCAACCACTCTCTTCGCATACTGAATCGGTATGCGACGTTCACCCTGTGTTCCCATGACAATACCGGCAATAATCAGCAGCGAAATAGCAAACGAAATCACGAGCAGAATCGGATTCACGCCGCCTTCGCCAGCCGCAAGAATCGTCTGTCTGATCGACGGAATTAACCGGGAAACAATACCTACGAAAATGAGCAGCGAAATTCCGTTTCCAATGCCAACTTCGGATATTTTCTCGCCCAGCCACATTGAAAACATACTACCGGCGGTAAAGACCAAAATGATCAGCGGGATGTAGGAGTTGCTGATAATGGCACTCCTAAAACCGGCAACCAGTGCCCAGGCCTGAAATGCGGCCAACGCGATTGCAGAATAGCGCTGATACTGGGACAGCTTTTTCCGGCCTTCTTCGCCCCCGTCTTTTTGCAGGCGTTCCAAAGCGGGAATAACCATCACCAGCAACTGAAAGATAATCGAGGCAGTAATGTACGGCCCGACATTCAGTGCAAGGATGGTCATGTTCTGGAGGTTACCTCCCGCAAACATGTCAACAAGGTTCAGTAACCCGCCAACTTCACCAAGGTTAATCAATGAGACATCAATACCAGGAGCAGGAATGTGTGACCCCAATCGGTATATGCCCAAAAGCAGCAGCGTCATTAACAGTTTTTTCCGCAGATCCGGCAGCTTCCAGGCTGTCCGCAGCGACTGAAACAATTATATCACCTCTGCCTTACCGCCAGCAGCTTCGATCTTCTCCGCAGCTGACTTTGTATACCGATGCGCTTTAACATTGAGCTTACGGGTCAGCTCGCCGCTACCCATCACTTTCAGACCATGGCTCAAAGATTTAATCAAACCCTGTTCTTTCAAGAATTCAGGAGTTATTGTGGTTCCATCCTCGAAAATGTTCAGACGCTCGACATTGATCTCCGCATACTCTTTCCGGAAATGATTCGTAAAGCCGCGCTTCGGTAAGCGCCTTTGCAGCGGAGTCTGTCCGCCTTCAAACGCCGGGCCCTTTACACCGCCTGAACGCGCCTTCTGTCCTTTATGGCCTTTACCGGCTGTCTTTCCAAGACCAGAACCAATCCCCCGTCCGGTTCTCTTCGGATAATGCTTGGAACCTTCTGCGGGCTGAAGTTCATGTACTTTCACAAAAATCCACCTCCCTCTGTGCGATGGAGATTACTCGGTTACTTCAACCAGATGGCGAACTTTATAGATCATACCGCGGATGGCGGGATTATCTTCATGTTCCACTGTCTGGTTCAAACGGTGCAAACCCAAAGCTTTCACAGTAGCTTTTTGATCGGCAGCAAATCCAATAGTGCTGCGCTTAAGAGTGACTGTAATCTTTTTGCCTGCCTTCTTTTTGCGTGGTGGCATTTTGCATTACCTCCTAGCCGAGGAGTTCGGCAACATCCTTGCCGCGCATCCGGGCGACCTCTTCCGCCTTTTTCAGGCTCTTCAAACCTGTAATGGTGGCGTTCACCATATTAATGGCATTGGCCGAACCTAAAGATTTCGTAAGGATGTTTCTATATCCGGCCGCCTCCAGGACGGCACGAACCGGACCGCCGGCAATTACTCCAGTACCTTCTGACGCTGGTTTCAACAGGACTGCTCCGGCTCCGAAGCGTCCAATTGTCTCATGCGGAATTGAAGTATTGACGATCGGAGCTTCAAACATGTTTTTCTTAGCGTCTTCAACGCCTTTACGAATGGCTTCGGGCACCTCAGCGGCTTTCCCCATGCCGGCGCCAACTCGACCCTGACCGTCTCCTACCACTACGAGAGCGCTGAAACTGAAACGGCGTCCGCCTTTAACGACTTTAGCCACGCGATTAATGTGGACAACTTTCTCAATCAATTCGGCTCCGGTCGATTCAGAACGTTTCAAGCCTTTCCCTCCCTTGCCTAAAACTCAAGGCCTGCTTCGCGGGCAGCTTCTGCCAGAGCGGAAACCCGCCCGTGGTAAATATGACCGCCACGATCGAAAATAACTGCTTTGATTCCTTTTTCCTGGGCACGCTTGGCAATGGCGCTGCCAACCTCTTTGGCGGCCGCAATATTGCCTCCGTTGCCGCCGGTCTTCCCCTTAATCTCAGCATCAAGAGTGGAAGCGGCAGCTAAAGTGATGCCTTTCTGATCATCAATGATCTGCGCATAGATGTGATTGACACTTCTGAAAACGCAGAGACGCGGTCTCTCAGTTGTACCAAACACCTTTTTGCGAATACGCAGATGCCGTTTTCTGCGGCTGGCTTTGCGATCAGGACGCGTAATCATGATTGCACCTCTCTTCACCGGGAGAGTGCCCGCCTACCCGGACCGCCCTCCCTGTATAAACTTTACTTCTTACCGGTCTTGCCTGCCTTACGCTTGATCTTCTCGCCTTCGTACCGCACACCTTTGCCAAGGTACGGCTCCGGTGGACGCTTGGCACGAATATCAGATGCCACCTGGCCAACCAGTTCTTTATCAATGCCGCGGACGGTAATACGGGTCGGAGCCGGAACTTCAAACTCGATCCCCGCCGGCGGATCAAACTCCACCGGATGCGAATACCCGAGGTTCAATACGAGTTTGTTGCCTTGCTTGGCAGCGCGGTAACCGACACCGCTAATTTCGAGATTCTTGGAAAAACCCTTGGTCACTCCGTCGACCATATTGGCGAGCAAAGTGCGGGTTAAACCATGTAGTGACCGGCTTAATTTCTCGTCATCCGGCCTCTTGACAATCAACTCGTCCTTGTCTTTCTCCACCGTCATCAACTGGTGGAAAGTACGGGAGAGCTCGCCTTTCGGCCCTTTGACTTTAACCAGATTGCCCTGGATGTCAACATTGACTCCAGACGGTATTGCAATTGCCTTTTTCCCGATACGTGACACTTCCTGGCACCTCGCTTTCTACGGACAACGCTGTGTTTTGAGCACGCCGCTTACGATTATCGATTCAGTTAAACCTTTTACCAGATGTAGCAGAGTACCTCTCCGCCAATACCTTCCTGGCGGGCTGCTTTATCTGACATAATCCCGTGGGACGTAGACAGAACGGCGATACCCAAGCCACCCAGAACTTTCGGTATCTGATGCTTTTGAGCATATATCCGCAGACCGGGACGGCTGATTCTCTTCAGACCTGTAATAACTCTTTCCCGACCAGGTCCGTACTTCAAATACAAACGGATGATTCCCTGCTTGCCATCGTTCACCTGCTCGTAATCATCCACATAACCCTCTTCTTTGAGAATTCGGGCAAGTTCGCTCTTAATTGTTGAAGCAGGAACTTCAACTACTTTATCACGAACAATGTTAGCGTTACGAATACGGGTGAGCATATCAGCGATGGGATCGGTCATCACCATGCGACTAACCCCCTTCCAATGAGCTTACCAGCTGGCCTTGGTGACACCGGGGATTTCGCCACGGTGCGCCAGGTCGCGGAAGCATATACGGCACATGCCGAATTTACGCATATATCCACGCGGACGTCCGCAAATCTTGCAGCGGTTATGGGAACGTACCTTAAATTTCGGCGGCCGCTGGGATTTCAGGATCATTGAGAGTTTCGCCAAAATAAATTCCCTCCTTTGCCTGTATGGCTCCCTATTTACGCCGCCCGGAAGGGCAACCCAAGCAGTCTTAATAACTCGCGAGCTTCTTCGTCGGTTCGCGCCGTCGTAACGATGCAGATGTCCATTCCACGAACCTTATCGACCTTGTCGATATTGATTTCGGGGAAAATGAGCTGCTCACGAATTCCCAGGGTATAATTGCCCCGTCCGTCAAATGCGCGGGTGGAAACACCCCGAAAGTCTCTGATGCGCGGCAAAGAAATATTGAACAGCTTATCCAGGAAGTAATACATTCTTTCGCCGCGGAGCGTTACTTTCGCTCCAATGGCAACACCAGCGCGCAGCTTAAACGCGGCAATTGACTTCTTGGCCCGGGTGATCAAAGGCTTCTGCCCGGTAATCTGGCTAAGATCTGACACGGCTGCATCAAGTACTTTCGCGTCCCCGGTCGCTTCTCCAACGCCCATGTTGACAACGACTTTTTCAATTTTCGGTACCTGCATGACATTCTTATAGCCGAAGCGTTCGATCATCGCCGGAATAACTTCTTTGGTATACTTTTCCTTTAAACGGATCACGATGCATTTCCCTCCTTCCCGGGCCTTAGTCTATAGTCCGTCCGCAATGCTTGCAGGTACGCACCGGTTCATTACCGGTAGTATCGCGGCCAATGCGGGTCGGTTTGCTGCATCCCGGGCAAATTAGCATTACTTTGCTCGCGGAAAGCGGCATCGGAATGTCAACAACCCCGCCCTGGGGAGATGTTTTTGTCGGCCTAGAATGCTTTTTGCCAATATTGAGGCCTTCAACAACAACTTTGCCATCTTTGGGCAAAACACGGAGGATCTTGCCGCGGCGGTCCCTGTCTTTACCTGACAGGATTACCACGGTATCGCCCTTACGTAAACGCATTTTATTCTGGGCCACCACCGACGGCCTCCTTTCAACTGTCAATAAAAATTTCTAGCAATAGCTAATCGATTTTACAAAACCTCAGGAGCTAAAGAAACTATTTTCATAAAGTCTTTTTCCCGCAACTCCCGGGCTACCGGGCCGAAAATACGAGTACCACGCGGGTTCTTTTGGTCATTGATAATGACCGCTGCGTTATCATCGAACCGGATATATGAGCCGTCAGGTCTGCGAACCTCTTTCTTGGTCCGTACGACAACGGCCTGCACCACATCGCCTTTCTTCACTCCTGCTCCGCCTGCTCCTTTGCGAGCTGCTGAAGGAGGAAGGGCATCCTTTACTACGGCAATAATTAGATCCCCTATGCTGGCGTAACGACGTTGGGAGCCGCCTAAAACTTTGATGCACATCACTTTCTTGGCACCAGAGTTATCCGCCACATTCAGGATGGTTTGCACCTGAATCATTTCGGCCCCTCCTTTCCAACGATCTGGATTACTTGGCTTTCTCTATAATATCGACAACCCGCCACCGCTTATCACGGCTTAGAGGACGGGTCTCCATAATGCGGACTTTATCGCCTATCTGACAGGCATTGGCTTCATCATGAGCCTTATAGCGCTCAGTCCGTCTGATCGTTTTGTTGTACAGCGGATGCTGTACCAGACGCTCAACAGTGACAACAACGGTTTTATCCATTTTATCACTGACTACCTGGCCGATCCGTGTTTTGCGAAGACTGCGCTCAGTCACCTGTAATAACCTCCTCCCCGTCGAAATCATGAGTCTTATAGACCCAGTTGACGCTCGCGAATCACTGTTTTCACTAACGCGATGCCCCGACGTACATCTTTGATCCTCATTGGATTATCCAACTGACCAGTGGCGAGTTGGAACCGGAGGTTAAAATACTCTTCTTTGAGATCGGCGAGCTTTTCATTGAGTTCAGATCCAGTCAAATCGCGAATTTCTTTGACTTTAACCTTCATTAAGCTCACCCGCTTCCTCGCGTTTTACAAACTTGGTCTTAATAGGGAACTTATGGGCCGCAAGACGACAGGCCTCACGTGCCAGCTCTTCACTGACTCCCCCGACTTCGAAGAGAATCCTTCCAGGCTTGACAACTGCTACCCAATGTTCGGGCGCACCTTTACCGGAACCCATACGAGTTTCAGCCGGCTTGGCTGTCACCGACTTGTCTGGGAAAATCTTAATCCAGACTTTTCCGCCACGCTTGAGGTAACGGGTCAGTGCAATACGGGCAGCCTCGATCTGAACATTGGTGATCCATCCGGGCTCAAGGGCTTTTAGGCCAAATTCTCCCAGAATCAGACTTGATCCGCGAATAGCCTTTCCCTTCATACGGCCGCGCATAACCTTGCGGTACTTTACTCTCTTGGGGACTAACATAACTTACTCGCCTCCTTGGGCACGGACGGCGGCTTTTTTCTCCGGCAGGATTTCACCTTTGTAGATCCATACCTTCACGCCAATCTTGCCGTAAGTGGTGTCCGCCTCGGCGAAACCGTAATCAATGTCTGCCCTCAAGGTATGCAAAGGTACTTTACCTTCGGTATACCTTTCTGTACGGGCAATTTCAGCGCCACCCAAACGTCCGCTGACAATAATCTTGACGCCCTGGGCCCCAAGACGCATTGTCCGGCCGATGGACTGTTTCATGGCTCTGCGGAATGAAACACGGCGTTTCAGCTGAAACGCGATGTTTTCCGCTACCAGCTGGGCATTGGTTTCCGGCTGTTTAATTTCCGCGATATTAATATTAACCTGTTTTCCGGTACGCTGTTCAAGGTCTTTACGGAGTTCTTCCACTTCGTTTCCGCCGCGGCCGATAACCATGCCAGGACGGGCAGTGTGAATGGTGACCTTCAGCTGGTTGGCCTTGCGCTCTGTTTCCACTTTGGCAACGCTGGCGCTTGCCAACTTCTTTAATAAATATTTACGGATTGCAATATCTTCGTGAAGCAAAGTAGCATAGTCTTTCTCAGCAAACCACTTTGCATCCCAATCCCGAATAACACCGATTCTAAATCCAATTGGATGAACCTTCTGACCCACGCGTTATCCCTCCTATCGTTGTTTGAGGACAACCGTAATGTGGCTGGTCCGCTTACGAATCATAGCCGCCCGACCTTGCGCTCTCGGCATGAACCGTTTCAAGGTCGGCCCTTGATCGACATACGCCTGGGCAACATACAGGGCGTCGCGGTTCATCTGATGGTTGGTCTCGGCATTGGCAGCCGCCGATTTAACGACTTTCGAAATTACTGAAGCGGCGGCTTTCGGGGCAAAATCCAAAGTACTGATTGCCTCCGCCAGGCTCTTGCCACGAATCAAATCAATGACCTGTCTGACCTTGCGCGGGGCAATTCTTACAAAGCGTGCTGACGCTTTGGATTCCATGCCTGTACCTCCCCTCTCTTCCCTCCCGGGAAGACTAATTGCCTTATTTCAAGGCTGTTGACTTTTCGGTGCGCCCGCCATGACCGCGATACGTGCGTGTGGGGGCAAATTCACCGAGCTTCTGTCCGACCATTTCTTCTGAAATATAGATCGGAACATGTTTTCTGCCGTCATGAACAGCCAGGGTATGACCCACCATTGCGGGTACTACCATCGAGGCGCGCGACCATGTCTTAATGACGCGCTTTTCGCCTTTTGCGTTCATCGCTTCGACTTTTTTCAAAAGGCTCTCTTGCACATAAGGGCCCTTTTTAACTGAACGTGACATTGCCGTTCCTCCTTCGTAACGCTTACCGGTTGCGCCGTTTAACGATTAATCGGTCGGACGGCTTGCGTTTCCGTGTCGGATGTCCCAGTGCCGGCTTACCCCACGGAGTTGTCGGAGCACGACCAATGGGTGAACGTCCTTCACCGCCGCCATGCGGGTGATCAACCGGATTCATAACGACTCCGCGGTTATGCGGTTTACGGCCTAACCAGCGTTTGCGGCCGGCTTTACCGATGCGAACATTCTCGATATCCTCGTTGCCGACCTGACCAATTGTTGCCATACATTCCAGTCTGACCAGACGCATTTCTCCACTGGGCAGCCTGAGGTTGGCGTAATCGCCTTCCTTAGCCATTAACTGAGCCCCGACGCCGGCCGAGCGGACGATTTGACCGCCGCGTCCTGCACGCAGCTCAATGTTATGAATAATGGTACCGAGCGGGATATTCGCCAGCGGCAGTGCATTACCCGGTTTAATATCGGCATCCGGGCCTGACTTGACGATCTGCCCGACTTCGAGTCCGTTCGGAGCTAAGATATAACGCTTCTCTCCGTCTAAATAATGGAGTAATGCAATTCGTGCCGAACGGTTGGGATCGTATTCAATGGCCGCCACTTTCGCAGGCACACCGATCTTATTACGTTTAAAATCAATTACGCGGTACATCCGCTTATGCCCGCCACCGCGGAAGCGGCTCGTGATGTGTCCGTGCGCATTGCGTCCACCGGTTTTCTTAAGCGGTTCCAGCAGCGACTTTTCCGGTACACTTTTGGTGATTTCCGAAAACTCGGAAACTGTCATAAAGCGGCGGGCCGGAGAAGTCGGCTTGTATTTACGAACAGCCACGCTATTGACCTCCTTTACACCGGACTGTCAGCCCGTTCTTAAACACCTTCGAAAAACTCGATGCGGCTTCCCGGTGCCAAAGTCACTACGGCTTTCTTCCAGTCCGGCCGCTGGCCGCGGAAACGACCCATGCGGGCAAACTTACCTTCAACCCTCATTGTGTTAACTGCCAGCACCTTGACCTTGAATATTTTTTCGATGGCGTTCTTGATTTCGGTTTTGTTCGCTCTCAGATCAACCTTGAATGCATACTTGTTTTCTGCAATCATGGCGTTGGTTTTTTCAGTGACCAACGGTTTGCGGATAATATCTCTCGGATCCATTAAGCGAACACCTCCCCGACCACTTTAGCAGCATCGGCTGTTAAAATGAGATTCTTGTGCCGCAGCACATCGTAGACATTCAGGTCTGTCGGGATCATGGACGAAATGCCGGGAATGTTACGGGCAGACAATACTACATTCGCATCTTCCTCGGCCATTACCACGATCGCTGAACGGTCTACGTTCATTTTGCCCAATAAGGCAGCCATCTCTTTCGTCTTCGGCGCCTCGAAATGAAGGCCTTCGACGATCAAAACCTCGCCATCACGCACTTTGGCTGAAAGAGCAGATTTAATGGCGACCCGGCGGGCTTTTTTCGGTAAATTGAACTTGTAATCACGGGGCTGAGGACCAAAGACGACACCGCCTTTCGTCCAAATCGGTGACCGGGTACTTCCATGACGAGCCCGGCCTGTACCCTTCTGTCTCCACGGCTTGCGGCCTCCGCCGGAAACCATGCCTCTTGATTTGGTGGCTACGGTTCCTTGACGCATGCCAGCCAATTGCATGGTTACCGCCTGATGTAGCAGGGCTTCGTTTACTTCTGCTCCGAAAACCGCGTCGTCGAGGTCGAAGTCACCAACCAGTTCTCCCTGGGCATTATACAAAGGTACTTTAGGCATTTGACATCCTCCCTTCGCGACCGGTTACTTGGCTTGTTTGACCCTTTTAGTGGTCCGTTTGACAAGAACCATTCCGCCGCGACTTCCGGGAACTGAACCCTTAATTAACAGAAGATTGCGTTCGGCGTCCACGCGCACTACCTCCAGACCCCGAATGGTCACGCGCTCCATGCCCATATGGCCTGGCAGACGACGGCCTTTAAAAACTCTGGCGGGGTCGGTTCCGTTTAAGGAACCCGGACGGCGGTGATACATTGAACCATGGCTCATTGCCGCACGATTGAAGTTATATCTTTTGATAGTACCGGCGAAACCCTTACCTTTTGAAGTACCAACGACATCAACGATTTCGCCTTCTTTAAAGATATCGGCTTTGACTTCCTGTCCAACGGTGAGATTTTCGCCTTCTTCTAAGGCAAATTCTCTCAGAAGCTTGACCGGCTTGGCATTAGCTTTTGCAAAATGCCCGAGCAACGGCTTGTTGGTCCTATTTTCTTTTTTCTCACCAAAACCAAGCTGCACTGATGAGTATCCGTCTTTTTCCAGGGTCTTGGTCTGCATGACGATGCATGGACCGGCTTCGACCACTGTCACCGGAACAGCCTGGCCTTCAGGGGTAAAAATCTGTGTCATACCGACTTTTCGCCCCAAAATGCCTACTGGCATAATGGCACCTCCTCGGATGTCCGACAGGCGAACATAAAAGTCATTTTACAACTTAATTTCGATATCCACGCCCGCCGGCAAATCTAAACGCATTAATGCATCTACAGTTTTTGGAGTCGGCTCGAGAATATCGATGAGTCTTTTGTGAGTACGCATTTCGAACTGTTCACGAATATCTTTTTCCACGTGCGGAGCTCGCAATACCGTGAAAATATTCTTGACTGTCGGCAGCGGAATCGGTCCCGAAACCATTGCGCCGGTCCTTTTTGCCGTCTCGACGATCTTCTCAGCCGACTGGTCCAGAATTTTATGATCGAAGGCCTTCAGCCGGATCCTTATTTTCTGGCTGGCCACATCCGGTCCCTCCTTCGTCCCTCCGGGTATTAGGGCAATTCACATGAGCTGCTGCGGCGGCCGGACCTCCGGCCGCCAGCTTAAAAATTACTCGATAATCTTGGTAACAACACCGGCGCCGACTGTGCGTCCGCCTTCACGGATGGCAAAACGCAGGCCTTCTTCCATGGCGATCGGGGTGATGAGTTCGATTGACATCCGAACGTTGTCGCCAGGCATGACCATTTCTACGCCTTCCGGAAGCTTCGCTACACCGGTAACGTCGGTGGTACGGAAATAGAACTGCGGACGATAGCCATTGAAGAACGGGGTATGACGGCCGCCCTCTTCTTTGGACAACACGTAAACTTCGCCTTCAAACTTGGTATGCGGGGTGATTGAACCCGGCTTCGCCAAAACCTGACCGCGTTCGACCTCTTTGCGGTCGATGCCGCGCAGCAGGAGGCCGACGTTGTCGCCTGCTTCAGCCTGATCAAGCAGTTTACGGAACATTTCTACGCCGGTGACGACGGTCTTGCGGATTTCATCCTTCAGACCGATAATATGGACCTCGTCGCCAACTTTGACAGTACCGCGCTCGACACGACCGGTGGCCACTGTACCGCGTCCGGTAATAGTGAACACGTCTTCAACGGGCATCAGGAACGGCTTATCTACGGCACGCTGCGGAGTCGGGATGTACTTATCCACGGCATCCATCAGTTCCCAAATCTTGCCGCACCACTGGCAATCGCGAGAACCACAGCCGCATTCCAGAGCTTTCAGACCAGAACCGCGGATGATTGGAATCTCATCGCCAGGGAACTCGTACTGGTTCAAAAGGTCACGGATTTCAACTTCGACGACTTCGATCAGCACTTCGTCATCCACCATATCGACTTTGTTCAGCCAGACAACGATGTACGGCACGCCAACCTGACGGGCAAGCAGAATGTGCTCGCGGGTCTGCGGCATCGGGCCGTCCGCCGCTGATACAACCAGGATTGCGCCGTCCATCTGGGCAGCACCGGTGATCATGTTCTTGACGTAGTCAGCGTGACCCGGGCAGTCCACATGGGCGTAATGCCGCGCTTCAGTCTGATACTCAACGTGTGCAGTGTTAATCGTGATACCGCGCTCCTTCTCTTCCGGAGCCTTGTCGATTTCATCGAATTTCACGACATCTGCTTGACCGCTTTTCGACAAACACAAGGTAATCGCCGCGGTGGTGGTGGTCTTACCATGGTCAACGTGACCAATAGTACCAATGTTCACGTGCGGTTTGGTACGCTCGAATTTTTGCTTAGCCATTAACTTATTTCCTCCTTCAACCGGAATGTCGGGAGCCTGCGGCTCCCACTTTATTTAATTCGGGTTTTATATCAACACGGCCTGATATGATTTAAGGACCGCGCTTTCCCAATTAACTTACCGGTCTGTTTGCCGGTTGCCGGTTAACTAACCTACCGGCCTACCGGCGACCAATGACTTCTTCTGCGATGGCTTTTGGAACTTCGTCATAAAAAGCCGTATGCATCGTGTAGGTAGCGCGTCCTTGTGATCTGGACCTCAGTTCCGTGGCATAACCGAACATTTCGGATAGTGGAACATGAGCTTTAATCACCTGGGCACCTGGCCGCGTGTCAATTCCCTGAACATGTCCGCGTCTGGAGTTTAAATCTCCCAGGACATCGCCCATATATTCTTCCGGCACGACCACTTCGACGTCCATAATCGGTTCGAGTAGTACCGGCTGACCTTTGCGGCAGGCTTCCCGAATTCCCATGGAAGCGGCGATCTTGAATGCCATTTCCGAGGAGTCAACCTCATGATAGGAGCCGTCCACCAGACGTACTGAAACATCCACGACCGGGAAACCAGCCAGCACGCCGTTTTGCAGGGCTTCACGCGCACCGCTTTCGACTGCCGGAATATACTCTTTTGGAATTACGCCGCCAACAATACTATTGATGAATTCAATGCCTGCGCCAGCCTCACGGGGTTCAACCTCAAAAACAACATGCCCGTATTGTCCGCGGCCACCGGATTGCCTGACGAATTTACCTTCAGCTTTAGCAGACGCACGAATAGTTTCTCTGTACGCCACCTGGGGTTTTCCAACATTGGCTTCCACGCGAAATTCGCGCAGGAGTCTGTCAACAATAATCTCAAGGTGCAACTCGCCCATACCCTTGATGATTGTCTGCCCGGTTTCCTGATCAGATTGCACCCGGAAAGTTGGATCTTCCTCTGCCAGCTTAATCAGGGAAGCGGCCAGTTTATCCTGGTCGGCCTTGGTTTTGGGCTCAATGGCAATTGAAATAACTGTTTCCGGAAACTCGATGGCTTCCAGCAAAATCGGATGCTTCTCATCAGCGAGAGTATCCCCGGTAGTGCTTTCTTTGAATCCCACGATCGCGGCAATGTCGCCGGCGTATAATGTTTCGATATCCTCGCGGTGATTAGCGTGCATACGCAGAATGCGTCCGACTCTTTCCCGTTTTTGCTTCGAAACATTGTAAATATAAGATCCGGTATTGAGCACGCCGGAATATACTCTGATATAAGTAAGCTTTCCGACAAAAGGATCTGTCATAATTTTGAATGCCAGTGCCGTAAACGGAGCATCGTCTTTTGCAGCCCTGACCACTTCTTGCCCATCGGGAGTCTTGCCCGGTGTATCTGGCAGATCAAGCGGTGAAGGCAAATATTGCACTACAGCATCCAAAAGCAGCTGGACACCCTTATTCTTGAAAGCAGAGCCGCATAATACCGGAATAATCTGATTCGTGACCGTGAGCCTTCTGATGGCAGCCTTTACCTCTTCAACACCCGGCTGAATACCCTCCAGGTATTTCTCCATGAGGGCTTCGTCCAGTTCTGCCAGGCCGGATATCAGAAGCTCATGATATTGTTCGGCTTCATCTTTCATATCCGCCGGTATTTCAACGATCTCACGCTTGGTCCCCAGATCATCCTCATAGATGACAGCATTCATCTCTACCAGGTCGATAATGCCGCGGAAAGAATCTTCGCTGCCAATCGGAAGCTGAATTGCCATCGGGTTGGCACCCAAACGTTTGCGAATCTGTCCGATAACCCGCTCAAAATCCGCTCCGACCCGGTCCATTTTATTAACAAACGCCAGCCGTGGTACGCCATACTTATCGGCTTGACGCCATACTGTCTCAGACTGCGGTTCAACTCCGCCAACTGCGCAGAACAGCGCTACTGCGCCATCCAACACTCTCAGGGAGCGCTCCACTTCCATGGTAAAGTCCACGTGCCCGGGCGTGTCAATAATGTTAATACGATGCCCTTTCCATTGACAACTAGTGGCAGCAGATGTAATGGTGATTCCGCGTTCTTGCTCCTGGATCATCCAGTCCATGGTCGCGGAACCTTCATGAACTTCACCCATGCGGTGAAGCTTCCCCGTGTAAAAGAGGATGCGCTCGGAAGTTGTAGTTTTCCCTGCGTCAATATGGGCCATAATGCCAATATTTCTTGTCTTCTCCAAAGAAAATTCTCGAGCCGTCATCATCTCACACCTCCTTTAACACAGGTTCCATTACACCACATAACCTTACCAACGATAATGTGCAAAAGCACGGTTGGCTTCTGCCATCTTATGGGTATCTTCACGTTTCTTAATCGAAGCACCCACGCCTTGTGCGGCATCCATGATTTCTCCGGCCAACTTCTCAACCATCGTTTTCTCGCCGCGCTTACGTGCAAAACCGATAATCCAGCGCATTGCCAGGGCATTGCGACGCTCAGCACGAACTTCCACCGGTACCTGGTAAGTGGCACCGCCGACTCTGCGAGCTTTAACCTCAAGAACCGGCATGACATTCTTCATGGCCTGCTGGAATACTTCCAACGGATCTTTGCCGGTTTTCTCCTTGATCAGGTCAAAAGCTTCATACAAAACCTTCTCGGCAACGCCCTTCTTGCCGGAGTACATAATCTTACTGATAAATTGTGTTACAACTTTGCTCTGATAGATTGGATCAGGCAAAATTTCACGTTTGGCTACATAGCCTCTCCTAGGCAACTAGGGTTCCCCCCTTTTTACTTCTTGCCCTTGGTCGCAGCCGCTTTAGGCCGTTTTGCTCCGTAGAGCGACCGGCCCTGCTTGCGATCCTGGACGCCGGATGTGTCAAGAGTTCCACGAATAATGTGATAACGGACGCCGGGAAGATCTTTAACACGACCGCCGCGAATCAAAACAACCGAGTGTTCCTGGAGGTTATGTCCTTCTCCCGGAATATAGGCAGTAACCTCAATCCGGTTCGTCAGCCTCACCCTTGCAGTTTTCCGCAAAGCAGAGTTAGGCTTTTTCGGAGTCATGGTGGAAACGCGGGTGCATACTCCGCGCTTCTGCGGATTGCCTTTTTTACTGCTGACTGCCTCTTCACGATTGGTGTTATATGACCACCGCAAAGCCGGAGCGCCACTTTTAACAGCAATCGACTTGCGTCCTTTACGAACGAGCTGGTTAATGGTCGGCATGATTGCTACACCTCCTTCCCGGCAAACACTGATGTTCTGGGGCTGGTGGGCCAGCTTCACGTAAAATAGTGACCACGCTGGCGCCAACCTCAATCTTACATAATTTCCCCAAATCGCTTTGGGAAAATGTTGTTTTTTCTGCTAACAGGCCTTTTTCCCGGCAGGCATCAGAAATCTGCTGCACTAACGCTTCATCGGCATCCGCAGCCAGCAACACCCGCGCTGCTTGGTCCTGTCTCAGAGCTCGCAGCGTCTGTTTTAAACCGACTACCTTTGCTTTGGTGTTAGCGATCAAATCCTGCATCCTGGCAGGTTCCTCCCTTATTCGGAAAAGACTGCGCTTTTCCGGACACTATTTTATTTTAACAGCAGGGAGAAACACTGTCAAGAAAATATCTTTTTATGCGCCGGTTGCCTGTCCGGCTGCTGCTTCCTCTGAATGATCCTCTTCAGTCAGAACAGCGCCTTTTTTGGCGATCCCGTCTTTGGCTTCGGCCACGGCTTTGGCCCCGGTTTCAGCTCCAGCTTCGGCTCCGGCTCCGGTTACGGCTTCGGCTTCGGATCCGGATCCGGATTCATATTCGGATTCGGCCGCGATCTCAGCATTCGCCTCGGTTCCCGTCTCTTCATCGGGGAAGCCAATCATGCCAGTACCTGCTGGAATCAGCTTACCGATAATAACATTCTCTTTAAGCCCCAGGAGATGATCGGCTTTGCCTTTAATGGCGGCATCCGTCAGTACGCGCGTGGTTTCCTGGAAGGATGCTGCCGACAGGAAGCTGTCCGTAGCCAGCGATGCTTTGGTTATGCCCAGAAGCACCGGTTTCGCAGTCGCAGGTTCGAGACCCGCCTGGATGGCAGCTTCGTTTTCGCTCTCGAAGGACAGAATGTCTTCCAGACCACCTGGCAGGAACTCGGTGTCTCCAGGCGATTCGACTTTGACTTTTCTGAGCATCTGCCGCACGACGACTTCAATATGCTTATCATTGATTTCGACGCCTTGCGAACGGTAGACCTTCTGCACTTCGCGCACCAAATACCGCTCTACGCCGCGGACGCCTTTAATTTTGAGAATATCATGCGGGTTAACAGACCCTTCCGTCAGCTGATCGCCAGCGGATACAACGGCGCCGTCGCGGATATGCAGCCTGGCACCAAACGGCACCACATAGGATCTTTCTTCGCCGTCTTCTGTTGTTATAATTACCTTGCGGATACCCTTTTCGTCAACAATTGACGCTGTGCCGCCAACTTCGGTAATAACTGCCTGCCCTTTCGGCTTTCTGGCTTCGAAGAGCTCTTCAACTCTGGGCAGACCGGCCGTAATATCATCGCCGGCAACACCGCCGGTATGGAAGGTACGCATAGTCAGCTGTGTACCAGGTTCACCAATCGACTGAGCTGCGATAATACCCACCGCTTCACCGATGCCAACCGGTACATTGGTCGCTAGATTGCGGCCATAGCATTTGGCACAAACACCGTTGCGGGTGCGGCAGGTCAGGACGGAACGCACCTTGACCTGTTTAATATCTGCTTTCACCAGCGTCTTGGCCAGTTTTTCATTAATTTCTTCGTTAGCCCTGACTATGACATCTCCGGTCTTCGGATCAGTGATATCCTCCAGAGCATAGCGGCCTACTACGCGCTCTTGCAGTCCCTCGATAACCTCATTTTCGCCCTCGCACAGGTCTTCCAGGATGATCCCGTTGGTGGTGCCGCAATCGTCTTCACGAACGATCACGTCCTGAGCGACGTCTACCAGACGGCGGGTCAGATAACCGGAGTCTGCTGTACGCAGTGCTGTGTCGGCCAAACCTTTACGGGCACCATGGGTGGAAATAAAGTACTCCAAAACGGTCAGGCCTTCACGGAAGTTGGCCTTAATCGGAAGGTCAATGATCCGTCCGGACGGGTCGGCCATCAAACCGCGCATACCTGCCAACTGGCTCAGCTGCGAGATGTTACCGCGGGCACCGGAGGTGGCCATCATATAGATTGCGTTGAACCGATCCAGGCCGTCCAGCATTGCCTGGGTCACTTCTTCGCGGGCTCTGGTCCAAATGTCAATGACCCGCTGATAACGCTCATCTTCGGTGATCAAGCCGCGTTTATACTGCAGCTCAACCTGCTCAACCTCTTTTTCCGCATTCGCCAGGATTTCTTTCTTGGCTGGCGGAACCGTAATATCGCTTACGGCAATGGTGGTACCGGACTGGGTCGCAAAGCGGAAACCAAGCCGCTTAACTGTATCGAGCAGCAAAGCCACTCTTTCAGTCGGGTAAAGCTGAGTAAATTCTCCCACCAATTTGCCCAGGCGTTTACGATCGATTACTTCATCAACAAAGCCCAGATCCTGAGCAATTTCTGGCACGGCCTTACGCAGTGCATCATTGAAAATCAGGCGGCCGGTTGTTGTCCGGATCCGTTTACCGTCCAGACGCACCAGAATCTCTTCCTGAAGTTTAATGTTACCGGTTTGGTACGCCATAATCGCTTCTTCGGTATCTTTAAAGACCGGAAGCACGGCGCCTTCCGGAGCCTCACGCTTAATGGTCAGATAGTAGCAGCCCAGTACCATATCCTGAGTAGGAGTGGCAATCGGTCTGCCATGCGCCGGCGACAGGATGTTGTGCACCGAGAGCATCAGTTCCTTGGCTTCTCTCTGAGCCTTATTGGACAAAGGCACATGGACAGCCATCTGATCGCCATCGAAGTCAGCATTGTATGCTGAACAGACCAGCGGATGAATCTGGATGGCACGGCCTTCTACCAGTACAGGTTCAAAAGCCTGAATACCAAGGCGGTGCAAGGTTGGGGCACGGTTCAGCAGCACCGGATGATCTTTAATGACATCCTCGAGAACGTCCCAGACTTCCGTGCGGGCCCTCTCAACCATGCGCTTGGCGCTCTTGATGTTATGAACAAAACCTCTGTCTACCAGTTGCTTCATGACAAAGGGCTTGAACAGCTCCAGAGCCATTTCTTTCGGCAAACCGCACTGGTGCAGTTTCAGTTCCGGACCAACAACAATAACCGAACGTCCGGAATAGTCAACACGTTTACCAAGCAGGTTCTGACGGAAACGTCCCTGCTTACCTTTTAGCATATCAGAAAGGGACTTCAGCGGACGATTGCCAGGGCCTGTTACGGGACGACCGCGCCGTCCGTTATCAATCAATGCGTCAACTGCTTCCTGCAGCATACGCTTTTCATTGCGTACGATAATATCAGGAGCGCCCAATTCCTGAAGCCGCTTGAGGCGGTTATTGCGGTTGATCACGCGCCGATAAAGATCATTCAAATCGGAGGTTGCAAAACGGCCACCGTCCAGCTGCACCATGGGGCGCAAATCTGGCGGAATAACCGGAATTACGTCCATAATCATCCACTCGGGACGATTGCCTGATTTGCGGAATGCCTCGACAACTTCCAAACGCCGGATCGCACGAATACGCCGCTGTCCGGTTACCTCTTTGACCTCTTTGCGCAGTTCAGCGCTGAACTGCTCCAGATCGATCTCTTCCAGCAGATTCTTGATTGCTTCGGCACCCATTTTGGCCTTGAATGCCTGGCCATAACGTTCACGCGCTTCGCGATACTCGTTTTCGGTCAGCAGCTGCTTTTTGCTGAGTGGAGTCTCGCCGGGATCGATCACCACATAAGAGGCAAAGTATAAAATCTTCTCCAAAGCGCGCGGTGACATATCAAGCAATAGACCCATGCGGCTCGGAATGCCTTTGAAATACCAAATATGCGAAACAGGCGCAGCCAGTTCAATATGACCGAGACGTTCACGACGCACTTTGGAGCGGGTTACTTCCACGCCGCAGCGGTCACAGATAATCCCTTTGTAGCGGATACGTTTATATTTTCCGCAGTGACACTCCCAGTCTCTTTGCGGACCAAAGATTTTTTCACAGAATAATCCTTCGCGTTCTGGCCTGAGGGTACGATAGTTGATCGTCTCGGGCTTCTTAACTTCCCCGCTCGACCAGCCTCTGATGCGTTCAGGCGACGCAAGTCCAATTCTTAAGGCGTCGAAATTATTAGCTTCCAGCATCACGGCGACCCCCTTTATTTATCAATAACGCTGTCCAGATCTTCAAAATCTTCCGCTTCAACATCTTCTTCTTCCAGGTTCACTGCATCATCGGTATCAAAATCGGCTTCAATATCCGCTTCCGCTTCGGGTTCGTCTTCCGCGTCGATTTCGAGTTCACCGGCACCAATGTCATCTTCGCCAATTTCTTCGTCCTGTTCTTCATCGATATCATCGATATCAATGCTATCATCGCCATCTTCGCCATCGCCTTCGCCATCACCATCGCTGCGACCGGATCCGGATCTGGGTGCCCGGGCGACTGGCATTGGCGACTCAATATCGATGCCCAATTCTCTGGCCATCTCACGCACATCTTCGCGTGAATCTTCATCCTCATCCTGGATCTCGATCTCGCCATGCTCCTTGGAGACGACTTTCACATCCAAGCCCAGGCTTTGCAGTTCTTTGATCAGAACCTTAAAGGACTCCGGCACACCAGGTTCAGGAATCGTTTCGCCCTTGACGATAGCCTCATATGTCTTCACACGTCCGACAATGTCGTCCGACTTGACCGTCAGCAATTCCTGCAAAGTATAGGCTGCGCCATAAGCTTCGAGTGCCCATACCTCCATTTCTCCGAAACGCTGACCGCCAAACTGAGCTTTACCGCCCAGTGGCTGCTGGGTTACAAGCGAGTACGGACCGGTGGAACGGGCATGAATCTTATCGTCAACAAGGTGGGCCAGTTTCAGCATGTAGATATAACCTACAGTAATCTCATTGTCAAAAGGCTCACCGGTACGCCCGTCATACAGTACTGTCTTCCCGTTCTTCGGCAGCCCTGCCTCTTCTAGCGCATTAAAAACGTCGTCCTCATGAGCACCGCCAAATACCGGGGTAGCCATATGCAAACCTATAGCATTGGCAGCCCAGCCAAGGTGTGTTTCCAGCACCTGACCGATATTCATACGGCTTGGCACGCCCAGCGGATTCAGAACAATGTCTACCGGAGTGCCATCCGGCATATACGGCATATCTTCGATCGGCAGGATCTTGGCGATAACACCTTTATTACCGTGGCGTCCAGCCATTTTATCGCCTTCAGAAATCTTACGCTTCTGAGCGACGTACACCCGCACCAGCTTGTTGACACCAGGGGCTAATTCGTCGCCGTTTTCACGGGAGAAAATCTTGACGTCTACGATTTTACCGAATTCGCCGTGCGGTACACGCAGCGAAGTATCGCGAACCTCGCGGGCCTTTTCTCCGAATATGGCGCGCAACAGGCGTTCTTCCGCCGTCAGTTCGGTTTCACCTTTCGGTGTTACCTTGCCGACCAAGATATCGCCGGCTCTTACTTCAGCGCCTACCCGGACGATACCGGAAGCATCCAAATCCTCCAGGGCTTCTTCGCCCACGTTGGGAATGTCACGCGTGATTTCTTCCGGACCAAGTTTGGTATCACGTGCTTCAGCCTCATATTCCTCAATGTGAATCGAGGTGAAAACATCATTCTTGACCAGTTCCTCACTGATCAAAATGGCGTCTTCGTAGTTGTAACCTTCCCAGGGCATAAACGCGACCAGCACGTTGCGTCCCAAAGCCAGTTCGCCGTAATCAGTCGCCGGTCCGTCAGCAATTACATCTCCGGCCTTGACTTCCTGACCATGATACACAATCGGTTTCTGGTTCACACAGGTACCCTGGTTACTGCGCTTATATTTTAGGAAGCGATGTTTTTCACAAGCTTTTACAGAGACCGTCTCGGAAAGATCCAACCCCTTCGCAGGATACAGGTCCTCCGCATGCAAGCCTCCCTTGGCAACGTTTGTAATTTCAATGCCGGGAACTTCGGCCAGCGCTGCACACAGGCGTGCGATCGTATCATAGGTTGCGAAGCTGAACTCGCCAGCTACCGCAAACTGATCGGATTTCTTCCATTTGAAATCGATGGTCAGGTTCGCGCTGTATTTCCCGATTACCAGATGCGCCTTGCCAACCGTGCCAAATTTGGACATTGGCAGATTGGCTTTAGCGGCTATTTCTTCGGTCGGGATCCGCAGCGCCTGAATGACCTTGCTGATGGGAGCCTCACCAAACTGATTAGCATCAAAACGGATCGCAAAGCCTTCGATTTCAAGCTCTACCTTGTCACCGGATACATAAGTGACCCGGCCATCATTACGTGCCAAAACCACTACGCCAGAGTCAATGGCAGCCTTGTATTCCATACCGGTTCCGACCAGCGGAGCTTTCGGCACCAGGAGCGGCACTGCCTGCCGCTGCATGTTTGATCCCATTAGCGCTCTGTTGGCATCGTCGTTTTCCAGGAAGGGGATCAGGGCGGTCGCAATACTGACCAGCTGCTTCGGCGATACGTCCATATAGTCAACCTGCTCCGCCGGAACAACCAGAATCTCATCTCTCAAACGTACTGAAACACGCGCATTGACGAACTTCCCTTCTTCATCAAAAGGTTCGTTAGCCTGCGCAATGACGTATTTATCTTCTTCGTCAGCCGTGAGGTAAACGATCTCGTCGGTTACGCGGCTGTCGATCACGCGGCGGTACGGAGTTTCAATGAACCCAAATTCATTGATACGTGCATAGGTTGTTAAGGATCCGATCAGACCGATGTTCGGACCTTCAGGGGTCTCAATCGGACACATTCTCCCGTAGTGGGAGTGGTGTACGTCACGCACTTCGAAACCGGCACGTTCACGGGAAAGACCACCGGGGCCGAGGGCTGACATACGCCTCTTATGAGCCAGTTCATCCAGCGGGTTGACCTGCCCCATAAACTGAGACAGCTGGCTGGAACCGAAAAATTCTTTAATAGCCGCAACCACAGGCCTGATATTAATCAGAGCTTGCGGAGTAATGGCGTCAACATCCTGAATGGTCATTCTTTCACGCACGACACGTTCCATACGTGAAAGACCAATGCGGAACTGGTTCTGCAACAGTTCTCCGACTGACTTGAGACGACGGTTACCGAGGTGGTCAATATCATCTGTCTGACCTTTTCCAAGCAGCAGATTATACATGTAAGTCACTGTCGCCACAATGTCTTCTTTGGTGATGGTTTTCACATCACGCGGGATGTCCAGGTTAAGTTTTTTGTTGAGTTTGTAACGACCGACCCCTGCGAGATCATAGCGCTTGGGTTCGAAAAACAGCGTTTCAAAAAGCTGCCGGGCGCTTTCCGGTGTCGGAGGCTCGCCTGGACGCAGTCTTTTATAAATCTCAATTAGCGCTTCGTCTTCGTTGGTGGTGTTATCGCGCTCCAGAGTATTACGCAGGGCATCCGAATCACCGATTACATCAATAATCTGATTATTGGTGGCATAGCCAAGCGCTCTAATCAGAATGGTCGCCGGACTTTTTCTGGTGCGATCCACCCTGACGTAAAGCACGTCATTGGCATCAAATTCAAACTCCAGCCAGGCACCGCGATTCGGAATGACGCTGGCCGTAAAGAGCGGCCTGCCATTGGCGTCAAGAGTACTGCTGAAGTAAACCCCTGGTGACCTGACCAGCTGGCTGACGATAACACGCTCGGCTCCATTAATGATAAAAGTACCTTTTTCAGTCATTAATGGGAAATCGCCCATAAATACTTCCTGTTCTTTGACCTCTCCGGTCTCTTTGTTGATCAGACGTACGCGGACGCGCAAAGGAGCGGCGTAGGTAACGTCGCGTTCTTTGCATTCATCGACCTCGTACTTCGGTTTACCCAGACTGTAATCAATGAATTCCAGGACGAGGTTACCAGTAAAATCCTGAATGGGCGAGATGTCGTGGAACATCTCCTTTAGGCCTTCGTCCAAAAACCATTGATAAGACTTCTGCTGAACCTCGATCAAATTGGGAATCTCAAGGATTTCCTCAAACTTGCCGTAACTGCGCCGTTTGCGCGAACCACAATAAACAATCGTGCTGTGCCCGCGTTCTCCTGCGCGACTGGCGGCCGACCCTTCTTCCGCGAAAGCGGCGCCTGCAGCTTTTTTGATCCCGTTCGGCATACCGTTCACCTCTTATCCTAGATTCCTTGCTGAGCAAACGAGCATGCTAGGTATGTTGTAAGACTGCGCTTCTCAGCTCCAGCAAATAACCTCAATGGCATTAACTTGCTAAACCAGCCAAAAGTTCCATAAGTATAGAAGTAAAATTGCAGATGACAGATAAACAAATACGAAGTAAAAAAGACAACACAAAGCAAGGCTGCTCCCTGGCTACCTCGCTTGTATCAAAACCATAATAATTGCTGTTGATGATGAATTGAGGACAGTTTAATCCCTTGTGAAAATATGTAATTCACAGCGATTATCTCTTCGACTCCCCTCTACCACCCGCATTTTTTTATGCTAACATATCTTAGCATGCTTGTCAATCATCATTTAATGCATAAATTTTAAATGATCGATTGGGGACAGGTTTGTTTGGGCTATTTTGACCCATTTGGGGACAGGTTTATTTGGATCGTTTTGACCCGATCGGGGACAGTCCCCAAAAGGATCATTTCGATCGATTGGGGACAGTCCCCAAATGGTACAAAATGATCGATTGGGGACTGTCCCCGATCGATCGCGCGCGTATTCACACACAAAAGCCGGGTCCCGTAGTAACAGGGCCCGGCTTGAATTGATCCGCAACCGTAGGATGTTACTTAATCTCCACTTTGGCGCCGACTTCGGTAAGCTTGGCTTTGATCTCTTCAGCGTCAGCCTTGGCAACGCCAGTTTTGACCGGCTTCGGAGCATTGTCAACGAGGTCTTTGGCTTCTTTGAGGCCCAGTCCGGTAATGTCACGGACGACTTTGATGACCTGAATCTTCTGAGCACCGGCTTCGGCGAGAATGACGTCGAACTCGGTTTTCTCTTCAGCAGCCGGAGCAGCGGCGGCCGGGGCGGCGGCAGCAACGGCTACCGGAGCAGCGGCGGAAACGCCAAATTTCTCTTCAAATGCTTTGACCAAATCGGCCAACTCAAGAATAGTCATACCTTCTACGATTTCAAGTACTTGATCAATCTTAGACAATGAATTCTCCTCCTCTAACTTTAAGCATCAAGCTTAAGCTTTAAATGTGTTTGGCAAATTGTATTTGCATTGAAACGAACGTGAACAAAGTGAGCGAACGTGAGCAGACTTGAACGAAACGAACTTGAACAAACTTTCGAAACTGGCTCTTTAAGCCTCTGCACGGGAGGCACGCAGCGCTTCCAATGCGTATGCGAAGTTGCGTATGGGAGCGCCAAGCAGCCTGGCGAAATTGGTAACCGGAGCATTCATGCTGCCCATAAGTTTGGCGAGCAATTCGTCTTTGCCCGGCAATTCTGCCAAAGCCTTTACCTTATCGATTGAGATAACCTCACCGTTCAGTAAACCGCCTTTTAACTCCAGATTTTTATGACTCTTGGCAAATTCTGCAAGAATTTTTGCAGGAGCAACCGGGTCATCAAATCCGAAAGCGTAAGCAGTCGGGCCCTCTAGCAGTGGATCCAGGCCCTCGATTTTGGCCTCTTTGGCTGCCAGGGACGAAAGAGTGTTTTTCACAACACGGTATTCTACATTGCTTTCACGCAGTTTTTTGCGGAGAACAGTCACTTCACTGACATTCAAGCCGCGGTAATCTGCGATCACAACGCCGACCGCCTTCTCAAACTTTTCTTTCATTTCGGCTACGGTTGCTTCTTTTTCGGGTCGTGCCAAATAACTACACCTCCTATCCAATAAAATAGGGCCCCCGCAGACAAGGAGGCCCTTCATTGGCGAAAGGTCTTTTTGCCTCGGCAGGCGGGTTATTCAATACCCCTTAAGCATGTGCACCTGCTGTCTGCGGCAAATCGAAAAATTATAAGGCTTCAATGATACGAAAATACTAAAATACTAATTTCAATAATCTAATATTGTTTGGTTATGCCCTTAGTGTTAGTTCAGACAGTGCAGAGGTTACTTCTCCGTTCCTCCGCCTGCGGCTGCCACTATGGGGCTGATTTTCACACCAGGACTCATAGTGGAAGAAACCACTACACTCTTAATATAAGTTCCTTTGGCGGTAGCCGGTTTGGCCTTGACAATTACGTCAAAGAGGGTTTTGAAATTGCCAACCAGTTTATCAACGTCAAATGAGACTTTGCCAATCGGAACATGGACGATACCAGTCTTATCGACACGGTATTCGACTTTACCGGCTTTAATTTCCTTAACAGCCTTGCCAATGTCCATTGTCACTGTACCAGTTTTGGGGTTCGGCATCAAGCCTTTGGGACCCAAAATGCGGCCCAGTTTACCGACAGCACCCATCATGTCGGGTGTGGCAGCGGCGATATCAAATTCCAGCCAGCCTTTGGAAATGTTTTCAATCAAATCTTCAGCGCCGACCACATCGGCACCAGCCTCTTCAGCCTCTTTCGCTTTCTCGCCTTTTGCGAAGACAGCGACTCTGACTGTACGGCCAGTTCCATAAGGCAGTACAACGGCACCACGAATTTGCTGATCAGCATGACGCGGATCAACGCCCAAACGAATGGAAACTTCGACAGTCTCGTCGAATTTGGCTTTCGCCATATTTTTGATCATTGTAAGAGCTTCTTCGGGGCTATAGAGCTTTTGGGGTTCGATGGCAGCGGCCATCGTGCGGTAGTTTTTGCCATGACGAGGCATTCTTTCTTCCTCCTTTGTGGTACAAACGGACCTGGTCCTCCCACTACTGTGCCAGATAAATATTACAATATTACTTAATTGCTTTCTGATATCTGGCCTGCAACGCGACAACGCGACAACGTGACAATTAGTCTTCGACGACAACGCCCATGCTGCGGGCTGTTCCGGCAACCATACGCATAGCTGCTTCAACATCCGAGGCGTTTAGGTCGGGCATTTTGATCTGAGCTATTTCGCGCACTTTGTCTTTGGAGATCTTAGCCACTTTATCACGGTTGGGAACGCCAGAACCTTTTTCAAGGTTAATAGCTTTTTTGATCAGTACTGGAACCGGGGGCGTCTTAGTGATAAAAGTGAATGAACGATCTTCGTAGACGGTGATAACTACCGGAATGATCATCCCGGCATCTTTGGCGGTCCGCTCGTTAAAAGTTTTGACAAACTCCATTATGTTGACACCATGTTGTCCAAGAGCAGGACCGACCGGCGGTGCAGCGGTCGCTTTTCCGGCGGGTACCTGAAGTTTAACCAGTGCCGCCACTTTTTTCGCCATTTGTTTGCACCTCCTTACATGCCAGATATAATCATTACTATTAGCATTACTGCTCTATTCAGAAATACGAACGCGTCATACGCGTTCGACCTGACCAAATTCAAGTTCAACCGGTGTTTCCCGGCCGAACATACTGACAAGCACCTTAATCTTGCCGCGTTCCGGATTGATTTCTTCCACCAATCCGTCAAAATTCTCAAAAGGCCCGCGGATTACCTTGACATGATCACCAACGGCATAATCAAATTTCTGCCGTGGCTCTTCCACCCCAAGGAGCCGCATAATGCTGCCTACCTCTTTTTCCTGCAGCGGAATCGGTTTGGTGCCCGAGCCGACAAAACCAGTTACCCCTGGCGTGTTACGCACAACATACCAGGAGTCGTCGGACATCTCCATTTCAACCAAGACATATCCGGGATAAATCTTCTTTTTGGTAAGCTTGCGCTTACCGTCTTTAATTTCGACTTCATCTTCCATGGGAACAACCACACGGAAAATCTTGTCTGCCATGCCCATGGAATCGACCCTGCGTTCCAAGTTGGCTTTGACCTTATTCTCATAACCCGAATATGTGTGAATTACATACCAATTTTTGTCCATGCCGGGACCCCTTTTCCCTCCAGATAGGCCATCAATCATTAATTGGCATTACCGGCCGTAATCTGTAAGGCAATACCGCTACCGTCATTTCTTAATGAACAGACTGAATAAAGCGGTTAATGAAAGATCGAAAATTGAAACGATTACGGCCATCAAAACGACCGTCACAATAACTACGACGGTATTATTGATCAACTCTTTGCGATTTGGCCAAGATACCTTACGTAGTTCAGCCCGCACTTCGCGGAAAAATCTTCCCACTTTGCCGGGGGCTTTTTTGGTTTCTGCCACAGAATCCACCCCTTTTCTCTTCAGAGAGCGCAATAAAAGGCGCTGGCTGCCACATGCAACAAAAAAGCTGGTTGCCATGAATGAGTTGCCACAGTTGCCACAAATGAATGGCAATTAGCGCGTCTCTTTATGCACGGTTTCCTGACGGCAGAACTTGCAGTACTTCTTCAGTTCAAGCCGTTCGGGGTTATTCTTTTTGTTTTTCATAGTACGATAATTACGATTCTTACATTCCGTACAAGCCAGGGTGATCCCCTCGCGCATCGGAAACACCTCCGCTGCTTAGCCTATGATTACAAGGACAACCTTGCATAGTCACTAATAGAATTTACCACAAAACACAGGACGTGTCAAGAAACTTTCCCTGCCGCCAAAAGCCGTTATTTTAAACATTGACTTCATTATTATGACCAATCCGCCGCAAAATGTCCAGCCACCCCGAAAATTTTATCAGGATTCTGTCAGGGCTTATCTATAAAAATTCTCGCCTAAAAATTTTCTCGCCCGAAATTCAAAAGAGAGATCTGTCCCGCAAGCCGCAGGACAGATCCCCTACGTTGAACAGATTAGTTTTATTACATTTATTGCTCTATTACTCGATAATCTTGGTAACAACACCGGCGCCGACTGTGCGTCCGCCTTCACGGATGGCAAAACGCAGGCCTTCTTCCATGGCGATCGGGGTGATGAGTTCGATTGACATCCGAACGTTGTCGCCAGGCATGACCATTTCTACGCCTTCCGGAAGCTTCGCTACACCGGTAACGTCGGTGGTACGGAAATAGAACTGCGGACGATAGCCATTGAAGAACGGGGTATGACGGCCGCCCTCTTCTTTGGACAACACGTAAACTTCGCCTTCAAACTTGGTATGCGGGGTGATTGAACCCGGCTTCGCCAAAACCTGACCGCGTTCGACCTCTTTGCGGTCGATGCCGCGCAGCAGGAGGCCGACGTTGTCGCCTGCTTCAGCCTGATCAAGCAGTTTACGGAACATTTCTACGCCGGTGACGACGGTCTTGCGGATTTCATCCTTCAGACCGATAATATGGACCTCGTCGCCAACTTTGACAGTACCGCGCTCGACACGACCGGTGGCCACTGTACCGCGTCCGGTAATAGTGAACACGTCTTCAACGGGCATCAGGAACGGCTTATCTACGGCACGCTGCGGAGTCGGGATGTACTTATCCACGGCATCCATCAGTTCCCAAATCTTGCCGCACCACTGGCAATCGCGAGAACCACAGCCGCATTCCAGAGCTTTCAGACCAGAACCGCGGATGATTGGAATCTCATCGCCAGGGAACTCGTACTGGTTCAAAAGGTCACGGATTTCAACTTCGACGACTTCGATCAGCACTTCGTCATCCACCATATCGACTTTGTTCAGCCAGACAACGATGTACGGCACGCCAACCTGACGGGCAAGCAGAATGTGCTCGCGGGTCTGCGGCATCGGGCCGTCCGCCGCTGATACAACCAGGATTGCGCCGTCCATCTGGGCAGCACCGGTGATCATGTTCTTGACGTAGTCAGCGTGACCCGGGCAGTCCACGTGGGCGTAATGCCGCGCTTCAGTCTGATACTCAACATGCGCAGTGTTAATTGTGATACCGCGCTCCTTCTCTTCCGGAGCCTTGTCGATTTCATCGAATTTCACGACGTCTGCTTGACCGCTTTTCGACAAACACAAGGTAATCGCCGCCGTGGTGGTGGTCTTGCCATGGTCAACGTGACCTATGGTACCAATGTTCACGTGCGGTTTGGTACGCTCAAATTTTTGCTTAGCCATTGTTCTCCCCCTTCGGTCTCCAGGATCATTATGCGTAATAAACGATAAACGATTCTTCTTATTCTACAAGGTGTCCAAAGATCCTTCCCGCAATCGATTGATTACTTTAGTGGCTTAATAGGCGTTCAGAAAGTCCGCCTGATAAACCCGCCATGCATCATCGATGTTAGTAATGTGAACTGTAATTGCCATACAGGTAACTCCGGACCACGTACAGATACTGACAGGATCACCATCTTCGTCACGCTTAACAAACGTCAGCCGATATCTGGTCCAGTCATCACTGGCCCGGATGCTATACTCATCACTGCCTTTATCGGGTCCGCCTTCCGGACCAGGGTTTATCACCTGATAATACGCGATACTGTATGGCGGCGCGGCCATGGAGAAATTAATAAAGTCACAGTAAGTTTCGAGAGTGCGTTCCATATAGAGCAGATAAGCAATGAAATCAAATGAGGTGTACTGTTTCACCTGCGTTTCGCTTTTGTTAAAGGAGGCAATCAGAAAATTCTCCGCCAATACACGTATTTCTTCCGGTACTCCGATCAAAACCGGAGCGCTGGGAACGGATTCCGCATCATAATTGTCATAGGCTACAATCCAGTAGAAGTATTGTTCGTCGACGATATCATCGATCGAATAATCACTCTTAGTGGATGTCAAATCGGTAACCAGCGTAGCCTTGGAAAAATCATTCACGGTGTTACGGTAGATACGATAGCCCTTGAGTTCCGGATCATTGGGCTTATTCCACTCCAGCATGATAGTGTTGCCATCCTCAACATGCTTCCAGCGGAAATTGGTTGGTGCTGCGGGGAGCAGTTCCCGTGCTCCAAAATCAAAATACTGCAGTTTTCCGTTTGTCAGTGATATTATCCAGGTCTCCAGGACTTCTCTCCAGCGCCTGGTCTTGCCAGCATAGCTGTCGCTAAACCGCCCGGCTAAAGACGCTGGTACTGCCACGGTCGCATTAGTGCCGGATGTACTTCTGTTGAAAGTTAGTGAACTGGTATCCAATACCCAGCTGCAAACCGGCAATCCGCTTAATGGGACAAACTGATCATAGATATAATTCACAAACGCAGCCTTGTCAAACGAAATTGATGAGCCGCCCACCGGCATCCATGTAAAGCCATCCGCCAGCATGCCAGTCATAGAGGCCTTATCACGCGCCAGCGCATATGTCACAAACTGTTGAACAGTTTGGAGAGCATTTACGACATAGACTTCCTTGCAAAGCGAGTAATCGCTCAAATTTTCCTTGCCCGCATATTCATCCACGCTGCGTACCCAATAATAATATGTTCCGGTCGGCAGATTATTCTCCTGATAACTCAAACCGGCGTTATCACCACCGCCCGAACCAACGCTTACCGATCCAATCGGTGTCGCGTCCCCGGCCGGCATTGTCGCCGTACTGGTACGATAGATCTTGTAACCGTCTATTTCCGGATCTTCAGGTACCGGAGCTGTCCATCCCAGCTTAGCCGACGCATCGCCAACTGTAGCCGTCAGGGTGTTCGGTGCCAAAGGCAATCGCACCTCGCCTTCGACTGTCAGCGCCGCCAACTGCCAACGCTGATTACCATAGCGCACTGTTCCGGATGCTGTATAGCCGTATCGTTCATAAGTTGACACCCGACGCATCGACCAGTTCTCATTGACAAAGGAAAATTCGACTTTAGACTCCTCAACAGCCTCATAATCAATAGCGGTTCCTGGGCGTACGGCAACATAATTGGCTTTAAAATCTGCCATTGCGTCCGCTTTGCCTTCAGGAGCATCCATCATATATGTATAGAGGAAATCGCTAGTCAGCCAGTCAGTTAGAGCACCGCCAGAGCCAGCGTCCTCGGTCATCAAAGCAGCCGCCGCATTCAAATCCTGTGGAATCACTGCCGGATTTGGATCAAGCTTTAGTGTGACTTCACACGGCACTCCGGCTACGAGCTCAAGGTCCGTCTGCTCGGCGCCAAAGTAACGCGGTGCTTTTTCAGCTCTGACACCCTGATAGCGTATTGGCACCAGGGTAATTGCAAAACTGCCATCCGTCGCATTGGACACGGCTGACAATTGTGGATTAGAGCCAATAATAACGACGGTGGCTTCTCCAAGCGGTTCACTCAAGATATCTTGAATCGTCCCGCGCACGGTCGTAGTCGAAAGAGTAATGGCCATCTGAAGCGGATCATCCGCCTCCATGATGGCATCCAGATCATCATCAACCCCGGCATCATTCAGCCCGCGTCCGGTGTTGACCAGATACAATTCAACTGCTGCCACCAATTCAGTCGTTTCGGGACTAATGTTCACGGTGAATACATTTTGCTCAGGATCCGCCATTTCAGACTTGCGAATGATATTCTTAATTGTCTGCGTTTGAGGTCCGTCGATTTTGGCATCACCCGGCAGATTGGCAGCCCGACCGATAATGATGTAATTACGGTCGCGCTTCAAGCCTTCAATATGATAACTGGCCGACTGAACTGTGCCAGCGCTGACTTCCTTCATATCTGCGTATTTCTGATTGTCATCCACAATCGAGACTTCGACGAACACTTTGGCTGACCAGTTAGGAAGCGAAGGCGCAAATGTGGCTGTGCCTTCGATCGAAATAACATCGTCTTCTATCTCCAGCAGTATCGGGTCTAAATTCAGCTGGGCATTTTTCTGCAGGGTAGCCGTTACATGTTGGGTCCTATATCCCGCCCGCGAAGCAGTAATGGTAACATTTCCTGCCGGAACAGCCGTAGAATACTGACCCTTCTCATTCGTCTCCAGCTTTTTGACTGTCTTGCCGGAGGTTACTTCGACGGTAACTCCGTAAATGGGCTTATTGGTCTGCTTGCTCAGCACAGTACCCTTAATATTGCCCAGGCCGGAATTATTGTCATTCTTTTTGCAGGCTGTCATCGACAGCAACACCAAAACGATGACCAGTATGCAGGTAATCCGTTTATTCATGGGCCATCCCTCCAGACAGTGCTTCGTTGTAGAATTGGCACCTAACGACATTTTACCATATTAGTTATCGGCATTTTGCGACAAGCGCTTGAGCGAACTGGTCACAAAAAGGCGATGAGACATAAAAAAAAGAACTGTCTTGTGCAAAACAGTTCTCAGTGTTCAGAATGGAGCCCGCGACCAGAATTGAACTGGTGACCTCATCCTTACCATGGATGCGCTCTACCTACTGAGCTACGCGGGCATTTGGTTGCGGGGGTAGGATTTGAACCTACGACCTCCGGGTTATGAGCCCGACGAGCTGCCAGCTGCTCCACCCCGCGATAAAAAACTTCTAGATGCATTATGGTGGAGGGGGAAGGATTTGAACCTTCGAAGGCTGCGCCAACAGATTTACAGTCTGCCCCCTTTGGCCACTCGGGAACCCCTCCACTAGAGCTCAAAAGAACCGACAATCGCAATTATACAACAGGGTTTATAATATGTCAAGATGGTACTGATTGGTTTTTAAACTCAGGATTAGCCAGATTTCATCGGTGTTCGTCAGCGTTCGTCAGCATTCGTCCCGTTTTTCCAAATACCGCTCTAATTTACGTTTCACACGCTGTAACGCGTTATCAATGGATTTAACGTGACGATGCAGTTCATGGGCAATTTCCTGATACGAACGGCCGTCCAAATATGACATCAGGACTTTCCATTCCAAATCACTCAAAAACTCGCCCATCTTGTGCTCAATATCTACGAATTCCTCACGACTAATGACCAGCTCTTCGGGATCAGTAACTTTGGCACCGGACAGTACGTCCAACAAAGTTCGATCCGATTCTTCATCGTAAATTGGCTTATTAAGCGAAACATAAGAATTCAATGGGATGTGCTTCTGTCTCGTAGCTGTCTTAATCGCGGTGATAATCTGACGTGTGATACATAATTCGGCAAACGCACGGAATGATGCCAGTTTATCATTGCGAAAATCACGAATCGCCTTATAAAGTCCGATCATACCCTCTTGAATAATATCTTCACGATCTGCGCCGATTAGAAAATAAGAACGTGCTTTAGCTCTAACAAAGTTTTTATACTTATTGATCAGATATTCCTGGGCGGCGTCGTTGCCTTCTCGTGCAGCTTCGACGATCATTTCATCTACCATTTCATCATATGAATCGAAGGCATCTCGCGGAATAGCTGAGCTCACCGACATCGCCTCCATATAATAAATAACTGCCCCGCTTGTCCATATGAACATTATACAATAGCGATAATTCAAGCGTCAAGCAAACAGCACAAACCAAAGGTTACATAATATGGCGGAAGCCACAAAAAAGCTGTCAACTAGCCACTAGTCAGACAGGTGCGATCAGCTGTTCGGCTGGCGGCCAGGTGGCGTTGTCAATGATCTTGTGAAGGGCTTTTAAGCGCTGCGTGGCTTCAGATAAGGTGCAGCGTATTGGCTGTATCCGGCGACCAGGCCAGAGTTGCGCTGCCAAGGGACGATCGGCGCTGATCAGCACAGCCAGCCGGGGATAACCGCCGGTCGTCTGGGCATCTGCCAATAACAGATACGGGTTTCCGGAAGCCGGCACCTGCACGGTTCCGAAAGTAATCGGTGCCGAAATGATATCATGACGCACAGCCTTGATGGGCGGGCCTCCTTCCATGACAAACCCCATTCGGTCAAAACGTTGAGAAACGGTGAAAACCTGGCCGTAAAAAGCATCGAGCGCTTCATGGTCAAAAAGGGTTTCTTCAGGACCGGGAAGGAAATGCAGCGGCACCGGATCGTCGTGTGTGAACACGGTTGCGCTGACTGACTTAGCAAAGTCTTGGCGGAGGCCGCACCCGCCGCGAGTGCCAGCCGCCAGCGTTGCCTCTGCCATTACCGCTATGCGATCACCAGCGCGCAATGCTCGCCCGTGCCCATCATGGCCACCCAGCCCCGAACGCCCATCGGACGAAGCACTTCCCAATACAGGCACCACCGACAGTCCGCCTGCGACAGCCAAATATGCCCGACAGCCGCTGCCACCGCTCTGATCGCAAAATGCTCCCAGATATAGTTCGACCCCATCAGGCCACTCAAACACTCTGCCCGAAAACAGGGGCTGGTGCACGTGTACATAGTGTTCTGTCCTGGTTTCGCACCGGTCAGCACCACAAATGAGTTCTCCGTTAACGCCATAAATGACCGCCAAGAGAGAATCAGTACCGTGATAGCGCAAAACCGGACCGCTGAACATCATTTCCAGGAGGGGTGCATCCTGCCTGTTACCGGCAATTTTGTTGGCAATGGCTGCGGCCAGCGGATCCATAGCCCCGCAAACCGGCACTCCCATCGCGCGGTACCCATACCTGCCCCCATCCTGAATCGTGGACCAGGCCCCTGGCTCGATCACTTCCAGATAACCGCTATAGTCGGTATAATCATTATAATCGGTGTTCGCATTTGGTGTAGTTTTAGTCATGGCAGTCATTGCTTTATGGCGGATACCGCAGCCTTTCCTGCACTCACCGCACTCACTGCACTCACTGCCGATCCCGGGGACACGATCGAAAATTCGGCATTATGCAGCGCTTCCGCTATAGCTGCAGCAAACCCGGCTGCGTTTGCCTGATCTCCATGAATACAGATGGTCCCGATCTGCAGCGCCAGGACTGTTCCATCCACGCACCGGACTTTTCCTTCCGCAGCCATGAGTACCGCCCGGCGGCCAGCCTCTTCAGGATCGCTAATCAGCGCATCTTCCCTGCTCCGGGGCGCAAGGCTGCCATCCGGCAAATACGCGCGATCGGCAAAACCTTCTTCGATCACGGTCACTCCGAGTTCTCTGGCAATAGTCACTGCTTCAGATCCGGCTGGCAGATACAGCAGCAGCCCCGGATCAACAGCTTTGACAGCGGTGGCAGCTGCTCTGGCGAGATTAGGATCACGGGCAATCATGTTATATAGTGCGCCATGGGGTTTTACATGGGCCAGTCTGGCACCGCTGGCTCTTGCAAAAGCGTCCAGCGCCCCTATCTGATAAATGATCAAATCCTCAGTCTCCCGCATACTCACCCGCAACTCGCGGCGTCCAAAACCCTCCAAATCGTGCAGGCCTGGATGCGCGCCAATCGCGACACCGCACTCAACCGCCATTTCTACTGTGCGCCGCATCACCGAAGGGTCTCCGGCATGAAAACCGCAGGCAATATTAACTGAAGATACATACTCCATGATTTCTCGATCAGCACCGATACGATAAACTCCAAAACTCTCTCCCAGATCACAGTTGAGGTCGATCTTTCGCAAGACTGTTCCCCCCTTTTTTGATCAGTTCTGGCCGCTCCTGGTTAGTCCAAACCGGTAAATCGGTAACGGCTGGTCCCGGCTCCCGGTGTCGTGCCTAGACCGGCTCAGACCGGCTCAGGTCGGCTCAGACCGGTTCAAATCGCACCCGGTCACCCGGCCGTAAATAACATGGCTCTGCGCGCTGTGCATCAAACATTGCGACATCGGTGCGTCCGATCAGCCGCCACCCTCCGGGAGCTTCACAGGGATAAATCCCGGTTTGGCGGCCGGCCAAGCCAACAGATCCGCGCGGCACCTTCAGGCGCGGTTGCGCCAGCCGGGGCACCTCTATCGCCGATGGCACAATCCCCATATAAGGAAATCCGGGCAAGAAGCCGATCATGAAAACGTCATAAATCTGTTGGGTATGAATATTGACGACTTCTCGGGAAGACAGGCCGGTCAGCCTGGCAACTTCCTCCAGGTCAGGTCCATCCGTGCCGCCATAACTGACGGGAATGGTAATAATGCAGTCGCGTCCGGATTGCTGCTGATCAGCTGTATCCAGAGCGTCTAATTTGGCGATTAACTCATCATAGTGGATTAGCAGGGGATCATAATACACGGCCAGTTCCGCGTAGGCAGGACAAACTTCGATGACTCCGGCAATGGCAGCATGCTGAATGGCACAAGCCATGGCGTGCACCCGCCGATTGACTTCGGGAGCGATGCAATCCCCGAATTTTATGAGAACAGCCGAATCTCCAAAGGGCATGGTGATCCGGCCATTATTGGCAGTATATGCGCTATTGTTTTGTCTGCGGTCACCCATCATTTATCACTGTCCGAGTCTCTTTTGGGCATCGCGCCTGCGCAGCACTTCATAGATTAGCAGTCCGGCTGCTACTGAAGCATTAAGTGAGCCTACCTGTCCGCGCATCGGTATTGCCGCCAGAAAATCACAATGCTCACGCACCATGCGACTGAGCCCTTTTCCTTCACCGCCGATTACCAGACAGACTGCGCCTTCAAAATCAACGGTGCGATAATCTGGGCCGTCCATATCCGCCCCAATAATCCACAGGCCTTTTTCTTTTAACTCCTCAATTGTGCGGTTGAGATTGGTGACACGGGCTACCGGCAGATATTCAGAAGCGCCGGCGGAAGTTTTGACTGCCGCCGGGGTTAGTCCGACCGAACGCCGCTCGGGAATAATCACGCCATGGGCCCCGGCTGCTTCGGCCGTGCGGATAATCGCCCCCAAATTGCGAGGATCCTCAAGGCCATCGAGCATTATAATGAAAGGCGGTTCGCCCTTTTCAGCAGCAGCCGCCAGAATCTGATCAAGCGTGGCATAGGATCTGGCCGCGATGGCGGCAACAACGCCCTGGTGCCCTGAATCCGGAGCCATTTTATCCAAAATCGCAGGCGCAACTTCACTGACAGGAATACGCCGTTTATGTGCCAATGATAATAAGTCTTCCAGCCCGCGACGGTTCCCAACAGCGACGTACAGCTTATTCAGAGGGCTTCCTGCCCGTAAGGCTTCCATAACTGGTTTGCGCCCGGCAATATATTCTTCGTTCATGGATCCACCTCAGTTTTCCCGCCAAATTTACTCCACTTCTTTATGCAACCCGGATGCCGCTTACCACACACCGCATGCCGTGCACTACATACCGCATGTCGTGCAACACGCATCGCATACCACGCATCGCATACCACGCGCCGCATACCGCTTACCGCATACTGCGCACCTGCTCAGTCTGTCTGGCGCACACTGCCCAATCTGCCGCATCCGTGGGATCCTTCTCTGCAGACTCCCTCTGTTTCGCAGGATGGACCGGCTTTCTCAAATAGGAGCGGAGCCACACCGCGCACCAATTCGAGCATTCTCAGTGCCAAATCCCGAATCTCCCATTGAGCCCGCTGACAGGTGCGGTGTGCGAAGAAATTTAACAGTCCATGAGCGTTCATAGTGACCACGATTTTAGTTTCGCAGGCATTCGGCAGGACGTAACGGGCGTCCTCACGCGGAATGCCCATCGCCGACAGTTTTTCGTAAGCCGCGGCAGTTTCACTCATAACTCTCTCGAACTCTGCCAGGGCTTCTGGTACCCGGGCGATCGTCGGCGGAACAATATAATCAAAACTTTTTTCATTGACGTAACGCTGGGATTGCTGCGAATAGGAGGCAATCCTGTGTCTGACCAGTTGGTGCGTTAATGACCGGCTGACACCTTCGATCGCAAAAGTAAAAGAAGCGTGTTCAAACGGCGACCAATGTCCGGAGTCAGATAACCGCCGGATCAAGCGTTCGATATCCGATCGCTCCATGCGTTCCTGAAGCTCCTGTGCGCCAATAGCAGAATAGCATAGCCGCGCAGCCGCAGCCACCACCCGTTCCGGTTCCGGAGTGTATGCAACCAGATCACATCTCATCTTGAGCGACAGCCTCCTTTAGGGCGGCGCGCAGCAGAGTCTGCAGTCGTTCAGTACGCCCGCATAAATGCAAATATCCCAAGACAGCCTCAAAAGCCGTACTATGTCTGTACTCTAAGACATCCGCACTGCGTGGATGGGTGGAGGATTTGGCATTGCGAGCCCTACGCCATACATCGTGCTCATCCGGCTCCAAAATAGGCTCGATGGCATGCGCCATACGCGCCTGCGAAGAGGCGCGCACCAATGCAACTGTATGACGATGCAGTTCTTTTAATGGCCGGTTAAATTCTTTGGCTGTAAGAATCCGCACATACAGTTCAAAAACTGCGTCCCCAATATAGGCCAATACCAGTGGCGGCAAATTACTGGGATTAGTAGCGCAACTTTCGGTGTCTCCTGTGGCGGCTCCGGAAGCGGCTCCGACGACTGCTCCGATTTTTCCAGAGTCTTCGGATACACCTCTTTTTTCGTTATCTGTTAATCCCATAGTCAACCTCGCTTCTCATGCCTTCTTCCAGCGTACACCCTGCGGGGTATCTTCCAGTATAATTCCCTTGGCACGAAGTTCATCGCGGATCTGATCGGCCAAAGCCCAGTCGCGATTGGCTTTTGCCTGCTGCCGCCTGGCAATTTGCTCTTCCACATACGATGCCAGTTCAGCATCGACCTCTTCTTCAAAATCAAATAAACCTAAGATTCCGCCAAGCTCGCGCAAGAGAGCGGCCGCTTTGGCTACAGATTCAACGTTCCCGGGAGTGCGGTCGAAATCCTTCTCGACAATTTCGCGGTTAACTTCCCGGACCATATTGTAGAGCGCCGCCAGGGCTACCGGTGTGTTAAAATCGTCTTCCATGGCTGCAATAAAATCACTCTTGGTATTCTGAAGCAGGTCGTCAAATGACACGGGTGCACCAGTACCGGCGTTGGAATCCTTGGCGGTTGCCGGACCGGCCTTGACCAGATCTTCCATGGTCCGTAAGGCGGTTTCCAGACGTTCCAATCCTTTGGCAGCTGCTGCGAGTTCGTCAGCGCCAAAGTTAAGTGGCGAACGATAATGGGCTGATACGATAAAGAACCGGATCACTTTAGCCGGATATTTCCCGAGCAATTCCCGGACAGTCATAATGTTGCCCAGTGACTTGGACATTTTCTCACGATCAATTACCAAAAACGCATTATGCAGCCAATACCTTGCCAGCGGTTGATCCGTATAGCCTTCGGACTGAGCAATCTCATTTTCATGGTGTGGGAAGACCAGATCCTCTCCGCCGCCGTGAAAATCGAAGGAAGTGCCTAAGTACTTCAGAGACATGGCCGAGCATTCAATATGCCATCCCGGACGACCAGGGCCCCACGGGGAATCCCAGGACGGTTCGCCCGGTTTGGCAGACTTCCAAAGTGCAAAATCCATAGGATGCCGCTTACGCACATCTACTTCGATGCGGGCACCAGCCTGCATATCCTCCAATGAGCGGCCCGAAAGCTTGCCATAGCCCGGGAAACTCTCAACGGCGTAGTAAACATCTCCGTCAACTACATAAGCATGGCCTTTATCGATCAGACCCTTGACCATCTCAATGATCTCCGGTATATGTTCGCTGACTTTCGGCACGATATCAGGCATTTCAATCCTGAGTGCCTTCAAATCCTTGAAATATTCTTCGGCAAATTCGGCTGAGATCTCCAATGCCGGACGCCCGGTTTGCAGGGACTTGGCGATAATTCTGTCATCCACATCAGTAATGTTTTGCACCAAAATAGTCTTGTAACCCATGTAATTCAGAAAACGCCTGATGACATCCCAAACCAAAGGCGGGCGGGCATTGCCAATATGGGCAAAGCTATATGGGGTGATGCCGCAGACATACGCGCTGACAACCCCTTTTTCACGCGGAATAAACTCTTCTTTTTTGCCGGATGCAGTATTATAGACCCAAATACTCATTGAAATTCCTCCGTATCACTCATAGTTTAACTCCAGCATAGTAGTTGTAACAGGATATTGTTAATATCAGAAAAAGAAAAAAGCCTTCCGTTCAGAGACGGATAGGCCGTGGTCCCACTCTGATTGAAGGCATAAGCCTTCCACTTGTCAGCCTGTGCGGCTTGAAGGGCGTTAACGGGCCCACCCGAAAAGGTTTTGGCCTCCAAAGGCTTTCTTCCCTCCTGCTCCGAGTCCGCATTTCGCCAATCATCCCTGACGCAGCTGCTCTCAGCCGCTGGCAGCCACTCTCTGAGCCGGTAATGATCGCTACTAGATCCTCATCATCACATTGCATCATTATTAACATTATAATCAACCCATATAGGTTCGTCAAGGAGAGCGAAGAAACAAGGACATAGCGTGTCGCCGTGCGGTATTGAGACAGAAGGAGAATTCCTGTAAAGCAGCGAACCGTTCCAAAGAGCAAGCATGAGCGGAGGTAAGAATCATGAAAATATCACTATTGGCTTTCTATTCGGGATTGCAGGCTTCTGATTCCCAAAACCGTCTGATGGCATCCATTTCAAAAGAAATCTCAGAAATACCCGGATGGTCCGCGGTCGTCGCTACTGATCCTTCCCAAAAGGCGGCCGCCTTCGATGATCCGGACTCCATTCCGATCATCCTCTCACTCAGCGGCGGTATTGAGGGAGATGTACTGGCTTGTCTTGATAAGGCTAGGAAAAGCAACTACCTTAAAAATACCAAACTGCCGATTTTCATTTTAGCGCATCCCCATGCCAACTCTTTACCGGCAGCGCTTGAAATTCTGGCGCTTTTGAACCAGACCGGCCGTGCCGGGCGCATCATTTTTACAGTTCCCGGTTACCTGGATGAGCTTCAAACTGCCTGCCGCATTCTTGAAGCATATAACTCATTATCCCGCGGCCGGATTGGTGTTATTGGCACGCCTTCGGACTGGCTGGTGGCAAGCATTCCGGATGCCCACACCGTACGCTCGGTTTGGGGACCTGAACTAGTCCAAATTCCGATCGCACGCCTGACTGAGCAGTATCACAAAATCTCAGATGCTGACGCTGCGCAGGAAATCAATTCTTTTGCCAAGAATGCCACCGCCTGTGTGGAACCAGACCGCGCCACCCTGATTGGTGCCGCCAAAATCTGCCTCGCCCTCAGGAACATCGTGGCGGAGTATCAGTTATCAGCCCTAACGATTCGCTGCTTTGATCTATTGTCTTCCCCCAAAAACACGGGTTGTTACGCCCTGTCGCAACTCAACAGCGCGGGTATCTCCGCATCTTGCGAAGGCGATATTCCTTCCTTGCTGACCATGATGCTGATTAAAGAGTTGTCGGGCCAGCCGTCCTTTATGGCTAACCCGTCGTCCATTAATCCATTAACCGGTGAAATGATTGCAGCCCACTGCACCATCCCGATCACGATGATCGGGAAGTACACCATTCGTTCACATTTTGAATCCGGCCTTGGTGCCGCTGTTCAGGGAGACTTTCCTTCCGGTCCGGTGACGATCGCCCGCATCGGCGGCAAAGACTTAACATCACTCTTTGTTGCTGAAGGACAGGCGACCACCGTCACTAATCCCAATGAGAATCTGTGCCGGACGCAGGTCAACCTGACCATTGCACCCGAAAAAGCACGCGAGATGCTTGAAAGACCGCTTGGCAATCATCACCTGCTGGCAGTAGGGAACTTGCAGAATACCATCGAGTTTTACTACCGTTCATTTATAAACAGGTAGTGTAAGACATCTGATACAAATGAGATAGGCCGGCTTCTGCCGGCCTATCCTGATCGACGTCCTACTCGACGTCCTGCGTTCAGTTTTTGCCATTTATGCAATCGCACTTTACTTAATTCTGTTCCCGGTTCCGGTACAGGCTCGCTACTGCCTGAGCGGTAATCCCTTCGCCGCGTCCCTCAAACCCCAGTCCTTCGGTGGTCTTACCTTTAATCCCGACTTGTCCTGAACTGATGCCTAAAATACCGGCAATCTTCTCTTTCATGGCGTCCGCAAAAGAGCTGATTCTCGGCTGCTGGGTAATAACAACCGCGTCAATGTTCACAATGGAATAGCCTTCGTTTTTCACCAATGCGGCCGCAGCCTTCAGTAGTTCCGTACTGCGAACATCCTTAAACTTGGGATCACTGTCCGGAAACTGCCGTCCGATATCATTCAGTCCGGCCGCTCCTAATAACGCATCGATAATAGCATGTAATAGAACATCCGCATCGGAATGACCTTGCAGGCCCATGTGGGAAGGGATCTGGATCCCGCCTAAAAACAAAGGTCTCCCTTCCTGAAAGGCATGCACATCGAAGCCGATTCCCACCCGGAATGTTCCCGGACTGGCGCCCCCGCCACAAGACTGATCCATCGCCGACTCTCCTTTTTGATCAAGATAGGCCGCTGCTACCACCAGATCCTCCGGCGTTGTGACCTTTATATTGCGATAATCGCCCTCAAATAAAAGCACCGGTATCCCAATCCGCTCAGCCAATGACACGTCATCAGTACCCTGAAAACCGTCTGCGTGCGCCTGCCAATGGGCCTGCTGCAATGCTCCAAACCTGAAACCTTGTGGTGTCTGTACTGCCCGCAATTGATCGCGCTCCAATGTCCCAAGCACGATCCCGTCTTGCACCTTTTTGACGGTCTCTTTGACAGGAACACCTGGCACCGCCGCCTGATAATGCGTCAGGCTCTCCAGGCAGCGATCAATGATTGCACCAGTCACGAGCGGTCTGGCTCCGTCATGGATTAAAACTCTGTCGTCAGCGTCGAGGCCAATCGTGCTCAGGTACCGAACTGCATTGGCGACGGAGTCCTGACGTTCTGTACCGCCTTCTATCACATCGATGATTTTGGCAGCATCACCGCTAGCGCGGCCTGCCCCCGCAACTTCGTGCCGCTGGCCGATCCTGCGGCATAGTTCACGAATGGCTTCCAGGTCTTCTTTTCTGGACACCACCAAGATGTCGGTCACTTGCGGATGCCTGTGGAATGCTGCCAGCGACCATGCCAGAATGGACTGTCCAGCCAAATCAAATAGCACCTTGTTGCGCCCGCTTTCCTTATGCGCACCGATATGCGCACCAGCCAAATCCTGTCTCAGATGGCCAACATCCGGACCGCTGATTTCCAGATGGCCGACATCCGGGCCGCCGCCCAAATCCTGTCTCAGACCATCCGCCATGCGCTTTCCGGAACCGCCTGCCAATATGACCGCCACTGTTCGCACGCCAGCCTTCATGCCAACCCTCCTGCGAAGCAATCTTACTGCTATTTAGCAGTGCTTTCCATTTGACTACATTTCGCCCTGCCCGGCAAATTCCCCTACCAAAATCCCCTACGCTGTAAGCGGAAAATAAAAATCCGGCCTGCTTTTATCACAGGCCGGTAATCTCTTTGACACAGACTCAATTACCCGCGCGCTACTGCATGAATATGTTCTACTTGTTTCGGTTTCGCAAAAATCATTCTACCGGCTGCGGTCTGCAAAACGCTGGTAACAAGGACGCCAATCGTCTCTCCCATAAACTGGCGTCCGCCGTCCACAACAATCATCGTGCCGTCTTCAAGATAGGCTACTCCCTGACCAAGCTCTTTGCCGTCCTTAATTACATGGACAACCATTTCCTCACCAGGCAGTACAATCGGCTTGACAGCGTTGGACAGCTCATTGATGTTAAGTACGTGTACACCGTATAACTCCGCAACTTTGTTTAGGTTAAAATCGTTGGTAATAACTCTGGCGTCAAGTTGCTTCGCCAAGCGCACCAATTTGGTATCAACATCCGACAGGTCGTCAAAATCCTTTTCATAAATGCGAATATTAACCTGCTCTTCTTTTTGCATCCGATTAAGGATATCGAGACCCCGCCGTCCGCGATTGCGCTTTAGGGTATCCGATGAATCCGCAATACGCTGCAGTTCAGCCAGGACGAAACTTGGAATGATAAGAATGCCCTCAATAAATCCGCTATGACATATATCGGCAATTCTGCCGTCGATGATGGCGCTGGTGTCAACCACCTTATAAGAAAGTTTCCCCTGATTCTTTGCGCGTATCGCTGTTCCTCCCTGGCTCTGACGTTCCTGATGTTTCGAAAGACTGCTAAAGAAGCCGAGTAAATCGTCTCTCTTTTTAACGGCCACAGCAGCACTTACGCTTCCAATGACCAACATGCAGAACAATGCAAAATAACGGCCAAAATCGGTTCCATAGAGCGGGATGCAAAGGAGCAGCGCTACAACCACGCCAAAAATCAATCCCAGAGAACCGGCCAGCAAATCAGATCCGGTGGTCTTCTGCAGACCATTCTCCAATATGTTATTAAGGATTTTGAGGAAAAAGTGCCCCAACACGGCTGCAACTACTGCACTTCCCGATGGTATCAGCACATAATGTAAGGTTTGTGGATTGGAAACAGTCGAGTAAACACCATAATACCCTAACCCGCCGCCAGCTATGAAGAACAACGCTTTCACAAATTTGTTAAACACGATCTAACTTCACCTCCTTTCCAAGCATCCCCTATTTATCTTGGTGATATACAATTTAACTCGCCTTTGGTAATAATAAACAAAGCAAGCTAAATCAATTAATCGCGGAAAATTGACGCCACGTATTCTTCGATTTCCTGCATTGATAAGCCCTTGATCAGCGAAATTTCACTGAAAAGAATCTGCTTGGCACTTTCAAGCATTTTCCGCTCACCGGTTGACAAGCCTTTTTCATGGTCGCGCGCGGCCAGATTGCGGACAACTTCCGCAACCTCAAAGATATCACCGCTGCGAATCTTATCCATGTTTGCGCGGTATCTCTTATTCCAGTTACTTGACATTTTACTGGTCTGTCCCTGTAATACGGCCAGCACCTCATCAATTGTTGACTCATCAACAACCTGACGCAGCCCAACTTCACTGTTGAGCGGAATCATCACTTTCATGCTGCCGTTGGGGATTCTCATAATGTAATATTTCTGTTTCTCGCCAAGAACTTCTTTTTCCTCGATCGCTTCGATAATTCCAGCGCCGTGTAATGGATAGACTACTTTTTCACCCACTTCAAACATGGAAATTCACCACCTAACCAAGGGCAGGAAATACCTCTTATATATTATCATTTATCGTAATGCCAGTCAATAAACCGAATATTCTAGCAAATGTCGTCTGAATTGTCAATAGTCACTTTCGCTCTCCAATCAACAGGCATAAGCCTTAGAAGCCGATGCAGTCGCCCCGTGCGCCTACAAACGACTTTTGGTTGGCTTGACATGCCAAACCCGCAAAAGTATAATTGGACTTGACTAAAGCCACGGAGGTGGATACGTTGGAACAAAATGAATACGACATTTTTCAGGAAGTTGTTGAAGAACACCTTGTGCGTCATCGCAGTGTCTTAGATGTTCTTTCCAAATTCCAGGAATCATCTGCACGGGTAAACCGCGCCTTGGCCAAAGCTGTAACCGGATGCGGTTGTCTGCAGATAAGAGCTTCACGTCAGCAAGCGCCTGACAATATAGATTTTCGTCAGCTAAAAGATCATATGGCAAGTCATCTGGAAGGCGAACTATGTGAAAACTGCCGGGAAGTATTAGAAACCGAGGTTGGACGAACCCTTTTCTACCTCGCGGCAATTTGTGATTTAAACAATCTCAGTATGCAGGATATTATGAATAAAGAGCGTCAGAGAATCTCAGCACTCGGGCCTTTTAACCTTACTTGATGTAAGTTTTAACCTAAGCTGGCCTTAAAAAGGGTTTAGAAGTAATAGCGGTCCAGACTAAGGCTAGCCTGTTCCTTTAAGCGCTTCAGCCCATTCTGAATGGCTTTGGCGCGCACTTCACCAATACCTTCAACGTCATCTAGACTTTCAATGCTTGCACTTACTATATTCAGAAAACTGCCGAACTTCTCGACCAGATTTGTTATAACCGGAATGGGAACACGCGGGATTTTCCGAAGAATCCGGTATCCACGCGGCGCAACCTGTGTGTCCGGGTTGATATTGGCAACCGTGAATCCCAAAGCTTTAGCCGTCAGATTCATATCGAGCAGCTCTTCAGAGGACCAGTTCTGCAAATTCTTCTTGATTTCAGCGATGCATTTCTCATCGTTGTTAATGGCGTAATCCTTGATGACCAGATGGACTTCGTCCTCAATATCCGCCATCAGTTCATCCAGCTGCATTTCGATCAGACGGCCTTCTGTTCCGAGTTCGTAGACATGCCATTGAATTTCTTTGGCGATATGCAGCACCATTTCCCCCCGCCGGATAACATTCGTGACATCCGCCAGGGTAACATTGTTCTCGAACTCAAGAGCTGTCAACAAAATCAATGCTTCATCCAAAACGCTGCGGTATTTCTGCAGCGTTTGTAATGCTTGGTTGGCTTTGGCCATAACAACGCTGAAATCTCTTACCACATACCGCATATTACCCTTATAAAGCGTGATGACATTGCGGCGTTGTGAAATGGCAATCACCAGTTCTCCGGTTTGAATGGCAGTCCTTTCCGCAGTCCTGTGGCGGGTGCCTGTTTCCGAAGTAGGAATACTGGTATTGGGCACCAGTTCAGCATTGGCATAGATTATTTTGGTGGCATCACTGCTGATCACAATTGCGCCGTCCATTTTGGCAAGTTCGTAAAGGCTGGAAGGCTCCAGATCACAGTCGAGCTTAAAACCGCCATCTACCAGTTCCAGTACTTCCGGCGTATCGCCAACGACCAGCAGGGCACCGGTCCGGGCACGGAGAATGTTTTCCAGTCCCTCATAAAGAACTGTTCCAGGAGCTATCAGCTTGATTGTCTTGATAAAAATATCATCAGCCCAGCCCTCAGGCATACTAACACCTCCGCTGCATTTTGTTCCGCCTTATGTTCGCGCCTCGCGCCTATGACTTATGTACCTATGACTTATGTTATGTACCCCTCATTCTGTCAAGAGCTCCGCCAATGCTTCCATGACCGTCCCCACCGCAGCCACCTTTATGCCCGTCCCGGCTGCCTTTTTAGCTTCTGCTAAATTACTATTCGGGACAACCATTTTTTTAAAACCGAGACGCACTGCTTCACGTGTTCTGATTTCCGCCTTTGATACTCCCCGCACTTCGCCGGAAAGGCCTATTTCACCAAACCCGACTGTTCCCCGGGGAATCGGCCGATCTTTAAGGCTGGAGGCAATCGCGCCCATGATCCCGAGGTCAGCGGCTGGCTCCGTCAAACGAAATCCGCCAATGGCCTGAACATAGACATCTGCATTGCCAGTACCCAGACGCAGCCTTTTTTCCAAAACCGCCAGCATCACCGCCATGCGATTCGGATCAACCCCTGTGCATAGTCGACGCGGGTAACCGCCTGTGTTATTGGGCGCGGCTAAAGCCTGGATCTCCACCAGAATTGGCCGCGTACCTTCCATGACCACAACAACCGCTGAGCCGGCAACATCAAGTGCCCGGCCTGACAGAAACAGCTCTGACGGATTAGTCAGTTCGCGCATACCGCTGTCGCACATTTCGAAAAGCGCAGTTTCATTGGTGGATCCGAAACGGTTCTTAAAGGCCCTCAGCACGCGATATGTGTATTGTGTCTCGCCTTCAAAGTATAGGACGGTGTCAACCATATGCTCCAGAACCTTTGGGCCGGCTAAAGATCCGCTCTTGGTGATATGGCCAATGAGCACCACTGGAATGCCAGTCTCTTTGGCAAATTGTAGCAGGCTTCCTGCGCAGGACCGCACCTGTACGATACTGCCCGGCAAACCCGCAACATCTGGATCCGCCAGCGTCTGGATTGAGTCCACGATTAACAGCGCCGGACGCTTTTCGGCAGCCACATTGACGATCTCTAACACATCGGTTCCGGTTAAGATAAACAGATTGTCTTTCAGAGCTCCCAGGCGCTCAGCTCTTAGGCGCAGCTGGGCTGCTGATTCTTCACCTGAAACATAAATTACTGGCTGCTCCAGAGCGGCCGCCACCTGCATCAACAAGGTGGATTTACCAATGCCGGGCTCTCCGCCAACCAGCACCAGTGATCCGGGGACAAGTCCGCCGCCAAGCACGCGTTCAAGCTCCGGCAAACCGACTTTGATGCGTTCAAAATGCTCCGCCGCGATATCGGTAATACTCTGCAGGCCGCCAGCAACAACCCCGCCGAAGCCTACACCTGCAGCGCCACCAGCTCCTACTCCGCCACCAGCTCCTACTCCGGCTCCCGGCCCGAACCCGGCACCTTTGCCTCTTCTGGCGAAAGCGCTTTTTCCGCCCCCACCTGCTCCTCCCGCGGCGGCCGGGACTTTAAACTCCACCATCGAGTTCCAGCTCTGGCAGGCCGGACAGCGACCCATCCATTTGGAACTGTCATAACCACATTCGTTGCAGACGTACGCTACTTTATCCTTACTCATCGGAACCGGCACCGGCCTTTCTGCGCCGGACGGCGAAAATGATCCAAATCAGCAATAAGACCACCAGAATAGCTAGTAAAGCCCAACCGAAATATGACAACCAGTCGACCACCAGGCTCCAGTTTTCGCCCAGCATTTTACCACCCAGCACCATGATCGTGACATTTGCGGAAACGCTGATTAACAGAAGGATCATCGATGAGATCAGTTCGGTTTTGGCCATTCCGGCCACTACCACCAACGGGGACCTGATGGCTGGCAGAAAACGCGAAATGAGCAATACCCATTTGCCGTAACGCACAATCCATCCTTCCGCCTTCTGCAAAGAACTTTGGGGAAAATACTTGCGAAAAAAGCGGCTCCTCACAAGCAGATCCCGCCCGAAGCGGCCAAGCATATAAGCGCCAAACAAAGCCGCCATGCAGCCCACAATCCCGGCGACAATCATCCAGAATACCGGTAAGCCGCGGCGACCAGCCAGATAGCCGCCAAAAACCACGAGCACATCTCCCGGAAATGGTGGGAAGACAACCTCCAAAACGGCGTAACCGGTGATAAAAAGGTATATATAGATCGGATCGGCGCTCATCAGCCAGTCGCCGATCATCCGAATGATATCCAAACGTGTATCCTCCAAACAGGTTTGCCCGCTCTGCAAAACCCGGGCTTATCACAGGTTTATCACGGGCTTATCGCGGGTCTGTCACGAGCTTATCTACGTTATTTCACCGCTCAGCTATTATTTTCCTTCCGAAAATCTATTGTTATGAAAAAGGGCATGCGCTGTCCTACCTCAACAGTGCATGCCCTTATTTGCGGATGCTCGCCGGCGGTTCTACAGTTCTACGCTTTAACCGGTTTGGCATCCCGGAACACGATTTTGCCATCTTCCGCATCCACCAAAACCTGTGCATTCTCCTGGAACCGGCCTTTCAAAATTTCTTCGGAAAGACCATTTTCGACCAGCCGCTGGATTGCACGGCGCAGCGGTCTGGCGCCGAAGTTAGGATCATAGCCTTCCTTGGCCAGGACTTCCTTGGCAGCATCGCTGACCTGCAGCACAATTTCTTTTTCCTGAAGCTGCTTGCGCAACGCTTCGAGCATCAGATCGACAATCTTGGAAATATGCTCTTTGCCAAGGGCATGGAACACGATGACTTCGTCAATCCTGTTCAGGAACTCCGGACGGAATGTATGCCGCAGCTCTTCAAGCACCTTTTGCTTCATATCCTCATACTGCCGCTGCTCGGTGGCAGCGTCTTCTCCGCGCTCACGGAAGCCAACCGCGCTTTGCCGGTCGATCAGGTTGGCGCCAACGTTGCTGGTCATGATGACGACTGTATTGCGGAAGTCTACGGTGCGGCCTTTGCCATCGGTAAGCCGTCCATCCTCAAGCAGCTGCAACAGCACGTTGAATACTTCCGGATGCGCTTTCTCAATTTCGTCAAGCAACACGACCGAGTAAGGTTTACGCCGTACTTTCTCGGTTAACTGTCCGCCTTCATCATACCCGACATATCCCGGAGGCGCGCCAATCAGGCGGGCAGTGGTATGCCGCTCGGTGTATTCTGACATATCCAGCCGAATCATGGCATTCTCATCACCAAACAGTGCTTCGGCCAGAGCGCGTGCCAACTCGGTCTTACCAACACCGGTCGGCCCCAGGAAGATAAACGAGCCGATTGGCCGTTTCGGATCTTTCAATCCGGCATGTGCTCTCCTGACTGCCGTGGAGATAGCATGAATCGCTTCATCCTGTCCAATGACCCTCTTATGAAGCACTTCCTCCAGATTGAGCAGTTTGGCGCTTTCCTCTTCGGCCAGTTTTACAACAGGAATTCCAGTCCAGCTGGATACGATTTGGGCAATGTCATCCTCGGTGACAACCGGTTCGGACTTGCCGCGCTTTTCTTCCCAATTACGGCGCTGCTCTTCCAGACTGGTCCGCAGTTTCAGCTCGCTATCACGCAACTGGGCGGCTTTTTCGAACTCCTCATTCTGAATGGCTGATTCTTTCTCTTTCTGCAGCGTCTGCACACGCTCTTCCAGTTCCTGCAGGTCCGGAGGAGCAATGGTCGTATTCAGACGCACCCGGGAGGCGGCTTCGTCAATCAAATCGATCGCCTTATCTGGCAAGAACCGATCCGAAATGTAGCGATCCGACAGCGTCACAGCACTGCGGATAGCCTCGTCCGTAATCTTGACGCGATGGTGTGCTTCATAGCGGTCGCGCAGGCCTTCCAAAATCAAGACGGTTTCCTCGCGCGTCGGCTCACCGACCACAATCGGCTGGAACCTGCGTTCAAGGGCTGCGTCTTTCTCAACATACTTGCGGTACTCATCGATGGTGGTGGCACCGATACATTGCAGTTCACCGCGAGCCAGGGCAGGTTTCAGAATATTGGCGGCATCAATGGCGCCTTCGGCAGCGCCAGCGCCGACCAGCGTATGCATCTCATCAATGAACAAGATGACATCTCCGGCTTCGCGGATTTCATCCATGACCTTTTTCAGCCGTTCCTCGAACTCACCACGGTACTTGGAACCCGCCACCAGCGAGCCCATATCCAGAGTAACCACGCGCCGGTTCTTCAATACTTCCGGCACATTTCCGGCGACAATTTTCTGGGCCAGCCCTTCAGCAACGGCTGTTTTACCAACGCCAGGCTCTCCGATTAACACCGGGTTATTCTTGGTGCGCCGGCTCAGTACCTGAATGACACGTTCGATCTCTTTTTCCCGGCCAATGACCGGATCAAGCTTACCTTGATGCGCCAGCATTGTCAGGTCACGGCCAAACTGGTTCAGCGTCTGGGTGTTACTGCTATTGCCGTAGGTTGGGCTCCCCATACTACCGGCAATGACAGTTCCGCCCAGCAGTGCAATTACCTGATTTCTGACCTTATCGAGATCCGCACCCAGATTCTTAAGAACCTGAGCGGCAACGCCTTCACCCTCCCGAATTAGGCCGAGCAGGATATGCTCTGTTCCAACGTAGTTGTGTCCCAGATTACGCGCCTCATCCAGCGCCAGTTCAAGGACTCGCTTAGCCCGCGGCGTCTGCGGAATAACTCCCATAACGGGAAACTCTCCGATACCAATGATGCGCTCTACTTCGCCCTGAATTCTTTCCATACTGAGGCCTAATGATTCCAGGGCTTTAGCGGCCACGCCCTGGCCTTCCACTACCAGGGCCAGCAGCAAGTGCTCTGTGCCAACAACATTATGATTCAACCGCTTGGCTTGTTCCTGTGCTAAATAAACCACCCGGCGGGCACGTTCTGTAAATCTAGCATTCATTAATAACACCTCCAAACAAATGACCAAATTTTTACTTCTCATTCACCAGTTCCCGAACCAGCATCGCCCGATATTGATCACGTTCGCCAGGACTCATCTCCCGGCCGATAATTTTCTGCAAAATGCCGGGGCTGGTGACAAACAACAGCTCTTTCAGGAAAATACTCTTCAAAGCCGGTATGATTTCGAGATCAGTTCCGAGTTTAACTTCCGATGTCAGCCTGAGCGCTTCCTCGGAAGTCAGCAGCCTGGCCTGGGACAGGGTCCCAAAAGCACGCCACACTCTATCCTCCACCTGTATTCTGGAATCCCGCAGGATTGCCTGACGGGCCGCCCGCTCGCTTTCAACCAGCTGCGTGCAGGCCGTCTGAAGGTTGTAGAGGATTTCTTCTTCGGTGCGACCCAGAGACATCTGATTGGAAATCTGGAATATATCGCCATAGGCTTCCGAGCCTTCACCGTAAATTCCCCGGACGTTCAAGCCAATTTGACTGAGCGCCGACAAGACTTTTCTGGTCTGATCGATCATGGACAGCGCAGGCAAATGAACCATTACTGATACACGCATACCTGTGCCGGTGTTGGTCGGACAAGCTGTCAAATAGCCCTTATTTTCATCAAACGCATAATCCAGCCGTTCCTCAAGGATGTCATCCATTTTGTCAGCCGCTTCGGTGGCCTTGCCAATCTGTTGGCCGGGGAGAATCGCCTGAATTCGCAGGTGATCCTCTTCATTGACCATCGTTGAAACGCTTTCGTCCACATTCAGGATCACGGCCCGGTTCTGCGGATGCTCAATATGCTGCGGACTGACGAGATGTTTTTCGACCAGGATCTGCCGCTCCAGCAGTGGCAAATCCTCAATGCGCTCCAGCTTAAAGAGGCCACGGTCTCCTCCGGCAGCATTAACCGCCTGCTCTACACGCCGCAAGACTTCTTTCATAGCCGCTTCCGAGGCGTGACCCGGGAAAGGCAAATCTTGCAGGTTACGAGCCAGTCTCACCCTGCTGGCAAGTACAACATCGGTTTGTTCGCCGCCGCTTTTGGCCCATGCCGGTAATATTTTGCGAGCATTGTCTATCCACATAATCGACACCTCCTTAAGCCTGATCTCTTTCCAGCTTACGGATTTGGTCCCGCAGCCTGGCGGCCTGCTCATACTCTTCCTTGCGGATTGCTTCGGCCAACTTGCCGCGCAAAACCTCTATTTCGTGGCGTATTCTGAGCGTGCCGCCGGCACGTTTCGGTACCTTCCCGGTATGCTTGGAACTGCCGTGCATGCGGCGCAGCAACGGATCCAGACTGTCATTGAAGGTCTCATAGCAGTGGCCGCAGCCCAGTCTGCCTGTGCGCCGAAAATCAGTAAAGGTCAGACCACAAAAACTACACTTTGGAACATCGTAATTCGATTCGGTCAAAAATACGTTTTCAGTATCAGCCCCAAGTAGACCGGTAAGGAAGTTCTGCATTGTAAAATGGGGCTTCATCATAAGTCCTAATTCCGCGGATTTTTGGCGGGCACATTCTTCGCAAAGATGATATTCGTTCTTCTCATTGTTGATGATTTTCGTAAAATGCACTACAGCCGGCCGTTTTTGGCATTCCTCGCAAAGCATGTTTACTCCCCCTGTTCGCCTGCTATCGGGCATAGTTATAATTTATTAAAAATCGTGGGCCAAATGTGTTTTTCGTCATTCAGCATTGAGTCATTCAGTATTGAGCGCCAAAATCACTTCCAGAACAGCGCGCAAAATCTTGGCGCGTAAAGCATTATTATCAGCGCACTCATATGCGGAATCGCCCTCTTCACTGTTAAATTGCCTGTATAACACTGTTCGGATAATGTCGGCAGAGTATTCATTCAGAAAGCCATCGTCCTGCAAGCGCTGCAGTAAGGCATCTGCCTCCTGACTGCTGAGCGCGCCTTCCGTCATTTGCTCAATGTACTCCAGTATGCTGCCTTCCAGAGGTATCTGGCGGATTCTGATATAGCCGCCGCCACCGCGTCTGCTGTCAATAACGAAACCCTGGTCATTGGAAAACCGTGTTTCGAGAACGTAATTTATCTGTGAGGGTGAGCAGCGGAAAATACGCGCCAGCTCCCGCCGCTGAATTTCAATGGCGTTTGTGCCCGCGACAGAAAGCATCTGCCTTAAATATTGCTCTATAAAGTCTGACAGCGAGCCCAAGTTAAACCCTCCCATGCTTGATCTCTTCTAAATGCATCTCTCCGTGATGTATTCCTGACCTTTCCTGACCTTCACCTAAATTATAGCATTAATAATTTGGATGTCAACTCTTTTCATTATTCCCGTGTAGTCTGGAATTGACACGGTGTTGACCGCGATTTGCCTCTGGAATTTATCCAAAGTTGGTCAAGAAAATGATCAATTTTGGTCAGAAAAATGATCCACATTTTTGCCCAAAAAAATGACCATAAAAAAAGACAGCCTTTGCGCTCCTTTGTGCTGCGGCTGTCGTCAAGAGTGATCAGTGTCAGGAAGCAGGAAGCCCTTCAGGAAGCCCTCCCGTGAGCGTGCCCTCAACCTTTACTAATTACTTATTAGGAAGCACTGTCAGCGGATTCAACCGCTGTTCGCCGTGATGCACTTCAAAGTGCAAATGGTTGCCGGTAGCCCTGCCAGTACTTCCGACTTCCGCAATGGCCTGCCCGCCTGTTACCGTTTGGCCTTCTTCAACTAAAAGCCGTGAGTTATGAGAATAGTATGTACGCCAATTATCTTGATGTTGAAGGATCACCAGCATCCCATAGCTGCCCCGCCACCCCGCAAATTCCACTACCCCATCGGCGGCTGCTCTCACAATTGTGCCATACGGCGCCGCCACATCGATTCCGTAGTGCATGCGGTCATTGCGCCATCCATACGTCGAGGTCAGCCAACCGGTTAACGGCCAGGCAAAGGAGATGGACGCCGTAGCCGCGCTGGTGCTGCGCAATGAGCGGCTGACTGTCTGCGTCGGCCTTTGCCAGTCAATTGCCAACGAAGGCACTATAAGACGCTGCCTTTCCGTAATGCTTTCCGGCTCTTCCAGACCGTTAAGCCGGCAAAGCGCTTCCACAGTCAGGCCAAACTTTTGAGAAAAGCTTTCCATCGTATCTCCCGGATTGACTGTAACGACCTGTAACTCTGAGGAAATCGGCTGCGGGATAAACAGAAATGTTCCGGCAATGATCATATTGGGATCCTTAATATCATTAGCGCGCATAATTGCTTGCGGTACTGTTCCAAACATACTGGCGATTTGAGACAGACTTTCCCCTTCTGCTACTAGATGCAGACACGGCAAACCAGAATCTGATGTTTCTTCCTCTGTTTCATCAAAGGCCAGCGCCTGCTTCTGAAGACGGTTGTAAACCGCCAGACCAAGCATTGGCTGATTGGACGCACGCTTTCTGGGAGTACTGCCCAGAGTGCTACTCAGCGACCAGGGCAAGGGCAGCCTAATCTGCACTTCCTTAGCCATCACTGACTGACTCGGCGCTTCCATAGGCTGGTCTTGACCAACCGATACGGCTGCTCCAAGGTTTAGGGCCAGTACTAACGCCAGTAAACGACGAAAGTGTTGACTCATCATAATCCTCCTGTCATTACGTGCCGCTGTTAAACTTGCAGGGCGCTTCGGGGATTGTGCTTGAGGATTGTGAGAGCAGTGAGGGAAACAGGCGTTGTGGTGTGCAAGGTGTGCGATGAGTGCAGGGTGTGCAGGTTATAGCGGTTACAGGGGGAGTTACAGAGATGTAATTTTCTTCCGGCACGATCAGACAATGACGCTTTGTATTAATTTTGGCACATTTGCCACGTTTTTATGATGACCATTTATTCCCAGTCAGAAAAAAGGCGGGGCCGCCTTGCGCTGCACCCCGCCATTGCTCAAAAAGTAGCTGCTCCGGTATAGATTATGTAATTCATGCCAGCATTGCCAGTAACTTGCCACTGAGATTCGTGATATCTCCCGCGCCCATTGTAATCACAAGATCTCCGGGCTTGAGCAGCGGCACGAGCTGGGTGGCAGTCTCCTGCAAGCCTCCGAAATAATGTACCGCCGGATGATGCTTGGCCGCCTCCTGAGCCAGAAGCACGGATGAAATGTCTCCGGGATCGGCTTCGCGGGCGGCGTAAATGTCTGTAAAAACAACGTGGTCGGCATCCCCGAAGGCATTGGCTAACTCATTAAACAGATACTTTGTGCGGCTGTACAGATGCGGCTGAAATACGCACCAAATTCTGCCCTTAAAATGCTCCCTGGCTGTTGCCAGTGTCAGGCGCGCAGCCGAAGGATGATGGGCATAATCATCAACGATCGTAATGCCGGAAATATGCCCCTTAATTTCAAAACGGCGATGCACACCCCGAAACGCAGCCAAGGCAGTCATAGGTTTTGCCAAATCAAGTCCAAGCGCATGACAAACCGCCAGGCTGCCCAGACTGTTCAGCACATTATGGCGCCCTGGCACTGACAAAGTAACCGTTCCAAGCCCGCGGCCACCACTCATACTCAACTGGTAAGTCTGTCCCAGCGGTTCCATGGCACTCAATTCACTGGCCACAAGATCGTTACCTGCGCCAAAGCCGTATTTCAGAGTGCGGCATTTGGTTTCCGCAGCAATCCCTGCTGCCAATGGATCATCACCACAGACGATCAGCGTGCCATTCGGCGGTAAAAGCGCGACAAACTTCCGGAATGTGGCTGCCACGCTCTCCAATGTGGGAAAACAGTCGGGATGATCCCAATCAATATTGGTGATTACACCAATCGTAGGCTTCAGACGCAGGAAGGCTTCGCGAAACTCACAGGCTTCCGCCAAAAACACATTTTTCCCGCCGATTCTGGCATTGCCGCCAATCGGATCAAAGTCTCCGCCAATTACAATCGTCGGATCCACCCCGGCCTCCATTAAGGCAAGGGCAGTCATGCCCGTGGTGGTGGTCTTGCCGTGCGTACCGGCAATAGCTACTCCGGTCTCGGCAGCACCCATTAACAGTCCCAACAGTTCAGAACCTTCCAGTACCGGCAAATTGAGACGGCGTGCTTTGACAAGCTCGGGATTGCTTTCGCCAACTGCGGTCGTGTAGACCACCCAATCAGCCTGCTCGACTATATTACCTTCATGGCCAGCCTGGATCGTAATACCCAGTCTGCGCACCGCTTCCGTAAACCGCGATTCGGAGGCATCCGAACCGGTGATCTGATACCCTTGAGAATGAAGAATTTTGGCGAGGGCGCTCAATCTGGCCCCGCCGATGCCTATGATATGCACCTTTTTGCCTAATTGCCCAAGCATAGAATGAACTCCTCCCTGGCACAATTGATGCAGCTTATTTGACGGGCTTAACGGGTGCTATTGAATTAAGATATGCTCTGCCGGGCGTTCTCGGCAAAAGATGAGTTAACAATCATTTTGACAAACTCGCGATTCGTCTTGGTATGGCTGAAGCGATCCAAGAGCAGTTCCATCGTCTCAGCCGGTCCCATGGCACCGAGCACTTTGCGGATCACCCACATCGCTTCCAGTTCATCGTTATCGAGTAATAACTCTTCTTTACGGGTGCCGCTTCGGACAAGATCGATCGCCGGGAAAATGCGCCGATCAGCCAGTTTCCGATCAAGATGCACTTCCATATTACCAGTGCCTTTGAACTCTTCGAAAATGACTTCGTCCATGCGGCTGCCGGTTTCAACAAGCGCCGTCGCCATGACTGTCAGGCTGCCGCCTTCTTCAATATTTCTGGCCGCGCCGAAAAACCGTTTCGGTTTGTGTAAAGCGCTCGGATCCACACCACCCGATAAAGTTCTTCCGCTGGGAGGTTCGACCAGGTTATAGGCTCTGGCAAGGCGCGTGATACTGTCGAGCAATATGACAACATCCCGCCCGCTCTCAACCATCCGCTTGGCGCGTTCCAGCACCAGCTCCGCCACACGCACATGGTTTTCAGAAGGCTGATCAAAGGTCGAACTGATTACTTCGCCGCGCACGGAGCGCTGCATATCAGTGACCTCTTCCGGACGCTCATCAATTAGTAGTACGATGAGTTCCAGTTCAGGATGGTTAGTAGTCAAGCTGTTGGCGATATTTTTGAGGAGTGTGGTTTTGCCGGCTTTGGGAGGTGAAACAATCATGCCCCTTTGGCCTTTGCCGATCGGCGAAATGACATCCATTAAACGCATCGCGATTTCTTTCGACTCTGTTTCCAGCCGCAGACGGCGGTTGGGATAAATGGGAGTCAGATCTTCAAAAGGCTTACGTCCGGCGGATTGCTCCGGATCCAAATCGTTTACTCTTTCGACTCTGAGAAGCGCATGATATTTTTCTGTGTCTTTGGGCGGCCGGACCAGTCCGGAAACATTATCGCCCGTTCTAAGCATAAAGCGACGTATTTGTGAGGCCGAAACGTAAATATCATCGTTACTGGGTGCGTAATCGCCTCTCCTGAGGAAACCAAACCCGTCTGGCAAGATTTCTAATACGCCTTTGGTATACTCCATACCGTCCTTTTGTGCCTGAGCTTGCATAATCGCTTCAATTACCTGACGTTTGCGCAGCTTGGCAATATTAGGAATTTCGAACTCAGCAGCCATCTCCGCCAGTTCCGTCAGTGTTTTATGCTCCAAATCCCGGAGCGTCATTCAGCCACCCCACTTCTATATAGTTAAGAATTCAGGCAACTATCTATATTATGACATGCAAAGCGCATGTGCGAACACAGAGCAAAAATCTGCTGATTGCATAGCAGACGATTAACCTATTTGCAGAGCAAGAGCAAATGGGGACCAGAAGCAGAACCTTATTGAATTATACATCAAAATGCCTGAGGTTATTCGGAATGCAAGCCGGAAAGGATGTGGATGGATAATACTAGAATAATGCCAGGTATATTTATGAAACTAATAGCGCCATTTATGCCTTTCTCAAGTATTGTCAACAGGGTCCGCCTTTCTTCTGTTGCGACCATTACGTGATCGGAAGGCACTGGAATCGATACTGGTAAAACCTTTTTCAGTCAGCTCAATCACATTGGCTTCGGTAATCGCCTGCAGATCCTCCGCATTTTCGGCATAGACAATGGTCAATCCGTGGCAGGCGGCGCAATGCAACTCCAGGCGATCCGGGTAGACTTCGACATCAATATCAGTGTGCCCGCAAGAACAGTACAAATCGCCACGGTCGGCAATGGCGTGCAACTTTTTCATAACCTGATACATAATTTCGGGAGATTTGAAGTAATCACTGAAGCCTTCATCATTAATAATGCTATCAGGATCATGGGCTTCTTCGGTAACTATTGTCATTATTTCCTTTTCATCACCGATATATCCCATCACAGTTTTGTTTTCAGGACATGTAAGCTGGTATATGGAAGACTCCCAAAGCTCATGATGTCCTATGCGTATGTAATGGGTGTTTTCGCAGATGAGGCATGGCAACTGCAGCACATAATCGCGAAAATCAGTTGTGGTAATGGTGAGGAAACCGAATCCACAGCTACATTCGAAATTAAGTGAATGCTCCCGCCCGAAATCAAAAACCGTAAAAGAATGCACGTTAAGCCTGCCGCATAATGGACACCTAAGTGCTACTGTCCTTTCGGAGGTAATGAGCATTATGTACCGCCTCCTCTCTCAGGGTTTTCGCCACTAGCATTGAAAATCCTTTTGCTGTCAACCAGGAACCTGAGAGAGTCCGACAATCACTTTCTCTTACGCTGCAATGCTTCCACCAGCGCGGCAGCCATCTCTTCCAAAGGGGCCTGGATCTGGGCGGCACCCAAATCAATGGCTGCTTTGGGCATGCCGTAGACCACACAACTCTGCTCTGATTCCGCCAATGTGATGCCACCGGCGTTTTTGATGTCCAGCATCCCTCTGGCACCATCGGATCCCATACCGGTAAGGATTACAGCGGCCACACGCTTGCCCAGGACCTTGGCAGCCGAACTATTCAACAGGTCAATACTCGGCTTGTAAATCTGTTTCGGCACATTCTCAGTTCTGGCAATCAAATGACCAGCATTTCTGTCAAGAATGGTCTGCAGCCCGGAAGGACAGACATAAATCCAGCCATCCTTTAACACTTCGCCGTTGGTTAATTCCTTGACATTGTGAGGTGTCGTGACATTCAGACGACCAGCCAATGCGGCTGTAAAACCTGGCGGCATATGCTGGGCAATAATGATTGGCACCGGAACCGGGCTTGGCAAGGCCTCCAAAAAAACTTGCAGCGCTTTGGGCCCACCGGTGGAAGTACCAATGATGATGGCATCACAGGAATTAGCAGTAAATCCCGGAATCACTTTCCGGGTGGTGCGGCTGCGGGTCATTCTGTTCATATTCACCCGCGCAGCCACTTTAACCTTGAAAATGATCTCTTTGGCTGACAGCGTCAGCTCATCGGGCGTACCGGACGGTTTGGCGATAAAATCGACGGCTCCCAATTCGAGAGCACGCATTGTTGTTTCAGTATCTTCGGTGGTCCAGGAACTGATCATGATCACCGGCGTCGGGAATTGATCCATGATTTTGGTCAGACAACCGAGCCCGTCCAATCTGGGCATGTCAAAGTCCATAGTTACGACATCAGGCTTTAACAGGCTGATTTTCTCAATAGCCTCGATCCCGTCACGGGCATGTCCGGCGATTGTAATATCCGGATCACTGGAAATAATGTCTTCCAAGACCTGTCTAAAAAACGCCGAATCATCCACGATGAGTACACTTGTCCTGCTCAAGATAATGGAATCCTCCTTGTTATTCGGTTGCTGCTGTATCACAAAGGCTAAAGCCAAATCCTCCTGATGTGACCTTCCGGCGTGCATAGAATGAACACTCTGGCAGGGATAAAACTGGCCGTTGAAATGTGTGCCAAAGCGTTCGAAGAAACAGAGACGATACAGGCTTGCCAAAGCTGCAGCTGATGAACCGCACCATTATCGAATCTAAGGGTTAGCTGGGCATCGGCAGGCCAGGGTGGCGCAGCCGTCCATTCCATACCCGGTATTTGCAGCAAATCGCATTCAAATCCCAGAAAAACGGCATCCACCAGATAGACCGAACCGCGCGCTAAATCTGCCAGACAAACGGCATAAAAAGGAGCATCTTCCACCGGACAGGCTGCTGACAGCTGACCGGCATAACCGTTGATGAAAACGCTGGCATCGGTAACGACTTTCAGGGAATGTTGCTGCTGCGCGGCATTTCTCAGTACAATCTCCGCATCGGACACAACCAATAATTCGCCTTCAACTTTGACAAGGCTGGGATAAAGCTTTTGTAGCGCCGCGGCAGCCTGTGCGGCGGCAGGACTACTGTAGCCGTCGCAGACACCATAGTAAATCTGCTGCTCCGGCTCCGGGTGCCAGGCGTGCACCGGCACCGCGCCAAATATGGCTAAGCCAAACACAAATGCGAACATTAACACGCTCGCAATCCCGGATGTTTTCCATAGGCTTCTCAGATTCATTTCTGATCCCTCCGTTATGCACGCATTTTCGGTCATAACGGAGGAATTTATTCACTGCCGGCCCAATTTATTCCCCAGCCGGCTTATTCTCGAGCCAGACTTATTCCCCAGCCGGCTTATTCCCCGGCTGGTTTATTCTGAGCATTCTTAAGAGCAGCTGCAATGAAATCTTTAAAAAGTGGGTGCGGTTTATTCGGACGCGACTTTAGTTCCGGATGAAACTGCGTGCCAAGGAACCAAGGATGGCCAGGCAGCTCCGTAACCTCAACAAGGCGCTTGTCCGGAGACAAGCCGGTAAATGCCAGTCCGGCAGCCTCCAAAGTCTTGCGGTACTCATTGCTGACCTCGAAACGGTGGCGGTGCCGCTCATAGATGATTTCCTTTTGGTAGGCATTGCGCAGCGCACTGCCATTCGCAACCCGGCAGGGATACAGTCCCAGCCGCATGGTGCCACCCAGGTCTGCGATGTCTTTTTGCTCAGGCAAAAGGTCAATAACCGGGTACGGTGTGGATATATCAAATTCGGAGCTGTTAGCGCCCACTAACCCTGCGACGTTGCGTGCATATTCGATTACCGCGCACTGCATGCCGAGGCAAATGCCAAAGAACGGGATCTGGTGGGTGCGGGCGTAAGTAATCGCCTGGATCTTGCCTTCGATACCCCGGTTTCCGAATCCTCCGGGAATCAGGATTCCATCGACATCTGCCAGGTGGTCTTCCACAGGCTCATGTTCCAGAATCTCGGAATCAATCCACTTAATATTGATATGCGCCTCATTGGCAATACCGGCATGCCGCAGTGCCTCCACCACGCTGAGGTAGGCATCCGGCAGCGCGACGTATTTGCCGACTAAAGCGATGGTTACCTCATGAACCGGGTGTTTGATGCGTTCAACAATTTTTCGCCATTCGGTCATGTCAGCTTCCTGACAATTAAGTCCCAATCTACGGATGACAATGTCGTCCAGGCCTTCCGCCTCAAGAAGCAATGGGACTTCATATAGCGTATCAGCATTGAGATTGGGGATGACAGCCCGTTCGTCAATGTCACAAAACAACCCGATTTTGGCGCGCAAATCGCGGGACAATGGATGCTCAGAGCGGCAGACTATGATGTCAGGATGGATACCGATACTGCGGAGTTCTTTGACGCTGTGCTGGGTCGGCTTGGTTTTCAGCTCTCCGGCAGCACAAATGTAGGGGACCAGTGTGACATGGATAAACAGCGTATTGTCACGGCCAACATCACTGCGGAACTGACGGATGGCCTCGAGGAAGGGCAGACTTTCGATGTCGCCTACGGTTCCGCCAACTTCGACAATCACGACATCGACATTGGAGTCTTTGGCAACGCGGGTGATCCGTTCTTTAATCTCATTGGTAATATGGGGGACAACCTGAACGGTGCCACCTAAGTATTCGCCTTTTCTTTCCTTGCTTATCACCGACCAGTAAATTTTGCCCGCCGTGACATTATTGGCTTTTGACAGGTTAACGTCAATAAAACGCTCATAATGGCCAAGGTCAAGGTCGGTTTCAGCGCCGTCATCCGTTACGAACACTTCGCCATGCTGGTAGGGACTCATGGTACCTGGATCAACATTGATGTATGGATCGAGTTTGAGAACACTGACCCGCAGGCCTCTGCTTTTCAGCAGCCTGCCCAGAGAGGCAGCTGTGATTCCTTTCCCTAGTGAGGAAACGACACCTCCGGTAACGAAAATATATTTGACCATGACTCAGCTCTACCTCCATACGCCAGATTTTCTTTGAATGCTCAGCAACGACTACCGGCGCAAGCGCAAACAGAAATCTAGACCTTTACAGGTCTAGATATAACTCAGAACTATTATTTCCTGGTCAGCAGGAAGATTGTCTGGTGTTATTTCAATTGTAGAATACGACTCACGCCTTACCCTTACCTTATCTTGCAGGAAATTATCGACTGTGTCAAGAGGGAAAGATAAAGCCGCCGTTTTATAATGCATCGGAATGACGATTTTGGGTTCCAGAGTCTCGACCACTCGCGAGGCTTCCTGCCAGTCAATCGTATAAGTCCCTCCTACCGGAATGAGCAGCACCTGAGGGTGTCCTAATGCCATCACATGCTCCGGTCCGAGCGTATGGCCGAGATCCCCAAGATGAGCGATCTGAATGTCGTCAATCTTAAAGCTGAACATGATATTCGTGCCGCGTGTTTTGCCGCCATTATTATCATGGAAAGATGGAACGCCTGTAATTCTCACATCCCGAAATACTGTCGTTCCGGGATTACGCACAATCTCGGGATTGCCCATCTCCGGAGTAACATAGCAGTGATCAAAATGCCCGTGGCTGATGGTAACCACGTCCGCTTCTACCCGTGGAAGCTCATAGCCAACGTGCTCATCAAAGGGATCCGTCAGAATTCTGGTCTCATCAGACGATATTAACGAGAAGCAAGCATGTCCATGCCATCTTAGTTTCACGTCCAATCCACCTTTCATTCATGAGGTTCGTGATCCTGATCTTCGGCGTGATCATGATCGTGGTCGTGATCGTGATTGGGATCACTGTCATGATCATGATCGTGCGCAGCATAATCGGGATCCAACAGCATAGCACGCCTTTCTTGCGCTTTTTTGTTGTCAGGATCCAGATTCAGAATGCTATCCCAATGTGCCAAAGCCAGATCCGTATTGCCAACCTTCTCGGCGATTGCTGCCACCAGTTCATGACTTACCGGATCCGAGGGAGCGACCTCACAGGCTTTCATGAAGGCGGCCAGAGCCTCTTCCCAGTTTTGCTCATGAACATAACAAAAACCAATATATTTATGGGCATCAGCATAATCGGGTTTTATGCGAAGCACTTCCGCAAACTCTTTGCGGGCTTCGTCATAAAGGCCCTTGCGCAGCAACACAGCGCCTAGCTGATCGCGAATTTCCCAATCACGTGGACGCAACTTTTGGGCTCGTTCAATTTGAACCTGCGCTGCATCGAGTTCTCCGTTTTCGAGGAGGAGAATCCCATTTTGAAATGCTTCTTCCGCCTTCCACTCCCGATACCTGAAAAACGCGAACGACAGTAATATAACCCAGACAATTACGCCTGCTACGATCGCTTTCTTCGTTTTTTTCTCCATGTAATTCCTCTCCTCCTGTTTGAACCATTGGAACAGTTTTGATCTATTTCCGCAATCCGATACTGCATCCCTTTTTCCATCATCGCATTACATTACAATCGGGACGGGAAGCCCGCATGCTTTGCAGCGCCTGTCACTGAGTCCCACAATATGTACCTGCCTGAAATTACGGCGGATCAGTTTGCTCCCGCAGGCTGGGCAATCAGTGTCTTGCCCGTAAGGTACGGCGATATTACCAGTGTAGACATATTGCAGATGTACGCGAGCCGCTTCATAGGCCGCAGCTATTGTTTTTTCCGGCGTCGGCGGTAGCTCCATACGGTAAGCCGGAAAATAGCGCGACAGATGCAGCGGAGTATCTTTGCCAACCTCAGCCGCCACCCAGGCAGCCAATTTTTCGATCTCTTCAACCCCGTCATTAAGACCCGGAACAAGTAAAGTGGTCAACTCCAGGTGCAGCGCTTTTTTCATAGTGACAATGGTCTCAAGCACGGGTTTCAGCGATGCCCCGCAAACTTCGCGGTAAAAATCGTCACGGAATGATTTCAAATCCACATTAGCAGCATCGACAAACGGCAGTAGATCCGCGAGTGCTTTTTCGGATAAAAAGCCATTCGTCACCAATACATTCACAAAGCCTTTTTCTTTCACATGCCGGGCAGCATCATAGACATACTCATACCAAACCGACGGTTCCGAATAGGTGAAAGCCGCTCCAACGCACGACTGTTCCTGCATGGCGACCAGTCGCGCGAGATCTGCAGCTTCAAGCTGCCGCCGGGCGCGAAGGGAATCAGCTGATGTGCGCACGTCTGTTTCGGCACGCGGATCTGCTTCGGCACGTGCGTCTGCTTCGGTATGCGCATGTGCACCGTTATGCGCATCTGTTTCTGTCAGCGCATTTGCGTTCACGACCATCTGCGAGATTTCGTGATTCTGGCAAAAACGACACCGCATGTTGCAGCCAAAAGTACCAAAGGACAGGATAGTCTTCCCCGGATGGAAATGATACAAAGGCTTCTTTTCCATTGGGTCCAGCGCTGCCGCAGTCAGTTCGCCATAGTTTAGTGTCCAGAGCTGTCCGTGCTCGTTTTTGCGCACGCGGCATCGGCCGGTCTGACCAGCTGGGATCAGACAGTTGTGCGGACATAGCAGACAGCGCACCCTGTCTGTGTCCTCTTCCTTTTGCCAATGCTGACAGATGATACGCAAAATTGGTCCTCCTCATACTCATCCATATAAAGAAAATACAAACGCCGTATAGTCATAAAGAGAATAGTAGCGCCACATTTTCTATTTAAAGCGCTGTACCTCAAACCGGTACAGTTCGACTTCGTCATTAGGCCCGAGATGCGCTTTCCTTTTCGCAATTTCCACCTGCTGCTTCGCAGTATCTACTCCCTCCAAATCGGGAAGCAGCAGTCCGCGGCGATGTCCTTTACTCACAATTACGCCATATCTGCACGGATCCAGCTCCTCAATGGATGCTATTTTTTCCGGAGGATACAAGACATCCACTGAAATTGTCAAATCATCCAGTTCTTCGGCGCGGATCGGCTCAAAGCGCGGATCATCAAAAGCTGCCGAAAGCGCATTCTGCATAATTTCCTGCACAAGAGACGGAGTTGTCGGTTCAATCGTGCCAATACATCCGCGCAACTGACCGTCCTTCTTAAACGATACAAAAACACCCGCCCGCGATGGCAGCTTTTCTCTCAAATCCTGAGGAAATTCTGCTGCGGCCGTCGGCGTCGGAGCTTGCGAACGGGATTGATCCTTTGTATGTAAAGCATTATATACCGTTTGCCTTGCCAGTTTAACCAGCGGCGATTCGGATTCCATCCGCCGCAACGCTTTTTGCTGCCTGTCATTTTCAAGTGTAACGAGCAATTTCCTGCTCTGGTCCTCAGCACCCGGGAAAAATGCAGCCACGCCATACCCGACTCCAAACGGGCCTTCATAACTTTTGACTTCTGCCTGAACAGCGACACCGTCCAAAGCGCCCAGCGTGATTAGCAGCGAACGCAACCCACATTCGCCGGCGCGTTCAACCATCTCGGCATCCATTCCCATGATGCCGCGTACATCCATGTGTGCGACGGCTTCGATCAGCTGACGATCAAACTCCGGCCCATGCGGATCATAAGCATATGGCCCGTCTGAAGAAAGCCGGTGCGACAGATCTCCGCTGGCTATCAGAACGGTCCTGCGGCCGGACTTCTTTACAGCTTCAGCGATGCACATACCGAAACGGTAAAGATTCTCGTAGGATTGCATGGCAAAACCCATCACGATTAGGCGGCAACGCCCGGCCAAGTTACCGAGGAACAACAGCGGCACAGTCGCACCATGATCCAACTCCTCCGCCAACCGATAGCGCTTGCGCAAATCTTCGTCCAGAATGACCGCAGGAATTGGACTCTGATCATTTTCAGCCACGATCATTTTCGCCAGCTCCAGGTCGTTTTCAAAACTCACCGACGCAGAGGCGGCTCCAAAGCGCTTCAAATCACCATGAAGAGTCTTTGATCCATAAATGGCGATGGCATCGGCAAAAATGGGAGCATGCGGTGATATGACGATCAATGTTTCCGGAGCAGCTTGTTCAATCAGACTCGCAACATCCTGCATCCCTTTGATGGTGGACGCGGCCTTTTGTGTTTCTGCTCCGCCTACAGCGCTGATGATAATGGGCGGATGCGGAACGAGTACTGCCAAATTGATCATAGCACACTACCTCCTCTGCATTGCCACCATGCCTATACTGGCATACCTCTGGTTGCCCGCCAGCACAGCGCGGCGCAGCACTCGACTTGCTAGGCCCTCCACGCCAGCGACAGGCGCAAGCCCTTTTCGTCCTGGGACAGATTCCCTTGCGGTGCCCAGTAAAAACTGATTTGCCAATGATCAGTAATATGCCATTTGCAAGAGGCCAGGGGCCCAAAAACCCACTTGCCAGTCCCATCCTCATAGTGCAGCTCTCCATAATAGGCCAGCAGTCTGAAATCTACACTGCCCAGCGAATGTTGGTAGCCCAGCGCCACCTGCCAACCCGTGCTGTCCCGGGCAGTCGTGGCGGGATCCTTATAGTTTTTGCCGGACAATCGGCCGTCAATACTGATTCTTCCCAGTTTGCTCCTTAAAATCAGGCCAGTCCATCCTTGCAGAGCCAAATAATGATCTGACAACCGGCCTGTCCCATATTCGGCTTCGCCACCGACTTTGAAGGACATATTTTTCAGCCGTAAGCTATATTCCAGTGCGGTTTCATACCTTTGCCTGTTTTCCCGCGGATCATTCCAATACCAGTAGCTGGTCCACTCCAGAGTCGTCTTGAGTGTAGAGGCCTTCGTCGGACGAAACCAGCCCGTCCATCCTGCCAGCACCCGCAGATAATCGTCTTCGGCATCGTTGGGCTTAAGTAATACAGTGCTATCCACCTGAAATTTTTGATCCAGCCACGCTCCGGTTGATGCCGTTAATGAAGCGTTGCCTTCAACTTTGTCAGAGATGAGCAGCTCATTATCTGCCCATTGGTGCGCATAGTTGCAGGCCACTCCCAAGTTGCTGTTGTCCAATTTTTTTGCCAGCGATAGGCCTGCCTTAAGTGAAGATTTATCCGGCTCCCATTTATAGGATAGCGGAATCGTTAAAGAAAACTGCGCTTTACGAAACCTATACTCAGCCTCAACTTTCCACCAGTCAATAAAATCAGGCGAAGTGACAATGAACACTCCGTTCGTACCCAGTATGAGTTGGTGTCCTTCAGCAATCTGCCAGCGATAAGCTGCCCCGGCTTCTAGACTGATGGATCCGTCCGGGGCGCGCTCCAATGTCAAGTCAGCGGAGCGAAACTGCGAAACTGCGTTTGTAGGAGCTGCCAGGACCTTTCCGGCTGCCAGAAAGCAAATGAACATTGCTGTGCCTAAAATCAATGCCCACTTTTTCAAATCCTATCCCTCCGAAACCAATTCGTTTCGTGTCGGGATAACTATTCAATACCAATTGTTACTATTCCTTCCATATTCCGAGAATTGTGTCATTACGCCGAAAGGTATCATCTAAAGAAATATGCCCGCCGATCGATACGTCGCTGCGCCCGGCGATCCGTATTTTAACGCCACTGATCCCCTCAATTTCGGTCAGTGTATTTACAATTGAAAAGATCATCAGCTGTTCTGAACGTCCTCCGCCCCAAAACTCTGTTACCAATTCCTCGGAAAAGTCTACCGTAATAATCCCATTGGCATCCGCCTGTGCTGAGATTACTTTGGTCGTGGGCGGCAACGTAGCCACAAGTATAGATTGCTCTCCAGGTCCTCTGATCAGCTCGGTAAGAATCGCTGTAGCCTGCTCTGCCAGAGTGGTCTTTTCCGACAGTCCGGGAATTAGTCGTATTTCGGGCTGTAGAGCATCTTCATTGCCGACACTTCCGAAATAAAGGAGCGCTTCGTCCTGCTGGAGGTGCAGCTTTTCCGGATGCAATGCTGACGCCAAGCCGGGTTGATCGGCAGGCGCGCCGCCCGGTTCGCTGCCCGGTGCCCCACCCGGTGCGCCGCCGCGCTGCTCGCCGGACCGCTCGCCATCGCCCGGCGCGCCATCGCTTGGTGCGCTGCCCGGTGCGCCACCGCCCCGCGCCTTGTGTTCTTCATTATACATCTGTACCAGATAATTGACGGTCCCCTGATAAATGCTTTCCGCGACTTTGCGGCGATATTCCTCGTCAGCCAGTAGCCTGGCTTCACGGGGATTCGAAAGAAAACCTACTTCCACCAGAATGGCTGGCATCTTCGTATCACTGAGAACCCGGAAATCGGCACTCTTGGCTTTGCGGTTGTTCGGTCCCAGCTGATTAACAAGCTCGTTTTGAACGGCGCGCGCCCAGGCATTGCTCTCTGTTTCCCCGGCATTATAGAATGTCTGCGCCCCGGACCAGGTTTGACCCGGAAAGCTGTTCGCGTGAATGCTGAGGAACAGATCTGCGCCAGAGTCATTAGCCAGATTGACCCGCGCTTCCAGGTCCTTCTTCTTACGCCGCGCCAGGCCGCCCTGGAAGTCATCTGGCGCCAGATCATGATCCGCTTCCCTGATCATGACAACATAGACTCCGGCCTTTGAAAACAGACGTTTGAGATGCATCGCAATATCAAGATTAATGTCTTTTTCGAGTGCTATTCCTGGCGCTTTCGCCCCCGGATCAACACCGCCGTGTCCGGCATCGATCACAATTTTCCTGCCTGACACGGCCTCAGAATAGGGAGCCAACACAGGCACATCCGGCGGCGCCATCAAAAACCAGACTGCTGACATCAGGCCGATTACGATACAGGCACCAATCAGAATCCTTTTTGAGATCAATAATATAAATAAAGGTTTACGCCGCTTTTGGTACATAAGCTTTCCCCGCTTTCATTCCCGCTGAAGCGCTCCGACCAGTTTCTGGTCTAGTCTGGCGAAGCGCCTGAGCGCGACTCTCCAAGGTAATGCTTATGCCACTTTAGCGGACTACAGAAGGCCGATTTTGGAGCTGCTGGGCTCCATAGAGCAGCCGCGCCTCGCGCATTATGGCTGCCTGCCCTTAGGGCTTAGGGCTGTTTGACTGCCTGATACAGCCGGAAACCGCTGCCCTTTTCAATTTCGGACACTTCGCCAAACAGCTCTTCAAGATACTTAGCCGCACTTTTAGCGCCTTGATTGGTTCGAATGACAATAATCAGACGCCCGCCTGGATTAAGCTTCGTCCATGACTGCCGGAAGAGATCATAAATGACCTCTTTGCCAGCCCGAATCGGAGGATTAGTCAGAATCAGATCAAACATGTGCTCCTGCACGGCTTCCAATCCACTGCCACAGAGAGCATAGGCATTGCGGATACCATTTAGGCGTATATTCTGAGCAGCCAATTCAACGGCGCGCTCATTTGGATCAATCAAATACACTTCCGCTTCTGGCAAAAAGTAGGCTGCTGCCACTCCGATAGGACCGTAACCGCATCCCAAATCCACTACCTTTTTCGCTCCCGTCAGTGGCGCTTTATTGATCAATAGCTCCGTGCCATTATCAATATGCTCTTTCGAAAAAACCCCGGCATCAGTGACAAAAGTAAATTCTTTGCCGCGCAGCACCGCCCTGAACTGACGTATATCGTGTTTTGCCGCAGGTTTGGCGGAAAAATAGTGATCCTGCAACAGCGTTCCCCCCGTTTCGCTTGGCGCCCTACTCATATGAGTGCCAGAAAGTTGATTGATTGCTCTGATCCGTTGTTTTATTCCATTGTTTTATGTTTCCTTTGTTTTATATTGCAGCCGCCTTTTCCTTCTATTATGCCTCGATTACGCCCTAATACTTTGTGCGTTTGCGCACTATATACGCTTTGCCTATAAGCGTCTCGCAGCCGCAAAAAAAAGAGACCGTCTCTTTAGACAGTCTCTTCCACCGTTTGCAAAAATCTGATCAATATTAGCCAAGCCGTCCGACTAACTGACGGGCCTCGCCAAAGCATGAGACCAATAGGATCAAGGAACCATAAATCAGAACTTCAATGTCATCCCTTGTTAACTTGACGTCACGGAATGCGCGTACTTTAGTCCACTCGCCTTTGAACAGACCCGGAATTTCAAACCAGACCAATCTGGTAGTGGCGGACAAGATTAATGCGTAGGCAATTAACTCCCAAACGCCATAAACCCCAAAGGGCAGCAATGCCTGCCACCAATTCGAGAAATGGGAATAAAACTGGTAGGAGTTGGTGCCGACCATGATGCCCATCATAAATGAATAAAAGAAAAAGAAATAGAGCGAAACATTCAGCTTTCCGATTCTGAAGTGATTTAAGAAGACAATGAAGATCAGAACCGTAATCAACTGCTGAGCGAAGTTCTTCAATGTGACGATTGCAGTTGAACCCTGATAGCCAAACAATTTCGTGGAGAACAAAGAGTTAATCAGTGCCTGAGGTTTGCAGAAAATATAACCGACGACCCAGGCTACTATGAAGAATAGCAAACCCCAAATCAAAGTGGCGAACCAACGCCTGTAAACATCCTCATCCCATAAACCGGTCTTAGCTGTCTGGTAAATGGTTTTGGGCAGGTTGCGCAGACCGCGCCAAAAAGATTTCAGTAGCTTTCCGAGACTAAACTTTTCCTTTTTTTCAGCGGTTTTCTTTGCAGCTTCTTTAGCTGTTTTTTTATCGGGAGTCAATGCTACTACCCCTCCTAACCAATAAAGTGAAATCGTTATACGGTCTCACCCATAATAACTTCGCCGCACAAAATCGGTTCCCTTCCCGGCACGTAAATTTACCTTTTGATATCTTAGTTGACTGTCGGAAAACATGGAAACCTCCGCCAAACCAAGTAAAATGCGGCTGTAGAAGCCGCATCAAATCAAGTCATTTGATTTTGGAATTGCGGGAATTCTGCCCGCCAATTTTATACCGAGCGGTTCATAACGAAAGGTTTATGCCGAACGGGAGCCGACGACCAGCGTTACGCCCAATGTATCCAAATGCTCCAGTACCTTTCCGGCACCAAGGACCACGCATGACATCGGATCATCAGCCAGATGTACAGGTATGCCGGTCTCTTCCGCCAGCAGACGGTTGAAACCGCTCAGGAGGGCACCGCCACCCGTCAGCACAATTCCTTTATCAACGATATCGGAGGCCAGTTCCGGCGGAGTTCTTTCCAAAACCGATTTTACCCCATCAATGATAGCAGTAATCGGTTCCGATAACGCCTGGAATGTATCAGCCGAAGTAAACCGAATCGTTCTGGGCAAACCGGTTACCAGGTCGCGCCCGCGTACTTCCATTGACTTACCTTCACCCTCAGGATAGGCAGAACCGATTTGAATTTTGATCTCTTCGGCCGTACGTTCACCAATCATCAGATTATACATTTTCTTTATGTAACGGATAACGGCGTCGTCAAATTTGTCGCCGCCGACCCTCAGGGATTCACTTACGACAATGCCATGAAGCGAGATTATCGCGACGTCGGTTGTTCCGCCTCCGACATCCACTACCATATTGCCGCTGGCTTCGCCAATATCAAGGCCAGCACCAATGGCCGCGGCCATCGGTTCTTCAATAAGATAAGTGCGCTTTGCTCCGGCCTGCATCGCTGCTTCCAAAACAGCACGCCTTTCAACGCTGGTAACTCCGGAAGGCACGCAGACAACTACTTTGGGGCGGAATAGTCTTGGGGAGCGGCATACTTTATCGACAAAGTGCCGCAGCATTGTTTCCGTGACATCATAATCAGCGATGACGCCATCCTTTAAGGGGCGCACCGCTACTATGTTTCCAGGAGTCCTCCCAATCATCTGGCGAGCTTCTTCTCCAACAGCCAACACCTTGTTACTGTCCTTCTGAAGCGCCACCACCGAAGGTTCGCGTATTACAATTCCCTTATCACGCACATAAACCAGAACATTTGCGGTTCCCAAATCGATGCTGATATCGGTGGTCAGGCCAAACATGTAATCGAGTTCCTCCTTCCGCCCGCCGGACCAATATATTGGACGCAGCCGGAATAAAGCCTTATTTCTACGTTCTCCGGCAGTTCCCTCCTTTCTTGTATAGCTTTTCAAGACGATCCCGATATTTTTTTCTGGTTGCTTCTCCGCCGCGAATATGACGTTCCGCTTTGTTTAGTTCCAGGATTTGCTTCACCTCACGCGCCAGGGCTCTGTTTAATAAAGGCAGACGCTCGGTAACGTCCTTGTGCACCGTACTCTTGCTGACACCGAAATGCTTGGCGGTTTGACGTACAGTTGCATTTTCTCCTGCTATATAATAGCTCAGATCGAGCACGCGTTTTTGGATGTAATCCCTCATCCTCCGCCCACCCTTCTTTCAGTTTAGTACATGTATATGGGCGGTTCGCGGGGATTATGTAAAAGACGCGACCATTAAGGCGCGTCTTTTTTTTAGAGGCCTGGAATCAGCATTTGCGGATCCTGCGGCTCGCCGTCTTTATAGACTGCAAAATAGAGTCCATCCGCTACCTCCGGTCCCGGCCCGGCTTTGCCAATTACTTGTCCGACTGTCACCGGATCGCCCGCGGCAATTGAAACTTCCGATAAATATCCGTAGACACTGCGCCAATGGCTGTCATGATCAATGGTAATCAGGGTTCCATGTAAGGTGTTATGTTCAACTCTGGCCACCTGCCCGCTGGCGATCGACACGATCGAAGCGCCGGGCGGAGATGCCAGAAACACCCCGGCGTGCAAGCTCCAGGTACCCATACTGTCATTCCGTTTCCAGCCAAATGTTTCTGTAACTCTACCGGGACACGGCCTGACAAAATCCGCCGGGGTCACGGCTTTCAGAGCTGCGATGCTGGATTCTCTGACAACACTGGCGAGCTTGGCTTCAAACTCCACTGTCTGTCGCTGCATAATGCTGGCTACCTCCGGCAGTGGCTGCACACCTTTGTCGGCTTGTACCTCAGCCTGCGTTATCGCCGCAGTACTTTTTGGTAAGGCGGTGCTCGATCGGGGCGCGGCACTGCTGGCGGCATCCATGTGTGCGGCTGCCGCGGCAGGGTTTTGCCTCCTGAGCGTTGCTGAACGCCAGAAACCCAGGGCGAAACCTAACAGAAACAGTAACAGCAATAAAAGCCAGCCGATTCTGGTCTTGGTCCATGGCAGGCACAGCTTCCCAAAATTAATGAGTTTTTGCGACAGCAGCGCTATCACCTTTGGCTGCGCTTGTTTAGCCGCTTTATTAGCCACCTTGGACACCTTGGCCCTCGCCGTGGCCGTAGCCGTGGCCGTAGCCGTGGCTGTGTTGCGGCGCGGCTGTGCAGTGCCTGCCTGCTGTGCTTTGGCAGGACTGCTGCGACGCGGAGCTGTGTTGTTGGCTGGCTGTGATTTTATAGGACTGCGACGCGTGATTGCGCTGCCAGTTTGCTGCAATTTTGCAGGGCTGCTACGACGCGGACTTTTGGATGCGGTTTTTTCCGGACACACATTAAACACCCCCGGTAGTATTGTTGCCGGGGGATTTCCTTAATATGCAAAAATTGCTATTCTGGGATCTAATTAGTAATTTTGACCAAGGCGGTTTTAGGATAATAGTGCTGCAAGATCTGAGTGAAGCTCCATCCTTTTTGGGCCAGCCCATCGCTGCCATATTGGCACAACCCTACGCCATGTCCATAACCAATGGTCGTAATCACCAGATTATTGCCAGAAATATTATACCGGATCCGCGCGGAATTGAGATTTAGTGCCGTGCGAAACTGCTCCGGACTGATTTCCTTTCCGGCAAAATATATTTTTTGCGCCCGGCCGGTATTTGTTTGCCCGACCACTTTAAAAATTCCACTCCCCTGAGTGGATGCTGTAATTGCTTTCCCCTGAAAAGATTTCACGCCCAATTTGGCAGCGGCCTCCTGAATGGTGAAGCGATAGGTTTGCCGATACTTAGGCGAATGGCCATCCGCTCCGCAAGTCACACTGCGCAAATAAGGATAATCCTTGCCCCAAACCTCCACTGCGCTTTCCGTTACACCGCCACACGTAGAATGATAAATAGCCTCAATCGGCTTCCCGTCATACGTCAGTAAAATTCCGGCTGTTTCATTGATTGCCTGCCGCACACGCGCCAGATTGCTCCCATAGCGCAGCCCCCATTTGGCATGCAGTTCCTTTTCGCTCAGCCAGGCCTGCCCTTCCCCGGGATCGCTGCTCAGATCGGCGTCTGCATGATACTTACTGCCTTTACCGCCAAAGTATTTCAGGCGTTTGACTGTAAAAGTCCGCGCAGCTACCGCCTGGGCTTTCAAGGCCTCCAAATGAAAATTGGCCGGCATTTCGGCAGCCACTACCCCAATCAGGTATTCTTCCAATGGCAAACGGTACAGAGTGCGTGTCTGGATATCATAGAGCTTGACGCTAAGGGTGCTGGCGCTGTTCTCCTGTTGTTGCGGCGCGCGGCAGCTTCTGACCAGAAAGGCAGGCAGCATGAGTGTGAGCAATGCAATTAGAGAAAAGAGATAGGCAGCGGCTTTTTTCATATGATTCCCTCCGGCGATTGCTGGGACAGGTCTTCAGAATCATATGCGCCGGAAGAGCTTATTATGACTGTGTGCCAAAGGTGCCCATTTGCCCATTGTAATTGTGCGCCCGAAGCACTTCTTATCATTACTATTGCCATTGCTATTGTTATTGCACATTGTTATTGCCAATGCGATAGAATCAGGCAGGGGGTGCCTTGACGGACACCCCCTGCCCCTCCCCCCTGGGACTTATTCAATGCGGCATGAATACTAAGTCATGACCGCTGCGGGCTCAAAATAATTCTGTCAGAAATGGACTGGCCATTGTGACAACTGTGTTACCGCTATACTGACTATAGCGGGCGGAGATTTGCAGGTTCAGCTGTACCCCTCCGAAATCCATCGTCTTGCCGAGCGCGGGACAGTTGACCCCTGCCACTGTACCAAATGAATCTGATTGAAAAGACACAATCTGCCCGCCCGCTGCTGCCACCGTACGATTTAATAAGGCACGCACGGTATCTTCAGTCATACGTCCGGGAACTGAGCCGCTGATTCCGATCGAGACTTCTCCGTTTTTGCCACCTTCGGTCAGCAAGTTCAGGACTTTGCGGCGCAAAATAGCCAACTCGGATGTCACATTTTCACCAACCAGCAGGATGCCGGCATGCGTAGTTCCGCTATGAGCACGATTGGAGCTCTGTACTGTAATAATGGCCTTAATTCCCCCGCTAAGGCTTCCTTCCACTGTATAGTAACTGAGACCGTCTTCCTCACTGACTGTCGGACGGGTGAGCGCTCGTACTCCCATGTTTTGTGCCAAATTGCGTCCAATCCCTTCCACTTCCGAAAGATCCACATATTTTTCCCCGATCTCCGCCCAGCCATCAATGACAAATTCTTCGGCAAGAACCGCTGTCGCTTCCCAGGCCCTCAGCAGCGCATCCGGCTCCAGACTATGCCCCAGACTAATATCTACAAACTTCGTTGCCAGCACAAACATGATCAATGCTGTTAATGCCAGTTTAGTTATTAGTTTTTTCATAAGTCCCACCCCCGCCCGGAATGAACACATCTCTCTTTGACGGCATTATCGGCTGGGGTGGGGCAACTTATACCTGGCACCTCAAAAATTTATGATTTTATGCGCAAGACAGCAAGACAAAACACCAAAATTGGAGCCACAAAGAAAAGAGCTGTCCGCTTCAGAAAACCCGGACAGCCCAAACAACTCGCCTTAAATAGATTGCCTCAGATTGCCTCAGATTGCCTCAGACAGATTACCTCAAACAGCTTGTTTCTCGGGTGATGGGATGGTCAGCCATTGATAATCCCCTAGTAGCCTTTAAATGCAAGCATCGTGCGTGAGAAAAACCTGATCACCCAAGTGAAAAGCATGTAAATAGCAAAAACCGCCAGCAACGAAAACAGCCAAATCATCTCAATACCCATCGCTAACGCCCGCCACAGCAGCCCAATCGTAAAAGGGTAGACGAGGCCGTTATCTCTGATGGATTCCGGAACGATCATTTTTTCAAGTCCGATAAGAACCTGCATAGGAAAATAAAGCAACTGAATTGGAACACGCCTGGCCCAGCCGATAGAACTGAAACGCGAATTCAAAGACATTTGCCTCCCCCCTCTTTCTTTATCTTGTGCAGCAGCACTAGCATAGTCTTCTTAATCCATTATATGTTAACATAGGAAAAACATGCACTGAACGGCATATGTTTCTTCTACTTTATTAGACAACATTTTAACGCAAAATGTTTCATTTTTAGCGAATTTTACGGGAAATCGCCTTACGCTGCGGCGAGTAGCGAGTGTACAAAAAACGGTTCATCCTGTCCATCCGGATCCGTTGTTCCGGCTGGAAGCAATGAACCGTCCTGCGTAAACCGCAAATTGTCATAGGTACATAATCAATAGGAGCCCAATCATTTGTAGACTCTGGTTTATCTCCGCAACTTCATCCGCATTTTGAATAACCGCAACTCTTGCAAATGTGGCAACCACTCTCCATGATCATTGGCTCGCCACATTCCGGACAACGTCCATATTGCTGGGCAGCGGCCTGCTCATTCTGACCGACGTGTGCCACGGCCGATGCCTTGGTGACCGATTGCAGGGCACGTGCAATGGCATCCGGGCAAGAGGTTACATTTACTCCCTCGCGGCGGATACAGGCTGGGCACCTAATCCCGCGTATCTGCTCAATAATGGCATCGGTCGCCACACCTGAACGCAGGGCAATCGAGATTAACCGGCTGGTGGCTTCGGACTGCGAGGCGCAACCGCCTGCCCGACCGGTATTGGTAAACACCTCGGTGACACCATAATCATCCGAATTGACCGTAACGTAGAGATTGCCGCAGCCAATTTTGAACTTCTGCGTGGTTCCGGTCAGTATATCCGGACGTGAACGCGGGTGCGTCGTAACACCGGTGCTAATTTTCTCGGTATTAGCCCCGGTCTCCTGAGCAGTACCCTTACCGATTCCGGTTGACAACACTTGCTCGGAACGGCTGCCATCACGATAAACGGTAATCCCCTTGCATCCGGTTTGATATGACCGCATCAAGATTTCCTCGACCTGATCAACAGTGGTCTCATTCGGCAAATTAATGGTCTTGGAAACGGCATTATCGGTATATTTCTGGAAGGCTGCCTGAACCGCAAGGTGGCGTTCCGGCGGTATCTCCAGTGATATTTTGAACAGATCAGCCAGTTCCCCGGGAACGTCCGGATTATCTCTGAGGCTTCCGGTTAAAGCAACCTGTTTCAGAATCTTCTCTTGATCCAGCCCATACTTCGCCAGACATTCAGCCAAAAGCGGCACAATTTCAATCAGGGTTTCCCCGGCCAGGACATGCCGCTCATACGCCAGTGCAAAATATGGCTCTATGCCGCTGGAACAACCAGCAATACTTGAAATAGTACCGGTCGGTGCGACTGTCGTGATGGTGGCGTTGCGCATCGGTTTTTGTCCGGGCTTGTCGTAAATGCTGCCGGCGAAGTTGGGGAAAGATCCCCGCAGTTCCGCCAAACGCTGCGATTCTTTGGCGCCTTCGCTGCGAATAAAGCGCATGATTTCGCCAGCCACCTGTACCGCCTGATCAGAATCATAGGGAATACCCAGCTTGACCAACATATCTGCAAATCCCATGACACCCAATCCAATTTTGCGATTAGACTTGGTCATGCGCTCGATCTCCGGCAATGGGAACTTGCTGGCATCAATCACATTATCGAGGAAATGTACTGCCTGATGCACAGTCTCAGCCAACGACGGGTAGTCAATGACAGCTTTCCCACTCTTGTCGGCTGCTACAAACACGCCCAGATTGATTGAACCCAGGTTACAGGATTCATAAGGCAGCAGCGGCTGCTCGCCGCAGGGATTGGTACTTTCGATCTTGCCAACCGCCGGTGTCGGGTTGTCGGCATTCATCTTGTCGATAAAGATCAGGCCCGGTTCACCATTAGACCATGCCATCTCGGCGATCTTGCGAAAGACTTCACGGGCATTCAGGGTCTTGACCACTACACCGCTGCGGGGATTAATCAGTTCATAGGATTCACCCGCTACGACGGCCTGCATAAATGAATCGGTAATCGCCACTGATAAGTTAAAGTTGGCGATTTCGCCTTCAGTTTTCTTTGATTCAAGGAAATCCAGAATATCCGGATGGTCCACACGCAGGACACCCATGTTGGCTCCGCGGCGGGTTCCGCCCTGCTTAACAGCTTCCGTAGCCGCATTATATACTCTAATAAATGAAAGCGGCCCACTAGCCAGGCCACCTGTGGACGACACAATATCATCCTTTGGGCGCAGACGGGAGAACGAAAAGCCTGTCCCGCCACCAGACTGGTGAATTAGGGCCGCCGCTTTGAGAGTATCAAAGATCCCTTCCATACTGTCTTCGATCGGCAGAACAAAGCAGGCGGATAATTGGCCCAGTTCACGTCCGGCACCCATCAGCGTGGGGGAATTGGGCATGAACTTCTTATCGGCGAAAAGATCATAAAATTGCCTGGTGAGTTCCTCGGTTGAATCGGCATCGCATCCGTAAAGATCATGATCAACGGCGGCAATAGTTCTCGCGACTCTCAGAAACATATCCTCCGGGCGCTCGATCACCTTTTTCCCTTCACGCTTGAGATAACGTTTTTCCAAAATAGTTCTGGCGTTATCGGTTAACTCAATCGTACGAAATTCTTTGCTTTTTTGTGAACCCACCGTCATACCCCCTGGTTGTTCAACAAATCGATCAACTAATTTTGGATTAACTTCTATGTAGGATCACTCTTTCCCTGTACGTTTAACAGATAAAAAAATCGACTTTTTAGTTATGCGTCCGAAGGTGCGTAATATCGCCAGCCATGATTTCGCGCGTGCGCGCCTGCGCATTTGCGGCCGCGCGCGCCCCTTTGGCCGCGGCCGAATCTGCACCCCCGGCTACCCCCGCAGCCACGGCCGCATCTGCGACCGCAGCCACCGCCACACCCCCGGCCTGGTTCGCGGCTCCGCCGCCCCCCGCCACATCCGGGATAAAAACAACCGCGCCATTATCGGCAATACCGCTGACAACACCATATTCTTCCGTACCATCCGGGAAATCAATGCGAACACGCTTGCCAATCGTAGTGCACAAACTGCGGTATTCATCCATCAATGCGGCACTGCCTTCGTTCAAAAACGTTTCCACTCTGTTTTCGATGGCATTCAGAATCGCCGCCAGCAAGAATGGACGATCAAAGGGGTGTCCCGCTTCCAGAGCGAGACTTGTCGCTCTATCCTGAAGCGCTACCGGAAACTCATCGCGCTGCTGGTTGACATTCAGACCAATGCCGACAACTACGGATTCTCCGTCCGATCCAACTTCCAACAAAATCCCGCATACTTTACGATCACCGATCAGGACATCATTAGGCCACTTCAGTTCCGCTGCCAACCCCGTCACCTCGCGGATTACGCGGCAGACCGACACGCCCGCCAGAAAAGAGAGCAATGCAGCATTGGGAGGCACAAACGGACTAAGGATTACCGAAAACCATAATCCTACACCAGGATGAGACACCCATTGTCGCAGTAACCTTCCGCGTCCGGCGGTCTGCGTTTCGGCTACAATGACTGTTCCCCGGGGTTCCTGCCGCGCAATACATATTTTGGCTATCTGATTGGTGGAATCGACTTCGGAATAGCACAGCAAGTGATGTCCCAGCCATTTGGTACGCAAATGGGCATTGACTTCGGAAGCACTGAGCGGCCGGCGCTCACCGCCAAAGATCTGTTGTTTGGCCTGATACCGCTCACCGCCGCTGTTATCCATGACATGGCCCCCTTCCCGCCAATCAATTATCATCAAGCATCATCAATCATCACTAAAATAATCATTAAAATAAGCATTATATAAATCGAGATTAATAATAACGCCCGCAGATAATCTGGGGCGTTCTACAGGAAGCTTATTCTTTCTGGCTGGCGCAAGAAACTGGCACCTTGATCAGCCGGTGTGCGCACTATCCTGCTGCCAAATTATTTCTTCAAATGTTCCCGGTAAATTTCCACTTCAACTGCGTCCAGCAAACCTCCGATGGGAGCCAAAGGTTTTCTGACCAGCACGCGCGCGGCTTCTACCTCGAACTGATTTAAAATGCGATTGACAATGTTCTGTGCGATCGATTCCAAAAGACAATAATTATTCTCCTCAATCACTTCGCGCACCAGAGCATAGACTTCCGCATAATTGGTCGAGAATTCGGGTTCATCGCTGCGGGCCGCCTTTTCAAGATTCGTCCGCAGTTCGATATCAACTTCCAACCTTTGTCCCAGTTCCTTTTCCGCCCCAAACGGCCCATGGTATCCGTAGAACGCCAGGTTGCGCAAACGCACGCAGTCTGATATCAAAGTCCCTTCCCCCTCCCCGGATGCTACTTCTATGTTATACGTAGATCCGGGCAAAGGTGCAGGTCTATTTAGCTGACGATGGCCACGAATTCTTCGCCGCCGATAACTTCTTTCTCCTTAAGCTTCTCCACGACCAGCTCAAGCTTATCGCGATGCTCGCTCAGGATCGACTTAGCCCTGCTATAGCATTCATCCATTGTCTTGCGCATTTCGCGGTCGATCATGGCTGCCACTTCTTCGCTGTAGTTTCTGGCCCGGGAAATATCCCTGCCCAAAAAGATCTGTTCATCATGCTGCTGGCCAAAAGTCATATGACCGAGTGTATCGCTCATGCCATATTCAGTGACCATTTTCCGTACCAACTTGGTAGCGCGGTCCAGGTCATTTTCAGCACCGGTGCTGACCTCTTTAAGAGCCAGCTCCTCAGCAGCCCGTCCGCCAAGCAATGCCGAAACTTCGTCCTGAATATCGCTGCGTGTCATAAAATGCTTCTCTTGCTCGGGAAGGGCAATCGTGTAACCGGCTGCCATTCCGCGCGGCAAAATAGAAACCTTGTGTACCGGGGTTTTTCCGAGATAATGATGCACCAGCGCATGCCCGGCTTCATGATATGCAGTGATGTCACGTTCCTGAGGCAGGATAATCTTGCTCTTGCGCTGCGGACCGGCAATGACCCGCTCCACCGCTTCCTGCACCTCATCCATGGTAATCTTCTTTTTATTCCTTCTGGCTGCCAGCAATGCGGCTTCATTCAATACATTGGCCAGATCGGCACCTGTAAATCCGGGAGTTCCGCGGGCAATTACCCTTAGGTCAACATCGTCACTCATGACCTTGCCTCTGGCATGCACTTTGAGAATGGCTTCGCGCCCTTCCAGATCAGGTACATTAACAACCACCTGACGGTCAAAACGTCCGGGTCTCAATAGCGCCGGATCCAGAACGTCGGGACGGTTGGTAGCAGCCAAAATCACAATACCGCTGTTTAACTCAAACCCATCCATCTCCACAAGAAGCTGGTTGAGTGTTTGCTCGCGCTCGTCATGGCCGCCGCCCAGTCCAGCGCCACGCTGACGACCGACTGCATCAATCTCATCAATAAAGATGATACAGGGAGCATTTTTCTTGGCTTGTTCGAACATATCACGTACGCGGGCAGCACCGATACCTACGAACATCTCAACAAAATCGGAACCGCTAATGCTAAAGAACGGCACACCGGCTTCACCGGCAACAGCTTTGGCCAGCAAGGTTTTACCTGTGCCTGGCGCACCTACCAGCAAAACGCCTTTGGGAATCTTAGCGCCTAGTTCGGTAAAGCGTTTGGGCTGCTTCAGAAATTCCACAACTTCCTGAAGCTCTTCTTTGGCCTCATCCTCACCGGCGACATCATCAAACGTCACCTTGGTCTTGTCCTCAGAATGAAGCCTGGCGCGGCTTTTGCCGAAAGACATCGCCCGGTTGTTGTTGCTTTGCATTTGATTGAAGAATACATACCACAATACACCGATCACAATCAATGGCAGCAGGATCGGCAACAATGACAGCAAGAACGAATTGCTTTCAGGCTTGATCCTGACTGTTACGCCAGCCTTTGACAGTTCATCTGCCAAAGCGGTTATATCGCTAGGACCGCTGACCGTAAACCGGTCGCCATCCTTACGCACGCCAACTATTCGGCCGGTGGCCTGCTCAATCTCCACTTCAGAAATCTGCCCGTTGGCAACCTGCGTCCTGAACTCGCTGTAAACAAGTTCAATCTGCCTTTGCGAATTTCCTGACAAAGTATTTACAAGAAAAATAGCGACAACTGCTAATAAAAAATACATCATGATGTCACGGAGATATCTCATCAAACAAAAAGCCCTCCTCTCGAGGTTCGAGCAAACTAACCAATCTATTATATCACAAACAGGCTGTTTGCAAGAAGAACTTTACTTCCCTTCGGGCGCGCGGTTAGGGCACACGGCCAAGGCGCACGGCCAAAGCGGGAATATGCGAGTCTATGAATATGAATCTATTGCTCTGCGATATTGATCACCAGAGCTCTATGTGATTCCTCGTTCAGGCTTGCCATGGCGCTTGGCCGATAGCCAACAACCCATAGAATGCCATTCTCATCTGCCACTACTGGAACAGAGCTGCGTCTACATGCGCCTACCCCTTCCTTGGACAAAAACTCTCCTACTTTCACCGGATTACGCCGGCCGAACGGGATAAATGTCTCCTGCTCCTGCCAGTCGCGCAGGACAATTTCTCGGCCAATGCGGTCCAAGTCAAAACAGGCCGCTGTACGAGGGATCGCCTTTAGTTCTGCCAAATCACCCCGCCATGGCCTGACGGTGCAATTGATCACCATCTGATAATCGGCAGCCTGGACTGTCCCATTAAAGGGTAACGGCACCGATGGCCGCGGTTCGGATGAATTCTGTTGCACTCGCTCTCCTGCCGCTTGACCCACCGACAAAGTCTTATCTGAAGACATTAATATTGATAATCTTCCGTCGGCAATGGCGGCCGTCAGCCCGCCGCCCAATTCAAAAACTCGGCCGTTGCCGCCTTTGGCCAAAGCCTGGCGCAGCACTTCTATTCTTTCAAACGAAGGCACCCCGTCCTCTTTCACCGTGCGGGCGGCAATACGAAGCATTTCGCGCTGCAAAGCCTCAGGAGCCTCTAAGAAAGATTCGATAGTAATAACGACCAGATTCTCTGAAAGTTCCGCAATGTTCTGTAAGAACCTGTCAGCTTCCGTAGTGATATATCCTTCGGCCGAGCGGGCGATCGCTGCCAGGCGCAGCAAGGCATCCCTGACATTCGGATTGTATTCTCTTGCCAGCATCGGGAGTAACTCATGCCGAATGCGATTACGGCGGAAGTCGAGCGATGCATTGCTGGAATCCTCCACCCAGTGCAGATTCTCTTTAACGGCGTAATTTTCTATTTCCCGGCGGGTAATACCGAGCAGCGGACGGCAGACTCCATCTTTCCTCAAGTATTCCATTCCGGCAATACCCTGCAACCCGGCACCTCGTAATAATTGCAGCAGCACCGTTTCAGCCTGATCATCAGCATGATGGGCAACCGCAATGCGAGTGGCGCCGGTACGGGCAGCAACTTCAGTGAGAAACCCGTATCTTTCCCGGCGGGCTGCTTCTTCCACGCCGATCGCGCCCATGCCGATCGCGCCTATTGAGTTTCGTTCGGTTTCGGTACGATTGCCTAATTCCACGCGCCGGTGATAAAACGGCAGATGGTACTGTGCTGCCAGCTCCCGGACAAAATCGGCTTCATCGGCTGATTCGGGGCGCAAACCATGATCCAGATGTGCCACATAGAGCTCCAGACGATACTCTTCCAGCTGCGACAAAACATGCAAAAGCACTACCGAGTCAACTCCGCCTGAAACCCCTGCGACGACCCGCTCTCCGCACTTGAACAAGCTATGATCCGCAATTGCCTGACGCACTTTGGCAAGCATCGGCGACACCCCCCGGCAGACTGACATTTCGCCAATACTGTTATTTTTCCCTTGCACCAGCAAAAAACACAAGGGGGACACAGGGGGACGGTTCTCCTGTGTCACAGAGGCGCGAGACAGGGGGACGGGTTCCGGCGTCCCATGACAGCGGACAAACACGAGGGCGGTTCCTCTGTGCCACATATGGGGGCTTTTCATTCAGCACATCGGAACCGTCCTCGTGTACCAATCAAACAAGCAGGACGCCGGAACCCCCCCTGTCTCGACAGCACAGGAGAACCGTCCCCCTGTGTCCCCCCTCGCCCCCGGGCCCACCCCTCGTCTCAGTCTTGGGCGCGCACAATCTGCGCCACCAGTACTGTCAGATCATCAACCGATTTGCCGCCGGAGTTTTGGACGGCGTGCTCCAGCAGATAATCGGCTAATGACTGCACTCCCAGAATGTCGATATTCGCCAGCGTCGTTGCTACCCAGTCAAAAGCGGGATCGATGCTGTCCGGTAATTCCAGACTGTCCGCAATGCCATCGGTGATCATCACCAGCAGATCACCTTCCTGAAGTGCTCTGGTCGTTGAATCAATCTCAACATGATCCAAAATTCCAGCTGGCAGCGAATTTGACCGTAGCACGGTAATTTCCCGGCCGCGCTTAATATATGAAGGAGCTGCTCCGATTTTCAGAAAATCCGCTTCACAATTAAACAAGTCAATTGACACCAAATCTACCGTTGAAAACGTTTCTTCGGGAGGATGCCGCAGCAGCAAAACACTGTTCACCATTTGAATGGCAAAGTCCCGATCAATGCCGGCGGACAAAAGCTGCTCCAGAATTGAAACCGTTGTCTGACTTTCCAGAGCGGCCCGCGGACCGGTTCCGACTCCGTCACTAATCAGCAGAATTTGCTGTCCGTCCTTTAAGGCAAAGGACCTGTAGGTATCTCCGCAAAACATGCTGCCATTCTTGGGCATCTGTCTGACCGCCCAGTTCACAGCATAGCCTCTCCGCAGACAATAGGTACTGCGGCAATGCAATTTATTTTCCCGGGGGCATTCCTTGCTCCACACTGAAACCCCCTGCCCGATCAGAGAAGTCAAAAATGGCGCAACTACCCGCATACATTCGCCATAGCCGCCGCATCCTCTCTTCTCAATCGTGATCTCCAATTGCCTGGAGGGCTTGCCAGTTACCGTTACTTCCGCGGGATGCAGTTTAACCCGGCTTAATGCATCATAGATTATCTGCTGCAACTCTTGGTTGTTTTGTACTTCCACCTTGATCTGTCCCGCCAGACCAGCCATGATCCCGGATACGCCTTTTAGCTGGTACGAAACCAGCTCTTTGCTGTCATTAAGCCGGTTTCGCCAATACCTGTCAATCTGTCCGACTTCACTCAGATAATTAATAGCGGTAATTAACTGATAGCTCTGAATACATGACCGCGCCAGCTTCCCCGGCAGATCCGCAGTAGTAATCCCGCCCTTCATTTCCGCCAGAGTGATTAAATCGAAAAACTCGCGATAGGTCTGATAAAACATTTCAGTCCAGCAGTGACTATAGGACTGACAGCTGCGGCAACAGCTGGCGATGGCCTTCTCAAGCCACTTAAATATATCCTGACCGGGGTTCTCATCCTGTACCGTCGATACTTCTTCAAAAGTATGCGCCAGCTTCTCAAAAATGCCGGATAGCTCCTGCAAACGCTTGGAAGCCAGATTTCGGATTTTTTTGGGCGAGTACTCTTGTTCGTCTGGCCTTCTCCCGCCCGCTGACAAGAGTCGCTGCAAAAAACTGAATAACTGCGACGGCATCAATAAGAACAGTGCTGCGGCCGGAAGCACCGCAATAAGGGCAGTGCTCCACACGGCAGACTCGCCTGCCAGCGGAAAAGACAGGATCACTCCCAGACCAAAACCGAGTGCAGACCATACTTTGTCTTTGCGGCCCACGATCCCGGCCAATAGTCCCGCTGTCACCAGAATCTCTGCCGATAAGACCGGGTTCCACGAGCCGACACGGGACATTAGTGCCGCCGCTGCGCCGATAACAGCCGCAGCCCCAGCCCCTTCAATCACTGACGCTATCAGGATCAGAAAAGATGCCAGTAAATATGTAGCCGGGTACCCGGCAATCAGGATCCCGCTGCTGCCTCCCAAAGCCATCACAGCCGTAAAAACCATATATCCCCTATAATCACGCGGCTCATATCCCAGCCCGCTTTCCATTAGTGAAAGCGCAGGCCGCGCGAATAGCTGCAGCCCCCTGGCAAAAATGGCAGTCAGGCACGGCAAAAGGATGCATCCAAGGCCGCGCATGATCAGATCGATGGTCGTCACCAGGCCATCACCGCCGCCGACGCCGCCCACTCCGCTTTGACCGCCATCAATACCAATTAAGTACAGTGCTCCCGTCACAACGACGTAAATCAGCCCCAGCCGCACCGCGGCCCATAGCCACGTCTTTTCGCGCCGCCGCGGTCTGCCCGCCAGGCTAATCAGAACTACCGTCGCCAGTTGCGGCCAGAATTCTCTTATTGGCAGTGCCGTAAACATTCCGAGCAAAGTAAAAAAACCGGCCACAGCCCCCACTCGGGGATTAAGCTTCCCCCAGAGCAGTGCGGCATAGTAGGCCGGCCCGATCATAATTTGCCCGTGTGCCAGGCTTGTCCTTCCAATCAAAAAACCAAGCAGGTATTGAACCCATACTCCGGATGCCAACAGCTCTCCCATACGGCTGCCGAGGGAGGCTCTCTGGACTGGTGCTAATTGGGTTAGCTGCGTTTTTGCGTACTCATTATCGGCGCGCGCTGCCGGAATCGGTTCGGACATAGTCCCACCCCCGCCCGAATGCCAGACTTGTCGCAGTTATCTATCGCTACACCAGTTCTATCTGTTCAGCAACCTGCCATATCTATCTATTAGAAAGATCATACCATGTGATGTTCGAACGGCTTGTCGTTTTTACACAGTTTCCTTTCCCATAATTCCGGTATCAAACGCCATAGTCTGCTATTACCTAAGCATTTGCCGGTTACTTTTGATAAACGCCGAATGCCCCGGGGTTTTCCGGTTACTTTTTGATAAACTCCGGAATAGTGGTCCAAAGCATTACGATGCCGATCACCAGGAAGAAAAGCGAAGATGCCAAATGCATATAGCGCTCGGGTATGTAACGAGATACCACTTCACCCAGAAAAGCTCCGATGAAAGTAACCACGACCAGCGCCAGCGAGGCCCCTAGAAAGATCGGGATCGGGGCTTTATGCCGTGTAACGAGCGAAAATACACTCAGCTGGGTTTTGTCTCCCAGCTCCGCTAAAAACAGCATACCGAAGGACAAAAAAAATAACTTCCAATTCAAGAATAACCCTCCTAAATGAAGATCTGTTTTGTATATGATGCATTATTCGCCACAGACAGTGCCAATATCCTAGGTGTATAATATTCTTAGAGTAAAATATCCATAGTTATGAAACAAATATTCGCAAGTTCCGTTTGATTAGTCGAGTCCAATGGATTACTATCTAACACAATTAACGGGAGGAGTGTTTTCATTGAAAAAAGGTTGTTTGGTTGCAGCAGTTGGTATTGGCATCATTGTCCTTTTGGCGATTATTCTTGTATCGCAATATATCGGAATCAGGAATCATATTGTAACTGCTGACGAAGAAATTAATGCGGCATGGGCTCAGGTTGACAATGCTTTGCAGCGCCGCTCCGATTTGATTCCCAATTTGGTAGCCACAGTCAAAGGTTACGCTGCTCATGAAAGCGATGTCTTCACAGCTATTGCGGATGCCCGCAGCAAGATGGCCGGCGCTGGCACCATTAACGAAAAGGCGGAAGCTGCCAGCGAATTTGAGGGCGCTTTATCCAGACTGCTAGTTGTCATCGAAAATTATCCTGAACTCAAAGCGGATACCAGCTTTATCAGACTTCAGGATGAACTGGCTGGCACTGAAAACCGCTTAAGCGTCGAACGCATGCGCTATAACGAACTGGTTCGTGACTACAACGCCTATATTCGTCGCTTCCCGCAATCGATTATCGCCGGTATGATGAATGCCGAAGCGCGCACTTATTTTGAGATTGAAGAAGCTGCCAGAAAAGCTCCGGTAGTAGACTTTAGTACCCCGTAAGCAATGAGAAATCTTTCAGTTACTATTATGTCTATCATAGGGGAGCTATCAACTATTGGGGGTGAGTGCATTGATTAATTTTCGCACCAGAATTAGCGCCATTATTCTACTGTTCGCTGGGCTGCTTCTGTTCAGCGCTGCCCCTGCTAGCGCGGAAACTCCCATTCCTGAACTAACCGGGCGGATTGTAGACAACGCTGATATGCTTAGCTATGAAGCGGAGGTTTCTTTAACCAATCTGTTAGAAGCCTACGAAAAGGCGACCACTAATCAGATTGTGGTTGCTACCATTCCGAGCCTGGAAGACTACGAGGATATTGAAGGATTTGGAATTCGCTTGGCCGATGCATGGCATATTGGTCAGGCTGGTAAAGACAATGGGATCATTCTGCTGATTACGCGCGATGACCGTTACCTGCGCATCGACGTCGGTTATGGCCTGGAAGGTGTAATCAATGATGCCCGCGCCGGAGATATTATCCGCGACATCCTGATTCCGGCCTTTCAGAGCGGAGAATACGATATGGGCGTGACCGAGGCTGTTTCAGCCATGATCCGCTATATTTCACCAGACTTCGAGTACGAAGGCTTAGCCGATGTAAATATTGAAGAAGAGGACGGATCGCTTTTGGGCGGAATCTTCACCCTATTCATAGGCATTATGATCCTGCTTGGAGCACTTGGCGGAAGAGGACGGCGCAATTACAGACGGGGCCTGAGTTCCTCAATCGGTCAGGCAATCCTGTGGAGCCTTCTGACGAGCAATTCCAACAACAAGAGCAATAATCGCGGAAACAGCGGCTTCGGTGGATTTGGCGGCGGAGGATTCAGAAGCGGTGGTGGCGGTTTCAGCGGCGGCGGCGGAAGATTTGGCGGTGGCGGCGCCAGTGGGAGATGGTAACCAATGAGTGCCAGTAAGTCCAATCAGGCGAAAAGTAAATTCCTCAGCAACAGCGAACGTGAGCAAGTTATGAACGCCATTGCTGAGGCTGAAAAAGCAACATCCGGCGAAATCCGCGTGCATATCGAATCGCACTGCCACGGTGATCCATTTGAGCGGGCTACCACAGTCTTCGGCAAATTGCGTATGGATCGTACTGCCCAGCGCAATGGCGTCCTCATCTACGTTGCCACTGAGGATCGTCAGTTTGCAATTATCGGCGATCAAGGCATTAATGATGCCGTTCCGGCAGGATTCTGGGAGGAAACCCGAGACGCAATGATCAGGCACTTTAAGGACGGCCGCTTTTGCGAAGGTCTTTGTGACGGCTTGCATGCCGCCGGCCAAGCACTCAGCAAGTATTTCCCTTATCAAGGCACTAAAGATGTCAACGAGCTGAGTGATGAAATTTCCGAAGGGCGTTAAGTCTCATAATACCACTCACCCGATCACTTATAGCTGATCGGGTGTTTTTTTATATTCTTGCATATTCCCCTTATCAACCATTTCGCAGCTGCCGATACACATAGTGAGGTATCACTATTATTCCCATCCAGTAAATACAAGGGGGTTGCTTGCATGAAAAAGCTGCGTTATCTATCTATGGCTGCCATTCTAGCCTTTACCCTGCTTCTGACTGGCTGCTTCGATAGTCCGGGAGAAGCCCTGATCGGCACCTGGGTTTCCGAACCAATTGATGCCTACGACTTCGGTCCGGCAGTCATGACCATCGAAGTGAAGGCCAATCCTTTCCATTTGGGATTCCTAATCGCACATGCCTATGCTTACAATGCCAAGATTACTTACGGAGCCTTGGAGTGGATTATCCCGATTCCAAATGACGATCAACGTGAAGAGCTGTTGGAAGTGCTGTCCGATTCTCTCAATAAAGAAGATCTCACCGAAGATGATCTTCCCGATTTCCCGGCTTTCGGTTGGGCTTGTGTCTCATTGTTTGGCGATGTTAAAAAAGATATCGCCGGCGTATATTATCCCGCCCCGGAAGTCGAACCCGAAAGTAAAAAACTGCCTGAAGTACCGATGCCATCGCTGTATATGTACGGTAGCTTCACCGAAGGTTCCGGTTTCCTAATGGAAGAAGTCAATGTCGGCGGCCTGACCACGCTTACCAACGTAGAGTTCACACCGGCGTCCGGCGATTAAGTCCTTTCCAGTTCAGAGACTAAAAAACCGGCCTGATTCATCCAGGCCGGTTTTTTGCGTCATAGTTATTTACCTTAGCGTTCCAACAGGTTTTCCATTTCCTCCAGCGTTTTCCGGAAGACATCCAAAGCCATGCGTACCGGCTCAGGAGAAGTCATATCCACGCCTGCTTCTTTGAGGACATCGATGGGGTATTTGGATTCGCCGCTGGAAAGGAAGTTGATGTAACGCTTGACTGCTGGGGCACCCTCATTGAGGATTTGCTGCGAGAGCGCCACCGCCGCGGAAAATCCGGTTGCATACTGGTAGACATAGAACGGTGTGTAGAAATGCGGAATACGTGCCCACTCCAGATCGATCAGGGCATCCACCGTCATATCCGGACCGTAATACGCAACATTCAGATCATGATAGACCGCGCACAGAGCGTCAGCGCCCAAGGCTTGGCCGGCTTCCACTTTGTCATGGACAATTTTCTCAAACTCCGCAAACATGGTCTGACGGAAGACTGTTCCGCGGAACTGTTCGAGATAGTGGTTTAGCAGGTAGAGCCGCATCGTCTTATCTGTGGTCGTCTTGAGCAAATGATCGAGCAGCAGACATTCATTGAGAGTGGATGCCACTTCAGCCAGGAAAATGCTATAGCCGGAATAGATATGCGGCTGATGTTTAAAGCTGTGCCAGGTATGCATCGAGTGGCCCAGCTCATGGGCTAGCGTGAACATGTTATCCAGAGACTCGTTATAGTTTAGCAGTACAAACGGCGGACCAGGATATGCTCCCCAGGAATAGGCGCCGGAGGTTTTGCCCTGGTTTTCGAGTACGTCGATCCAGCCGCCTTCCATGCCCTCTTTCAGAACCTTGATATATTCCGGACCAAGCGGTGCCAGCCCGGTCGCGACCGTTTTTTTGGCTTCCTCGAAAGGCACTTTGACGTCTACACCCTTGACAATCGGGGTATAGAGGTCATACATGTGCAGGTCGCCATAGCCCAGCGCCTCTTTGCGCAGACGCACATAGCGATGCATCAGCGGATTGTGATCATGTACTGTCTCAATCAGGCGATCATAGACCGACTCCGGTATGTTGTTTTCATCCAGGAAATAGGCCCGGGAAGTAGGATAGTTACGCGATTTGGAAATGAACACATCCTTTTTGACGCAGCTCATCAAGCAGGTTGCCAGGGTGTTGCGCTGTTTATTGTAAGTTTCATAGAGGGTCTCGAAAGCATCGCGACGCACCCGGCGATCCCGGCTCTCCATGAACTGAATATAGCGGCCTTTGGTTAACTCTACTTCGTTGCCATGCTCATCCTTAATCGAAGGGAATTTTAGATCCGCATTATTGATCATGGTGAAAATATTGCGCGGTGCATCGGCCACTTCTCCGCTCATCGCCAGAATACGTTCTTCGTTCGCCGTAAGAGTATGGGCTTTGCGGCGGATCAGTTCCATGATGAAGTGCCGGTAAAGTTCGAGCCTGGGCTCCTCTTTGAAAAAGCGTTCCAGTGTTTCTTCAGGTATGCTAAGCAATTCGGGAGTGAAATAAGAACCTGCGCTTGATACTTCGACAATCAATGCCTGAGCCCGATCAGTCATAATCTGATAATGGGCATTGGCATTATCCTCGTCTTTGCGCATTTTAGCATAGACGAATACACGCTCAAGTTTCTCTTTGACGACGTCCTGTGCAACTACAGCCTGATAAAATGTCCCGGCTGATTCGCCAAGCCGACCCTGCATTGAGATAATTTGAGGCACCATTTCCTTAACGGCGCTAAACTCCGCCTCCCAGGCATCGTCATTAGCGTATAACAACTCGAGTTTCCATTTCATCGCGGCCGGTATCTCCGCCCTACTTGGCAAGACATTTCCTTTTGTTAATGTCAAATCGCTTCCTCCCCCTGTCTCTGAAAATCTCGGCCTTTCTTAGCCCAGGTCTTGTTTAGCAAATGATATCTCCCGAAAAACTCCGTATAATATTTCCTGACTTTATGAAGGCTTCCTCCCATCGTGATGAAAAATAAAGTGCACTTCCAGATTTAAATGTCCGCCCGGTCCCACCCAGAGAGGCGCACCGGAGGCTCCTGCTCCGCCCCCATCGCCAATCGTGCCCTTGTCAAGCAAGTTACCTACTGCCACGCAAGGCTCCAGACAGATAAACGGCTTGTTCCCAAGAGTCCAGAAAACAAGACGTCTGTATTCACGACTGTAGCCGATGGAAATTGCGGTCCCGTCATCGCGATGCATGGCGGCGAACTGGCCTGATAACCCGGAATAGATAAAATTCTGCTCGGCGGCCTGCCAGTCCGGCGCCTCGCTGACTTCCCGCGGCTGACCGGTTAACAGATCATGACAATGCTCTGCCGGAACGCGAAACTGCCACCGATGCTTGCTAGCTGCCGCAAAATATGGATGCAGTCCGGGATAAAGCGGCATTTGCTCTTGCGAAAAGTTATGGTAGGTCTGCAGGATTGCCAGTTCATTGCCGCTCAGTCTGTATTCGAACTCCAACCGGAAATCGAACGGAAAAGACGCTCTGGTCTCCTGGTCGGATTCCAGACACAGCCGCAAAAAGGCTCCTTCTTCCGTGCCCGAGCCCGTGTTTACGTCCGCGCCCGCGTCAGCGTCCGCAGCGATGCTCATGCCCGGACCGCCTGCACCCGCGCCCGTGCCCGCGCCCACGCTCACGCCTGCACTAAGCACACGCCACGGCAGATGGCGTGCCAGTCCATGCTGCGGCATATGGTATTCCCGATTACCGATCCAGTATGTATCGTCCTTTAGGCGCCCACAAATCGGAAAAAGAATTGGTATCCCGCCACGCACATTTTTCTGTGGATCAGCGTACGTCTCAGGATCCAGATATAAGAGGGACTGCCCCTGTACCTCCCAGGTCGTTACCAACCCGCCACGGGCAGGCACTACCCGCACCCGCACCTCCCGCTCATCATCAATTAGGTCAAACGCAGGCCAAATATCGGTTGTCTCCCGCACATGATACATATCTCTGGCCTCCAAATCATTAACATAGCAGCTTTGTCGAACAGATCACTCTTCAGCAAATATATTGTTACAGGTTTCGCAGGCTTTTATTGAAGTCCTGAAAGGAGTGAAAATACCCCTGTCCGCTTACAGGCCACGCAACGCCAATCGCGCAAGCGCAAATTATGCAAAACAGGGCAACGCCGCCAAGCGTTGCCCTTTATTCTCTGTCGAACCCTATACTAATCGCTATCCTAGAATTGATATCCAAAAGTCACATAATGTGACGCATTTAGCGTATCAACCTTCCAGAATTGCTCCATCTTATAGGCGTAATCCAAGGTAAAGCCTTTGTAATTGAGCCCGGCACCCAGCGTCAGATAGGAGTTATCAACTCCGGCTCTGGCCACCAGGAAGTCCGTAATTTTGAACTCCGTACCAAAACGCCAGTCAGCATGGATTTTATCAGTAAACCGCAACTCCGCCTCTGCGGAAATGGTTAGCCGCTGATCAGGTGTCAGATAAGCAACACCCAGCACCGGACGGAAGAGCTGATGCTTGGTGGAGCCATCCGGCTGATAAACCAGTGAGTAAATATCGTGGGCTACTAATCCAATGGTGAGATCACCATGATGGGTTTTCTTCTCGATAACAGCCCCTGTGGCATCGGTTTCTGCCTCGGTTGAGGCAAGTGGTATCAGAAATTGAGCGCCTACGTCAAATCCGAAGCCCTTGGTCTGCTGGCTGCCGAGAGTCTGCATGAACCCTTTGGCGGCAATACCCAGGTGTACATGTTCACCAAGTCTGCGTGCATAGGCCAGCGATAAACCATATGATGAATCCGCCACAGTTCCGGCCAGTTTCGGATAGGTGGTGATCATGCCGGCGGCACTACTGGACGGCCACATACCGATCGCATTTATTCCGATTGTATTGCCATTACCCCACGGCAAAGCGGCCGAAATCATTCCATGATGCAATCCCAGACCATAGAGATTACCATAGTTCAGCGAGAACCCGAATGAATCCATGGCTGCCAATCCAGCCGGGTTCCAGTAGATAGCAGAAGGATCGTCGGTAACGGCAGCATATGATCTGCCCATTCCGACTGCCTGTGCCTCCGCGGGAATAGCCAGGAAATTATAGGGCTCAGCGGCAGCTGCAGCCGGTACAATGGCAGTCATGAGAATTAGTGCTATGAAGACTGCTTTAATGATGCGCATTTTTGGACCTCCCCCGACGAAATGTATTTCTTTGGATTTGTCCTGATCTTTTTCGACGGCAGTGTGTGAAACCCTCCCGCTAATAATCTGGATCACCTGACATTAACGTGTCAGTGCGGAGCAAGTTCCCTTGTCGGGGGATATTTTCCATGATGCGCACGGCCAGTTGCTACTGCGCCTTTTGTACCTGCTGCGCCTGCTGCACTTCCTGCACCCGGCGCGCATCCTCTTCCGGATTTCCCGTATCTCCGGCCCAAAGGCTGCGCATCTCAGCCGACCGCGCCAGCAATTCCTCTAATGTTCCCTGATCCTCGATCTTTCCATCTTTTAATATGATAATTTGATCAGCATGGCGCAAGGCCGCCTTGCGGTGCGAAACCACCAGATAGGTAGTCTTTCGACGCTCAAACAGCCGCGCCCACATTGTTCCTTCGGTGTTGACATCCAGGGCACTGGATAGATCGTCAAAGACCATCAGCTCGGCATTGCGTACTAGCATACGAGCTGCAGCAACCCGCTGCACCTGTCCGCCGGACAATTTAACGCCTTTTGTTCCGACGATGGTTTCCAGGCCTTTCTCCATCCCCGCCAGATCAGTTTCAAGGACTGCTCCGGTAATCGCTTCCTCAACTTCCGCGTCTCCGGCGGGAAATCCCAAAAGGATATTTTCCCGGATGGTATCACTGAACAGCACCGGTACCTGCGGTGTGTAAGCCGTATACGGCGGCGCGAAAAACTCGGCCGGCTTTTCGATACTCTTGCCATTCCAGCGGATCTCGCCTTCCTCTTTCGGAAGCAATCCCAGCAGCGTGCGCAATAACGTGGTTTTGCCGGATCCGATCCGGCCGGTAATCACCGTGAACGAACCTTTAGTCAGGCGCAGGTTAATCTTTTCGATCCCTTTGCCGGATTCAGGATGCCGGTAAGTCAGGTCTTCGGCCTCCAGGCAAATGAGCGGCTCGAAATTTTCGCTGCTCCTATCCGTGTATACGCCGCGACAACTGCTACCGTCACTTCCCTGCACAGCATTTTCCTTCAGCGGCATTGCATTATGTCCCACCAACACCGCCGGCGGCTCACCCGGCAGGATCTCCGTCATGCGGTTCAAAGAAACTCCTGTTTGCTTATAAAGCGCCCAATATTCCCCGATAAACATGGTAATATCGGTGACATATTCGAGGAAATAAGCGAAGAGCACGAAATCGCCGACTGAAAAATGGCCTTCCAGCATATTGCCGGCTGCCAGAATCAGTACCAACCCCGTACCGAGGCTGATGGTACTGCCATAAACCGAATCAAGCAAATGAATGATCAGCCGGTTTTTCAGCACCAGCCTTTTGCGCTCGGCATTCAAGCGCTGCAGATGATCGGCTACTTGCTCTTCAGCAGTAGCGACTTGGACCGCCTGAATTGACCCAAACATCTCGCCCAGTGCTCCTGCCACTTTGGCAGCTGCGTCCCGGCTGGCTTCCTGGTTTTTCTCCAGCCGCGTGCTGGCCGCCTGAGAAATAGCCAGGATAACTACCATTGGTGCAAAGACCAGCAAAGTAATTCTCCAACTGATGCGCGCCAGCATTATCACGGCGAAAGCTGTGGTAAACACAAATCCCAGGCTGTCAACGGTCCAGCTAATCTGATCAACTACCTGTTGAGTATCATCCCTGAAACGGTTGAGAGTTTCGCCTGGAGTCTCTACCAGGGCACGCGCCCCCGGCCGATTGAGAATACGCTCCAGCATATTGCGCCGCAAGAGGGCTCCCATCAAGAAACGGTGCCGCGTGTCGATATTAGCGCCACTGTATATAATACCAATGCGTCCTATGGCCACTACGAAGTAAATGGCAATGATGGTCCAGGCATTCAAACCGGCGGCCGCTTCTCCAGAAAGAGCATCAAAAAACCAGCTTGCAACGATGCTTGGCAGCAGCTCGGAAAGATGAATTAACGACCATGCGATGGCATTGCCCAGATACATCACTGGCCGGTAGCACATCAAGCGCCATAAGTATTGATAGGTTTTCATGCCAGAACATCCTCCAGTCCGGTACGGAGTAGACGGGCAAAATGTGAATTCGGATTGTTGACCAATTTAATGCGCTGACCGTGCTCCAGCACCCGTCCGCTGTCAAGAATTAAAATCTCGTCCGCACGCTGTACCGTAGCCAAGCGGTGGGCGATAATAATGCCGGTTCTGTTTTGTAGCAATCGTTCGATTGCCCTGTCGACCATCTTCTCAGTAGCCGGATCCAATCTGGATGAAGCCTCATCCAAAATGACCAATCCGGGATCAGCCAGAAAAAGTCGTGCCAGCGCAAGCAACTGAGCCTCGCCTGCTGACATGCCATAGCCATTAGCCCCGATGATTGTGTCAAGCCCGTTAGGCATTGCACGGCACCAGTCCGCAATCCCGATTTCCGTAAGTGCTCGCCAAAGAGCCGTATCTGAAACCGAGGCATCAAAGAAAGTCAAATTATCCCGCAATGTTCCTGCGAATAACTGCACATCCTGGGTGACAAAACCTACTCTCCGCCGCAGGGCTTGCAGCTCCAGCGCCGTGGCCGGGCAGCCGCCCAGGATAATCCGTCCACTGGTAGGATCATAAAAGCGCAGCAATAATCGGGCTAAGGTCGTCTTCCCGCTGCCGGTTCTGCCCAGCAGACCGATTACTGTACCGGCTAATAATTTTATTGATATATCTTGCAAGACGGCTTCTCCGTCTTCATAGGCAAATGACACCTTCTCAAATTCAACTGCCAAAGCTCCCTGAGGCAGTGCCATCGTTTCGCCCGGCGTGCCCGGTGCCACCGCTGTGCCTGGTGTGCTGGTACCGCCCGGCACGGCTGTACCGCCTTGCACGGCCGTACCTTCCGGTGCGTCCGCGCCGCTACCGCCCGATGTGCGCAGGCTGGATTGAATCGCAAGAATCTTACCCACCCTATCAATTGCGGCCCCCGCTCTCTGCAGGTCCTGCATTTGCCGACGAATTTGAGTAATAGGCCGTTCCAGCAGAATTGTATAATTAAAAACCAGAAAGACGGTTCCAAGCGAAATGCTTCCAGCCTGATACAGCATGGCGCCTATTGTCAGGACCAGCGCTGTGCCAATACCGAAGACCAGCAGTGAACCGGTCCAAAGGTGGCAAAATGACAAATCAGCCTTGATAAACTTGGGCCTCCAGCCGCGCAAAGCTTCATAAAAACGATTCATTACAAAATTGCTGGCGCCGCAAGACCGGATATCTTCTGTCCCGGACAGCCGCTCGCCCAGAAAACCATAGAAACTGGCGTTGGCTTGTCTGGCCGCTGCCCAGTTTTTGATACCTTTCTGATTAATGGCGATTAAAACAACCACCGCAATGATCGTAAAAACCAATATGCCCAGCCCGAGACGCCAGTCCTCCAAAAAGAGCGCCAGCACGATCCCGACCAGCAGCAGAGCGTTAAAAACGATGCCGACCACAAACTGCGAGAAGAAGTTGGTCAGTAAGTTAATATCACCATCCAACCGCTCGATCAGTTCGCCGGGCGTCCGCGCCTTATGGAAAGTCATGTCCAGCTTCAGGCAATGGCGCACGAGCTCGTCCCGCAGCTTATCAGTGGCTGTCCAGCCGACCCGCTCTCCCAAATATTTACCGATTGTAATGCAGATGTAGCGGACCAATGCCACCGTGATATACAAATAGGCGAACTTGGACAATGTGTCCAGCGTTCCTCCTTCGCTGATCCCGTCGATGAACTTGCGCAACAGCTGCGGATTCACGATCTCGAGGCCAATTCCGACGGTCATCAGGGTGGCAAAAACCAACACCAGCCGCCACTGAGGTTTAAGATATTTATATAGTAGTCTCGTATACGCTGCCGCGGGAATTTTCATATATGGTGCACCTCTTAACTTAATACGTCTGATTACAGTTCCTATTGCGGTTTCATAGCCCAGAAGGTCGCTCGTTTGGAATCGGGCTTCAAGGCCTGATAAGCCGCTCTGATAATGTGCTGCTGCTCTTCAATTGAACCCAATTCATAAAAGCAGTTTCCGCCCATGATAACAAGGTCAAAACCGCTCGGCCAGTCAGCTTTCAATATATCCATCAGCTTAATCGTAATGCGGCTGCGCACCTGTTCGGAGAGCCTTTTGGCCTTCTTCTCAAGCAGGTTCAACATGCCGTCCGAGCCATCCAGACCGGTAATCTGGCATCCGGCTTGCGCAATGGGCAGTAGAATCCGACCAGTACCGCAAAAAGGCTCTAATACATTCTGGATTTCTAATTCCTTGATTTTTGCCAGTAAGTACTCAACATCATGCGTTTGGGTTTCATACTGATCATAAATTTCGGCAAGGTGCTCTATTTCGTAGCCGTTCAAGCAAAAACCTCCTCGATCCTGAAAGAACCCAAGATTCTGACGCACCAGCGCCCGGCATATTTCCGCGCAGGCATAATTCTATGCCAGCCATGTCTGCGCATCAGGCACTATTCTATCATAGCAAAGCACGTCAGAATGCCAAAGCGCCTTGTTTATTTCTGGAACGAACTATCCTATCCTCTGGCGTATGGGATGCTGAAATGTGTTATAATTGGCTTGCCGCTGGCAAGCAAAACCTGAGAAAGGACTGGCAAAATGAAAAGACACCGTTTTGCCATATTGTTTGTGCTGGTGTTATTGCTAGGGAGTATCTCCTCCCTGAATGTGGCTGGCACCAGAAAGGTGCCCGAGCTGCAATTTACGGATCACGAAGAATCTTACGAATTCATTTGGAATAACCCTGAGGATCCATACCTCACGGAATTGCGCACCAAGTATGAGTTAGAAAAACTGGTGGCCGGAGCCAAATCTGATTTGGATCGGGTAAAAATGATCACTAGATGGGTAAGCGGGCTATGGAAGCATGACGGCTCGAATACGCCCAAGCAAAATGATCCGCTTTATATATTGGATCAGGTGCAAAAGGGAGAGCGCTTTCGCTGTGTAGAATACGCCATTGTTATCAATGGCTGCCTGAACGCTTTGGGAATACCTTCCCGTACTCTGTCACTAAAAACTGCTGATGTTGAGACCCGGGAGTCCGGCGCCGGTCATGTTGTCGTTGAGGCCTGGCTGCGTGATGCCAGGCGCTGGGCATTTGCCGACGGTCAGTGGAACGCCGTTCCTACTTATAACAATGAGCCAATATCAGCTGTTGAATTCCAGCGTTACATAGCAAAAGATTCTTCCAGGTTGCGTATTGAAGGCTTTAATGGCATAAAGAGAATCATCTACTTTAACTGGATTGCCGAGTATCTCTATTATTTCGATATACCCCTGGATAGCAGGGTTGTCGGACAAAGCATGCCGCAAAAATTGATGCTGGTTCCGTTAGGCGCTCCGCGGCCGACCGTATTTCAGAGGAACTGGCCAATCACTAATATGGCGTACACCAATTCAGTACGCGCCTTTTATCCGACCCCGGCAATGATATCTGAGAACTAGGGGAACATTGGGGACGGTTCCAAAATCGGTTCCTTCGATCAGGCGGTTGGTCAACACACTCTGAGGTTCCTGCCCAAACACGCGCTGCAACGTCCGGCCTGCCATCAGATTAAAAATCTGATCCGTGCCGCCCAGTTCGACATCCGCTTCGAGTTTTTCGCGCACGATCACATCGGCGACTCCTCTTTCCAGTACTTCTCGAATTTGCTCAGTCTTAGGCTGGTCTGCGTTAGCTTGATCCATGGCTTGATCAATAGCATGATCCGTGGCTAGATCAATAGCGTGATCCATAGCGTGATCACCATTTTTGTCCGTCATAATGGCTCCCCCTTTTTGATAAAAAATAAACCCGTCCTGAAAAGGACGGGCTAATGCCGTGGTACCACCTTTTTGCGCTTCCGCCATCAGGCATCCGGTAATGTACTGCGCACCTCACTAAACGCGTCACTCGGTATTGCGTTGCCTTGCGCTACCTTACGCTGCTTTACGCTGCCTTTCAGCCTTACTTGCGAAAACCTCTGCCCGCGCCAACACGCGGCGGCGCAGTAACGGGCGCTCCCGCCACCCCCTACAGCCCGGCACCTAATCCGTATATGAATCCGTGCACAAAATCGCATACGGACCGTCTACAGAAGCCGGGGTTTTGGGATGGAACTCCGGAGAGTAATTCAGCATACAGCTTCCTGCCTGTTTCCACCTGCCACAGGCTCTCTGAAAGGTTGGACTGTACCCTACTGGTGCTCCTTCATTGTCGATTACAATATTTGCCTAATTTTACATTACGGCAGGCCAATAGTCAAGATGCCCCCATGAATTAACAGGCCTTATTTGAACTTTTGCTGATCATACACCTATTTCATCAATATTTGGATTAAAAAAAGGCTATTTTGGATTATTACAGAAATATACTTCTGTAAAAATGTATCTGGCAAAACTCATGAACATCTTCGGGATTTTACAACTTTGCACTTCTTTTGGCATAGTTTGCAAAAGAATTCCTTCCCAATTTTATAGAGAGTGGGGTGCACCCAATAAAAAGACACATCTTGCTGACAATGGCAGTCATTCTGTCGATTAGTATTATCATGGCTGCCAGCACTTTTGCCCAGGAAAACTATAGTCTGGTCTTCGAAGCACTGCTGGTTGATATTTACGGACAGATCAGTAATGGCGTCATTTGCCAGGTCGATCCGTCGGGCCAAGATTTCCGCAGTCTCTCCAGCAAAGCGGAAAAAGATGCCACAATGCCAAGCTGTTCGCCCGATGGACGGTACATAGCTTTTGTTTCTTTTCGAGACGGGAATGCGGAGCTTTATATGATGAACTCGGACGGCACCAATGAAGTCCGACTGACTAACACCGCAGCTAATGAATACCACCCCTCTTTTTCCAGTGACGGCAAGTTTCTGGTATTTAACAGGATCATTAACAAGATCTATCAAATTGTAGTCATGGAGCTGTCCTCACGCCGTGAAGTCCAAATTACCAAAGGCTCAAACAACTTTGTGGCCCCCAAAGTATCACCGGACGACACCAAAATTGTCTGTTATTCTGATCTTGACGGTACTGGCCGCTATCAAATTTATGTCCTCAACGTTGACGGCACCCAGCCGACCAAAATGACCAAGTCCGACAGCGGCCAATGTGTTGAACCGAACTGGTCACCAAACGGGAAAGAGATTGTCTTTGTCTATGAAACTGTCCCTGATGGTGATTCATACCTTTATGTTGTCAGCAACGATCAGCAAAGCATTCGCGCCCTTACTTCGGAACCAGCCAAGTACTACCGTCCCTGTTGGTCACCGGATGGCAAGAAAATTGCCTTTTCCTCCAATTATGGAGATGCCGGCTTTACGCAGCTCTTCACCATTAACCCGGACGGTACCGGTATTACTCAGATAACTGATTATGTCCATTACTGTCAATATCCAACTTGGCTGAAAAAATCGGCAACCTCGCAGGCCGGCTCGCCCGGACCGCAGACTGCCGGAACTGGACTTCCCGGCGCTTCACAAACCTCTGGTCCGTCAGTCTCCACCCCCACCACGCCGATTGACTCTCCAGCTAAGGTTGTCGATGGAGCGCCTATCTTCCGTGGCATGCTCTGGGGCATGACGAAGGCACAGGTTAAGGCCGCCGAAAAAGCGTCATTAGTATATGAAGACACCGATTTGCTAATCTTTAGCGATAAACAATACGGAATGCCATGTAACATTATCTACCTTTTCTTTGATGATTACCTGTATGTTTCCAGCATGACAATTGATGTAGAGCTGACAGATTATTTGCCCTACATTCAGGCGTTTAATAGCAACAAGGCAGAGTTAACAGCCAAATATGGCAATCCTACCACGGATCAGGTAAAGTGGACCAACAACAAGTATAAGAATAATCCGGCCCAATGGGGTACTGCCCTTAAGGAAGGACATGTCAGTTTCTACTGCGAATGGAATCTCAAGCAGGTAATTGTTTCATCAACACTGGAAAGAAGCAAAGAAGGCGCCGTAAGCTGGATGCTAATTTTCTCAGAGACTTTATAGCGGAAGATTAGTCGAAATCTATTTTAATTTTTGCCAAGATGCCGGTGTTTGACGCCGGCATTTCATGTTTAGTCCTCTGACAACGCATCATATGCCTTCTTCGACCATAGCCCCTCTGAGTGCACAAAAATACTTTGCAGTGCAATCTTTTATACAAAACCCTTGTTGGCTTTGATTCATCTCGAGCTGCCAGCATCGAACCGCCGCACAAATTGCGGGCACAAACAACCAGCATCGAACCGCCCCCTCCGAAGATTTCATAACAAGCCGGAAGGAAGCGCCCGGGTTTTCTAGAATTTGATAATATTACGGATTACGAAACAATCTATGCGAAAAGGATGATGAAATTGACCAGATTGAGCGCCATACACATCCCTGATGCACCGCATACTCCCAGGAAAATTGTGACCGATATCGTACACGGCGTCAAAATTGACGACCCTTACCGTTGGCTAGAAGATGGTCAGTCTCCTGAAACGCGGGCGTGGACCGAGGCTCAGAATCAGAGAACCGAAGCTGTCATGCAGCAGCTACCCGCACGGAAACTGATCAGCAGACGTTTGACTGAGCTTATGTCGCAGGAAACAGTCGGTTCTCCGCATCTTTGTGGCAATCAGCTGTTTTACATGGCACACTTCCAGGGCAAAAGCCAACCAGTACTAATGGTGATTGCTCTGGAGGATTTGCTAAGCGGTGCGACCAGTCGCGCCCGGATTCTGGTTGATCCCAATAAAGAAAGCCAGACCGGAATTGTGGCGCTGGACTGGTGGAACCCGTCTGCCGATGGCTCAATGCTCGCCTACGGACTCTCAAAAGGCGGAGACGAGTGGAGTGTCCTTCATATCATGGAGGTTGCCACCGGTAAGTTATTGCCTGAGAAAATCAAGCGCACCCGCTATGCCGGAGTCACCTGGCGGAAAGACAACACCGGTTTCTATTATGGCCGTTACCCGCAGCCTGGCGAGGTTCCGCCCGGTGAAGAAAACTATAACCGGCACATTTTCTATCACAAACTGGGTACTGACCCGGCAAATGATCCGAAGATCTATGGTGAGGGGTGTGCCAAAGAGCTTTCCTTTGGAACCTCCTTTTCGAAAGACGGCCACTATTTACTATTGCATGTTTCGCATGGCTGGAGGAGGACGGATCTGTACTATCGTGACGAGACCGATTCCGCGGGTACTGCCAGCCCCTTCCTTCCCCTCGTGGAAGGCATTGACGCTCACTTTTACGGGGGTATTATCGGCGAGACCCTGTATGTACTGACCAATTATCAGGCGTCGCGGTACAGGATCGTTGCCATTGATTTGAAGAATCCAGCCCAGAATAACTGGCGGACCATCATCCCCGAGTCGGATGATCTGACTATTGAGAACGTGGCATTTGCCAAAGGGCATATCATCATCAGTGGTCTGAAGCATGCTGTTTCGCATCTCTATGTATATGATTTGCATGGTCAACTTCTGGGCGAAGTCCCCTTGCCCACCCTGGGAGCGGTGACTGGCCTGACTGCTGACCCGGAAAGCGATGATTTCTTTCTCGTCTTTGAATCTTTTCTTATTCCGCCGGCAATCTATCGCTGCACGGCAGCCAAAGGCACCCCTCTTAAGCCGGAAATGGTCCTGACCAGTGCGGAGGCTGTTGATCCGAACCTGGTCTCCATTGAGCAGGTATTTTATCCGTCCAAAGACGGTACCAAAATTCCCATGTTCATTCTGAAGCGCCGTGATCTGCCCGTGTCAGCCGATAATCCTCATCCAACCGTGCTGTTTGGATACGGCGGGTTCAATATTAGCAAAACTCCCACCTACATGCCTGCTATCGTGCCATGGATTGAATCCGGCGGCATCTACGCCTCAGCCAACTTGCGGGGCGGCAGTGAGTATGGCGAAGATTGGCACCGGGCTGGCATGCAGAGCAATAAGCAAAACGTGTTTGACGATTATATCGCTGCCGGAGAGTATCTGATTAGTAAGGGATATACCGATCATGATCATTTTGGGGTTTGGGGACGCAGTAACGGCGGCTTGCTGGTAGGTGCAACCTTAACTCAGCGTCCTGATCTGATGAAGGCGGTGGCATGCGGGGTACCATTGCTTGACATGGTGCGTTATCACAAGTTCCTGATCGCTTACCTGTGGTGCTCCGAATACGGTAATCCGGATGATCCGGAGGCATTTAAGTGGCTTTATGCTTATTCGCCTTATCATCATGTGCATGAGGATGTAACTTATCCGGCGATTTACACCTACACAGCCGAATCTGATACGCGCGTTGACCCGCTGCACGCCAAGAAAATGACGGCTTTGCTGCAGCACGTTGACTCTATCACGGCAGCGAAAGGCCCGATTCTGCTACAGGTAGAAGCGGACGCAGGTCATGGTGTTGGTAAGCCATTGCACAAGATCGTGGCGGAACAGGCGAACATGTGGGCGTTTCTGGCGTGGCAGCTGGGGCTGGATGTGGCAACTAAGGCTTAGGCTGCGATCCAGGCGATAGCCCAAAAGCTCATGTCTGCAATGTCATTACAATGAGAACTGCTTTTATGCCCCGCTTTAGCGGGGCTTTTTCATCCAAAATCCGCTGGTTTGGGGTTCGGTTCTTGTAATGTCCTTGATTCTGTCAAAGTGTTTATCAAAGGAGACAATTCTCATTAAGTCATACATTCGAAGAATGTAAAGCAAAATTCAACCTCTAAACTCCCTGCAGTGATCGCCGCATCCCTTCCGCATCAAGTATCTTAATCGAAGCGCGGTGATAATCGATTAATCCCTCATCCCGCATGCGTCCCATTTCGCGCGATAATGCCGGCCGGGTTACATTCAGAAAATCCGCCATTTCATTGCGATCCAGCGGCAGGACAAACATCTCCTTGCCAGCGCGGCGGTATTGCTCGAGCAGGTAAACGACAATCTTTTCGCGCACACTTTTGAGCAGCAAAAACTCAACCTTGCGATTAAGTACCAACGCGCGGTTTGTCACAATCGAGAGCATGTTGTAGATTAGTCGCTGATGATATGAACAGTGCTGCTGGCATTGCCCGACGATGGAGCGCGCCTGGATAAACAGCACTTCGCAATCATTTTGTGCCACCACGGTCGCCGGCCAGGTCGGTGAATCCGAAAAGGCGGCCATTTCCCCGAACATCATCGGCTGTTCCAACAGCGTCATGATTACTCGGCTCCCTGTCACGGACTCTTTCACAACGGCGGCGCTGCCGGCGACTATAATACCCAGGGCGGAGAGGGGTTCCCCCTCCACGGTCACCACTTCATCCTTATGATATTTGCGCACAGCTGGCTGCAGGCAATTCAGCATCGCTGAGAGTTCTGAAAGGGCAATACCGCGAAACAGAGGACATTGTGCCACCTTATTAGCCAAATGCTCCATCCGCCAAAACCTCCTATTGCTAGTATGGGTCTTTACTTTTGGTAACCATGGTTACCGACACGTCATTTTTATTCTAGTATGCTTAAGACAAGAAAACAAGTTAATTGGAGGGTTTGCAATGAAACGTAAGATAGTCAAGATTGATGAAGAGAAATGCACCGGTTGCGGTTTATGTATTAATGCCTGCCATGAAGGTGCCCTGCAGCTTGTCAATGGCAAAGCCAAACTGATTACTGACTCATATTGTGATGGACTGGGTGCATGCCTGCCAGCTTGTCCGGTAGATGCCATTCATATCGAGGAACGCGAAGCGGATGCCTTTGATGAAGAGGCGGTCAAGCAGCGGATGCAAGGCAATAACGCGGACAGCGGCACCGGCGGCGGCGCTAGCGCCAACGGCGATGACAGCGTCAACAGCCCCGGCAACGGCAACAGCGGCAATGCTTCGGCGGCACCGACCCTGCCCTGTGGCTGCCCCGGCTCGCAAGCCCGCATGATTAATCGGTCGGCAGCCAGTGGAGCTGCCGCAAATGCGCACGCAAACGCGCAACACGGGTCGGCCGCCAATGGCGTTTCTGTCCCGGCAGCAGCCGTTGCACCCCAGTCTCAACTGCGCCAGTGGCCTGTTCAGATTCAACTGGTTCCAGTGAATGCGCCTTACCTGGAAGACGCACACCTGCTGGTGGCGGCTGATTGCACGGCCTACGCCTATGCCAATATTCATAATGACTTTATGCGCGGGAAGATTACGCTTATCGGATGCCCCAAACTGGATGATGCCAATTACTATGCCGAAAAATTCACCGAGGTCCTCAAGAACCACAACATTAAGAGCATCACTATTCTGCGTATGCAAGTCCCTTGCTGCGGTGGGATCGTCCACGCCGTCAAGACGGCCATGATCAACAGCGGCAAAATGATTCCCTGGCGTGTAGTTATCATTGATACTGAAGGGAATATTGTCGAGGATTAAGCAAGCGTTATTGAAGACCAAACTGAAGATCAAATGGATAACTTCCGGTGCCATACAGAAGCGCGCCGAATGTCGCACCTTGCGGCATACGGCGCGCTTTTACTTTAATTAGATCATCCAGACCGGCACGCACCAGTTGTGCGTATCCAGCGGAAGCAAGTTTTCCGCCATACAGATCACCGCGCCATTCCCGATTTTAGTCTTAATACCTGGAGACTCGTCAGACTTCTCCGGCTTTGCCACCGGATCCAGCACACGAAAGTGCTTGACAGCCTCTTTCCCGGGAGAGGCGGACTTTTTGATCTCAATGGGGTAAAGCGTGCCATCCTGATAAATCAGCAAATCAATCTTGCGCTGATCCTTGTCGCGGTAATAGAATATGGGCGGTTCTTTTCCGGCATTAAGATAGCTTTTGTAAATCTCTGAAAAGACATAGCTCTCAAAGAATGCGCCTGACATAGCGCCCTTTTCCAGCACCTCCGGATTGCCCCATCTCAAAAGATAGGCACAGAGGCCTGTATCAAGGAAGTGCAGCAAAGGCATTTTCGTCACACGCTTCAGAACGTTGTTGTGATAAGGCTGAACCAGCGCCACTATTCCGGAAGATATCAGAATAGAAAGCCACTTTTTGGCTGTCGGCGACGAGATGCCGCTTGCGCTGGCAATTTCCTCATATATGACAGGTTTGGCGGTTCTGGCAGCCACCACAGTCATGAAGTTGAAAAATGCCATTTCATCGGCAACCTGAGTCAGATCCCTTATATCACGTTTAAGGTAGGTATCAACATAAGAGCGATAATAGGTCTCCCAATCGACCGCTGTATCAGCATACAGCTTTGGCATGGAACCCTTAAAGATACGGGCATAGATTTCAGTCAGGTTTTGTCGTTTGGCTTCATTGACGCGCCTGAGCAGCCTTTCTGGATCAATTGTAAACGCTTCGGAACGCATGCCCTTAATCTCACTTGCAGACAAGCCCAGCAAATTGACGATACCAACTCGCCCGGCAAGCGATTCGCTGACATTTTTCATCATGACAAAGGATTGTGAACCTGTAATCCAGTAATCACCGCTGCGCCGTGAGCGATCAACTGCTATCTTTATATACGGGAGCAGCTCCGTGGCATATTGAATCTCATCGATTAATACGGGTGGCGTGAACCGCTGCATGAACAGTCCCGGATCGCTTTTGGCCAGATAGCGGATATCAGGATCATCTAAAGTGACGACTTTTCGTTCCGGTTCCGCTAAATGTTCAAGCATGGTTGACTTGCCCGCCTGACGGGGACCAGTCACAAGCAGTACCGGAAATGTTGCTGAGATTCTCCGCACGACATCCTCTGCGGCTCTCCTAATATACATATCTGATCACCACCTTTTTGACCCTAATGGCCGTATGTTGACAACAACGGCGATTGGAGACATCAATGCATCATGTCCGACTAATCCAAAATGCAATTTTATCTTAGCCGATATACTCATATTATAGTCAATATATCGCGAGCCGTCAATTTCCCCGGGCCGCCGCAAACCTTTTCGGCAAAATTGCCATAATTCCCCACTTTCTACACTTCTTGATTCAATGCCCTATTTCGGCTATAATTAAATAATATTTTTAACCTGGTTTTGTACGAATGGAACTGCCATCACATGTAAGGGGGAGAGGCATTTTGCGTGACACGGTAATTGAGGTCGAAAACCTGGTACGCACATTCTCCGGACAGCGCGGATTATTCCGCAAAAACAGCCGGGAAATACGCGCCCTGGATGAGGTCAGCTTCAGTGTAAGCCGCGGCGAGCTGTTTGGCTTGCTTGGACCGAACGGAGCCGGCAAAACCACCACTGTAAAAATCCTGACCACCCTGCTGCTGCCCACGGCTGGCAAGGCAACGGTGCTTGGATATGATGTCAATAAGGCGGAAGACCAAATCCGCCCCAAAATCAACTTCATATTTGGAGGCGAACGCGGTCTTTACTGGCGGCTGAGCGGCCGTGACAACCTGCGCTACTTTGCCGATCTCTATCGCATTGACAGCCGGATACAAAAGCGCCGCATTCCGGAACTGCTTGATCTGGTGGGGCTGTTGGATCGCGCTGACGACCGCGTAGAGACTTATTCCAAAGGGATGAAGCAGCGGCTGCATATTGCCAGGGGATTGATTAACGATCCGGAGGTGCTCTTTCTGGATGAACCGACCATCGGCCTTGATCCAGGCGGAGCACGTGACTTGCGCGCCATTATCCATGCCCTTACCGAACGTGGCAAGACTGTCCTTCTGACGACGCATTACATGTTTGAGGCTGATGAATTGTGCGATCGCATCGCCATTATCAACCGCGGCCGCATAGCCGCCCTGGACACTCCCGCTGGCTTAAAACGCCTGGCGGCCGGCCTCTCGGTAATTCAAACCCATGTATATGGCCTGCCTGCGGAAAAAATCAAGGAGCTGGGCAAATGCCCCGGTATTGAATCGGTTAACATCAAAAACATGGACAATTATCAGATCCTTGAAATTGGCACCACCGCACCCGGTGAGATTGCTCCGGTCGTAATGCAGGTATTAAACGGATTTAGATTCGACGACTTCCGAATCCGCGAAGCCACGCTAGAGGACGCGTACCTTAAACTGGTTGGTGGTGCAGCATGAAAGGCGATTTACGTGCTATCGTTGGGACCTTGCGCATGCAAATGAAAACGACGTTTTCCAGGGCTACCTTTAAATTTGTGGTACTGGTGCAGCCGCTGGTCTATGCCACCATTTCATATATGATGTTCCGCCAGTCGCAAAATGAGTCGTTTATGGCATATGTGGTGCTCGGAACCGGATTGACCACTATGTGGAGCTCGATCGTTTTTTCATCATCCGGCGATATCGAAAGAGAACGCTACAACGGCACGCTTGAATTAATTTCGATAGCGCCGGTTCCGCTGCGGACAACCATTTACGGCAAAATTGCCGGCAATACGTTACTAGGATTATTTTCGATGATTTACTCTTTTTTAGCCGTGCGGATCATTTACAACGTTCCCATTGTCATTGCCCATCCTCTGCAATTTGTGACCATCCTGTTTCTTTCCATTCTGGCATTGGTCGGACTTGGTGCGGTGATGGCGGGCTGTTTTACCCTGTCGCGCAATTCCCGGGGATTGATGAATGCTCTGGAGTATCCGGTTTTTATCCTCTCGGGCGTGATGTTTCCAATCGCCGTCCTGCCGCAATGGCTGCATCCGGTCTCATATACGCTGGTAATGACCTGGGTCGTTGGTGGACTGCGCACTTCATTTGGCGTGCCCGCCCTTCCATTTTCCTTTGGCATCATTGTGGCCGTACTCGCATGCTTTATAGTCGGCCATTTTCTGCTGGCCAACTGGCTCTTCCGGATTATTGAACGTCAGGTTCGCATTAAGGCTACTTTGGGGGTGCAATAGCGATGGCAGTGTTATTTGAACCTCTGCGGCGCTTTTTTTCGCAGGCCAGACTTTCGTTCATGGCCCTCTATGGCTGGCTGCGACCGCAAATCTATATTCTGACTAATATTGTTACCCCGGTTCTGTCGGTCGTCTTTTTTGCGACCTTGGCCCGATTTGCATACGGGATTAAGGATGTCACCCCCTATGTGATCGGAAATGCCGTAGTTTTATGTACCTATAGCGCGTTTTTTGGCGCCGGCGGCGTGCTGCGCAACGAACGCAATTTCGGCACGCTGGAACTGGTGATGGGAGCTCCCTACGGCGGCTTCGCCTTATTTGCTTCGCGCAGCATCCCCTATATTCTCGATGCGCTCCTCAGTGTCAGTCTGGGACTATTAGTCGGTAGCCTGTGTTTCGGAGTCAGCTGGGCTCAAGTCAATTTCGGCGCTCTCATCGTGGCGCTGCTAGTGAGTATTTTTGCTGCCGAAAGCCTGGGACTCCTGGTATCAACCTTCGGGCTCATTGTCCAGGATATGAACCTCATCTCCAATACGCTGGCTTCCAGTCTGCTGGTTTTCACCGGTGCTAATTTTGCAATCACGCTGCTACCTCCGTGGATGCAAAAAATCTCCTGGTCGCTGCCGACCACGCGCGGGATAGCAGCCGCCCGGCTAGCCGTAGGAGGCGCCCCCTGGAGCGCAGTCGGACGCCTGCTACTGGGAGAGTTTGCCCTGGGCTGGCTCTATATGCTCATTGGCTATGGCCTGCTGCGCCTTATGCAGCGGCGTGCCCGCGTCTCGGGAACGATGAATCTTCAATAAATTCCCTTCCCTCTTGACATTGGGTAACTAGTTATGTTTTAATAGGGTAACAAGTTACCTATTGAAGGGAGGTCTGGCGCAACATACATGGATGAACTAGCACAAAAAGCATTCATCTTTGCCAGCATCTTTACTGTATCCAATAAACTGCAGACATTGGGAGACAAGCTCGATCCCCAGATCACCATCAAACAGTGGCTGCTCTTGGCTGCCATTGCAAACTCGACAGTTGAGGCACCTTCGCTCAGTGAGATTTCCGCCTTAATCGGAACCTCGCGGCAGAATGTGAAAAAGATGGCGCTGCTGCTTGAAAAACAGGGATTTGTAAACATCCGCAGAGATGCCAACGATGCCAGAGTATTGCGGGTGGCACAGACCGCGAAGTGTGTGGAGCACTTTAAGTCCCGATACAACATGGAATTGGAATTTTTGGAGAAGCTTTTCAGGGACGTGGATGCGGACCTGCTGAGCAGACTATATCATGGTTTGATCAAACTGAGCAATAATATCAGTGTTATGGAGGAGCAATACAATCAGAATGAGGAGCAATAAAAAGACGATGCTAATAATCATCAGCGTGATTTTGATAATCGTCGCCGTAATAGCAGTTTTCTTCAATATCCCCTGGTCAAGGGCAGCCAGAGAATTCGAAGCCACGGCAGAGCGCTTGCTGGCCGACGCCAGACTGGCAGGTGCAGACCTGACTGGAACCGATCTAGCTAGCACCGATCTGGCCATCACTAATCCAGCCAGTGCGAGCACAGAATCCGGCGTATTTACGGAAGAAGATATCGCGCACCTGCCTTTGCCAGTGCAAAAGTATTTCAGATACTGCGGCTATATAGGTACCCCGAAAATGTCGGCGATGAAAATTGAGTTCAAAGATGTGCGTTTCTCCATGGGGCCAAACAAACCCACAATCAAAATTGATTACACGCAGTACAATTTCGTGAACGCCATCAATAGAATTGCATACATTGACAGTTCCATGTTCGGCATTCCCTTCGAAGGCCTTGATGCCTACATAGACGGCAAAGGCTCCATGAAAGGCATGCTGGCCAAGTTGTTCACCCTGTTTAACCAGACCGGGAGGGATATGGATCGCGCCGCGCTTGTTACCTTTCTATCGGAAAGCCTCGTCATTCCGTCTGCGGCTCTGCAGGAATATGTCTCCTGGCAGGCCATTGACGATTTGCACACCCAGGCCTCAATTTCTTACAAAGGAATCAGTGTCAGCGGCATTTTTACTTTCGATGAAAATGGCGCTTTGCGCTCCTTTACCACCAATGACCGTGTGGCGACCGGCTTTGACGGCAAATCTGCAGAGATAAGATGGTCAGCCATTCTCGCCGATTATGTTGAAAGAGATGGCATCAAAGTGCCCAATGTCCTGCAGGCCATCTGGCACTATCCTGAAGGTGACCTGCTTTACTTTGACAGCAAGGATATTGACATCCAATACATGTAATCAGGTGTTCATCAGCAAATTCCTATGGGAGCTTGTCCTTAGCCCTTGGAAAAATTAAGCGCATCGGCTATTATTATAGATAATTGATCAATCTATAATCAGAAAGGACATCTGATATGGAAAGAACCTTGATTCGCGACATTAAACCAGGCAGCCGCGCCAGAGTGCGGGGATTTGTCGAGAACCTGCGTAACAAACGCACGATGGCTTTCATTGTTGTCAGAGACATCACCGGCAAACTGCAGCTAACTGTGGAAAAAGAGAAGTACCCAGAAATTGCTGCTGAGATTGACCGCCTCTCCATCAATTCGGTGATTAGCGTTGAAGGTATGGTGGTAGCCAACGAGTACGTCAAGATGGGCGGAATCGAAATGCTGCCCGATACCTTATCCATTGATTCGATCGCTGAAGCCCTACCCATCGATGAGAACACGGAAATCGATGTCCGCCTGGATTACCGCTGGGTTGACTTGCGCCGGGAAAAGAATCAGTTAATTATGAAGCTGCAGACGACAATCTGTGCCGCTTTTCGCGAGTTTTTGCTGGCGCGGGATTTTGTCGAGATCCACACTCCCAAACTGATTGGCGCCGCCAGCGAATCCGGTTCGGATGTATTTGAGGTAAAGTATTTTGATACCAAGGCTTACTTGGCCCAATCACCGCAGTTCTATAAGCAGATGGCCATGGCCGCCGGCCTGGAACGCATTTTCGAAACCGGTCCGGTATTTCGTGCTGAAAAGTCTTATACCAACAAGCACGCCACCGAGTTTACCGGCTTCGACCTCGAGTTCTCCTATATTGATTCCATGTATGACGTGATGCATCTGCAGGAAGAACTGATGGCCTACGCCCTGCGCAAAGTCAAAGAGCAGCACGGCGAAGAAATCGTACGGCTTTACGGCCCGGAATACGAAGTAGTCGTGCCTGAAACACCCTTCCCGGTCATCAGGCTGAAGGATCTGTATGCCGAGCTGAAAGAACGTTATGGCTATACCATTCCTGAAGAAATGCAGGGCGATTTGACTACCGAGGCCGAGCGTATGTGCGGCAAATTCAGCAAGGAAAAGTATGGCTCCGAATTTCTCTTTGTCATCGATTATGACGCCAAAGAAAGAGCATTCTACCATATGCGCAACGCTGAGGGCATTCCGCAAGGGTACGACCTAATCTGGCGTGGAGTGGAGATCACCACCGGCGCTCAGAGAGAACACCGCTACGAAGTGCTGCGCGCGCAGGCGGAGGAAAAAGGACTGGCGAAGGATGTGGAATTCTATCTTCAATTCTTTAAATACGGCTGTCCCCCGCACGGCGGATTTGGACTGGGCATCGACCGGCTGACCATGCTTTTCCTGGGGCTGTCAATCAAAGAAGTCGAGTTCCTCTTCCGTGGTCCTAACCGGTTAACGCCTTAACGCCGTAATAGTGGTAAGAACATAAAATAGAATTGCGATTATGCGATTAGAGGATGCAACAAAAATGCCCCGTTGTGCCATGTAAACAACGGGGCATAAAAAATCCCCATAAAGCATCCCTGCGGGGACTTTTTTGAGCTGGAACGGACGGAGCGCTACCAACCAAAGTTCTCCTCTTTTAGTTCCAGTATTACTTCGCAGGTGTCAAAATCTACGCTCCAGTGTCCATTGGGAATCTTCTTCCACTTATATTCGGAAGCCTTGGCTCTCCACCAAGATTCAAATTCAGCATTCGCCCGGCTAAGATCCCTTACAATTCTCTGATACAAATTTTCGTCAAGGCTTTCGGTTTCTCTGCACCGGTCATTTAAGAAATGAATAAGGTCGTATAATGCCAGCCGTCTATAGTGGATCTTTTGAATAGCATCTCTCTCTTCGGGCGTTACTGAGCCGACAATCTCGTGATACAAGAATCAGACCTCCTGTCTGTACCCTCTATCCGTTCTCCTGCATTGGCTCTGGTAATCCGGTTTTTCGATCTCAATTTCGCCCAATAGTATTCATTTGCCCGTACCCTGGCCTTATGCATTCTGCATATGTGGATAGCTTTTTCATAAACTGTGCCAAAAGTAGCCTCGTCATCGCTGAACCTCTGCCACCAGGCGCAACCAGAAGCAACCTGACAGTCAAGGCAAGACTGGCTACTTTGACTAACCGTATCAAATATCTTAATTTCCCTGAGTTTATTCTGATCCAAGCCGTCAAAGATGTTGCCAATCGCATAGCTGATTCGCTTGTCGCGCGGACAACCTATAAAGCGCATGCACGGATAGAGAGCACCCTGATAATCTACCGCAAGCATCTTCCCTGAGCTGCACCTGTCTTGCCTAATTAGTTCTTCTGTTAAGGGATAGCCGATCATATCGGAAAAAAACGAACAAGTATAAGTGCTATATAAATTATTATCAATAATATAATCGGCTAACTCCATCAATTGCGTCTCAAGCAAGAAATCGTCATCAGGCTTCCATGCATTCTCAAAGACAACATTAAGGTTGATTTCCTTGATCCCCAGTTCCCACAATTTAATGATGCTATCTTTGAGATGTCTAAGATTTGCCGAAAAGAACGTTACGCTGGAGAGCCCGTCAGGAAACTGTTTCAACCACAGCGGCACATTCCTCTTTTGATCATCCGTAATCTGATTGCCGTCCACTCTTAATCCAACGCTGATACAATGAGAGTTTTTCCTTATGTACTTCTGCATAGGCGGCGAATCATAGAATGTGCCGTCCGAAAACAAGCGAAATATGTGGTTGCCAAGCCATCGATGAGATAATTTGTACATCTGGAGGGTAATGTAGTCCGTCATCTGATCAATGAACTCAATTTCCCAAAACGGCTCCCGGCCAGCAAACTCCCAAATAACACTTTCCTCGGGTATCACATCGGGACTACTGCTCAAAATGTAATCAACAGCAACTTTTGCTAACTCAAGACTAATAGATTTTCCTGTTTTTTGGCCTGTAACGTAACAGTGCTTGCAGGCCAGGCTGCAATCTTCTGTGATGACAAAACGAATCGTTTTGGCCCTGCTTTCAAACCGGGTCGCGATATTCGATCTCATTTAATAGCCTTCCACATGGCTTGATGGCTTGTCCCGCATTTTTTTCGCATGGTTTGATTTGCATCAAACCAGAAGGTTTTCCAGAAGGTTTTTACGAAACTTAGTAGAAAAAAGATAGCGGTGTAAATGACCTGCTAGGAATTGTTTATTCAAGCCATTATAAGATATCGGGAATGTCCGGGTCATGCAAAATATCGGGGATATCTGGGTCGTGCAAGATATCTGGAATATCCGGATCATGCAAAATGTTCGGGATATCGGGTTCGCCTAGGATATCAGGTATATCAGGATCATGTAAGATGTCTGGGATATCCGGGTCGTGCAAGATATCGGGAATATCCGGATCATGCAAGATGTTTGGTATATCCGGTTCGCCTAAGATATCGGGAATATCGGGTTTGTGTAAGATATCTGGGATATCCGGATCATGCAGAATGTCAGGTATATCCGGATCATGTAAGATGTCTGGTATATCTGGGTCAGCCAGGATGTTAGGAATATCCGGATCGTGCAAGATATTCGGAATATCCGGATCATGTAGGGTGTTTGGAATGTCGAGTTCGCCCATAATATCAAGTATATCTTTTGGGCCCGCATTTGCGATTAACGGCAGTACTAGCAAAGCGACTGACAGTAATATTACCAAAAGTAAACCTTTTTTTCTCACGTCATATACCTCCCCCTGCAATTCCTGAGGCTATTGTAGCATGCACCAAAGAATAAGGCACCCCGAATAAAAGTCGTATTTTAGGGAGGTTTATCATATGTTTGAGTCTTACGACCTGGTCAATTTTGGAAACCACCTAAGAAGGCTCAGAAAGGCTCTGAAACTTACTCAAAAAGACGTGGAAAGTCTATCTGGGCTGACCGCTGATGCTTTGCGGAGAATTGAAAACGGTGAAGTCGTTCCAAGGTATGATACTTTGCTCTATTTATCCCACACATATAAGAAAGACCTGTTGGCTGTTCTAAAATCTTACAGCAATGCAAACGAACTATTCGATTACTATCGTCGACTGGAAGATCTACTCGTCTTTAATGACATGACAGCACTGGAGCAGTTGACCCAAGAATTTTCTACTTATGTGAAAAACAATCCGGAAAAAAGTTCCCTGGTTAACGGCGCAGTAGTTAATCAGTTTAATCTAATGTTATCAGGAGTTGCCAGATACTATTCCCCTGAACCTAAGGGAAGCTGTGAGTATTTTTGTGCTGCACTGAAAGTCAGTCATCCTACTTTTACGCCTGAACTGTTCGACCAGTTTCGCTATTTCGAGTTTGAGTCCAGAATTCTGCTTATGGTAGCCGTTTCACTCTCCGATCAGCCTGCCTTAAGTATTCGTATGTTGCATTTCTGTCTGGAGAATTTAAATAAAGATAATCAAGCGTCAATTTACGAGAAGTACTTACGCGTTAAAATTCATTTCAACCTGTCTTACAAATATCACACTATTGATGACGACCAAAACGCCTTGCTTAATGCCAACAAAGGCATTGAGTGTTGCAATAAATACTATCTCTCCTATTCTCTTGGGCCTTTACTGTACCGGAAAGGAATAGCAGAATTTATACTGGGAATGCCCGATTACCTCGAAAGCCTGCGAGCTGCTATTCAAGTACTTAATATCCAAAACGCACATGAATTAGCCGAAAAATATAAGGCCATTACCAAGGAAAACTACGGAATAATTATCTGAAATCTTGCTCTACCTAGCCTTATGCCGCTATTGTAGCATGCGCCGGATTATCTGGCACCTCGAATAAAAGTCGTTTTTTGCCACTCTTCAGCTAGAATGGCATACAAATAGGTATCCGTCCAAATTGGATTCCCTTGCGCGTCGCGCTTAAAGAACTTATGTTTGATTAGGTGCCCTTCTCTGCGCATACCCAACCGTTCAAGCAAGTGCCAGGAGGGCGTGTTTTCAGGATTACACATGGCAGCAATACGGCGGACATGCATCTGAGTAAAGCCATACTCCATAATGGCTTGGCAGCTCTCCGTGGCATACCCCTGACCCTGATAGCGCGGATTAAGCACATACCCCAGGCTCCAGCACATAAATTCGGGCGGATTTTGCTGATGAAAGTAGATATTGCCGATCAGTTTGCCTGCTTTCAGGCAAATCGCCCAGAAGCACTCCTGATTCGCCCGGCTGATAGCCGCCCGCTTACATTCTTCCTCTGTAAATACCCCATATGGTTCATACCGGACGACTGTTTCATCCGAAAGGTACTCATATAGGTCCTGCCAGTCATCTTTATTGAACCTTCTGAGGATTAAGCGTTCGGTTTCCAGCACTTTTAATCACTCCATTACACCGTTGATTACAAATCAGTATGCCTTAAACTATATACTATGCCGACGTCAATTATGATCACTATGTCAGTAGTAAAGCAACGCCCTGCATAATCGGCAGGGCTGTTTTTTCAACATCACATATTTCCAAATAAAAACCGGGGCTTGGCCCCGGTGTACAGTTAAAACTCACTGTCATGTAACTTGAAAAACTCCCGATATATGCGCACATTCTCCAACTCTGTCCATCGTTTTATATCTACAGGATTCTCGTCCAGGTCATATATTTTCGCGTTCGGGATGGCCAGCAAAAACGGTGAATGCGTAGATATGATGAACTGACATCCGAAAAAGCGCGCCGCATTGAAAATGAATTCCGCCAGTTCCATCTGACGTTTCGGAGAAAGGCTGTTCTCCGGCTCGTCCAATAAGTAAAGCCCATCATCGCCAATCTTATGGGTAAAGTAGATGTACGCATTTTCGCCGTTCGAATATTCCCTTACATTATCAATCAATTCGCTCCTGACAAATTTCGACTGTGTTTTGGAACGGGCTTTGTTTTGCCTTTTCAGCCGTTCATAATCATCCAATGACTTGAACTGGTATTCTGAATGCTTGACATCGATATACTCCCGAAAAAGGTCCTCCCTTCGCTGATCGATCCCTTCATTCAGAGTACGAATGTTTAATATGTAATCAAAGACATCGTCACTGGTGATTATTCGGCTGCTCGTCGGAATTCTGGCTTCCAGCTTATATTTGCACAGATTAACATAATCGGGGAAGAAATTCGATTTATTATAAATTGCATCGCGTTGAATCTGTAATTTTTCCGCGATCACATTCAACGCGGTTGACTTGCCCGAACCGTTTCCTCCATAAAGAATGGTCACGGGCTCAAAATCAATTCTCTCAAATTGATGCGCGGAAAGTATTTTGAACGGATAAAATGTATCGTAGCACTTTCTCAGTATCGAGCAAATAAAATCCGCCTCTTCGTCACCATTGGGGAATGTAAAATACTCCAAATAGATCATTTTGTATCCTCGCCGCAAATCATACTCAGCCGTTATTATATGGCATGCCCGCAATGGCTGCAATAGTTGGCAGTCTTGCCAACCTTACGCCCACAGGCAGGGCAGCAACGCTGTGCGGCCGGAGTCTGTGCAGAACTAACATCGCCAACTGCCTTTGTATGATAAAGCCCTGTCCCAGGAATTGAAACGGTTCTACGGACTTTGCCTTTCGGACTGACGCTGACACGAAACCCGGGAACGCCGGCGCTAACGCCCAGGCCGCCTTTGCTAAGGTTGATACGAATCAGTTTACCGAGGGAAAAACTCTTGCGAAAGTTGAGGGGCATGGGAAGGCCTCCTTCATAGCTCGTGATCAGTCTCTGCATTGTGCGAGTACCAATTTGTACTGCAACCGAGCATTTCATCTATGCAGTAGTATATCTGATGAAACCGTCACATAGCGTCGGAAACAAATGTTTGGACACCGACCCGTTGCCTAAGCCGGATATGTCCTCATTTCGGGAATAACTCCCCTTACCCCGCCCCTCGGGTTTTCAACGTCTCCATCCCTTCTGGGAATCAGGTGTATATGGGCTGCATCTCTGCTTGTCCAACTACCTTTCTGCAGTTCACTCTAGGCTAGGTATAAAGCTGAGCGTCGTTGAAATGTATCATTTTGCTGCTTTAGCAGAATGTCTGCTATTACACCTAAGATACTATCGATAGAGATCATGATAATCAAGCGCTGCCATTATTAAGTCGCCAATTTTCTTCCTGCATTTGGCTCATGGCAAAGAAGGATCGAGATAGCCGACCTCAATTCGCCCAAGCTCCTCGTCATGACCCCCGAATAGAAATGAACGGCTTAAGTTTAAATTAAAAAAGCGGCAACTTGTTTCTGCTAAATGAGTACAGGCATGACAGCTCCCCGCCCTGTCCCGACAAACCGGGTCGTACACACAGCGTCGTGTTTCTCTCAGTGCCGTCAACCACTCAACAAGGGACTGTTCAAACAACGCAGTTAATGCGCCAATAGTAGCGCCAAACCGGTGGTTACAGTATAGCGCAAAAGACAGTGTCCGAGGGAACAAATGTTCAGAAAGACTTGTGCGATCTAGTCCACAGAATAATGCCGCTTGTCGCACCGAAATGTGGCTTAGTGTATGCAATAACCCAAAAACCATGCGAGCTTCTCTATTATCTCTATGTAGTGTTTCCCGAAATTGGATACCATTGAAAAGCTCAACAAAGTAAGCTTTTCGGGCAAGATCAGGTGAATTCCCGGAAGGGATATCTGGTATGCAATTATTCTGCTCAAGCCAGGAAAGGACTCTGTTATGATCCAAGCTAATAAGCAAAGCATCAGCTTGCACTTGATCCACGAAAATTGGAAACCTTCCACCATTGGTTTGATCCGCAGGAAAAGGGTTGAGTCTACACTTGTTAGGCAAGTAATCCGCTCTACTATATCCATAAGTCGCGGTTATGATTGGGAAGTCGGAAATAAGAGCAATACGAGAAATTCCCAAATTTCTCGCGAGCTGTACGCTTGGGGCAGTTGCCTCAAGTTCTCTTATGTTTCCTGTTTCTTGTGGAATTAACGCCTCTACCATTTCCTGACCTGAACCTTGCCAAATAGGCCATGATACACCAGTGCGTTTAATAAGTGCTTGAACGAGTTCCTCGGAAGAACTATCCGATCGTTTCTGCTCATTGCGCTCCCGTATAGCCCTCAATTCCATTACGATTTGCTCTGGAGTCAACTCACCATCGCTTTGTCGCTTTAGTAAGTCAGCTAATTGAGCACCGGAAATCCCGACAGGTTGACTATTGCTTGAAATAAGCCCTGAAGCGTAATCTATCAAAGCTCGACCTCTTGTTTCTGGAAAACCGAATAGCTTCGCTGCAGCTATTGCAGGCCATTCTTTTAGACCGAAAAAACCATCATACGTTCTGTTTGGAATATTTAGAAGGACTGTCGTATGAGGATAGAAGACGCGTCCTGCTCGATGTACTTCGATATCCATACTCTGAAGGGTCGGAACCGGCCACTTACACTCAGTACAGGATCCGGCATGCAATTCGACGCCTTGGTTACAAGTACGACAAACCCACCGGAAACCTCTTATTCTTTCACTCTCTCGTTTTTCCAATGCCATATTGCTAGCAGTATGGCACTGAGGACAAGAAGGCGGCAACAGTGGGTGAAGAGCCCCGCAACGATGAATTTTCACAAAACGCAGTTGAATTAATGGGCCTTGACATGATGGACATTCCGTAGGTAATTGTTCTTGGTATCGATAATCAAAGACTCGGCCACATGCATGGTTTTGGCACCAAAGAACTTTAGGAAATAACTCTGATTGAACGCTCGTTGGATCAATTAGGACAAACCTTTCGGAGTGTTGTAGTATATCGTCTCGTAACGCAGGGCGATAATCCTCGTGCCAAGGGCGGACTTCTTCAGAGATTTTCCGTAGAAGAATAGAAACATTGAGATCATTTCTTTGATTGCCCCTAATACTAATAACACGAGCGATGGCTGCTACCCTTTCGAAATCGAAAGTGCGATTAGGTAAGTTATTAAGCAACACTTGTTGTTTACCACGAATCATTGTTCTTGGCAATGTTATTCTCCCCTATCTCCTTTTAACGCTTGTCCACTGGGTTCCGAGAGAATCCAGTTCAATTGGTATTGCCTCATCTACATCCCGAAGACTTATCATAGGTCTAGGAATTAGTACTTCTGAAACAAACTTAGTACCTGCAGTAGAACTTAGGATATAATCTCGGAAAAGCCATACTAATCTACTTATCTCTTCATGGAAGACAATTTGCCCTGACGTCTTTGGGTTTTCTACTTGGTAAGCCTCATTTAGCAAAGCAATAATCTCCTCGGGGTCAAGACTACCATTTGATAACTTCTGTTTTACATCCTTTATGCTATAATACGACCCCGCGTCTTGTTCTCCTGAACGACAAGCCATGATTTGAAGGAGAATACCCATAAATAATCCAGGTAATGTGCGATTAATGCTAAACTTAGACCATCGATTAATGGCCACTGGCTCAACTAACTGCCCGAGAAATTCATGATATTTGACAAAGTAAGAATAATGACTTCGATCACGTTCACGAATTGGATGTAGGCATGTAAATACTATCCCAACGTGAGTCCTTCCAACGCGACTGGATGCTTGTATATACTCAGCATTCTGTCGCGGCATCCCGTAAAAAATCATGGTGTTGAATCTGTCCACATCCACGCCATGACTAATCATACTTGTGGCAAGCACCGAATGCGGAGGAGTTCCAGGTGCCGCGGGACGCTCAAGCTCGGCAAGAATCTTCGACACATCGTCAGTGGAGGTGCCTCCAGTTAATTCTGAAATCTTAAGTGGAGGTAACCCGTCCTTCATCATATTAGGGATCACATCCCCTTCTAGGTCAGTTCTGATTGAGTTCAACTCCCTGCTAGCCAAGAAGTAAGTGAGAGGCGTTGCATATAAGTCAAGAAGACTCGACCATTCTGATGTACCCGGGTTTAGTGATCCCCCATATGGGTTAATTGCATTTGATGAAAGCTGTTGTAGAATTAGAATCTCGCGATGGTACATTTCAATTAGTTCAAGAATTGCATTAAAAATGGTTTTGTTATGTGGAAGCAATCCAACATAAAGTCTCTGAAGACTAGGCAACGTTTCCGCATAAAAGGATTGCTCTAATGTAGGGCCGGGTCCGGGAAAAACGCGGGCACATGCGGGACGACGGCCATATAGATGCTCTACCTGTCTTTCAAATGCTTCGATTGTCGCAGATGACGCTATTATTTTTAAATGTTGAGTCTGCCCGAAGTTCTTTAGAAGCATCTGAGTAAAGGTTTCATAATGAGCATCGAAAGTTCCTAACCCTTCTTTTAATAAGTGAAGCTCATCTTGAACGAATAAAGTTGGCCCTGATATGCCCCTTGGAATAGTTTTATAAAGTCGGTTTTGGTCAAAGCAATCTTTTTGGCAGCAACGCCCTTTAAAGTATCCGTGCAAAGAACATCTGCCATCTACTTGACCAAAAAGAAGTGCGAACTTTCGCTGGTTACCCAAGCCCGCTAATTTATCAATGGTCCCGACAATGACACATGGAAGATAACGATAGATCTCATTGTCTACCACATAAACTGGAATTACTCTGTTTGGGAAACGGCAAGTAGGCTGAGTACACCTATGAACCAATCTCATACTGCTTTCATCAAATTCTATTTCTACAGTATCTGTCCCGCATGAAGGGCATCGTACAACCCGCCTCCAAGCTCTTCGCATAGCAGGATCATTCACCTTACTCCATGTAACTTGATGCTCTGGTCTTGCGTAACAGTATGCATCTGGGTTGACAATTTCGTTGGGTGACCCTCCTTGTCCAACAAAATACCCAACAGCAAACCCGTCTATCCCACTTCCAACCAAACGTGGATCCCGTTGTTCACATCGCACTAATTCCGCCATACTGATAACGTTAGCCATACGCTGTGTCTGCTGCAGTGTTAATAGTCGTAATGGGAAACGTGTCCAAGCAGTTACCCCCGCGGTTTTACCACGCAACCGATCAAAAAAACAATGGAAAACTATCGTAGCCAAGTATGCCTCGGTTTTTCCGCCGCCCGTTGGGAAGTAAATAATATCCACTAGTTCTCGGTCGGAATTATCTTGGCTGGTAGGATCAGCCAAGGCGGCAATACCAGGAATCTGACTAACAAGAAATACAACTTGGAAAAGTCGCCATCCGACTTTCTCTCCTCGCCGAAACGTTTCGTTTGTCAGCTGAAAAGCTAACCGTACATCTGGGTTACTTTCTATGAGTTCTAAACCTCGCCGGAAACGCCGAATTTCTTGTTCATATTGATGGAAATCATGTTCGAATTCCGAGTTACCCTCAGCTTCCCACTTAGAAAAGCTTCTCGCGTATTTTTCTCTTTCAAGTTGCCAGACCTGACGATATTCTTCCATTGCAGTCAAAATGGCTGAAAGAGTAGGTACAGGATCTTGTGCGAGGTCTGCAAATCTGGCAGGAGGATTCATTCGGGTTTGATATCGCATCTGTTGATAAATAGGCATATGAGTTGTCACAAAGGTTTGATTTGAAGAATCAGTACATTGGCGCTTTATAGAACAGTTGATTCCGCGACCCCAGACTTCGCGATTATACCTAAATCCCTTAGGAGCCATTTCAATTTCAAATGCACAAACTTCACCTTCAGTAAAGGTAACTGACAATTCGGTCTCGAAGAAAAACGGCTCTATATTAGGAGAATTCTCGTCCATTGAGGTGATATTGACGAGTTCAATCGCTAGAATGTGATCTGCATTATTAGTAGAATCTGTTTTACGAAAATCACATCGGGTTTCCCATCGCCACTCAAGCTGCAACTCTTCGCATAGCGAAGATTTAAAATCTGAATAGGCTTCTTCAGAAACCAAGGCTGTTTCCGGAACCTTTATCTTATCTCCAGTCTTCTTTATCCGGATCCTTTCTTGGTCATTCAATGCAATTTGCCGCGCGCGGGCTAATTCTTGGTCCAAAACATGCTGTAGCTGGCTTGCATCTATTGACCAATGTCCATTTTGAGTCCGATTGAGTATTATTGGTGCAGATACATCACAAGGTATCTTCCGAAACCGAATAAAAAGTGAATCTTTTGGAACACGGGCATGACGACGGTCTTGAGCTGTTTCTGCCACTTCGGGCAAATCAGGCATTGATTCTCCGTTTTCTTCCAGGTTTTTCTCGCTGCCGCCTATTTCATCAATGTCAAATGGAGGTTGGTTACACATTTCGACTTGTGTAGATGCTAGTCTTTGATGATTTTGTTGTTGCGCCAAAGTCGGGAATATTCTGTAATAACAAGCCCACTTCACGGTCACTCCAACTTCTGTAGAGTCGCCTTTTGGCCGCATAAGAAATTCTGCTCCAAATGCCATTGGAGCAATTTTTGTAAGAACTTCACGGCGATTTGTGCCATTTTCCATAGATTCGGAGGGTTCATTGATGAATGGACGCAAATTCCCAACAAAGTAGACATCTCGCGGATAATTGTAAAGACACTCAGTAATATTCTGTCCGCTAGCCCTAGAGCTCACGCGCGAGACAAGATACTCCGCAAGCTTTGCCTCCTCTGAGCTATCCCAGTAGACATTGCTCATTTCGATATCTCCTTTTCTATTCGACCTAGACTGCTTCGTAAGAAAGGCCCTTGCACTACTTGCATTTTCTTAATTTGAAGGATTAACAGCGAGTTACGCAGATCGCCAAAAGTTAGCCCCAGTTCATTATCTATTACATCGTCATCCCTCGATTGGATAACGCCTGCAATTTGCTCTTGCAGCCATCGATTCAGTTTGTTGGACAATCCTCGATGAAGTCCTCTCAATCTACTAGCAGCTTGAGAAATGCGCCTATAATGTTGTAAAACGAATTTCATATTCAGGATTTCGCCCACACGGCGCAAATCTTCTGGGTCTTGAGGACAAAGGACAGAGCCATTAAGCCATAAATTCAAAGCAGCGGAAGATGTAAGTGTACTACCTAAACGTTTCATACAACATAAAAGGTCCTCTGTATCCCTATATGTGCATTTCCTGGAACCATTCAAATCACCCGCCTCTTCTCGCCATTGTGCATAAGCCACCCGCAGATCTTCTTGCCAGCGACGAATCATTGCAAGATGAAGCTCAATTGATGGATGCCTATGCACGCGCGAAATTATAAGATCATACAAGTTCTGTCGTCGTTGCCCGTGAATTAGTAGTGCATACTCGTTAGCTCTTACTGAACGTATGTATCGAAGATCGAAGCTACCATTGCCGATGATATTGACCATGTCATCAGGCGCGAAGTACGCATACCATCCCTGCTCAAACTGGAGCAGAAACGCTTCAGAGCACCAGATCTCTTCGCTTAAGTCTTCATTTGATGCGATTTTATTATCGAAATTATCCCTAAAGGTAATCGTTTCATCGTTTTCATATTCCGCGGCTATCTCAAAAAGTCGTGATACTTCGGCAACAGGGTCATCAGGTTCCCAAATTGCCTGAGGCAGCATCCCCCTTGATTTCAGACTGGACTCTACATTCATATCAATTGGATCCAATAACTTAATCCTCTCCGAAGTGTTCACATGAACACCATAATTGCCGATACCTAGCAGACCGCAAATGGTATCAATATTGCCTTTCCAATTTCCATTCAAGTTGAGCGACCATTCAATTTGCTTTTGCATTAATGAAGAACATTGATGAGGATATAGGACTATGCTTACATCTTTATTAAAAAATGGGAATATCAATCGCGCAGAATAGGCAGAGCTCGGCAACCCTACGAGTATGGGATACCACCGAATATTAATCGGCGGCCCGTCATATTCTTGATCTCTAGGATTACCACATGTAGACTTGGTTCGGAAATGAGTCCAGCTAGCCAGCTCAGAAAGGCTGGTTATATAGTTTCCGATTTCGCGCAAGTCATCCTCAGTTGTGTTATACCGGGCAAGCATGGCAAATAGGAAAAGTTGCTTTTTGCTTTCGTTTGGAAAAACGATAATACGTGCCTTATCGGCAAAAGTATCTTCCAAACAAAGGTTTACCAAACCTGACCATAGACCACAACCTAAGTTTTCAAGATCATCTTGAACCTCATGGAGTAAAGAGGATGCTTCCTCCAGAATACTATGTAGACGCGATCCACTGTCCACGAGTGAATTTCGAAAATGACTGCATGCGGAAGAAATTGTACGCAAAGATTTCAGTCCCCAAAACCTCTGCGCCTCTGCTTCAAAAAAGTCAACTGGAACAAACATCGACTCAAGAGTCCTAAAATATCTCCAATGAAGCAACACTGCATCAATTTGGAAGCGATTCTTCTTCGTAACTTCTTGGGAAGCATCAATAAGTATCCTATAGATACTTGAAAGCTTCGAGCTGAATCTTTGCACCGATCTTCCTCGCATCACGATGGGCTCTAAGTTTATGGGTTCTCTAGGTCCTAGAAGGTGCTCAAATTCTTTTGTCACTGGGGAATTTAATGGCCAAGTAAACGTATAGCCAAACATATTGAAATCGCTGACACACTCCGAAAAAGCGTTTTGGCCCCATGCTACTACAGGAATTTCCTGTTTGGCAACCTCATGTAACAATGGCTTAAGCCAAGCCATTGAACCAGCATCACTACAATCTACAGCAATCCAGCACGGACGATAGTCTTGCAGTACTCTTGCTGGATCGGCTGGAGAGTACACTGTGATTACATGTGGTAGACTCTGTAGCCTTGAACTAGAGATATTATCAAGACGTAATTCTGATGTTGCTCCTCGGCGAATATCTTGCTGCGAAAACACTTGCGCCAAGTTGACTCCAAGCCCTTGGACACTAGTTCGATGAAGTTGCTCACGAATACCTAAGTATGGCCCAAAATATAAGACTGGTCGCGATAAAAAGCCACTTTGATGCCGTGTATCAAGAAAATATCGAATAAGTGCGGTCGCAAATAAAAATGCAGGACGATGTTCACATAAATCAGGAAGAATTACCAATAGCCTTTTGCCAGTCCTTAGCGCAGAAGCAACAAGACGGGCACTATTGAAGTCGATTATATCCTCAATCCCGCTTCTTCCATCGAATAATAGACGGTGTTTCTCCCATACATTTCGGAATAAGACATCATCAGTCCCTGGTAGAGAATTCATTTTCTCGTTTATCCATTCATTCCACATGGTCGGTTCCTCACCTAAGGTGCCATGGTAGGCCTATGTGCCGGAGCTAGTCGGCCATAAGTAGAAATAGGAATGTGAAATTGGCATAGATGTATTTATGCTGATATAGACTTAACTGCGCCCAAAAGCTTGAGACTTATTAATGGCTTCTTGAAAATCATCCCAGCTAAACACTTTATAATCCCAGGGAGAGCGCAAATGCACGATTACATCTGGCATAAGCTCATGAATAAACTCTGACCAATTAGCGGCCGCCAATATTACAGTTGTGCCGCTTTTTTTAGCGCATCGTCGAATGTTTCGGGATACAATGTTAGCAGTAATAGGGTCAAGGGTCGCACAGAATTCGTCAGCAACCCAGACTGATGCTCCGGAAGCAATTAGTTTTGCAATCATTGCTCGATACCGCTGCCCATTGCTTAATTCTTTAAATCGCTTAACATAAAGGTGTGCTTCTGCTAGGCCAGAAAGGTTTAGCGCATACATAACGTGATCAAATGGAACTCGACCAAGAGAATTAACCAGGGGACTATTACTATCAAGAGGGCCAAGAACCTGAACGGAGGAATCAGGCGGAACCTCTATGACCCCCTGACATCCTTGGTAATGAGAGCTCGGTTCCATAAGTTGCTTTGTTAGAAGTGAAAGCAGAGTGGATTTTCCAGCACCAGAAGGACCACATAATAGAGCAATTTCTCCAGGGCGAATACTAAAATTAAGGTTCGAAAAGAGGGTGGTCCGAAGCATATCACGACTTACACCAAAAGCATGTTCAACTTTTCTAGTGTTACGAGTGCGTACAATTGTTGAATCAAGATGTAAAGAGCAATTTTTCACAGAAATACTTCCAGAAGTCACAGCGCTAAGATTTTTAGGTTGATATGCCGGGTATTTTTCCGGCATATTTAGCTGACGAATGCGCAATTTTACATACTCTTCCGCGGCCACGGAGAGACCAATTAAAAAGGTCGGTTTTGGTAATCTGAGTATGTCATGAAGAAGCACCCACTGATCATCTGATAATTTATGAGGTGATCTTAAGAGAAGCTCCAATAGTTTTTCTTTTGAGATACCCTGTTCGGCCTCAATTTTCTTTAGACACGTGGCGTAATGAACCTGTAAATCGACTATACCTGCTGACTGTTCATTAAGGATCTCGCCATTCTTGACACGATCATAATTTTCTAAGATATAATTCATATCTTTTCTGACACGCTTCAGGTTGCCTTCTGTTTCACCGATATAATGCATGCCAGCGCTTTCTACAAAAGGAACATACCTTAACATATCTGCCGTAATTTCGAGAAAAAGCGGTTTAAGCTTTGCTATATGCCAATGACTTTTCGCGAAAGCAATTGCATGCTTAACTAAGATACCAGCAATCCCCAACCCCCTAAACTCAGGCGCAACTACGCATCGAGCTATACGCACAACAACATTTGTAAACTGTTTTGATGTTTCCTTCTTCCATCCATCCCACTTAATGATTCCAGTTTCGTCGCAAAATGGGTAATCAAACAATATCGCTCTTGGCCTATTCATAATGAAAGCAGTAGTAAGCTCAATATAGCCTAATACTCTTGGCAATAGCGGATCACAAGAAGTTGCAATTAATGGAACACGACGTCCGTGAAGGACTTTTCCACGATAGTGATATTCTTCAAGCATATGGTATCCTGTCAACTCTACTTCTGTTATCGGTTCTTTTACAGTCAGCAAGATTGATCTTTGGCCGAATGTAATCCGGTCCTGAGCAGAGTATGGCGGTAGAACTAAAGCCTGTCCATTAACACAGTTAGCATAGGCGAAGCCCCTCTCGTCTACAATTAAGTCGTCTCCTTTCCCAAGACAGCAAAAACGATGGGTATCAAGCCGCATACCATCTTGTAGCGTATAGCTTTTTCCTGATGAGTGAAACGTAACTGATTTAACTTGCACTTTAGCCTCAATCCCATCTATATCAAAGAAAAGTTTTTTACAGGTCACTTCGGCATTACCAAGAAATTTCCTTTAGCAAGGACCGTCCGAATCCAAGGTAGTATAGAGTGCTCCTCCTTCATCATTCGTAATCAGTCTCTCCACCTGACGAGTATCAAGTATCAATCTGTGTACCACGCTCAACTAAGTAATAATATATCTAATGAAACCGTCACATAGCGTCGGAAACAAATGTTTGGACACCGACCCGCTACTTAAGCCGGATATGTCCTCATTTCGGGAATAACTCCCCTTACCCCGCCCCTCGGGTTTTCTACGTCTCCATCCCTTCTGGGAATCAGGTGGATATGGGCATGCATCACTGTCTGACCGGCTGCTTCTCCGCAATTCATTCCAATATTAAATCCCTTGACTGTAGGATCTTTTTCCTTAATATCAGTTTGCAATACCCGTAACAGTTCTTCGGCATCACGGCGTTCATGCGTTGTCATTGTAAAGTAATCCGGGGTGTGTCGCTTTGGAATGATAAGAAGATGTCCGGCAGTAACCGGAAACTTATCTTTGATGGCAAAAACGGAGTCATTTTCAGCAAAGATTGCGCGATCGGGAGCGCAGAAAGGGCAGCCATATTCCGGTGTGTCCTCAGAGGCCGCCAACTCGCGGAAATCCGTATCATCCCGGTTGCTCTTTGCCAGATTGCATTTGTCGCAAAGAACTTGAAGGTTGTCCACAGTATTGCGTCCACCGCGCGAACGCGGAATAATGTGATCGACGTGCAGCGGACGATCGTTTTTGGTGGCGCCGCATAAAGCGCAACGTCCGCCGCCACGCCGCAGTACCTCATAGCGCAGGCTATCTGGAACCGGATCACTTTCAAGCATTCTATAATCCCAGGTGGCCAATCCCCTTGATTCAAGAAACTCCTGTATTTTTTGCTCGCATATCACTTTGATGCGAGCCTTTTCTTTGTAAGTAAGGCGATCAACATTCAACGTGACAAGTTTGCCCTGCCAGTCTAAGATTCCATGCCTTTTGAGCACAGGTAACGGCATCTTTTTTAGGCGATCCTCGTAGTACAAAAGCTGGCTTTCATCCTGAACAACAAAAGAAACGGCCAGCTGACGCAATGTGGCAGTGCCATCTGACTCCACAAGGGAGCGAATCAGAAGCGGTTGGTAGATATGACTCATGCGCATCCGGTTTTCGAGAAAGTCAATGAGTTCCTGGTAGGTCATGGAGGCACCCCCAATGCAATCACGACGTGATGCAGCTGCTAGCATCGCCCACTCTCAATCAAACCCGCAGCTTCAGCCCTACTCCCCAATGTCAATCAACAGCACCCAATCTTTTCCCAGTTCCGCATTCGTTAGCAGGTTCTCCAGCATGAATTTGCTATACCCCGGGGAAGAAAGGCCAAACTTTGCCGAAATATATTTATCATATAACTCAACCTGTTTATCTTTGATTTTGTCCTTGGAGTTCATAAAGACATAGGCTTTGAACTCTATTTTGTCTTTTTCTGTATAGTTCTTTGTACTTAAGACATATACACTGGCGGTATCATCGCTCACCAGATAAATGCTAGTTTCTGTAGCCTTCTTTTCATCGCTGGAACTGGGGCTTAACTCCTGGTCTCTTATTTTGGCATTCTCATCGATGATATCTTTAATTTTCATTGAATCTGCCAGAACCACCACTGCCCCAAGCACCAGGCACAAACAGCAAACAAACACCAGAGCTATTCTCCATTTAATAATTCGCCTTCTGGATAGATTTTCCTCCACCCTTCCCGAAACCCTATGCCTATGGCTCTTCCGATCTGGCGTACGGACCAACATTCCATTTGCCAACTTCCAAATGGTTTTCCCCCCGGTTGTTGCGATCACTATTGACTATAAATAGTGCATATATTACAATTAAGGTGGGGTGAGCAAACCATGCAAATGAACATATATGTACCCAGAGATAAAGAAAGTGTTGTTGCTGAACTTGAGCGGGCAGCGGCGCGCTCAGGACGCCCGAAAAACGAAATCGTGCTAGAAGCTATTGAAAATTATCTTGTGGAAGCAAGTCAATCGATAGAACTGGACAGTTTCTGCCTTGGCAAAGTAAAAGTGATATCTCGCAAGGAGCTTTATGGGAGGTCTTGAGCCGTGATCTTAGTTGATACCAATGTTCTCGTTCATGTGATCAACCATGATTCACCGCAACATGAATCCTGCCGCGCTCTTGTCAGAGCAGTTCAAGACGGCAGGCTGCTGTGTGTCCTGCTTCCTCAGATCCTGCTGGAGTTTTATTCGGTTGTTACCGAATCATATTGGGTTGAGCAGCCGCTTCAGCCCGAAAAAGCGCTGGAAATAATCAACCGCCTGCAATCCATCTTTCCGGTCATGGATCCCGGCCGCGAGGCTCTGGATTATCTGGCGGAGGTAATCGCTGACAATCCGTGTATTGGAGGCAACGTGTATGATGCCTGGCTGGCAGCCCAAATGAAGCAGTTGGGCGTCAACCGCGTTTGCACCTATAACTGTGATGATTTTCGTGGTATGAAGGGGATTCAGCCGATTACACCGGAGGATATTCTTAATACACTGCTCTGATGCTCACCAATGGCATCCAACCCCCGCGGATTCTTCATCGCCAGCTATTTCCTTTGGCAGGAAGCCGGCGACTAATGTGGAAAATGTTTATTAAATTTATGACTATCAAGGGGGAGGGATACTAATTGGCACGGAAACATAGCAGGTTTTTGTCTGCAACACTTTCATCATTGATTATTACAGCACTGATACTGGCTGCCGGATGCAGCCAAAGCAGCAACCTCACATTTTCCGGAAGGATTCTGAACTCTGATACCGGAGAAGGCATTCAAGATGTGCGCGTTACGGTCAATGGCGTCCTGGCAATAGGCACCGATCCAGAAGGCAGTTTTGAACTCACCAATATCCAGGCCGGAGATCAAATTAGGTTTTCTAAAGACGGTTGGCTACTGGCTCCTAATATTATCGCGGCCTCGGAATCGCAGCCAAATGTAATTATCAAAGGCATTAAACAGGCAAAACCATTCGCGCAACTCTCATGCGGACAGTTTCATTCGGTAGCTCTCGCGGGCGATGGCACTGTTTGGGCATGGGGACATAATAATTTCGGTCAGATTGGTAATGACACAATCACGGAGATGGCGACGCTAACACAGGCAGTAGGCCTGACAAATGTTACCGCCATCTCCGCTTGCTTTACGCAGAACGCCGCTCTTAAAGAAGATGGCACAGTGTGGGTTTGGGGCAGGAGCACCAAAAAACCCGTACATGTCAAGGGACTTGACCATGTCAGCGCAGTCGCAGCCGGCTGGTCTCATTTTCTGGCTCTGAAAAGCGATGGCACCGTCTGGAGCTGGGGCCTTAACGAAGATGGTCAATTAGGTGATGGAACCTACACTCATAGCACAACACCTGTGAAAGTTGAAAACTTAACTGGCATCGTTGCCATCGCAGCTTCCCGTAAGCATTCGATTGCGTTGAAAAGCGACGGTACGATCTGGACCTGGGGCGCCAATGACAATGGCCAGCTTGGCATTAAATTGGCAGGCACCAACCGCCCCAAGCCAATATCAAATCTGACCGGGGTCATTGATATTGCCACCTCCGCCACCCATGGCGTAGCCCTTAAAAATGATGGCACTGTCTGGGCCTGGGGCGAAAACACCTATGGTCAGCTTGGGGATGGCACTACCACGAAGCACACCACCCCGGTACAAGTGGTAGGTCTTACTAATGTTAAGGATATTGCGGCGGGCGAAGCACATACCATTGCGCTTCTGAACGATGGTACAGTTTATTCCTGGGGTTTGAACAATGACGGGCAACTCGGAGACGGGACCAGAAACGACAGCCTCGTACCGCAGCGAATCCAGCTTCTAAATTCCATTACGGCAATCGCGGCCGGCAGTAACTATAACCTTGCGCAAAGCAGCAACAAAATCTTGTGGGTGTGGGGCTCAAACCTGCATGGTCAGCTTGGTGATGGAACAACACTGGATCGGTATAGACCGGTCATTATGAAAGTAGATTTTAACTAAGGTCGCAATAAAATCCAGAGGAGTGTTGTAATGGATAAGCGCCATGGCTCGAACCAGACGTCCCTTTTTGAAGGTCTGTCCTACGGCGGTTTCTTCCTTGGCCAGAACATCATCTATCTTATTCAGTATCAGTACCTACTGTACTTCTATACTGAACATGTCGGCCTGAGCATTGCCTCGACCGCCACAATGATGCTCATTGCCCGTATTTGGGATGCCCTTAACGATCCCATTATGGGAGCCCTCGTCGATAAGTTGAATTTCAAGGGCGGCAAATATCTCCCCTGGATTAGAGTGGCCACTTACTTATTGCCGCTGTCCCTGTTACTGGTTTTCGTCAATATTAACGCTTCATATTCTCTCAAGCTGGTCTTCGCCTATGCCACTTTTCTCTTCTGGGATATGATTTATACGATATCCGATGCGCCGCTGTTTTCTCTGTCCACGGCCATGACCAGCAATATCTACGAACGCGACAAGCTGCTGTCGTACGGGCGCTTTGCTGCCGCATTAGCTGCCATTATCAGCGCCGCATTTATGGTCTTAAAGGCCGGACTGGGCTGGACCGGAACTGTTGCCGTTTTTATGGCCTTTTCATTCCTGGTCATGCTGCCCCTGCAGTTTACGGCTAAAGAACGCGCCCCTTACAAGCGCAGCGCCGATATTTCCTATCTGACAATCTTCAAGTACTTGTTCAAGAACAAGTATCTGCTGATCTATTACGCCGGCTATCTGGCATATGAAGGCACTAATACGCTGCAGATTATGGCCGCCTATTTTGCCAACTCCAACCTCGGTGATGAAGGGCTTGTCATGACTATTATGGCAATAACCGTCATTCCGACATTGCTTGTCTCTCCCTTCCTGCCGCGGCTGATTAAGTGGATTGGCAAAAAGAAGCTGACGATTTACAGCACCATCTTGACGATTATGTTAAGCATCATACAGTACTTCATCGGCTACGACAACTTTACCTTATTCTTGGCCTTCACATCAATTCGGGTGCTGTTTATGATGCTTCCGCCGCTAATTTATGGTATGTTTACTGCCGACTGCATCGAGTATGGCGCGCACGTCAACGGTGAACGTACCGAAGGAATCTCTTTCGCATTGCAGACTTTTGTGACCAAAATGGCAGCTGCTTTCTGCTCGGTGCTATGCCTCCTGCTGCTAAAATACTTCGGCTATGTCGAACAGGCAGCCCAGCAGTCCGCGCGCACGCTACACGGTATCTGGATTATTATCACTCTGGTGCCCGTAATCGGTTATCTTGGTATGCTGGTCGCTATGGCATTCTACAAGCTGGATGAGAACACCGTGCAACAATACATCAATGACAGTATTGCTCAATCAACTGTAGCCGGCTTGGTACGATCGGCAGACGGAATTGCGGATCTGCCTGGCACGGATATGCCATCTGCGAATATACCCCCCGCCGGCATATCAGGTGATCAATAGGCGATAGCAGGAACAGGCCAATCATGAAGATTATCCGCTAACTGAACACTCTGTAACAAGGGAGCGTTGTGCCAATGGGTAAACGCGCAAAGCTCAGCAAAGACAGCCGTATCAAGGACATATACCAAAACCCGATCGGGCATGATGTGATCTATAAGATTCTGCTGCAAATGGGCAAGAGTGAACGCTGGGTCACCAATGCCCTGGTGAGCAATATTAAGCTGAAGACCATTGCCAGACTCACAAAGGGGTTGCTGGGCGAAGGATTTGCCGATACTTTCTTAGCCCTGCTCAATACCGATGATTCCGGTGCCAGCCTGGAAACCGCCCAGACTGCGCCGGAAGCCGTGGGGTCGGTGCATCCGGCGCAGCCAGCGCAGCCAGCACGGCCGAATCCAGCCTGGTGGAAAGAGGCACTCGTTTACCAGATCTACCCCCGCAGCTTTAAGGATTCGAATGGTGACGGCATTGGCGACCTGAACGGCATTCTCGAAAAGCTTGATTACCTGGCCGAACTGGGTGTCGATGTAATCTGGCTTTCGCCAATTTATGATTCACCCAATGATGATAATGGTTACGACATCCGTGATTATCACCGTATCATGGCGGAATTCGGCACAATGGAAGACTTTGATCGCCTTCTGGACGGCGTGCACCGCCGCGGCATGAAGCTGATCATGGATCTGGTGATCAATCATACCTCCGATGAACACGCTTGGTTTCGGGATTCACTGCATAACCCGGATTCTCCCTATCGTGATTACTATTTCTGGCGGCCCTCCCCGTCCTCATCCGCAGCGCAGTCCACGGAACCTGCGCTCCGGCCGCCCAACAACTGGACCTCATTTTTCAGCGGTTCGGCCTGGAGATATTTTCCCGAGTGCGATGCCTGGGCGCTGCATCTTTTCTCGCAAAAGCAGATGGACCTGAACTGGGAAAATGATCGCCTGCGGGCGGATCTATACGACATGATCAAATGGTGGCTTGACAAGGGTATTGACGGCTTCCGCCTGGATGTGATCAATTACATCTCCAAGCAGCCCGGCCTCCCGGACGGTAATGAAGCCATCGGCAAAATGATGGGCTATTACGGTATCGAACATTACTTTCATGGTCCGCGGCTGCACGAGTTTCTGCGTGAAATGCGCCGGGAAACCTTTGAGCATTACGATGTCTTCACCGTCGGAGAAACGCCGGGTGTCGGTATGCAAATCAGCCGGCTCCTGACGGCGGAAAGCCGCCGTGAACTAGATATGGTCTTCTCTTTTGATCATTTGGAAAACCCGGGCAAAGTGCGCTTCGATGATTATCGCTATGACTTACGCTATCTGGGCGACTATTTCCGGGATTGGATGGAACACTACGGCAACGACTGCTGGATGGCGGTCTTCCTGGAAAACCATGATAATCCGCGCATGATCTCCAAAGTCAATCCGGATCCGCAGTACCGGGAAGTGCTAGGCAAGCTGCTGGCCATGTTGCAGCTGACCCTGAAGGGAACCCCTTTCCTCTACCAGGGACAGGAACTGGGCATGGTGAATGCCGATTTTGGCACTATTGATCAGATGCGCGATGTTGAGAGCATAAACCTGTATCAAGAACTGCTGCCCCGGATGGGGGCGAACGCTGCTTTTCAGCAGGTGCTTTGTGGCAGCCGGGATCATTCCCGTACTCCAATGCAATGGGATGGTGCTGCTGCCCATGGCGGGTTCACTGTTGGTGAGCCCTGGCTGTATATGAGTCAGGATTATCGCCATCACAATGTTGCGACTGAGCTGGAAGATCCCTGCTCCATTCTGAACTTTTACCGGACACTCATCCGCCTGCGCAAGGCAGATCCAGCAGCGCTGATCTACGGAGATTTCAAAGCTGCCTCCCGGAAAGGGGCTAACGTCTTTGCCTATTACAGGCTTTCCGACAATGGCAGCCGCTATTTTGTCGAACTGAACATGACGGCTGCCCCTCAGAAAGCGTTCCGCAAACCATCCGGTTGCACGCTGGTGCTCTCCAATTATGGGGATGCGCCTGGTGCGACGGTCGCGGCTGCCGAGGCTGCTAAGGCTGCTGAGGCTGCCGTTGCCGCTGCGGCTGATCGGCACTCCAAAACCCTGCGCCCATACGAAGCGAATTTGTACCGGATTTTGTAACTACTTGGTAATAAACCCGACAGTAACCCGTAACATATTCGTTGTATAATGTAATTGCAGACATGATGTGTCAATACTACTTAATTTGGGGGGCTCTGCAATGACCAGGTATAAGCGCCATTTTCTGCTGGCAGCATTACTAATTTCCTTAATTGGCATCTCCGGATGCGTCGACTTGAATGAAGTGGATTTATCATGCCGGATACCGTTAACGGAGTACTACGACATGGTCGGTTCATGGAACGACTTGGTGTCTTACAGTGATTCCAAACGCGTGGATAATATGGTGAACGCCATTTTCACCATGATCAGCCTGAGAGATTACGCTAATATGCGCTCGCAGCCGGTCAGCTTTGTCGCGGGCGGATCACTTTATCATTTGACTTACAGAATCGGTGAAGCACCACTTTTACAGGATGCCTACGGTAATCCGGTGGCTCTGACGGACTTTAGCGTTGATCGCAATGGTAATCTGGGAAGCTTTATTGCGTGTACGCTGGCGAATGTCGGCACGGAAGTGTCGTATAATGAAGAATACTCCCTCACCTTTACGATGCCGCAAACAGGCAAAACTTGTGCGGTTTGGATTTACTCCTGGGTTAGCATCGGCATTAATAAGGCGCAAGGCTCCTATACGGATATCAACGGCAATAAGGTCTATTATGACTATCCTTACGCCCAGGTTAAATGGGGTACCAAAGTAAAAACCGGAGTGTGCTATTACTTGAAGGGACAGCACTTTATCCCGGTTGAAGGTGGTCATCTCGGATTATATGTCTTGATCACGGATCGCAATTTGGATGGCTATCTCACCGAGCAAGATTTACTGACGATTGAAGCCCGCGCCAAAGGTGGCACCAAAGGCGGTCTGCATAGCTCAACTTACCCGATGAACCAGTATGTCCCGCTGACGGATGATTGGGGTTATATAATGAACCTCATCAGCGAACCGGGGCCGCAGGGTATGAGCTATTTCTTGAACATTCAGCGGCAATAACAAGCACAGCTCAGTCGCGAAACAAATAATGACCGGCTCTGAGTAGCCGGTCATTATTTATTCCTATATTATTATCAATCAATTGACACTCCAGAACGCCGCCCTCGTTGCGAAAATATTTTTTGATCAGGTCCAGCAGGATTACTCTGATTTGCGCCTAAATAATTCACCTTGTTAACATTATGTAAACGGCTGCGCCGCGTCTAACAAACCTCCGACAGTAACATTGACTGCACAACCATTAACGGGCGAGGCTCCGCTTAAGGTAGACTTCACTGCAGTCGCAAAAGATCCGAATTTAAATGATGTCCTCACTCTGAACTGGACATTCGGCGATGGCACCGCCAAAAACAACGGGAACCCTACTCAATCGCATACATATGAAAGTGAAGGCATCTATACAGCCAAGGTTACGCTATACTCAGGGCGCGCACGGAACAGTTACAGTCGAAGAGAACCAAATCTGCTATACCCCGTCTATAGGATTTACAGGCAGCGACAGCTTCACTTACACTATCAGTGATGGAAATGGCGGAACGGCCACTGACCAGGTTAGTGTTGATGTCATTGACAGTAAGTTAGTGCTGCAAATGGACATCGATGAACCCTCAGGTTCTACAGGCTATATCCAATTAGATATTACCCAGCCGGGCACCTACGAGTTTAAAACAAGCTTTTATATAGCAGACTGTGACACGTGTCTCGGTGTTTTTGATTCTGGAAAAACCATGATCGCAATGAATGATGATTATAATGATCTTGATTTTTATTCATGCCTAACTCTTGACCTGGATGCCGGCACCTATTATGTGCTAGTTGAACATATATTCCTGCAACACCTTTATTGCCATCTCGAAGTGCGACGCATTTAGGAGAATATGACGTGAGGGCGGTAGTTACCGCCCTCACAACATTAGTACTTATTCCTTAGTACTTATTCCTTCAGCTTGTTCTCCAACCATTTGGCCTCTTCCAGTCCGGCCATCGTAGCCAGTAAATCAAGCAACTGCGCTGTAGAGACGATCTTGTCCTTCAAGGCCGCTCGCAGGAAATCCACAAATAACCCTTTGCGGCGCAGTTCCATCCGTGTCTCCAATTCATGCAGCACGAGCGGCCCCTTATCATAAAGCACCTCGACCGCAGCCTCATTATTGCGTTCAATTCCCATAATACAGGGAGTATTCGCCGTTTTGTCACGCTTTTTGGTCAATATTGATTCAAAAACATCGGCCCCATAGAAATCACGCATAGCCATTACTGCGGCATACTCGGCAAAGGATTCATTCAGCCAATCCTCCCAGCAATAGCTTGGAGCTCGGAACCACCATAAATGCGCAATTTCATGGGCAAACCAATGAGCATAAGCTTTTTCATGTTTATGATAATCTGTTTCACTGACTTCCGACAAGACCATCAGCCCTGGCCGGACATAGCCGCCACCCACGCTGCGTGGAGCCAGCATGATCTTAAAATAACCGTCCATGTCGCTTTCCTGATACTGATATTGCTTCATATAGTGCGCCACCAGCTTTTCAGATGCTTCCAGAATAATGCTGGCGATGGATTCATGACCAGGATCTGTGTAAAACACTTCAATGCGGCCGTCCGAACCGGATGATTTGCTATAAATTCGCGGAGCTGCCAATAGCACAATGTCGGAGACCGGCTGCGTACTCCTGACGATCCAGCGGGTATGCCCGTCTCTATACTCTTCGGCCGCGCCTTTTCTGCCCTCTCCGGAACTGACAAAACCATACTCTGGCGGGTTCATCGTCATAGCCAGCTCATAAGTGAACAGCTCATTGCCTGCTGGCAGAGGAAACCATGGCGCATATAGCCCCAGTTCGACCCATTCCGGTGAAATGCGGTTGGTCTCCCATTCTGAAACAATGCCAATACGACCGCCGTAATTTATGGCAAAACTGACGCGATCACCTTGAGAAACAGGGTGCTTGAGCTTTATTTTCAGGATCGCCGCCTCCGCGAGCCACGGGGCGGGGGGCTTTCCGTTTTCACATGCATATGAATCAATATTATCGCCGTGCAGCCCGGTAATCTTTAAGTCCCGGTGCAATAAGAATTCCAGAGTTGCGGTTTCTTGCCTCGCATAAAAATCAATATTGCCGGAAACAGACAAATTGCCAGTCAGCGGCTCCAACTGCGCATTAAGCTGCAAAAAATGATATTCGTTTGCCAAGTTATGTTCGCTTTTCAAATCGTAACCTCCAACCTTCTCTCTAACGCACTACTTCCGCCAGCCACTTCAAGATCTCAGCTCCCACCGTGGCGGCACCGCTTTGATTATTAGTCCCCAGGAAATGATCACCACCCGGCTTTTCGACGAGTGTGATCTTATGATACGGCAACAGCTGCTGCCACAGGCGTGCCTGTGTGGCATGCACTTCTGCGTCTTCGGAACCATGGAGGATCAGGATCGGCAAATCAATGTATTTCTGAAAATAGGTCCAGTTATCCTTGAGGCGGCTTTCCTGCCAGAACCTGATCAGCGGCCCGTCCCCGTTAGGCCTGTTGATGGCGGCAATTTCTTCGTACGTCATGTTCGCAAATGATTCCACTTCGGCAATGGTACTTTGCCACTGCTCCGCACCATGTGCAGATTCGGCCCCGGCCATCATCGCCGCATTATGAAACCGATTGGTACTGAGTCCGCCCACAATAATCAGGGCTTGCGCCTGTGCGAGCGGGAGGTGCGGCACGTGCAGACTGCCACCGCTCCAACAAAAGACCACACGCGGCTTGTCCTTGGGCATCAGTTCAAACAGCCTGTTAAGCTGTTCAATAATGGCATCGTGATCGACCTTCATATATTGGTCCCAATCTACAGAATCCTGGCTAACTCCGGGGCGCGTATAGCGCAAAGTGCTCCATCCGCCGCCTGTCAGCACTTCCGATAGCTCTTTGTATGTAGGAATCAAGCCCAGCGGATACTTTGGAGTGCAACCCGGAATGACACCGTCGATATTCATTGGTGCAGTACCATGGACTAATAATATGCTGCCTTTACTGGGCTGCCCGGGCGGATGATCTATCCAAACGAAGTCTTGCATAGGTTGCGTCAAATCATTTCCTCCTCATGTTGTCGTGTATGGAACAGTCTGCATAGAACCAGCAGAAGTAAATTCTATATTCGAGGATGGTAATCCTTGTATATGCCAAATTGAATAAATCTTATAGTAAAGTTTTTTGGTAATTAACCGATTCTGATAGTAGAAGGAGGATTATAAAAAAAATGAATAGGGTGTCAGGGATGGACCAATACCGATCTCTAAGGCTCTTTTTGGCATTATTTTTTATTATCTGTATTTCTTCAATGTTCTGTCCGGCGGCAACAAGAGCGACAAAACTCGATATTGACTTATCTCTGTCAATTCCGTATTTTTTGCGCATGTCTTACTCTAATGGGAGCTTGGGCGAAACGATAACCACCCAGGATCAGATCATTGACAGACTAATCCCCCTTGAATATACAGCACGTCAAGATGCACAATACGAATCGGTAATCGATTTTGAGATCAAAAGCAATGCCGACTGGCAATTAACAATCATACCCGTCAACATCGATGCGGCTTCATATTGGGTCATTCATGAGGATGCCATTCTCCCTGATCAGCCGGTTAATGTGGATCGCCCTCTGTGCGAATTGGGTCAAGTGTTACAGGGCACTCCCCAATCCCCGGTTGGCTGGCATTTGCATGTTCTGTCTCCCCGCCCCTCTTCGGAAAATGCCAAACCTTCGATCCGGGTATGTGTTGAACAGCAAACACACTAAAAAGAGCTTCATTGGGACGCAAGCGAAATCGGTCCTGCTTAAAGCAGAAAGCGGCGAGATAGGAAACCCGCCGCTTTCTGCTATAGTGGCGTTTTAGGCGGTAGTGGTTTTCAGAGGGCGTCAAATTATGGTAATCTTAGAAGACGGCGCAAAATTGGTGGGCGCCAGGAAGGATCTGTGTTGAAAAATGTGCGCAGGCGCACGGCAGTTATTTTAACTGTGCTACTTGTTATTGCTGTCATCGCAATTATTACCATTCTTTTTATGCTGGGAATTATTAAGATCAATACACCTTCCAGAGCTCAATACCCTGTCCGCGGTGTCGATGTCTCATCATACCAGGGGGAAATTAACTGGGAAGTGTTGGCGAGCCAGGATCTGCAATTTGCCTTTATCAAGGCTACCGAAGGAAGTAGCCATGTGGACAAATACTTTGAATCGAACTTTCGGGAAGCGCTCCAGACCGGTTTGCGGGTCGGCGCTTACCACTTTTTCAGTTACGACAGCAGCGGCGCCACCCAGGCTGATAACTTCATCGCCACTGTCTCCAAAATTACCAATATGCTGCCCCCGGTTGTGGATGTTGAATTTTATGGAGACAAACATCGCAACCTGCCGGACAGCAGTGCGAGGATGGATGAGACCGCGATAGTTCGATGAGGAAAAAGGTTTTCCGTTCTGTGGGGAGGGAAAATGCTTACTGAGGTCGAACTAGCCTAAATTGCTATAGTTTTTGGCATAATTGCCCGGGGATCTGGTATAAATCGAGGAGTGTTTTGAATGAAAAAGGTTTTGGCGATACTGGCTTTGGCATTTTTGCTGGCTTGCGCCTCAGGATGCATGTTATTCGAAACTGAGTTAACTATATGGAATAATTCCGGCAACACAATTGAAAATGTGCGCTGGAATGGCTATGAATTTGGTACGATTCCAAATGATGAATCTCAATCGCGCACGGTAGCTTTCGGCAAAGACCATATTTATTTATCGATTGATGGTACAGAATACAGTACGGAAGAAGAAGTAATTGTTATACCAGTAATACCTCAAGAATTTCGTATTACAGATTTGACACTAGTACGCAGCCTTAGAGCCGCAAGTGATGCCTCAAGCTTGCGGATTAAGGATATTATCGAAAACACGTTGGAGCCTGATATCGAATAACGCAACGCCACAGCGGGCTTACACCTTGCGCCGCTCATGATCATAAAAAACGGGTTCGAAAAAGGGTTCGGAAGCATTTTCCGAACCCGTGCTTTAATTAGGCCTATCCATATTTGGCTGATTAACTTCCAAATAAGGAGTGATTGACCGTGAAAGCCCGTCTTAGCCCTGCCACGCAAAAATCAGAGGAAAAGCAAATGTAACGAAAGCGGCCCATAGTCCGTAAACCGGCAAATACTTCGTAACAGCATTCTGGACGACTGCCGGTCCGGTTTTATTGCGCAGGAACTTGATATAAGAGTACATAATCCAAATCAGGTTGGCCCAGACAAGTATGTTTATTCCCAAAACCGCCAGCCTGTTTGGCGTGATACCATAAGAAGTAAGCCGGAACACGATCGCCGACAGGACCACACTGTCAATGATCAGTGCAAGAACGATGAGAGCGAAATTAATATAATCCGAAATGTCCTTTTTGGCGTCTGTACCTTTTCTCGTAACAGAGAAAACCGTAATGGCCAGTACCAGCGGACTAAAAATCCTGGCGATGTACATAGCTAAGCTACTAATGCGACTTAAGTTTCTGGATACCAGATATGTGGCTGCAACTGCGAGAGCAGCAACGCCAAAGATCACTACGTTATTGAAATAGAATAAGGTTATATCCATGCCGACAAACCTAAACAGCCTGGTCATGCTCCTTATTGGCTTCTTTCAACTGTATTTGATAATCTTGAAAATCCCTATCCCTTTGCTTCATAATTTCATTGTACTTCATAACAGTTAGATCATGTATCAGTTGCTCAATTTCCTTCTTTTTATTAGATCGTAGTATACTGATCCTTATTGCGTAAAGAATTATGGAAGCTAAGAACAGTAAGGCCATAAGGCCTTTGCGCCATACTTCAATCGCCCTAATCTACTAGCCCGCATGCGGCTTTTTGCAGCAGTTTGGAATTTGGTGCTTGCGGCCACCAACGCGTGTTTTTTGTAATCATTTTCTGTAACGAAATACAATGCAAAAGTGTTACACCTCAATGTACATTTAATTGTTAGGATTGCTTCACCGTTCTAGCTCAGGTTGCCTAATTAGGCATTTTTAGGCTGCCAATTTCTGAATTTCTATTCCGCCATAAACACTATGGACAAGTTTTACTTACTCATAACATCCCCCGAAAACTTCCGTCATTGTTTCCTACAATGAAATAAAGTAAAGGTTTGATTATTACCAAAGGAATTTGGATGCACTGTTTGCTATGCTTGAAAATCAGGGGTTTATAAAAGTCTATAAATCATCCAATGCTGGAGTCATAGATGTGTTGCTGACCGAGGCCAGAATTCTATTACATATGTCAGACGATTTCAAACCAAAAAAAACGGGTTCGGAGTATTCCTCCGAACCCGTATCAATATTGGTACACCACCGGGGACTCGAACCCCGGACCCGCTGATTAAGAGTCAGAAGAACCTTTTTCTGCCTTGTATGCTTTAGTGGCTTATGTTCAGTATCGTCAAGGTTTTCTGCTCTTTCGGGAACGAATCAGAAGGTCTATTTTTGGGGTGTTTTGCCCGGATATAATGTCAAAATAATGTCAGGTTCTGAATTTAGCTGATTAAGAGCAAGCGAAGCAGTTTTTATTGATTTTTCTTGTTTTAAATTATATTAATTATCCATGCTATTTAAGAGCTTTTTACGAAAGTGTCTAGTAATTCCCTTTTTTGTGTTTTGGATAAGGAGTCCAGTATTGCGTCTTTATTTCCAGGAAACATATTGTCCAACAACACGGACTGACACTTTATCATGAATTGATTAAACACATTAATTGTATTGCATAAATCTTCAATATCATCTTTGAATAACTCATTATTATAAGCCGGAAACTCGTTAAGTGCTTGTGAAAAAGTGCAATAAAAAGAACCAGAAGTATGAACATATCGACAAAGTCTTGCATAAGTTTCGCGCAAATCATCTATTAATCTAATATATAGAATGTCACCGCAATGAGCGGTTTTTAGAAACTCAAAATATTGGTACGTGTGGCAAAATTTCTCAATATCACCCCCACATTTAACAACAAGCCACCTAAGAAAATTCTCAACCGAACCTCGGTGTAACAACTTAACTGCTTTATAAAACCCCTGACTCAAGAGAGGTATAATTTGAATTAGATCCGATAGACATTCGAAAAAATATTCGGATTCTTTATCATTGCTTTTACTTGATTCAAGCTCAATTTTCCAACATAGTAAAGCATATAAATTTTTATGTAAAGAACGAAGTTTGCCGGAAACTTCATCTGTGATTATACCGCTAATTGAGTAGTTTCTTAAATAGTCTATAAGACTATTAAAAGAATCTTGTACTCCATTAATTCTCGTCATCAATGTTTTCCCCACTCAATTTCTGTATTACCTGGTTCCAACTTAATTGTTTATTTAAATCCCCTATTTTAGGGTTATCTATTGTTTCAATATGGCGGTTTAGCTCTTTTACTATTTTGTTTAATTCCTTGTCGTTCATATTTGTTACCTGACAAACAATTAACCCAATTAACTCGTATTGAGACCGCTTATCGTATCTACTTATTGAAACATGTAACACTTTTTTTGCAAATTTAGCAATATCCTCATTTTGGGGAAAGTAATCCTTGTTCATGAATAAGCGTGGTAGTGTCCCTGCAAGATAGGTTATATTGGGGTTTGATGAGGGTAACACAGATTCAAGATTCATTTTAGGCTCAAGAAAATTAACTAAAGAGTTAAGTTCATCATATAAATTAATATCTGAATAGGTTTTAAGTAACCAGCTAAATTCCTCAATAAAGAATAAGGTTCTTGTATCAGGCTTTTTAAAATCCTGTTTTTTTGGCACTACGAAACCCTCCCAATAAACTCTTGTGTTATACTGACAATTATTTGTTTAGTCTTCGCTTCATCTAGCATAAACTTCTGTTTTTTCTGTTGTCGGGAAATTGCTGTTCTTTTTTCCAATTCATACGTAAAAACCTTATCCTGCCATCTCTCGTTATTATTAAGCATATCTATAGTGTCCTTATATACCAAAGTATTACCTTCGGACATAGTTAAAAGAACTCCAGCGCATTTTATATCGTGACCGTGATTCTGAACAACTCTATTTACAACACCAGAAAATATATCTATTCCGTATGTAGATAATGGTTCAGGTTTTATTGGAATCAAATAATGCGACGAGGCCAATAAGCCACTAATCATCCAAATCGAAGGAGTAGGGGGGCAATCTATAAGTACATAATCATAAGTCTCTATTAATTTATCACGCTCTAAAAAGTTTTTCAATAAACGCTCATAAGCCATCCCCGGGGCGGCTTCTATGCGATATAAGTTCAAATCACCTAATACAAGATCGATTTTTTCACTAAACTTATATATTAACTTATCCCGGTTTATGCCTAGCGTTAATTTCTCACCTGTTACCACGTTCGGAATCATATCATCTTTGTCTTGTCTAAACAAATGGTAAATCGTGTTCTGACCACTTTGCAGTACTTTGATGTATTGTTCACCACTTAAAAAACATTGAGTTGCATTAAACTGAGGATCTATATCAATAAGTAATACTTTTTTATTCATCCGTTGGGATAAACAATATGCGACATTAACTGCTAAAGTAGTCTTACCGACTCCGCCCTTCATATTAGCAAAGCTGATAACCGGCAATAATATACCTCCCAAAATAGTATTTATCGATCATTTCGCAAATATTGTCTTGGTGTAATAAGTAAACCTATATAAAATGAACTGCATTTAATTTATTAAGTTAAACAACAAAATCAAAGCATTTTTGCTTCCCCCACACATCCCCTTGCAGACCTTCTTCCCCCGCAACTCAATAAGGTCATCCATCCTGCCGCAGAAAACGCAGCCTGGCCGGTAAGGCACCAGGATAATCTCCTTCTCATCAACGAAGATTTCCGGCGGATCCTTCGTCTTAATCCCCAAAACCGACCGCAATTCAATCGGGAGTACAATGCGGCCGAGGTTGTCGATTTTACGAACCATACCAGTACATTTAAACAAAAATGGCACCCCTTTCAGGATGCCAATTCGCGCCGCAGTTGGTAAATTCCTCCTAATTGTCATTATTGGAGTTTTCGTCTTTCTGAAGGAATTGCCGTAAACCATTCGATTCAGCTATTTTTTTACAAGGCCCTTGCGAAAATGCAACAGCTCCACTACCTACAACGGCAATTCCAAGAACGTGAATAATATTTGCGACTGAAATCGCTCCACCACCCACTTTACTGGCTCCATCATAGTATCGCTTCTGAGCTTCTTTAGCAAATATGGGATCAATCGTATAAACTACGTTACCCATATTGAATTCTTTCACCGGCATCGCAATTCTTAAACAGACCAGCAATAATATTGCCATAATTATAACCATCGATAATTTATTAAGCTTCACCATGAGCACCTCTTTCGGTTTGAGGGTTAATTCGATTAACGGTTAGGACTTGACTTTCCTTTACTGCATTCTAAACCAAGGATCGGGTCTGGCTCCTTTCGGATCGCTTGGAGAACGGCTTATTTTGGCTGATTTATTGACAAGCATCCTTTCACAAACCCAAAAATCCTCCTTCTGTCTGAAATCCGCAAATAATGAACGTGGAGGATTAAATCATTACAGCGGTCGAACTATAGCAGAAATTAGCAGGTAGGTTTTCCGCCCAGTCCTCCCAGTTCCTGCGACTCCTTAGGAAGTATGATGCAGCCGAGGTCATCGATTCCGGTGCTTACTAGTACTTTTGCGCATACAAAAGCACCTCTTTCGAGGTACCAATTCGCGCCTAGAATGGCGGAATCCTCCTTTGGCCTTCCAATACAATAACCTGATTCAATTGATTACCCATGCGGATCCTTTAATGGGTTACTTCTCCCGCTCTTTTTCCCTGCGAATAAGTTCTCTTTCTAGGGCCTTGATTGTTATGTCATTCAGGCTTTCAAGTTTACCGTCAAGCCGCGTATTTGTTGATTCCCTGACGAGTCTTTCCCATAATTCCACAGGGATGCGCAATCCCAAACGTTTGATATTGTCCATGGAAGTATTCCTCTCCTTATTCAGCTGGCCGCTTTTTCAACCCGCCCTAAATTGCCTCTGATCAGTTCATTGACTTCTTCTTCGGTAGGATTGCCATTTAGCCTAATGTTTCTCGAGGTTTCAGCCAAAACGTGAAGCAAGCGGCATAATTTTGGCCCTCTCAAAACACACAGAAGTTTAAGACCTGTTCCGATGGCTCATGACCTGATCAGCGTTCTTAAAGAAGATAGAATTAAAGAAGACGCTCAACGAACTCTGTATGGAACAAAATTCAGAGATTACGATTTGGTCTGGCATGTAGCCGGCGGCGGACCCTTAAATCACAGAAACGTTACCCGGCAGTTTAAATCTCTCCTGCGTCAGGCCGGTCTTCCGGAAGCTGTACGTTTCCATGATCTCAGGCATACCTGTGCAACGCTGCTTTTAGAGGCTGGCGTCAATCCGAAACAAGTTCAGGAATTTCTTGGCCATGAAGATATTCAGACCACACTGGGCACTTATACCCATGCTCTTGCTACCCTGCAAAAAGAAACAGCAACAGCTATGCAGAAATTGCTCGATAAAGGAAAGAAAAGCTCCTGACTGTTACTGCTAAAGGGTTTCAGCCATCCATAATGTCAACCTTTAAAGCATAGGAAGAATAATACTAAGATATTGCCTTATGAAACCCGCGCCTTATAAGGATTTCAGAAATATAATGTCAAAATAATGTCAAACCAATTAAAACGGGTTCGGAATAATCTTCCGAACCCTTGTCATTATTGGTACACCACCGGGGACTCGAACCCCGGACCCGCTGATTAAGAGTCAGCTGCTCTACCAACTGAGCTAGTGGTGCACGCAAAACTAAGTGCAAATATGGTGGCGGCGACTGGATTCGAACCAGTGACACTACGGGTATGAACCGTATGCTCTGACCAACTGAGCTACGCCGCCAAATGTTTCTTAAAGCGGACGGCTAGATACCAGCCGCACAAATAATTATAGTACATAGATGGACAGAGCGTCAACTGGTTTTTCATCAAAGCCGTTACCAATTGTTTGCTGCCTGAGTCACTTCAAAATGAACAGCTTCCGGATCGGATATCCGGAAGCCCCAAAAGCCGCTAAGGCTTAAATTAAATTTCAGAGGTTTAAAACCCCTCGGCTCTGGCACCTCTGGCCCGCGGACCGCCACCACGGCCGCCGCGCTTGGCATCGGTGCTCCTCTTGAGCTCGCCTTGGCGTTCTTCGCTTTCTTTTAAGAAGCGGCTAAGCTTGTCATCAAAGGATTGTCTGGGGCGGACATTACGCTCCGGACGTGGGCGCTGCTCCTGGGCCTGCCTGATCGAAAGGCCAACACGACCCTTATCAATAGAAAGCACACGCACTTTGACTGTGTCATTCAGCTTCAGAAAGTCTTTAATATCCTTGACGTATTCATCTGCGACTTCTGAAATGTGAACCAGACCAGTTTGCCCGTTGGATAACAGTATAAAGGCGCCGAAATTCGTGATACCAGTGATTTTCCCTTCAGTGATTGCGCCAACCTCTATGGCCGACATACCGGAAGTATTCCTCCCCTTTAAATCTTTGGCAATAAGCTTATAGGAGCTTATATCTTAATTTATTATACTGACAGTTAAAGTGTGTGTCAAGTTAACAATACACTATTACTTCAGCATATCACCACAGAAAAATGTGCCGCCAAGTGCCCCAAAGCGCCCCCAAGCCGCGCCACCGCCTGTCCGGGCTGCTATGCCATAAAACAGGCAGCGGTTTTACTTCCATTATTCCCTATTTAGGACCACCTTCCTCGTTTGCGGCAAAAGAATAATCGAATGCTCACGATGCAGAGCTTCCCTGTCATTGACCACAGCCGACTTGATGGTGAACGGCACCTCCCAGCGCAAAGTTTGTGGCGGATAGCGATACTCGCCCTGCAGCTGCAACTCCACTTTTCCGGCATCCGCTGTAATGCGATATCCCAAATTACCAAAACTGGTCGGAGCATTATCTACCGTGATAACTGTCCCCGGTTCATACCACTGTGCCGGGAACGAAGCGCCCAGAATCAGCGAATCGCTTTCCTCACGGATTAAGATACTTCGGATTACCCACAGGAACAACGCTGTGACTAGCGGATCATGCCCCTCTCCGAAGGATCCTCCGCCTGTTCGCGGATGCACGGCGCGCGGCCAGGCGTAGGTGGGCAGTGCCATCGCCAAAAGCTGCTCCAGGGCGGCATAGGCGCGGCTCTCCCGCATCCTGATCAGGCATTGCGTTATTAGGAATCCGGCGGCCAGGTCATAACCAGACATGCGCGGGTTGTAATAAAGGACATTCTCGAGCAGATCGAGATTTGCCGGCAGCCCTCCTTGATCTGGTGTGATTAATTCTAAAGGATCAATAGCCATCAAATCGGCAACTCGACCGCCACCTTGCGGAAAGTCTTCCACTATTCTGGCGTGCGCAGCGGCGTATACCTGTCGCAACCCGTCCGCCGTCTCCGGCTTCCCAAAACGCTGCGCAAGCAATGTTGCGTCCCGCAAAGCTACTGAATTCCAGTATTTTCGCAGCGGTGGCATGATCGGTGATACGTTCCTCGTTTTCCCTCTGTGCGACCTTACCCGCCCTTTGCTTGACGCGTCGAAACGCCGCAGCGCCGGAAAGAAAAGCGCCACATGATCATAGGCGCTCTTAAGCATGGCGTCATTGCCTGTGGCCGTAAGCGCGCTATGTTTTTGCAGCGCCCAGATCGCCTGCTCCACCTGGGCGAGATTGCCGTGCACAATCCTGTTAGGTTGGTGATGGACGATCCCAAGCATTTGCTCGATTACTTTCTCGGCTTCCTGGTGCAGCCCCCATCCATCCAGTGTTGCTGCCAATATGGCCCGTTCTGCTGAACGCTCCATCATCAACTGTTCATCAAGATAAGCATCCTCTGTCCCGCCCCAGTTACCGATGCCCCGGCCCCCTGCCGACTTATTATCCGCAAAGGTAAGCGCATATGCCAGGTTGGCCTTTACTGCCTCACTTAGCCGCTGGTCGAGCAGTGTTACCTGCATGGCTTTAGACCGCCGTGCCTGCCACTCATGGCGCAAATCCGAGAGAAACACCTGGCGCGAAACGGCTGCGGGCCGATAACCCTTTTTAACTTGGCCCAGTGGCACAAAAACCTCCAGCGTTTTTGAATGCGTAGTTGACGCCTGCGCATCCGGTCGCGTCCGCTCCTCCGGCCGCACTCGCTCCTCCGGCCGCGCCTGCTCCTCCGATTGCATCCGCTCATCCGAATGTGCCTTAGCCACGCCCTCCTCTGTGCCACCTCCGTTGCCTCCAAAGTTAAACGCTGCCACTGCATTGGCTAACCCCGCCGGACTCTCAGCGTAATAGATCTGTGGTCCGTCAATTAAACGCGCCCCATCTCCTCTGGTACCATCGCTGCAAACCGCCCGATCTGGAAATTCCGTAGTCAGCAATATTAGCTGGCCATTAATCATAAAGCCGTCCATGGTGTACTTCACAAATTTTAGCGGCGCAAATCCTTCAGGATTATATGGCCGGATCACCATGAGCAGCCGCACATCCTCATACTCCGGCGGCGGCTCCGCGCCAAGATTACCGGTTAGTGTGACTGTACAGCCCAGCCATGGGAAGGAACCTGTCTTAAACGTAACCACACTGGTGCGCACATTCATCGGGCCAGCCTGCCAGATTGTATGAACTTCCGGCACAGGATCTCCCAGGTACTGTTTCAGCGTCTCTGCCTGCATTGGCGTATACAGTTTCCCATTGATATCGAGCCAAAAATCCACAGACCAGCCGCCCCTGAACGGCGTGATCATTCCGCGCGGATCAACAATTGGACCCGGTGCCACTCCCGCCACTGTCCAGTTGCGGTTTGTCTGATTATAGGCCAGGCTGGATTGTGCCCGGGGAATGAAGGCTTCGTCAGCCGGGTTTTCCTGACGACCCGCCCAGTACGGAAGCTCCCAGGCAGCGCAGCGCTCCAGAAAGAGCGCATTGCGAAACCCGGTCCTGATTTGACGCAGGCGCCGCAGGCCGCGTGGCAGAGCAGCCGGTATTGGCAATTGCGGTATACGGATGCGGAAATCGGACAGCAGCCTCCTGAAAATGCCCCTCACATCAACCCAGCGCGCCATGATCTTCCTCCTTTTGGATCTATGGGATTATTATGCCCGAATATACAAAAAACCGCTGTCTGTCATGACAGCGGTTTCAAAATGCTCTAAATCTCAAAACGCCCAAAACTCCAAAAGGGCTTCTGTTCCATTCAATCTGCGCAAGTACTCAATAGCCGATTTCGGGATCCTTTATGCGTTTTTCCGGACCGGTCTCTCCCTCGGCACCCGGAACCGTAAACTGATACTTGACTTCATCCGGTTTGGCCATCCCGAACTTTCTGGCTTCCTGCTCCACATAATCAAGAGTGCTGCGCCAGGCGACCTCATTTTCCAATTGCGCATTGTATTCTTTCAGCCTGTCGATCTCCTGCACCAGCTCACGGGTGTATCTCACCTGACTGATCCTTACGCCGATAACGCTGACCAGATTAAAAGCCAATGAAGCCATGATCACTAATGGGACGATATAAAATAATCCCGGTTTCGGCCGGAAACGCCATCTTTTTTTCACTTTTGCGCGGGGCTTATCTGGCTCATGCTTTTCACCATGAGTCCGAACCGGAAACGGATAGACTTTGTGTTCACTCACGTTCATCCGGTATCGCCTCCTCTGCCCCCGGATCCGCATCAGCATCTGCGTCTTCATCTACGGGTGGAATCAGTGAAGTGCCCGGCAAAATGATGACTACCTGATAACCCTTGCGTCGTGCCCTGCCATAAAGATTAGCTACTGTACTGGCGCTGACTTTGAGTTTGCGGCAGATCTCTTCGGTCGATAACCCCATTTCCTTTAAGGCTACGACCTGACGTTCGCGAAAGCTAAGTTCTTCAACGCCCCGAATCTCGACCTGCATTTTAACTCACCGCCGTATCGGCGCACCACTGTGCTGCCGAACCGTCGCCGCGGCGGCCGCGCCGCCACATCGCATCATTGCGACACCACGCCATTACAGGGACACCAAAGAGCCCCTCGCAGGAGCCTCATAAGTCTTACTACGAATATACTACAAATTTACTACAACATCAAGATCAAAAAATCCCCTGCTCATCACCTTTGAACTTCTGCCAGGAAGGTTTGCAAGATGATGCACGATGTGCCCCGAAGATATGCTTCAAGACGCGCTATGAAGCGCCATGAAGTGCTATGAAGCGCTTTTTTCCCGCCGCTCCCGCAGTCGATCAAGGGCGCCGGCGCCACTGTCCCAAAACCATAATACCGGTGTCACCAGTGCCTTTTTCAGCAGCCTGAAGATACCCCGGATGAATCCCGCTATTCCTTTGATGATTAAGCGCAGGAGGCCGCGCATGGTATCGCTGAGTACTTTGAAGTAGAAAAATACACCCAATGCAATTGCCAGCAGAATATAAATGCGCATCTCGCCCCAGTTACTGAAAAAGATGAGGAACATCAGCGACGGAGTGGCTATGATCCAAAACAGCGCGTCAAATAACCAATCCAGCACACCGGCCAGCCTGAGTCCTTGGCGGAACAAGCGGTAGAGGTCATACAACAGGCCGAGCGTCATCCCGGCAAAAAAGACAACTGTAAAGGCACTAAACTGCATCTCCACCGGTTCCATCGGCGCACCCCCCATGCCATGCCAGCGAAGCCATTCAGCGAGTCGTCCCCGCCCTGTAGCTCATGTAATCAACAATACAATTTATGCGGAGATCAAAGGCTTCATGATGGCATGATGGCAAGCAAGGCGGCCGCGCGGTGTCAGGTAAGGGGTGGCGCAAATGGCAATGGCGGCAGGTCATAAAAAAGCTGCTCCTTATCAAAGGGCAGCCTTAGTGCTATTTGCCAAGTCGCGTTATGTTACGTTGCTCCTTTTTGTTTGCTCTCTGCTGTGCTGTTCTAAGTTTTATCCTATATATCAATTAAAGCTTCTTGATCAGCCATGCCAGCAGGATAAACCAAAGCCCCAGGGTAACAATACCGGCCCATTTCAAAGCCTGACGGGCGCTAATCGCCAGATCAATCAGATCCAGTACCCGATTCTGACGCATGGTCTTCAGTTTCTGGGAAATGCTGCGGGTAAAGCTGCGCGTCTCCGGATAAATGTGCTCGCTGCGGGAAGTATCAACGGTTGTGCTGCCCGCGTTATAGGCCTCCAGTGCGAAGCCGATCTCCCCATCGAAACGCTCCACCAACTGTCTCAGATACCGCGTTCCGGCTGCAATATTGGCACCCGGGCAAAAGATACATTCTGTCTCATGACACTGATAACGATCATGCGTGCCGTCGCAGATCCCATTCGGGTTCATTTCTTGCCAGGTTGTCGGCGTCAGCTGCATCAGACCTTTGGCGTTACGTTCGGAAACGGCAAAACGATCAAACTTGCTTTCTTGATCAATGACGGCGTAGACCAGGAGCGGATCCAAATTATATTTCAGCGCATAGTAAGAAATCTCCTGACTGAATGCCAGATTTTCACCCAGCTGCTCCTGCGTGGCTGCGAAATTGCCGACTATGGCAAATGCCTTGTTGTTCTGGCTTTGCGAAACCAGGATACACGTCCCCGTAAACAGCATGACTAATGTAAGCAGCAGCGAAAAGGCAAACACCACTTCGTTGCTCACGCGCTTTTTCTTGCGAAAACAATCACTAATCAAGAGAATCGGACTAAAAATAAACATCAGCAAATAGGCCACTGGCTTCCATAGGTTTACTGCCACTGTGCTGCGTTTGCGCGCCGTTCTTATGTTACTGCTGCGGCTCCCGGTTCCGGTCCCGGTAGATGTAGAGTTTGTGTCATTCGCTGCCATAGAGCACCTCTAAATAATTCAGTATTAGGTTAAGTTTTCACCAGACGGCCCTGCTTTTCCTGCTACCGGGTTGGTGATCGCTTACGCCGGCCCGCCATCTTTCAGGCGGCGCAAATCTTCCCACGCCACCGTGATAATTTCGCCCGGACTGCGCCCTAACTCGGCCAGGCGCTGCGGACTGGCCACCGGATGTTTGCGTCCTCTATTGACGATGTAAGCCGTCCGGTTCGGGCCCTCAATTAAAGTGCCATCCCGAAATTCCACAGCCGGCATGATCGGATAGGTGGCCAGCTCCTGATCACTAATAGGAATGACATGCATCCAATTACTGAAAGAGTCCAGAACAGCGCGGCTGGGTACATGCCTTTTGCCGGCACCCTCCAGTAAATAGACATCCGGGCCACTGCCTTTCACCAAAGAACCATTTGGACGCACGCCGGAACAACAGGCCCCGATCAGGTTGAAGACTTCCTTATCCGACAGCTTCCAATGCGGCTGTTCATTGTACCGCTTCTGATCAGCCTGAGGCATCATGGCCTTGGCAGCCTGCAAAGAATGGGTATGCAGCGGATCCATCGACGCCCAGACTGGCAAATAGGAGTGATGCTGTCGGACCATTTCAGGATCGCTCAGGTTGGACCATATGAACAGCAGCCGGTTGCGGTGCCAGATCAGCTTGCTCTGGTCAGCTGGAACATGTTTGGAGAATGTACTGCCTGCTTCATGCCAGGCAACCGCCCGCGGCTCATACATCACCTTCCAGCCGCGTTTCCAGGCGCGGTAGGAAATGTCCACTTCTTCCCAATGAAACGGGGCGAAAATTGGATGGAACCATCCCAGTGCCATTAACTTGGTTTTGTTGAAAGCCGAGCATCCGCCAGGCGCATAAAAAGTATAGCAGGGGCCAGCTACTTTGCCACGGTCCGGTTCATTGAAACCCGGCTGCTTCTGCCCGATAATCCCGCGACTGTCCCAGGTGGCGTGCAGATATTCCACTTCGATCAATCCGGTGGGTGTCAGAATTTTGGGCGCGACCGCGAAGACATCCGGAGAATCAAAATGAACCAACAGGTTCGTGAGGAAATCCTGCCTGACCCAGGCACTGTTGTTCAATAGTACGACCAGATGCTGCCTGGCAATGGCCAGCCCGGCGTTATATCCGCCAACAAACCCCCTGTTTTCGGGAAGCGGCAGCACACCAACTCCGGGATAATTATGCAGGACAAACTGTACACTCCCATCGGTGCTGCCATTATCGACCACCAAAATGTCATGGCCGCCACCGTCATAATTGACCGCCTTTATAACTGATGGCAGGCACCTGCGCAGCAGATGCAGCCCATTCCAATTCAAAATAATTATGGTCGCTTTATACTTACCCATCTGCCCAGCCCTTTCTCCTGCTGATTTGCCCCCGCGTCATGCGCTGCACTTGTGTGCGTCCGTGTGCGTTTGTGTGCACTCGCTCATGAGCCATATATATAGATTAGTCTCCTGATGCCAGTTCCAATAGTTTTCGGATAGCTTCGAAGTGTGCCGGAGAAGCCTCGACCATCCCGGCCGTAAATCCAGGATTGAGTGGCTTGCCACCAACCAGCATTTTGATTTCCGAGGGATGCGCCACTGGCAGGGTGCTTGGATTTACGCCGACCATATGGGCTGATTGAACGGTATCGATCATACGCGCCTTGCCATGATCCACCTTATAAACCACACCCGCCTGATCACGGGCTGCCGATCCATCCGGCCACGTCAGTGGTTCACCATGCGGAAACTTATCAAAAGTGGCTTTATTAATCGAAAGATATGATCGGCTGGCGCCATAGGCTGCCAGCATGGCCTCGCCTGCTACATGGCGCAGGCGGCCGTACTCAACCCGGTAAACCCGCCTCTGGTATTCGACAAACGTCCCATTGGGCACAGGTCGCCCATAATCAGATAGTTTTGCAAACACGGCGCGATCCGTCAGCACTTGATGCGGACGCTCCCAGCGCCGCCGGTTCAGGATGTTGATCATATAAGGCAATGCCTGACTGAAAGCAACCCGCCGCATGGGCTCAAGATGCACAAACTTGCCCAGGTGGGCAAAATGTTCCGCCAGCATATCGTGATCCGTGAGATTAATCCAGTTAAAGATCAGCCAGTTACGAAAATAGAGCTGCATGCTCTGTAACTGATCCATTTTGCCGATGGTGGCGTGGACATTATGATACCCGATGCTGCGTGGCTCGAAAATTACTTCCCAGCCGCGTTTCCAGGCCCGATAGGACAGGTCCGACTCCTCCCAGTGAAATGGGGAATAAATCTCATCATTGCCGCGCATTAGCCAAAATTTGTTGCGATCATAGGCAGAACAGCCTCCCGGCGCGTACATGGAAAAGCACGGCGCCTTGAAGTGATCAGCATCCGGCTGAAAAGCGTGCGGCTGCCTGGGATAGATCATTTTGTCCTCAAATGAGGCGTAGGACAACTCTGCTTCAATTGTGCCATCCAGCGACACGAGTTTGGGATGGACCGCAAACACCTGCCGGTTTTCAAAGTGCGGCAGCATATAACGCAAAAAGTCGGGGTTGACCCGCACGCTGTTGTTGAGATGCACCACAATATTGTGCGAGGCAAAGCATGATCCGAGATTATAGCCGCGTACCAGCCCCATATTCACCGGCAGAGGCAGAATTTTCACGCCCGGGTAGTTCTGGCGCATGAACTCGATGCTACCGTCGGTACTGCCATTATCCACCAGGATGATCTCGTGGTTCCCGCCGGCGGCCGCCACCGCATCGATCAGCGCTGGCATATTCTGTTGAAGCAAATAAGCGCCGTTCCAATTCAGGATTACGATACTGGCTGGCTGCATCTGCATCGCGGCGTTACCCTCCTATTCTTCCGGCTATTTATCCTACGAAGAGAATGAGCCAGTTGACATCTTTTCGCGCAAAATTTCTCTGGGATCAAGTCACGGCGGGCCGTAATCATATCACTTCTGGTCTGATCGATCCATAACTTGGAGAGAAGACTAATATGGAGTGATAACTTTGCATGTGATGGTTACCGGTGCCGCCGGACTATATGGTGTACACTTGGTTGATCTATTGGTTTCACGCCCGGAGATCACAAAAGTAACAGGCATCGACAACTTTTCACGTCTGTTTCTGATCGATGACCCCTTTTTACCGAACCCGGCTTTGAAATCCAAGTTTCAGCTGCTTAAGCGTGATTATCGCAGTTTAACCCCGGAGGCAATTGACGCGGCCGGTGTCGATGCCATCGTCCATTTGGCAGCCTATGTCTCGATTGATGAATCTATGGAAGATCCGGAAAAATATTTCCAGAACAACGAGCGCGGCGCATTTGAACTGGCCAGGACGCTGCTGGCCACAAAGAGCAAGCCGCTTCTTGTGGTGGCATCTTCGCCGGAAGTCTACGGCAACCCGGTTTACACGCCGATGGATGAAGATCATCCCATGTATCCGCGCAGTTTCTATGCTGTCAGCAAACTGGCGGCCGAGAAGCATTGCCGCGTATTGTATGAGTGGTACAAATACCCGGTGGTTGTGGTGCGCAATTTCAATACCTTTGGCGAAAACCAGAATGTCTGGGGCTATTCGGCAGTGATCCCTGCCTTCATTGAATGCGCCTTGCGCGGCGAAAATTTGGTGGTGCACGGCGATGGCACGCAAACTCGCGACTTCCTGTACATCGGTGACGCAGTGAAGGCCTATCTGGCCATTTTGCTGCGCGGCAAGGAGTTGTCAGGCAGTGTTTTCAATATTGGGACCGGAATCGAAACCCCTATTGCGAAGCTGGCGGAAATTATCCGGGATTTGGCGAGTGAGAGTGGCAGTGGCCATCCTGCGCCAGATGTGAAGCCGCAAATGACGGGCGCAGGTGCGAAACCGCAAATGACGGGCGCAGGCGCGAAACCGCAAATGACGGGCGCAGGTGCGAAACCGCAAATTATTTTTAAGCCCGGTCGTCCCGGAGATTTGCTTGCGCTGGCTGCCGATATTAGCAGAGCCAAAGCAACATTGGGATGGTCTCCGGAATATGATTTAGTGAGGGGTTTGCGGAAAACGATCGACTGGTACAGGAGGGTTTGGTCATGAACGCGTTAGTAACTGGAGGCGGCGGCTTCATCGGACGCTGGGTGGTCGGCAAGCTCCTCAGTATGGGATATCAGGTGACTGTGCTTGACAATTTCTCAAGCGGTTCGTCAAAAAATCTGCATGAGTTCCGATATAATCCCGCCTTGAATATTGTGTGCGGCGACTTATTGTCAGATAAGGCGCTGCGCCGCGCTTTGTCGATAAAGCCAGATATCGTGTTTCACCTGGCAGCCCGCATCAATGTGCAGCATAGCATCGATAATCCGCGCGACACTTTCAACACTGATGTGCTGGGGACGTTTCGACTGTTGGAGGCGGTGCGCTTTATGCGGCCGCATTTCGTAATGGTCAGCACCTGCATGGTGTTTGCCCCGATGGATGAGAATGTGGGAGTGAGTACAGGGGCGGCAGGAGCAGGATTAGGGACAACTGCAGGAGCTGGAGCTGGTGCGGGTGCCAGCACTGGTTATGGTACGAGCGCTAGTGCGGGTACCGGAGCTGGTGCGGGTGCCAGCACTGGTTATGGTACGAGCGCTAGTGCGGGTACCGGAGCTGGTGCTGGCGCGGCGTATGCAGTCGCCGCAAATTTGGAGTACGGCATCAATGAAATGCATCCCGTCAAACCGGCTTCACCATACGCTGGAGCTAAGCTGGCTGCTGAACATCTTGCGGAGTCTTACGCCCGGACTTACGGTCTGCCGGTTACAATCCTGCGCCCCTTTAATACCTATGGACCTTTTCAGCGCGTTGATGGTGAAGGTGGCGTCATTGCCATATTTCTGGATCGCGTTATGCACCATCAAGACTTACTGGTCTATGGCGATGGTCTGCAGACACGTGATTTTTTATATGTTGAGGATTGCGCTGATTTCATTGTCCGGGCTGGATTGATGCGCCCAGGTGTCAGGATTGAAGCGACTGTTGGCTCTTGCTGCGGAGGTGCTGGTGGCGCAGGTAGCGTCGACGGCATCAGCGGCGGCGTCAGTAGCGTTAGCGGCGCTCCTGGCGCGCCCCATAATGCTCCCTTCGATTTACTCGTAGGCGGATCCGGAGAAGAGATTCGCATTATTGACTTGGCCCGTCTCATCGCCGGGGATGCCGTTGCCGTGGAAAATGTTCCGCATATTCATCCGCAAAGCGAGATCAGGCGACTGTTGTGTGATTCTTCCAAAGCACGGACTTTGCTGGGCTGGCAGCCGCAAGTCAGCTTGGCGGAAGGAATTGAGCGTACGAGGATCTGGCTACGGGAGCGGATGAACGAATGACTAGAATCCTGATCACCGGTGCCAGCGGACTGCTTGGCTCCAACCTGGCACTGGAGTGGTCAAAAACTGATGAAATATATGGTCTTTTCCTAAGTAACCGGCCGGAGCTGCCCAGGGTGGTTCCGGCTGCCTGTAATATTCTTGACGCCGAAGGTATGCACCGTTTGTTGGGAGAGATCTGTCCGGAGATTGTGGTGCATGCCGCCGCGATGACTAATGTCGATGCCTGTGAGAATGATCCGGCGACCGCCTGGGCGGTGAACGTACAGGGAACCGCTAATCTGATCCAGGCCTGTCGGGCCTGTCCGACAGTAACCAGGCACATAATCTATATTTCTACCGATTACGTCTTCAGCGGTTTGCGCGGCCACTATACCGAAGCTGACGCACCCTCGCCTGTCAATGTCTATGGGCGCACCAAACTTGACGGTGAGCGTATGATCATGGCCAGCCCTATTCCCTGGACCATTATACGCACAAGCTTTTTTGGGTGGAGTCCGGTCTTGGCTGGGGCAGGGAACGCTGGGACAGTGTCAGGCATAGACGCTGAAGCCAGCTCTGTGACTGGCAGCGAGAAGTCGAGACGTGTGCGCCGCTGTTTTATGGAGCAATCTTTGGCTAGTTTGGAATCTGGCAATGTAGTGAACGCCTGGACCAACCGCTTCTCAACCCCGCTACTGGTCAACGATCTGGCGCAGATACTCATAGATATTGCCCGTTTAGGCCTGTCCGGTTTATGGCACGCCGGATCTGAACAGCGTGTTTCCAATTGGCAGATGCTACGGTATTTATCAGAACACCTGGGCGCGGGCAAGAGTGTGTATGAGGGCAATCGCGCCAATAGCAGCCGCGCCGCCAATAACGTCAAAGCCGCCAATAGCACCAGCGCCGCCAATCTGGTAAAAGGGGCTACCTTTCAGAGTCAGCCGGGTCTTGGTCGGGCTGAGCGTCCCTTTGACACTTCACTCTGCTCCTATCGGCTGCAAGCTGCACTGGGGCGCAATTTTGGCGACTACCAGCAGGCTATACAGCGCTGGCTGAATTTGCGCAACACGGCTATCCATTCGCAGTTGGGTAGCATTAGGTAGCATTAGGTAGCATTAGATAACATTAAGCGACACTTGGTGGTATTGACAGTGCGCTGCGCGAAATGATGGCAAAACGGAGGTTATGCAGCTATGGAATTAGTGATACGCGAAGAGCTGGCCGTCCATGAGGACGTGCGGGGCATCCTCTACGAGATATTCGACCCCGGGGTACTTAGGGGGAGAGGGTTTGGACAGATATACTGCGTTGCCGCCCGGCCCGGGCATGTACGCGGCAATCACCGCCACCACCGCAAATTTGAGTCTTTTGTGGCTATTAGCGGTCGTGGACAGCTTGTCTGCTGGATCGATGCGCAGCGCAGCCCGGAAGAAGATCCGCAAGCCATATCTGTCCCGCTGGACGGTGCCCATCCCGAAAGAGTTATCGTCTTACCCGGCGCTTTTCACAGAGTTGTGCCGGAAGGCAATGACATCCTTATCTTCTTGGCGCTAACCGACGAAAAATTCAACCCCGACGACCCGGACACAGAACCGTGGCCCGCCCCCGATCGATTGGGGACAGGTTTATTTGGATCGAAATGACCCGATTGGGGACAGTCCCCAAATGGATCATTTCGGTCGATCGGGGACTGTCCCCAATAGGGTCATTTTAGGCCATTCGGGGACAGACTTATCTGCATTGGGAGGACGCTAATATGACGATGCGGCAGCCATATATTCTGAAGCCTGTTCCGGACCAATTTCCAGCTAAAGTGTCAATAGTCATTCCCTGCCACAATGCCATTAATATCACGATGCTCAGTCTGACCAGCGTGATTCACAACAGCGACATCCCCTTTGAACTCGTGCTGGTGAACGATGGCTCAACTGACTCCACAGCTGCGTCGCTGGACCGCCTGGCTGCAAATATTAACGCCGGTCAATACCCGAAGGTGACCGGCGTACGCGTGCTCCACAATTCGAAACGCACCAGTTGTGCGGAAGCCAGCAACTTAGGCGTTGCCGCTGCCTCCGGTGACATTATCGTCTGGTGTAATAATGATATGCTCTATGGCCCACATTGGCTGAGTCCTCTGGTCAAAATTGTTGCAACTGACGCCAATGTGGGAGTTGTCGGACCCTGGCCGCTTAAAGTCACACTCAATCATAACCAAGGCGGCAGTATTGTAACTGAGTTTGCTGCCCTGGCAGCCAATCATATCGTGCCGGATGATCCAGCCCTGTTTTCTTCAGGAGCTCCTTTTGTGTTCCGACGCGGCATCCTAAATATGATTGGCGGATACTTTTTTGACGAGCGCTTCGCACCCGCCTATTTTGAAGACTGGGATTTATATAACCGTCTGCTGACTGCCGGCCTCCATTTTGGCTTAACCCGCCGGAGCGTATATTATCATTATGAGGGTATTACCTGTAACCAACTTCCTGATCGCGCAGCCATTTATCACGCCAATCGCCACCGTTTCCTCGAAAAATGGCCGGGCGGCGGACCGCTTCTGCAATACCTGGGCTTAAGCCCGAGTCAGCTTGGGCTTTAACAAATTACTCCTAGCGTCACTCATAGCGCCGTAATCACATTGCTGACTAAAGGCCGGATTCTTTCCTTAATATCCGGCCAATCATATTCCTGCACCGGAAACACTGAATTGCTGTCCTTCCGGACTGTCTTGACCGGAACGGCAATTCCTCTTGGCCACTCTTCGCCGGCTCCGATGATCCTCATTTCGATTGGCCAGGAAAGCGCATTTACGATGGTGTTGATCACCACACCCGTATAACCTTTGATGATTTCCTCGGTACCGCCACCATGCGCAATAATGCCCACGGGTCGCTGATAAAGCGGAGACATATTTTCTTCATTATTAAACCTCGGCAGGAAGGCAAGCTGCTCCATTTTTTCGAGCAGCATGGCAAGCTTAGCCGGGATTGGAGCATAATGTGCTGAAACTACGAACAATGCGTCTGCAGCTGAAAGCCGGGCGTAAATCTCGTTAAAAGTTGCATCATCAATGCACCGACCCTTGCCATAGCACTGGCCGCAGCCGATGCAGGGTTTCAGCTCATAATCAACCAGGGGCAACACTTCGGTAATTACCTGCGGATCACTTTCCGCGATAATCTCCTTCACCAGATGGCATATCTTTAATGAAGTACTATTCGGACCGGCATGCTTGATGTTCGAGGCCGAGATACAATAAACCAACGTAGTTCTATCCACCACCTAAATGACATACCCCAGCAGATAAGACGAACTCCCTAATCTCATGGCTTCAAAGTCGGATACTGGCCTGCTACGATATTCCAAACAGTACGATCCCAGGATTCATCATAAGTATCCGGATCCTTCAATTCCTCCGTTGTCTTTGCCTCTATTTCGTAGGGCGCGTACGTGTATCCACAGACTGTGCTATCGAAGAAACAGTTGCGGATTACTCCTGGAGTTAGAGTTGTAGACGCAAACCCTCCGGAAAAATCTCCAGTCACTTTTCCAGCAGCATAGCATTCGAAAAAATTGGCGAAATACAGCACCATCCCCACGAATCCTCCCGCCTCGGATGAGGCGGATACGTCAGCCCAGGAATAGCAATTTGAAAATACGCAATCATATGACGCAATGCCTACTAAGCCGCCCGCAATGCTATTGCTCGCCACTACATCTCCAGAAGCGTAACAACAAGTAACATTTGACGGATTGGCATTTCCAATTAAGCCCCCTACTGCGTTAATCCCCGTGACATCCGCACTTGAGCTACATTTACTAACGGCGCCGCTCTCTGCATAACCCAGAAGCCCGCCAACGCACGTGGAACCAGTTACTGTACCCGACACAGAGCAGTTCTGCATTGTTGGCTGATTCAACATATACCCAATTAAGGCACCGACATAATCAAGCCCGGTAATATCGATATCAACCAAATTCAAGTTCCTAATGATCGCTTGATCAGGATATTTTAAATTTCCAAACAAGCCGACTTTAGAATCATTCGGACGATTGATGTACAAATTCTTAATCTTATGGCTGTTGCCTTCAAGAGTGCCACTGAAATTGTTGATTGGCTGCCAGCCCTTTCCATCGTTCCAATACAATGTTCCTGAGGTTTTCGTTGTCGAGGCATCAACGTCCCTTACCAGATGATAAACTGCACTAAGGTTTTTCTTGATGCAATTTAGTCCATAAATATTATGGATCAGGTAGGGATCTGCTTCGGTACCGGCACCTGCCAAATCAAACTCGATCGAATTTGACTCAATGCGAAGTCCTGGACAAGAAAACAGCAACGTGTGGTGGCCTTCTTCCATCATAACCAAATCGTTGAAAACAGCCAACCCTGTGGCGTCCGTCTTTTTTGTTAAGGTCCCGGATAGTGGTGCGCCGCTTTTCACTGAAGCAGTCACCTTAATACCAGAAAGCGGAGTTCCTTCCGGTGCGGTTACCTTAACAGTCGGGTATCCTGATTCACCTGATATTATCTGGCCAGCAACGCCATCGACAGGCTGAGTATGGATCCCGATTTCGGCTTCGACAAATACCGCCGTCAATGTGCGATCCTTATCCATCAGAATCTTGTCACTATCCGTTACTGCGCTGCTGTCCGGACCATCCCAATGGCTAAAGGTACTGCCGCTGTTTGGCTTGACTTTCAAAGTCACCACTGTATTTTTAACAATTTCATGTTGCCCTGGCGCCGGAGTTGTTGTTCCCTCACCCTTAACACTGATGATTAGGGTCACCTTCGGTTTGCTGCAGCCACTCATCACCAGAAGAACGCCAAGGCTGACAAGTAAAATAGCGCTCATAAGCGCGATAGTTGTGTTTCTAAATGCCTTTCGCATGTTAATTCCTCCAATTTTTTTCAGGATGCGTTAAGAGTGCCAGATCTGGCAAAAGCAATGACAGGTATGTTCTGGTATGTAATGCATTTCTATTTGTCTTGGCGGATTTTTAACGGCATATTTTTTCGCCAATTGCTTTTTAAAACCCTTTTACGACTAAATAATACACATTAAATATTCATGATAATGAGTCTGTTCCAAAACAGATCAATTGGGGACGATCGATTGGGGACAGTCCCCGATCGCATCAAAACGACCCGGTTGGGGACAGTCCCCGATCGCAACAAAATAACCCGATTGGGGACTGTCCCCAATCGGGTCATTTCGATCTAAATAAACCTGTCCCGAATCGATCGAGTCGGATGCCGAATCAGACCTGTGACTTATAGGACATACTCCAGCAGATGCAGATCGGCGTGCTCAGTTTCTTCATAGGCCAGATGTCCCAAATCTGAAAAGCCCCGCTCGCAATACCAGGCAACCGTGCCATTGGGAAACTGGACTTCCGTGGCGGCCACAATTAGCGCCCTGCCATACCCGCCATTCTTCAAATGATCGAGCAAGGCGCGCAGCGGATATGACTTGTAATCATAATCTTCATGAGTAAGGAAGGAGCAAGTAATATACGCATCATTCGGCTGCAGACCCAGAATAGGATATGGAACCAACGCCGCTGGCAGAAATTCAGCCCCGCCAACGCAGCGCTCGCCATCCATGTTCAGATAACCCAGGTGCGGCAAGCCAGTCTGCCGCATTATCTTCTGCACCCACTCAGCCTTAGTCTGACACAGCGAATGATCATCCCTCAAAAAGCAGGCGTAGCAGGTATAAAGAACGCTGCGCTCGTTGAGTTCGAGCAGGCGCCCCTTGAACTCATTGGCACCAACTTGCACTTTATACGCCGCCCTGGCCGGTTTTTCGCCCTTTATCAAGGACGCCAAGACGTCACGGCTGAATGGACCGTTCCAGCGATACTGATCATCAACTATTAAAAGATTAGGACCATAAATTTGGTATGTCCGGGCCAGCTCATGATTTTCCGCGATGTCGAAAATCTGTAGAGTGCAATTAGTGGCGGGGCACACCTCTTTAAGCAGTTCAATAAGGCGTTGGTTATAAGGGCATTGCATACCAAAGTGAAAGAATTTCAGGCTAGTCAAGCGATACCTCCTCGATCATATGGCTTCAAAGTTGTTAGCGGCATATTCTTCGCCGATCATTTTTAAAAACCTTTTCATGTAAATAACGCTGATGGAAAAGCATAAAAACAAGTCTGTCCCAAAACTGATCAAAATGACCCGATTGGGGACAGTCCCCGATCGTATAAAATGACCCGGTTGGGGACTGTCCCCAATCGGGTCATTTCGATCCAAATAAACCTGTCCCGAATCGGATCATTGCTCAGAACTTCTCGCGCAAGGCCCATAATCCCAAGGCGGGATTGCTCACGAAGAAGATCTGCTCACCGTCCGGCATGGTGTTGAATCCGTCCTGAAGTTTCTGCGGGTCATAGCGCCGCATCATTTCATCCAGCGGCGCATAACTGAAATGAACTTGCTCAATTTCTGCAGCACTGACATGCCCCGGCGCATAGGTAATCTTGAAGCGGCCTTCCGAAGACCCGTGAATCAAATGCGCCGCCGCGGACAGGTTGCCACCCAGGTCTTCTCTGGTCCTGACCCATTCCAATACTTTGTTCGCACCGGCGTAGCCGTATTTCCTGATCAAAGCGTCTATCTGATCATCTTCACCGAAGTGTTTTAATCCCGGGGCAATAATCAGCAACTCGCCACCGTCCGCTATTGCCATTCTGGTGCGATAAACCGACTTATTGCCGAGCCAGGTACTCTTAAACTCCTCTGGATCGAGGTACACTACGACTTTCTTAAGCGGCGCGTCCAGCAAGCAGAGGTTCTTTTCCTGACTCAGCCGCACAGCCGCCTCAAATAACTGTCGCTCTCTCCCGGCATACAAACCACAAAGCCCCGGGACGACTGCGGCCGGCGCCCCGCTCGCTGGCTCAACTGCTGACCCAGCCGCCGCGTCGGCCGCAGACGTATGTGCCGCAGCCGCGGCCGGCGCCCCCTTCCCCGTGGCCACCACCGTCAGGATATATTGCAGCGGAATCTTATCGCCCAGCAAGTGTTCCTCAGCATAATCAAACACCTTCCTGACCGGCGAATGGTCCCTGCCCATTAATCGCTCCAGCCCATAAACAGCCCCTAAGAAGTGGCTCTTGTCGATGATTTCCTTGCCGCCGCAGCCGACAAAGATGTTCTTGGAATAGTTGGCCATGCCGACTACTTCGTGCGGCACTACTTGCCCGATCGAGACAATCAGATCATATTGGCCGCTCATCAGCCTTTTATTAACTTCGATCGGAATAGGAAAATCGACCCGTCCTTCAGAGACTTCTCTAACAAACGCACTAGGGATTTCGCCTATCCGACAGGTATCATTTCTCCAATCATGCGTCAAGAAAGCGCTTTCCGGAATCTCCGCCCCATACATTCTGATTTGCTCGGCGCGCGTCATGGGCACATGCGTACCCAGCGCCGGCATGATCTGAATCTCACTTCCCGGAGTAAGCATCTGCCATAGCAACTGCACGATCAAGCCCGCCCCGGAATGACTGCGCGTAATATCCGGTGGCAATAGCAGAACTTTGCGCGGCCGATACCCCAGCCCTTTCAGCCATTCTTCCAGACAGGCCTTAATCTGCGCCGTATCAATTGTTTCGCCCTCGATCCTAAGCGTCTTTTCTGCCACCGACACCGATGCGGTTGATGCTGCTGCCATGCGTTACACACCCCAAAAAGCTGAGAACCCGCCGTCCACCGGGACAACAACCCCATTGACAAAAGCGGCGGCGTCGGAAACCAGCCATATTACGGTGCCGATCAAATCCTGCGGCACACCGAAACGCCCCATGGGAGTATGTTCAATGACTGAAACACCGCGAGGCGTCAAATTACCCGTTTCCGGCTCAGTCAGCAAGAAGCGGTTTTGCTCCGTAATAAAGAAACCCGGGGCAATCGCATTCACGCGAATGTTGGGCGAGTAATTCTGCCCCAGATACACTGCCAGCCATTGCGTGAAGTTGCTGATGGCCGCCTTAGCTGCGGAGTAAGCCACCGTTTTGGTGAGCGGACGTATTGCCGCCATCGACGATATGTTGATAATGCTCCCTGCTCCCTGCCTGGCCTGTACTTCTCCAAAGACCTGCGACGGAAGAATTGTGCCAAGCAAGTTTAGATTAAAAACAAAATTCAAAGCTTCCGGCGGAATATTGAAAAACGGAAAGTCTTTTTCGGCTGTCGCTTCTTTTTTATTGCCGCCTGCCCCATTGATTAAGATATCGATTCTGCCGAACATGCTCATTACAGCATCGCGAGCCGCTTCCACGGACTTGCGCTCCAAAACGTTGACTTGAATAGCCTCCGCCTGTCCGCCTTCCTTACGGATCTCGTCGGCCACTTTACCGGCAGCCGCCTCGTTCAAATCCAATATCGCCACCCGCACGCCTTCGCGCGCCAGCGTTCTCGCCATTTCACTGCACAGTATCCCGCCGCCTCCAGTAATGACGGCCGTTTTCCCGCTTATATCAAACATGCTTTGTTTGCCCATTTCACATTCCCCTCCCTGCCAATATGCCCAATACGCAGCGCCGCGTATCCCGTATCCCCGCCCTATTTCTCATCCACCCGCGTACTTTGTACCGTTTTGCCGTTCACATGCCAATCCGTATGGAATACCCCGGGCTGATCCATGCGCCGATAAGTGTGCGCCCCGAAATAGTCGCGCTGAGCCTGCAGTAAACTCGCCGGCCCACGCCCGCGCTCACGCCGGTAAGAATCAAAATATGCTAAAGCCGAACTGAAGGCTGGCACAGGAATGCCCAACAACTCCGCACCAGCAACCACTTTACGCCAACTTGGCTGCGCCTGATCAATGGCATCCGCAAAATAAGGATCTAAAACTAGATTATCTAAATCCGGACACCGATCAAATGCCTTTTTGATCATGTTCAGAAAACGTGCCCGAATAATACAGCCACCCTGCCACACCATGGCTACCTCACTCAAAGAGGTATCCCAATGATATTCGGCAGCAGCTTTTCTGATAATAGCCAAGCCTTGCGCATAGGCGCATATTTTGGAGGCAAACAGCGCTTTACGAATTGCATCGACCTCAATCGCCACATCGCCAGCGCCAGCTTTTGTACCAGCCACATCGCCAGATCCAGCACCAGTCCTAACACCAATTTCAGCCCCTGCCCCAGCTCCAGCGCTAATTCCGGTGCCAACCCCGGCCCCCATTCCAGCGCCGAACCGCGCTGCCGCTCCCGTTCTGACCGCCCGATCGGCCGAGATATTCCGGGCAAAAACGGCTGCCGCGATCGTGGGCACCGCCATTCCCAATTCAAGCGCTTCCTGCACCGTCCACATGCCGGTACCTTTTTGACCAGCCTGATCCAGGATTACATCCACCATTGGCCGACCAGTGTCTCGATCCTGTTTACTTAGGATTTCCGCAGTGGTCTCGATCAAATATGAATTTAATTCGCCCCGGTTCCATTCATGAAAAACCTGACTCAGAGCGTTCGGTTCCATCCCCAAACGATCCCGCATTACCAAATATGCCTCAGCAATTAATTCCATATCGGCATATTCGATTCCATTATGAACCATCTTGATAAAGTGACCGGCTCCGTCGGCCCCAAATAAGCCACAGCACGGCCTGCCCATACCAGTTCCTGTGCTTGATCCAGATCCCGCACCCAAGACTAATCCCGCGCCTGATCCTGATCCTAATCCTTCTGCGCTTTCTGCCCTCTCAGCCCTAGCCGCAATCTTGGTCAGAATCGGCGCCACTGCCCGCCAGGCGTCCGGGTGCCCCCCGGCCATCAAACTGGGGCCATTGCGAGCACCTTCTTCCCCGCCGGAAACGCCGATACCCAAATAATGCAGCCCATTAGCCTCCAGCATTTCGGCACGTCGCCTTGTATCACGGAAATGTGAATTGCCACCATCGATAATAATATCCCCGGATTCAAGCACCGGGGTTAGCTGTTCTAAAAGATCATCCACCGGTTTCCCGGCTTTAACCATCAGCATAATCCGCCGCGGACAATGCAATGAGCTTACGAGTTCGGTGATACTGTCCGCACGTCGGATCTCGGCCTTCCGCCCGGCCGCCAAGTCCTCCGCAGCCGCTAATCCGCTGTCTTTCTGCGCCAAGCGCCCTGCCACACTGCCAAAAAACCTATCCCTGACTTCCGGCCAAGGGTCATAAGCAACCACGGAAATACCGTGATCCGCCAAATTCAGCACTAGGTTTTGTCCCATTACACCAAGTCCGATCATTCCGAAATCGGCATTAATCGTGTGATTAGCATTCAGCGCAAATCACGCCCTTCCATTCGCCCCACCGCGGCCTGCACCCGGCGGACTTCTTGCGACAACGACGCCCTACATCCGGGCGAGCTTTCTTATGCCTGCCGCACCTTACCCTCGGCAAACTTCTCTCTAATAACCGCGCCTTATCCCCGGCGGGCTTCTCTCACTGCCGCAATAAACTGCGCCGCACGCGCACTCAACTCAGACCAGTTTTTGGCGGCAATCAGCTTCTTATCGACCAGCGCACCACCCACGCCGACGAAACAAGCTCCGGCCTTGATGAATTCGCCGGCAGTATTCAGATCAACCCCGCCAGTTGGCGTCAGCTTGATCTGCGGCATCGGCCCATGAATATCCTTAAAGTAGGATGGCCCTAACTTCGTCGCGGGAAAGACCTTGATAACATCGCCACCGGCTTCCCAGGCTGCCAAAATCTCCGTGGGAGTATATGCTCCCGGAATACAAGCAACACTATAGCGCTTGCACATCCGCACAATTTCTTCTTTTAGCACCGGGCTAACCACGAACTTGGCTCCCGCGTTAATTGCCAGGCGCGCTGTTTCGGCATCGAGCACGCTTCCGACTCCAATAATGGCGTCTTCCCCAAATCTGGCGCTGGCCTGCGCGATAGTATCCAAAGCGCCAGGAGAAGTCATCGTGATTTCCAGAGCCTTGACTCCGCCCTCACTAAGCGCCACCGTGGTATCCATCAGCTCATCAGCATTATTAACTCTGATAACCGCCACGACGCCGGTTTCCTCGATCGTCCGCAGACACTTTTCTTTATCCATCATCGCGAACCCCTCTTTCTATCCTGATGCTACTTTATGTAGCCGCACTAACCGCACTCAAAGCTGCTCTATATGATCACTTGCCTAATTGCCTCTGCCTTTTCCCGCCGTACCCGCATAATAATCCAGGTAATTCGCGAACCTTTCCTGATAAAGCCGGTGATATTCATCCCGCGGCTGAAACTCGCGCTTAATCTCCGGCAGGCAATCCTCAATCCTGTTAATCATTCCCGCCGCCTTCAAAGCCACAATGGCAGCGCCAACCGTGGAATCATTGGCAAACCCGGAGGTCAGCATTGGCTTCCCGAAAATATCAGCCGCCATTTGCAGCCAAAGCGGCGAATTCAGGATTCCCCCGGAAACCCGAATCTCCGCAGGAACGCCTCCCACTTCGGCCAGCTTGAGATAGCACTGATATAGGTTAAACAGAATACCTTCCAGGACCGCATAATATAGATGCGCTTGATTATGTGCCGCGTCTACTCCGACAAATCCACCCCGCCTGGACTCATTCCAGCCCGGGCAGCGTTCGCCATAGATAAAAGGCAGGAAATATGGCGCATTTTCTCGCTTAATCGCCGCCGCAGCTTTCTCAAAAGAAGTATAGTCGGGCTCGCCCCCTCCGCCAATTGTCCCAAAAAACCAAGACAGACAATTGGCCGCCCCCTGCGTTGCCGCCCCTGCCAAGCGCTTTTGATCAAAAAGATAATAGCACCAGGTGGACGGCTCTTCCGGGATAAGCGGCGCATTTTGCACCAACCGGATTGCCCCGCTGGTACCTACCGAAAACGACATCACACCTTGAACTGCTCCACTGACCGCCACCTGATTAAGCGCCCCGTCTGCGCATCCCACCGTGACCGGTATTCCGGACGGAAGTCCGACTTTGCGCGCCACTTCCGGCAGCAATGGAGCTGTATGGAACGCCTCCACCAGGTCCTCGAGTTGCTCTGCTTTCAGCCCCAGCAGCGCCGAAATTTCTGGATCCCAGTCCAACGCATGAATATTGAACAAGCCGCTTCCTGACGCCGTACATTTGGAAATCGCCCGCGTACCGGTAAGGGACGCGAACAATTGCCCCACCTGCGTTGAAACCATACCTATATTCCTAAATAGCTCCTGATTCTTCTCACTGATCCACTTCAGTTTCCAGGCAGGATACATGCCATGAACCACGCAGCCGGTCTGATGATAAAAACGCTGCGCCGCCTGATGATCCCTTTTGACAGTCTCGGTGGCGCTGGATGCACTTAGATCAGCCCAGGTACTAATCGGAGTCAGCGGATTCATTTTTCGATCCAGCAAAAGCAGGCTATGCCAGGTTCCGCCCAATCCAATGATGGCGACCTTGCCGGTATCGCCGCCCTGCACTAACTGGCGCAGTGCTTCAATGGCTGTTTCCACCATGCGCCCGGGGTGTTGCGAAACTGTGTTGGAAGTCGCTGCGTCAAATGGAATAGACACGGATCTGATTACAGTTCCAGTTGGAGAGCAGAGTATGCATTTGGCTGATGAGGTGCTGACTTCAAGGCCAATCGCGTTTTCGCCGGCGACTACTTTTCCGTTCTCAACTGCATTCGCATTTCCATTCCCAATCACATTCGTGTTCATTCCCACACCTCGCTTCCGCCACCGCCGCATGCAGAACGGCGGTTAAATCGACAGATGAGTGGCGCATTCAACCTCCGCCGCCGCCACCGCGCCCCCGGGCGGATCTGCTTAATAGCTTATCAGCTTAACATCTTCACAGTTTGAACCCCCGAACCCTACATCTATTTAATAGATTTCCTTATTCGCCACAAACTTAGGCCGGCCACCCTGAAGCGCAGCCACGACATTCTCTGCCGCCAAAAGACTCATTGCCGCCGAAGCCTCACTCGTGTGGGCTCCGATATGCGAAGTCAAAACCACATTGTCCAGCTGCGCCAAAGGCGTATTTTCCGGCGGCTCGCATTCAACTACGTCCAGACCGGCCGCCCTCAGGCGCTTTTCGCTCAGCGCCTTATACAGCGCTTCTTCATCAATAATCCCGCCACGGGATGTGTTAATGATGATGGCAGTCGGTTTCATCATCTCCAGCTCCGCACCGCCAATCAGATGATGCGTGGCGCTGTTCAGCGGAATATGCAGACTGACAAAGTCAGAGCGGTGCAGCAGTTCAGGAAGCGTCACATAACTGGCCCCCATCCGTTCCGCCCAGGAATAATCAGGATGCACATCATAACACAGGATGGGCATCTCAAATCCGCGCGCACGCAAGGCTAATTGCTGACCGATCTGTCCCGTGCCGATCAATCCCAGAGTCTTGCCCCATAATTGAGTTCCGGAAAAACGCCCCCATTGCCCCTGTCTGATCTGACGATCTGAAGCGGATATCTGTCTGGCAGCATCCAGCATCAGCCCAAAGGCCAACTCCGCCACGGCTGCGCTGTTTGTCCCCGGAGTGAAGGCCACCGGTATCTTTCTGGCAGTCGCCGCGGCAATATCAATATTGTCAAGTCCCACCCCATATTTGGAAATGACCTTTAGCCGGGTGGCCCGCTCCAATACACGTTCACTGAGAGGATCCAAACCGATGATGATTCCGTCTATCTCCGAAATAAGAGTGATCATTTCATCTTCAGTAAGCAAACGCCCATATGGATTCCTAATCAGCTGGCAGCCGGCCTCCTGCAGCAATTGCTCTGCCCGCTCATCGCCAGCAAATGTCCGCGGCGTAGCTAAAACGCGCCATGTCATTGTGACCACCCCAAAATATCAAATTACTAATCCGTCTCAAACCAAGCGGGCCGTCCGCGGCAGGCGCCTGCCGCAAGACCGCAACAGCCCGACGCAATCCGCCACCAGCATGCCGCACAGCCGCGGCATCCCACATAGCCCACTCATAACCAGCACCCGTGGCGGCCTAACGCAAAACCCCGGCTCCCGATTCCCTATCAATATACAATGCCGCCCGCATATGCCGGCGCATAATAGTCGCCGGACAAGCTTCCGACACCGGCCCGCAAAGCGTTTCCTTTACGGCCGCTGTCTTCGTCGCCCCGGGAACCATACAAAACAGATAATCAGCCGCCATTACGGCTGGAATAGTCATCGTAAAAGCATGCGTTGGCACCAAATCGAGCGTCGGAAAACATCCGTCATGAACCTGCTGCTGACGGCATTTGTCTTCCAGTTCGACAACTTTAACAACCTCCGGGTCTAGAAAATCAGCCACCGGTGGATCATTAAAAGCCAAATGTCCGTTTTCGCCAATGCCCAAACAAGCAATATCAGCTGGCTCGTTCAGGAGCAGGCTGGCGTAACGCCGGCATTCTTCCTGCGCCCCCTGCATACCTACATGCCCATTAATCAAATTAACCTGTGCAAAGGGTACCGGCACCTGACCAAAAATATGGTCCTGCAAATAGTGACGGAATGTCTGAGGCGCCCCTTCGGGAAGCCCGACATATTCATCCAGATGAAAAGCGATCACCTTGTCCCAGCGAATTCCCGGCTCCGCCACTAATGCCTGCAGGAACTCATTTTGGGACGGGGCGGCCGCAAAGATCATGCGAACATATTCTTGTCGCTGCTGAAGGGCTCGAATCCGCGCTGCCACATCACCGGCGGCACCCCCGCCAAGCTCTTTTCGCCCCTGATACTGCTTAACCAGCAGCCGCTCCACAGTCCATTCTCTTTCCGGCTTTATCACGTTGCTCATATCATAACTCCGCCCCATCATTCTTATTTAGTGGCTCTGCCCCGTCTGCCTTAATTCACAACTCTGCCCCGTCTGCCTTAATTCACAACTCTGCCCCGTCTGCCTTAATTCACAACTCCGCCCCATCGCTCTTAATACCCAGATATGCTTCTTTTACCTGGGGATCTTCCAGTAGTTCGGTGCCTTTGCCGCATGCCACAATCCGACCGTTTTCCAAAACATAGGCAAAATCTGCAATTTGCAGAGCTTTGTTTGCGTTTTGCTCCACCAGCAGTATAGTCACACCTTCATTATTCAGACGCTTGATTAGTGCGAAAACTTCTTTCACAACAAGTGGTGCCAGCCCCAGAGACGGTTCGTCCAGCATCAGCAGCTTGGGATGGGACATAAGCCCTCTTGAGATTGCCAGCATCTGCTGTTCTCCGCCGCTCAGACTGCCGGCCGCCTGCCGGCGCCGCTCTTTCAGGACCGGATAGAGCTCATACATCAGCTCCATGTCCGCTTTTTGCCGTGCCTTGTCGCGCGTACCAAATCCGCCCAAAATGAGGTTTTCTTCCACAGTCAGATTGGCAAATATGCGACGCCCTTCCGGAACCTGAATTATGCCAGCCGCCGCCACTTTGGCCGCCGTCTTCGGCAAAACGCGCCCTTCAAAGCGAATAGTCCCACTATGATTTAAAATTCCTGAAACAGCGTTAATCAATGTTGTTTTGCCGGCGCCATTTGCTCCGATTACAGTCACAATCTGGCCTTGCTCCACCTGAAATTTAACATCATGAAGCGCCCGTACTTTTCCGTATGATACGCTGACGGCATCAACATTTAAAAATGCCATGGCGGTATGCCCCCCCTTTGTCCCATTGATGCGGTAATCCAATGCCATAGACAATTAAACCATGTCAGACGTTACGCGGCTTCCTGCCCGTCCCATAGCCGCTCACCGCCATCAATCGCCCAAATAGGCTTTCAAAACTTCCTGGTTGCACTGAATCTCAGCCGGCGTACCGTGTGCAATCATCTTTCCAAAATTCAGGACCCATAGTTCTTCGCAGATCCCCATGACCATTTCCATATGATGCTCGATCAATAACACGGTAATCCCCAGTTCGTGATGGATTTTGCGAATGAGCTCCATCAGCTCTCTTACTTCATTCGGATTGAGACCAGCGGCCGGTTCATCCAACAAGATCAAACCAGGCTTTGTCGCCAACGCCCGGGCAATTTCCAGTTTCCGCTGTAACCCATAGGGTAGATTTTCCGGCAGAAGATACTGACAGTCCAGCAGATCCACCAATTCCAGATACTTGCGGGCTTCAGACTCAATGTTGCGCTCGTGCTTCCATACGCCGGGAAGGCCGAGCAAGCCGCCAAAAAATCCATATTGCGCCCGAAAACCGGCTGCCGCCATCACATTGGACAAGACGTTCAACCCTTTGAACAGCCGGATATTTTGAAAGGTGCGTGCAATGCCTTTGCGGGTAATCTCATAAGGGGCTATACCGGATATGGTATCCGCCTTAAAACATATTTCGCCCGCTGTTGGTTTATAGACTCCGGTGATCGCGTTAAACACGGTTGTCTTGCCCGCCCCGTTCGGACCGATTATTCCGGCAATACGCCCTTCCCGCAATTCCATACTGAAATTATTAACGGCCACCAACCCTCCAAACTGGATGGTCAGACCATTAATAGCCAACAAAGTCTCACCCGGCATCGCATTCACCCCGCTTCATTCTCCGATGGGATCGGACCTTCTTCGCGATCGACACAGGATTAAGAGGAATCTCAAAATACCCAAACAGGCCGGTCGGCTTAAAGATAATTGTCACGATAATGATAAATGTAAACAAGACCATGCGCCATTCTGAGCCGAAGCGCAGCAGCTCAGGCAGCAGTGACAGGAACAGCGTGGCAAAGACCGCACCGGACAGGCTGTTCAAGCCGCCAAAGAATACTATAATAATCAGTTCAACCGATTTACTCCAGTTAAACATCTCAGGTTCAATATAACTGGTGGAAAAAGCGAGCAACGCTCCAGACAATGCGCCCAGCACTGCGCTGAGCAGAAAGACCTTCATTTTGTGCGCGAACGTATTGATCCCCATTATTTCTGCTGCCAAAGGATCATTACGCACAGCCAGGGAGTTCCGGCCAAATTTCAGTTTCTTGAAATTGGCGCATATCACTATACAAATTACGGCGATAATGGCGACCACCGGCAAATTCACCGAGGTCGGGATCCCGAAAATACCCATTGAACCGCCGGTAATATCCGAAAAGTAAATGAGAGCAGTTTTGACAACTTCCGCAAAGCCATAGGTGGCTAGCGCAAAATAGTCAGTCCTCAGTTTTAATGTAATGGCTCCGATAAAGAGCCCCACGATCAGTGCAAATGCGATGCTGATCAGTATTCCCGCCCAAAGCGGCAGTCCCCATTGCAGGCAGGCAATTGATGAGACATAGGCGCCGATTGCCATGAATCCGACCTGCCCAAAGGAGAACAATCCCGTTAGGCCAATCAGCAGAAATACACCCAAAACAGCGATCAGATTGATTCCGGCAAAAGTGAGCATACTGCTGTAAAAGGCACTCATCGCTTCTTAATCCCTCCGTCCACGCGCACCATACATCAGGTGTCGACACGATTCAGCGCCGCTCATTGCGCATAAGCCGCCACGCTTCTCGCATCGCCCATCACGCAATGCGCACCTGCATTACGCTTTTTGGGTCGTACCTGCATTTTCGCCTAATCCAAGCAAACCGGCAATGCCCTCCGGCTTTAAAAGCAAGAAGAGAATCATGATTGTAAAGGTAATCATGGGAGTGACATCTCCCCCCAAATAAGCAGTACTGAAGGTCTCCGCCAAACCAAGCAGAAACGCTCCCACGACGGCCCCGCCAAGACTGCCCAGGCCCCCGATCACTGTCGCGATAAACGCCTTCAGAACCAGACTGCCAAGCTGCGGGTAAACACTCAGGCTCAGACCGAGAAAGACCCCGGAAATGCCCGCCAGCGCACCCGAGACAAAGAAGGTTATTGAAACAATGAAGTCCGTATTGATCCCCATCAGGTTCGGAGTTAACAAATCGCTGGATGCTGCACGAATGGCGATGCCAATCTTGGTTTTATACAGCAGATACAGCAAGACTATGAGGGTGACTGTGCTGATCACCAGCATATAAATGTTCAGAACCGGGATTGTCAAGTCACCAATATTAATTGAAGCGGTCTTCATAAAATCGGGATACATATAGAATTGTCCGCCCAACAAGGCTGTCATCAAATATTGGAAAAACATCGAGATCGCTATTGAACTGACAAAAAAGTAGATTAGCGGGCCATTCTTTTTGCGGATGGGCCGAAAACCAAGTCGCTCGATAATTACGGCAATCAGACCGCCTACCACCAGACTGGCCAACAAAGTTGGCAACAGACCCACTTTAAAAGTGCCGGACAACCACAGCCCGAAATAGGCACTCAGCATGATTACGCTCCCATGGCTGAAATTGGAGAACTTCAGGACGCTGAAAACCAGAGCGAATCCTACTGCAATCAAAGCATAGACAGCCCCCAATGACAGACCGTTGACAAGTTGCTGGATCATTAAGTTTCACCACCATTTCACTGCTTAGGCAATCCGGGCGGACATTGAATGGAAAAGGGTGCACGACATCGATGCACAGCTGATGGATAATAGAGGTGGGGGCGGGGCAAAAACCCTGCCCCCGCTTCCGTGCATATGCAGATCACTGGTTAATCACTGGCTAATCGCCAGTTGCCCAAGGTTATCTCTGATAAGGTCCTACGGTGATGTACTTGCCATCCTCGATTTTGATAATCGTCGGGATAAACTCAATTGTACGATGGGTGGTCGGGTTGAAGGTATAATTGTAGATTATGCCTTCAACATTCTTGGTTTCCTCAAGCGCTTTGACCAGTTTGTCGGGGCTTGTGGTTTTGGCGCGTTTGATAGCTTCGAAGGCAATTACGGCATTGTCATAGCCAAAGAAGGCGTTGACGGTAGGATTATCGTTAAATTTGGCCTGGAATCTCTTCGTGAATTCAATTGCTTTCGGGGTGTCAAAAGCGCAGTTATTCACGAAGTAGATGTTATTGGCTGCCGCGCCGATCAGATCAACCATCGGCGGTGTGAAAGAGTTCGGGCCAAGAATTGTCATGTTCATGCCCAAGTCACGTGCCTGTTTGGTGATCTGCGATGCCTGCATCAAGTACTCAGGAACGAACAGGCCTTCCGGAGCGCGGTTCTTGATGTTGGTAAGCTGTGCCCGGAAATCGGTATCGGTCCAGTTGAAGGTCTCCTGTCCTACAACGTCGCCGCCATTGGCGATGACATAGCTGACGAATGCGCCGGCGATCTGAGACGCCCAGGCATTTCCTTTGTTGTAAATCACGGCGAACTTCTTCATTTTGAGCTCATTCATGGCGTAGGCAGCCATTGTCGCGCCGTAATCTTCACATGTCGGCTGGGAGGCAAACATGTAAGTCCATGGTTTACCGGGACGTTGCGAAGTAGCGCGGGTATCACTGGCTTCACCAACGATCGGAACCTTAGTTGTCTCCGTGATCGGAGCCAAAGCGAGCAACAAGTTGGAAATTGGCGGACCAAGTACCAATTCTGCTTTATCCTCGGAAACGAGACGCTTATAGGCGTTGATGCCTTCCTGAACATTCAGTTTGAAGTCGTAAGCTTTGAGAACGATTTGTCTGCCCAAAAGGCCGCCCTTTTTGTTGTAATCTTCGACAGCCATTTCAATGCCGCGTTTTTGCGACTGGCCCCACAACGCGTTCGTGGCGCTCAGATCCTGGATGGTGCCAATGACAATAGTCTTTGATGCGGCGATCGTGCCAATTCCAGACAGGGATAGGACGATCACCATAATTAACGCTGCAAATACTAACTTTTTCACGATCCAATCCACTCCCTCGTGTTTTTTACAATGAACTGTAAAACCCAAATCCAAACCCATTATATGGTTCGATCAACACCTCCTTCGCCGGAACTTCTCTGCTGTTAACTCACTGGTGCAATCGGCGATAGCAAACCTAAATCCACTATTTGGATTCCACCATTGTAATAGCCTTGGCCGGGCAAAGCCCCACACAGACACTGCAGCCCAGACAGCGTTCCGGAATTACCCTGCAATAATTCTGTTCCTGCACGACGGCGTTACAGTGACCCGGTTTCGTACAGATACCACAATTACGGCACTTGGCGGGGTCAATTCTGGCAAAGCCCGGCCGCAGACCCAAGTGATCACTGGAAGTAATATGCTTTAAGGAAAGCCCGACAATTTCGTCATAGGAATTGTAGCCCTGGGTCTCCAGAAACTTCTCCATACCTCTGCGAATACGATCCACCACTTCAAAACCGCGCCACATGATGGAAGTACACATCGAAACCGCAGATGCGCCCCACATCATCATCTGAATGGCATGTTCCCAGGTATCGATCCCGCCTGACGAAACCAGCGGCACATTAACTCTCTGGGCAACCTGGCCGGTTACCTTAAAAGTCGCATAGCGGACGATCGAACCGTTAATTGCTCCGAACGCGCCCGGATCCATCAAAGGATAAAGCGGCATTCCGCCATTATAAATGTCAACCGGAGGTGCTGCCAGGGAAGGACCGCCGACCAGCGAAAGCCCGTCCGCCCCATTGTGTACGCACCTTTCCGCCACTGCTCCGATATCAAGGGCGGTAGGTGTCAATTTCGGGATGACCGGGATTTTGACATAGTCTTTGATTACTTTGACAATCTCGCCAGCCAGTCTGGGGTTTTGTCCTGTGATAGCACCGGTCTCAATATCTTCTTCCGTAATGTCCATCCCGAGCTGTCTTTTGCCCAAGCTGAAATTAGGACAACACATGTTGATCTCAATGGCATCAGCGCCGACATCCTCAAAACGTTTGGCGAGACGGCCATATTCTTCAATATCCTTTTCCTGACTGGAGAGGTTGACCATAACCACCAGAGAGGTTTGCTCTTTGGCCTGCCGGGTCAGGGCTAACCCCTCCTCAACGTCCAGCCGCTTATCAATAGGGAAGATAATGACTTCTTCCGGTACCGAATAAGCCCGCAGGTTTCCGCGAAATGACTGTCTGGTCATAACCTGTTTTATGCTGACTGCTGCAGCTCCATTTTTCTCCGCTTCCTTGAGTTGATCAATGGTCGCAGTTACGGGCCCCGAAGCGATCACGATGGGGTTTTTCATTTCCAAACTTGCGAACTTCATGACAATTCCTCCTTGTGTTGGCTTGCCGGACCCTAAAGTCGAACCGTTCTTCCACCCATGGCAGCGCTCTTATAAAGCGCGAAACAGACATCCATGACTGTTTTGGCATCCGCGGGTGTGACTGCCGGCTCAGAACCATCCAGCACACAGCTGATAAAATGATTAATCTCGTCTTTCCAAAAATCTCTCTTGGGCGCAGAAGGGATTACCAAAGCGCCGCTGGGGCTGTACGCTGACTCCTCCGTGAAGAGCGAAACAGAATGGTTGTCAATATCCAGCCCTCCGGGGACCGCCACGCTTTCGACTTTGATTGCGCCGCGCTCTCCATAGACCTCAATTCCGTAATCAATAAATCCTTTGGTAGCACTGCTGCCGACCAAATGGGCGCATACCCCGCTGGCAAACCGAATGGTACCAAAGAATGTATCTTCCACAGGATAGTCCTTGAAATACAGATCCTCAGCATGTCCGACCACTTCCACAACCGGGGAATCCGCATACCACACAAACAAATCCAGCATATGCAGACCGCTTTGCATCAGAAAACCGCCGCCGCTGAGTTCGGGATCGCGTTTCCAGGCCGGAAATTTACTGAAGTCCTTAAACCACTTATAGCGTGCTTCTAAATAACAGGGATTGCCGATTGCGCCCTGGCGCAGCAATTCACGGCCTTTGATATAGGCGCCGGCAAAGCGCAGCGAATGCCCAATCAAAATGGGTCCTTGATGCCTTGCAGCCATCTTCGTTAATTGAGCAACCTGCTGATCATTGACGCCCATGGGTTTTTCAATCAAAATCGCAACTTTGGGAGCTTCCTGCATCAGCCAGGCTGCGATTTCATAATGATCAAAATTGGGCGTGCAAATGCTGACCGCTTGTGGTTGCCCCTGCCTGATCATGGTACGGTAATCGCTGAATACTTCCGCCCCGAAACGTTCACGGGCGATTTTTTGTTCCTGCTCAACCGGGGTTGCGACCAGCAGGCGGCCAATCCGCCCGTTACCGTGATAGTGCCGCGCATGCACTGTTCCCATGAATCCCATTCCGATAATACCAACTGTCAGTTCAGACACATTACTCGCCTTCTTCCCACTGCAATGTGACCCGGCAGCCGCTATCCGCAGCTTCGCGGGCGGCTAAGACCGCACGGGTGGCATCCAGTGCCGCACCAGCCGGGATTTCCATAAAGATACCTGCGCCATTGTTTTTGCCTGCCTGAGCATCAGCGACCGCTTGCACAAAGTCCGATAACAGAGTACCGGACGGCGATTCCAACGGCAGATTCCGGGATGGCGCTTTGTGCGTGCAGAGTGTAACCTTGCCGCCTTTCGCAGCCAGATCACCCTCGGTGCTTACTTCCAGACTTCCTTCCGTACCGGTGATAAAGAAGCGGCAGTCACCATGAGCGGTATGTGCTTCCGGTGTCAGCCATTCCACTTTGATATACCCGACGGTTCCGTTTTGGGCCCGGAAAAGCATTTGCCCGTTATCTTCAAACTCTGGGTACTCCGGACAAGTATGATTTGCGCTGTAGGCTGTAATCTCCACAGGTCTGCTGCCGGTCAGCCAATGAAAAACATCGATATCGTGGATCGCCATATCCACCAAAATGCCCCCATAAGTGGCCCGCCGGAAAAACCATTCCGGACGGGAAGCCTTGCGCAGCTTATGTGGACGGAAAGCCGTGAAGTTGACTATTTCGCCAATTGCTCCGCTTTCAATAACCTTTTTCATGGTTACTACCGGTGGGTTATATCTCTCGCTGAGAATCACCGAAAACACGGGGCGAAAGCCGCCTGGGTAACTGCCCGGGGAACGGTTGGCAGCCCGGCGGATCAGATCCAGCTGGGCTTCTGTAACTGCGGCCGGTTTGTCAGACAGGACGCTAATACCGCGATCCAGACAGGCGGCGATAATCTCAGCCCTTTGAGACGGTATGTCAAAGCATCCGATCATGTCCGGCTGAACTGACTGTAATAGCTCGCCCAATGTTGCAAAGGAAGGAATACCATATTTTTCGGCTATTTTTTGGCGCACCGTACAATCCAAATCCGCTATTCCCGCTATTTCAAGCCCCGGAACAGAACGGGCTGAATCCAGAATCTCATTCACATGAAAATGCTGCGCACCCGCAATTGCCAACCTCATGCTCTTTGCCCCCTTCCCCTTGGGACAGATGCCGTTAGCGACGATTGTCATAGACGATCCGCCCTTCAACGATAGTCAGAACAACATTCAAGTCTTTATCCAGCACCGTCACATCAGCATCCATGCCTGGTGCCAAGGTGCCCTTATGTCCTGAAATACCAAGGATGTTGGCCGGCGTTTTGCTCATCATCCGCACAGCATGCAGCAAAGGAACATCCGCCAAATTGACCATGTTACGGATCAGTTGATTACCTCCCACTACACTGCCGGCCAATGAACTACGGTCAGGATAAGCGGCTACGCCGTCTTCCACGATCACCTTTTGCCCGTCTCTGAGGCCGCCTAAAATCGATTCTCCTTCCGGCATACCCATGGCGCGCATTGAGTCAGAAATAAGGGCGGTACGGTTGGAACCCTTGGATTTATAGATGAGTTTCAACAGCGGGGGCGGCAAATGTTTGCCGTCGGCAATAATCTCAATGGTGATGTCATCATCAAGATAACCGGCTTCAACAGCCCCGGCGATGCGGAAACCACGTTCGCGGGTTACCGTGGAAGTGCATGAATAGAAGTGCGTAATATGCGAATAACCATTGTCCAGTGCCTCAAGCACTTTATCATAAGAGGCTTTGGTATGAGCCATTGCAGCTAAAATGCCCCTCTCCCTGAGATGCCGCCCCAGTTCCATGGCACCAGGCAATTCAGGGGATACCGACCAGCGCTTGATATCCGGGTTTTCAAGTAATGGCAGGTATTTGTCGGGATCAGGATTCTTAAGGTAGCGCGGATCCTGAGCCCCGCTCATTTCAGGAGATAAATAGGGGCCTTCCAGATGTATTCCAAGCAGTTTGGCCCCATCCACATTGCTTTTTTTGGCCTCTTTAAAGGCATGCAGTACCTGAAGAAGGTCTGTCTCCGAACTTGTGAGAGTGGACGCCAATATTCCAGTGACACCCGCCTTGGCGTGTGCCCTGGCAAAGGTCAGAATTGCCTGACTGGTGCCGTCCATAACATCGGCCCCGCCGCCGCCATGCGAATGCATTTCAATAAAGCCCGGAGCAGCATAGCAGCCCTTAAGGTCGATTATCTCCGTGGAGGCCGATGCCGCAACGGAGGCTGCGGCGGCTGGAGCCGATGCGGCGGCTAGAGCCGATGCGGTGGTTGCGTCCACTGCGACAGTTGCGTCCGCCGCAGCGGCGCCGCATTCGCTCATGCTCCCCAGCGCCTTGATTTTCCCAGCCTCCAGATCAATGAAACCGTCACGGATCAATCGGTTTGGGGTGATAATATTTGTGTTAATCAGCCGGATTCCCGAGACAGGCATAATAGCTCTCCTCCCCTGATACAATGTTTCCTTAGTTGGCAGGCATGCGTTTGCCGGGATTGCCCTATGCGTGTCTGCCGGGATGCCCTTAGCGTGCTTTCTCCAAAATTGTCTCTTTGTCAAATACATGTTGCAGAGCAATGGCACCGGCTCCTACCAGACCGGGATCAGGCATCTCTGAGACGACAATTTGTGTCCGACTTCGGAACTCGGGAAGCGTCCTTTGGGCCAATACCTGAAGCATACTTTTTGAGAAATAATCATATAGGAGGGTTAATTCTCCGCCCAATATCACTACATCAGGATGGAACAGATGCACCAAATTCACGATCGCAGTGCCAAGCCATTCACCGGTTTCCTCAAGCACTTTTGCCACCAGAGGGTTACCATTCTCGGCTTCAGTAATCAGCTCATCCAAATTGGCGGGCACCGCCACTCCCTTGAAACCGGCGCTGTTCGCCGACATTAGGCGTAATATGTTATTCAACCCGCAAATTGACTCGAGACATCCTCTATTACCGCAATTACAGACAGGGCTGTCCGCAGCAGGGATAACCATATGTCCGACTTCACAGGCATAGCCGCCCTTGCCGCCGAAAATTTCACCGTTCATAATAACTCCGGCGCTGATACCGACACTCAAAGTCAAATAAATCATATTGCTATGCCCGACGCCCTGCCCATATAACTGGTGAGCCAGCACTGCGGCGTTCGAGACGTTTTCCAGATAGACTGGCAAACCTAATTCTTGTTCAAGCATGGAACGGATCGGGGCATTCTGCCATCCCAGGTTAACCGAGCGTTCCAGAACACCTGTCTCTATATTGATAATTCCAGGTGAAGCCAGACCAACCCTTAAGCAGCGGGCAAGCGGTATGTTTGCTTCAAGGGACAATTCTGGCAGAATACTGCTAATCAAACGCACAACATTTTCCGGCTGGCTGGTATCAGTTGCCACTCTGCGCAAAGCCCTGATTTCATTATTCAGGTCCATGATCCCGACAATGACATATCCCTGCTGAATTCTCAGCCCAACAACCCCGGCGGCTTCAGATTTTAAGGCCAGATTGACAGGTTTGCGGCCACCGGTGGACACATCACTCCCGATCTCCCAGACAATTCCTTCATCCATCAGCTCTCTGACAATACCGGTAACTGTCGACGGACTCAAGCCAGTAATCTTGGAAATCGCATTGCGCGATATGGGGCTTTCTGTGCGAATCAAGTTGCGCACCAGTATTTTGTTGCGCACTTTCATAATCTGGCCGTTTCCCGACGCTTCTTTTAATGAGCGCACAGTCATCCTCCTTTCGCGGTAGGAAAAGTGGCGGGAAGACGCGGGGGCGGCTCTTCTGCCCCCTGCCTCGCCGGCTTGTGGGACAAGTCAGGAGACGGAGATTGAGGACAGAAGGCAGGAGACAGAGCAACCGCCCCCGCGTCTTAAGGACAGAAAAACCATCCCCGCTTCTTCTTGCATTCAAAAAAATGGAGGCATTTTTTATACTTACTTTTTTCGGCGAATAAATTAATTATCCTGCCAGCAAACCAAAATTTTTCCGAAAGACCCTTTAGGAACCGATTACTTTACATATGTAAAGTTTGGTTTTTTATTTTCAACCTCTACTTTATTTGTATCAAGGAGCATACTGGCGAATTTGTGCACATACTGGCCAATTCCCGCGACAAACGCCCTCAAAATCGAATTGGCAGCATTGCGCAACCTTGCTACGATCGCGCCATTTCCGGTAATCTAATTTTGGACGAGTGTGGCAATCTATAAATACATACCGCTCACGAACATGATCTGGAACGGAGAGTATCCACCAGACGACAAGGAGGGACGGCATTGGATTTTCAGTTAACTGCAGAGCAGGAAATGCTGCGCAAGACAGTGCGGGAATTTGCCGCCAAAGAGGTTGCCCCGACGGCAGCCCAGCGCGATGAGGACGAGCAATTCTCACGAGAAATTTATGACAAGATCGGCCGCCTTGGGCTGACCGGTATCCCATTCCCCGAAGAATACGGCGGCGCAGGTTGGGACAATCTCACCTATATTATTGCAGTTGAAGAACTTTCCCGGGCTTGTGCCTCAACCGGCATCACTTTTTCAGCTTCGATTTCATTGGCTGGCTGGCCAATTTTCGCCTATGGCACCCCCGAACAGAAGCAGCGCTTTCTCACCCCGCTCGCAAACGGTTCGAAACTGGGTGCATTCGGCCTGACCGAATCCGGGGCAGGCACAGACGCCGCCGCCCAGCAGGCAACCGCAACTGTGGATGGCGACAGTTATATCTTGAACGGAGTGAAGACATTCATCACCAATGGCGGTGAAGCGGAAATTTACGTGATCATGGCCATGACCGATCGCAGCAAAGGCACACGGGGTATCAGTGCGTTCATTGTTGAAAAGGGCACCCCCGGTTTCACATTTGGCACTGTTGAACACAAAATGGGTATTCGTGCCTCCGCCACCACCGAATTGATTTTCCGGGACTGCCGCATTCCCAAGGCAAATCTATTGGGACGCGAAGGAGACGGCTTCAAGATCGCCATGGCGACACTTGACGGCGGGCGCATTGGTGTTGCCGCTCAGGCTCTCGGTATTGCGGAGCGTGCTCTGGATGAGGCCGTGAAGTATGCCAAAGAAAGACACCAATTCGGCAAACCGATCAGTTCTTTCCAGGGCATCAGCTTCATGCTGGCCGATATGGCGACACAGGTCGAAGCCGCCCGGCTCCTGACTTACCGGGCAGCTTATTTGAAAGATCAAGGCCGGCCGTATTCCAAAGAAGCCGCTATGGCCAAAATGTTTGCCTCGGATGCTGCCATGCAGATCACTACCGACGCGGTCCAGATTTTTGGCGGTTACGGCTACAGCCGGGAATATCCGGTTGAACGCCTGATGCGTGATGCCAAGATTACTCAGATTTATGAGGGCACTAATCAGGTGCAACAGATGGTAGTCTCAGCCGCTATACTACGCTGAGCTTGAAATTTAGCCATAACATGGCGCTTTGCATTCCCGAAACGCAATTCGCATCTTGCCAATGCATGGTCAAGGGAGGAAGGATCGTTGAAAATTGTAGTCTGCATCAAGCAGGTTCCGGATACAACAGAGGTCAAAATTGATCCCAAAACGAACACGCTGATGCGCCAGGGCGTACCCAGCATCGTCAATCCACATGACAAACACGCTCTCGAAATGGCGCTCAACTTGCGGGATCAGCTCGGCGGCAGCGTCACCGTCCTCAGCATGGGCCCGATGCAGAGCCAGGCAGCTCTGCGCGAATGTCTGGCCATGGGGGCGGATTATGCTGTCCTCCTTAGTGACAGAGAATTCGGCGGTGCCGATACGCTGGCAACCTCCTATACGCTGGCAGCCGGTATTCGCAAAATCGGTGATTTTGATCTGATTATATGTGGTAAACAAGCGATCGATGGCGACACGGCTCAGGTCGGACCGGAAATGGCCGAGCATCTTGGTATTCCCCACATCACCTATGCTTCGAAAGCCGAGGCAGGCGTCGGCAATACGGTTATCAGAGTACATCGCGACGGCGAAGATGGCACCGAAGTTCTGGAGGTTAAGCTACCGGTATTGCTGACTGTGAGTCATTTTGGAGACGGACCGCGTCTGCCGGTGGTCAAAGGGATTCGGCAGGCATTTCGTGCCGATATTGACATTTGGTCCGTCAATGATATGGAAATCGATCGCAATGTCATTGGACTAAAAGGCTCGCCCACGCAGGTTCGACGGGTTTTTTCACCCGATAAGCGCAGCGGATGTGAGATGATCTCCGGTGACGCCTGCGCGGCAGCATCGGCAGTTGCAGCCAAATTGCGCGAGCTGAGGATTATTGGAGTCGGCAGCTGAACGCGCTGAGCTGGAGGAGGCTAAAATTATGAGGATTAATTCTGAGTTATGCTCCGGTTGCGGCGCCTGTGTGGCGGCCTGCCCCTTCGGAGCACTAGTCATTAAAGGCAATAAAGCTGAAAAAACTGATACTTGTACTGACTGCGGGGCCTGTGCCAGTGCTTGTGCGTTTGAAGCCATCCAGGCCAGGGACGGTAAGAAGGGCGAGATTGGCAAGGCTGACAAGACCGGCAAGGCTGGCACCGACAGCGATGACGCTTCCAGCGGTGCACTTGACCTCGACAGTTACAAAGGTGTCTGGGTCTACCTGGAAATTAAGGATCGCCAGTTGCGCGGAGTGGCCTTGGAATTGCTGGCGCAAGGCCGCAAACTGGCTGACGAGATGGGTCAGGAGTTGGCTGGTGTTTTATTGGGCGACAATGTGGCCGACCTGGCCGGTGAAGTGTTTGCCAATGGTGCTGATTGGCTCTACCTCGTAGAAGATCCGTGCTACTGCCATTATGATGCCGATCAATATACGGCAGCCATGACCGAACTAATTGACACCTATCACCCATCGGTGATTTTATTGGGTGCAACCCATAATGGGCGCGATCTGGCACCCCGCGTGGCGGCCCGCGTCAAGACCGGACTGACCGCCGATTGCACCGGTCTGTCCATTGATTCTGAGACCGGATTGGTCGCCTGGACCCGTCCGGCTTTTGGCGGCAATATTATGGCCACCATCTTTTGCCCCAATCATCGTCCGCAGATGGGCACAGTGCGGCCGCGCGTTTTCAGGCGGGCTGAGCCGGATTGCGGACGCACCGGTACCATTGTGCGGGTGAAAACTAAGGCTGCCACCAGCAGGGTGAAATGGATCGAGACCATAAAGTCCCTGAAAGAAGCAGTGAATCTGGAGGATGCAGAGATCATTGTGGCTGGCGGACGCGGCATGGGCAAGCCGGAATCATTCGCATTAGTCAGCGAACTGGCCCGGCTGCTTGGCGGGGCGGTTGGCGCATCGCGTGCCGTGGTCGATGCAGGCTGGATTTCTGCCGACCATCAGGTGGGACAGACCGGCAAAACGGTAGCCCCCCGCGTCTATATTGCGTGCGGCATCTCGGGAGCGATTCAGCACCTTGCCGGCATGCAGGGAGCGGATGTTATTATAGCCATCAACCGCGATGCCAGTGCCCCGATTTTCAGCGTGGCGCACTACGGCATTGTCGGCGATGTCAATGAAGTTCTGCCGACCTTAATCAACGAAATTCGCTGCTCACAAAATAGCGGGAGCGAGCGCGGAATGCAGTGTGCGCGCCCGGATGCGGCAGCAACAAGATAACGGGAAGCAAGGATGCCCAAGCAAGGATGCCAAAACGAGACGCGGGGACGGTTCAGATGCCCCCGCGTCTTGTCGTTCGTACGTCTTATAGGCGAGCCCTTACGCGCGCCCTTGCCAGATCGCGCGTCTTGGCGCCCTTCGCGCTCCAAGTTTCACACATATCCTACTGCCAGTTTGGCTTTCTTTTCTCGAGGTAGGCAGTCATGCCTTCGCGTTGATCCGGTGATTTAAATGCTTCCGCAAAACGCGCCGACTCCATGCGCATAGCCTCTTCGACCGGCATATCCCAGCCTTCGCGGGTGGCAGCCTTGGCGATCGCCAGTGCCTCCGCCGGTTTTGCCGCCAGTTCCGCCGCCAATGCCAGGGCTGCTTCCAGCGCCTGCCCTGCCCCGGCCGGCACAACGCGGTTGACCAATCCAATACGCAAAGCCTCTTCGGCGTTAATCATCGCCCCGGTCATGATCATTTCACGGGCTTTAGCCGGGCCAACCAGGCGCGAAAGACGCACCGTGCCACCAAATCCCGGAATAATCCCCAGATTGATTTCCGGCTGTCCGAAGCGCGCATTTTCGGAGGCTACCCTAAGGTCGCAGGCCATCGCCAGTTCGCATCCACCACCCAGAGCGTAGCCGTTGACCGCCGCCACCACAGCCTGTTTCAGGCATTTGATGCGGGTGAAAATCTTTTGACCAAGATGCGAAAACTCCTCGGCTTCAGCAGGTTGCATTTCTTTCATCTCAGCGATGTCAGCCCCGGCTACGAACGCCTTCTCACCTGCCCCGGTAATGACAACGGCCCGAATATCTTTGTTTTGCTCTATGCTTGTCAGGACTTCATCCAACGCCTTCAGCACTGCGCGGTTCAGCGCGTTCAGCGCTTCCGGACGGTTAATCGTAATCACGGCCACCCGGTTATCACGAACATCCAGCTTTACAAGATCGGTCATTTCCATTACCCCCTGATTTAGCAAAAACCCGGCCAAAAGCGCCGGGTCATGCTGTGCTTCAAGCTATTATTATTGATTATAATCGAAAAATCCTCTTCCGCTTTTGCGGCCAAGGCGTCCAGCCCGGACCAGCTTTCTGAGGAGGGGACACGGACGGTATTTGGGATCGCCGAACTCCTCATAGAGCGTTTCCATGATCGCCAGGCAAACATCCAATCCGATCATATCGGCCAAGGCGAGCGGCCCCATCGGATGCCCGGCTCCCAGTTTCATAGCAGTATCAATATCTTCGGCCGAGGCGACCCCTTCCATCAGCGTGTACACAGCTTCATTAATCATAGGGATCAGCAGCCGGTTAACGACAAATCCAGGCGCTTCATTCACTGTTACCGGTGTTTTGCCAAGCTGCTCCGCCAAAGTGCGCACAACCTCAAATGTGGAATCAGCGGTATCAGCTCCGCGGATGATCTCCACCAATTTCATGAGTGGCACAGGATTGAAGAAATGCATCCCAATGAAACGATCCGGCCGGCTAGTCACACGCGCCAGTTCAGTAATACTCAATGCGGACGTGTTGCTTGCGAAGATGACCTCCGGACCAAACACTTTGTCCAGTTTCGCAAAGAGCTCTTTTTTGACCTCGGTGTTTTCTGTGATCGCTTCTATTACCATCTCGATCTTAGCGCCAGTGCCAGCGCCAGAGCCAGCACCAGAGCCAGCACCGTGGCCAGCGCATGCACCGCCGCATCCGCATGTGCAGCCAGCGCTTTCAGTCAGTTCGCTGAGATCTCCAAGTACTGCAATCCTTCCTAATACGGCGTCCTTGACTTCCGGGGTAGTTTTTCCTTTAGCAATCGCTTTATCCAGCAATCCGCCAATACGGCTTTTTGCTTTTTCGGCTGCACCAGGGATTGCGTCCGCCAGCAAAACTTGCCGACCGCCTTCCGCAATTGCCTGGGCAATACCGCTTCCCATTGTACCAGCACCAACGACCAATATGTGTTCGATCAATTGATCCACCCCCTGCCAGTCAATGTTTCTCAACTAAACCGCCATTTCCTTCAAACTAAGCGATCATTTCTAAGCGGTCATATTTCTAGGCAGTCATTTCTAAGCGCTCATTTCTAAGCTGTCATTTCTTTCAATTCCGGATGAATGGTCAGCTTTGCTGCGGTAGCAGCCACAACCTCTTCCACAGTAACGCCGGGAGCGATTTCTTTCAGTACCAATCCCTGCGGTGTAACTTCAATGACACCCATATCGGTAACGATTAAGTCCACCTCTTGCTGGGCAGTGAGCGGCAAAGTACACTGTGGCAGAATTTTGGCTTTGCCGTCTTTGGTGGTGTGCTCCATAGCCACAATAACCTTTTTGGCTCCAACTGTTAAGTCCATCGCTCCGCCCATACCCGGCACTATTTTGCCTGGCACCATCCAGTTCGCCAGGTTGCCGAGTTCATCCACTTCGAGCGCTCCGAGGACGGTGACATCCAGTCGTCCGCCTCTGATGATGGCAAAAGAAGTCGCACTGTCAAAACAGGCACCGCCCGGCAAAATCGTGACGTGCTGTGCTCCGGCATTCGTCACATCCGGATCCACCTCATGCGGTTCCGGAGCTGCTCCCAGGCCCAGAAAACCGTTCTCACTCTGTAAAATGATATTGACACCTTCAGGAATGTGATTGGCCACCATGGTCGGCATTCCGATTCCCAAATTGACTAACTGTCCATGCTGAAGCTGTTTGGCAATCCACTTGACAATCAACTCACGACGTGCAGCGCGGTCCATCAGGCATCCTCCTTAACAAGGTAATTGACAAAGATACCAGGTGTCATGACATGATCTTGGTCGATCTCTCCGGTTGGCACAATATTGTCAACTTCCGCAATCACGAGATCGGCAGCCATTGCCATTAGCGGATTAAAATTGCGCGCAGAACGACGGTAAATAAGGTTTCCTGCTTCATCCGCCTTATATGCCTTGACCAGTGCTACATCTGCCCTGAGTGGCAATTCCAGCAAATACTGGCGGCCATTGAACTCGCGCGTTTCTTTACCGTCGGCAACAACGGTTCCAACTCCAGTCGGGGTATAGAAGCCGCCTAAGCCGGCTCCACCGCAGCGTATTCTCTCAGCCAGGGTTCCCTGGGGCACTAGTTCAACTTCAGTCTCGCCAGCGTTCATCTGCCGGCCTGTCTCAGCATTAGTCCCAATGTGTGAGGCAATAATCTTTCTGAACTGGTGCGCGACAACCATTTTGCCGACGCCGCGGTCAACAAAAGCAGTGTCGTTGCATATAAGGGTGAGGTCTTTAACGCCTTTCTGAACTAAAGCATCAATCAGCTTTTCGGGGGATCCTACTCCTAAAAAGCCGCCTACCATAATGGTCATGCCGTCCCTTACATGCGTGAGTGCTTCCTCAATCGAAACGCGTTTTTGCACAGCCTTCCCTCCAATATGTTTTTATATCATGTATACTTACAATCGACATACATTTTCGTGTCACCTGAGCTTTCGTATGGCATATTCTTCTGCAAAAAGTTCGCTGACGTGTCTCTTAGCTGCATGCCACGCCTGCCTAGCGATCACAATTGGCATTTTATCCTGAGAAGTGGATTCCGTTTTTTCACATCTTTGATTACTCTTGTACTATTTGAGTCTCAAAATCTGGCGTGCTTCGGCCGGTTCAGCCACCGGACGACCGAACTCAGCGGCCAGTCTTGCCATTCTGGCAACCAGCTGCGCATTATTTTCAGCCAGAACACCTTTGGAATAGAAGATATTATCCTCGAAGCCTACGCGCACATGGCCGCCCATCATGATGGCCATTGTTCCCAGCGTCAACTCGGCGCGTCCGACACCAGCCACCTGCCAGGTGCTGCCCGCCGGAATAGTTTCCACCATATGCAGCAAGTCTTTGACAGTGCCGGGAATGCCGCCAGGAACGCCCATGACAAAGTCAAAGTGCAGCGGTTCGTCCAATAGACCCATTTTGACCAGCCGCAAAGCATTGTTGATCATACCAACTTCGAAGACTTCAATTTCCGGCCGGATGCTGAGCTCTTTCATACGCTTGGCAAAAGTGGCGATCATGGACGGCGGATTCATGAAAACATCGTCGCCAAAATTCACGGTACCGGTTGTCAACGATGCCATCTCAGGCTTGAGCACCAGGGGAGCCAGGCGCTCTTCAGCAGTAGCTGTCACAGCGCCACCCGCTGAAATCTGAACAATCAGGTCGGTTTCGCGGCGGATTCCCTCGACAACCTTCCGGAAAACCTCGACATCCTGAGTGGGACGCCCCTGATCATCGCGCACATGCAAGTGCACCATGGAAGCACCAGCCTTGCGGCATTCCACTGCCGAGCGGATGATCTCTTCCGGAGAAACCGGCAAAGCCGGGTTATTTTCTTTCGTGGTTTCAGCGCCAGTCATGGCTGCCACAATCACTAACTTATCCAATCTGATTACCTCCTGTCCTGAGCAAGCTTATTTGCGCTGTTTATCTTTGGGGACAACACAAGTGCCACTGGCCTTGGTGACAATAATCGGCTCCGGCAGTACATCTGCTGCAGAAGGATTGTTCGGATCACGCAGCGAGGCGATCACCTTACGGGCTTCAAACTCCATACGCCGGGAAGTATTGCCTTCTTTGACAATGCGTCCGACAGCTTCAATATAATCTCCGGCAAAGACCGGGGCTTTGAACTCTACGTTATCATAGGCTACAAACAAGCCTTCATCGCCGTCACGCCGAATCAGCAATTCGGTGGCGACATCTCCGAACAGTGCCAGCATTCTGGCTCCATCCACCAGATCCCCGCCGTAATGCGCGTCAGCCTGACTCATCCGCAACCGGATCATAACTTCCATCTGGATCAACCTCCTATAAGTGTAGATTTTTAGAATTTCGCGATGCGACTGGCTTTTTCCTTTAGCGCAGTGGCGCTACTTTGCCTGGCGGCGCTCACGTTACTTTGCCAGACGGCGTGCCATTTCTTGAGCCAAATAGGACCCTACATGTGTTGGAAGCGTCCCCGGCCCAAACCCGGCATCAAAACCCAGCTCGAGCGCAAACTCGTGGCTGACGCGCGGTCCGCCGACGACGGTGATGATCTTTTCGCGCAAGCCTTCCGCTTCCAGTAGATCCGCCAGACGCGTAAGGTTGGTAATGTGTACGTTTTTCTGGGTGACAACCTGAGAGACCAGAATGGCGTCCGCGCCGACTTCCACCGCTTTGGCGATCAGATCCTCATTCGGCACCTGGCTGCCCAGGTTATAGGCCTTGAACCAGCTGTAGCTTTCCAGACCCTTTTCGCCATTGTAACCTTTGACATTGATAATGGCATCAATCCCGACTGTGTGAGCGTCGGTTCCGGTACAGGCGGCCACAACCACAATGGGACGGCCAATCTTTTCTTCAATGAATTTTTCAATCTCTTTATGGTTCATGGCAGCTACTTTTACTTCAGCGGCTTCAATCTCATCAAAATCGATGCTTTGCAGGCAGCGCCCATAAACCACGAAAAATGTGAAATCGTTGCCCATCGGCCTCATGTGCGCTACAGCGGCCTCTTCGAAGCCCATCTTCAGCACCAGGCGGCGGGCAGCCTCCATGGCACGCGCCCCGGCAGGGACCGGCAATGTAAATGATAACTGAATTTTGCCGTCGTTTTCGGTATCACCATACGGTCTGACAACGCCGATGTTCTTTGCATCCATTAGCCGACCCTCCTCGCGTTTATTTCCTTCTTCAATAGATCTTCAAATGGATTGACGTAGCCAGCCTCTTTGTGGAAGACCCCTTCTAAGCCGCGGCCGCCGTTACGCGGTCTCTTAATATCGGCGAACAGGCCTTTTTCGATGGCGGTCATCAAGCCATAAGTGGCAATCTCTTCAAGCAGGCTGGTAGCCTTTCCGAGTACTTCTGCCGCACGGCGCTGAATGAGTCCGTCCTTGACAAACTCAATCTCGGAACGCAAGTGCCTGGCTGAATTAAAGACATGCTTGGCGTTACGGATGGCCAGATCGCGATCCTGCAGGAAAGGCGTATGAATCGCTTCGGTAAGAATACCCAGTAACTGAATATGCTGATCGGTCATTACACCGGTGAGGTTGAACATGCCATTCATCAGGAAGCCGCGGAAGATGTCACCGGTCATAAATTTGGTCGGCGGCATATATTTCAGCGGATGCTTCGGGAAAATCTCACGCGCCATCTCGGCCTGCGCGATTTCCAGCACCAGGCTGTCTTCCATAGCTGGATCAATTTCAAACGCATGTCCGAGTCCCATCTGTTCTTCCGGCAAACCGGAACGCAAAGCCAGTGCTTCATTGACAAACTGTGAGGCAAGCACTGTATGGGCTGCTTCGACCGCATCGGCAGTGGTGAGGTAATTATCCTCTCCAGTATTGATGATTATGCCGGCCGCGGCGTTGATCATGCGTGAAAAATGCTGATCTGCCAAAGTGCGCACCATGTTAATATCACGGAACAGGATGCCGTACATGGCGTCATTCAGCATCATATCAAGGCGTTCCAGGGCGCCCATTGCCGCAATCTCCGGCATGCACAGCCCGGAAGCGTAGTTGACTAATCTGATATAGCGCCCCAGTTCTTTACTGGTTTCATCCAGTGCGGCGCGCATAATGCGGAAGTTTTCCTGTGTGGCAAAGGTACCGCCAAAACCCTCAGTAGTGGCACCATACGGAACATAGTCCAGCAAACTTTGCGCTGTGCTGCGGATTACAGCAATGATGTCGGCTCCGGCCCGGGCGGCCGCTGTTGCCTGCTTGACGTCTTCATAAATGTTCCCGGTGGCCACGATCACATAAAGCCAGGGAGTGGGCGCTTCGCCGTGTTTGCCAATGAACTCTTCCCGGTAATTGCGGTTGGCGCTGATGCGCGCCACGCTCTGCGCAGCAATGGCATTGATCTTTACCATACCATCCGCTTCACCCTCGGCTGGCAATTCAGTCAGTTCAATTTCGTCTCTGCTGATTTTGGCGGCGATGGTGTTCACATCGTCACCGGTGGCGGCGATGGCACGTGCCATTACGCGGGCCGCTCCCAGGTTAATCAGTCCGTCTTCGACCATCCGCTCGACCACTACATTGGGGAGCGGTACGCCGTCAACATCAACGCCGTCTACTCCAAGTAGCCTAAGAATCGATCTTTCAACGGCAACTGTCGTGCAAGGCTTGATTTCCGCCATGACTCCGTCGGCAATCGATGATGCCGCGGCGCGAGCCCGCGCAATCAAAGCCTGATCAAGATCAAGTTTCATGCAATTCCCCTCCACTTTCCACTAAACAACAAGCGACGTGAAGCGACGTGCGATAGGTGACGCAGCTGTGCGGACGCGCATGCGTCGCATGCCATGCGCCGGTGTCGCGCTAGCCCTTGCGTCCCAACACAACGTCATAAACCGGCAAAGGCGCAAACCTTTCGGCAGCGCGCTCCAAAAATTCCCGGGCATCAAAACCCGGCCAGTATGGTGAAAACGGGTTAACTGTGACAGCTGCCATATGCACTGGTTTCAGTACGGTCACTATTCCACCGCGCCTTTGGAAACGGTGTAATCCCGTTGCTGAAGCCAAAACGCGGGTGGGATCCTGAACCACGATTTCGAAACCGCCCAATTTTCGGCGGCGTACGGTGCTAAGGCAGTCCAATAACTCATCGGTCAGCGCACCCGGCAGTACCAATGCTCTGGCATGCATCCCAACTTGCGCTGCCAGCTCCTCCTCATGCCCCAGAACGGTTGGCACATTCACTTCCTGGCAATTCCAATCTCCGGTAAATAGCACAGGAGTTTGCGAGCCTGCATCTGCCGATGCATCTGCCGATGCATCCGCCGCTTCGGCTCCCGTATCCGCTTCAGCTTCCACTCCCGCCACTTCCGCTTCCGTACGTGTTCCCGCTCCCGTGTCCGTTCCTGCTCCCGTTTCCGCCTCCGCGCGCCTCGCCATTGTTTTCAAAATGGCTGCACTCTCTGTCTTCGGAAGCTTCCAGACCTCCAGTGCGAAGGCGGTCTCGTCCAGAACCTTGTCCAGCTCGGGATGCACCGCGGCGCCAGTGGCTAGAATTACGGCTTCGACTAAAGCCGGAGCTGCCAGGAAAACGCGGTTGGCAGCTCCGTCTACTAATGTTAGCGATGCGCCATTTCGCTGGAGCAAGTCGATAGCGGCTTGTGCCGTCTGAAAACGGTTGCCGCCGATGATTTCAATTTTCCCGGCGCGCCGAACTCTGCCCAGAACAAGCGGGCCGAGCGGTGTCGAAAAGTCTGTCTGATGAATCAGCGCGACTTCGGCGTAATCGCTGCCATCGCCACAGTCGCAGCACTCATCGCGCTGCAACGTTCCAGCCGCAGTTACCACCAGACACCCGTCTGGTACATAGATCGCCGGTTTTGGCAATCCGGTGACGATGTCAATCTTTTCGCCATCGCGTCCGGCCGATGTTACGCCCAGCTTTAGCTGTGCCGCTGCGCCTTCGCGGATCAGGTAGTTTAGTACTGTGGTTTTGCCACAGTTTTTCGCCATCCCGGTCACGGACAGACTCTTTATCCCGTTATCTGCAATACGCCTAAACAAGTCCAGCTGTTTTAATAAATCCATCGCCATCCCTATTCCAAGTTATGATCATACTTATGGAAGTCGCGCTCTTTGGTAGCTTGCGCTTACGACTATTACACTTCCGAATGCGCGACCTTTTTCCGACGTGCCAAACGCTCCAAACCTTTGGGCTCCAGAGAAATTTCTCCGCCATTGATCAGACGTCCGAGTCCAATGTTCAAGCCATTCTCCGAATCGCACAAGCCGCAATTATTACACTCGCTGATCTTGTCGATCGGCTCGGTATAAGTACAGATCACGCCTTCATAATTGCGCAGGATGACTTTGCGGTCGGTTTGCGAAATAAGGTATTGCGGACCAACCGGTATCTTCCCGCCACCGCCCGGGGCATCCACGACAAAGGTGGGTACGGCATATCCGGACGTATGCCCACGCAGCAGTTCAATAATCTCGATGCCCTTGGCGACCGAGGTGCGGAAATGCTCAATGCCTCTGGAAAGATCGCATTGATAGATGTAATACGGCCGCACTCTGTTTTTCACCAAAACATGCACGAGCTTTTTCATGATGATGGGGCAATCATTAACCCCTTTAAGCAAAACCGACTGATTCCCAAGAGGAATACCGGCATCGGCCAGCAGAGCCAGCGCCCGCTGTGCCTCTGGTGTCATCTCGTTTGGATGGTTGAAATGAGTGTTAATCCAAAGCGGATGATACTTGCGCAGCATATCAACGAGCTCTTTGGTGATGCGCTGCGGCATGACTACCGGCACGCGTGATCCAATACGGATTACTTCAACATGGTCGATCTCGCGGATACGCTTGATGATCGATTCCAGGAAATCATCAGAGAGTGTCAGCGGGTCGCCGCCGGAAATCAAAACGTCACGAATCTCCTTATGCTCTCTGATATATGCGATTGCCTGATCGAACTCTTCCTGTTTGATGGCCTGATCATGCTGGCCGGCAAAACGCCTTCTGGTGCAATGACGGCAATACATAGAACAGATATCGGTCACCAAAAACAGCACGCGATCCGGATAACGATGCGTAATGCGCGGCACCGGCGAATCGGTGTCCTCATTGAGCGGATCGAGCATATCGTTTTCGCCCATATCCAATTCGGGCGCACGCGGAATCGCTTGCTTGCGAATCGGGCAATTGGGATCATCCTGATTGATCAAAGAGGCGTAGTACGGGGTGATCGCCATGCGCAAATGCTCGAGGCAGCTTGCCACGCCCTGTTCCTCTTCAGCAGTCAAGGGCACAACCTGTTTGAGTGTATCCAAGTCCAGGATGCGGTTGCGAAACTGCCATTTCCAATCATTCCATTCCTCATCGGATACGTCTTTCCAGATGGGGATTTCTCTGAAATTACGCAACTATACAACCTCCCTACCGCCAAAATTTAACTAAAGCAGTTAGTAGCAGTAAACCTTAGTCATTATACGTAAAGCTTCTCAAACAGCTCTTTTAGTTTGGCCGACTCACGCATAACGTTCAGGGAGATCTCCGCATGATCTTTGGTATAGCCGTTACCGATCAACATGGTGACGTCTTTGCCAACACCTTCTGCACCCAGGGCAGCAGCGGTGAAGCTGGTAGCCATGCTGAAGAAGTAGACTATGCCATTGTCGCGAGTGGCGAGGATGGAGCTCATTTCAGTACCGGGAATGTTGACAACGTTGATGGTGACATCCGCCAGTTTGCCGTTGGTAACTCTTTCGACCTCACGCATAACTTCCAAAGGCTTGGAAGCATCGGCGGTAATGATCTCATCAGCCATGCCGAGTTCGCGGATACGGGCGGCATTACGCTCGCTATGTCCGAGGGCGATGACTTTACCGCTGATACCAGCGCGTTTTTTGGCTTCGTATAGACAAAGGACACCGGATTTACCGGCAGCACCTATAATCAGGACTGTATCGCCAGGCTTGACCAACTTGGCAGTCTGTGCCGGGGCACCGGCGACATCCAGTACTGCGAGGGCAAGGCTTTCAGGCATGTCGGACGGCAGTTTGGCGTAAATGCCGCTCTCGAAAAGGATAGCCTGACCTTCGATGTCTACCTGATCACGTTCCAAATGTACTTGCTTAATGCGGTCAATCCGCAGCGGGGTAAGAGAAAGTGAAACCAGGCTGGCAATGCGATCGCCGGGCTTCAGGTCGCGATCTTTGAGTTTCGGGCCGATTTCGCGCACGGTGCCGATAAACATACCGCCGGAACCGGTCACGGGGTTGTGATGCTTGCCGCGCTGGGCTACGATTTCCTTCATGCGGGCGGCTACTTTTTCAGGATCTTCGCCGACATCTTTTTTAATCTGGGTAAAGCTGGCGGCGTCAATATTCAGGGTTTGCACATCTACCAGGATCTCATTATCATAAATTTCCATGGTATTATCAATTTTCCAGGCGGGTTGGGGCAATACACCTTGGGGCTCGAGAACTCTGTGGGTACCATACTTACAACCTTGACGCATCTTAAAAGTCCCTCCATATATGAAGAATTAGATTGGCCTATTTGGGTGGCCATTGATCAATTCAGGATCATATGCAAAAAACATGCCGTCATGGCAAAAGTGCGCCATGACGGCATTTAGGGTTTAATAATGGGGCGATGATGCCGAAAATTCGGCAGAAGGGCCAGGGTGCCAAAGTGATGGGGTGCCCAATTTTGGGCGTCATGGATGTGCCGTGGCGATGCTGAATGCCGCATATCCCCCGGCCGCCGCTACCGCTTCAAGCACCTAGAAGTACGTCCCGCTCCGATCAATTTGCAAATCCACTTCGACCGCGATATCCGCCTGACTGAATCTTTTTGGCCAATCGCCAAAGCTGAAGTCTTTGCCATATTTTGCGTAACAGCTTAAGCCGAACATCAATATGTCAGCCTCCATTTTCTGAATTCTGCGCAATGTGCGCTGACACTCTTCTTTAATGAAACGGGCCGCCTGTTTATGTAGCTGTTCCATTTCGGCCTTGGTCATATTTGGCTGACTAAAGTCTAGTTCTGAAAGGACGCAATGAACTTTGACTTTAATCAGGAATTTACTGCCTTGTGGGTTTTGGGGGATAATACGCTTGCTGCATCTGAACCTCCGAAAAGTCGCCCGCTTGTTGCCGGGGAGCGGAATTTCAAAGCCGGAGTCATTGCGCCCGTGATCAAGCATACTGATGATACGTGTTTGGTTGGTATCCAGCAGACCAACCAGCCTATCATGCTGAAAAACAGCGATGCCATTCAGTGCGAATGTCTTGTTGCCTTCATTGTATTCCATAACTGGCAAAAATGGATCCTGACCCGGCTCATCAAGTATTTTGACAAATTTCCAGAGCGGCACATCTAAGGATCCACCGGAACTCTTCAACTGCAGTTGTTGAAAAATATCAAGGGACGGCAATAAATCCTTTGGCGAAGTCTGACTCAGGATAAACTCTCCACTTTGACGGGTGACAATTATGCTGGCCTGCCGCGGCAGTTTGGGCACGCGTGTCACAAAATCGAGCTCCTGTAATATGCCGCCGCGGGCATAATCTTCCTGGAGCAGAATCAGCTTGACATGGCTGGTATCCAACACCCCGGTGATCTGATCATTTATTCTATTGATAGCTTCGCCGACGGATTTGGCATTAACCGATACAGTATAGAATGTTGTCCGATGACTTGTGGCTACTCCGGCTGTGGGAGGCAAAATATGCTGGGGCAGCGGGAATTGCAGGGTCACTCGGATGCGGTTGTCTCCCGCATCTTCCGCATCGTCGGGGATGCCATCAATGGCAATGGCGGTGCATAGTTCGCGCACATTCAGTTCTTCAACATCCCAACAGCCCGAAAGCAGTAAGGCGAATAGCAGCAAAAGCGCGCCAAGCAATAAACCCTTCAAGCTTTGCAAGCGATCCAAGCGTTCCAAGCGATTTAAGCGATTTAAGCGCCTTAAAACCTTCACGCCATTCAAGCCCCCAGTCAAGTGATCCAAGCCATTAATCCTTGGTATGCCTCTTTTTCCCCTTTCCGCAGCCTCGAATCACGGCGATTAACCATATAGTCAACGGAAAAATGTAGATCCCCATCGTACCCCATTTCTGCAAAAACTGTAAATAGTAACGTGTATCAATGATGTTGCGCGGTAGCAGCAGAATAAGCCCGGTGGGCAGGCCCAAAATCAGCATCGCCGTCTTGTAGCTGATTTTCGGAAATAGCTGGGATAAGGAATATGAGGCTCCCCAATAGCTGAAGGCAGCCGCTCCGAATGTGAGCACCAGCCAAACTGTTAGAAGCAACACGCCCAGTTGCTCCAGCGCCAAATAGCGAACATTGACAATATGCACAAACTCCAGAGTAGGCCAAGTATAACGCATTAGTCCGGTGGCGCCGAAAATGCCGATGGCGCTGAGGCTTTCGGAGATAAACCCCAAAACGCCTAAAGCCAGAGCCCCTGAAGTGAAGCGTCGCGCAGAACGCAGGTCCCGGGTGAATGGAGTCATCACTAGTAGCAGCATTATCGGAAGGTATATGTAGCTCACGCCAAAAGCTCCCTTGACCAGGTCCCAAAAACTGAAGTTAAAGACTGGCAGCAACTGGCGTATGTCAATGTAAGGCATTGCGGATAAGGCTACAAGGAATACGACGATCGAGGCAGGCACAAACACAAATGACATAAAACGAGAAATGCTTTCGATCCCGTGATAGGCCAGATAGATGATTCCGAGGAATCCCATAAGGCTAAAGACCCATGTCGGAGTTTTGATCAGCATATGCGTAGAAACGAGCGACATAATATCACGGCTGAGCAGTGTAGTATAAAAACGCCAGGTGATCATCAGTAATAGGAGAATGATTGTTGCCGGAATGCGCCCGATGGTCTTAATAGAGTATTGCACCCAGCTTTGGCCAGGAAATCTCTTCTGCAGCGCAAATATGGCACACATAGCCGCAACGGCTGGCACTGCGGCGGCCAATGGCGCAAAGTATCCAGCGTTTCCAAGCGCTTTTGCGGATATCAGCGGACTGGCCAGCATGTCGAAACCAAGCAGGCCGGTAATCATCAGCACAAAATACATGCTGGGGCGCAGTGTCGTTTTTTCCGGGAACGTCACGGGTTATCCTCTCCTTTTGTGTCCCCCATGCGTCGGCGGTTTTTGGTACGCCAGGTTGAAGCGCGCTTAAGTTCTGTCCAAATCGGCTGCCTGATAGGCGCATCGACGAGCGCATCCGGTTGCAGGGGTGCCCAAGGAGCCAGATAGGATACTCCAAATGACTGCAGTGTGGCCATATGGGAGACTATCACGCATCCGACCATGACTATTCCGAACAGACCCATGAATGCTCCGCCAAAAATCATGAAATACTTGAGCCAGCGCCATGAAATCCCTACCTGGAAGTTGGGGCCGGAGAAGGAAGCCACAGCAGTAATTACTGATACTATCAGGGTTGCGTCAGATATAACGGCAATCTCAGCGGCAGCGATGCCCAGCACTACACCGGCCACTATACCCAAAGTCTGTGCTACTGTGGATGGAAGACGCAGGCCGGCTTCCCGGAAAATTTCGATGGTCAATTCCACTAACAGGACCTCAATTAATATAGGAAAGGGTACGCTCAGCCGGGAAGCGGCAATGTTGAGCGCTAACTGTGTTGGAAGGAGTTCGCTGTTGACTGCGGCAAGAGCGATATACAGACCGGGAAGGGCTATGGCGAGATTGTTACCGAGCAAACGGATGCCGCGCAAAAGTGAGCCCAGCCAAAAGTCGTAATAATAGTCTTCGGGACTCTGGTACAATTCATTAACCGTAGTAGGCGCAATAATGGCGGAAGCACTCTTGTCAACCAGGATCGCAATGCGCCCTTCCAGGATCGCGGATGTCACTTTGTCGCTCCGTTCGGTGGCTTGCGTTAAAGGAAAAAGCGTTTTCCGATTATCGGAAATGAGCTGTTCCAAATAACCAGCTTCCAGGATGCTGTCTATTTTGATGGCCGAGAGCCTTTTGTGCACTTCCGCCACAATGTCCGGGTTGGCAACATCCTCTAGATACATGATAGCCACATCGGTGCGGGTGCGCGTACCAATTTGCATTTTGGCGACGCGCAGCTCTGGGGCGCGCACCCAGCGGCGCACCATGGCGATGTTTTCCTTGAGAGTCTCGGTAAATCCTTCGCGCGGGCCGCGGACCACCCTTTCGGAGGGCGGTTCCATAATCGGACGCAGCGACCAGCCGGGCATAACAAAAGCCTTCCCGATGTGGCCTCTGTCCGTGAAGAGTAGCACCTGACCCTCAAGAAGGGCGTCGATGAGCGGCTCCAGATACTCGTGGGCCGTGCTCTTGATGGCACTGAGCTCACCGGTGACGGCGGTGGCGGGGGTGGCGCCGGAGGCGGCGGCGGCGGGAGTGGCGGTGACGGCGCTGGCGGCGGAGCGGGTGCTTTCTGCAAGCAATGGGTCAATAATATAACGGCGAATAGCTTCCTCGTCAGCCAAACCTTCCAGGAACAAAACTACCGCCCGGACTGATGAAGCGCCCCGGGAACTGATGCTGCTTATGTTACCGGTGGTGGTAGCAGCTGGGATTTTGCGAATGACCAGATCCGCCGTATGTCCTAGAGCTTTGGAGACATTAGCAGCATTACCAATTGGATCTGGGCCAATTGGTGTTAATCCACTCCTGCTGTTACTGCTACGACTATTGCTACTGTTGCGGCGGAACCCCATCCCCATCCCCCTCAAAGAACGAAGAGCGGCAACGTTCATAATGGCTATCATTTCCACAAACCCCAGAACATATACCGGTTGGGGACAGGTTTAAACGGGCCAAAATGACCCGATTGGGGACAGGCTTAAATAGATCGAAATGACCCATTTGGGGACTGGTTTATTCGGATCGAAATGAGCGATTGGGGACTGTCCCCAATCGGGTCATTTTGATCTGGTTGGGGACAGACTTGGTAAATTTATGAAATACGGAAGGAATTTTATGTTATTTATAGAATTATATGGCATATAATGGACATATAATATGCGCCCTCGCTCCCGCCAAAAACGGACTCAAGAATGAACTCAGGCGCGCCATTGGCTAAGGCGGATAGTGGCGTCGGTCGCCAGTTAGAAAGGAAGTTAGAAAGGAGTTGATTACAATCCCACGTGGAGCCCGGAAGATTAGTGAAAGCGGAATGTATCATGTGATGATCAGAGGCGTAAACAAGCAGAGCATCTTTCTTGATCCGGAGGATTATCTGAGGTTTCTGCGCATTCTCAGCGAAATCAAAAAGCGCTGCAAACATACTATTCATGGCTATTGTCTTATGGACAATCATGTTCACCTCCTCTTGCAGGAGGATGCTGTTAAAGTCGGAGCCATCATGCAGCGCATCGGCACTTCATATGTCAAGTGGCATAATAAAAAGCATCAGCGTGTGGGGCATCTATTTCAGAACCGGTTTCTGAGTGAAGCAGTCGACAATGATACCTATTTAAAGACATTGTTGCGCTACATTCATCAAAATCCCGTCAAGGCCAACATCGTAACTTCATGCGATGCCTACCCCTGGAGCAGCTACACAGAATATATAACTCCCGAGCATGCAATTGAGCCTGGCCTTACTGATACTGCGCTGGGACTGGAGCTGCTTGGTGGCAAAGCGCAATTTGTTGAGTACTGCAGAGTACTCGATCCAAATCCTATCGCGCTCGAGGATCCCTTACTTTTTAAGACAGAAATCGCCCGTACCGTGATAAAGCGCTTTACCGAAAACCAACCCGTCGAAAACCTTATCGCCCTGAAGATAACAGAGCGCAATGCCCTCATCAGGAAGCTTAAAGCAGCCAGCGGTCTCAGTTGTCCTGAAATTGCCAAATTAACCGGCTTTTCGATTGGCATCGTTAAGAGAGCCCTCTCAGAAAAAGCGCGCGCGGCTGAGCAAACGGCCGAACACACGGCTGAACACACTGCTGAGCCAATCTCTGAGCATACGGCCGAACACGCTGCTGCCCATGCAAATGTGCAAACAACCGCAACCGCAGCGAGCTAACTGCGCAAAAGCTTCTTAAGCTTATATTGCAGCGTTTGGCGTGGAATACCCAATCGGCGCGCGGCTTCGGATACATTACCCCTACATTCGGCCATCGTCCGGCGGATTAAGTTTTCCTCCATTTCATTCAAAGTCGTTCGCAACGCGGCCTCGCCACCCTCACTGCCCACGACAAGGCTTGCGTCCGCGTATGCGTCATTGCTTGCACCTGCGCCTGCACCAACACTTTTGCCAGCACTTTTGCCAGCATTTGCACTTGCGTCAGAGCCTGCGCCTATGCTACTCATGTTGCCTAAACCAGACGGTAAGCGATCATTCCACCGCCAGTCTCCGGGATCAATCACCGTGTCATCTCGATCTAACATCGTCATGGTAGCCTCTACAAAATGCTCCAGTTCACGCACATTTCCTGGCCAGGAATACAAACGCAGGCTGTTCAGTGCTGACTCCGTTGCTCTAGTGACCGCCCTTCCAAGACGCGCATTGTACTTGTTTATGAAAGCACTCACCAGATCGGGAATGTCTTCCATACGCTCGCGCAACGGCGGAATTGCAATGCTAATCACGTTGATCCGGTAAAACAGGTCTTCTCTGAGCAGTCCCTTTTCTACGGCAGTTCTCGGATTCATGCGACAAGCCGTGATTAAGCGCACATCAACTGCCTTTTCAGTCGCAGCCCCTACGCGACGCACCATTCCGTCCTGAAGTACCCTAAGCAATTTGGGCTGCAGATCCAAAGGCATCGAATCGATTTCGTCCAGAAATAACGTGCCTTTATCGGCGACCTCGAATAATCCCGGCCGATCATCCGCTCCGGTAAAAGAACCTTTGACTGTGCCAAACAGAATTGCTTCCAGTAAAGTGTCCGGCATCGCGGCGCAGTTTTGGGCAATAAATGGCCCGGTCAGGCCGACTCCGACTCCGGCGCCGCGACTACTGGCATTATGAATGGCGTGCGCAAATAGCTCTTTGCCGGTGCCGGTTTCGCCATGAATCAAAACGGCCGAAGATGTCTCGGCAGCTTTACGCGCCAACTCAAAGACCGGCTGCATAGCCGCTGACCGGCCGATAATATCGTCAAATGTATACCGTGCTTTGCCGGGCACTTTGCGCGAACGGACCGTTTTTTTGGCATACAGTTCCGCCTGCAGGTCGACCAGCTTTTCCGCCATGTCCCTCAGTAATGTAATGTCCCGGCTGACCTCGACTGCGCCAATGAGTGCACCATGATGATAGATCGGTCTGGTTGAATTAATTGTTGTGATTTGATCACCCTTGAAATTCTGGAATGTCTGCTGATGATCTGCCACCGGCTTCCCGGTTGCCAAGACCTGCAAAAGCGTGCTGGACACGGGCGACAATGACGGAAAAACGTCCAGCAGGTGCTTACCGAGTACTTCTTCCCGAATCAGATTATCCAATTCAGCTGCCCGACGATTATATAACACGGTAATGCCGTCTTCATTCACTACATGAATACCCTCTTCAATTGTATCAAGGATGATTCCGACTTCTCTGCTGAACATCGCCGGTTGAAGCATCGCTACCAATTTTGATCATCTCCTTTCCCTGTCTGATCTGTCGTGGTGCTCAAAATTCGGCGCTTCGGCACTTTTGCAAATTATTCGATTTTGCATCTTTGCGCTTTCGTTTTTTGCGCCATTCTCTAGCCCTGCCGATTTTTCGGCATCCCTCCATTTATTTCGGCACACCTGCGCTTTTTCCTTTATCATCAACCGATTTTGGTCCTTATATATAAAAGGGCTGTCCCATATAAGGTGACAGCCCCAAGAAGAGGATATCCGCCCGCCCGGGCGTCGTCCCCTCTTCGACACCGATTCTGATTCGGCGTTATTCCGCTGATTCCACGAACTCTTAGCTAATTTCGCTGCTTCTGCTGCTTCTTATAATTTCGCCACTTCTTATTTAAACATCCACTTCTTATTTAAACATCCACTTCTTATTTAAACATCTTCGCCAGCAAACCCTTGCTCTTCTTAAGGGCGCTGTCTCCGGCATAGACCAGCGAGTACACAGTGCCTGACATTGCCAGCCGCCCATCATCCAGATTTAGCTGCTGAATATGAAGATTTTCTCCCTTGACAACCATCACGCCGCTGGTGGTCTCCAGTGTTACTTCGGCATCGCTGAAATGATCTACATTCAAGACCCCTTCGACCTTCAACTGCTGTCGCTCATTTAAAAACACCTGATGGGGAGCAGTCATCGTTCCGACATTCTTGCGCTTCTCTTCAGCCATCAGATTTCCCTCCCGAACATACATTGCCAGTAAAACATATGCTTGTTCGGGAGCAGATATTCCTATTAGCTGATGATCATCACCCTACGCCCCTACTGCCAGCCCCTACTGCCAAAGCTTCTTAATCGTCACTTTCGGAAAATAATGCTTGATAATCTCCTTCGGACTACTGCCATCCCGCGCCATCTCATTGGCGCCCCACTGACACATGCCAACGCCATGACCAAATCCTGTTCCGGAAGTGACCAACTTGCCATCCTTTACTTCAAATTGCGTCAGCCAAATCGAACGCATTTTTTCGGGCCCTACCGCCACCCTGAAATCCGCCCCGGCAACTTCAGCGGTCTGCCCGCCACCGCTCAAGCGCAGTACTGCCGCCCTATTGTCTACCCTTTTTGCAATCTGAGCGCCGCCAAGGCTCGGCAGCGGCTTGCCAAGCTTTTTCAGCGCCTGCAAAACCGTCTCAGAATCGATTTCGGCGCTCCATTTCTTGACTTCCGGCGGCGTAATGCGACCCTCCTGGCAACGTACAGACTTAATATATGCGGGCTCTTTGCCGCGATAGGCCAGCCCTGTCTTGGCATTCGTAGTCTTTCCGCCGCAGGAAGCTGAAAACCATCCCTTGACATAGCGGTTACGATAGACCATCGCCTCGCCTCTGGTCATCCGTACGGCATCCTTAATGGTCTTCGTGATATTGCTCGGATTATACGCCTGCGCATGCACATGATCATCACAGATATCTGTGCCGTGCAGATCTCTGGTACCGCCCCTTGAAAGCAACTCCAATGTAAAAGTTCTGGCGACAATTGCCTGGGCAGCGTAGGCGTTTTTGGGCCACCCTGGTTTCATCTCACCAGCCACAACGCCAGTTATATATTCTTCAAGCCCAATCGTAGTCTTCTTACCCGTTTTATGAGAATACAACGTTAGCTTGGGTTCACTCGAAAACCTCTCGACGACCCGTTCAGCCAGTTCCTGCTCTGGACCGGGACAGCCAGTCATCGTCGCCACAATGGACGCAATCGCAATTAAAAGCAATGTAAACCGCATCAACCGCGCCGAAGCTGGTTTGGCACTCCTATTTCTCTTCCCTAGCATAAAAAATCCCTCCCTGCCTTATTAGCTTTCCGGTAGGGAGGAATTCATATACAGTTCCTGACAAGGCTTCCCATGATACTTTACGGGAGTTCAGCCTTTTTTTACTTTCGCTGCATCCCAATAGCAGTCCATTTCTTCCAGAGTCATATCTTCCATTTTGCGTCCTTCCCTGCGAGCACCTTCCTCGATCTGCGCAAAGCGCCATGCAAATTTACTGGCCGTACCCAGCAGCGCTAACTCTGGATCAATTCCGAGATATCTGGCGACGTTGACCAGCGCAAATAACAGATCGCCAAACTCTTCGGCCAATCGTGGATCAGCAGAGGCACGGTCAGGCTTGCTTTTTTTCGTGACTTCAGCCTTTGTCTTGGCCTGCGCCTGATCATTGGCCTGTGCCATGGCCTCGGCTTCCGCCGCTCCTTGATCATCAAAATGATCAACAGGGATCAATTCCCGGAACTCGCGCATCTCTTCATCAACTTTGGCGAGTGCCCCGCGCACATCAGGCCAGTCAAACCCCACTCTGGCAGCCCGCTCCTGTAGCTTGTAAGCACGCATTAAGGCCGGCAGCGCCGTCGGTATGGCGTCTAAAATGGAAGGCTCTGCTTTGCCCTTTTCCGCCGCCTTTATTTTCTCCCAATTCACGAGCACGCCAGCAGCGTCGCTTACCTCTACATCCGAGAAAACATGCGGGTGGCGCCGGATCAGCTTGTCCGCAATCCCATTGCAGACATCATCAATAGTAAACGCTCCAGACTCCTTGGCTATCTGGGCCTGAAAGACAATTTGCAGCATCAGATCCCCAAGTTCTTCGCGCAAATTGGCATAATCTCCGCTATCCAAAGCTTGTACTACTTCATGAGCTTCCTCCAGAACATAAGGCCTCAGGCTCGTGAGGGTCTGCTGCTTGTCCCATGGACAGCCACCTTCTGACGCGCGCAGCTGTGCCATAATCCCGACTAAGCGCTGAAATGGGCTCTCCTTGGCATTTGTCTGATTCTGATCAGATCCTTTTTTATGAACCTGTTGACTTTTACCGACTATTTCCTTATCCATCTGCTGCTCCAGCTCATGATCCATTGAAGTTGAACCTCCTGTCTCAATACCCTAAACCTATTGTTCGGCGCCGCAGCGGTTTACCCTGCTGCGCTGCCGCCGATACGGACCGCAGCTTCATCCGCCACTCCCGCAATTACCTCTGTCTTGCCGCCGCTTCATCAGGCGCTGCGCCCGCCCGCAGATATCAGCTTAATTTCATCGCGACTAATTGCGCCGGTCTTAAGCATGATCAAACCATAAATAATGGCGGACACCCCGATGATCAATAGGACCATAATCGACTGTGGAAGTGCTATCTGCCCTATGACGCGCCGGGACCAGGCAATGATCAACGCGACTGCCAGGCCACCGACCACCGAAGACCAAATGGTCCTGGTTAGAGATGCGCTCGCCACTCTGCCTGTGATTCTGATCAAGGCTGCGCAGTTGAGCAAAGCCGCCAATACTGAGCATACGACTGTTCCGAGTGCTGCCCCGCACAGACCAAATCCCGGCATACCGGTTAACCAAACCGTTACAATAATCTTGCCCACTGCACCAATTAAAAAATGCTGCACCGGCAGATGCGGCTTGCCTAATCCCTGCAAAGCGCCAGTCGTGGCTTGCTGCAGTCCAAAAAACAGGGAAGCCGGAGCCAGCCAGACCAGTGGCGCTGCTGCGCCTGCGCCGGCATTCGAGAAAAGAAAGGCTGATATTTCTTTGCTCAGGCTGGCCAATCCAACCCAAGCGGGAACTCCAACTAAAAACACTATCCGGAAGGCATCGCTCACGCGTGCGCGGATTCGATCCCAATCGTCGCGGGCTAATGCCGCTGAAACGGCGGGTACCATATTGGTTGAGACTGCTCCTGTGAGCACCGTTGGAAACATGACCAATGCCCAGGCGTTGCCCAGGTGACCCATTGCCGCGCTGGCGGCTTCCGGACCTAATCCGAGTGAAGCGAGGCGCGCCGGCACGATCAGAGAATCAACAGCTTGAGTCAGCGGCACCAAAACCGCCCCCAGCGCCACCGGCCAAGCCAGAGATACGATTTTGCGTATTACTGCACCAAATGCCCCTATTGCGCCAAACTCTGCCTTGCGCTGTAAATTTCCAATTGCATGCTCAAATCTCCTGCCGAATGATAAATAAACGATCCAAAGATAGACCGCTCCGGCTGCTGCGCCGGTAGCGCCGCCATAGGCCACTGCGGCGGCGGCATGTTCAACTCCGTCCCTGATTAGGAAGGCGGCCAGCGCCAGCATTGTGGCCACCCGCACGATCTGCTCGATTACCTGCGATACGGCAACTGGAGCCATGTGTTGCATTCCTTGAAAATAGCCACGCCAGGCGGACATTGCTGACATGAAAAATACGGCCGGAGCAAAAGCCGCAATGGTGTAGAATGCCCTGGGGTCATAAAAGATACGCGCCAAAGGCCGCGCACCAAAAAAGAGCGCTAGTCCGCTGAAAGCGCCAAGAATGGTCAGGATTAGCAATGACGCGCGGCGGACAGTTCTGACACCGACGCTATCGCCAATAGCAGTGCGTTCGGCAATCAGTTTGGAAACAGCGACTGGAAAGCCTGCGGTGGAAAGCGCCAGAAAAATGAGGTAGATCGGGTAGGCCATTTGGAATAGTCCCATTCCTTCGGGTCCGATCATGCGCGTTAAAGGGATGCGGTATACGGATCCAAGGACTTTGCTGATTAAGCCTGCTGCGGTCAGGAAGAGAGTGCCTTTTAGGAACTGCCCCATGCCTTGAGTTGGCGCGTGTGTTGGTGTAGGCGCGAATGCCGGTACTTGCGCCATCGCTCGTGTCGCTGCCTGTGTAGTCGTCGCCTGCGTCGTTGCCTGTGTCGTCGTCGCCCGTGCCGCCCCCTGCGCTGGCCCCCGCGTCAGTCCCCGCACCAGCCCCCGCGTTTTTCGCCGCATTTGTGTTTGCTTCTTCGTTTGCTTCTTATCCTCCAAAGGCCGCCCCCCCATTACTCCGTTCTCCGCGCAACTCCCTCCACGATAATGATCTATGGCAACATCAGCTTTAATATTCGCGTCGAGCACTGCAACCACGTCTGTCCCAAAAAGGATCAAAATGTACCGATTGGGGACAGTCCCCAACGGGCTATTTTGACCCAAACGGGGACTGTCCCCAATCAGTACATTTTGACCCAAATAAACCAGTCCCCAATCGTCCAATCGTCCACTCAATCTTCCGTCCAGATCTTGGATCGCCTTCGGATCGTGTGTTATTATTGGATAGGAAGGCGGGATTTGATGCGTTTTAGATTATTAGCATTAGATATTGATGGAACGCTGCTAAACAGTCGCAGTGAACTTACCGATCGTACCGTTCAAGCCGTACGCCGCGCCAATGCCGTCGGCCTCAAGGTATGCCTGGTCAGCGGTCGTCGCCCCCGTTCTATGGGGCGCATCTCTGACCAGATTGGGCTTAACAATCCGCTGGTAGCGCTCAATGGCGGGGCTATCACTATGCCTGGTACTCTTCAGTCGTTGCACACAATTGCTCTGGAGCGCCAAAAAGTCGTGCCTATTTTGCAGGTTTGGAGAAATGCCGGCCTGACGGCTTTTGTGTCGCGTGGTTCCGCCCACCCTCCCGACCTTTTTTATGATATCGACCCCTGCCTGCCGCAATGTCAGGACTACATTAAGTATGAAGGGGAAAACGCCGCCAAGGTAGCTTCGCTGACTGAATGTATTGACTGGAATCCCATGCGACTCTCAGTCAATGACAATAAGGATCAGGTATACTATGCGCGCGAACTGGCCGAACCGTACTTAGATGAACAGCATATGCGCGGGCTGATAAGCGACCACTACGACGGCAGCTGGTTCTATGAGCTCTATCCGGCTCAGGCTACAAAGGCGAATGGCTTGAAGTTTTTGGGCGAGTATTTTGGTATTCGACCGGAAGAAATGATCGCCGTCGGGGATCATATAAACGACCTGGACATGATCGAGTTTGCAGGCCTTGGCGTCGCAATGGGCAACGCTCAGCCTTTTGTCAAAGAGGTTGCTGATCTGGTAATCGGCCATCATGATGCGGACGGTCTGGCTGTGTTTATCGAGAATTACTTGCTTAATGAAGATGAAGATTCTATTGCCAAATGATCATATGACGCTCAACCGACACTCCTCTGGCGTCTGACTAGCGTCCTACTAGCGCACGACTAGCGATCAACTAGCGTTCAACTGGCGTTCGACTAGCGTTCAACTGACACCCCGCCCAACTAGTGCTCATCTGGCTCCCAACAACCTGAGCTTAACTTGCGCTAACACCCAAAAGCAAAAGCGGAGCGGTTCTCCGGGGTGCTCGCTCTCTCGCCACGCCGCACGCCGCCTCTCCGCTTTTTTGCGTCTCTACCCCTTTATTACGTCTTTCGACATTATATCTTTCGGTATTCCGTCTTTCGGCTCACTTTGTCGTCAGCCGCAACCGTGTCAGCCGCAACCGTGTCAACCGCACCGCGCTGTGTCAACCGCACCGCGCTGTGTCAACCGCGCCACCTGGTATATAACTCCGCCACTATTTGCTCAATAGGCGCTTTGTTAATCTCAATATCAACGATGCCATCCAGTTGCGCGATTTGCCCCAACATATCCTTTACGGATATTTCTGCTGTATCAAACTCATACTCACAGCTGTTATGATTGGCAGCCAGCAATCGAGCGCTTTTACCACTGCCGTTCAATAGCTCAGCCAAGCGCCCGTGAACGTTCTCACCGATTCCCGCCCCCTGAAACACAAGCCGAATCCGGCACAAGCTGCCAGTCAGCTGACGCAACTCATCGAAACTCCCATCAAAGGCGATTTGCCCCCGTGAAAGGAGCACTATGCGCTGGGCCATCTCCTCAAGATCATCCATATCATGACTTGTCACAATAATGGTCGTCCCCTGCTCCCGGTTAATCCGTTTCAGGAAATTGATCATTTGCCGCTTAGCTAGCACATCCAGCCCGAGCGTAGGTTCATCCAAAAAGATCAGTTCCGGATTATGGAGCAGCATCATAGCCAGATCAGCACGCATACGTTGCCCCAGACTCAACTCGCGGGCAAAAGTATTGAGTAAATCGCCCAAATCCAGTAGCTCGGTGACCATCTCCAATTGACGGCGATAGACCTCCCGTGGAATATTCCAGACTGTCTTCTTCCACTCGAAACTGACTGAAATGGGGTGGTCCCACCATAGTTCTGTACGTTGACCGAAAACCACACCAATGCGCCGCATGAGCTCAACTCTGGACTTTTCAGGACTCATCCCCAGAACTGTTACAGCGCCGGAAGTCGGCTGCAAAATGCCGGACAAAATCTTAATCGTTGTACTCTTTCCGGCACCATTGGCCCCGGCATAAGCCACAAACTCGCCTTGATTAACCTTCAGCGAAACGTGGTCCAGAGCTTTGACCACCTTCTTCTCAGGCTTAACTAAGTTGCGCAGCAAATCCTTGAACTTACCGGAGCGCTGCCACTGTGTAAATTCTTTCGAGACGTCTTCAAGATTAACTGCGGTGTCCGCGGTCATGATATCTTGTCGAACCACGTTTGACATAATATTTCATTCCTTTCCTAAATGAAGTGGCTGCGAGCATCGCCACTGCGATTGTCATTATTAAAATGATCACGCCCCGCAGATCCGGTTGTGTCGCACCGGCCTGGGGCGCGCCGACCTGGATCGCGCCGACATGGGTCGCATCGGCCTGCACCACACCAACCTGCGCCACACCGCTTTGCCCAAGCAGGAAATTCGCTGGCAACCAGGCTGCCAGTCCTATCGGAACCACTGTGCAAAGCGCCATGCGCAGCACGGCACTAAGTCCCCCCAGCGGAAAAATCATCAGATCATTAAATAAGGCGATTACGGTTGTTGAAATTTCCTCAGCCGCCACCGGGGCATAAAACGCCAGGCTACTGGCGATATATGAGCAACCCAGAATAATCGCTACCGAGCAAATGATCAGCACAATAAAGAGGAGGATCCATAATAGTCCCGGAGCCAAGCCGAGCCGTCCCGTAGCGTAGCAAGTGATTCCTATTCCGCAAAGCAGAAAACTGCTGCCGGAAATCGGAATAAAACCTTCGGTAAGCAGCTGCATCCACAGCGGAACCGGCTGAATGAGCTTGTGATCCATCTGACCGCGGCCAACCGGCCTGCTAATCCAGGCCACATTGTTCATACTAAAACACATCGTAATGACACCATTCACGATACTGGCATACCCCAGCATGAATAATATCTGATCCCTGTTCATACCGCCAATGTTCCCAAAGCGTTCTGCCAGTAGGAAGACGCCCACAAACGATGATAAACTGGCCACAACATCGGCGAACATGGTCATAAGGCAATATTTGGTGTCCCGCAGGAACCATAGAAGATCCAGCTTGGCAGAGATCCCCCAAAGCTGAATCAAGCGCTTAATGTTACTCACGGCAAAACACAATCCTTTCCCCGAAATGCCTGTCACCCGCCATAGGATACCAGCCTTTCCTCGCTGCGGCGGAATAATATCAGCGCGGCCGCCCAAAAGACCAGATTCCAGAATAGCTGTAATAAAATCAGCCTGATAGGATTGCCGCCAGCACCGATAAAGACCAACAGCGGAGCACTCGCAGTCGATCCAAAGGGCAGCATTTCAAATATGCGCCCCATCCCCCATGGCAGAAGGGCAAAAGGAATCAATGCTCCGGAGAATAACGCGACAATTGCCCTTCTAATCTGATACGCCTGATAGCTGGCGTTTTTTACATAGATCACCAGCGATGCGAAGATGAAGTCCATGGCAAAGCCGAGGCTAATCGCTAGTAGTAGACTGATTAGGAACAGCAGCCCGTTGACCAGCGCGGCAAGCGGCCCGGTATGCGTCAGCGCCAGAAAAGTGAATCCCGTATTACTTAGGAGCGCGCCACCTGGATTAAGGCCGGCTATGGACGCAATGATCACGGTCGGGATTGAATAGAGCAACAATCCCGGCAGCCAGCTTCCGGCCGTTTCAGCCATCATTTGCGCCAGAACCGGCAGCGGCCGCATATAACGAGAGATGATCGCTCCCTCCCAGAAGGCTGTCGTAGCCGGCGTAATTACATTCAACTGCTCGCTCAGAACTGATGCTAGTAGTGTATAGGTCAGCAGTTGTTCCAGAGTAAATCCGCCTAAATCCGCTCCCTGCTGTGCCAGTGCCCGCCACAGCAGTAACAAAATGATTAGGCTGGCCGATTTCAACAGATAACCGCTAAGAATGTACAGTAAACCGCCATCAAATGCCCGCGAGGCAGAAAGGCGCATGGTAATAAGATACTTTCGCATTATGAACACCTCGAATAAAGTTGGTGATTACCTCAAACAGAGAAAACTACAATAAAAAAGGCCGCAGGCATTAACACCTGCGACCTGATTAAACGCGATGCACAGCACCGTTGGCAGCCATAGCTGTGAGCCAGCCAACTAAACCGTATCGAACTCAGGGCTCAGGGTTTCTGCAAAAGGATACACTACGGCCTTGGTGCTATTTTGAAAATGTGCGAAACGCTGGATGATAACAAAACCGGCGTTTTCAGACCCTTGATGCCACATCCTGAACCCCTCCTTTGTCGGTATTCACCATTCAATATTACTATACCAACGATTAAGCGTCAAGTCGATGTTCAATGGGGGAGACGATCAATTTGAGGAGACGATCGATTGGGGACAGTCCCCAACGGGCTATTTTGACCCATTTGGGGACTGTCCCCAATCGGCACATTTCGATCCAAATAAACCTGTCCCCAATCGGGTCACCGTTCCTCAATCGGACAAAATGAAAAGCGCCCCATTCCTTATGGGACGCCCGCCACCGGCACAAAACCGGGCACCGACTGTTTATTGCTCCATTTGTTTGGCCAGAAAACCTGCTGCCGTCTCAGCGATCTTAACCTCCAGATCGCCCATGGTCGCATTGGGTTCTCGCGATGCCAAGATTACGGCGCCAATAGGATCACCTTCCGCAATAATCGGAGCAATCACCTGAGCAGTGAACTTACACTGTCCATTGTCTTCTTTGATGGCACAGAGGTCGCAATATTTGTGTTCACCGGGTTTCGACATCAGAACAACTTTGCGTTCCTCGACTGCCTTTTCAACTGCCTGGGCAATGTTCTTTTCAAGATACTCCTTCTTGGGAGCCCCCGCCACCGCTACAATCATATCTCTGTCGGCGATCAACGCAATATGACCTGTGGACTCGTATAGCGAATCAGCATATTCCTTGGCAAAATCGCCTAGTTCTCCGATTGGCGAATACTTCTTAAGAATGACTTCGCCCTCGCGGTCCACGAATATCTCAAGCGGATCGCCTTCGCGGATTCTGAGGGTCCGTCTGATTTCCTTGGGGATAACCACTCGCCCAAGATCATCAATCCTTCGTACGATCCCCGTCGCCTTCATCCCCGAGCTCTCCCTTCATTTAGCCTTGGCAACGCAGCCCCTCCTTGGTGATATTATATAACTCTATTAGCAGAATTATTCATTTCTGCCATTGATCACATACGGCTTCGTTGTCAGTTGGAATTGATGGCAAAACTATTTTTCCCAATTAGGATTAATTCATACAATGGGAGGCTCTGTTTTGATTAACAGAAGGCCCGTTTGTCACGCTCCTAACGCATCCGCCAAAAACTGCAGCATCTTGACCATCCCCGCAGCTGACTGTGACACGCTCGCACAGATTCCTGCTCCCGCAGTTACACCACCTGCACCAGCCGCGCTACCCGCGCTACCTGCACCAGCCGCACCAACCGCGCTCCCAAACCTTGTACCTCCGCCGCCTACACGGCTCGCGCCAGCCGCGCCACCAGCGCCACCAGCGCCACCAGCGCCGCCCGCGCCACCCGCACCCATCGCCTGTGCCATCGTGACCGCTCCGTGCACGCGCAGCTGAACGCCCTTACCGGTATGGTAGGTGACGTGCGGACGCTTTTGCCGCAGCAATCGATGCACATAGACGCTGTCCGGCGTAACCCCTTCATGGAAGCGAATCACAAGCGCATCGCGCTCCGTGCTGATACTCTGGACCCCAACCGCCCGGAACCGCGCCCTGAAGACCGACAAGGCTACCAGATTCGCCACTTCCTCCGGAAGATTGCCGAAACGATCTTTTAACTCACCAGCCAACTGTTCAGCCTCGGCCACATTCTTGACCGCCGCGATCTTCTTATACATCTCTACTTTTTGCCTGACATCCGGAATATATGTGTCTGGCAGATAAGCGTCCACCGGCAACTCAACGACTGTATCAGGCGGCTCCGGCTGATAATTGCCGCGCAACTCCTGGACTGCCTCCTCAAGCAAGCGGCAATACATCTCAAAGCCGACCGAAGCAATATGACCATGCTGCTCAGGGCCGAGCAAATTCCCCGCCCCTCTGATTTCTAAATCCCGCATAGCGATCTTGAAGCCGGATCCCAATTCAGTAAAGTCGCGAATCGCCTGCAGCCGTTTTTCAGCCACCTCATTGATAACCTTATCCTTACGATAAGTAAAGTAGGCATAAGCAATACGATTCGATCGGCCAACTCTGCCACGCAATTGATACAACTGCGCCAGCCCCAATCGATCAGCATCATACACAATTAACGTGTTCACGTTAGGAATATCCATCCCGGACTCGATAATCGTCGTGCAAAGCAAGATGTCCGCTTCGCCGTCAATAAAGTCCAGCATCACGCGCTCCAGTGTATCTTCTGACATCTGCCCGTGCCCGACAAGAATCCTGGCGTCAGGCACCAGCTCCTGCAGATGATTTGCCATCTGATCAATGCTCTCGATGCGGTTATATACAAAATAGATTTGCCCTTCGCGCGCCAGTTCGCGCTGGATGGCCTCCTGAATCAATCCATCGTTATATTCCGTAACATAAGTCCTCACCGGGAAACGGTCTTCCGGCGGCGTTTCGATAACGCTCATATCGCGCACCCCAACCAGCGCCATATGCAGAGTCCTCGGAATTGGAGTCGCTGTCAAGGTCAGGACATCCACGTTCTTACGCAATTCCTTCAGGCGTTCCTTGTGGGCCACGCCGAAACGCTGCTCTTCATCGACAATCAGCAGCCCCAAATTCTTAAAGATAATGTCCGACGAAAAAAGGCGGTGCGTACCAATGATAATATCCACGCGGCCCTCAGCCAGCAGCTTCAGAGTCTCCTTTTGCTCTTTCGGAGACTGGAAGCGACTGAGCGACCGGATTGAGATTGCCGGAAAATCGGCAAACCGATCCAAAAAGGTCTGATAATGCTGTTGAGCCAGGATGGTCGTCGGTACCAACACCGCCACCTGCTTACCATTATCCACCGCCTTAAAAGCAGCCCGAATTGCAACCTCCGTCTTCCCATAGCCGACATCACCGCAAAGCAAACGATCCATTGCCTTGGAATCTTCCATATCGCGCTTAATCTCCGCGATAGCCTTTAACTGATCAGGAGTCTCCTCGTAAATAAAGGCATCTTCAAACTGGGCCTGCCACGGAGTATCGGGCGCAAACGCGAAGCCTGGCATAGTCTCACGCGTGGCGTAAAGCTTTAGCAAGCCGTCCGCCATCTCCTTGACAGACTCCTTAACCCGCAATTTTGTTTTTTGCCAGTCGGTGCCGCCCAATTTATGCAGCCGAGGAGCATCATCCGCCGAGCCGACATATTTTTGCAACATATTAACTTGATCTACCGGCACATAAAGCACGTCGCCCCCGGCGTACTGCACATGCAAATAATCACGATGCACTCCTGCCACCAGCAGGGTCTTCATACCCAGATACTGACCAATACCATGATTAACATGGACAACATAATCGCCGCTCCGCAAATCAGTATAGGCTGAAATCTTGATGCCCTCATTGGCGAAGCGGGCGCGCTTCTTCTTCTCCTGCCGCCCGAAAATCTCATGAACCGTCAGCACTACCAGCCGCGGCTGGGTGCATTCGAAGCCAGACTCCAATTTGCCACACGAGACGACGGTAATTCCGCCTTCCAACGGAGTACGGCATTGCGGATCATATACGGCATTGATGCCATCCTCGCGTAACATATCGCCTAGATGGCGCGCTTGCTCGGAGTCATTAACCAATAGCAGCACCGCCACGCGATCCTGCTGCCAGCGGCGCAGCTCTTCCTTCAGGCGATCACTTTTGCCCTGAAATGACCGGGCAGTGCGAATTGGGAAAGTAACGGTGCGTTCGGGACGCTGCCCCTTGGACTGGGTAGGCAGCATCACCATTGAGATGGTATCATGATACTCGATCACATTCATGATCTCGTCGTAACCTGCAAAAATCTCCAGTTCGTCCTTGAGCGCAAAACCGCGTTCAATATTCGCCATGATGGCTTCGGCAATTTCGCGCTCGGCCGCCTGACCATATTCCTGAATCCGGACGGGTTCATCCAGAAATACCAGCGCTTCCGGCATATAATCTAAAAGCGTGACCAATCCGGCACCGCGACCGCTCCCACTTCCGGCACCGCGCCCGCTGCCACTTCCGGCACCGCTCCCACTCCCGCTCCCGCTCCCGCTGCCAGCCTCAGCCCCGGCAACGCTCCTGGCCCCATAAAAAAACGGCATAAATTGATCACGTCCTGGAAAATGGCCTAATTGCTCCAGACGCTCCGCCATTTCATTCATGGTCTGTTCCAGACGATCGCCAGCTTCGGCCAATCCCGACTTGCGCAGGGCGCTGGCCTGCGCCGCCGCTTTTTCCCGCACCAGTTCACTAATCGCATATCCATCAATATCTCCGGCACTGTCACGGGTCGGCCAGATCAAAAGCTCTTTATCTTCACTGGTGGAGCGCTGACCAATAGGTTCAAATGTGCGGATCGATTCAATTTCATCGCCAAAAAACTCCACGCGGTAAGGCTCAGCAGTGGTCGGCGGCCAGATATCAAAAATGCCACCCCTGCGCGCAAACTGGCCCGGCCCTTCGACCCGGTCGACCCGCTCATAGCCCAGATTAACTGCATGATTCACCAGTTCCGCGGGCGCAATTTCCATCCGGGAAGATAGCCGCAACGTATCCTTGTGCAGTAACCCGGGTGGCATCATCTTTCTGCAGAGCGCGGAAAAATGCGTGACCACAATTAATTGCTCACCCATCACCAGCCTGGCAAGTACTCTGGCCCGCGCGCCCTGATTTTCTAACTCGCTCGTTTCCTCATGAGGCAATGTGTCCATCGCTGGAAAGAGCTCAATATCCTGCGGACCGAGCAGCGTCACCAAATCTTCATAGATCCGGCCAGCCTGATAGGCGTTATGCGTCACCAACAGCCACGGCCGCCCCCCATTACTTCCCTCCCAAAGCGATGCCATAATGGTGGTTTTCTGGGAAGCGCCGATCCCCGACAGCAGCTGCCGGTGAGTCCCGTGCCGTAAGGCCCTTTGTGTTTCAGTTATTTCTGGATTTGATCGGAAAGCGCTTAACAATGATTCCAGCAAAAAATTCCCCTCCGCCTCCGGCGCGATGGCTCGAAGTCCGATAACGCAATGCCACAATGCCGTACTTGGCCGCATTTAGCCGCACTTACACAAAAATACGGCAACATACCCCCGGAAAAGAAACTCACGGGGGCTAAATTTACAGCCTGTTATGATCTATTTATCCTTTATATTCTATTTATTATGTCTATTAATCTTGACCAATAATCATTCCGTTAAAACGGTTCATCGCTGCCAAAATGCCTTCTGCAATAAAGCACTCCACTGCATCCGCCGCCGTCTGCACGGTTTGAGCCCAAAGCGGCATTTCTTCCTTGCTGAAAACCGAAGTCACATAATTAATAGCGCCCGTTACCGGCCGACCTATGCCAACCCGCAGGCGCGGAAAATCCTCGCTGCCCAGGTGCGCGATGAGCGATTTCAAACCGTTATGGCCACCACTGCTGCCTGAACCTCTAAAACGTATTCTGCCCAGCGGCAGATCCATATCATCGACAATAACCAGCAGTGAATCCAAGGCAATATCATAGCGGCGGGCCAATGGGCCCACCGCCTCACCACTAGCATTCATGTAAGTCTGGGGTTTAACCAGAATAACATCCCGGCCGCATAGCACACCTTGTCCGACCAACGCCTGCATTTCACGGCGATTCACACGGATGCCGGCCCGACGTGCCAGAAGCTCGATCACCTGGAACCCTATATTATGCCGCGTATATTCGTACTTTGTCCCGGGATTGCCCAGACCGACCAGAAGAAACTTTTCCATATTTACTGACCTGCGTTCGCTTATTTAGCTTATTTAGCTTATTTAGCCTCTCCGCCAGCCTCAGCAGTCGCGCCCTCAGCTTCAGCTTCCTCAGTACCTTCAGCAGCCTCGGCCTCAGCTCCCTGACGGGTATGAACTGCTGCTACAAGAGCCTCTTCAGCGGGTGTATGAATCGTAACGCCTTCTTCAGGCTTCAGTGCACCAACCGTTATGGATTCACCAGCCCGCAGTCCGGAAACATCAACTTCGAAGAACGCCGGGATGCGATCCGGCAGACAGGTGACATGCACTTCTCTTAACAGCGGCTGAACGACAGAGCCGTCGTTAACGCGACGATCCTCACCAACATAATGAACCGGGACGATCGTTGCAATCTCTTGTTTCATATCAACAGCCTGAAAATCGGCATGAATGACCCTACCATTAATCGGTTCAGTTTGAACCTCTTTCAGAAGTGCCGGCACAGTCTTTTTCGAACGGCCAGCCTTATACTCAACGTTTACAAGCTTGCCCAATGCGCCTTGCTTCAGCAAGCGTTCAAAATCACCCGTCTCAATTACAAGCCGCTCATGAACATCCTCATTGCCATACAAAACTGCCGGGACCTTTCCTGCGCGGCGCAGTTGCCGATTAGCCCCCTTACCACTGTCTTCACGACGCATAGCCTTTACCAAGTAGTCCGTCACGTTGCGCCCTCCCCTTCATAAACAGTATGTCTCCCAGTCGGGCCCCGTGTCGGCCTGCCAGGTCAGACATTATTATATCACAAATATATCATTACTTCTGCTTCCTGACATAGTTTTCTTTATTAACCTGCCGGGCACGGGCAATTGCCAGGGCATTACCCGGAACTTCATCAGTAATCGTTGAACCTGCGGCAACATACGCGCCGTCTCCGATATTAACCGGCGCCACCAGATTACTGTTGCTTCCGATGAAAACGCCATCCCCGATTTCAGTATGGTGTTTATACTTGCCGTCATAATTGCAGGTAATGGTGCCTGCCCCGATATTGGAACCCTTGCCAATCGTAGCATCTCCGACATAGCTGAGATGCGGAACCTTACTGTTTTCGCCGACAATGGATTTCTTTATTTCCACAAAGTCGCCAACCTTGGCGCCCTGCTCAATAACTGACTCCGGACGAATATAGGCATAGGGTCCAATATTAACCCGATCTTTGACAATACAATCGATCAGCACTGAATGCTGAACCACCACATCATTTCCGATCTGAACGTTTTTAAGATGCGTAAACGGGCCTACCTGACAACGCTCGCCAATCACCGTGTCGCCTTCAATAATGGTACCGGGCATGAGCGTCGAATCCCGGCCTACTTTGGCAGTGATATCAACATAAGTGTTGTGCGGATCCACAATGGTAACGCCGGAAAGCATCAGCTCTTCCAGAATCCGCTGCTGAATTACCTTGGCGGTCTCAGCCAACTGTACTCTGTTGTTCGGGGCATCGCCCTCATGCGGGTCCGGCAATACAACTGCGGCGACTACTCTGCCAGCCTTATAATAGGCCGCGAGCGCATCCGTCAGATAGTATTCCCCTTGTGCATTTTGACGTCCCGCATCGCTGCGGCTGCACTCGTCCAAGACACTAAATACGTCACTTTCAAAGCAATAGGTACCGGTATTAATCTCTTTGATCATTAGCTGATCCGGACTGGCATCCCTTTCTTCTATAATGCCGGTAACTTTGCCATCCGGTGCGTTATTTTCACGCAGGATCCTGCCATAGCGCTCTGGATTATCCATCACGGCAGTCAGCACCGTGGCGGCCGCACCCTGTTCCAGGTGGTGCCGCGCCATCGAACGCAACGTATCTGGTGCCAATAGCGGAGCATCTCCAGACAGCACAATCACATGCCTGGTATCCACATGATCTTTAGCCATCATGACCGCATGACCGGTGCCCAGCTGCTCAGCCTGCAGCGCATACCGCACTGAGTCACCAAGTACAGCCTTCACCTGATCAGCACCATGCCCCACAACCACCACAATTTTCTCAAAACCCGCCTGGCGGGCATGATCCACAGCATACTCAACCAAGGTTTTTCCGCAGATTGAAAACAATACTTTTGGTAAATCCGATTTCATTCTCTTGCCGAGGCCGGCCGCAAGAATAACGGCCGTGAAGTCCTTGGTGTCAAAGTCTTTCATTATAAGAATACCTCCAGAATGCCTTCTGAGCTGATCCAGTCGCAAAGTTCGACATGCGCAATAACTATCCCTGCATTAAGCCGCCTGATACTGCATACGTACCGCACGAGTACCGCACGGGTACCGCACGATATAAAAAGTCCTAGTCTGTCTTCAATTACTTAATAGCTTTTGCTTTCGGCTTGATTTCGATAAAATCCAGATGCGTTCCAAAGAACAATACTTTATAGATCCGTCCTTCAGACGATTCCACCAAAAACAGGTCAGAATATCGGAACGGTTCAGCTTGCCAGCTAACATAATCACATGCCGGAAGATTTCCGGATTCGGGATATAAATCATACGTCGCAAAAGAAAAGAAATCTGCCGGAACAGAAATATGTCCATAGGGGAAGGCGAAAAGGCCACTGATAGAATCAACATCCACATGCACATAATCGATAACCATGTCATAAGCTGAGCGCTGCTCCAAACTCATGGCATTCCACTGATTCAAGGTGACAGCTTCGAACCCGTCAAAATCAATGGTGCGTGTGGCCTCTGCCAGACCCAGACTTTCAGCGAACACCAGTACCAGCTTTTTGTCAACGACCTTATCGTCCTTGCCGCGCAATTTAAGCGTTAATACTGCTTTATCAGCTTCGGGCTTTAAAAGCGTCAAACCTATTGCGTCAGGAGAGGTAGCCTCAACTGGCTTGACCTCTATGATTGTCGGATCATCCGCAGTTAGCTGAATGCTTTCAGGTTCTAAAAACTCTCCGTCCATTGCGGCCACGAAACTTATCTCTACATATTTGAGAAAATGCAGGTAGATAGGCATTTCATCCAAATTTGCCTCTATCTGCATCTACTGCGCGATAGGTTCTGGTGCCCCAAAAACCATAGACAATGTCCCGGACGACCAGGCCAAAATGAAACCCGCCATATGCGAAGTCCGCGCCTACCTGCTCGCCTGCCTACTCTGGTTCTCGCAATCTCGTAATGTTCTCGCAATCTCGTAATGCTCGCAATGCACGCAACAGAACACACAAATCAAGCCGGTCTATGCCGACCGGCTCAATTTTACATGGCTTTTAAAGTTTAGGCTTGTTTGACCAGAAGGACAGTATTGTCGTCGCAGTTGTTGTACTCTTTCAGAATAGCGGTTTGGATCATTTCCCTGGTTTCTGGAGTAATCGGATGCGCCACATCGCGGAACTGTCCGTCCGGCGTTCTGCGGCTCGGCATAGCCACAAACAATCCATTTTGACCCTCGATCACGCGAATGTCTCTGACTACAAATGAGTTGTCAAAAGTAATGGTGGCAATTGCCTTCATTTTCCCGTCCGTGTTAACTTTCCGAACTCTCACATCAGTAATGTTCAAATGAACGACCACCTTTCTTTTCTGGATGAAGGCGATCCGTCACCGTCTTCTAGTTCTATATTTTAGCAGGTACGACAATCGATGCCAAGAGCAAAAGCGCTCGAATACACACTGTTTGCGACGAATTATCGTCTATTATGTCGAAACATGTCCACGCCCTGTTGTGGCCAGTTATTTACCAATAATCCGTATAGATTTTATAATTTATATTTTGCATCAAACCTAACGAACGTCAGGCACGCACAAAAATAGCCACATGCGGTCATAGGGCCCTTTTCTTAACGGAAAGGACTTTTAATTTTGGAAGGTAATTAATGATTTATATTGAATATTCCTGAAAAACGGGAACGGAGGTTTCTCTATGAAAAAGGGCAGAATTCTGTTAATTTTAATTTTGTCTTCTTTCGCTGTAATTTTTACAGCAGCCACAGGCTGCGAAAGCAATTCGCAGCTCCTTGAACTAAAGGTTGATATCAAAGGCAATGGCGTTGTGCACCAATTGTACACCGCCAAACCCAGTGCCGGTTATGGCAATGGCAGTATCGTGATGCTTACCGCCAAACCCGCGCATAAGTGGGAATTTAGCCATTGGGAAGGTGGGCTTACCGGGATTGCAAATCCTGCTGAGATTACGATCACCAAGCCGACAACTGTAACCGCAGTGTTTGATCCTGTCGAGTTACCATCTATTCCTGCGGAGCCCACAGTTGCCTGGTGCTACCAATCCGGCTCATTTATGCCGTCGGATGCCTTTTCCACTAAGCATAATCCTGATTTATATGAAAACCCCAAGGATACCCCTCAAGACTATGATGTGTTGGTAATTGATGAAATCGAATTCATAAGGTTCAATGTTACTGATTTTACTGGCAAGGTAATCGTTACACTCGATAGCGGCATTAAGAAATTCCTTGAGCAGATGCTTGACCCGGAAAGCGATGATGTCTACTGGGACTATGGTACTTCTGCTAATCTTCTGTGGACTTATCCAACTCCTGGCGAAGAAGTCGGCGCTAATTCAGATGCGAGAGTTTATCATGCTTTGGACGAGGTCACGGGATTTGTCCGTAGGGCAAGTGTCATACAGGCCAGCTCCTCCAATAAAGCAGATGACGTTATTCTCTATACGATCGATTCCGATCTCAGATCCTGGTATTGGCTGCATATTGGACCGCACTTTGGCGACTACAGTGATGCTGCACTCGCCAGCCACCGCTGCTGCGAAATTATCGACTATGTTCTGGAATTACTGGCCGGAGAAGATCCAGAATTTCCTCCCCTCCCCGAACTTAATTTATAATCTACACCCGGAATGCCAAAGGCCCTTTCCAAAGCGGAAAGGGCCTGGCCTCCGTTTTTTTGGAACGGGGCTCCATCTGTTAAAGGAATTTGAGCTTCCATAATTGAAAGAACTCTAAAATATTAAGAATAAAAACTGAGAATGGAGGTATTTTCATGAATAAAAACAGACTTCTATTGGCCCTGATACTACTTTCCTTCGCTCTGATTCTGGCCGCAACCACGGGCTGCGAAAAAAACGCGCAAATTCTTAAACTAAATATTAAGATCGATGGTAATGGCTTTGTGCACCAAACGTACGCAACGAAAGTCAGTTCCGGTTATACCAAAGGAAGCCTTGTGATGCTTACTGCCAAACCTGACAAGGGATGGGCTTTCAGCCATTGGGAAGGCGATCTCACCGGTTCCGAAAACCCGAAAGAGATCACTGTTACTGAGCCGACAGAAATAACTGCCGTGTTCGTTCCTACCTTATCAGTTGCCTGGTGTGGTAATTGGGGTTCGGTAACGCCGTCAGGTGCTTTCATTGCCAAGTATGATGTCGATTTATTTATAGGACCTGCGGAAGTCCCTGAAAATTATGATGTTTTGGTAATCGATGAACTCTATAACTTAGACTTTTCGGTAACTGATTTCACTGGTAAAGTGATTGTCACTTTCGACAGCGGCGTCGAAGCTTTCCTTGACCAGATGCTTTACCCGGAAGATGGAGATGACTACTGGGATTATGAAACTAAGACTGAGCTCATTTGGTCCAGTCCTATTTCTGGAGAAGAAGTCGGTGCTTATGGAGATGCGCAGATTTATCACACATTGGACAATGTCGATGGATTTACCCGTAGAGCGGATATCATCCAGGCCAGTTCCACCGCTGATGCCGATGATATTATTCTTTATGAAATCTCCACCGAAAAAGGCTTCTGGGATTGGCTGCATATCGGACCGCATTTTGGCGACTATGGGGACTATACGTTCACCCGCAACCGCCTGTGCGAAATTATTGACTATGTTCTGAAAGTGTTGGACGGTAAAAACCCGGAATTTCCACCTCTACCCGAATTATAGGAAAATTTAGGTATCCAGAGACGGCCTGGCATTAACTCTGTCCCAATCCAACAGTTCGAGAAATGGAGGTAATCCCATGAGAAAATCAAAGCTTTTACTCGCCATAGTTTCCCTTGCTCTTGCCTTGATACTGGGAGGAACCACAGGATGCCAAAGGCTCCTTGATCTTTCAATTAGTATCGAAGGCAAAGGCATGGTCGAAGAAACGTACATCGCCAAATCCGGTAGCGGCTATAGCGAAGGCAGCATCGTAATGCTTACTGCCAAACCCGTCCTTCCGTGGAAGTTCAGCCATTGGAAAGGTGGGCTCACCGGATCTAAAAATCCGGTAGAGATCACAATCACCGAACCGACAGTCATAACAGCAGTGTTTACGCTTGACCCATTACCTGCTAATCCCGAGATCGCCTGGCGTTATATTGATGGTTCGTTTATGCCGTCCGACGCCTTTGCTGCTAAGTATAATCCTGATTTATACTTGGGCTCTACGGAAGTCCCTGAGGAATATGATGTTTTGGTAATCGATGAACTCGATTACTTAGACTTTTCGGTAACTGATTTTACGGGCAAAGTGATTGTCACTCTCGATAGCGGCCTCGAAGATTTCCTTGCAGAGATGCTTGGCTCGGACGATGCATATGGCAATTACTGGGATTATTGTTCTGTGCCTGAGCTCACATGGTCCAGTCCTATTGTCGGCGAAGAGCTCGGCGCTTTTGGAGATTCGCGGATTTATCAAACATTGGACGATGTCGACGGATTTACCCGTAGAGCGGATATCATACAGGCCGGTTCCACCGCTAATGCCGATGACATTATTCTCTACATGATCGACAACGATAAAGGCACGTGGGTCTGGCTGCATATTGGCCCGCACTTTGGCAACTATGGTGATAAGGAGCTCTCTAAAAAACGCAGCTGCGAAATTATCGACTATGTTCTGGAATTACTGGCCGGAGAAGAGCCCGAATTTCCGCCCCTCCCCGAGCCTGATCCAGAGGTATAGGACAGAGTCATCAAGTTCGATGCGATAATCTGCACCTGTATAATTTGCACATGAAATGCAAAGGCCCTTTCCGCTTTGGAAAGGGCCTTACTTTATTTCACTGCTGCGACAACTTCGATTTCCACCCGGGCATCTTTCGGTAAACGCGCCACCTGCACTGTCGACCGGGCTGGCGGATCTACCTGAAAATACTTGCCATAGGTTTCATTGACTGCTGCAAAATCATTCATGTCGGCCAGGAAAATCGTGGTCTTGACGACATCTCTAAGGCTGGCACCTGCCGCAGTGAGAATCGCCCGTATGTTTTGCATGACTTGATCAGTCTGCTCGGCGATCGATCCGGTTAATAACTGACCGGTCTGCGGGTTAATTGGCAACTGACCGGAGCAAAAGATTAAATTACCGGTCCGGATTGCCTGCGAATATGGCCCGATTGCGGCCGGAGCCTGATGAGTATGAATTGTCTGCATCAAAACAAGACCTCCCGTCAGTGATAGTGATATGTACCTTTTAGCTGTTAGTCAGCACTCTCTTGGCTAATTCAAGATCACTCGGTTTGTCCACGTCAATACCGATTTCGGGGTACGGCGATATGATACAAGCTCCATCCAAATTAAGCATCTTGCGGACGCGGTTCTCAATTTCGGCAATCGTCAGCCGGCCTGCAAACAGTTTGACAAGGAAAGTTATGCCCAACAAGCGACACATTTTTACAGGTTGCTTGCGGAATGCGACCGCCTGATCCAGAATTGTCTTTAGCTCTCCTACCATTGTGGGACGTTTGACCAGTACGATATTGCCGCCGGTAAAAACGCCATCGCGCAGACGCACATAGGTACGCTGTACGCCAGGGTAAAGCTTGTCGTTAACGTCCCGCGAAACAACGGAATAATATAACTCGGCCTCGCGCGCATTACAGCGCGCCAGAAAATCTTCCAAAGCCTGCGCTGTAATTAACGGAATGTCGCAAGTTACCACTAGAACGGCGTGTGCGTTCCCGATGGCAGTCAGTCCGTTTTCCAGACTTTCAACCATCGACTTTCCGCCCTCCACGATTTGGCAGTCCATTTCACGCAAAGGCTCACTGAGCCGTTCGACAGGGCCAACCACAACTATCTTCCCGATCGAAGCAATCTGGCGCAATGCTCTTAAGACATACCAGACCATGGGGCGGCCGGAAATCTCAATTTCGGCTTCATAAACGGCATCGCTTGCAGCGCTCAATGGCCCATCGTTTTTGGCGCCTGCCAGTACAATAACGTCCACAGTCATTGTTCTACTCCTTTATCCGTTTCGCCGTTGCGAATCATCTCCATGATAGTATTTTCGGCATTTTCAATATGATCCTGGGCCAAATGCTTGGCGGCATCAACATCATGCTGAGAAACGGCCTCCACAATTTTGCGATGCTCTTCGACAGCGGCGGACATACGCCCGGGCATCGACAACGATGTCGAGCGGAAACGATGAATTTGCTCGCGCAGGTTATTGATCATCTGACAAAGACGATCGTTACGGCCGGCCTGAAATAGGACGGAGTGAAACTCACTGTCTATTTCAATAAACCGATCATAGTTCTTTTCTTCCGCAGCCTCCGCTAATTGGTGCAATAAGCGTTCCAGAGTTTCAATTTCTTCATCGGAAATGCGGTCAGCAGCAACCTCAGCGGCCAAACCTTCCAGTGCTTTGCGAATCTCAAAAACGTCCGAAATGTCTTTGATTGACAAACCCGCCACATAAGCCCCTTTACGCGGCATCATCACAACTAAACCTTCCAGCTCAAGTTTGCGGATCGCTTCCCGCACAGGAGTCCGGCTAACCCCCAATTGCTCGGCCAGCTGAATTTCCATCAGCCTTTCGCCGGGGCGCAATAGTCCCTGGATAATGGCTTCACGCAATGACTCAAAGACCAATTCGCGAAGTGGCTTGTAATTATCAAGTTTGATCGGGCTAAGATTTAAAGCTGACAAAAGTGTTCCCTCCAAAATCGACTCCACAGGGAAAAGTCGAGACTGCAAAAACCTGTCCCGGCCAATCCCGCATCTGATTCGCCAGGTTTTGAGCTGCAGCAGCGTCTGGCTGTACAGTAAACAAACTTGGTCCGCTGCCTGACATGATGACCGGTGTGCCTGCCAGACTCTCAAACCTGTCCCTAAGTTGGGCCAGTTCAGAGTGCATGCCTAATGTGACCGGCTGCAGAACATTTCCCCAATGTCTGGTGATTAGGCTCATATTAGAATGCTGGCATCCTTCCCATACAGCTGTCACGTCCGGATGCCAGGTACAATGATGAGAATCAAAGTAGCGGTAAACTTCAGCGGTTGAAACCGGTATATGCGGTGTAAACAGCACCAGATCCAACAATGGTATGCGCACACCACTTGAACTCTGTGCGCCCTGCAGAAAGGTTAGTTCCGTACCAATCCCCCGGGCTCTGGCACAGCCGCCCCTGATGCAAAACGGCACATCAGCCCCAAGTTTAGCACCTAGCGCTTCCAGTTCCGGTATGGATAATGACAGATCCCATAATTGATTAAGTCCCACCAGCACTGCGGCGGCATCAGCACTTCCGCCGCCCAGTCCTGCGGCGGCAGGGATTTCTTTATTAAGTGTGATGCGCACGCCGCGTACGACACGCCCGGCGCGCCCTGATTTCACGCGTGTGCGTTCACCGCGCCCGGGCACACCGCGCCCCCCGGCACGTTCCTGTTCTTCGACAAACGTGGCCAGCAGCGCAGCTGCTTTCCAGACTAGATTTTCGGGCCCGTTCGGTGTTTCCGCTAGCGCACCGCATAGCTCAATTGCATCGCTATGCTCAAGGATCACTTCGTCTGCCAAGTCAATGCTCTGCAAAATCATGTCGACTTCGTGGTATCCGTCCGGCCTGCGTTTGAGAACATCCAGACTCAGATTGACCTTCGCATGCGCTGACAGAACTATCGACTGCATCCCGCCCAACTGTATCCCGCCTAACGCCTAAGGCATAACGCCTATAGATAGAGCCCCAAAAATATGCTCGCTTAATCCTGCCCAACTATCTGCTATAGCAATAACAATGCATAGCTATATATTATTTCCCGTTACTTGCCAAAATCCTCTTTCAAATTTGCCTTTGCGGGTGTGGCCTCGTAACATCAGGCACTTTTCTTTCCAAACCAGCCACGCACTACATCCGCCAGCCAGCGGAAGAAACGCACAATAAAGTTGGCCTGCTTGACATCCTGAAGCGCTACCGCCTCTGTCCGTCCCACTTCCTCATTGCCTGACATGACAACTACGGTGCCGATTTGCTGTCCTTTTTTCACCGGCAGTTTAATTTGTGCATCCGGTAACGGCAACAGTTTGGTTTCAATGAATCTTTCTTTACCGCGTTCGACCAACACCTTAAAGTCCTCACTGGTGCCAACCGGAACATTTTGCGGACTCCCCCTGCGCACGCGAATTGTCCCAAGCTTTTCGCCCTGTTTGGCCACAGCCGCCTGTGCAAAATTCCGGAAACCATAATTAAGCAGTTTCGTTGATTCTTCAACCCGCGTCTCATTTGATTCGGTTCCCATAATCACCGATATAAAGCGAAGTCCATCAATCATGGCAGTGGCACACAGACAGTAACCTGCCTCTTCGGTATGTCCGGTTTTTAATCCATCGGCTCCCCGGTATTGCTGAATAAGATCATTGGTATTCCGTAATAAAAACTTGCCATCACGCAAGTAAGCGATCCAGGTCGAGGTCCACTCCAGAATCTTGGGATGCTTGAGCAGTTCTCTGGCGATCAGCGCCAAATCATAGGCACTGCTATAATGATTAGGATCCGGAAGCCCGTGTTCATTGGCAAAGTGGGTATTCCTCAGGCCAAGTTCCTGCGCACGTTCGTTCATCCTTTCAACAAAAAGGTCCGTGCTGGCATAAAGATACTCGGCCACTGCCGTACAGGCATCATTGGCCGAAACTATGGCGATAGCCTTCGTCAGATCAGCAAGCGCCATTTCCTCGCCTTCGCGCAGGTAGATTTCTGATCCACCCATGCTGGCTGCCTTTCTGCTGGCCCTAACCGGGTCATCCCAATTGGCGCGCCCGCTTTCAACTGATTCAACGATCACGAGCATGGTCATCAGTTTGGTGACACTCGCCGGCGGCACTTTAATGTTTGGCTCCTGACTATATATCACCCGACCAGATTCATAATCCATCAATACCACCGACCGGGCATTGATTTCAAGTGCATAAGCCTTGTCCCCCGGACGCGGTGCCAGTATTAAGATTACAGAAATAATCACCATGAAAGTTACGACCTTGACCAACTTCTTCCTTGGCGCATGCATGCTTTACATCTCCCCATGACACATTGATTTGTCAAATTTTCGCATCCATCTATTTTATCTTATCCTACCCCACCGGGAAACCTCATATTTAAGCTTTGTACACATCACTCCAAAAATAAAAGCTGCTTCGCATGTGCGAAACAGCTCAATATGCTGCAAGTTCTCGGTTTACTTGGCCAGCCACTCATCCAGTTTCTTGGTGATCACCGGTTTGGGCACAGCACCCATTATTTTGTCAACCGGCTGACCATCCTTAAAGATCATCATCGTCGGAATTGACATAATGTGATATTGAGCGGCCAGTTCCATTTCTTCATCGGTATTCAGTTTGCCTATTTTGACCTTGCCCTCGTAATCCCCGGCAACCTCATCGATAATTGGCCCGACCATCCGGCAGGGACCGCACCACGGTGCCCAGAAATCAACTAATACCAAACCTTTGGCATCCAGAACTTCTTCCTTAAAGTTGCTGTTGGTGAAATGCATTGTCATCGTTTTTTCCTCCCCACATTTGCAAAATCGCGCCTAATACTCATTTTTTCAGGAAAACTTGCGGAATATCTGCGACAGTCTGTCTGATACAGCCTCCACATTTTTATCGGACAGATCTGCTCCTTCAAGGCAGCGGCACATCTCGCTGGCTAGCACTGTCATAGCTACATTGACCACTGCCGCCTTTACCGCTGCCAGCTGCATCAACAGTTCATCGCAACTGCGGCCTGTCTCAATCATGTTCTGAATACCGCGAATCTGACCTTCGACGCGTCTCAGTCGTTGGATCAGATCTTTGCGCACCTGTTCGTCTTTAAGATTAAGATGTTCATCTTTGGAATCATAATGCTCATCTTTAAGATTAGGATGCTCTTTTTGCGTCAAGGCTTACACCCTTTCCTATATACCATACCCCCTACGGTATAATCCTATAACAATATTTTTCATTTGTCAATATATTTTCTCAAAAAAGGTGCTGCTCCTAAGAGGTTCACCCGCGGTAATGTTGAATATGTCGGAATAGAGGTGATGTGCGTGCGTTTGCGCCTTGTTTTGCTGATAATCACCATGGCAGCGCTATTGCTGTTGCCAACCGGCTGTTTTAAAAACAATAAAGTCTCCGGCCATGTATTGATTGCCGGAGGTACTCGCGAATACTCCCAAATTACTGCCGTCTCTGATGCCTACCCTGTCACAGCGCCAGAGCTGTCCGAATGGATAATCCCCAATCAATTGATCGTCCGCTATGCCCATGCCGAAGCCCTGGTTATGGCGGAAGCAGCCGCACATTCCCTGTCCGGAGAATGCCTCGCCCACCCAGAGGCAGTAACAACATCTAACCTGGCACTTTTTAATTTTCCTGATCAAGTTGCCGCCGAGACAGCCAAACAACGTCTGCAAAGCATTCCCGGAGTTATTGCGATCTACCCCAACTATAAAGTTCGGACACAGAGTATTGGGCCGTTGCAGCCGCTGACAGAAAACGACTACATTCAGCTTAAGAATCAAACCGGTATGCGGGGCGTGGATCAATCAGCAGCTTCGTCCTTGGTCGCGGGATCCAAGATTGCTCCTGCAGGCTTATGGAACCTTAGCCGCATTCGCGTGCCAGGCGCATGGGATATTTCCAGTGGCAGTCCTGAAGTTATTGTAGCTGTTATTGACACCGGATTCCAACTGGATCATCCCGCACTAAAGGATCAATGGACTGATTTCAAATATGATTATGTGATGGATGATACCGACCCATCCGTTGATGATCCGGCTGGCGAAAACGCCTCCCACGGTACCCATGTAGCCGGCATTATTGCGGCCGCTGATCTCGGGTTGCCGGTTGTAGGAATTGCGCCGCGCATTCGTCTGATGCCCTTGCGGGTTCTAAATGATAACGGAAATGGTAAGCTTTCGGACATTCGCGACGCTATTTACGATGCCGTTGATAATGGCGCTGCGGTCATCAATATGAGCCTTGGTACACTCAGCAATAATTTGCTTGATGAGGCCATTGAATATGCCAATAAGCATGGCGTCTTGCTGCTAGCCGCCACTGGCAATGGTGCCGAAGTTGGCGAGCCAATCCTTTATCCAGCCTGTCATCCGCTCGTGGTAGCAGTTGGCGCCGTAGATGCAAATGACCGGCGTGCCCTCTTCTCAAATCAAGGTTCACAAATTAACATTGTCGCACCCGGAACAGAATACTACTACTCGGAGTCTAACTGCCGTGGTATTCTTAGTACGATTGTCAAGTCTGACGGTACATCCGGGTACGGCTATATGAGCGGCACTTCCATGGCGGTGCCGCATGTTTCGGCTCTGGCCGCGCTGATGGTTTCGACCGGCATTTACGATCCGGACACCACGAGTGCGTGGATCTACGGTACCGCCCATGACCTTGGACTCTCAGGTCTGGACAATGAATATGGCTATGGACGCATCGATGTCCTAAATGCGGTAGCACTGCCATTGACGCGCGTGTCACTGCGGGCGGCTCCATCCGGAGAAGTGGCGGCCGGACCGATGGCAATAAACCCGGATGCCAGTTTCTACTTCACAAATTGTCCTGATGGCAAATGGCTGTTGACAGTCTGGGTCGACAGCAATTTCGATCAAGAAATCAACAGCGGCGATTACTATGGAGAATTGCCCACACTGATTACGATTCCCGGCAATAATAACGGTCTGTTACTTGCTGCCGGACGTATTCCATAATTGACCGCATATGATATTAGTACATAAGGTTGTCTTCTGGAGGTTCTCGAATGCTTTTCACGGCAGCAGATGGTTTATTTAAACTCAACGGTCAGTCCTTTTTCCCGCGTTTCGGTACAATTCCTTATTCTCAGATTGAGCCAGAGCGGTGGCCAATCCTACTCGAATCCTTCAAAAAATCCGGATTGAATGGCGTTTCCGCCGTCATTCCCTGGTTATCTTCACGAAATCTGATCGCCTTCATTGAGGCTTGCCAGGCGGCAAGTCTGCCGCTGGTTCTCAATCCGGGCCCCTTTGGTCAGGCACCACTCTTGCCATGGTGGCATCCACTGGAGCGCGCACAAGTTGTCCGCTGGTATGAAAGTCTGGGGTCAATTCTGAAGCGTTATCAATTCGATCCTGTGGTCGCCCTGCAAATTGACTGCCCGGCGACGATCCCGGCGATGCCTAATTACCATGATATCATCGCTAGCGGCGCAGGTGACAGGAACGCCTGGACCCATGAAAACGGCGGGCACGGCGGTCACGTCCGGGTCAGGAGTTTCCTGGAGCATAAATATGGCACTCTGGAGGCACTCAATCAAGCATGGGAATCGTCATGGCAGGATTGGACGGAAATTCATCCGCTCACTCCGCCGATCAGGCATTGTGCTTTGCATGACTGGCAGGAATTTATCGAACAAGAGCGCTCTGAGTTACTGGGCTGGCTGATCGACCTGGCCAAACAGACCCTGTTGCCTGTTCCGCTGATCATTGGACATGATTTGACTGCCAAATACTCCGATACTCCCTATGCCTCGGACTTGCCATTTGGGGCTGCTTTGGCATCCGATTTTGCAGCCAATGGTTTGGAATCCCCGGCTTGCCCAGGCCGGTACACGAAATCACCGCTGATATGCGCCACCCGCCTTGATTGCAATGGACTCTACGAACATAGCAACATTACTGCAGATACGGTGGTTCAATCCGCCATCAGTGCCATTGCCCATGGTTCCAAAGGGTTCAGCTACTGGGGTTTTGCGGTTTCCGATCCAATTCCGGATGAAAGCCATGGCGAAAACGATTTAGGCGCTACTTGGGGCTCCATTAAGTCTGTGGCGGAATTTATCAGCCAATACGAAAAAGACCTCCTAAGCACCTCGGAGGTCTGGGATGACATCGCTATTCTGCTTTATGAATCAAACCAGCGCCTATTCCCGGAGGATTTTCTGTTTCGCCGCTACCCGGGCCCTGGCATTCCGGATCCGACTTCATTTATTCGCCGCACAGGCCTTTACGGGATATATGCGCTGCTGACAGCCTCCGGTTTTCGGCCGCGTCTGATCAACCTGGAAAATGCCGATGGGCATGAACTGCAACGCTGCCAGGTCCTGTTTTTCCCGAATCTTGGTTATATCGACAGTGATTCCTATGACAAACTGGTCCGGTATGTTGAAGCAGGCGGCAACCTGGTGACTTTGCCGATGCATCCGAAGTACGACCTTTCCGGCAAGCCGCTTGATACTTCCGCTCTATATGCCGCGCCGGAAAAAGATCAAACCAGCGCCGGCCGCGCTGGATTACTGGCTGCCTGGACCTGGCATCTGGCGCGCCGTCGCCTATTTAAACCAAAGTCAGGGTCTCAGCCCCAGCTCGAGGCTGAGCGTGCACTTGAACTTAGCCGTAATGACTTCCTCCTGAAAACCCACTTGCCGGCCATGCCAATGGTGGACACTGCCGGACGCTATATCAGAGGCGACATCCAACATACGGTTTTCGCTCCCAGAGAAGATGCGCGCGTTTTGTTACTGAACGCATCTCCTTCTGCGGAAATACTAGGTTATGCAATGCCTCTTGGTCAGGGTGTAAGCACAGTCTTGGGGACGGTGATCGGTGGTTCATTGATGCTTCCGCACTATTACCGCCTGAGTGAAACGGAACTGCGCACCCTGTGCGATTTGTGCAAAGATTTATTGGCGGAATGGGGACTGACCCCGCGCACCAAAAGCGAGCTGCCTGTCGAAGTGATCTACCGCACCACTTCCCGGCATACTTATGTATTCCTGATTAACCGCGGCCGTGCCCGCGCTGGCCGGTTCGAGCTGGCCCGCGAACTATGCCCCGGGGCTCCTGAGGTCATCTTTTCCTGGGGTGGATCGGAAGCAGAGCCGGTGCTGCTGGGACAAATCCAGGCTAACCTGGCACAAGACGGGATCGTGGTGTTGCGATATTGCAGATAAGGGGCTACGCCCGTTCGCGAGTTAGCGAATTCGCGAAGATCATCGTCTGTATCGAAGGAATCACTGCCGCAATCAGGCACAAAAAAACCACGCCTGTTGTTAACAAGGCGTTACAGCGAAATACAATCTTGATAAACCTGGCATTCTCAAAAATCTTCATCTGCTGAAAACTGTACCTCGGCCTTCTGTGCAGATAAAATTAAAGAGCCTGCAACCATTGATTTCAATTGCTGCAAGCTCTTTGTTGCTGGAGTTGACTAGAAAATCAGGCACCGAAAAATTCTTTGCAGAACGGGCAGTTGCAGAGGTTAAAAACGCCTTCATCACGATACTGCATCACAGTCATCGCAGTATGAACATTGATATTGCCATATATCTCTACGACAAGGTTCGCATCGTCACGTCTTTCATCGCCGATCGGCTTCTGATTCCACTCTTCCAGGAAATGAATAATATCGCAAATCTCTTTTGGCAAAGAACATCCCAAAACACTGGTCAGTTTGACATTTTTCAAAGTGGTGGTGGAACGCTCCAGGGATTCATCCAATGATGGATAGCGCTTGACAAGTTCCGGTATTAACTCGGGTTTTGGCATCGGGCACGGCAATCTGCCCTCCTGAATGGCCGTCCCTACTTTACGCAGATCAGCCAATACAGATCCGGTAAGCTCCTCCATCTAAAACGCCTCCAACTGGCCAAGTTCTTGCCTTTATTTAACTTTTTGCTATACCTTTTTATTAGGATTTTTTTATTACTTCTACAGTCTTTAATTTAGTCCTGCAACAATGCACTACCATAGAGCGAATAGCATTAAGTATACATAAAAAGCCGACCCGATTCATTCAGGCCGGCTTTCCGACATTAAGCAGGAGGCAGCTTTTCCATTCTCCAAATTTTTAATCACGCCTTGGGGATCTGCAGTTTTAATCCTGGCGGCACCGCATCATCTTCTGATAAGTCATTGGCTTCCGCAAGGCGGTTGACGGTAGTATTGTAGCGACGCGCAATTTCCCAGAGCGTATCGCCCGACTGCACCAAATAGAACAGCATCGATGCTTTCCGGCGGACAACATCCGGAGTAATCAAGGCGGCATTGGTGACTGCCATAAACCTGCGATTGACAGATGCTTTGGCTGTTACGGTTAGCAAAGCATCAATATGTACTTTGTCAGGAGCAAGCATTTCACAATCGATATCGCGGAGCGTTACTACCGGATCCACCAGCGCATCCGGAGTCATGTCGTCAACATCCATGACTACCTGGAATGGCAGGGCATTCTCCCCGGTCCAGCTGGCTGCACTGACGGTGCCAGCCTCGAAAGCCTCGTCCATCTCCATCGATTCACCCTGATAGAGCAGAGTCAACTCCAGTGATCCTTCAATCAGCACTTTATCATCCGCTGGTTCAACCGAGATATTGACTGGTCGCCCAAGCACGGTGAAGATTCTTTCGATCTCAGGGACAACAGGTGGCAAATCCAGTGTTTCCCTGATCACATGCTCGGTCGGTTCGGTATATAGGTTCTGTGTAATTTCGACCGGCTTCTTCTGCAGATCAATTGTTTCTCCGGTCTCTGCTGCGCAATCTTCAAGAAGCGCTACTGTCTGCGGTAAAGCAGCTTCCAGCCGCGAAGTTGCCCTGGCCTGCAAGCGCAGCTTTCTGGCATCGAATGACTCCACGGAAGTGCCTTTGAAGCGGATTGCGGCGTTCAGGATGCATTCCGGTGCCAATCCCGGCCATTCGATTCCATGTGCAAAGTGAATTGCATTGGCGGTATTTTCCGACCAGCGCGCCATCTGCAGTGTTCCGGGCCGGGTCTCTTCCTCAGGAACGGCCGAAACATATAGCACTTCACAGGTCAATACGCCATTCAGTTGCACCGCGTCATCGCCCATCCGGGTCTCAAGGTCGGTCACCCGAATCTGCCACCAGACGATGCGATCAACGTCCGGCATTGAAACGGGCAGCGTAAGTTCTTCGTCAATGGCCCATTCGACGTTTTTGACTCCGGCTGGTTCCAGGTTTTCAAACTCCCAGTACTCGCTATTGAGCTGAACCGGCAGTGGTGCAGACAGATTATTCACGACAGTGTACTGCGCTTGCTTGCTCAGGCGAATGTCAATTGACAATGTGATACTGGCATCGAGCGAATCCCCGTCCCCCGGCTCTGCGCCGGCCTGCTCGACTTCAACCCAGGTCTGAATAAGTCCGCCCGAAGCCGCGCCGGGGAGCTCCACCGTGGTTTCGAATGGAATGGCTGTTCCACCTGCCTCCGACCACCGGGCCACCGAAAGCTCCATTTGTCCCTCGGGATTTATTTCGGAGTAGAGTGCTTCCATTTCCAGCAGGCCGGTGACGGTCACGAATCCATTGCCTGCTTCACCTTGAACTTTTTGCGCTTCTGCCGTAAATAGAAGAATTTTGTCCGGAGCAGCCCCGTTTGACAATACCAGCTTTTTCTCGATCACAACGCGTGTGCCGTGCTGAGCGGCAATGTTCTCAGCCTTGAGAACTTCCTTTTGCACGGTGAGACTCATCCTTCTCCCCCTTTCCCTAAAAGAGAATATTGTATTCTCCGTAATACATATGCCTGGACTTCCCAAAATTGACCTATCATTTGCAAAATCTACTAAATGATCCGAAAATCTTTAGTAGCCATGCCGGTAACATGCCGGTAAGACGCTAAAATGCGCTTATACAAGGCTTGATGTGTGGTTGCCGCGTTGGTCCAAGAATTGCGGACTGCATAACTCCGTGCCTGTGTGGCAAAGGTTGCTTGCAGCGTCGGATCTACTAGCATGGCCTTGATAGCGCGTGCCAATTCAGCTGGATGATTACTGGCCGTCTGATAGGCTACGCCCTCCAAATTCTCGAAAAAGCTTACTTTGGTAGTAATCAGCGGCCTTCCCGATGCCAGCGCCACACAAGCTGCATAAGAAACCCCGATTTCGGTATGTTCCTGATAGGGCAGCACGATTACCGTGCAGCTGGCCAGCTCGGCCAGGATCTGCTGTTCGCTGAGAAACGCAGTGCGCCAATTGATGTGATCGCGCAGGCACTCCTCATCCAATGTATGAGCGATGGCGGACGCATATTCTCCGGAAACACCAAAAGGTGCCCGGGCTGACAAAATTGTGGCTTGCAGATCCGGAAAGGCTGGCAGCAAAAGACCCAGGGCAAGGCAAAGCTCCCTAAGCCCCTTATGGGGAAGCATGAATCCAAAGTAACCGATCGACACAGCGGACACAGGGGGACGGTTCTTACTGTGTCCCGACAGCGGCAGCGACACAGGGGGACGGTTCTTACTGTGTCCCGACAGCGGTGGCGGATCCGGACATGGCATCGCGAGCACATTTACTTGCCCCTGCGACATGTCACATCTGCAGAGACCTTGTTTCATTGAGTTGCTGTGCACCAGCAGCGGAATTCTGTTTTGGCGGATAATGTTGTGATGCGTGTCCATATCCGGACGAAAACCGTGCATTGTGATGAGAAGCGGCCAGCCTTTACGCCTGGACAGTTCCAGAAGCTGCAGCAGAAACTCAGGTGGATAGAGGTAGTAGCCGAATTGCATATGCAACAGGTCAGTAGCGGCAGCATTATCAGATCTTAATTTGCTCAGGATGTCTGAATGGCTTCCGGACAGCACTGTCGCAGTCAAGCGCGGACTCATCCTGGCACTATTCAGGTGCTTGGCCAGAGTGGAGCTATACTCGAAAACTCCGCATGGCAAGGCTGGTGTCGGAATGACAATGGTCACTCTCACTGCCGCTCACGCCCCCGCCCCCAGCCTGGATCCGCCAATGCGTACATCTGAGACAAAGCACGAAACAGCCGGGTATCGCCCTGCTCCAGACCACGCAAAACTGCGCCGGCCAAGCCCATCTCGTCTGCCAGATTGCACAGCGCAATCACTGCCTGGCAATCCAAACACTCAAGCGTGCGCCACTGCCCCTTAAGCCGATAGCGGACCGTGCGGGACAGGGGGACGCTGTCCCGCCCCTCCCTGATCCGTCCTGTCGCCCCGGCTGCCCGTGCCTGGGCTTCAAAATAGCTGAGGCGGTTCTGCGCGACAATGGAATCGTCGTCATCATTGAAGACAGTCTCCCGGGCTGATAAGTCAATCCCTAGCAGCAATTTGCCAGCGGGTACTTTCTTGATGATGCGCCGCAATACCCCGCGCAGTTTTTCCGCTGTCAGGCTTTGATCAAACCATAAAATGATGTAATCGCAGTACGTGGTAAGCTGCTGCAGCCAATCAATCGCTACAACCGGCCTGGCACCGCTCAGTACATATGAAAAAACAACATGGTGGCTTTTCTGGAAATGGAGAAATCTAAGCACCCTGCGTCTTTCTGATTGACGCGGCGCGACCGATTCGAAGGCGATTGCCGCATCAGAAGGAATAGCGGATGCCGAAGCCATCCATGTTTTCCACCAGTCACGCCGTTTTAAAAAGCGCTGCCAGAGCACAGTATCCTGCGTGCCGAAGAAGGAGACAAACGCCGGGCAGTTCAAACTGGCATCAGCACCGCCCGCTCCCGATGTTGGCGCAGGCGCTGCGCTAACCTGAACCAGACCGCCGCCAACCTCAATCATTGCAGTTGGATAAACCAACAGTGACAGAGCCGGGATATCTTTGCGCAAACGTGTAACACGCTTCTCCAGCCATGCTCCAAGGATTCGGCGGTTAATTTTAAGACGTTGTCCGGGGTAAACTGCTGCGGAAACAGAAGTCCGATTTGAGGATGCCAAAGTTCCTACTGGAATGGCAAGCTTGGCAGCCACTTCACTGAGGTTTTTTTCGTCTGTCACAACATAGACTTCGCTGAAATTGTAGGAATGAGCATTTGTCTGTGCGGGTGAAATTGCCTGCGCGGGATCGCGCCCCTGTTCGGGAGTGTGCACGGGTACAGGCGCGGGGGCTTGCGCCTGCCCGTGTCCGCCTCCCAGCAGCACGTCGATGACCTTCGGACCTACGATACCATCACAACGCAGCCGGTGGGCAGCTTGAAACTCCCTGACGGCTTCATCAGTAATATATTCGAAAATTCCATCCGGTTCTGCCGGAAAAAAGCCGCGCTCTGCCAGCAGCTCCTGCAGCCTTTTTACATCAGCCCCGCGGGCACCGAGCTTTATTTTTCTAGCTCCCAGCGGCAATTTGGTAGCTGGCAGTATTTTAATCGGCAGCATCCAATCCCTCCGGTTTGTGCCAAAAGCACGTTTAACCGGATTATTATATGAGATGGCGCGCTAATCGGTGAATACGCCGATATAAACCTTCCCGCCGCCGTCGATTATGCTGATAGACCTTACTAATAAGCCTTCTCTACAGTGGTTCCGCGATAATAATGGCTCAGGATTTCCTGATATGTGAAGCCTTTATCGGCCATACCTTTGGCACCCCACTGGCTCATTCCGATTCCATGACCATAGCCGCGTCCGCCGATAACAATGAATGAGCCTGTTTTGAATGTAAAGTTGCCGGTCTCCCGAAAGGCTTCAATACTCAATTGCAGCCGCAGATCCAGGATAAAATTGGCGCTGCTGTCATTGCCGCTGTTACTGCTATTGGCACCGCCTGTGCCACCACCGCCTGCGCTACCACCGCCCTCGCCACCACCGCCTGCGCCACCACCGCCCTCGCCACCACCGCCGGCGTCGCCACCTCCACTGCCGCCGCTCGGATCACTTTTCACACCTTCGAAAACAACCGGCCCGTACAGAGACAACTTGCGCAGCGCTTCTCCAATCTGTTCCGGGGTGATCGAGTAAAAATCCATGCGGGGCGATGGCAATGACAGCAAATTACGCAGTTCTTCGCGCGTATACGTTTTGGCTGTCCCCCCGCTTCTGGTGAACCTGTATCTGACCGGAACCTTATTGGCACCCATAATCGTTTCGACTTCCAAATCACCGCGCCCGTCTAGCTTGAGAAGCGCAGCAATCTCATCAATCGTATAGAACTTGGAAACCGCCCATGTGTAATATGGGCTTTCCTGATCATAGTCATCAACAGCCCGTAAATAGGGAAATGCCTTGCTGGGGTTTTGCTCTGTGCCAGGCCAGACATCTTCATTGTTTTCGGTGCGGCCGCCACTGGAGGAATGGAAATAGGCATTAATCAATTTGCCATTATAGCGAATAACTTCACCGGTCGTCTCCTGAACAGCTTTGCGAATGCTCACACTTGTGACAGCACCTTTGAACACCTGGCAATGCGTACCGTCGCAAATATCATAGTCTGTACCACTATGGCGCGCTCCCCAGGCCATAACATTTGTGCGGCAGGCGATCGCCTGCGCCTTGAGGGCTTCGAGCGACCAGGAAGCGGGGACTTCACCGGCCAAAACGCCTTCGAGATATCGCTCAAGGGGCAGATGCAGAACAACTGTCAAAAGCGTGGTTTCAGCCTTGGGCGGCGCAATTTCCGCGGCACCATAGTATTCCCGGTTATTAATCCTTAGCGGGACCTGCGGATCCGCCGATGTAAAGCGAACCGGCCCTGATACTCTGACCGCACCACCGGTGGAAATTTTGACATGCAAATCTGTACCCTGCGGGCTGGCCGAGATTGTGAAAGACTGCATTGCACCAGCTTCAGTACCTTCGAGTGTCCGCCAGTCTTTAGACACTCCAAAAATGGATGTCTTATGCACTTCCGCCGACAGACCGGCTGAACAGGATACCTCAATCGTTGCTGATTTTATCGAAACCAGTCCGACCTTAATTTGCGGCTCAGTGCCTGCTGCAAACAATACCATTGGTACTGCGACAAACAGCATGAGGCCGAAAATGATGGCAGTGCAATGTTTCACAGAGATTCGCATCCAAGAAAAACCCCGCTTTCGGTTCAGAACTCATCGATCCCCTCCATACTTCGCCGCACATAAAAAAACGTCCTGTCTTAAACAGGACGCCTGGAGATAAATTTGCTGGTTTAATTTTAACCGGTAGCTTCTCCCAATCCGATTCGGGTGTCTTCAACGCTCAGTTCAACTGTCTCGGTAAGGAGATCAGCATAACTATATGAAACGCGGCGTTCGGATTGCCGCTCATTGAGACGAACCACGAACAGTTTCGGGTAAATCCCTTCCAGAATACCTTCCGCTTCCATGACCTTTTTCCGCCCGCGATTAGCTTTCACTTTAATGCGCTGACCGACGAAATTCTCCAAATCACCACGAATACGATCTAGCACCCCCAACTGCTGCAATGGTCTCACCTTCCTCGCACCGTACTAAGCCAATTATAGCACAGCATGAGGACTTTGTCAATCTAAACGTATTATTATAGCAAAGCCATCTATTGCTGTCAAGAAATTGACCGCAATAAATCAAGGAAAATCCAATAAAAATTATTTTATCAATTATACTGGTATTTACTGGCCATGATCTGTTACCCTGGCGCAACCGTTGGGGCGACTGCATTCGTCCCATTTACTGCAGGCTTTGCTACGGACTTTGTCGCCGGTTTTACTGCGGGCTTTGCTGCGGGCTTTGCCGCCGGTTTTACTGCGGGCTTTGCCGCGGGCGTTGCTGCCTGCTTAGTCTCTTCTCCTGGCGGCGCGGCCACATCCTCCCCCGCCGGCCCTGCCCCCGGCAAAATAGTACGCATCAAGCCCCGGGTTTCAATACCACCGATTCCCTCCCGGCCTGTAATCGTGTTATCAATCACGTCGACAATATCAGCCGTTTTTCCGAGCGGCGTGAAGCAGACCTTTTCAGCCACTAGCACCGGATCATAACAATTAATCAATTTGCGCTCCGGAGAACTGGCAAAATTCGCTCCCGCATTTAAAATGGCTTCATAATGTGACTGACACGCTCCTGCGAAAATCACCAATGAATCTTTGTCCGGCCGCAATAGGCGGGCATTGCGCACTGCTTCAACGAAGTATCTGGAATGATAATAGTGATCCAGATCATTGGCGCTCCACTTTTTGCGCGAATAGCCATCGTGCCCGGTGATGACAATCATATCCGGCTGATATTGTTCGATCAGCTTCCCGACCTGTTCGGGCTGTTCGGATTCAGGCACGTGCACACCCCGGGCTTCGATGCCGAGTTTGGTGTAATATTTCATACAATAGCCCAAATACTCCTGATCCCCATCAATATGCAGCACGCGCCCTGGTAGACGCCCGGGTTCATCTTTGGCTGCAATGGCTCTCGCCGCTTCGCTTCTTATCCGGCGGCTCATGTTCGCTTCAGAACGGCTAATCACTTCTTTAAAACGCTCCGGTGCGAGTACCACCAAATCTTCCACAGGAGCGCTGGCCATCAACCGGACTTCAAAAGCCCGCAATAGTGCTATCGCAGTACCTCGTGCGGCGCTGCCTGGCTCTGGTTCATCAATCCTCTTAACGTGGAAAACAATATCCATGCCATAGGATTTGCGGCCTACATAATCCCCCGCTTTAATCGCAGACATAAAGAAATGCCCCCTCCCATGGGAATCAGTAACATCCTATGAGAGAGAGGCATGTCTTGCTTTACGCCGTGAGTCACAACTTCTATCGGTCCGAGCGCGCGATGGACAGCGGCCTAGCAGCCGCCTTACGCGAGTGCCTGCCGCTAATCTGCCGCTAATCTGCCGCTCATACCATACCGCTGCCGCCACCAGTTACTCTACTTCGTAAACTTATCAGCCACAGTGGAAGCGCCGAAGGAATCCGGCTTGATACGGGCATCAAAACCGCTCCCTGTTACCATGCCAACTACTTCGCGGATCAACTCTTTGGTGCGCCCCTGTTCACCAACATCCAGATGAATTTCAACATCCGGATGGCTAAAACCGTTTTCAGACAGTCTTTCCGCCAAGCGGGATGCCACTCCCAGGCTCTTGGCGGTTTCGAAAAAGATGCGCTGCTTGAATCCCTGCTTGAACTTTTCATATTCCCGATGATAAAAGAAGCGCGCGCCTTTGCCTTCCCGATGAATGATGACTGCGGTCACAAAGCATGTTTCATCACGTGCCTGAGAATCGGTACCGATAATCAGGCGGTACTTGCGCTCAGGTTCTTCAGCAATATATGCCATGATGTCCTGAAACATTTCTTCAAATCCCATGCGACCGTGCGTAGGACTATAGAAGTACATAAAAACGCAGCTCCTTTTGGATTAGAGGTTCGTTCCGGAATCATGCACAGCATCAACATTGGCATCCGCTTCAACATTAACCTTAGCATCCGCCATAGCATCAGCATCGGCCATTGCCTCGACCACAGCATCGGCCAAAACAGCAAATTGATGAACAGAAAGCATCTCAGCCCGGGCTTGCGGGTGAACACCTGCTTTTTCAAAGATGTCAGTCCATGTGGTACGATTGAACTGCCATAGCCCGGAATTCTGAACGGCGTTGATCATTGTCTTGCGGCGTTGCGCGAATCCTGTGCGCACCAATTGAGATAATACCCCGGCATCTTTCACAGTTGCGCGGGCTTGCGCAGGTAACAAAAGCCGCAGAATAACTGATTGCACTTTGGGCGCTGGCATAAAAACTGTCGGCGGTACGTCAGCAACTATTTCGGGAACATAATAAAACTGGACCAGCACCGACAAGGCACCGTAGTTTTTGTGCCCGGGGCAGGCGATGACACGGTCGGCAGCTTCGCGCTGCATCAGAAAGACCATCCGTTGAAAGGGAATCCCCGATTCCAGCAGATACATCAATATTGGAGTTGTTATATAATATGGCACATTGGCTACCACTTTTACATTGCGAAATCCGTCTTGCGGCCATAATTTTTTGAGATCAGCTTTCAGGAAGTTACCTGGCTTAACCGTGACGCGTTCAGCAAACTCCGCCAGAGTATACTGCAAAACCGGCAGCAGGTCATAATCCGACTCAAAGGCCATTACTTTTCCCGCCCGGGAAGCCAAGGCCTGCGTAAGCGTGCCAAGGCCTGGACCGATTTCCAGCACCAGATCTTCCGGTGTCAATTGAGCCGCGCCGGCAATTTTCGCGAGGATATTGGCATCAATCAAGAAGTTCTGTCCGAATGACTTTTTGGCATCCAGCCCGAAGCGTGCCAGGATGTCACGAATCACCCTGGGCGAAGTCAGGTTCTCCATACTTGCCCCTTTCATGCATGCACAAACCGTTATGTCAGTCTGCTATCGCTGATCGCTTTAGCAGTTTAAACAGCTAATTCCCTTAACTGTATATTTTTCGTCACGACAGACGTTGATCCTTTTGGAAATGTCAGGTCTATAGGCAAATAAATGTAAATAGACGTGAATGTTTTCTTTTTGACTATTTTTATGCAATTTGTTATATTTGAGTAAGATCTCCAGTCCAGTGCGGATCCTACTAATGTAAGAAAGGTTCATGCCAATGACGACAGCAACTAACACTAAAGGCCTGAGTGGATTATCATTTTTCCGTGCCTATCCCTATTATACACGCTATTGGATTGCCAACACCATCAGCCGTATCGGAGATAGCATCGATAGTCTCGCCATCATGTGGATGGTTCTCGAATTGACAGGTTCCACGCTGCTGATGGGTACTGTAATGGTCTGCAACATGCTGCCAAATATCTTCTTGGGACCTTTCGCCGGAGTACTGGCTGATCGGTTCAACCGCAAAAAACTGATTATTATCTCTGATATCGCGCGAGGCCTGTTAGTCACCGTCTTGGCTTTTCTGTTTATGACCGATCGTCTGGCAGTCTGGATGATATTTGTGGTCACTGCCCTTACTTCTGTATTTGAAACTGCGCAGCATCCATCCAGGATGGCAGTCAGACCATCGCTGGTGCGCCCGGAAGACTTGATCACCTCCAACTCCATGCACAGTTTCGGTGAGAATGTCGCCCAAATGATTGGTCTGGCCTGTGCTGGAGCAATCATTGCGACTCTTGGAATCGGAGGAGCTTTATTAATCGACTTCTTGACTTTCATGATCTCAGCCTTCCTAATCTCCTTGATAAAAATACCGTCCGCCACTTCCTCAGACAATCAAGATGCCAACCTTACCGTAGCACGGCTTTTTAAGGATCTGGGTGAGGGGCTGAATTACGTCCGGAGTACCCGCATCATCGTAATCAGCGTAACTCTCGCCTGTTTGACCAATTTCTTTTTTGGGCCTATTAATGTACTATTGCCGGTTTTTGTTAAAGTCAATCTGAATCTTGATGTTGCAGGACTTTCGCAGGCCTTATTGATTCAAACAGTTTTCATGTTGCTATCTTCTTTGACAGTCAGCTACATCGTAAAGAAAATTGGCGAACGATGGGCTTTACGTTCAGGGCTGCTCCTGATTGCCTGCGGATATGCCCTGATGTATTTTGCCAAAAGCATACTGGCGGTAATTGCATGTATCAGCATTTTGGGATTCGGAGTCCCGATCGCTTCCGCCGGATTGCAGACCATCATACAGCGCAATACGCCCGCAGAAAAAATGGGACGCGTTTCAGCCGTAATGAGTACACTTGCCCTGGCAGCAATTCCTTTATCAACGGCCAGCGCCGGTTACCTGGGAGAAATAATGCCGATCTCAACGCTCTTTGGCTTGCTCGGTATCCTGCTCTTTACCTGCATAGTATTGCTCACTTCGGGCAAGACCTTTCGCTCCCAGACCGCCTAGAACGCCTATGCCGATGCCGCCTGGAACGGCCTTGGCCGCTCATGCCACCCATGCAGGCCACGCCGCCCTATGCCGCTATGCCTCCCATGCCGCCCCAGACCGAGCGCACAAATTTAGGCGTTATCTCTTCAAGAGATAGCGCCTTTCAATTCACAGCCGTCAACAGCTGTATATACACCTGTTGACTATTTGGATAGCGCCAGTTATAATTAGCTCGACTGTAGAAAGGATGAAATGGCATCAATACCAGTAACGTTGAAAGACGCAAAATGATCAGCCAGATTATTCGCACCTCTGCCGGACCGATTACTGGCAGTGAACTGGCCGCACAGATGAAAGTCACGCGACAGGTTGTAGTACAGGATATTGCCCTGCTACGCGAGAGCGGTCTGCCGATTGTGGCCACCCCGGCAGGATATATCTGGCTGGAAAAAGCGTCACCGTCATTACCCATGCGCGTATTTTCCTGTCAACATACCACGCTTGCTGAAGCACGCGAAGAGCTCATGATCATGGTGAACGCCGGCGGCATTGTACGCGACATCATCGTGGATCATGCCGTTTATGGGGAAATTGTCGGTTCATTGCTCCTGCGTACCCCGGAAGATGTGGAAGCGCTGATCGAACGGCTGGGCCAGCCTGGCGTGCAAATGCTCTCCAGCACTACCTGCGGTTCGCACATGCATACCGTGGAGGCACCCAGCGAGCTTATTCTCGACCAAATTGAGCAAGAACTCAAAAAAGCGGGCCTTTTAAGTGATTAGTGCGGCACAATGCTGACAATGTGTTATAATACAAAATGCGGTCTGCTCGGACTTCTCAGATTTATTTCATACGATCGTACTGCCCGGCCAAATACTTAAAATTTCGCGATAGAGGGGACATGAAACCGATGCACACAGCAACAGCTGATGCCATCAAACATTGGAAAGATAAGCGCAATGCAATTATTTTGGCTCATTATTATCAATATCCGGAAATACAAGACATTGCAGATTTTGTGGGTGACTCGCTCGAACTCGCCAGGACAGCCCGTGACACGCAGGCCGATGTCATAGTGTTCTGCGGCGTCAAGTTTATGGCCGAGACCGCCAAGATGCTGAATCCCAACAAGACGGTACTCCTTCCTGTTGCGGATGCCGGCTGCCCGATGGCCGACATGATTACCGCTCAGGATATCCTCCAGCTGCGCGCCGCGCATCCCCAGGCCGCAGTGATGTGCTACGTCAACTCCAACGCTGATGTCAAGGCAGTTAGCGATATTTGCTGTACCTCGGCTAACGCCCTGCGGATCGCCAAATCCCTTCCGGAGAAAGAAATCATCTTCGTCCCCGACCAGGGTCTGGGCGGATACATCGCACGTGCGCTGCCTGAAAAGCAGTTCATTCTGGCGCAAGGTTATTGCCCGGTTCATTGGCATATTACCGCGCAAGATGTCATTGCCTTCCGGGAAGCGCATCCGCATGCGCCGGTGCTGATCCATCCGGAATGCAATGAGAACGTGCTTGCCCTGGCCGATTTTGTGGGCAGCACTTCCCAGATTATTAGAAAAGCCCAGGAATCCCCGAGCGAAGAGTTTTTGATTATCACCGAAGCCGGCGTTCTGCACCAGCTTGGCAAGCTATGCCCTCAAAAGCGTTTTTTCAGTCTGGACGGCGGCAAAGCCTTGTGTCCCGACATGAAGAAAACGCAGCTTGCAGATGTTCTGGCTGCTTTGGCGAACCTGCAGCATGACATAACTGTTGATGCAGAACTTGCCAAAAAAGCGCTGCCAAGTTTGGAAAGAATGTTTGCAGTACCTGCATAGTTCGAAAGGAAAGCATCATGAACAAGACAATTTTGAAGGCGCCTCAATCGCCAGTGCACCGCATACACATTGACGCAATCGTTGTCGGTTGTGGTGCCGCCGGGCTTTACACCGCCCTTAGTCTGGATCCTAATATGACCTGTGCCATCTTGAACAAGACAGGCCGGGACATTAGCAACTCGATGTACGCACAAGGTGGCATCTCAGCCGTGACGCAACGTAACGAGCTTATGCGTGCATCTCATATTACTGATACTCTGAATGCGGGTGCCGGTCTGTGTGATCAGGCCGCTGTGAAAGTGCTCGTCGAAGAAGCCGCCGATAACATTGAGCGGCTGATCGCTTTAGGGGTTCCCTTTGACAGGGAAAACGGTGATCTGGCGCGTACGCGTGAAGGCGGACACTCCGAGCGGCGGGTGCTCCATTGCGGCGGTGACGCTACCGGGCTGTACCTGACCTCCACATTACTGGAAAAAGCCAAACAACGCGACAATATCTGTTTTTATGATGGTGCTTTGCTGACTGATATTCTATACGATGATCACGGCGTCACCGGCGTGTTCACCCTTTGGGATAATGAGCCGACCATTTTTGAAGCGCGGCGCGTCATTCTGGCCACAGGTGGCATCGGCAGAGTCTACAACGCCAGTACCAATGCCCTTTGCGCCACAGGCGATGGCATGGCGGCAGCAGCGCGCGCTGGCCTACCGCTCAAAAATATGGAGTTTGTGCAGTTCCATCCCACGGCGCTGATCGGATCAGATCAGACTGGCCGTTCTTTTCTCATTTCGGAGGCAATCCGGGGTGAAGGCGGCAGACTAATCAATAACCATGGCGAATATTTTATGCAGGACGTGCATCCCATGGCGGATTTAGCCCCGCGGGATATTGTCGCGCGCGCAATTCTGCAGGAGATGAAGCGCACCGGCGAAAGCAAAGTATACTTACGTTTCCCTGATAAGCCACGCACCTATCTAGAGGCACGCTTCCCAACAATCTATGCGGAATGCACGCGCCAGGGGTACAACATTCCTGACGACCCCATCCCGGTGCATCCTGTACAACATTACATGATGGGCGGCATTCAAACCGGCTTGTTTGGAGAAACCGCATTGCCGGGACTCTATGCCTGCGGTGAAACTGCCTGCACCGGCGTACATGGCGCTAATCGTCTCGGAAGCAACTCTTTGCTCGAATGTATTGTATTTGGATACCGTGCGGCGCAGCATTGCGCGGCACTCACTTTGCCCGAAGCACGTGCCCAATATGTGGCGGCACCGGCGCAGACGCTGGAGAACACGGCAGTCGTCGGAATGGCCGGAATGGCCGGAATGACTGGAATGGCTGGCCACCCGGTTGCAGCGCCCGACTCACAGGAACTGGCCTATACTCAGATCGGCGATACCATCCGCTCAATCATGAGTACTTATTGCGGTGCTTCCCGTGACGCACAAGGGTTGAGCCATGCCATCTCCCACCTGAAGGAAATTGAGGAATCGATCTTGGCAGTTCCCATCCGCACAACCGCAGCGGTGGAAACACTAAATATTGCACAGGTTGCTCTGGCGATAGCAACGGCGGCCTATGAACGCAAAGAAAGCATCGGCGCGCACTATCGTAGTGACAGCCCTACACAACAACGTCACCACAGTGATCATGATGCCCTTTACCACCCGGGCAATCACGACGGGCACAGCGAGTTTTGAGGAGGAATCGGGGTATGAGCCTGCAAATTCCAGGAACAGATAACTTACTGCGCACTGCACTGGCAGAAGATATCGGGATGGGTGATGTAACCACCCTTTCCACGGTACCGGAAGATTCAAACAGTCACGGACGGTTTATTGCCAAAGAACGCTGTGTCATCTGCGGACTGGAAGTATTAACGCGCGTTTTTGAACTGGTCGATCCGCGCATTGTGGTCAAAGCAAATGTCGCTGACGGAGCTCTGGTGCAAAAAGGAGATATTATCGCCACCATCAGTGGTCCGGCACGTGGCATCCTGACCGGTGAACGTACCGCCCTTAACCTCTTGCAGCGGCTGTCCGGTATTGCCACTAAAACGCACGATGCCGTAACGCAGGTGGAAGGTACGGGAGCGCGCATTATTGATACACGCAAAACCACTCCCGGTATGCGGGGACTCGAAAAGTATGCCGTGCGTGTAGGAGGCGGCCTCAACCATCGCATCGGCCTGTTTGACGGAGTGCTGATCAAAGATAATCACATCCGTGCTGCCGGAAGTATCACGGCCGCCGTGCGACAGGCGCGTGCCAATGTGCATCATCTTCTTAAGATTGAAGTGGAAGTGGAGAATTTCGCGCAGCTTGAGGAAGCACTTGCTTGCGGTGCTGATGTCATTATGCTGGATAATATGAGCCTGGCTGATATGAAGGAAGCTGTGCGCATCATTAGCGGCCGGGCGCTTACGGAAGCCTCCGGCAACATGGGCGAAAAAGATCTGCGCCAGGTGGCGGAAACCGGCGTGAATTTTATCTCCATTGGAGCCCTGACCCATTCCGCCCGCGCCATGGATATTAGTCTGCGCCTGGATTGATGTCCTGGATTGATGTTAATTGACAACCAGGGTGTAGACCTTGATTTTCTTCTTGCCAAAATTCAATGCTTCCTGATGGGTTTCGAAGCATAAATCAATGCGGTTGCCTTTGATGGCGGATCCGATATCAGCGGCTACCGCCACCCCGTAGCCTTCGATATAAAACTGGGTGCCCAGCGGAATCACCTTTGGATCAACTGCGACCACACCATACCCGGCTTTCTTGCCGGATTTGGTAACACCTTTGGCATTGGGACCACAGCAAATTGTACACGGACAATAGGCAGTTGCCGTCATAGTGGCAACCTGCGTATATCGGAAAGTACCGCGGGAGGTTGTCAGCGTATAAACCGGCGGCTTGGTGCCAACCATGACAATGCGCTTCTTGGGTTCCTCTACAATGTGCTCCGCGATTATTTCTTTTTTCTCAAGTTTTCCGTCTGCAAAAACCTGTCGGATGGTCTGCTCTTTAACGCCGGCTTTACCCGGCTCCACCACCTTCACTTTGCCACGCTCCATTTCCGGATCAGGACGTTCCTCCACCGGCGCTTTGATCGCCACCTGGGCGGTCACTTCCTTTACTTCAACCCGGACAACCTGAATCGGAGTATCGGCAGGCACCGGGAAATCGTCATCCGGCTGCACCCGATCCAAGGCATCAACAGTGATGCCTGCCTTTGCCAGAATCGTGCGTGCTGTGCCGGGAACCGTTTGGATCGTCCTGGTAGTGCCATCGGCAATAACTGTCATTTCCACTGCCCGCAGAACTTGCAAAACACTGCCATTCCGCAACTTGACAGTGGCATCCGGAATTGTTTCATCATCAGGGTTCAAGACCACCCCGGCGGCGTCCAGTGCCTTGCGGACACTGCCGCCCCAATAGCGCACCTCTGTTACAGCCCCATCAGCTACCACAAGCACATCTACAGTCTCAAGCAGATAAACAAGGCCGCAAATTACCAACAACAATAATGTTGCCGCCATAGCCGCCATTTTTTTGTTTTTTGCAATGAATGCTATCAGGTTTTTAAGAGGAGTTTCGACTTTGATTTGCCGGAGCAAGTTCTCCAGACGCATATCATATCGCCTCCCTAGTGGTTTTTTGCGGTGCCTGAGCCGATACGGCCGCCCAACTGGAGCGACCGCGGCAGCCGATGCTGGGGCCCGCGCCGCCCTGCGCCGCCCTGCGCCATCCCGCGTCAAACAGCTGCTACCGGCGGCGCCTCATATTTCCTGATTCTAAATGATACACCAATTTCATTGGCAATATTCCTGCAGGCCTCCAGATTGACGCCAGGATAATCAACGACCGTCAGAATAACTTTTGGAACATAATCTTTCGCCCGCCTGGCAAAATCAAGCATCGCCGGATAAGCCGCTTCGCCCCATTTGCTACGACACAGCTTATTATATTCTGCCGCATTATGTGCGTTCAGGCTTATCGAGACTGTATCCAAAAGACCGGCCAAATCCGGCCAGACATCGCGGCCATGAATCAGGTTCGCCAGCCCGTTTGTATCCAGGCGAATGGGGATCCCAAATGGCCTGAGCGCTTTTGCCACTGCCACAACAACGTCCAGGCGCATAATCGGTTCTCCATAGCCGCAAAACACAATTTCCTCATAGCCAGTCGGATCACCGACCGCTTGAAGTATTTGCTCCACGTCCGGTTCAACCTTCAGCCATAACTGTGTATCTCCGATTCCATCGCCGTTTTGTCGAATGCAAAATACACAATCATTAGGACAACGGTTGGTAATGTTCAGATATAGTTTCTTTCCGATGTTGTAAGCAATGGTCATTCCAGAACCTCCTGCAGATAAAAACGCGATCTGCTGCGTTATTATGATATTGAAAACAGACCTCGCGCGTTATTCGCCGTCAACGTGGCCATTTCCTCCAGATCCATTTTTTTCAATTCTGCCAGCATGGCGGCCACTTCTTTCACAAAAGCCGGTTCATTGCGCATCCCGCGATGCGGCACCGGAGCAAGATACGGGCAATCCGTTTCGATCAAGATTCTGTCGGAAGGAACCTTCACCGCCACTTCTCTAAGCTTGACGGCATTGGCAAACGTCAGCGGCCCGTCAAATCCCAAATGCAGGCCGAGATCAAGCACGGCACAGGCCGTCTCCCAGCTTCCGGAAAAGCAGTGCATCACGCCACGCAGCTTGCCGGTATACTGGTGCAGAATATTCAAGGTGTCCTGCGTCGCTTCGCGCATATGAATAATGACCGGCTTATTACAGGTCACCGCCAGTTCCAGCTGTTGATCAAAGACGGCACGCTGCACCTCACGCGGAGAATAATCATAATGATAATCCAGACCAATCTCGCCGACTGCCACGACTTGCGGCAGATCCAAATAGCCCTTAAGTTCAAGGTAATCGTCCGTAGTAGCACTTTTGGCATCATGCGGATGAATACCGACCGCAGCGTAGATAATCCCGGGGTAGCCCTCGGCAAGCCTTAGGCTCTCCCGGGAAGAATTCATATCAGCACCGACATTGATCATAATCTTAACACCGGCATCGAGTGCCCGCTGGATGACCTGCTCGCGATCATCGTCAAAGCGGGCGTCATCCAGATGGACATGGGAGTCGAGAAACATGTTGTTCCCTCCGTTACCTCACCTTACTGCCGCTGGGCAACTCTTTTTCCGGGGTCACAAACGCCAGCACGCCGTCATCTTCGGTGGACGCTGCCAGCAGCATTCCTTGCGACAGGTGCCCGCGCAGTTTGGCTGGCTTAAGGTTAGCCACTATAATCACTGATTTCCCGACCAGGTATTCCGGACTGTAGTGGCGGGCGATACCGGCTACGATCGAGCGCTGCTCGCCGCCAACCTCCACTTGCAAATGCAGTAGCTTATCAGCGCCTTCAATCTTTTCGGCTGATAGAATTTTGGCAACCCGCAGATCCAGCTTGGCAAAATCATCGATTGTAATTAGCGGTTTGGCCTCATTAGCCGTCTCAGCATCAGCGGCACTAGCGGTTTTGGCCGCACTAGCTGCACTACCAGCGCCACCAACACTCCCGGCGCTACCGGCGCCACCCGCGCCAACGGCCGCCACTTGTTCCTTCTTATCCTTGGACTCCGCCGCTGCTCCAGCTTCCACTTTCTCTACCTCGATTCTCGGGAAAATCGGATCGCCTCTCCGGATTCTGGTACCAGAAGGTATGCCGCCCCATTTGGCACCCTGCTCCCAGTCAACCTGGGCAACCGAACCGGATAGTCCAAGCTGCGACCAAATCTTATCCGGGGTGGAAGTCAGGAAAGGCTGCAGCAATACGGCTGTAATACGCAGCGCTTCCGCCATATGGTACAACACCGTTCCCAGCCTGGCCTTTTTGGTCTCATCCTTGGCCAGCGCCCAGGGAGCGGCTTCATCAATGTATTTATTAGTCTTGCCGACCAACTTCCAGATGGCTGCGACCGCCTCGTTAATCACCAGATGATCCATGTGATGATTTACTTCCGCAGCCGCCTCAGCAGCCGTTTTTTGCAGTTCCAAATCCAGCGCTTCACTGACACCTGGATCCGGAATCACGCCACCGTTGAATTTCTCAATCATGGCACCGGTGCGATGCAGCAGGTTGCCAAGATCATTGGCCAAGTCAACATTGATGCGTTTGATCAATGCGTCTTCTGAATATGAACCATCTGATCCAAACGGCACTTCCCGCAGCAGATAATAGCGAATGGCATCCACGCCATACTTCTCTGCAAGCGCTACCGGATCGATGACATTTCCTTTAGATTTTGACATTTTGTCGCCTTCCAGCAGCAGCCAGCCATGTCCATAGACCTGCTTTGGCAGCGGCAGCCCCAGCGCCATCAATGTGATCGGCCAGATAATCGTATGGAACCGCACGATTTCCTTACCGACCAAATGCACATCAGCCGGCCAGAACTTGTTGAACAGACTGTTCGGGTCCGCGACCGCCTCCGGGTAACCCAGTGCGGAAATGTAATTTGACAACGCATCCAGCCAAACATAGACTACATGACGCTCATCAAAGGTCACCGGAATACCCCAGCTGAAACTGGTGCGTGATACACATAGGTCCTCAAGCCCCGGCTTAAGGAAGTTGTTAATCATCTCATTCTTGCGCGATACCGGCTGGATAAACTCCGGATGCGTCTCAATATGCTCCAAAAGCCGGTCGGCATACTTGGATACTCTGAAAAAATAGCTTTCTTCGCGGACCTTTTCAACCGGGCGGCCACAGTCTTCATTCGGGCACTTTCCGTCTTTCACCTGGCGTTCCGTCCAGAAGGTCTCGCAAGGAGTGCAGTACCAGCCTTCATACTCACTCTTGTAAATGTCGCCCTGATCATAAAGGCGTTTGAAAATCGCCTGTACGGCATGAACATGACGTGCATCTGTGGTACGGATGAAATCGTCATAACTGATATCGAGTACTTTCCAGAGATGCTTAATACCGTCTACAATACGATCCACATACTGCTGAGGGGTTACCCCTGTCTGCTGGGCCCGGCGCTGGATTTTCTGACCGTGTTCATCAGTGCCGGTCAGGAAAAAGACTTCGTCGCCCTTCAAACGATGGTAACGTGCCAGTGCATCCGCAGATACGGTTGAATAAGAGTGGCCGATATGCAAATTATCACTGGGATAATAGATCGGCGTGGTAATATAGAACTTCCCCAAAGTGGCTTCCTCCTTTTATATGATCCAATAGGATTAGCATTGACAAATAAAAAACCTCTCACCCCCAACATCACTGTCAGGGGACGAGAGGAAATTCCCGTGGTACCACCCCAATTTGCACCATTCTCACGATAGGTGCCTTACCAGGTACGGACCGCAGCCAGCCAGCCTTACACGGCAAGTTTTATGCCCGGTCTTATACCCTGACGCTATAACGGGCGTCCGCTCCCGCACCGGGATCCCCGTCCGAAACTACTAACCTTCATTCCGGCAGCTCCCAGGCCATGTTCCTGCGCTATGTCTCGCCCGGTTGCACCAAACCCGGGCTCTCTGAGGAGACACCACGAAGTACTCTTCCTGTTCCTCGCATTTGATTAATTCACTTACACCTTACTATACCCCAAGAGACAAAAATTTGTCAAGAACGCTGAAATTTTTGCCTATAAGCCTGACTAAGCGGGAATTTCTTGGTAATGGTACTTATTTCGCAAAATATGAAAAAAATTACAATTACTAGTTGACTTGAAATGGAAATTTAGGTACAATTATCAATGTAGAACAATGTCGAATATTAGCAGAAGGGAGTTTTATGTTATGAAATCAACAGGTATTGTACGTAAGGTGGACGAGCTCGGCAGAGTTGTCATTCCCATAGAACTGCGCCGCACCCTACAAATTGATGAAAAAGATGCTCTCGAGATTTATGTCGACGGCGAGCGCATCATTCTTAAGAAATACGAACCTGCCTGCATTTTCTGCGGTAATGCAGATGGTGTCCGCGTTTTTAAGGAAAAGAATATCTGCAGCGAATGCTTCGAGCAGATGAAACACGTCGGCTAAAACATCGCCGACAAATTACTATTATCACATCGTTTAGTCACGCAAAACGCATAGCTACCAACCGGCAGCCATGACTACAAAATTCGACATTTAAGTTCTCCATTTTCCGCTGGGGCAACCTATTTTAGGTTGTCCTTTTTTACTTGAGCGCATTGTTATCATCCCGCTCACGCATTAACGCACGGTACAAATCGCTTTTACTGACGCCGTCTTTTTTGGCAAGCTGTTTCAGAGCATCCTTTTCGGAAAACCCCTGTTCCATCAGAATTGCCACCCGTTGTCCTACCGAGAGCGGCGGTGATGCAGTTTCTAACGCAAATGCTGCCGAACCGGAAGATACCTCCTGGCCCTCGCCCCGCTCCCCGCTGCGTCTCCGATACTCCGACAAGCCTTCCAACACCAACGTGTATTCGCCGCGTTCGCCCTGTTCTTTAAGGTGCTCGAGCGCTTCTGTAACCGTCCCACGCCAGAAATCTTCATGAATTTTGGTAATTTCCCGGGCCATCACCAGACGGCGGTTGCCGAAGATGTCCAGCAAGTCCTCCACCGTTTCAGTAACCCGGTGCGGAGCTTCATAAAAGACCATCGTCCGTTCTTCCGCTTTAAGCCGTTCCATTATCTCCCGCCGCTGGCCACGCCGCCGGGGCAGAAAGCCCTCAAAGCAAAAACGGGCGGTATCCATTCCGGAAGCAGCCAAAGCAGCAATTGCCGCCACCGGCCCCGGCACTGGCACCACCGCAATACCAGCGGCGATCGCCGCCGCAACTAAATCTGTCCCTGGATCCGAAATCCCGGGCATACCAGCATCCGAAACCAGGGCGACCTTTTGTCCATTATTCAAATAATCAATAATTTGGGCGGCTTGTTCGGTGGAACTATAGCGGTGGTAGCTGATCAGGGGTTTGTGAATATCGAAGTGCGTCAGCAGCTTCCGGGTATGGCGGGTATCCTCAGCCGCAATCAGGTCAACCTCCTTCAGTGTCGCCAGTAGTCGCAGCGAAACATCCTGCAGGTTACCTATTGGAGTTGCACATAGAAAAAGACAGCCCGTCCGGGTATCTTCCATGTCTTCGTCTTCCCGCCTTCCTCACGCTCTACTCTCTGCCGTAAATAGCTTTCATTTCATCTGTATAATCGCCTTCCGGCGTCCACACGATCAGCGGTTTTTCCACGACCAGCCCGGCACGTCCCTGGAAAATGCCCTCTACCAGAACCATCTCAGCCTCTTTGTCAGCATGGGAATAGACCATGCGTAGCCTTCTGGGAGACATATGAAACCGCATCATCCCGGCCAGCAATTCCGGAAGCCTTTGCGGGCGGTAAATAAAAGCAGCCCGGCCCTTTGGTTTCAGCAAACGGGCCGCTGCCTGAAGTACATCTTCCAGCGTACATTCCAGTTCATATTTGGCAATGGCCATGGACTGTTTGGGGTTAAGCAGGCCTTGGGCAGGCTTCATATAAGGCGGATTACTGACCACTACGTTGAAAGAATTCCATAGCTCCTGCGGAATTTTCCTGAGGTCCATATTGAAGATCGCGATGCGCTCCTCCAGCCCGTTCAGAGCAACGCTGCGCCGGGCCATATCTGCGACAAACTCCTGAATCTCGAACCCGGCCGTATAGGCGACCCCTCTTTTTCCAGCCAAAATAAGCGGGATTACACCCCCGCCAGTGCCCAAATCCGCCACACGATCCCCGGTCTTCAACGTAACATAATTAGCCAGCAAAATCGCATCCATGGAGAATCGTAAGACATCCTGGTGCTGAATAATCTTCAGCTGCCCGTCAAGCAGCGCATCAATCCGTTCTTCCGGAGCCAGTGTTACCACAGAAATCAATCCTCTGGCAATTCAGGATCGATAAAATCCTGATCCTCATCGATATATTCCTCAGCTTCCGGGAGGTTTTCCAACTGTTTCCCGCACCCTTTGCAGCACCCGCTGCCCTGTTTGTAACAGTCGCTTTCATACTTCAGACAGCACATCAGCCGGCCGCAAATGCCGGAAATTTTGGCCGGATTCAAAGAAAGGTTTTGCTCCTTGGCCATCTTGATGGAGACAGGTTCGAAGTCGCCCAAGAAAGTGGCGCAGCATAGCGACCGCCCGCACGGTCCCAGACCGCCCAGCATCTTAGCTTCATCGCGTACTCCAATCTGACGCAGTTCAATTCTGGTGCGGAACACGCTGGCCAAATCCTTGACCAGCTCGCGGAAATCCACACGGCCATCCGCTGTAAAATAGAAGATGATCTTGCTACGGTCGAACGTATACTCTACATCGACCAATTTCATTTCCAGATTGTGATTCGCGATTTTCTCCAGGCCAATTTCGAAAGCCCTCTTCTCGCGCTGGCAATTTTCTTCGGCGGTCTGAAGATCCTCAGGTGTTGCCCGCCGCAATACTTTTTTCAGCGGCTGAGTCACTTCCGAATCATCAACCTCTTTCGGACCGACGGTCACATTTCCGAACTCAATACCTCTGGCGGTTTCTACGATCACCGGATCGCCGGTCGCCAGTGGGATATCTACCGGATCAAAATAATAGATTTTGCCAGCCTTTTTAAACCGGACTCCTACGACTTTATACAAATATTACACATCCCTCTTATGATAACTCCCTTTTACGATGACGCTCTGCTGCCCTGCAGAAAACCGCGAAGCCGCAAAATCTCGATAAACAGCACGTCCAATACTAAACGCGGATTAACATTTCTAATCAACTGCCTGGAAAGGGCGATCTCCTCCAGCAGCGGCGCCACGATGCGGATTCGTCCTGCGGAAAAGCCGCTGTCGGACCCTCCCGTTCCCAGATCCGTACCGAACCATTCTGATAGATTAACTAGTAGTCTTTCCACCTCATCCTTGTTCTTTTCCAATTTGGAGGATAATCTGAATAGGTCTGCCAAATCGCCATGCATCACCAGTTCGCGCAAAGCCAGATCCGCCTGACGACGTGCCAACTCCTCTGGTGCCGCCGCCTTGCGAGCCCGTTCGGGTAGTCCCTGACTGCGCTTGGCAATATCCCGTGCTTCCTGCGGTTGAAGGTTTGGAAAGGCGGCGCTTAGTGACGCTTCCAGCTCTTCAGTATTCAGTCGGTTAAGCTTAAGTATCTGACAGCGGGAAATGATGGTCGGAAAAAGGCGGGCAGCCTGTCCGGTGCATAGGATAAAGTGCGTTCCAGCAGGCGGTTCCTCCAGTATTTTTAAAAAACTATTAGCAGCCTGATCTGTCATTGTTTCCGCCCTGAAAAGCACAAACACCTTTTTTTCAGTCCGAAAACCGTGTCTGGCCGCTTCATCACGCAGTGCTCGCAACTGTTCAATTTTCAGGTTTTGTCCGTCAGGATAAACGGCGTGAAAATCCGGGTGTGCGTCGTCGCGGAGATACCTGCAGCTTTCGCATTGACCGCACGCCCCCCCGGCGGCTGTTGGTGCATCACAAAGAATCGCCGAAGCGATAGCATGCGCCAGCGTCTCTTTTTGGGTTCCTTCTGCTCCCATAATCAGGTAAGCATGCGCCATTTTGCCGGTTTCCAATGCCTTGCCAAGACCAGCAAGCAAAGCCTGATTACCCCATATATCTTTAAATGTGGCAAACATCAGCTCACTCCCATAGTCTGACGCATTGAAAGGCTAAACCGGTCAGATTATTATTATTCCTATCATACTTTGACAAAACTTTCAACGTCAAGCACGAAAATAGTGGCGCCGCCAACAGTCACTTCGATGGGAGCAGGCAAATAACTGCTTGAGCGGCTCATGGTCGCCAGCGGAGTAACCAGCTGCTCGCGGGCGCGACAGGTTTCTTTAATAATCTCGGTTACTTCTGCGACTTGGTCTTGCTCCACGCCCACCAACAGAGTAGTGTTGCCCTGACGTAAAAATCCTCCGGTGCTGGCGAGTTTGGTCACGCTGTAACGCTTTTCATTTAACTTTGTTAACAACCGGTGTACATCCTGATCCTGCACGACAGCAATCACCAAACGCATACTAATTCCTCCTTTGAGCGCATCCTTCGTTTATGAAGCGCACAATGATATCAAGCAGAGTCCTTCGCAACTCCTCTATTGATAATCCATGGCATTTGACAATCTCGTAGCGGCGGTCTGTGTTGAGAGTCACCAGCTTTAAATAACCATCGCGAACCCGATGGTAAAACGCTGCTCCGCGCTGTTCGATGCGATCGCCGCTTTCGCCTTTTTCCTCTGCAGCACTGTCACTGTTACAGGCATGTACAGCCCGGCTAAGCGACTCCTCCAGACCTTGCGGGCCGGGATCCAACAAAATCGTCAGATGCGGCCTCAGCCCGCCTGTCGCGATCTCGTTAACACTGCGGATGGCCTCCAAGTCCCAACCCAGACCATAGCCCTGATAGGCCAGACTGGAATCAACATATCTTTCCGCCAAAACAATACGCCCCTGTGCCAGAGCAGGCTGGACAATTTCAGAAATGTGCTGGGCCCGATCGGCAGCATAAAGCAATATTTCCGCGCAATGACTCAAATTCGGTCCTTTACTGTTCAGAATCAGTTCCCGAATCCTTTTGCCCAGCGGCGTGCCGCCAGGTTCATGCGTAGTAATGACATCATGGCCCTTGCGCTTCAGATCATCAACGAGCAATTTGGCCAATGTACTCTTTCCGGTACCATCCGGTCCTTCGAGCACAATAAACAGGCCGTCTGTTGATTTACCGTTCGTCGTAATGCTTTTCATCGTATTGCTTTTCATCGTATTGCTGCTCATCGCTTTACTGTTCATCGTTTCACTATTCATCGGCCTTCACCGCACTTTCGGACACAACCCAGATCTTTCCCTGGCTGGCCGGCCCGGGAAAAATGCCGGTTTGACTGGACATTTTCTGTATGTATTCTATGATCTCGGCAGTAATCTCTTCGCCAGGAACCGCCAGTGGAATTCCAGGCGGATAAAATGCCACCGTTGCTGCCGCAATCCTGCCGACTGCTGCGGCAAGCGCCACTTCTTCAAACGGTGCAATCAAGGCCTCCCGCAAAGTTATTGCCATGCGAGGCGGTGGCGGGAGTAACAGCGGTTGGTGTTTGCGACTAGAGCTGCGGCTACGGCTGTGATTGCGGTTGCAGTTGCGGCTGCAGCTGCGGTCGCGGCTACATCTGTTGCTGCGGTTGCCGCAATGACTGGCTTGTTCCGCAGTCACGTCACGGTTCCGGACCTCTTCCGCCAGTTCAGCGATAGCGCCGATAATAGTCTGTACCTGAGCATCGGTAATAGAATAAGGGATAATCAGGCAAACATGACAGTCATCGGCGTATTCGGCCGTAATATTACGACGCCGCAGGGCGGCCTCTATCTGCGTCCCGGAAAGACCTTGTACCCCGAAGACAATCCTGGTCGGATCCTGGGCTTTAGCCCCGTAACCTTGCATTTCCGCCAAATCTGCCAGCCGCACGCCAGCCATTGTGCCAATTGTGTCTCGCAGGCGCCTGGCACACCGGATCGCATGATCCCAAAGCTTTTGTCCTTCTAATGACATTATACGTCGTGATTCATCAATCGAAGCCATTAAAAGATAAGATGGACTGGTTGAAGAATGAATTAATAAACTGCGCCGGATTACCTCCGGAGTAAATGCACCATTGCCAATATGGAGCAAGGCCGAACCGGTAAGCGCTCCAAGCGTCTTGTGAGCACTTTGCACCCAGGCATCTGCGCCGCACCGACCTGCCGAAGGCGGGAAAGCACTATGGAACGGAAAGTGGGCTCCGTGAGCTTCATCGACAAAAACCGGCACACCCGCCTGGTGCGCAATCTCGATCAGTGCTGCCAAATCAGGACAAAATCCCTGATAGGATGGACTTAACAATAAGACTAAGCGGGGGCGGACCGCTGCATCGAGCGTTGCCTTTAAAGCCGCTGGCGTAACAGTCCCGGGAATACCATCCGGAGAACACGGTACTGCAATAAAGCGAGGTGTGGCACCGCATAATGCCAGTCCATGAATGACCGACTGATGCGCATTGCGCGGCAGCAGTACTTCGTCTCCGGGGCCGGCGCAAGCTGTAAGCACCGTGTGAATCCCCAGTGACGAGCCGCCGGTCAGGAAAAATGTGGCCTTGGCGCCAAATGCTTCTGCTGCCAGTTCCTGCGCAGCCCCGACCCAGTATTCGGTTGAGTGTCCGTCCGCCAAATCGGTCAGTTCGGTAACGTCCCAGGCCCCGGCAGTGGAAAAGTCGCGCTGCCAATCCTCATTCCAGCCTTGTCCGCCAGCGTGTCCGGGCGTATGCAGACGAATCGTACGTGCCGCTGCATATCTGGCAAGCGCCTCGGCCAGCGGGGCATGGTCCTGAGTGCGCGCCCCTTGCACTTCGTCACATTTTCTCATTTTTATGCCGACCCTAATCTGCAATTTTATTCCTTATATCGCAATTTTTAAGGTGTACAATAACTGATTCATCTTTTTTATATTCTCCGTTTCTGGCTGTGACTCCTTTAAACAGGGATTTATGCACTACCCGCCACCCGCTGCACTGCCGTGCACTTCCATTGCACTAATGCCGCACTACCCGCCGCGCATCTGTACATCACCGCCACCGCAGCCTAAAAACAAGAGCTGCCCCCACAGGACAGCTCTCTCTTATTAAAATCCACCCATTATATTTTATTGTTCTTCTTCATCGCAATGGCAATCATTTAGAATTCCCAAATCGCGCCACATCTGTCCGATTTTTTCAACAATCACAACATACTCAAAGCTGGTAGGATCAGCAACTTCGATTCGGTACAGACATTGCTCGCAAATGCGGTGGCCGGAAAAGGTTACTCCCGAATATGACAATGATTCGCAAATAATGCAGGTTTCGGCTGCCTCCGCCACAGTCTTCACTCCGTTACGGCAATATTGCGTATTTTAAAGCCAGTAACCAGGCAACGCCTGGCAGGCCCATGAACCCGGCAACTAACGCAGTAAACGGATTTAGTGGAATCCCCAGACTCCATGTTTTACCGATAACGTTCAGTCCATAAAGCACCAGTACACCGGCAGTGAAATTAAGGAGCAACCGCACCACCGTGTTCAGTGGTTTGAAAAAAGTCCTGCCAATTAAAAACAAAAAAATAATCGCAAGGACATATCCGATAATAATGCGTCCGTCCATTTGATCACCCCACAGCTTATCCATGGTACATTGTTATGCGGACGGGCCGCAATTATTACTTTTGTGTGCTTTTGTGCGCCTTAGTGTACCTTAGTGCACCTTAGTGTGCTTTGCGCACTTCGCTGATCAGCATGTCATTGAGCACGCGAATATAGGTGCCTTTCATGCCCAATGAACGGGATTCTAGCACTCCGGCGCTTTCAAGCTTACGCAAAGCATTGACTATCACCGAACGGGTAATGCCGACCTCATCAGCAATTTTGCTGGCTACCAGCAGTCCTTCATCGCCGCCAAGTTCATCAAATATATGTTGCAGTGCTTCGATTTCGGAGTACGAAAGCGTGCTGGTGGCGATTTGCACCGCTGCGCGCTTGCGGGCTTCTTCCTCAACGCGCCCGGATTTCTCAACAAAAAGCATCATTCCGGTGACCATCGCAGCATATTCGCCCAGAACAATATCGTCCTCTTCGAACGCTTTGCCGGATCTGGCCAGAATGAAAGTGCCCAAACGCTGTCCGCCGCCGCCAATTGGCATAATGAGATGATACATATCATACTCGCAATCTTCGTTTGATAACAGACACTGCTTGGAACGAGTCTGGTCCAAAGCCCGTGTCTCCCAAATGCTCATCAGCCATTCATTCATCTCTGGCGGAACACTGTTGGTTTCAATGACATCCTTCAGCTTATCACATGAAAAGCCTGCTGAAAGTGAGTATCCCAGCATTTGTCCTTTACGATCAAATAAGTAAGCATTGCATTTCAAAGAATCGCTCAAAACATCAGTAAGCTGTACAAATTCAATTTTTTCCCGTGCTGAATTTTGCAAAAGTCTGTTGAGTTTTCTAGTCTGTTCTAATAACCGTTTCAAAGTTGACACCCCTCGCAATTGTAATAATTAGTTACGTTCCTTCGTTTCGTCCATGCTAGTATTTGTCATACATGCCTGAAAAATTCAAACATTGGGGCCTCCTTTCCCCTCCTTTTCAGCGTCTTTCCTAGACGTTTGAGCGATATCTATATTAATCATATCTCATGCCGGCCTTCCAAGGCACGGATGAGTGTGACTTCATCAGCATATTCCAGATCACCGCCTACCGGTATCCCTCTGGCAAGCCTGGTAATCTTGAGATTTAGCGGGCGAAGCAGTTTTGTAAGATATAGTGCGGTTGTCTCGCCCTCTATATTAGGATCGGTTGCCAAAATTATCTCTTTAATATCATCGTTAATGCGGGCAAGAAGTTCCCGAATGCGCAGATCTTCCGGCCCGATCCCATCCAATGGCGAAATGGCGCCATGCAGAACGTGATAACGCCCCTTATATTCGCGCGTTTTTTCCAGCGCAATTACGTCACTGGGCTCTTCAACCACGCAGATAATTGACGTATTGCGTGAAGAATCTGTACAAATGGAACAAGGGTCCACATCCGTTAGATGTCCGCAAATCGTGCAAAATGACATCTTTTCTTTAGCTTCGATCAGAGAATCCGCCAGACGCTGAACATCTTGCTTATCCTGACCCAGCAAATAAAACGCCAGGCGTTGCGCGGTCTTTGGCCCTATTCCCGGCAACCGGGATAACTCGGTGATTAGCCGGGCCATCGGAGGGGCATAAAACAAGCTCTTCTCCTCCAGTTCAGAACGTTAATAATCCATCCCGGCACGTTTTAAAACAGGCCGCCCGGCATACCAGGAATATTCAGGCCGCCGGTCACCTTGCTCATTTCTTTCTGAGCCAGTTCGCGCGAAGCCTTCAACCCTTCGTTAACAGCAGCGACGATCAGATCCTGCAACATTTCCACATCCTCAGGATCCACCGCACTTGGATCAATAGTAATCGACTGCAAATCCTGGGCTCCGGTGAAGACGACCTTGACAGCGCCACCGCCTGCGGTGCTTTCCACTGTCTTATTAGCCAGGTCTTCCTGAACCTGTTGCAGTTTCTTTAGTGCTTTTTGAACATTACCCATCATTTTTTATTTCCTCCCTTTTCGGCTTTACCGGTTCCGTTTGGTTTTACTTCTCCGCCAAAAACGTCAAGTGCTGCCTTTACTGCCGGTTCTCCCTGCCAAGAAGGGTTTCCGGAGGGGGGTTCCACCTTGCCTGTTTCTGACAATGATACACAACTGATCTGCAGCGGCAATCCAGTGACTTTCTGAATCACACGTTCCACAGTTTTATTTTCGGATTGGACCTTGTCGCGGTGAAGAGCGTATTTTTCTTCAAAGCCAAGTTTCAGAACTTTGCCTTCCACGCCGATCACTGTGGCCTCCAGGGCAAATGCGTGCAGTGATATGCGTTCTTTTTTTAGCATCTCCATAATTACTGGCCATTGATCACGTATTTCATTCAGACCGATCAACGGCACAGCATCCGCCGCCTCCGTGGATTGCTCTGTGGCCGAAGCCACAGGTACCGCGGACTTAGTAGACTTAGTGGCAGCTGCTTTGGACTTCGCCGAAGCTGAGGAAGCCACGGAAGCTATCGTAGCCGCTAGCGACTCGGATGTTGCGGGCGTGCCTGTCGCGGGTGCGGGCGTAGGCGTAGGCGTGAGCGATGACACAGAGGCCGCCGATACAGGTGCCGCTTCCGGATGTCCGGCTTTTACTTTGGCCGCGGTTGCTGCTCCCGGCAAGGGCGCTTTGCTGTCGCCGCCGCTGGTACTGCCACCACCGCTGCCGCTGCCACCACCGCCGCCGGCCCGGCTCATGGCCTGTCCGCTAACCCGGCTGCTATCACCGGCATCCTTTACGGGCACACCGCGTACGTCAGCTTTGCCACTACTGTCAGCCAGACTATCACTCGGCCTGATAAACAGCCGCGCCTCAGCCAGCTGCAATGCCAGCCGGGCATCCCCCAAATCCCTGGCCTCTCGCTCAACATGTACGAAAGCGTCCAGAGCATCGACTAAAACATCCTGGGGCAGCTTTTGGGCAAGCATTCTCATATCGGCGCGTTCCAATTCCGGATATGTTTCGGAAGGATCACTTTTCAAGGTTTGGAAAAGCAATAGATCCCTGAAAAAAGAAACTGCACCACGAGCGAATTGCTGTAAATCCTTGCCCATGGAGCTTAGTTGTTCAATTTGCAGAAATGCGGCCTTCAAATCACGGGATATCAAAAACTTCCCCAGTTCGATATATGTACGCCGATCAATGAGACCAAGCACTTCCTGTACGTCGGATGCCTTAAGGGTACCTGAGCTGAAAACCAGACATTGATCCAACAGGCTTTGTGCATCACGCATTCCGCCATCGGCATGTTCCGCAATAATCGCCAGCGCTGCTGGCTCTGCAGTACGGTTTTCAGAGGCGATCATCTTTTCAAGGGAATCAATAATTTCGGTTAAGCTGAAGCGGCGAAAGTCGAAGCGCTGGCAGCGAGAGATAATGGTAGCTGGAAGCTTGTGGGCTTCGGTTGTGGCGAATATAAATACTACGTGCCGGGGCGGTTCTTCCAACGTCTTCAAAAGAGCGTTGAACGCCTCATTCGTCAGCATATGGACTTCATCGATGATATATATTTTATAGCGACTTTCACTAGGCGCAAAGTTTACCTTTTCTAGCAAATTGCGAATTTCATCAATGCCCCGGTTGGAGGCACCGTCAATTTCGAACACGTCGAGAGAATTGCCTTCCGTAATCTGTCGACAGGAAGAGCATACTCCGCAAGGTTTAGCTCCTTTTGGAGAATGACAGTTCAGAGCCTTGGCCAAAATGCGCGCGGTAGTAGTCTTACCTGTTCCGCGCGGTCCGCAAAACAAGTAAGCATGTGTAGTACGACCCTGTTCAAGGGCGTGCGTAAGTGTTCTGACGATATGTTCCTGCCCTACAAACTCGTCGAAATCCTGAGGTCGCCATTGCCTGTAAAGAGATACATACATCTAATCACACTCCGTCTATCTAATGAAACTTCAATAAAAAAAATTAATTTCCTTCTGCGGGATTCCGATCCTGTCAAGAAAAATTTTAAAGAATACAAAAATTAACAAAAAACTGTCTCGAATGAGACAGTTTAAAAAAATGACCGCGCACCGTTTTTTGACGGCTTCTCCCAGGCGGTATCCGGATCGTTAGCTCAGATCAGGTAACCCTACGGCACATAAGAGCATTTGCTTACCGCTGCTTCCTTCCGGACCTGACGGGGTTCACAAAGTCTTATTGCGCAGGACCCAATCGTCAACGCCACGTGTCCGTTCCAGGCCCCACGAAAAGACGCCGCGAAACGGAATTCAATCCCGCTATAGCGGGTTGCGGGTTACAGGGCACCGCTACCTCCCCATCTAGCGCGGTCAAAAATAACAGACAACTGATAAATAAATGGCGGAGAGAGCGAGATTCGAACTCGCGAGGGCTTGCACCCTACACGCTCTCCAGGCGTGCGCCTTCGACCACTCGGCCATCTCTCCGCAAAGTCTACCATAGTCACGAACCCATATTCAGTTTGTATAATTCTATGCTTTTGTACTCAACAATTATCAATGACCCGTGAAACCGCCCCATGGCGTTAAATGGCGGAGAGAGCGAGATTCGAACTCGCGAGGGACGTGAATCCCTACCCGCTTTCGAGGCGGGCGCCTTCAACCGCTCAGCCATCTCTCCATGGACTGTCTAGTCTCGCAAACAGGGTCATATTATTGTTTTTTCAATGTTACCCGCGGCGCATCCGAAAAAAGCGGCGCATCAGCGCACCACATTCCTCTTCAAGCACGCCGGCGGTAACTTCCAAACGGTGATTCAGGCGCTGATCCCGCACCAGATCCATTAGCGAAATAACAGCTCCGGCTTTCGGATCAGCCGCTCCAAAGACCAGTCTTGCGAGCCTGGCGTTTACTAGCGCTCCGGCACACATCGGACAAGGTTCAATGGTCACATAAAGCGTCATGCCGCTCAAGCGCCAATGTCCCAGTCTGGCGGCGGCGTTCCTGATAGCAACAATTTCAGCATGGGCGGTCGGATCATGGCCGATTTCCCTCAAATTGTACCCGGTGGCGAAAATCTCTCCATCCCGCACAATAACGGCTCCAACGGGAACCTCGCCTGCCTGATATGCTTTTTCGGCTTCCGCCAATGCGGCGCGCATAAACAAATCATCTGTCATGTGACACCAACCGCACAATATAATCTATCACAAATAACACTGGTTTGTAAAGAGTCAGCGCCTGTTAAATACGAACCGTTCTGGACAAGACTGGCACGGCAGGGTTTTAGCGGTCATGGCCGTGCGCGCCTTGCGCGCCTTAAGTTTATTGCGTCCAGTTTATTACGTCTAGTTTTGTTGCGCCCCCAGTTTTATTGCTCCTCAAGCATCTGGCGCACTTCTTTAAGATGCCTGATAATCGGTAGCTGCTGCGGACAAATCGACTCGCACCGGCCACATTCAATGCACCGCGACGCATCCATTTCGCCCTTTTTTAGCATTCCATAATAATTGCGGCTTTCCTCAACAACATCAAAAACATGGGCATCATTATAAATGGTAAACAAATCCGGAATCTCTACCTTCTGCGGACAAGGCATACAGTACTGGCATCCGGTGCAGTTGACCTTGATCCGCTGCTGATAAACAGCCCGCGCTTCATCGAATAATGCCAGCTCCTGATCAGTAAGCGAATTGGGCAGGGCGTCCTCAACAATGCGAATATTATCCTGAACCTGCTCCATGGTTGACATACCGCTTAACAACAGCGATACTTCGGGATGATTAAGCACCCAGCGCAAAGCCCAGTCGACCGGAGAACGTTTGACTGCGGCCCGGTTCCAGATCTGTGCGACCTCTTGCGGTATTCTGTTGGCGAGTTTGCCGCCGCGCAGCGGCTCCATGATTACAACGCCCAATCCTTTATTGGCAGCATATTGCAATCCTTCATGGCCCGCCTGATAATGCACATCGAGGAAGTTGTACTGGATCTGGCAAAAGTCCCAAGGATATGCGTCCACGATTTCCTTAAAAATCTCCAGACGATCATGGAATGAAAAACCGATATGTTTGATGCGCCCGTCATTCAGGGCACGGTTGATGAAGTCGAAAATATTCAGTTCTTTGGCTTTCGCCCAGTAGCTTTTATTCATAGAATGGAGCAAGTAAAAATCGATGTAGTCGGTGTCCAGTTTCTGCAGCTGTTCATCCAAAAACTTGTCAAAATCCTCATGCTTCTCAGCTTTCCAAACCGGATTCTTGGTAGCCAGCCGGATTCTCGCACGATACCCGTCTTTCAAGGCTTTACCAGTGACTACTTCGCTATTGCCGCGATGATAATTATAGGCAGTGTCAATATAATTGACTCCGTGATCAATGGCATAACGCAGCATCGCAATGGCTTTATCCTCATCTATCCTGGCGGAATCGCCGTCGATTACCGGAAAGCGCATGCACCCAAATCCCAGGGCTGAAGGACTGTAATCGGTATTTCCAAATTTCCTGAATTGCATTACTAGTTACCTCCCAATTAGCTTTATTTCTGTATCTGTTTATTTGCTGATTTAACACAACGCCGGTGCATGATTGGTGTAATGTTTACACCTGTAGTTGAAATGACTAAACTAATAGTTTAGTATTGCGCATCATTATGCTATAATTGAAACTAGAGGAAAGTATTTCGACTTCACTCCGATAAAACATTTCCGATAAAATTTATAAGACCCAAATATCGCATTTCGGTTAAGCTTTCTAGACCGGATCCCAATATCCTTTTGCGACGGAGGTGGAAAAATGGACAAATTTCGTGTGTTAAAAGTTAAGGAAAGCGTGTTTGCCAACAACGAGCAGCGCGCTGAAGAGCTGCGGAGCGAGTTGAAGAACAAGAAAACATATTTGCTAAATGTCATGGGCTCACCCGGCTCTGGCAAGACGGTTACTTTGACGAAACTGATCAACATGTTAAAGGCTGATCTGCGTATTGGCGTAATGGAAGCCGACATTGACTCGGATGTTGACGCCCATACCATCGCCGATCAGACTGGTGCCAAGGTGATCCAGCTTCATACCGGCGGCATGTGCCACCTGGATTCCGACATGACCCGGCAGGGTTTGGAAGGCCTGGGCATCGAGAATCTTGACCTGATCTTCCTGGAGAATGTGGGCAATCTGGTGTGTCCGGCAGAGTTTGATACCGGTGCAATTAAGAGCCTGGCAATCCTGTCCGTGCCCGAAGGCGACGACAAACCTCTCAAATACCCCTTAATGTTCACCGTAATCAACGCCTTGATCATTAATAAAATCGACGTGATGCCGTACTTTGATTTTGATCAGCAGGCTTGCACAGAAAGGGTTCACAAACTGAACCCCGGTATTCCCGTATTCCCTGTTTCTGCGAAAACCGGTGAGGGAATGGAGGCTCTGGCGAACTGGCTTCTTGGAGAAGTCAAAGCCTGGCAGGCTGAATGACCCGCGGCAGGCTGGCATGACTAATCCATAAATGGTGCAACGGATCTATAAAAGCAAATGACGACAATAAGAGGTGATCAGCAAATGTCAGGTCTGACCAAAATGCGTTTCCCCGAGGGTTATCAGTGCCAGTACCGCAAGAACATTATGAACCTGGCCAACATGATCGGACGCAAAAAGCCCGGTGTTGAGCCCGGCGGCAAAGGCAGCCTGAAGTGGGATGATCCGGAATACGTTATTCTGGAAGCCGGCGTAACTGACGAAATGTGCGAAGTCGGTTTGGCGCTGGGATCCTACACCAAGAAAACCGCCGCCGATGTTGCGGCCATAATTGGCAAGCCTGAAGACTATTGTCACGAGCAGTTGATGAAGCTGGCAGAATATGGCGCGTGCTTTGTCAACAACATCAATGGTGTTGACACTTTCTGGACGGAAACCTGGATTCCCGGCACCATGGAAATGATCGTCAATAACATGGACAACGTCAGGAAATATCCTGTTGTCGCATATGCCATGGAAGCCTACGGCCGGGTGCGCGGTCCCATGAGTTCCGGAAGTTTTCCCATTGGTGTCGGCCTAATGCGTGTTATCCCTATTGAATCTGCGATTGACGGTGAAAGCCGCAAGGCGAGCTACGAGGAAATTTCAAAGTATTTGGAAGAAAATTCGATCTTTTCGGTTTCCAACTGCTCCTGCCGCACCGACCGCGAAGTCATGGGCGAAGGCTGCGGACATCTGAAGGAAGATATGTGTATCCAGATGGGTCATGCCGCTGAATATTACATCCGCACCGGACGCGGCCGCCAAATTACCCGCGAAGAGGCCTATGAGATCCTCAAAAAAGCCGAAGAAAACGGGCTGATGCATGAAATTCCCAACACCGACGGTTCCGGTCATACGCACGCTATCTGCAACTGCTGCGGTTGCGGCTGCCTCTCGATGCGTACGGCGAACATGTTTAAAAATGTTGATATGATCCGCTCCAACTATGTTTCTGAAGTGGACCCGAGCAAGTGCGTGGCCTGCGGACAATGCGTTGAGAATTGCCCGGTGAATGCTTTGAGGCTTGGCCAGTCGCTTTGCTCCAAAACCCCGGTCGTTACCGATATCACCACAACTGTAACACCCCGTGATGAAGAGTGGACTGAAGATAAATGGAATCCGGATTACCGCACAAACCGTGAAAACGTTGTCGAGACCGGAACCTCCCCCTGTAAGACCAACTGCCCGGCACACATTGGTGTTCAGGGTTATATCAGGCTGGCTGCCATGGGGCGCTACCGTGATGCTCTAGAGCTTATCAAAAAGGAAAACCCGTTCCCGGCAGTCTGCGGCCGTATCTGTAACCGCCGCTGTGAAACGGCCTGTACCCGCGGTGAAATTGACGAACCTATCGCTATCGACGAAATTAAGAAGTTCATCGCGCAGCAAGAGCTGAACGATGCGCATCGCTTTGTACCTACCAAGCGCCATGATTATTCCGACAAAAAAATCGCCGTCATCGGCGCTGGTCCGGCAGGGCTTTCCTGCGCGTACTACCTGGCGTTGGATGGCTATACCGTCACAGTCTTTGAGAAGGAACAGAAGCTGGGTGGTATGCTGACACTGGGTATCCCAAGCTTCCGTCTGGAAAAAGACGTTGTAGATGCTGAGATTAGCATCCTCCGTGAAATGGGCGTGGAATTCCGAACCGGCGTTGAAGTCGGCCGCGATGTTACATTGGATCAGCTGCGTTCTGAAGGCTATCACGCTTTTTACGTCGCCATTGGCGCACAGGGCGGACGTCTGGCCGGTATCCCGGGCGAAGATGCCGATGGCGTTGTCGCCGGTGTCGACTTCCTGCGCGACATCAACTCCGGCAAAGTTACGAAACTCAAGTATCCTGGCAAGACTGTCGTTGTTGGCGGCGGCAATGTAGCTGTTGACGTGGCACGTACCGCAGTCCGCTCCGGAGCGGAGACAGTCGCCATGTTCTGTTTGGAATCCCGCGATATTATGCCGGCTACTGCAGAAGAGATCGAAGAGGCCGAAGCTGAAGGCGTTGTTGTCAATAACTCCTGGGGCCCCAGGCGCATTCTGGTTGAAAACGGCAAAGTCAAGGGTGTGGAATTTAAGAAGTGCACATCGGTCTATGATGCTGAAGGTCATTTTAATCCCACCTATGATGAGAACGAATTATTAACTGTGGAGTGCAGCAACGTCCTGGTCGCGATCGGTCAGTCGATCCTGTGGGGTGACTTGCTGAAAGGTTCAACTGCCGAGTTAAACCGCAACAACACCATCAAGGCCGATCCCTTCACTTATCAGTCCGGACAACCCGACGTATTTGTCGGCGGTGATTGCTTCACCGGACCCAAGTTCGCCATTGATGCGATTGCTGCCGGTAAACAGGGTGCAATTTCAATCCATCGCTTTGTACATCCCGGACAGAGTCTGGTACTGGGCCGTGATCGTCGCGTTTATCATGAGCTTAACAAGAAAGATGCCATTATTGACGACTACGATCATACTCCCAGGCAGAAGCCGGAAAATCTGGACCAATTCAATGTAGCCAAAGAGACTTTCCGTGACCTGCGCGGCACTCTTACCGAAGAGCAGATCAAGAAGGAAGCCGAACGCTGCCTGAAGTGCGGTACCGTGATCGTCGACCAGTACATGTGCGTTGGCTGCGGCATGTGTACCACGAAGTGCAAGTTTGACGCTATCAAATTGGTACGCAAGTTTGACGGAGAAGGCGTAGAGTTCACCAAGATGAAGCCGGTGGTAATCAAGACCGTTCTTAAGCGTAAAGGCAAGATCGCGATTAAGAAAGTCAAGAAAGCTCTGACAGGAAATTAACGGCTATGCATGAGCTGGGAATAGTCTTCGAAATCATTAAACGTGTTCAGGCGATCGCTGCTGAAAACGACCTGCCCGAAGAAGACATCGCGGCAGTTGTGGTTGAGGTTGGTGAGGCTTCTACCATTGTGCCCAAGTACCTAAAGGAATGCTGGCCCGCCGCCACCGACGGCACCGCTATGGAGCAAGCCGAGCTGGAAGTTGAAATCATCACCGCCACCGTGCAATGCAAGGACTGCCACACGGTTTACGAGTATCTGAACAATGATAAAAAGTGCCCCCAATGCGGGGGCACCGCCTGCGTTTTAGTTCAAGGCCGGGAGTTTAACATTAAGGAAATCCATGTCTTTGAAGAATAATGCAAAACAGACAAAGGAGATGGCATCATGTTTTTCCAGGTTTATGGCGCAAACGCCGGTTATCAGTGGCTTGGTATGCTGCTCGTATTAGTCTGCCTGATTCTGCTTAATGAGTTCACCAGACGCAGCAAATTCGGCGGAATTACAATGCTGCTGGTGGTCCCTGCCATCCTGACCATCTATTATGTCGTGCTTAATGTGGGCGCGGCAGCAGGTGCGGAATGGGCGCTGAACAACCCCACGATCACCAACATGAACAGCTGGTTCCACTACGCCAAACTGTATGCCGCTCTGGCGGGATGTATCGGCTTTATGCTCATCCGCTATCAATGGGGGATCGGCAAACAGAAGTGGTTCCGCATCTATCCCTTCCTGATTCTGTCCATCAACATCCTGATCGCGGTAGCCTCGGATTTTGAATCAGCCATTAAAGGCTGGTATCAGTGGTGGATATCTTCCGAGGGCGTTGGCTTGTACGGCGGCTGGCACAACATCATGAATGGTGTCGCTGGTATCCTAAATATTATCGGTATTACAGGCTGGCTTGGCATTTATGCCTCCAAGGATAAACGGGATATGCTCTGGCCCGATATGATCTGGATTTATATCGTGGCCTACGATATCTGGAACTTTGCTTATACGTACAACTGCCTGCCCACGCATAGCTGGTATTGCGGTGTGGCGCTGCTGCTGGCACCCACCATTGCGGCGTTCTTCTGGACCAAAGGTGCCTGGCTGGCAAACCGTGCCCACACGCTGGCAATCTGGTGCATGTTTGCGCAGACATTCCCGCTGTTCCAGGATACTGCTCCATTCCTGACACTGAGCGCCCAGTATGTGGACGGCGTGATCGCGCCTGCAGCCAATGCAGCCGTAAATGCGGTTCCTATGACTGTAGTATCTGCGCTGGCGCTGGTGGCAAACTTGGTCCTGTGTGTAGTTGTGTTCGTCAGGGCTGCTAAAGCTAAAAAGAACCCCTATACCAACGAAATCTTCACCGATACCAAGGACTATCAGAAGGCTATGGCCAGGGTTGGCAGCGCCGAGTAGTTTTTGGTGAGTCGCGGTGATGGCTGTGGCGTGGCAGTGACGGTGGTGGCGCGTGGTGGCGATGGTGGCGGAAATCGCGGCGCTGACACGCGCGGCGCGGGCGGCACCAGCAACACCGGAATATGAATCCAGTAATAGTTTGAAGGAATAATCAAAGCGCCGTTGAAAAATAAAAAGATTGGAAGCCGGCATATTGGATGCCTTGGTGGCAATTATGCCGGCTTTCCAACTTATTAGCAATATACACTGAAAAGAGGCGCAATATATGGAGACCCGCTTTTTGAGATGGCTGCGCGACTGGATCGAAACCCTGGCCATTTCCGCAATTTTAACTACTTTCATCCTGACCTATGTGGGACGCTCGTGCATCGTTGTCGGATCTTCCATGGAGCCGACTCTCTATACCGGTGAACGTCTCATGGTTGAAAAAATTTCGGTACATTTGAACAAACTGGAGCAAGGCGACATTGTCGTCTTTGAACAGGATTGGAGCGATGAGGCTCTAATCAAAAGGTTAATTGGCATGCCCGGGGATTGCATTGAGATTCGTGATTCGAAATTATGGGTAAATGGCGAAATCCTTGACGAGCCCTATTTGTCAGAGCCTACTTACGGCGATTACGGACCGGTTTGGGTGCCAGAAGACACTTACTTCGTTCTTGGAGATAACCGCAATAACAGCAATGACAGCCGCGGTTCAGTCGGCTTCCTGCCCAAGGATCTGTTGATTGGGCGCGCGTTCATCCGTTTTTGGCCGATCACGCAATTGTCCTTTTTCTAGGGCGGGAAGCGTCAGGCGCGGCGAATTTGGGGAGTTGGAGCGATTTCGAGAGTGATTTCCGGGGAGACGCAGGATGGCGGTGTACCTTTGCGATGACAGTACCAGAAACCATAGCGACACCGATCACAATACCGGTTAACCGGCCGTTCTTGAAATGGCCTGGCGGCAAAAGGCGCTTAGTTCCGCTGCTCGTGACGCAAGCACAATGGCCCGCCAGGCGGATCGTCGAGCCTTTCTGCGGCAGTGCAGTTTTTGGCCTGTCTTTGGCTGAAACGGACTTAGTTAAAGAAATCTGGCTCAATGATATCAACAGTGACCTAATCAGCCTTTTTCGGGTGGTCGCTTTCGACCTTGATTCCCTGATGCACATCTGTGCCGAACTGTTTGTTCCTGAGAATAACACTCCTGAGAAATACTATTATTTACGTAACGTCTTTAACAATGAGCGCGACCCTCTGCGGAGAGCCGCCCTTTTTATTTACCTCAACCGGCATGGCTACAACGGACTATGCCGCTTTAACTCCAAAGGCAACTTCAATGTCCCCTTTGGCAGATACCGCCGCCCTTTCTTTCCTGAAACTGAACTGCGCAAAGCGTCATCATTGCTAAAAAAAGCGCGGCTTACAGAGCTGGGATATGAAGCGGTTCTGGAGCAATGTGCCGCTGGCGATGTCGTTTATTGTGATCCACCATATGTACCGCTTTCCGCTACAGCCTCCTTTACGACGTATGCCCCTGGAGGCCCATTCCGGAGCGAAGAACAAGAACGACTGGCGCGGTGCGCCAGCGAAGCTGCCAGACGCGGTGCGACAGTCGTCATCTCCAATCATGATACACCCGAAACCCGCCGTATCTACGGCAAACATATTACCGAAACAATCGCGGTCCGCCGCCACATTTCCTGCAAGGGAACTCAGCGCGCCAAAGCCGCCGAAATCATCGCCGTCTTCCGCCCGCAGGTCTGATGGAGCAGGGTGGCGGGACGCGCGCGACGGAATACGAAGGCGAAATGCGACACGGTTCCGGCTTCTCGCCGCCGCCTCCTGCTCAAATCCTAATCAGCTCATACTCCATCGATCCGAGCCCCAATCGGGCAGCATGCAGCAGTTGTGCCTGCGCATCAACCTTGCGCGCCGCTATTTCGGGAAGAGAACGCCCCTTAGTATCAGCGCCAGCGGTAACATCCATTGTCGCCACATCCACCGCCAACGGGTCATATGACCCCAGAATTCCCAAATCCGGCATCAGTTTGCCCTGATTACGTGCTATACAATCGCAATTGGCAGTCATGCCAACCATCACATTAATGAAAAAGCACTTGCCAGGCTTATCCTTAATAACACCGTAGGCGTGTTCCACCATGCTCTTCTGCATCGTGACGGAATCGACGCCCCAGTTCCAGTCAATGGCGTCAAAACGGCACAAAGTCATGCATTCTCCGCAGCCAATACACTTGTCCGGATCAATTTGGGCGGTCTTTTCAGCTTCTATAATGGCATTCTTTGGACACCAGCGAATGCACTTGCCGCACAGGCGGCAGGCAGAACTCTTGACGCGTGGTGAAATAGAGGAATGCTGCCTCATTTTGCCGGCCCGACTGGCCAGCCCCATCCCCAGGTTTTTCAAACAGGCTCCCAGGCCTGCCACTACATGCCCGGTCGGATGGCTTACCACAAACAGGGCATCTGTGAAGGCAATCTCACGGGCAATGCGTACCGACTGATCCAGTTCGCCGGCAATAGGAATTTCAATCTCAGCTGAGCCGACCAGTCCATCAGCCATAACAAACGGCGCTCCGATATTTTCGATTCCAAAACCATGCTTTTGCGCAAGCATCAAATGCTTGACCGCATTCTCGCGTTCCCCTTTATAAAGCGTTGAGGTTTCGGTCAGAAACACATTTGGCGTTTTTATTTTGCACTGCTGCACTATTGCCCGGATTATTTCCGGACGAACGTGTGTTGTGTTATTTTCTTCACCGACATGAAATTTGATGGCCGTAAGATCATCCTGGTCAATGATCTTCAACGCATCAGCCGCTTCGATCAATTTTACCACCGCTTCCGCCTGTTCGGCAGCAGACGGGTTGTCCGCCAGAGGGACGAAATAGACTTTGCTTTGGCTGCTGTCTCCCATGATTGCATACACTCCTTAATCATGATTAATGGTTCAAGGACACAAGGGCGCAGTATTCTACTGAACCCAGAGGGTTTCGTGGCCTAAAATGTCTGTAATTTTCAGGGCAATGACGGCTCCGCGCCGAGCATTGGGAACTATGTAGCGTCCAATGACACATTTCTTAATGTCTTTCGGGATGTCCGAAAAATAAACATTAAAAGTCCGACCGTTATAATCACGGTCCAACGAAACCCACTCAATCAAAGAGCGCCAATCAGGCTCCGGCTGCAATCCTGCTCCAGCTTTCTTTAACATCCTAGATATTTCCGAATTAGAGTATCCCGTAATCTCGATAATTACATCCTCGCCATCCCTCTGACAGCTTACCGATACGGTTGGTCTGCCGCTGCCGAGTTCACCGCTGCCACTGGTGCTGCTGCCACCGCGCCCGCCACCGCGGCACTCACTGCCACGGCGTGCGCCTTCGTGATGCTCGGCGCCGTCGCGTCCGCCCTCATCTTCCCCGCCTATTTTCCAGACTGAAAAGGCGGCACCCTTGGCGCCAACGTCACCACTGCCGCCACCATTTTCCCCACCCGCAATGATCGCCTGCAAGCGCCGGTTAATAGTCTGAACGGCAATATGATTAGCATCGCAGGCAATCCAGCGCCTTCCGGTTTTTTGTGCCACTGCGGCAGTTGTACCGGATCCGGCGAAAACATCCATCACCAAATCTCCCGGGTTTGACGACGCCAAGATAATCCTTTCCAATAGACTTTCATTCTTCTGCGTTGGATAACTGGTCTTTTCTTTGCTGAAGCTCTTGATCTGAATAGAATCCATACGATCAATCGCGCTGCAATTCCACGTGTCTTCCAGCGGATAGCCTTTCCCCGGATAGCCCTTTTTACCGGAAGAACCCCTGCTTTCCCGCCGCAGATAGCCCTCCGGATAAGGCAGATACATCTTGTTAAAAATCATTTTGCCCGGATCCTTACAATAAAAAAGAATTGTATCATGATTACGGATCCAGTTGCGGGCAGCCGACTTGTAGCCGGAGATCCAGCCAATCCGCCAGATAATCTGACGCTGAAAACACTCCGGCCCAAATACTTCATCGCAGATCAGCTTGATGGCATGTACCTCATTACTGTCCAGGTGCAGATAAAGGCTGCCATTTTCAGCCAACAGCTCTCTAACCATCCACAGCCGTTCGTACATAAACTGCAAATAACTGCTTTCAGACCATTGATCTGTATACTGGAGCTGATTTGCCAGACCGTCGTCATCCGCAATCCCGACGAATCCCGCACGACCGGCACGCTCCGCGCCGCGCCCGTCGCTGCTGCTGCCAGTTTCGCTGCTGCTGCGATTAACATCGACACTTTCGCCCCTCAGCCTGATTTTTCTGACATAATTTGCACCCGACCCAAACGGCGGATCCAGATAAGCCAACTGTACCTTGCCGGCATACCCATCAGCCAGGAGTCTGGCCATAACTGCCAGATTATCTCCTTCGAAAAGCAGGTTACCAGCGCTGTCGTTGCCGTTCTCCCAGACGCTCCGGCTATCTCCGGTACCAACTCCATCCACACTGCTGCACCCAAAGGTCTCCATCAGCACCGCTGGCCGGAGGTTCTCATAATCTAGCAACTCCGGCTTACGCTTGCCTTCCCAGCTCAATACCGGGCCGCCGCCCGATTCTGGCAGTTTCATAGCTTATCTTCCTTTGCCAGCGATTTCGTCAGCAGACTGATAATAAATCTGCGGAATCTATTACTGCAACAATTCCTGTACATTCAAAACCGGCTGATAAAAATACTCCGCGAATACTGCCTTGGGATCATAGCCTGTTAATTCTGAAATCAATAAAATGGGATCGGTTTTTTCGTCACGGTTCCGGCACACCCATTCAAAGACTGTTTCAAGGCTGTAATGGCCGCCGGTGGCGTTCTCAATTTCACGATCAAGCTTATAGGCGAACAAAGCCCCAATGCCATAAATATCCCCTCCGCCGGCATTTGCGTCATACTTCTGCGATATTTCATGCAAGGACATAGATCCCTCGCTATTAACGGCCGATTCATGTGTAATACGCCTTTGATTAAGAAATCCATTAAACTCTTGCATGCTCAGCAAACCGTTGCGGTTCATGATGCGGGCTGCCATATAGGTATGCACACCTTCCCGAAACCAGGCCGGCATATTATTATTAGTCCACCAGTGCAACACCTCATGTACAGCCATAATCGGATCCTCTTCAGTAGCCAGCGTCAAGCCAAGGGCTGTACCTCCCCCAATACTTTTATAGGGAAAGACCGCCAATCCATAATACTGTCCCTGCAACTGACCATATTTTTCGGATGCTATTGTCAGGATTTGATCGATGCTCCCAGAGATACGCCTGTCGTTATCAGCCTTGACACCATTAATGATACAAACGCTTACAGTTTTTCCGCCGATCATCCGACTCTCGAAATGGCCTGGCTGACCGGCAACCCACAAAGTTCTTTGGGTGTCTATCCAACGTAACATACCGGTCCTGCCAATCCCTGCCTGCCACCCCGCCGGTAGATCCCATGCCACTTCCACCATTTCTTCTTCTCTCCCGGGAATACGCAGAAATAACCCCGTCCGCGCCATTATGTAATCAGATCCGCCCATCAGATATTTCCGATAATTAGGAGTCGGTACAGTAACGCAGTTCAGTCGATAGGTAAGCACCGCTTTACCTCGGCGCGACAAGTTGCGGAATATGGAAGCACTACCCTTTCTTTCAATTTTCAGATTAACATCCCGCCCGTCAATCTGCAGCTGCGCCTCAGCAAGTTGACCATAATCATCAACATAAGGATCCTTGAAATTCGGTATAGATGCCAGATTAAACTCGGCCCGAACTGTTAAGGATGTCCCATCGACATTCGGAATTAGTGTGTAATGGCAGACAACCTCGTTTCCAGCGCCTCGGACTGCCCCATTTGAAGCAGCCCCCACAATAACAAGGCACAGCGTCAATATTGTTATAATAAATATACCTGATGCTTTTTTCATAATATCTTCCCTTCGATTAGCAGCACATAAGGCCGCTCTGTTACAATACCGTGAAAACCTATTTATCAGCGCAAATAAAATACCCGCATTTATACCAGTCCAAGATGTGCAGCTGTGCCCGCCAACCCCGCTTCTCCAGCTCAGATAAGATCTGCTGTGGTTCCAGAGTGTTCTTCATCCTTGCATTGCCACTCATAAACCAACCTACATGCCGAATACCGCGGCGCACAATTTTAGTCACATCGTCAAAGTATTTTTCGGGATCATCAATAAACATGAAGACATCCCGATGGATCAAATAATCGATGGATGGTGTCCCGGCCTCAACCCCGGCCATCCCTGCGCCAGCCAAATCACCCAGTACGGATGCGTCTGCCACGCGAAAATCTATTTTCCCTTCCGGATCAGGAATTTGATTAATCGCCTCGGCGCATCCCGGATCAGGATCAATCGCCAAAACACGCGTGACTTCTTTCTTCGCAGCAACATACTCGGTCAGGAAGCCGCCTCCGCAACCGAGGTCCAACACTGTTCCGCGAACATCATCATACATCGCCAGGATTTTGCGGGAATAGTAATCGGAAGCCCGCCCTTGATCCACCACGACCATTTTGCCGCATGCGGGACATATCATCTTAATCTGGAAATCGCTTTCGCTCCATGGAAAAACTTTATTCTGCAACACCGCCACATCGCGGCCGCAATCGCAAAGTGTACCCCATACTACAAAATCATGCTCCAGAAACATTCACTATTCTCCTTTTGTAAGATTTCTTTTATAATAAGCCTGTATGACCGGACTGCATATCAGGCCATCATCTATTTGGAAGGAACGGAACATGAACGAATTCCAACTGAAACTCAAACAGAGACTTCAGGAACTGAAGGCAGCTGATTTCGCGCCTTTCAAGGATCAAAAACCGCTTTTGCCATTATGCCTTGAAATGGCACCATTCATCGGATCCCCTGACCCGGTGTTGCGGGACGAGTTAATCCTTGACGCTTTTTATGTTATCATTAATGATGATTTGCTGTCACCTGATGAGTTGCGCCAACTACTTGACATAATCATTGATGATCAGCATCTGCTCTGTGGTCTGGGTGAATCGGATACTGACACGGTCTACGCCAGAACTTTCTCGATGTTGATCACCGGGCTGCTAATCGAAGCCGATTGCCGTCAGCATTTTATGGACGAAAACACGGTACTGGCCTTGAAGGACCTATTAATCCGGCAAATCAGTATGGAGCAGGATTTGCGCGGGCATACCGGCGCCAAGGGGTGGGCACATAGCGTTGCGCATTCGGCCGATACGATTAATTGTCTGATCAAGCACCCCCTAATCAGCGCTGACCCACAATACATACGGGAAATCCTGCACGTAATCCTTCAAAAAATCTGCACTCATAAGATGACTTATATTTTTAATGAGGATGAACGCACGGTTGCACCTGTTTTGACAGCACTTGAAAATGGCCATTGCGCAGAGCTTGTTACCGGGGAGCTGGCCATGATGGTGGAAGCGGTGCGCGCTGCCAAAAACCAGCTCACACTGGCTGAACACTGGGTGATGCGGACTAACGTTAAAAACTTCTTGAACAGTCTTTATGCGCATCTGCACTTGCGCGAGTGTGCGAGCGCTCATCCGCATCCGCATGCCTGCACACATTCAGATCCGCATGCGTGTTCGCACGCGTACACCTATGTGCAGGAATTCGTTTCCGGACTGTTACTGGATCTGGCAAAACGTGACACAAAAATGATATCTTTTGTATCAGGAGGGATATGATCATGAAATCTGGAGCCAAAATACTGCGCATTATTGAGTATATTGCGCCAGCACTTAAGAAATATGGCCCACTAGTCATCTCCGTGTTTTTCTCATTTGCCACCATTTTATTCATTTGGCTGGTTTTATACGGGCGGGCCGGCTACAGCGAAACCACCTTAATCATTGGACAAGTTTCGATCTTCATGACTGCGATGTCGCTGGCGGTGCTCTTCAATGCCTATATTGGAAAGTTTGGCTTGGATTGGCGCAAATTAGTCAAGGCGCTTGCCATTTTGCTGGCTAGTTATGTTGTTTTGCTGATAATCGGCTTTTTGTATGATTTGATCTTTGGCGCAAAGCAATCACTGCTGCGCGAGAGTTACTCCCTGGGTTACCTGTTTAGAAATTGGGTGCTGACCGGTTTTGGAGAAGAACTGCTCTTTGCCGGAGTGATATATAACCTTTTAGCCAGAAAACTGCCTGCCAAGAAAACTTGGCTTGGCGTGTTTATTGTAGCACTATTGTTCGCACTCTGGCACCTGCCGGGTTACCTTATCTCAGACCGTACAATCGGTTCCACTATTGGCCGCATGGGGCTAAACTTCATCAGCTGGCTCCTTCTGGGAGCAATCTACGCCCTCAGCGGCAATCTCTGGCTGGTCGCGGCCACCCATGGCTCAATGGATTACCCGCTCCTGCCGCGCATCACCCAGCAACCCGTTTTCGGCTTAATCTTCATGGGGTTGATATTCCTGGGAGTCTGGTTGGAGCGTAAGTACTTCCGCGGCAAAGATCAGAATAACGCGGCATTAGATCCGGATCCGGATCCGGCCGCATCCCCGACTGAATAAGATCAGTGGCAGCGGCCGATTCGCTGCTCAAGATTTTCGGCGAGCCTTAATCACGATGTGATGCTCCGGCCGCTCGCCACTATGATGATAGATTAGAAGCTGATTTGCGGTATCCATGGTATAACTGCCATCTGATACCTCTACCTCATATCCGTCGGCAAAATGCCACGCAGGTACAAATATCTCTGTCGGCGCTGTTACCTGAGGGTCATGACGAAATGTAAACTTAAAGACCTTTTTGCGGTAATCCCACTCCATCGCCAGGGGCTCGCCGGCAGTGCACATGGCATGTGGCCGGATGACAGCATCAAGGGCTCGCCCGCCTGCGTTCAGATCTCCGGCCTTCATGTTCTGCGTATCCTGCGTGGCAGCGATGGCTTTGTGCCGATCATCAACGCTATAAATCGAGAAATCCTCGCCATTCCAATGATCCCCGCGGGCGTGGGTGTTGTCGGGGTTGTAGTTCCATAGCGTATAGCTCAGCAGATTGGCTTCCACTGCCCGGAAATTCCGATCGTAAGCCTTGACTTGCGCCTGATAATTCCCGGTCTTGTAAGCCTTTTTATTGTTTATATCATAAGCAATCCCAAACTCTCCGATTAAGGTAGGCAGTTTACCACTGCTCTCCCGCAGCCGCCTCATTTGCGTGATAAATGACTGCTGCACCCGGCGCCGCCCGATAACAACTTTCATGTTGTGCACGTCAATACCCAGAAACGGGATGTAGCGTTTCAGGTGGCAGGTCACCCCATCATACCAGTGCGGAGCATGCACCATATACTGTTGCGGGCCCCCTGACCCCTCCCCCCTGAGGGTGCCGCGGTCCTGACTGGCGCTGTTGACGCTACCGCTGGCACCGCCGCCGCCACCGCCGCTTTCAGCACTATTGCCGCTATCCTCCGCCAGTTTCTTTGGAAAATGATTGGGTTCGGTTTCAAAGAAAATGAACGCCTTCGGAGCAACGTCGGCCGCCCGGATTTCTCTGGCAAAACGCTGCACAAAAGGCGTCATATAATCATTGGTGAAATCAATCTTGCGCCCACGCACTACACTGAAGTGATCCGGCTTCAGCAGCCGGGGATTGCCAGTAGCATCCAAATCCCATACTCCATTTTGCCTCCAGATGCAGTCGTATCCGTCCTTCCAGGCACGCACTCTGTCCGGATTTACGAGCTTTTGGCCGACCGGCCGAAATCCTGTTGGACCAATGCCGTACACGGCCACTTTCTGAGGATAACCGGCTCCCAGCAGCATTGTCTGAAATGGAGTGGGGTTCTCGCCTAATTCGACCAGACCGCCATGCGCATTCAAATCATCTCTTCCAATAAATCCTGGGCCGGGTTCATTAAGCGAGTCATAACCGACGACATGCTTCATACCTTTGAGCCGCAGCGCAAGCTGCTTAATGGCGTTGATATAATGGCTCTGCAGATACTCCTGAGCATTGACACCATCTATCTTGGTCTGAGGCGCAAAATCCTGGCCTCCGAAGAATAAAGTGAACATCGTGGCAGCTGCCAGTTTGGAGTAGTTGCTCGGCCAGATCATCCTCGGGAACGGATCACCATGTACCGCATGCAACAAGGCCGCACCTGTTGGACCAAATTTAGTCATATCAAGACCAACCGCTTCCATGGTCCAGCCCGGGGCCCCGTCACCGCCGGAGAACCGGCTCCAGACATCCTGGTGCGGATCGATAAAAAGCTTGAAACCGTATGTACCGGCCTTCTCCACAATCTGCGCCACATAATCGAGATACTCCTGATCATAAATACCGGGGCCGACGTGTTCAATCGCTTCCCAGGTGATCAGAAAACGCAGAAACGTGAAGCCCCACGACTTCAGGCGGGCAAAATGCTCATCGGCTTCCTCCAGTGGAAACGGGCGTCCGACAAACGACACGTCCCGATGCTCAAAAGCATTCTCCCGCAGATGGGTGGCACCATTGGGCCGGACCGGAATCTTGGCATTGCTCCCCAAATTAACTCCTCTGAGTATCAAGGTGCGTTGCTGCTCGTCTTTGAACCAACGTCCGTCAATATACATGAACATTCCCCACCTTCCCCCATTGATAACAGGTGTTTGCGAAATGATCTAACCATGACCATGGCCACGACATGACCAAGGCCATGACATGTACCGCGTTTTTTGTTTTACTTCTCTGCCTTTAATTAATCTCCTTTGATGGTATAATAGGCCTAGCAAATGGATTAGCGAATAAGCGGGTAAATGAAGAAACACGAAATTACTGAAGGAAACGGCATCATGCCACTAGGAGGAATCTAATTGAAAAATCCAGTCGCAACCATTGAACTGGAAAATGGCGGACAAATCACCGCCGAACTGTATCCAGACAAAGCTCCGAATACGGTACGGAATTTCATCGCACTTGCCAGCAAGGGATTCTATGATGGCCTGATTTTCCACCGGGTGATTCCCGGGTTCGTCATTCAGGGCGGCGATCCGAAAGGAACCGGCGTTGGCGGCCCCGGATACAGCATCAAAGGTGAATTTAAAAGCAACGGCTTTACTGCCAACGACCTTAAGCATACTGTCGGCGTGCTTTCAATGGCGCGCGCTCAGGATCCGAATTCCGCAGGATCGCAATTCTTCATAATGGTTGGCGACGCACCTCATTTGGATGGCAGCTATGCCGCCTTCGGCAAAGTAACCAGCGGTATGGAGCATGCTCAAGCCATTGCGGCCGTCAAACGCGGACCCGGGGATCGCCCGCTTCAGGAGCAGCGCATTAAAAAGATCACGATGGAACTGTTTGGCGAGACTTACCCGGAGCCGGAGAAAGTCTGATCAGTAGAGGCCTGGAGGCTCACAGTTTGGAACCACATGCGGATTCGTCGAAGAATCCCAGATAGACAAACAAGCTCGCACAATCTATATGCGAGCTTGTTCCATGTTTATGATTTCTTGTACCAATCCGCCATGGAGCTAACGAGAAAGAACTGTTACAGCTTAACCCAATACGTTCTACAATCGCGCGTGCGATCCAAAAAGCCGTATTCGATTAAGTAGCGGCGTAAGACTACATAATCTGTTTCGTAAACCTGTTTGAGGATCTCATTAACTTCTTTCTCGGTATATTGGCGTCCGGGCTCGAACTTGGCCGATATATGCTGCACTACAGCCACACGGCGCTTTTCTTTGGACGGCCATTCGATCAATGGCCCGTCACCATTATTCTCGAAATACTTGTTGATGATTTGCTCTTTTTCTTTTTCCGTGAACACATAACGTTCGTCAACCATTTTTGCACCTCTGTGTATTCCGACCAGTGCGTCTGCGCCTTCCTGTTTGCCGACCAAACTCATTAGCGCCAGAAACACCTTGGCCTGTTTTTCTTTTTCCCTGAGCTTGAAACGATGATTTCGGACTGTGGAGGTACTTCCCTGACCTAACAGTTTCGCAATTTCGGCATCATCGGTGCCTTGATGAAACTGCCGGAGCAACTCGGATTGCAGTTCGGTAATCCCGCCGCTTCTGACCGCCACCTCCAGCAAGTAATCGAACATTGAGCCGTGCTCTGTGGCAATGTGAACCTGAACGGCCCGCTCCGCTTCATAAAGCACCTCCCCCATTGGATAAATAATGCCCTTTTCATAAGCCTTCCCGCAGATCAAACAAACATATGACTGAACCGGTACTGATGCTGAAACCCGTACCGATGATTGCTTCAGTGCTTGAGACTGCCCATAGGACTGTGACTGTGTCTGTGTCTGCGACTGCGTTTGCGGTGGAGATTGCGGCTGTGCTTGCGTTTGTGTCTGCCTTTGATCAGTAACATAATAGCCGCGCCGGATGTCAGATAAATCTGCCTCCCAAAATCTCTTGGATAAGTCCAAAATAGACACCCCGCATTTCGCCTATATATATAGTAGACGTTTTTGATTATTGTCTATCCACATCTAATATACTGCCCATTTTACGCATTGTCAACTATAATCGCTCCTGAATCGCGCCCAAAGCCGCCAAAGATTTGCATTCCTATCCGAGCACCTGGGCCAAACGGCTGGCCTTTGGCCGTGATCCGCACGGAAAGTTCATGCGCGGTCACAAGCGTTAAAGCCACCATCACTTAAACCATGGCAGCCGGGCTAAAAGTCCGGCTGCCAGTTTTAGCAGGAAACTTGTCGCAATAGCAGAAACATCCAAAAGATAGTGATCAACCGATCTTATTTGGCAGGTGATCATTTAAATGACCATTAACAAGGTTTTTGTTATTGTCGTGATTTGCGCTGTCGCCTTTACCTTCTTATCCGGCTGCAAGGATGATCAGCAGGAAGCCGTCCTCCCTGATCAGAATGCCGATGCCTATAGCAATTTTAACTATCTGAACTATCCGGGAACACCGAACCGGCACAGAGTTTTGACTACCTTCCGCACCACCTTTTTTGACTCCACTGTTGGAAAAAACGTACTATACGGTCATTATCTTGAAGAACCCCACTATAATCACTATTTCTGCGCGTTCGATCTTGTCACCGGAAAAGAAAAGTGGCGTTATGAACTGGCCTCGGAAACCCCTTCAGCCCAGCCGGTACTTACTGAATCCACCGTGATATTGCCCAATGGTTCAACCCTAATCGCCCTGAACAGGGAAACCGGGCGGCAAATCTGGCAAAATGGCGGCCTGAAAATGTCTGCTAATGAGTGTACTCTTGCACTCCATGACGGCACGCTTTATCTGGCTTTAAATTCTGGAATCATCTATGGCTTCGATCCCGTCAATGGTGAAGTTCTTAGCATCAATATGTTGCCGCTTGCGAACATATCCCGGATTGTCATCACCGGAGAGAAACTTTTGGTAGCGACTACTAACGACATTGTCGCCTTAGCATTCCCATCCTGCGAACCGATCTGGCTCAACCCGGAAGCTCCTTCCGAATACCCTGAAAACCGATGGCTGTATGTCTATGATGACTTTGACTGTCTGTTCTATGAAAATGATCATGAACTCCGATGTGTGGCGCTAATTGACGGCACTGTAAAGTGGGCTCTGGATCGCATAACTTTGAGCGAACTGGGTTGCTGCCGTCTCATCGGGGTTGCCAGAGAGAGTGTGTTTATTGGCGCTATCGATGGAACCATCCGTGGCTATGATATCAATAGCGGTCGGCAGAATTGGGAAATGATCCTGCCCTATGAAGCGGGGGCGGTGCGCGAATTTACTTTCAGGGATTCCATCTGCCTGCCGGATTATATCTATGTTGCGGCCAGTATTATCGGAAATACCGATGGCGAACCCTATCAAGAATATGAAGAGCACCTTTGGGTTATCAATCTTGATACCCGCGAAATTGCCTGGCAGATTGACAACTGCTTTGGCATAGAGCAAATCTATGATCAGATTTCAATAGTAAATATCGCTGGCCGCTGTGCCGTTATTGGTCCTGTAGAGTTCTTGAAAGAGAAAGCGTGGAAAGACTCCATTCTTAACAACTACCCCGCAAGCTTTGACTATCTGGAGACGTGCTACCTGATGGGTGCGCATTATTGGTCTGATTTACGCAAGATGCTGGAAGAGATTCTGGACAAATATCCGCCCGAAACACAATATGCCGCTTATGTTGACGGGACTTACGAGAATTTCCAGGCGGCTCCCTACTTACTGGAGATGCTGGGTGTAATATACAGGAGCGAAGGCCATATGAGCCGCGCCATGGACTGCTTTCAGACCATGATTGCACAGCACCGTGAGGCGGTCTATTTTCCCAGAAGGGACGCACGTTTGCGTTACGCACTGCAGGCTGGTTATGAGCGTCAGATCGAGACTCAGCGTGATTTCGAACATGACTATGAGGCTGCACTGCAACTGATTCACGCTTTTTTGGCGGATGGAGGGCCTTTTACCGAAGAGATTTTGGATCAACTCCATCGCACCCTGATAGTCGCCGGCGCGCCCCTGTCGCGCTGGAAATCTGAATACCAGCGCTTTGCTGATCAAATTGTGGAAACGGATTATCAGGCGGAAGCATTTTTCGATTTGGCATTTGTGCTGTTGGAAAATAATGCAACCAAGGATGCCGAGTCACTCTTGGAAAAAATAGCAATCGAATACCGGGATGCCTCCATATTATTTGAAGGCCATTTTTGGAGCCCAGCCCTTTCAGCGCGCCAGTTACTGCTGGCCATTGCTGAGCTGCAGCGCATGGGTAGTCCCGAAATTGAATCCCGCCGCGCCGCCATGGTTGGCCTATACGATTACTTAATCGCCAAGTGGCAGGCTTATCCTGACGTTTCGCTATATCGCTATTGGGAACGCTGTCCGGAAGAGATTCGGAATATTTTCATGAAGTATCAGGATTCGTTTGCAGATATTTTCTGATGCCGCAATGCGCCAAACCTGACATACTATTGTCAACGCTCTGCGGTATGATGGTGGCAAAACGACGCACGAAGAGAATCCGAGGGGGTTTAACATGCTCGAACTGCCCGAAGCGATTACCCTGGCCCGACAGATCAATGAGAATATCTCGGGCAAGCGCATTGTCGCAGCCACCGCCAATCATACGCCGCACAAGTTTGCCTGGTACACTGGCGATCCTAGCGATTATAGTGCACGTTTGGCTGGCAAGACGATCGGCAACGCCGTCGCTTATGGCGGACACGTCGCGATTGCCGCCGACGATATGACCATCATTGTAAGCACCGCTCTGCGCTGGCACAGGCCTGATGAGCGTCTGCCCAAAAAACATCAGCTGCTGCTGAAATTATCCGACCGTTCGGCACTGACTGCCACTATTCAGATGTGGGGTGCTTTGCTTTGTGTGGCGAATGGCGAAGATTACGGAATGTTTGACATAAAGGCCGCCATGAGCAAACCTTCCCCGCTGACCGCGCAGTTCGATCAGTCATATTTCAGCTCTTTACTGCATGAAGGTACAGCCAATCTTTCCGTGAAAGCATTCCTTGCCACCGAGCAGCGTATTCCCGGTCTGGGTAATGGCGTGTTACAGGATATTCTTTGGAAGGCCGGCATTCACCCCCGGCGGAAAGTGTCGACTCTTTCTGCAAAAGAAAAGCAGAACATGTACGATGCCATTAAGTCAGTTTTGCAGGAAATGACCCATCTGGGAGGACGCGATACGGAGCGTGATCTATTCGGCAACCCGGGAGGTTATGTTACCGTCCTCAGTAAAAACACTGTTGGAACAGCTTGTCCGGTTTGTGGCAATCGCATAAAAAAAGAAACCTATCTTGGCGGAAGTATCTATTTCTGCGGTTTCTGCCAAGCCTAGCCCGATTTTGGCGCATACCTAAGCTATCCGGTAAGCGGGACAGAAAATGTCCCGCTTTCTGATTTAAACACTGAAATAGCCCGTTTCCAGCGCTTGTAAGATCTGGATAGCCATCATAAGATCAAATCAGGAACCACAAGACTTAAGAAAGGGGATTAAAATGCCAGTCAAGATAGCGATCAATGGCTTTGGACGAATCGGCCGCATGGTGTTTCGCCGGGCCCTGCAGGATCCGGATCTTGAAATTGTGTGCGTAAACGCCAGCTATTCTCCTGAAATTCTTGCGCACATGGCCAAGTATGATACCATTCACGGTAGATGCGAAGCCGATATCCGACCGGAAGAAAATGCCCTGCTGGTTAACAAGAAGCGTGTGCGGCTGACCGCCGATCGTGATCCAGCCCGCCTGCCCTGGGGCGAAATGGACATCGATATTGTCATTGAGGCAACCGGCAAATTCCGCACTGCTGAACTGGCGGGACAGCACCTGAAAGCTGGGGCCAAAAAAGTGCTGGTTACCGCTCCTACTGATGGCGAAGACATTACCATGGTTATGGGGGTCAATGATCACCTCTATAACGCCGCCTCCCACCACATTATTTCTGGAGCTTCCTGTACTACTAACTGTCTGGCTCCTGTAGCACTTGTACTTAATAAAGAATTCGGTATCAAACGCGGACTTATGACTACTTTTCATGCCTACACCAGTGATCAGAAGATCTTAGACAATCCTCATAAAGACTTGCGCCGGGCACGGGCTTGCGGTCAGTCGATTATCCCCACCAAGAGTGGTGCCACGAAGGCGATCGGTCTCGTATTGCCGGAATTGGCCGGTAAGTTGGATGGTATTGCTTTACGGGTTCCGACACCCAACGTCTCGATCGTTGACCTCGCAGTGCTGCTCGAAAAGAGTGTCAACCCCAAAATTGTCAACGAAGCTCTGCGGGAAGCCTCTGAGACTTACATGAAGAATTACATTGAGTATTGTACCGAGCCGTTGGTCTCGTCCGATTTCAATCATAATCCCAGCTCGGCGATTATTGACTCGTTGATGACCATGGGCGATGGTGATTACATGAAAGTCTTCGCCTGGTATGACAACGAATGGGGCTATTCCTGCCGCATTGTTGATATGGCCAAAATGATCGGCCATGCCATGCTTGCGAAGGCTTCCGGGATGTAAGTGGATCGAATCGATGGGGCATCGCGAATGTAAATTGATCTACGGGGCATCCGGAATATAAATGTTTATAAATCAATAGACGATACATAGAGAGTATTCTTTTGGACACGGCGTGACGGTTCTTCTGTGCTGCTTTGCTTTAGGATTTAGATTCGAGGCAGCACAGAAGAACCGTCACGCTGTGTCATTCGCTGTGTCATTCTGAATCAATACAGCACGTTTTATGGCTTTTCCCTATAGTGAAAACATAATCACGAGCTCCGTATTTGAGGAATGTGCCGCTAGAGTAACGCTTAAGTAACGTTAGAGTAGCGTGAGCAAAGCGCGGGCAGCGGGCCGGAACGCAGAAACGATTTCTGCGTTCCGGCCTATTTCTTTTGTCGCCCCACTGCAAAAGGAATTCTTTTTCGTGATTCGAAATAGTCATGTGGAAATGTATGGTCTGTGCTGTAATTAGCCTCTCTTTCCATTACAGCAAGTCAGTCGTACAAGTCGTGTCATTCGTGCCAGTCGTGCCAGTCCGCATGTGCATCATTGTACATCATTTGGATCAGTTGAAGGAGGGCTTTAAATATGAAACGTTCGAAACTGGCCACAGCCCTGTCCATTGGTGGCGCCACTGCTCTTTTATTTGGTATGTTTGGCTTAATGATTATGGGCGGAGGTTGTTTCAAACCCCAAAAGGTGCTGACGATTGCGGTGGAAGGTGCCGGTACTACCTTGCCGACGCCCGGTCGACACACTTATGACAAGGATACCTTCGTGCAGTTGCAGGTGGTTCCCGACAAATACAGTGCTTTTTCTCACTGGGCTGGCAAAGATGGCGGCTTCGTAACAGATGACAATCGGATATTCATGAATCAAGACAGATCAATCACCGCCATATTTACCACGCTTACCCACCCGCTTAATATCAACATCAGCCCTGCCATGTCCGGCTATGTCAATGTCGATCTGGTGTCGGATGACGGCAAGTACAATATCCAACATGGTCAGACCGTCCGTCTGACAGCCATCCCGAATCGCGAGGACACTTATTTTGTTAACTGGAGTGGCGACTTGACCGGGATGGATAACCCTGTCGAACTGCTGATCACTTCTGAGAAGAATATCACGGCCCATTTCGCAACGGCAATGCTCGCAATAACCGATGAACCTGAAGTCATCCGCGCCGGGCAGGCGTTCAATATGGCGATTACCATCAAAGCGGGCGAACGGCCTATCCCCGATATTGTCATCAAACTGACAGAAAAGAAGGGACAGCCTTTCCAGGGCGATAAAACAGCGCAAACCGATGCGGATGGTGTCGCCGTATTTAAAAACCTCATGTTTTACGAAGGCGTATATAATCTGACGTTCTCTACTGATAAGCTTGGCAGTATTAAAAAGGACTTCGCCGTGGACGTAGCCGGAGTCGGAACTGCGGCGGATCCTTATCAGATTAATAACTTTTATGGACTGGAATTTATCCATCAGCATCTGGATGCCTGCTTCCGCATCGAGAGAGACATTGACGCCAGCGCCACAGCGGCCGCGAGTTATAATGGCGGCAAGGGCTGGCTGCCTCTGGGGCAATCAACAGTCACCAGTTTTAAGGGACAGATCGACGGCAATAACAAGACCATTAGCAATCTTTATATCAACCGACCGGATGAAGAATACGTCGGTTTTATCGGCTATATACAAACAGCCGTGCATATTCAAAATCTCAACTTGACTAATGTGGATATTACCGGCAAGACTCGTGTCGGAGGCTTGGTTGGCGCTATTAAGGATGCCACCGCCTCGTTAGTGGAAAACTGCTCTGTCACAGGGGTTGTAAGGGGCAACCTATTCACAGGTGGCATGTTTGGTCGCTTGAGCGGTACTGTGCGCGATTGTCACACTGATACGACCGTAGAAGTGATATTAGTCGACGGCAGCGCTTTTAATCACGGCGGTTTGGCCGGGACTGTTGCGGAAGCGACTGTTGCCAACTGCTATGCGGTCGGGAATGTGATCGGTGATTACACGTTTGGGGGGCTTTTTGGAAACGCCTATGATAGCACAATTAGTCAGTGTTACGCCTTGGGCGATCTGGAATGCCACCGGTTGAGCACGGTCAACAAAGAAATCGGCGGCTTTGTCGGCCATATCTCTAATGGCTGCCTGATCACCGACTGTTTCAGCTGCGGCGATGTGGATGGAAGAAGGGAATTGGGAGGCTTTTGCGGCTACCTGATTCGATCAACTATCGAGCGGTGCTACTCGACAGGATCGGTTACTAATCCATCTCCGCTTGCCAATTGCGGCGGATTTATCGGGTATAGCTCAGGCTTGGCTGAGGCTATTATCACGAACTGTTACTATGACGTCGATACTTCCGGGTGCTCCGATACTGGAAAAGGTGAACCTATGACCACGGCGGAGATGCAAAATGCAGAGAGTTATAATGAGTGGAGTTTCGGATTGGTGTGGCATATCAGCCAGTCCGTTAACGATGGTTATCCGTATCTAGTGAACACGCCGATAGAATAATGGCAGAAGGTATATAAAGGTATTTATGCTTATGTGGTGAATTGCTTATGTGCTGAATCGCTAAAGTACAACATGAAAACACGGAGGTGTACAAATGAAAAAACTATTAAGCTCCAGCGTCCTAATTGTTCTGCTATGTCTGATCTTGCTGTGCAGCGGGTGCGGCAAAAAACCACAGTATACCCTGACGATAGCTGTTGAGGGAGAGGGAACTACGCTTCCGAATCCGGGGAAAAACACATATGAAGAGAATACGGTAGTAACCCTCAAAGCAACTCCCGCCGCAGGTTATTATTTTGATCAATGGAGTGGAAAAGACGGTAAATCTGTGTCGGATGCGAACACGATCGTAATGAATGGCAATAAATCGATTACGGCTGTGTTCAGCAAATTTACATATCCGCTGACCATTACCGTAAACCCTGAAGGCGTGGGCACAGTAGCGACCGAATTAGTAACCGATACAGACAAAGATTACGAACATGGTCAGACTGTCCGGCTAATCGCTACCCCGACTGCGGCGGGTTATCATTTCGATAGCTGGGGCGGCGACTTAACAGGTTCAGAAAACCCCGTGGAACTGTTAATGGATTCTGCAAAGAGCATTACTGCCAACTTTATCGAAGTGAAGGCTGAAATTGCAGCACAGCCCGCCTCGAGTACCGCCGGACAGCCCGTGAATGGATCCCCGGCAGTGCGAGTATTGACCAAAACAGACGAGATACCGATACCCAATGTTGCCATTACTGTAGCGGAGAAGTCGGGCCAACCTTTCCAGGGTACTAAAACCGTACTGACTAATGGCGAGGGTATTGCCATTTTTGATGACCTTATCTTTTACGAAGGTAATTATCAGCTGGTGTTTTCCTCTACAAACCTTAGTGATATTGAATCAAACACTTTCTCGGTAAATGTGGCAGGAGCCGGTACCGCAGTAAACCCTTACCTGATTCATAACCTCCACGGGCTGATGTTTATCGAGACGCATCTGAATGACTTTTTCCGGGTTGAGAATGATATCGATGCCAGTGTTACAAGGGAGTCGTCTTACAATGACGGAGCGGGCTGGCTGCCAATCGGTCAGTCCGGAAGCGGTTTTGCAGGACAAATAGACGGGAATGGCAAGACGATCAGCGGGCTATATATTAACAGACCTAGCTCGGATTGTATCGGATTAATCAAAGAAATCAAGACCGATATTAGACCAATAGTGATCAAAAACCTGCATTTGACCGATGTCGAGATTGTTGGCGGGAACAACGTTGGAGGCCTGGTTGGCCAGATTACAAATAGTACATCACAATTTGAAAACTGCTCCGTCACAGGCGAGATTACCGGGATGAGTTTTGTAGGCGGAATGTTTGGCGCTGCACGCGGTGTTATCACTAATTGCAGCACTAATGTTATTGTAACGGCCGGTGTTGGTTCTTGGTATGCCGGTGGTCTGGCTGGCGTAGCCTCAGGAGCAACAATTACCAAGTGCTTTGCCTTCGGGAGTGTTGCAGGTAATTATGATGTTGGGGGACTCTTAGGACTTGTACAAGGTTCGTGTTCAATCAGTCAATGCTACGCTTCTGTTGATGTGAACTCCCTCCCTGCAATAACTAATAGCTCGGCGCTTGGAGGCTTTGCCGGATGTATTGATACAGACAGTACTGTCTCGGATTGCTTTAGCAGAGGCGAGGTCAGTGGCCACGATAATATCGCCGGTTTCTGCGGTTATTTACGGGATGCGAATATTGTGCGTTGCTATTCCACCGGTGCTGCCATAGCTAGTAGTGACAACTGTGGAGGCTTTACGGCCTTTAGCTATGGTGCATTCAGAATTACAAACTGCTACTACGATCGTGATACTACCGGATTTACCTCTGCCGGTAATGGCGAGCCATTAACCACTGCCCAAATGCAGGATTCGACGAGCTATAATGCATGGGACTTTACGACAGTCTGGGCCATTAGTTCCACCATTAATGACGGTTACCCGTATTTGAGGAATACACCGATCGAATAATGAGATAAGGGAAATGACACAGGGACACAGGGGGACGGTTCTGCTGTGCTGTTTAGGGCTTTTAGCTCATACAGCACAGCAGAACCGTCCCCCTGTGTCCCCCCTGACTGACTTGTCGCGATTCTTGCCGCGATTTTTATTCCCCTATGATCTTCACAAGCACTCTTTTTGGACGTTTACCGTCAAATTCTCCATAAAAAATCTGCTCCCAGGGGCCAAAATCAAGCTTCCCGCCTGTAATCGCCGCCACAACTTCACGCCCCATAATCTGCCGCTTTAAATGAGCGTCAGCATTATCTTCGAAACCATTATGACGGTATTGGTTGTACGGTTTTTCCGGGGCCAGTTTTTCAAGCCAGACTTCAAAATCCTGATGTAGTCCTGATTCATTATCATTAACAAACACACTGGCAGTAATATGCATCGCATTTACAAGTACTAATCCTTCGGTGACGCCGCTTTCATCAATACAAGACTGCACTTGCCCCGTGATGTTCACATAACCCCTGCGGGATGGCAGGTTAAACAGAAGTTCCTTACGATAAGATTTCAATTTAATCCCATCCTCCCCGGCTCCCGCGTCTCCACGCCTCGCCCCTAATCTTCCTCTATATCATACATTATATATCATACCTTAATTTGCTTCCAATGTCCTGATTTATAACGGAAGTAGATGAAGCCGGAGCGTGTCAGCTGATCAAGGGCCATCGCCACCCAGGCGCCTACCAGACCCCATTCAAAACTTTTAACAAACAGGATCGACAGCAGCGCACGAATACCCACTACGCCAACCAAGGTGGAAATCAGCGGCCAGCGTGTATCGCCGGCTCCACGCAGCGCGCCGGCCAGAATAAACTGTGATGACTGGAATGTTTGCACAAAAGCGATGATCCTCAGCGTTAGTGCGGCATTTTGAATAACGACCGGATCAGTAGTATAGAGTGAGGCCAGAAATTCTCCGCCAAAGAAGAAAACCACTCCCATGAATGCCGCTACATACATACCAACCCGCCGCGTCTGCCATCCGTAGAGTTCCGCCCAATCCGGACGTTTGGCTCCCAGGCTGCGACCAACTAAAGAACTGGCTGCCGCACCAAAGCCCATTCCCGGAGTAAATGACAGGCCGACAATATTAATGCCGATCTGATGCGCAGCATAAATGATGGTACCTAAGCCCGCGACAACCTTGGTATATGTGATCATGCCTATGCGCATGATGACTTGCTCGAACATTGCTGGAGAACCAATCTTAACAATACGCCTTACCAGATCAAAGTCCGGCGTAAACTTGTCCCTGAACGACACATGAACCGAAGATCTCCCGTTGGAAACGGCGTAAAGTGCCATAAACATACCAGCTACCCTGCCGATAGCCGTGGCAACGGCTGCTCCGAAAACGCCCCAGCGCGGAAAACCCAGGTAGCCGTTGATTAGCAGCAGGTTACCGACCACGTTCACGACATTAGCGATGATATTATAGCGCATCGGGGTGCGCGTATCTCCGGCACCCCGCAGGATTGCTGTTACCGCCATTCCGATTGTTTGCGGAATAAAGCTTAATGCAATTACTCTCAGATAGGTTACACCATAATCGATGGCATCTGGGCCGGCTCCCATAAACACCAAAATTGGCCTGGCCGTTAAATATATGCCAATTGTCATCAGAACGCCTAAAACACCTACAAGTAGCAACGACTGCCGGGCAGCTGCGTTGGCTTCGTTGATATCATCAGCGCCAATAAACCGTGCTACTACGGCGGTTGTACCAACATTTAGAGCCTGAAAGGCTGCCAATGCCAAGAACACCGGTTGGTTTGTCAGACCGATCGCAGCAATGGCTGCCGGACCGACACCACCTACCATCATCATATCAGCCATACTGAACAGTTGAATAAGCAACTGCTCAAAAACGGCTGGCCAAGCCAAGTGAATAACATTCTTGCGCGCTTCCTGGACGGTTAGCTCACCATGATGTTCCTGCGGGCCGTAAGGTCCCAAGCTTATACGCGGCCGTTGCGTTTGTGAATTTTCAGCCTCCTGCGGTCGTGGCGTCTGCGAACTCTCTACCCTCTGATTTTCGACAGCTCCTTGAGAGATGTGCTGCGCTCCTTGCTCAGCCCTCTCGGGCAATATGTCCATAAAAACAACCTCCAGCTGATTCGAGATCCAAAACTTCCTATAAGCTAAATTTATCATTAATCACGCCTAACGTCAAACTAATAAAATCGCGGCAGTATGGCATTTGCTGGCTGCGGGCGTTGGTGCAGTTTCCAAAGGACAAGATAAAAGCATCGAGCATGGCAATAACGCATGGACACCTCATGGACGCCTACCGATACGGCAAGCGAAAGGAAAATGCTATCAAGAACACGAATTCTATACAATTCGAAGCAGACAGGAGGATGCCATAAATGAAATACCATCAGCGCCGCCCTGAAAAGACCATCACGGATCGGGAACAACTACTGAAGGTTCTCCGCGAAGGCAATGTGGTCACTTTAGCCATGTGCCATAATAATGAGCCATATCTTGTTACGGTGAATTATGCCTTTGATGAAGCCGAATCCGCGATCTATTTCCATTGCGCGCAGCAAGGCAAAAAGTTCGACTATCTGTCGGCCAATCCGCGCGTGTGGGGACAGGTTTTTATTGACGGTGGCTATATGGAAGGCGAATGCAATCACCGCTTTATAGCAGTGCAGTTTGCTGCCAAAGCTGCCTTTGTGGAAGAAGAATCGGCCAAGCACGCAGCCCTTACCCTGCTGATCAATCATTTTGAGTCGAATCCGGAACCGGTTCTTAAGCGCTTCCTCGGAAACCCCGCGGCTTTAGCCGGGGTGTCAATTGTACGCCTGGAACTGCAACATATTACTGGAAAGGTAAGCCATATGACAATATGAAGATCAAGATTTTTCATTCATACCCGGAGTGCTCAAGCCTGCTGGCCATTATCAATGATCATTACCGAATAAACGCCACCAAAATGTATCTTTATCGTGATATGATCGGCAGTGTCTATTTTCTTGAAAGCGATAATCGGAAGTATGTCTTTAAGCTTTTCCGGCGCGAAGACACTGAGCAGGTTTTGCAGTCACTGGAGATTATCAGCTACTTGCGCAGCTTTGACTACCCGGTCGTGACTGTCATAGCGATGCCGGATTCCGGCGCCATGCATATGATGCTTGATCTGCCGGAAGGCAAGCGGGCTGGCGTTTTGTACGAGTTTTTGGAAGGGACAGTGCCGGACTTTGCGGCTGGCGACATTACGGCGGTAGGCCAGCAAATCGGAAGACTGCATAACCTGATGGCGAATTATCCCAAGCCGCTGATCAGACGCGCAAAGAGTTTTTACATCGACCGCTATATAGACTTATTGAGGGAAAACGGCTATGACGCAGCCAAGACCGCCACTCTCGCCGAGTATGGCGACAGGCTGTGGGGCAATATGGAACAACTCCCGGGCGGATTTTGCCATGGCGATTTGCATTCCGGCAACATGATCAAGATTGGAGAACGTTTTGTGTTGTTCGATTTTGATGTCGCCTCCCATACCTACCCGGTTATTGATGCTGCCACGCTGAGTGACGGCACCAATTACAACCGCTTGGATGATTCAGCCTATGATAATACCCGGCGCAAGTTTGAGCGATTTTATCAGGGCTACTTCAGGGAAAGAACCCTGACCGACCGGGAAATAGATGCCATATTCGACTTTATTGCGATTCGACACTATGAGCTGAACGCAACCATCACAGAATACCGCATGCCGTTCCGGGGGATGTCATTTATGTCGGTGGCAGGGTTCGATGATCAGTATGAATGGTTGATGCGATGGAGGGAAATGAGTGGCACCAAGAGCGCTTAAGGCGGTTTGAAGTTGGCGGTGCCGGTGCATTAAGCCAAGCCTAGTGTTGATTAGATAGCCATTTTGACAGCTGATGTCTGGCCCCGCTTTGCGGGGCTAATTTTATCATACCCTTTATCAAGATGGACAATTTTCTGGAAATGTTTTTCAATTGTCAGTAAGTTACTACTCTCTTGTAACTGCATCCATCCTATATAAAGGAGAGTATATTCGGTGAAAGCAAAATGGATTATACTCGTTTTCATTATTGCCGCATTGGGGATTATTCTGGGGCTGTGCTGGAATTGGAGGACAACCGACCATACACGCCAATCGACTATCAGGAACGATGTGATACTTGGTCCTATGATGGCGTTATTGTCGAGTTTGAAAGAACTGAAGATCATGCGCCGGAATCTCCTGGAACAGTTAGTTCTGTTTTTATAGACGGAGGCTCATATGAATCCATGCTCGGTGTTAAAGTTGGGACTCTGGAATCAGAAGTACGGGAAATATATAAAGACCATATTTCCGAGTACTATGTAATCGATAGGATCTCGTTAGATTTTCATATCAATGATGGGGTCGTTGTTGGAATCGCATTATATAGAGGGGGCAGCTGACGGGGCTAAATCCGAACAAGCTTCCCCCTTTGCACTTTTTATGCATTACATTACCTCCAATTTTCCCTCAATCTTTACATTGTAAAGATTATATGATACGATAGTACCACACTGACATAGTATTGCACTACTGTATCAGAATGATCGCATAACTGCGATCCACCCTGCTATTATGCCTAGCCCTCATTCAAGTCTTTATACCCGACCATTATGATTACATCAATTGCTTTGGAGGATGATCTAATGGAGCATTACCTTAAGTACGCCGCTCAAATCACCGACACGGCCCGTTTTCTGGTGGAGAAAGGCATTTTAAAAGGAACTGGGGGCAATCTTTCGTTGCGGATCCCGGGAGAACAAGCCTTTGCCATCACCCCCTCCAACTACGATTACATGAAGATGACGCCTGAAGACATATGCATTCTAAAATTAGATGGTACTGCCATCTCCAGTCCAAGAAAACCTTCCATTGAAAGCACTATGCATGCCGCCATTTACACAAACCGTCCGGATGTCAGCGTTGTTTTTCATACGCACCAGGAATATGCCAGTGCAATGTCGCTTATTAATGAACCAATCCCGGCTCTTTTTGACGAACAAGTGCGTTTCCTGGGCCGGGCAGTTAATGTTATCAACTATGCGCCTTCCGGAACAGGATGGCTGATGAAAAACGTCCGTTCGAAACTGCGTGACGGCCATAATGCCTATTTGCTGCAAAACCATGGCGCATTAGTAATGGGACCAGATATTGATCGTACCATCTTTAATCTGCAGTTGCTGGAGAAGTGCGCGCTCACTTACCTGATTACCCTGTGCACCGAGTGCAAAGTAACCCGTATACCGGCTTTTGTCCGTGAAATTATTTATGCCAAGCTGCGCTCGGATGAGAAGAAGATCATCGAGCAAAACTGATTTCAACAAGTCACCAATCAGTATACTTGGGCTTCAGTTATTCATTTTCATTTATTATGGGAGGCGATGATCGTGAATCAATACGCTATTTCGGAATGGCACGATACTGACGAGATCTATGCCAGGCTCAACAAGCTGATCAGTCAGCCAATGCGGCCAATTAAGCGTGACAAGATGGCCGAGGTTCTCAACTACTTCGATACGCGTTGTGTGCGTTCAAAAGAGCTCATTGATGAAGCGAAGAAGCTGATCCCAGGCGGAGTTCAGCATAATCTGGCTTTTAACTACCCCTTCCCGCTGGCCATTAGTCGTGCTGAAGGCGCCTACATGTGGGATGTCGATGGCAACCGTTATATCGACTTTCTGCAGGCTGGCGGACCGACAGTGCTGGGAAGCAATTACGCTCCGGTGCGTGAGAAAGTTTTCGAGCTGCTGCAATCCTGCGGTCCGGTAACCGGCCTCTTTCATGAGTATGAACTAAAACTGGCTCAGCTGCTTAACCGCTTCATGCCATCCATCGAAATGTTCCGTATGCTTGGATCAGGAACCGAAGGGGTCATGGCTGCGATTCGCGCCGCCCGCGTGTTCACCGGCAAGAAGAAGGTCATTAAAGTTGGCGGTTCTTATCATGGCTGGAGCGACCAGATGGTCTACGGGCTGCATATTCCAGGCACGCGCAGACTGGAGGCCAAAGGCATTCCAGCTGGCTGTTCACGCCATACCCAGGAGTTCTTCCCGCACGATCTCAATCAATTGCGGCGCATGATGGTCGCCAATAAACTCCGTGGCGGAACGGCGGCCGTCATTCTCGAACCGGTCGGTCCTGAAAGCGGTACCCGCCCGATCCATCGTGATTTCCCGCAAAAAGTACGCGAACTGTGCGATGAGTTTGGCGCCCTGTTAATTTTCGATGAAGTCGTCACCGGCTTCCGCCTCGGCTTGGGTGGCGCGCAGGGTTACTTTGGCGTGAAGCCCGACCTGACCGTCTTTGGTAAGTGCCTGACCGGCGGCTATCCGATGGCAGGTGGCGTCGGCGGACGCGCCGAAGTACTAAAGACATTCGCCGCGGGCATTGGAGGAACAGGCGAACGCGCCTATATTGGCGGAACTCTTTCTGCGAACCCCTTGTCATGCGTGGCTGGCTATCACGCCCTGCTTGAGATGGAGCGCACCAATGCGCCGGTAATTGCAGGCCGGGCTGGTGATCGGCTTACCAAAGGACTCAATGAGATCATTGAGCGCCTGAATCTGCCGTTTGTGGCCTACAACCAAGGATCAATTGTTCATCTAGAGACATCGGCGGTGATGTTGCTCGACCTGAAGAACCCACTGCGCCTAATGCGCGAACTCAAACCGCGCAAGCATATGATGGAAGAAATGGGCGCCGCCTATATGGCTCAAGGAATCATCACCCTTGCAGGCAGCCGCATGTATACGAGTATGGCAGATACGGATGAAATTATTGATGACGCCCTGGATCGTTTTGAGGCCGTGTTAAAGTGCATCGAATGACTATAAAGGTATCGAATGATTATAGGGGTGTGGTGTAATGATGGCGGCCCAAACTGTTGAAGCCGTAGAAACTAGTGGCACAGGCGCTGGCGTACGCACAAGCGCGGGCGCTGGCGCTGGCGCCACTGCCAAATCCTCTGCCAGCGAATGCGCAATTCTCGCCATTGATCTCGGAACCTCCGGCCTTAAGGCTGCCTTGATCACTCCGCAGGGCCGGGTGCTGGGATGGGAAAGCGAACCGGTCCGATTGCTCATCACTCCCGACGGGGGTGCTGAGCAAGCACCGGATGAGTGGTGGAGCGCGTTCATCACAGCCTCCAGGCGATTGATCGGCCGTAACCTTGTTCCGTCTTCTGCAATTCGGGCAATATGCTGCTCGACGCAAGGTGAAGGCACGGTACCGGTTGATCGCAACGGCAATCCGCTGATGAACTGCATTCTCTGGATGGATATGCGCGGAGCGCCTTACCTTAAAAAGCAATTCAAAGGCCTAATCAATGTCACCGGCGTGGGATTGCACAATACTTTGCGCTGGATCCGACTCACCGGAGGTATGCCTTCCCTGACCGGGAAAGATCCGGCCGGCCATATGCTGCTGGTGCGCGACCGGTTTCCGGAGATCTATGAAAAGACCTATAAGTTCCTGAATGTCCTCGATTTCTTCAACCTGCGCCTGACCGGCTGCTATGCGGCGACTTTCGACTCAATTTTAACTTCATGGGTAACTGATAACCGCAATCCCAACAACATTACATACAATCGCACTCTGCTGCGTAAGAGCGGAATTGATCCCGACAAATATCCGAGTATCGTCCCATGTACGGCTGTACTGGGCAGCATCAGGCCGGAAGTTGCCGAAACGCTCGGCTTGCCGGCGGATGTACAAGTGGTGGCCGGTTCGATCGACAACACCGCCTCCGCTGTCGGTGCCGGTGCGATTGAAGACTTTCTGCCGCACCTGTATATTGGCACGTCATCCTGGATGACAGCCCATGTTCCCTTCAAGAAAACTGATGTCCAATCCTCACTGGCTTCCGTGCCATGTGCGGTACCAGACCACTACCTGCTGACCGCCCTACAAGCCACTGCTGGCGGTAACCTCACCTTTTTGCAGGACAACATTCTTTATCATAAAGATGATTTGCTGCTGGAAGAAAAAGTCCCCGATGTGTACAAAATCATGGACCGTATTGTGGAGCATGTTCCTGCGGGAAGCAACGGAGTGATCTATACGCCGTGGATTTGGGGCGAACGCGCTCCGGTCGAAGACCGCAGCTTGCGCGCCGGGCTTTACAACCTGTCGCTGCACAACACGCGCTCCGATATTATCCGGGCTTTCTTTGAGGGCGTCGCTTATAATACCCGCTGGCTGCTGAACCCGTTTGAGAAGTTCATTGGCCGCAACGTTGAACGCATTAATATTGCGGGTGGCGGAGCCACTTCAGATATCTGGTGCAGCATTTTCGCAGATATCATGAATGTGGAGATCTGGCAAGTGCGTGATCCGATTCAGGCCAATGCCCGGGGGGCCGCCTGGATTGCTGCCGCAGGTTTGGGCGAGATTACTTTCAGCGATGTTCCCAAGTTAGTGGAGTATAAGCACGTCTATAGTCCAAATCCCGCCAACAGAGCGCTATATGATGAGCGCTATGCGATTTTCACCGAGATATATGATCAGATGAAGGATATTTACCGGCGGTTGAATGCGTAAATCGTAATTCGGGGAGGGAGCGAAGCATTATGACTGAAAGCGGCAAAACTTATCGTTTGTACCACTATCGCTGGGTTGTGCTGGCAATTTTCATGTTCATCAATTTGACCATTCAAATGCTTTGGATTGCATATGCCCCTATTACCGGTCCGGCTGCGCAGTATTATGGCGTGACTGATCTCCAGATTGGGCTGTTGTCGATGGTTTTCATGATCGCCTTTATTCCCTTGTCAATCCCCGTTTCCTGGCTTATTGACACCTATGGATTCAGGCTGGCGGTCAGTATTGGCGCTGTGTTGATGGGCCTTTTTGGCGTGTTGCGCGGTGTGGCTGGAACGAACTATGCGCTTGTCCTGTGGAGTACAATTGGCATTGCGGCGGCGCAGCCGTTTCTGCTGAACGCCTGGACAAAGGTGGCTGCCAATTGGTTTTCAATCGATGGTCGCGCCACTGCTGTGGGTCTGGTTACACTGGCGAATTTAGTCGGCACGGCGCTTGGGATGGTATTGACGCCGGCTCTGATTGAATCAATGTCCATTCAATTGGTTCAGTTGCTTTACGGAGGGCTGGCCGCCTTTTCGGCCGTTCTGTTCTTGCTGTTGGCACGCGAAAAACCCGCCACCCCGCCTTGCCCGCCTGGAATGGAAGTGCGCGCCTTGATGCTGGATGGCCTGAAAAACGCACTGAAAAACAAAGCCTTTTGGATATATCTGCTGGTCTCGTTTATTGGTATGGGTCTCTTTAATGGAATCACAACCTGGGTTGAAGGTATCATCAGGCCGCGAGGGTTTACGCCAGCGAACGCCGGAACACTGGGCGCTTTGATGCTGGTAGGTGGCGTTTTGGGAGCCGTAATCCTACCCCCTATTTCGGACAAGAAACGTAAACGCCAGCTCTTTTTACTGATTGGATTTGCCTTTGCGATTCCCGGGCTGATTGGCCTCACTTATGCCGAATCGCTCTGGCTGCTGTATGTCTCCGCCTTCAGTATGGGATTTTTCCTGGTGAGCGCTAATCCGGTTGGAATGCAGTATGCCGCTGAAATTACTTATCCGACACCGGAAGGAACCTCCAATGGTTTAATCCAATTATTCAGCCAGGCATCAGTAGTTTTCGTATATATTATGGAAGCTTTGCGGGGTCAGGATGGTTCTTTCACTCCGGCTCTGCTGCTGGCTGTTGGATTAATGGTAGTTAGTGTGCTGGCCATTTTGCAGCTGAAGGATCCGGAGATAATCAGGGGTAATTCGTGAGTTAATTGGGTGGCGTGGTAGTGAATCGTGGCGCTGGATCCCATGTGGGTGGAGCGAAAATCGAAATAATCGGGAGCAGTAATAGATGAGTGAAAAGCAGAAGCACATCAGCGAAAAAACGAGCGAAAAACAATATCACCATGGTGATCTGAAGAATGCGCTAATCAAGGCGGGAATTGAAATTCTCGCCAAAGAAGGCGTACAGGGGCTGAGTTTGCGCAAACTGGCCAGCCATGCTGGAGTGAGCCATGCAGCCCCCTATGCCCATTTTGCGAATAAGCAAGAGCTGATTGCCGCTATTTCAGCGGCCGGGCATATCAAACTTTATGATCAGGTCACAGCTATTGTGCAGCGCTATCCTGATGAGCCCCTGCGACAATTAGTCGAGGTCGCTTGGGCATATGTCAAATTTGGTTTCGACGCCCCTGCCCATTTCAGACTGGTCTTTTCGGGTATCCTCGAAGAAAAGCCCGGCTATCCGGAATTAGCTGCCATGGCCAAAAAGAATTTTCAAATTGTCCGGGAGATTGTGGCGCGTTGCCAGGCGATGGGTGTGTTGGACGAGGGTGACCCCGATCTGGCGGCCGTCAGTGTCTGGGGACTGGTACACGGCTTTATCCTACTGTATCAGGAAGGCCAGATTTCGCACACCCTCATGGAGCAATACTCATTACGCGAGATGATGCTGGTGACACTGAACCAGATCTCGCGCGTGAGGATTGATATGAAAGAGTTTGGGGAGGAGTAGCCTCAGCCTGACACGCGCGTATGGCGTGCGAACTCAATCGGTTGGGCAGCCACTTCTTTACCGTCGCGATCAAGATGAATCAAGTACTTGCCGTTAGAGTAGAAGATTTCGCCTTCGGAATTGACGTCAAAGTCAATTACGCATTGCTTTACTACACTCATTTCCCCGTTAGTTCCCCGCTTTATAAGCTCCCAGCTTCGCGGAGCTATTCCGGGATAGGTATCGCCCTTACGGCTGTTTTCACGCAGTGTTTTTTCGGCATTGATTAGATTACCGTCAATTTGGATTTCGCGAGCATTTCGCCGCGTCTTTCCCGGATTTGGTCCGTTAGTCAGCAAGGGCTCACCAGTGGTACTCATCGTAAAGATTTGCAGCCATCCAAAGATCGCCTTCACCAGGCGGACAGGAATCAGTAGTATGTCAATAACCGAAAACCCTTGTCCATTCTTTGCCGGACGGAATGGGCGTTTTAGGAAATAGAGTTTCCCGTAACCGTCAGTGCGCGGCGAAAAGCAGTCATAGCGTGGCAATGATACAACTTCACTTAGTTCACCCGTATCCAGATCCAGACGATGAATCGTGCGGGGGCTATAACCCGCAAACACGCCATTTATGTTACGGCCAATTCCCGCCGAGTCATAGTAAAGTGCGCGGCTGCTTCGGCACCAGACCGGGTTTTCATCAATACAATCCCCTTCGGTAATAATGCGGTAACTGGAGCGCTTAGTATCCAGTAAAGCGATATGTCTTTCCAGACCGCCTTCGCAAATTGCCACCGCAATCTACCCTGGCCTTGGTCGGCACGTCTATCAGCCCTTCCAAACAATGTGGCATCGCCATGTGACATTGAACAATGCCATATTTCGCCATTTAATGCGATTTGTCCTGCCAGGTGGAGTATCAGATGGCATAACAGGGCATTTCCACAGCGATAGCTGTAAGAAAACATTGCTCCCAAGGAGGAACTACATTTTAGATATTGAAAAAATAAAATAATGAAAAATACAGCTCAGATTTCAACTCTAACCCTGAGCTACAACTTTCATTCAGCGTTATTCAAGTGCGTAATAACGTCAAAGTCTCATTAGAAGCAAAGGCTGTCACGAACCCCGGGAGCGCATATGAGAAGTACAACTCGCTGACTTACTTTCAAGATTTCCAAACATATCTGGACAATCTAAAAAAGTATTTTAACAGCTTCATCGGCTATGGCATCGGAATTAACCCCCAAAAGAAGGAAAAGTGTTTTGAGATCGCACAGATATATGCAAACAGTCCTGCTGAAGCGGAAGGATTGGCAGTAGGCGACCTAATATTCGAAATCGATCGCCAAAAAACTTCTTTGCTTAGCTTCAATAAATTTATGGAGATGCTCCAATCAGGCGGCGAAGGTACATATATGGAACTTGGGATTAAATCGGCGGCGGATGAAAGACGAGTCTCTCTGGTCAAGTCATTTATACCACCGACATATCAACGTGGCAATCAGGAGTAGTATCAGGTTGCTTCAAATCGAATCAAAACAAATCCCCCCTGCCTTGGCAGGGGGGTTAATTTCTGCAATCTGGCGGCCCCGGGGGGAGTCGAACCTCCGACACACGGTTTAGGAAACCGCTGCTCTATCCTCTGAGCTACGGGGCCGCTGCAACCAATATTATAGCATACTCATCCGCTAATGAAAAGAAGCAGGGCTTGCCAAAAAAGTTTCAGGCTGCCAGGCTGCGTGCTTCGCGAACAGCCTCCACAAACGCCCGTGCCCTTTGCTCGATACCTTTCATGTCACCGGCTTCTACCAGCGCGCGACTTACAAGTTCGCCGCCTACTCCCAGGGCTACTGCGCCAGCTTTGATAAATTGACCGGCGTTTTCGACAGTAACTCCTCCGACAGCCATCAAATCAGCCTGCGGCAGCGGACCGTGCAAATCCGAGAAGTAGCTTGGTCCCAAGCGTCCTGCTGGAAATACTTTGACCGCCGCGACTCCCAGTTCCCAGGCCGTCAGTACTTCTGTAGGCGTCATTGCTCCCGGAAAAATGGGGATCCCATAACGGTGGCACATTGTCACTGTTTCCGGGTTAAGCGCCGGTGTAAGCACAAATGATGCGCCGGCAAGAATCGCCACCCTGGCAGAGGGACCGTCCAAAACGGTTCCGGCTCCGATCATCATTTCTTTGCCGTAATTGGCAGCCAACCATGTAATCATTTCCAAGGCCCCGGAAGTATTCAAAGTTACCTCAACTGCCCGTACGCCACCGCTCAGTAAAGAGTCGCAAATTGGCGCTGTCAGTTCTGGTTTCTGACCGCGAATGATGGCGACAATACCGGCATCCTTGATCTTCTGATATAGAGCTGTTTTGTCCATTTTTGATATTCCCCTCCCTGATGCAAAGGGTGATCCAGAGGGACCAGGCAAATTCTGCTCTAGCCTCGTGGGGAAACAGCAATAAGCGGTTTTGCAATTAACGCGGCTCCCACTGCGGATGCCTGATTGGCTACATCTGACGGCAAGATCTCGATTTTGATCCTGTTCCCGCCGCTTTGACCAAACCAGTGATGCATTAAGAAGCCAAATAACTTCCGCAGTGGTAATGAACCGCCGATTAACATCCGAAAATCATGCTTTTGCTCAGCTAAATATGGCCGCATCTCCCGATTGCCAAGCAACGCCATCACATCCATGGCGCCGATAGCCCCCCAGAGAAAACTGCGGCGTGTAGCCAGAGGCGCACCGGCAATCCGGTCCAGGAGACGCACCATGAATAGCGCTCTGGTCAGCCCCTGCTGCATAGCGGCCTCAAATCCGGCTAACGCATCTGTTTCTCTGAACTCATCCAAAGCGATACCCGATTCCAGTGAACGCGATAGCAGCGTCCCCGAAGCCACCTCACTAGCCAGCTCGCCGGCTAAAGTTGTCGTGAAAGCAACGATCCGTCGTTCATGATCAATTAGAATATATTTGGAATGGGATCCCGGCAACGCCAGCAAAAGAGGTCCCTGGGTGCCAGTAAGCTCGAGAATCCCAAAAGACTCGCTTTCCTCGCCACGCATAATATCACTGACTGATAAATCTTCATAAGAAAAATGCGGCAGCGATTGCTCAGAAGCGGACTCAGACATGGGCGCTGCTGCAAACGCAGCCGCGGCCTCGGCTAATCTTTGCGGAACGTACTTGACACCCGGAACAAAGATAATCGGATCCGGCCACACCTCTGGAATTAGCTGCACTTTGGCGCCAGCTGTTAAATCACTGATACCTGCCGGCGCTGATACATGAGGTACTTCCAGCAAGCCCGCCTCGCAGGTGATCATGCCGGAAGCGACAACCTGTTCCACTTCAAACGCATGCACACCCGCCTGCTGCAAAGCATTACGAATTGCCACGGCTGTTCCCTGCTTCAAATTATCGCATCCGCCCGGGGCAGCCGATGTGCTGCGCGCACCAACGGGAACGCTACTGGAAGCCAAAACATTTTTCCCATCCACAAGCACACGCGCCCTGGTATTGGTTGTACCGCCATCTATTGCGATAACATAGCGTCTGCTCATAGTGGATGGCCCCCTGATTTAGCCGTGGGTTCTTTCCCTGATTTCGCCGCTGCTTCCTTCCCTGTTTCCTTCTCAGCTTCATCAGCCACCCGCAGCAATACACTGGGCGCCTCCGGAAAAACTGCTATGCGGCAATTCTCGCCATATCTGGCCAAGGCATCATCCACCGCTGCCTGCAGGATCGTAAAGTGCGCCATACCCATGGCTTCAACCTGATCGGTAGTCATATTTCGGGTAACGATTACCATGCGCAGGTGCTGCAGCATGCGCACCCAGATTTGTGCACCCCATTGATCCTTGGATGGCTCCGCATACATTTTGGCAATCAGGGCTTCCGGATTATTGCCGCAGCAACTCATCAGGTCATAAAACTCCCGATGGAAGCCAATACCTTCGGTCGCCTCCATAGGAATAATGACCGTACCGCCTTCGCGGATGATGGGGCGGGGGATGCGGAAAATCGACGACGAAATTTTCGGCCCCTGATAAACCACCTGATCAAGCGGGTAACCACTTGCAGTAATCGCTACATCGCAGAGCTCCGGCAAGACAACCTCACGTATCGCTCTCGAATAGGCCACACCGGCCAGATAAGCTTCCTTCAGGTCACCGGCAACTGCGCGGTACAGCTTACCATCCTGGTTCAAAATCACGTTAATGATATAATCGACTCCGACTTTCTGCGCGAACTCAAGGGAGTCTTCATGCTGCGGATTACCGTCCAGCAATCCATTGACGGCATGAACATGATCCATCATGGCGGCGCTATGGTTATGCATGACCGCCCGTTCACTGGCGATGCCGGGCAAAATGCTCTTGCGTCCGCCAGTAAAGCCCAGCTGCTGATGCGGCTCAATATATCCGGTCGTAATCAAAATGTCAGAGTCTACCGCCAGCCGGTTTACTTCGATGGGGGTCCCGAAACTGGTCACCCCCAGAGAAACCAGATTATCATAGTTATTGAAGCAATGATTAATAACCCGCACACGCTTTACAATGTCCGCCCCATAGAGCAGTCTTTGTTCTTCATCGGTGTTTGGGCGGTGCAGTCCGGTTGCGACCAGCAGAGTGATGTCTTTATCAGGAATTCCGCTGCGGTTCAGATAAGCGAGCAGCGGAGGCAGAATATAACGATACGGAACAGGCCGGGTAATGTCACTGACAACAATGCAAACGCTCATACCAGGCTTTAAGTGCTCTGCTAACGGACTGCAGCCAATCGGATTAGCGATCGCATGCGCAACTTCCACTTCCGGATCACTGGCGGCTGGTGCACCTGGAGGTGTATAAACACCCATGAGATTCTTTTTGGGAACTCTAATCTCAACCGTACCGCGTCCATATGGAACATGCACTACTTCTGTCTGTTGCATAGTATCACTTCCTAACAGGGGTGTCTCTTAAAGCCTGCCAAACTCCGCCAGCAATTCGTCAACTGACTTGCCTTCCTTGATGCGGGTACGAGTTTTCTCTTCCTGTTCCGCCTGAGCCTGCGCCTTCTTAAGAATGGCGGGCGCATCCTCCTGCGGGACTACAATAACGCCGATTTCGTCGGCCAAAATTATGTCACCAGGGCGTACGACTACGCGGCCACAAGTAATTGTTCCATTAATCTCAAGCGTATCCAAACGCCCTGAATAGGGGGAATGGGTGGAGCGGGGGACGATCCCTTTAGAAGCAATAGGAAATCCCTGGTCTCTAATTTCATCCGTGTCGCGAATAGAACCGTCCACAACCGCTCCAGCCACACCTTTCATTTTGCATAAGCCAGCCATCAAGCCGCCCCAAATTGAGGTTTCCGTTTCGCCGGCTGCATCAACCACGATGACATCCCCCGGCTGCGCCACTGCCAGCGCATGCAGGCAATCCACTAGGTCTCCGGGATAAAGCTTTACGGTCAAGGCCGGACCGGCAAATCTGGTCTTGTGATCAAGCAGCTTGATGTGAGAATCCATTACACCTTCACGTACCTGACAATCAGCGACGATACACGAAGGACTGTATACGTTCAGCAATGCACGAAAACCAGCGACGATATCTGGGTTTACGGTTGCATGCGGATGAACAGCTGGCATTGCTTTGTTGTCATTATTTTTGTTATCTGCCATGATATTTCTCTCCTTCTCCAATTCGTGTTGCCTTAGCACTTTGTGCCTTGGAGCTATGAACTGATGCGTTGCGCTCTGCGAGGCAATGGCGTTTTGCGTCCTGTCGGCGTGGTGCCCTGGCGCATCAGCACTTCAGCGTTTCAAATGCAGCACTACGCGCCGCAAAGCTCTCTCAGTTTGACTGCCCGCAATTTGGGTGAGGCCAGCACTTCTTTATTTACAATACTAAGCGGCATCTGTCCGAGCAGCACACGGGAAGCTTCACTGGCTGCCGTACTGCGCGCTTCGACAATAGCTTCTTCCGAGTAATACGCCGCATGCGGTGATACCAGGACATTGGGCAGTTTCAGCAATGGATTGGTTGGCTGCCAGTTGTTTTTCTTGGCTGGCTCGTCTTCAAGATCATCCAAAGCCGCCCCGAGAATCTTTCCGGTGGTCAATACCTCATAAAGTGCCTGATTATCAACCATCGGACCGCGGGAGGTGTTTACAAGGATGGCGCTCTTCTTCATGGCTGAGAAAGCCTTGGCATCAAACATATGCCGGGTTTCATCAGTTAGCGGCGCTTGAACGAAAATGGCATCAGATATGCTCAGCAATTCCGCCATACTCACTTTGCGGGCACCTAATTCCTTGAGCCTGTCATCAGAAATGTAAGGATCATAAACGACGAACTGCACGCCAAACGGTTTAAGTCGGGCAGCAATCCGGCTGCCAATCTGCCCAAAACCGATCACACCCATGACTTGCCCTTTTAGGCGCACGATCGGTGTTCCGCATGCACTCCAATGCCAGCGGCCTTCCCTGACCGCTGTGTCATATTCGCGCAAACGCCGGGCCAGACAGAGAAACATTGCCACGGCATGATCAGCGACTTCATCTATGCAATAATGCGCCACATTGGTAACAACTATGCCGGCTTCGGTAGCGGCCTTAACATCTACGATGTCAACCCCGATACCATAGCGCGCGATCACTTTGCAGTCCGGCATACTCTTAATCGTCCGCTCGCCAACACGGGCGTATTGCACCAGCAATGCATCGGCGTCTTGTGCAATTGCAATTAGCTCATCCTCACCCTTGCACTGTCCGCCAAGAACCTGGATTCCGTTTTTATTCAGAATCTCTGTCTCAATTGCCAAATCCGGATAATCATAATCAGTGATGACTGCTTTCAAATGGCCGTCTTTCATAGATTTAGCCTCCATGATAATTAACATGCAAATGAAGCGCCGCCCGCTCAGCGCTCAGCCACCCAAATAAGCGGCTTTAACGGCTGGATCATCGCATAATTGAGCTGCTGGTCCCTCATGGACCAGACTGCCTACTTCAAGCACAAAGCCACGTTCCGCCACGCTCAGCGCGGCACGCGCATTCTGCTCTACCAGCAAAATCGTTAAGCCCTCATTATGCAGGTTCACGACTGTTTCGAGTACTTCATCTACCAGTTTGGGTGCCAGACCCATTGAGGGCTCGTCCAAAAGTAACAACCGGGGCCGGCTCATCACCGCGCGTCCGATGGCCAGCATCTGCTGTTCACCACCGCTCAGCGATCCGCCTTTTTGGTTGCGGCGATCTTTGAGCCGTGGGAAAAGACGGAATACATACTCCAGATCTTCCTTGATAGCCTCTTTGTCTGAACGCCGGAACGCTCCCATCATCAGGTTCTCCTGCACAGAAAGTGCCGGAAACACTCCGCGCCCTTCAGGAACATAGATCAGGTTACGGGCTACAATGCGGTCGGAAGAAAGTCCGGAAATATCCTCACCCTGATAAAGCACCCGCCCGCTGCGGGGGGGCATCATACCGGAAATCGTACGCAGCAAGGTGGTTTTGCCAGCGCCGTTGGCACCAATCAGCGCCGTAAATTCTCCATTGCGCATCTTAAAAGAAATATCTTTGATGGCCTGCACATTGCCATAATAGCTATTCAATGATTCAACGCTTAGAATAATGCGGTCCTGATCTTTGGCATTCTGACCTTTGACAGCTGTAGCCTGATCTTTTGCAGTCGGAGCCTGGTCTTTGATAGCACCCGCCGCATCCGATACGCTTACTGTGGCGGCCAGCTTCTGCTTCTTCTCAATCCCGCCAGATCCAAGATAAGATTCAATAACACGCGGGTTATCCTGTACTTCGTTCGGCAATCCTTCGCAAATCTTGGCGCCGCTGTCCAAAACGGTGACTATTTCCGCCAGGCCCATGACCAGCCGCATATCGTGCTCGATAATAATCACAGTCACTCCGCTGGCGTTGATTCGCTTGACAAGCTCCACCAATTGCTGTTTCTCGGTTGGATTCATACCGGCAGCCGGTTCGTCCAGCAAAAGCAAGCGCGGTTTCGTAGCCAGTGCCCGGGCAATTTCAACAATCCGCTGTAATCCATATGGTAAACTGCTTGCCAAATCGCTGGCATGATCAGCCATTCCGACAAACTCCAGCTGTTCCATAGCAAGGTCACGTAATGCCTGATCTTCTTTGCGAACCGAAGGTGTTCCCACTAAAGAACCGAAAAAGCGCATCGTGGCGTGGCACTGAGCTGCAGCAGTAACATTATCCAGCACGGTCATACCCTTGAACAAATCAATGTGTTGGAAAGTGCGGGCGATGCCTTTACGTGCCAGTTTGTGCGCACTGGTAGTCGTGATATCTGAGCCCAGAAACTCAATCTTACCAGTGGTGGCCCTGTCAAATCCGCTGATCAAGTTGAAAAACGTGGTTTTGCCGGAGCCGTTCGGGCCTATCAGTCCGCGAATTTCCCCTTCACTTACATGAAAGTCGACATTATCAACGGCAACCAGCCCGCCAAAACGTTTCGTCAGATTTTGCACGTGTAACACGTCAGGACGCCTCCTTTTTGCCGGTTTCTTCAGATGCGGTAAACCATTTTTTGAAAAGCTGAGCCGCATCCACGCCCATCATGAATAATCCTTTCGGCAAAAAGACGATTGCCAGTATAATGCCAACCGCATAGGCCACAGACTGATAAGATCCTAAAGCACGCAGCCATTCCGGAAAAATCGCCAGCGCAACGCCGCCGACAATCGAACCCGGTATGCTGCCAATGCCGCCCACGACGATCATGATCAATGCCAGTACCGAAAGGTTGAAGCCAAAAGCATCCGGGCTAATGGTTGTCATGTAGTGAGCATAAATGGCACCGGCGATACCGGCTAACACTGCCGAGCAGACAAAAGCCAGCACTTTATAGAAAGCCGGGCTGATACCAATGCTTTGCGCCGATGTCTCACTTTCACGCAAAGCAATGAAGCAGCGTCCTATCCGTGAACCGACCAGCCTAATTGCCAGAAATACGATGACAGCAACCATTACATAGGTCAAATAAAACCAGTGCAAACGATCGTATATCACTAACTTGCCGATGGCCGGGGCCGGAATTCCGACGATACCCATCGGACCTTTCGTCAAGGAAACCCATTGATTCAAAATAACCTGTACAATACCTGCGAAACTGGTTGTAATTAACACCAGATAAACTCCACCGCGGACTTTTAGGGCCGGTACTCCGACCACAATGCCGGCAACCGCTGCAACAAGTGCCGCAATAGGTAACGCCAACCAGAAGCTCATCGACAGCCTGGTCGTAAGCAATGCTGATGTATAAGCGCCAACGGCGAAAAAGCCGGCCATTCCCAAATTTATTTGACCGCAATAGCCGGTAATAATATTCATACCGATCGCCAGAATGATATAAATACCGCCCAGCACCAGAATATGCATCAAATAAGGATCTCTGAAAAGTAGCGGCACCATGGCGATAATACCTAACAGGATAAAGGGCGGAATATGTGTGACGAAATTCTCTTGGTACTTGGCTTTCATGCTTTTCTGCCCCCCTTGACTCCCAATAGTCCTTCCGGCTTAAACATGATGATGATCACCATAATCAGGAACGAAATGGCATCTTTATAACTGGATGAGATAAGGCCTGCCGAAATGTTTTCCAGGATGCCGAGCAGTAGCCCACCGAGTACTGCTCCGGGAATACTCCCGAACCCTCCCAGCACTGCGGCTGTAAAGCCTTTTGAACTAATCGAGCTGCCCATTTGAGGCGTTACGAAGAATTTGGGGGCCAGTAATATGCCCGCCAGACCAGCCAGACTGCTGGCGACCATAAAAGTCAGTGAATCAGTAAGGCGATGGCTGATACCCATCAAACCTGCTACTTCACGGTTTTGTGCCGCTGCCCGCATCGCGGTTCCCAGGCGGGTTTTGGAAAGGAAGAGATAGAGGATCACCATCGCTGCTAAGCTAATCCCCATGATAAAAAGATCCATTGGCACGATTAAGACTGATCCTATGCGGAATGGAACCATTGATATCTGAGCAGGAAACTGTTCACCGGTTGAACCCCAAACCAAAATGGCTGAACTCTGCAATAATGTGGAGAAACCAATACAAGCACCCAGGGCATATAGAAATCCTTTTTTAGAGGTGGGCCTGATAGCGATATTGTAAATTACCAGACCGATCAGCGAAGCCGCAATAACTCCCACCAGAACAGCAGCCCAAAAAGGAAGGGCAGGCAGGCGGTCGCCCTCGGACAAAGCCGTCAACGCTACAAACGCGGCCGCCATAAATACTTCACCCTGAGCAAAGTTAACCGCCCGAACACCGCTCCAAATTAGGGAGTGCGCCAACGCCACCAAACTATAGACGCTTCCGATAGCCAGGCCGGAAATAATCAACTGGATGATCATGGTGGTGTGGTTCACCTCTATCTCTCATGCATTTGAAACTGCGATCCTAAGAAACTACAAAGCCGTGAAACAGCGAAACTGCAATTTTCATGCAACCGCTAATCCGCGATTCTTTTAGCCTGCGACACTATTGATTGCTAGGATCGAAGTAAGTCGGCACACCATTGACAACCTTGCCGTAGGCCATTGTGTGGAGACCTTCGCCGACAGAGTCAAACTCAAAGGTTCCTTCTACGCCCTGATATTCGAGGTTGGCAAGTGCTTCACGAATGTCTGCCGGTTCAGTACTGCCAGCTTTTTCAATGGCTTCGGCCAGCAGATAAATCGCGTCGTACCCGGTAGCGGCAAAGTCATCCGGTTTGTAACCATAATGTTCTTCGAAACTGGTCACGAATGACTGAACCTTGGGATCGGGGTTGGATGAGATAAATCCAGCACAGAAAACGAGTCCTTCAGCAGCACCGGCTGCAGCACTGACAGTGGTCTCGCCTTCAATGCCGGCTCCACCAGCGAACTGAGCCTCGATGCCAACCTGGCGCGCCTGTTTCATTGCCAGACCCATATCGACCATCGGGCCAATGAAAACGACGACTTCGGGATTGCTGCTGCGGATGTTAATCAACTGAGAACTGAAATCTTTGTCGCCAGGAGTCCAGGATTCGTTAGCCACAACTTCCATGTTGCGCCCAGCTAAGCCGCCAATAATAGCATCGGCACCACCCATGCCGTAGTCGGCGGAGTCATGGAATACTGCAATTCTGCTGTAGTTCATTTGGTCAACGAGTAAATCAACGAGGGCACTGAACTTGACAACATCATTAGCTCTGGTACGGAATACCCAGGGGTTATTCTGTTGAGTAATGCTCAAGCTGGTACCATGCGCCAAAAGCGGGATCTGAGCTTTGGCAATTACGGGCATCATCGCGAGTACCGGAGAACTCTGACAGTCACCGATAACTGCTACAACGTTTTCACGGTAAATAAGCTTGTCCAGGCATGCAACTGCTTGGGCTGGAAGGCCCTGTGAATCTTCCAGGACCAAACTAATCTTCGCACCGCGCACACCGCCGTTAGCATTGATTTCTTCAGCGGCAAGCAAAGCGCCATTGCCCTGCTTTTCTCCGAGTGCGGCATTGTCACCGGTACGAGCACCAACTACGCCGATAACAATCGTGGAATCGGTACGTGACAACTGTGTTACAGCGATAACCGCTGCAACAACAACAACTACTACAACGGCCACCAAGATGAGAATTTTTGAAGATTTTTTCGTAGCCATTAGATGTCCTCCCTTTTCGCCCTTTGTGCAAAGCCTCCGGCTCGCACACTAAACTAGACTACAACTACAAATCGGTTAAACTGTACCTGACGCGCTCTAGATGCATTTTAGTAGCTTCGAAAGCAGCCTCAGCATCCCGCTTGCTCAATGCCCGCACCACCTCCCTGTGTTCCGTAATTACCTGGAGCAAGCGCTCTTGCTTGCGCAATCCGCGGATACCGCAAGCTACCAACTGATCATTCAGATTGCCCATGATGCGCAGCATGCGATCATTGCCGATAATCTCAAAAATCTTCTGGTGAAAGCGTCGGTCGAGATTCATGTATTCGTAGGTATCACTATCCTGCATCGCTTGTTCCTGGAGATCAATGATTTGAGACATTTCAACAATATCGTTGTCGGTAATGTAACAAATTGCTTCGCGGATTGCGAATAATTCAAGGCAAAATCGTAATTGCATGAGGTCTTTAATTTCTTTGAGCGACATCTCATTGATGAAGATACCTTTATGAGGAACGATCCTGATTAAGCCTTCTTGTTCAAGGCGCAACAGGCTCTCCCGGATAGGTGTGCGCCCAATTTGCAGACGAGTAATCAGGTCTGCTTCAACGATCTGCGTTCCGCCCTTAAATTCGCCGGTCAGAATCATGCGGCGCAGTATTTGGTAAGCTTTTTCTTTGAGCGAACCTGATCTGGCCGCTCTGGGTTTGGTGGTTGCATTTTCGGCCAACGACACGCGATCACCCCATAAAAAATATATTCATGATATGTGTGTAATATATTACTGTTATATTTCTAATGTATTATTGGATCTCCTTCTTTTTGTCGAAAATTTTTCGATGTTTGTCGAACTGGGGTTGGACTGCGGGCGCACGGGGGCTGACGGGGCAGTGGCGGAAATAAGAAACTCCCCTCTGCGCAGGCCTGAAGTTCGGTCTATCAGGTAGCTGGCCAGAAAGGAGTTTCAGGGGCAGGAGGCACTTTGGCCTGAGATGATTTAGCCTGAGGCATTTGGCCTGTGGCAATTTATCCTATAGGGAGGTCTGGTAGGCCGAACGTCCGGCGGCCGAGGTCATGGGGCATGGGCCTTATCCGACCACGATCTTTACCTTGCAGCAATCTCCGTCCATGAGGGTACTTTGAACGGTGATCTGATCCGCTCCGACTTTGTGATTTGTCGCGGCCGAGATCATCGCCATCATCGGATCCAGGCACCAGCCATGGCAGGGATTAGCCCCGCCCATTCTTTTCGAGAGGGCACAAAGCTTGCAAGCAGTTGCAGTGGCAACATACCCGTCAACCGCCTTTTCTACGACCCAGTTGGCGCATCCAAAGGTATCAGACAGTCGCAAAAAGACATCCTCGACGCTCTCGATTCCTAACTGCTGGTTCATGTACGGTGCAGTCTGCGGCTGCCTTTCCTTTTTCTTTGCCACTACATGTTCAAGTACTTTCAATTTTTCGTAGGTGTTGACCGTTTCAGCGATTGATGCGGCATAAGTGTTTTGCATAATAGCCAGTTTTTTCTCGAGTTCCATTTTCATCGCTCCTTATTTCTTTTGTTTTCGATCAAGATTAGTTGATTAACTCAGGTTGCCTTTCTAACGTTCGTTAGGTCATCGGGATAAAAATCCGGACAATGATTGGGTTGAGCCCCATTCCACGCCGCCGAACCCGCTTCTCCCATACTCTCCCGGCTTCCCCATGCTCCTCCAATACTACTCCCATGCTAATCCCTTGCTACTTCTATGCTACATACTAAGCCTTATAACTAAGCCTTGCGGCTCCGTAAAACGACTGTGATCTCTTCGCGAATCTCATCTTCTGAAAGAAACCTATTCTTGACGACAATTTGCTCAATCAGGTTTTCAAGGAGGTGGATCAGTGTCCGCACGATCACAGTACCATCCTCTACCCCCTGAAAGTGTGGCATTGCCAGCTGATAGTGCCTGGGCAGGATCGATTGCTCCCATTCGTCCATGACTTTCATCAGCTCATCATTACCATCAAAGGACAAATAAACTTTGACACCCAGGCGATAGATTTTTTTGTCATAATCGCTTAGCTGGTTCAACCTGTAAACATACTGCGTGTAAAACTCGGTAATGTCGTCAGTCTGCAGTTGCCTGGCATGCCTGAGCAGCAGGTCGAAGTAATCCTTTTTGATGATCTCATCAAAGAGTTCTTTTTTATTGTTGAAGTAGTAGTAGATCATTGGCAGTGAGCAATTAACATCCTTGGCGATGTTACGAATGGTGGTTCCATGATAGCCAAACCTGTCAAAATGATCGACGGCCGTTTCTTTGATTTTTACCCGGAGCTCTTTATCTGTCATTGTTCTCACTCTTCGTTTAAGTTTGTTTGGATTATGGCGCAAAATGGCATATCAAGCAATTAAATCCTGACTACTTCTCCTGGCTATCCTGGCTGCTTCGGGCGGAATGGAAGCGGGGAACTATGTCTAAAAAGGCATAATCCCATCCAAATCATTGCCGGATTTTTCGACTGTCAGAGTATCCAGCCGCCGGACCCCCTCCGCCTGTGCGCTTTGGTTGGCGCATTTTTCTTCGCTAAAGCGCACTTGCGCGGTATAAGGTGGTTCGAGGCGAAATGGCGCTATTTTCCCAACAAGGTTCATGGCGCGCCGGGCTGATTCGCGAATAACTTCTTGGGCACGGGCTGGTGAAAGCGAAACCATCGGAGCTTGGGTAAGAATTCCCACAGGTGTTGGCGATAACCCTTTCTTCACGACCGCGGTTTCGACACCCGGTATCAAGGCACGAACTTCATCCGCGGCAGCCTGATCACCTGCTAAAAAGACGCAAGGGATACCAGCCATTCCTAGTGTAAGGCAGTTCAAGCCTATTTCACCAAGCTTCAGCCCGTTCAGGCGGCATTCCGCAATATTACCCATGAAGCTATGGGCCAAGACCGCACGCGGTGTCCCGGCCATGGCATGGAAGCCTACCATGAACATGGCATCAAAGCCTTCATACCCTGTCGGACCAGCGTCACCGGCACCCATCACCAGGCGGCAAGCCGGATGCAGCAGCTCGACATCAATGCCCCCTGGGAACGGGCCATGTCCATCCCAGGCTGCGATCTCGGTTGCCCCGCCCTGCAGCGCTCCTTCAACAAGGGCATTCAATTCCAGCGTTGCCAAACGGCGTGCCTGCTCATAGTATTTGCCGTCAAACCAGCATTGCTGTCGATGATCGACCACACCGGCGGTGCCCTCCAGATCACAGATGACGAAAATTTTCGTCATAAGCTGACCTCCCAATTTTAATTTAGCGTTCGTTAGAATCATATCGCAATTTGCTTAACAATGCAACTGTTTTTTGAGGTGTTTGGTGAAATTTTTTGGCGGGCTCGTGCCTATAAAAATACTTGAGGACGGTTTCCAGCAGAAGCAGGACCGCCCTCAAACGGCCAAGTTAAACAGCCAGATTTATCCTAGAGAGCTGTCAAATCAGTCGATTATGAAGCGGCCATCCCGATAGATGACTTCACCATCCGCCGTAATCTCGCCGCCATCACGCATATCACACAGCATGTCCCAGTGGATGGAAGAGAAGTTCTTGCCGCCGGTCTCGGGATAACAGTTACCGACCGCCAGGTGTACTGTGCCGCCAATTTTCTCATCGAACAGCATATTACGCGTAAAGCGCTGGATTCCGTAGTTGGTACCAACCGCGATTTCGCCGACAAAGCGTGCGCCCTCATCGGTATCGAGCACCGCCTGGAGCAGGTCATCGCCTTGCGCTGCCGAGGCCGCCACCACTTTGCCATCCTTGAATTCGAGGCGAATATCTTCAATGGCACGACCGGCATAAATCCCGGGGAAAGAAAAGCGGATTTTGCCGTTGACCGTGTTTTCAATCGGGGACGTAAAGACTTCACCATCCGGGAAGTTATTCTGACCGGAGCAATTCACCCATTTGCGTCCTTCGGCCATAAAGGTCAGATCAGTATCCTTAGCCTGAATGCGGAACTGCTTCTTGGTGTCCAGGTACTTGGTGATCTTAGCCTGGGTGGCATCAATTTTGCGCCACTCTGCCACCGGATCAGCCTTATCCAGAAGACAGGCATTATAAACAAAGTCCTCGTACTCAAACAATCCCATGCTGGCTTCCTGGGCATCGGCATGCGTTGGGAACTGGGTGCCACACCAGTTTAACTCGCCTTTCAGAGTGCGTTCATCGAAAATGCGTTCAAACTCTGCGCGGGCACGGCGAGTTCTGCGTATTTTCTGGGGATCCACTCCGGAAAGCTGTTTGGTGTTATAGTCGCCCCAAATTACCAAGTAAGCCTGATACTCACGGGCTACGACCAATTCACGCGGTGATAAGGCATCGAATTGATGATCACTGCCATACTTAAAGAATAGCTCGTCCAGGCCTTCCACCAATGTATGTACTTCCGGGTGAGCGCCGGCTTCCAGGGCGACCCGGTAGCATTCTTGGACCAGCGGCAATGCCATATAAGGGGCCTTAATCAGCATACGATCGCCTTTCTTCAAACGTAGCGAATAATGAACTAGCACTTCGGCCATACGAGAAATCCTGGGGTCTGCCATCAGTAATACACTCCTTTTGAATCCGATTGAGGACGATCGATTGGGGACAGGTTTGTTTGGGCCATTTTGGCCCGATTGGGGACAGGTTTGTTTGGATCGTTTTGACCCGATTGGGGACAGTCCCCAAAAGGATCATTTTGAGCGATTGGGGACTGTCCCCAATCGGGACGTTTTGATCCGATCCGGGACAGACTTCCCTAAAACATTCGGGATACTCGCGGACAATCCTGCGTTAGCTTGCCCCCAAAAAAGCAAAAAACCAGGGCGCAGCTGCTGCGCCCCGGCGTTGCCTGCTTTTTTGCGTTAGATTTAGGTTGCGCATCATGCGATACGCACTATTCGATCATGACAATATAGGTATCAAGGATATTCAAATCTGGCTCGATCACCACAGAATCCGACATGTCGTCTTCTGCAATCGACGATGTGGTTAACAGCCGGATAACCTGAGTAATTAACTCGAATTGGACGGTCTTACTGAGAATGTTATTGGCAAATGTGAAACTACTCACCGGGTTTCTGGCCGTGACCACAATTCTCAAATTGGCCAGGTTCAAGCCAGCCAACTGCGGGAATGTAATGTTCTTAGCGAATGGAATGGTCACACGCCCGACTCCGGTACGGGTTGCCCCGGTTGTATTGTTACGCAGCAGGACAACAATTTCGTCTACGAACGAGCCATTAACCTGCACCGTGATCTGGCTGGTAAACCTTCCAGTAGCCTGCAGGTTCAGAATTCTGTTCTCCTGCACCGACAAAATTGTGCTACCAGCCGGCGGTATCAGTTGCAAGTTGAAAGATAGCGTCTCAATCTGGCGATCCTCCGCAACTACTCCCGGAGGAGTTGTCGGCGTAGTTGTAGGAGTGGTCGTCGGTGTAGTCGTCGGCGACACCCTGATACACTGCATCGAAGAGGCCAGGTCGTTGAAGTTGAACGCCCGGAAGTCCGGGTATTGACCAGGGCCCATATCAAGCGGGATGCCCTGGAAGTTAATATCGGACCAAAGGCGCACGGCATCACCGGGCTGAGACCCAGGCAGCGCACGCACAATCGCAGACGAAGCCCGGTCATTGAAATCAATATTGCGGAAATCCGCCAACGGCGCGATCAAAGTCCTGAAACTGCCTTGGAAGTTGATATTGTCAAACAGATCGATTGCTACTCCACAAAAACCGGTCAAACATGTTCCCCCCTTCCAGCATCGGATTAGGTCATGCTGAGTCATTATATGAAGCGCGAATTAGGTAAGCAACCTGCCAAAAGGCTAATAGAGCTTAAGGCACAACCGCCAGCCATGCAGGAAGCCTTACTCCGCCTGCTGAGCCCATTTTGCATAAAGCTGCTCCAGTTCAACGCGAATTTCTTCGTAATCACGGTAGACTTCAACCGGAGCGGATTCCCCAAACAGGGCTTCTGTAGCACGCAGCTTTTCCTCTAACCTGAAGATTTCGTTCTCAAGATGGATCAGCTCTTTTTGCGACAACGATGAGGCCGCCGCTGCACGGACAGCTGGCTTTTTTGGCTTTGTCGCGGTCGCGCTGTTCGCTGGCTTGGAACTGTTAGTCGCCTTAGTGGCGCTATTCGTTGGCCTGTCACCACCACCGCCGATGCCACCGCCACCGGCTTCGCCGCTGTCCACACTACCGCCACAACTCGCCCGGTACTCGCTATATCCGCCCCTGTATGACACAAGCTTATAATCCTCAACAGCCAAAATTCGCTTTACACAGCGGTTCAGGAAATAGCGATCATGCGAAATGGCGATAATCGTACCGGTATACCCGGTCAGAGCTTTTTCCAGCGCCTCTCTGGCTGGCAAATCCAAATGGTTAGTAGGTTCGTCCAAAATCAGACAGTCAGGATTATCAAGCAACATGCAGGCCAAGTAAAGCCGCACCCGCTCTCCGCCGCACAATACGGCAATCCGCTTCTCAATATCATCACCGTAGAACAGAAACTTCGCCAGCCAGTCACGGGCCGCCACATCACTCAATTCCGGATGCCCTGCCATCAGCTCCTCCATGACTGAGCGCCCTTCATCTTCAAAAGTAATCTGCTGTCCCAGATAACCGTAACGGACCCAGTAACCGAGGCGGGCGAACCCCTGATAATCCTCATCCTCTCCCATGAGCACCCTGAGAAGCGTGGTCTTGCCGCAGCCATTGGGCCCGATTATACCCACATGTTCGCCACCCTTGATCAAGAACTCAGCCTTATCAAACAGCTTGACATCGCCAAAAGACTTGCTGAAGTTCTTGGCACTGGCCACTTCGGTACTGATATGCCGGGCCTTGCCAAGCACAATTTTCGGTCCGCTGGCGTGGGCAACATGCTCCAGATTGCGGTTGCGCTCCAGCTCTGCTTTGAACCGTTCCGCCACCTTCATCCTGCTATGATAGGCACTAATCTTGCGCTGCGACTTATAGGTCAGGGCAATTTGCTCATTCCGCTTCACTTCGCGCAGCAGACGATTACGTTCATCCAGGATGAATTCACGCCGACGCTCCTTTTGCTCCAGAAAAGATGAGTAGTTGCCTTTGCGTTCGAGAATCGTGCCATCCTGTAACTCGACCACACGCGTCGCCACCTGATCAAGGAAATAGCGATCATGCGAAACGACCAATACTCCGCCGGGAAAATTCCTGAGAAAGCCCTCCAGCCACTCGGTCGCCGGAATATCAAGATGATTGGTCGGCTCGTCCAGGATCAGCAGCTCTGCCTCGCTCAACAGCACACGCGCCAGCGCCACCCGCATTTTTTCACCGCCGCTGAGCCGATCAGCCGGCAAGTTCAGTGCTTCCTCGCGCAGACCAAGCCCTGTCAGCGTTGATTTGATGCGCGCCTCCAGCGAATATCCTCCGGCCAGTTCATATTCGGTCGCCAGCCGGCCATAATCATTTAAAAGCTTCTCAAGCTCGGGACCATCGCTCGGAGCCTCAGCCATCCGCTGCTCGGCAGCACGCAGACGCCGCTCAATAGCCAGCAATTTCTCAAATGCTCTGGCGGTCTCTTCAACGGCGTTACCACCGGCAATTTCAAGTTGCTGCGAAAGGTAACCGATTTTAATATTTTTCGCCATGATCACATTCCCGGTATCCTGCTGATCAAGGCCAAGCGCAATCCGGATCAGCGTTGTTTTACCGGCCCCATTCGCGCCTACCAGCGCGACGCGTTCGCCCCGCTCAATGCGCAGACTGATGTCATTCAAAACCATTCTGGTACCATATTCTTTTGTGATATTTTCTAGTGTCAATAAGCTCATGATCATTACCTCCAAATCAGGACAATCCAATCTCAGGATGAGCCAATCTCAAGACAAGCCGGTCCAATCAAGACAACAGGTCTAAATTGTAATAAACTGAATTCCACATCATAGACCAAAATAAAAAGGCCGCAGAGTAGTCGATCGATCGTACTCTGCGGCCATAAAAATAACTAGCAGTAAGCAATAGTAAGCATCTGATAAACACACGGGAAACACAATACAGTCTTCCCTGTGCGGACGCAAACTGCAAACCCAAACCAAGCACACCATCACAACGCCATGCGCGAATCTAGCTAACCCGACATAATCCTAATGAATCCTATAAATCAGCAGAACCAATAGGACTTGGCAGAACCCAACTGAACTCAACTGAACCCAAATGGATTCGACCGTTAGGGTATTCGTATTCATTTTTGCGCTGGCGTCGGTGAAGGATCTCAGTTACATGGCTCCAAGCAAAGCACACCGACTTTTATGTTCTTTGGTCAATGCTTGGAGCAGACCCCGCGAGCTACCAGCGCTACCAGAACCGTGGCTTTCATTGTAATGGCTCCTTTGCAATGGCTCTTTTGCGCCTTTTGGCCTGCAGTTCGCGTTTTTGGACGATAACGCGCCTCAACGCGCTTCTATTATATTTTATCAAAAATGACTAGGCAATAATATAATTGATTCCTTATCATTCTTTACACCGAAACCGCAGCGCTGAAGCCGTAGCACTCAAACCGTAGCGCTAAAACCACAGCGCTGAAGCCGCAACACTAAACCGCAATAGCGCATGGCGCTAAATAGCGGCGCAAATAAAAAAATCGGAGAGCATCATACTCTCCGAAAAACTTCTCAAATGGTGCGCCCGGCAGGATTCGAACCTGCGGCCTTTTGATTCGTAGTCAAACACTCTATCCAACTGAGCTACGGGCGCTTTTTGCACCACATTCGGTGCAAATAACATTATAGCATAGGGGTATGGCAATTGCAAATGGTATTTATGCTCCGGTGCGCCCATAATCTGGCGCAGTCCGGATATGCCTGATCACATCGATTGCGAGTCAGTGCAATCAGTACGGTCAGCACGGTCAGCGCATTTAGCACAGTCAGTGCACCCGGCTTCGCTTGCCGCAACCCCCGATAATTTCAAAGCCTTGAAAATCAGCGGCGCCACATAAACTCCATAGAAGCTCATCGCCGCATAGCGAATCAATCCAGCAATCCCTTCCGCTAAAGTGATCGGCTCCGGCGCACCGACTGTTCCTATGGCACTCGCCAAAATACCACTGGCCGGAATAATGGCCGCCAAAACTGGCTTAAGGCCGACACGCAAACCAAAAACGCCGCCCAGCCCGATGACAACCTTCAGTATGTGCTTGATAAAACTCGCCTTCACATCAAACTTGACATACCTTTCTTCCAAAATCCATCCGAGCAAAAACCCGATCATAAAGCCAACGGACTTGAAGCCAACGATTGTATAGTTGAACGCCAGCAAAATCAGCGGCAGCACCGCCGCCAAGATCAGTGACAGCCCCCAGGACTTCTGGAGCTTGAGTCTGAGACTACTACGTTCAAACCACTTGAAGATCAGACTCGTCAGCAGCACCACCAGCAACCCGACAATCCATCCAACCAGCACGTCACTTGGTGAATGCACCGCTAGATACAGGCGTGAGAGCCCGATCAGCAAAAATGTCACCACCGCCAGGATTGTAAACCAGGAGCGCTTAATCCCGGTGGCCAGGGAGGTCCAAAAAGTGGCTGACCCTTGTGCATGTCCGCTCGGAAAACCGTATCCTCCTCCCGTTTCGGAATGCATCGCTTCGATCTCGCCCGGCCATTTTCCCTCCGGTCGCGCAATTTTGAAGACCTGTTTAAGTGCGCTATTAGTGTAATCTGATAGAATGGCCGCCAGTACCAATTTCCTGCCAAAGCGCTTGCTGATGCACCAAAAGATCACGGTTAAGGCTATCATGTAAAAGTTCTCACTGCCAAGCATGGTGATATAGTATGAAATTTTGTCCAAAATAGGATTGCGCAAATCTACAAACCATTGAAGTATGGATAAATCCCAGCTCATTTTTCCACGCTCCTTTTATTAGTTCAACTTTTTGCCATCCATTTGATGATTCTGTGCGGAGGGCGTTTTTCCTACTAGGTGCGCCATTCGCCATAGGCCACTCTCAACGCCTTAATCGCCCGCCAGGCCCTCACACCACTGGCCTGTCACGCCGCCGGCATGTCATATCGCTCGCCGACCTGTCACATCGCTCGCTGGTCCATCACGCCAAGCTGCCGAAATTGCCGAAAATCTGCTTTCCTGCGCGAAAAGTCGCCATGACCTGAATATCTTTTATGCTGGTTGGCGCCACTTCCCATGGATCTTCGCCCAAAACGACCAGGTCCGCGCGCTTGCCTACTGCAATGCTGCCGCGATCATGCTCCTGAAACGCCAGGCGAGCAGCGTTTTCGGTATAGAGTTTTACCGCCTCGGTGACACTTAGGCGTTCATCAACACGATGATGATTAACGGCTGCATGGATGCCAAGCAGCGGATCCAGCGGCGTTACGCCTGCATCAGACCCGCCACCCACCAGCACGCCCGCCTCCAGGGCACTCTTAAGCGCGTTACTTCTGGTCCACCTCTCCCGATCCAGGGTTACCTCATAATCGCCGCCCGGTTGTCCCCAGTAATAGTCGAACGCCGGCTGCATAGCCACAGCCACTCCGAGGCGTGCAGCCCGCTCGAAATGATCCGGACGCGGGATCTCAAGGTGCTCGATGCGGTGCCGATGATCAGAACGCGGATAAGCTTGTAAGGCTTTTTCATATGCTTGCAGTAGCATCTCGGCCGAGCGATCACCGCCCACATGCATCGAGATCTGCATCCCGGCGCGATGCGCCGCAGCAACAAACTCGTCAAGTTCTTTCAGAGAAATGTAATTGTTGCCTATGCAGCCCGGTTGATCGCTGTAAGGTTCCATCATCGCGCCTGTATGGGTTCCGATCGAGCCATCGAGCGGAACGCATCCGCCAATACGCGGCAAGGCAACCGCCCGGGCTTTGGCGACATCGATAATCTGCCAATACAATACAACATCTACCGGCAGTTCTCCATTGGTGATCATTTCCTGCATTATCCGTACATCATGATCACTAAACAACGGGCCGCCCTCCATAGCATGAATGGTTGCGATCCCGCGCTCCACAGCTGTCTGAGCGGTGCGTCGTATTGCTTCACGCCGCTGATGATCAGGGATCAGCTCTCCCAACCTATTGCGCGCCTGACTGTTGGCTTTGGCCGTCAGCAAGCCGGTTGCCAGCCCGTTCATCAAGTCGCGATCGACTCCAGAAGGCATGTTAATGGGGAGCCCGGCAGAGCTTTCAATCCCTACATATTGCAGACATGCGGAATTGCCGCTCCCCGCATGATATTCGGCATGGCAAACCCAGACAATCCGATCCGGAGCGACTGCGTCCAGTTCGTCGCGTGTGGGCATGCGCCTTTCTGGTATCGTGGAAGGATCAATCCCACCGCACCAGACCAAGGATCCGGCTGGACGCTCGGCTGCGGCAGAAGCAATAATGGCCAGTGCTTCATCCAGCGACTTGACATGACGCAAATTCGGACCGACAAGATCAAACCCGTAGGCGGTCATATGAACGTGTGTGTCAATGAATGCCGGTAGGATTACAGCCCCCTGCAAGTCAATTACTTTGGCGGCCGGTCGGTATTGATTGGGGTGCGATTGCGGGGCTGCGTCTGATCTTAGAGCCACGTCCGAATTCGTGTGTGCATCCAATCCAGAGGTTACCCATAATTCCGGGTCCGGACCCGTTTCTGTCCATATTCCAGAAATCAGGCCGTCTTTAACTGAAAGAGCACCGCTAACCGGCGCCCTCCCTGGCAACTGAATTTTCCCTCCTATAAAGATGAGATCATCCATCGCACGAACCTCCAATCATGGCGCATCGCGCGCCCTGAGCCTTCAATCGCGGCGCAACGCGCGCCCCGAAACTTCAATACAATACACCGCCACAACGCCACACGCCCACAACACCACACGGCCGCCATATCAACCGCCACGTACGCGCCGGGCGTGAAGCCGGGGCGTAACTGGCACGCCATCGGGTTGTAACTAGCACGCCCTGGCACGCCACTGGTACGCCACCGTTGCACCACCGTTGCACCACCGGTGCGCTCAGTACATTATCATAATAATTATCCTAATAATTCCACTTTGTCCGGACATATCCTTTAATCTATATAATCTGCAAAAGATCAGTAAAAAAAGTGTCGGCACCTGCGTGTAAATGCACAGTGCCGACACCATCACCATCCAGAATGTTTTAGAGCAGTGACAAGTAAGGTTTATATTGATCAAAGCTTTCCAAGACCACGAGGTAGTAGACGTGGACGTTGGTTTCGCCGGCGCCGACTTCAAACGGAGTGGTGAGCATGAGGTGCGCTCCGCCATCAGTACGGTCCAGAATATACAGATCGTGTTGCTTTGACAGTGCCAGGATGGTCCAGCCGTTTTCTGTGTTCTCAATGGCACCCCATTTTGCGCGAACTGATGCGTAACCGGCCTGGCGATTGCGATGATACATGTGACCATTAACCTCGCTATGAAGCATCGCCTTGGAAATGTCACCGCCAGGCTGCAGATAAGCAATGGCGCCAGCTTCAACGCGCACGGGTGCTTGCGAGAGGTTGGTCAGTTTTGATACTACCGCCATGATGCGGCTGCCACCTAAAGTAAGGTAGGAGGTTTCGGCAACTAATCCCTCAAAGTTCTGGCGTTTGCTTAGAACGCGGGTCCGCACTCCAGTCCAGAGCTGATCGCCAAGGCCGAGCCATTCCGCCTTCTCACCGCTGAACTCATCGCGATAGAGCTGTACGTCTCCTCCGCGTTCATTATAGAAAATGGGATGGATTCCGCCAAACCATGGCTTAGTAGCTTTGAATGAACCCTCTTCCGGATAAGCGGAATACAGGTGATTAATGCCGCCAACTTCAAGGGCATGGCAGGATCCACAAAATGCCGGGTCGACTATAAAACGCATCAAGCCATTGTCGACGATGAACTTTTTGCTGTTATCCGCCACAGCGTTTTTGGCAGCGTTTTTCACATTGCCGGCGCATTCCGTAATCTTGATGGCGCTTCCATCTCCGATGCGCAGGCAGGTAAACTCCAAAACCCGTATCCCACCGGCGGTCGTCAGGGTTGCCTTTCCAATGCCGGTTTCGGGGGTGGCGCCAGTGGCGCCAGTGACGCCAGCTGCGGCGTTCCCGCGTTTCGCGCCATCCGAGCTAATAGCGCCAGCCTCGACACTCACTACTGCATCAGTAGCGGCGGGCTTCGTTGCCAGAACGCCTTCAAAAGCCAGCGTATCCGGCTGACATTGCCAGCCTTCCGGCATTTCTACTTTTAGCATGCCGTCAATCGCTTTCAGGACGCTCATGCTGGAAACATGGAGTTTCATATCCGCTTTGTCGCCATTAAGCAGCACCGGTCGATCAAAGCCATATTCCAGCGCTCTGCGGGGCTGCAGCTCATTATCTTTTGCGATGCAGCCTTTAATCAATAATGAATATTGCTGGCGCACGCTATCGATGGTGCCCTTCCCGGCATAGAAGTAAATCGGCGCACTTTCAACAACCTGTCCTGGTTTAACTTCAGGAAATTGCACGATGAGGCAGGCAACATCTGAATAAACCGGCGCTTCCGCCACACTATCCGGATGCCAGATTACCCCGAATACATTGTCATCACCTTCGACGGCCGACCATGTCTCCTGCCATTCCTCGGCTTTGCGCAGCAGATCGTCTTCGTGCGGAAAATCCCCTAGAATAATATCTTCAACTATATAGCCGCTTTTATAGGGCAAGGCCAATTTGCGGCAGCGCTGCATCCCGGAGGGAACTACTTCGGTCTGCATGGTAAACGACTCTTTGCTTTTATTGTACAGGCGATGCGTAATCTGAATCAAAGAACCGCTAAGCAGGCGAATTGTCTTTTCAAAGACCAGGCCCGGGCGCTGCTGTGAAGCTACGCGCGCTACCAGTGCATCGCTACCTTGGGCTTCAATTGTAGCGGACAGTGCTTCAAATTCGTTAGGCCAGAATGGCGGACCGACTGCTTCAATATCCTGCGATCCAATCAGTGTGCCGTTGAGGCGATCCACAATAGTGAGGTGTCCAGACTGCTTTTGCATTTTGAGGCAGATGGCCTCATTTTCGAGTACGCCACCCTTTTCTGTTACGCCGGTAACACTGCCGCCAAGCGGCACTATTACTGCGGTAAGTGCCTGGGTGCGTGAACTTCTTTCGGTGCCATTATCATCATAAAAAGCAATGGCATCGATTTGATATACGCCCGGTTGATCACAGCTGAGCGTAATCGGAATGCCGGCATAGTGCTTGGCATCCGCGGAGAAGTGATAATTGTGGTCCTGGGTCTGGGCTTGAACTTGGGCCTGGGCTTGGGTCTGGCCTTGGGCTTGGTCCTGGACTTGGGCCTGGCATTCAACCGACAGACCTGGACCCGGGATCAGCTGCAATCTGCCACTAATCGGACGATCAAGATTATTCTTCAGGCGAATATGCGCATTGATCTTTTGTCCTTTCGCGGCGAATGGCGGCAGTGCTTCAGGATACAGATCAATCGTAAGCGGCTGCCTTACGCGCGCGCCGGTTTCAAGCGCAAACGCCTCCGAACCAACGACTGCGATGGTCTTGATGCGGTTGGCCGGTTCGTTCTTCTCCTTCTGAGGAACCTCGGCGTCGATCTTCAAATCGCTGTGAAACTCGATAGTGGCTTTGGCGTCAAGCTGCTGCTGAAACTCCGCATTTAGCTTAATGGCCTCGTCACCGGATGCCTTGAGGTAAACAGGCACCGCTTGTTCCGCCTTATTCTCCAACATCCAGCAGACCTGGTGATCCATGCCGGCGACCGGGGAGGCATCGCTGATTTTGCTTCCAACCGACCAGCGTTCATTCTCGATGGCGGTAATCGCTTTGGCCTCACGGTCTACTACAACTCTGAGATATTCGTTGCCAGCGCGCCAGGTATATTGGAATACTTTCATACCGTGCCATTTTTCGTCGTCTTCGCGGACTTCCAGGCAACGTTCATAAGTGTCATACCAATCATGGCGCGCAAAGAAATCTTTGGCCGGGCCTTGTTGGGCAATTAGCGGGACATAGTTTTGCATATAGACCGTTGTTTCGGGAACCCAGAAAAAGCCGATCTTTTTGTAAAGTGGCACAGCTTTCATATTGGCAGGCCAAGTGTTCAGGTCCAGCCGTCGCACTTGCATTTGAATAGCCCTCTCGACAGCTTTTTTCAACAAAGCTTTGCCTATTTTGCAGCCATGGAAATCAGGATGGACGTTTAATAGCGAAATGTAGGCTGCCTCAGGTTCTTTGGGATAGCGTGTCATTTCGCAATAGCCCAGTACTCTTCCATCATCACGGACGGCCAGTTCAGTTGAGATAGAATCAGTCTCCTTCAGCCAATCCAGCATACGCTCTTCATTGAAAGGAACTCCGCCCCCAAACCCAAATGGCCATGCTTTGCTGCTTTCATTCCACATCACCGCCAACGATGCGGCATGTTTTGGTTCACAGGGTACTATTTTGTAGTTCACAGTCATGTTTCTTAGCGCCTCCTCGTGGTAACTGCTCATTGGTAACTATAGGAATTACGTCAATAAATCCCCAATGAATTTAGATTATCATGCCAAAATTTGAGAGTCAACGCCCGAAAATGGTTCCGAGTCAATGTTCCCAACGAAGCGATCGATTGGGGACTGGTTTGTTTGGGCCAAAATGACCCGATTGGGGACAGTCCCCGTTCGGATCAAAACAGCCCGTTGGGGACTGTCCCCAATCGGGCCATTTTGATCCTTTTTGGGACAGACTTGGCTCCCTTCGCGAAGCCTGGCTCCCTCCACTCCACCGTATCCTGCCATTGACAGTCCCATATGGCAGGTTCGCCATCGCTTTCCGATGTGTTCCAGCATTTTCCGCATTCTCCAACTGCCTGATATTGCTGAGGTAGCACTTCGTCCTCCGGTTCTGGCTTCTCAATGCTATATTTCTGTGTGCTAGAGGAAAACCTATAACTACGACGAAGTATGGGACAAAGTATGAAGCATGTCTTAATTCCTAATACCATGTGATTTCGTGAATTAACTTCGCAATTCGCGGCATCGCCCAAACTGAAGCGGCTTTTGTGGGAGGGACTTACTATGGGTAAATGCAAGGATCGCATAATTGAAGTGGATAACGAGTTTTATGAACGTATTCCTATTGCCACGCACTTATTCGTTTCGGGGGAAGATATCGTCCAGATTGCCGTCAAATATTTGGAGGGACTGACTCAGGAAGGCGACTGGATTGTTTTCAGCGAAAAAGCCGTGGCAGCAACCGAAGGAAGGGCGATACCGCTCGACGAGATTAAGCCGTCCCGCATGGCTACTCTGCTAAGCAAGTTTGTGCGCAAGACGCCTCACGGTATTGGTCTGAGTATCCCTGAGACTATGGAAATGGCTATCCGCGAAGTGGGGTTGCCACGCATCATGGTTGCCGCTGCTCTTGGCGCTGTCACCAAGGCTGTTGGCGTGAGGGGTGTTTTTTATCAAGTGGCCGGGCGCAAGGCAGCCGCCATTGACGGGCCAACATCATCGAACATTCCACCTTATGATCATTGCGTTATTTTGTCTCCAAGTGATCCCGACGGCATCGCCCTTAAAATCAGCAAAGCCGTTGGCTGCGAGGTTGGCATTGTAGATGTCAATGATCTTGGCTCAGAAGTATTGGGCGCCACGCCGGGTATTGATCGGCGCAAACTTAGACTGATCATGGGCGATAATCCTCTGGGACAAGGCAAGGAGCAAACACCGATCGGAATAATCCGCCGGAGTTTGTCGCATATGCAGGTCGCTGCGGCGGCAGCGGCGGGAGCCGGGGTGGAAGCTGGAGCGGAAGCAGGGGCAGCGGCGGCGACTTCTGGCACCCCCGAAGAGACTGGAAAGGCCGAAGCAGAAACGCCAAATAAGTGACACCACTTAGTTAAGGTAGCGCTACTGGCTTTGGCAGCTGGTTAGCTGGTTTTGAGATAAGGCAAAAAAAGATGACCAGTCGTATTCAAGCATAAAGCTTGTTACGACTGGTCTTTTAAATTAATATCGTATTCTAATCTTATTCAAATATCAACTTATCACCTAATAATCCTGTTTTTGATTGCATATTCGGCAATCTGAACCGCGTTCAGCGCCGCACCTTTCAGCAACTGATCACCGGAAGCGAATAACTCGATCGCATTGGGATTAGAGAGATCCGTCCGGATGCGGCCGACCAAAACATCATCCTTTTCGCTACACTCGATCGGCATTGGAAAATGATTATTCGCACGGTCATCAACCACTTTGACCCCTTCCGCCTCGCTTAGCAGGGCATGCACCTCATCCAAGTCAATAGGCCGATCAGATTCATAGTTGACGGACACGCTGTGCGCCCTGACAATCGGCACGCGTACGCAGGTTACCGCAATCGGCAGTCCCGGAAGGGACAAGATTTTGCGGGTTTCCTCAATAACCTTGTTTTCTTCGTCATTATAACCATTATCATAAATACGCGAATCATGTGAAAAAAGGTTAAAGGCGATCTGGTGCTTGAACACCTCGCAAGTCAGCGGCTCTCCTGCCAGATAAGCTTTGGTCTGGTTGAGGAGTTCCTGAGCCGCCTTGGCACCGGCGCCACTAGTCGCCTGATAGCTCGAAACAACCAGTCGCTTAATCGGATAGCGCTTCAAAATCGGGTAGATCGCCATGGTCAGCACCACTGCCACGCAGTTTGGACTGGAAACAATCCCCTTGTGCTTAGCAATTTCGGGGCCATTTATCTCAGGGATCACCAGCGGTACATCGGGCCGCAGGCGAAACGCGGAAGTCTTATCAATAACCAGCGCACCTGCATTGACGGCATGCGCGGCAAACTGATTGCTGACACCTGAACCAGCACCGAAAAAGGCGATTTCCACACCTTCGAATGAGGATTCCTTCAGCTCTTCAATGACGACATCGCGACCGCAAAAAGGCATGGTTTTTCCGGCAGAACGCGCGCTGGCCAGCAATTTAATCGAGCGAATCGGAAAATTGCGGATATCGAGCATCCTGACAGTTTCCGAACCAACTGCTCCTGTTGCGCCTACTACTGCCACATTATAATCACGCATGTGCGTCACCCCTTTTCATCTACTTCTTTATCATATTATACGCCATAGCGAGCGTCAACGACCGAAACATTTCCACTGAGCCGGCGTTTTTATTTCATGATGCCAGTACACTGCAGGACTACGGGAATTTTGCAAGAAATGTTTATTGGGGGGAGGGATTACTTTGAACAAGATTCGTTTTCGCGATTTTGAACTGAAACCGGAAGAAAGGGCGCAGCTATTCCAGAAATATGCCAAAGAGTCTGGTCCGGGGGGTTTAAGAGCCTTGGATCCTGGCAAACGCAACATCAGAGTCCCCGCGAAGCTGGAAGTACCGCCGCTCGATCCCAATTTGGTTGCCAAAGAGCTTGGCCATCCTGTTGTGTTCAGGCATGCTGGTTCTAAATATGAGGCTGACGGAGAGAACATCAAAAAGAGCGAAGGTTAACGAGCAAGGCTCAAGAAGCGAGGGCTGATTGTGGTACTGGCTATAGGACTTGGCCTAATTTGCATCACTGTCATTTTATATATTTTGACCGTTAACCGCCTTGTGGACTTGCGTAACAAGGTCGATCGCGCATGGGCTGATATTGATGTGCTTTTGGAACGACGTCATGATGAGATACCGGCGCTGATCGAAATTTGCAAAGGCCATATGAGCCATGAGTGCGAGGTATTTAGCCGTTTGGCAGCCGGCCGCCGGGAATACTCCCAAAGTACAGCGATCGTTGGAAAGCTTGCCGCAGAAAATAACGTCGTCAGAGGACTCCGGGATTTGCTGGCCTTGTCGGAGAATTATCCTGAGCTGCGCGCCAACCAGTCTTTTGCCCATTTGACTTTCCGTCTGAGTTCGCTTGAGGATCAGATCTCAGACCGGCGCGAGTTTTTTAACGATGCCGTTTGCCTATACAATACACGCATTGGACAATTTCCCATTTCGCTGGTGGCCTCCATTCAGGAGCGAAAACCGCTTCCCTCTTGGGATGCGTCGGGGACATTCAAAAAGGCCCGGCGCGCTGACACTGGTTGGTGAGGCGCGAGGTGCCAGGGCTGGGGTAAGGAAAAGTGGCGCTGGGTGGAGCGTGAGGTGCGGCGTGAGGTGGGACGCAGGGTGGCGCAAGGGGCACGCGAGCGAGGCGTAAGCAAGGCGCGAACAAGGCGCACGCAGGGCGGACGCGGGCGGACGCGGGCGGACGCAATAGGGCAAGGCAAGGGTGGTGAAGAGCGACCGTGAAAAGAGACGACTCGATAACACACGGCTGGAGTCCCCAGCGTGCCTGGTATTATTTGAGCCTGCTTGCCTGCGGACTTGCTCTTGTGCTGTTTAGTTTGCTGAGATCACCATTTCGCAGCTGGATTGCCATTTTGGGACTACTTGGCGCGCTGGCCCTTATTGTTGAAGGAGTCATTTCCTACCGGCAGGTGCGTGTGATTCTTGAAGATACTCCGACCTCCAAAATACGGGCGGCCAGTGTTGGCCAGGCTGAATTTACTGGCAGAGTTGTCCCTGTTGAATTGGTGTCAACGGGCAGCGACCAAAGCGCCCGATACAGACGCGATACCGGGATGTGGCGCATCGCGATGGCGATGGCCGCTAAAAGTGAGGCAGCCGCTTTTCCCGAAATGACTCGTGAAGCATTACCTTTCTATCTTGAAGACGAAACCGGCCGAATTCTTGTTGTGCCGCATGGCGCTGAATGGGTCGATATTACATTCGATAAAAAAGACCGTTCCATTGCGGAAGATCGCTGGCTCTTGCGTGCTAATTCTGTGATTACGGTCATTGGTCATGTTAGTCCTGTGGTCGCTAATAGTCCCGAGCTGGGTTTGATGGTCGGCAAAGGCGATTCTGGCAGGCCATTTGCCATTATTGCCGGCTCCGAGCGGGATGCCAGGATTAAACTGGCCGGGCGGACGATCTTTTTAGCCGGGGCGGGAGTCTTGTTGGCGCTGGGCGTTGGTATTTATGCGCTGGTGTTGTTGTGATTTAGCGAGTTTCGGGAGCGGCGTACGCCGCTGAATGACTGGCGCTTCAACATGATGTGGATGGTGCATGCGGGCACGGCACGGGCAGGAGAGTGGCCCAAGATGTCAGAACATTCCCGCAAAACGATCCGTTTGGGGACAGGTTTATTTGGTCCATTTTGAACCATTTAAACCTGTCCCCAATCGGATCAAAATGGACCAAATAAACCTGTCCCCGATCGACGGTCCCCGATCGATCGATCGTCCTAAATTCAAAGACCGCCCGGTTGGGCGGCCTCTGCCTTTGCGTCGATTTTACTTTTGCTTTTGCTTCGCGTTCTTTTTCGTTTTCTTCTTCGCTTTATTCGCCTCTGAGTTCTCTGTTGCTCTTGACTTTTGCCTGCCAGGCGTGCAATGCCAGCGCCACCGCAATTACGCCGTACGCCAGGAATACACGGAAGTATTCGCCAACCTGCGGCGTTCCAAAGAGTCTCTGGCCGGCAAGCGGCGACACGATGAACAAGGTATGGAACAGGATTACGCCCACAACAGCGTTCCAGATGGTGGCCTTGCGCGTGGTCGCTCCGCCCACCAGCAGCGCGGCAATGGCAAATGTGCCGACCTGCTCATGGCTGTTATAGGTGTTCATGGTGCCCATATTCTGCAGGAAGATCAACTGTCCCCAGGCCGCCAGCACGGTCGAAATAATAAGCGCTATTGTGCGGGTGCGGTTGACGTTGATACCGGCAACCTCGGCAATATGCATATCCTGTCCGACTGCCCGCATCTGTTGACCCAGACGGGTACGAATCAGGAATGAAATCACCACTGCCAGCAATGCCGTAACCACGAGTGTCAGAATCGGTATCCGCCAGGGTCCGACTGGAATCGAGCCGATATCAAACATGACAAGCCCATTCCAAATAAAGTCCAGCCCGCGGTCCAGCGCATTGGAAATTTCAATCAAGTCGATTGTATTCTTTAATCCAATACCGCTCGGCAGCATTATGGCCGGGTTATTCATGGGAATGATCCATCCGAGCAACACCAGGAATATCAATTGGTAGACACCATTTGCAAAGAACCCCAAAATCATACCTGTAACCATTTCACGGCCTTTGGCCTTGTTAAGCACCACCGCCGTCAGCCAGCCGACAACCATAGAAATTGGCACTGAAATTAGCGCTGCTAGTGCGAACCCGCCCAGACCGCCGATCCCGTAGTGCGTGACAATAATCAAAGCTGCCTGACCAGCCATGGCACCAACGACAATACCAAAGTTGAGACCAAGGCCCGCCATAATCGGAATCAGCAGCGAAAGCACCAAAAAGGTGTTTCTGCTCAGTCGGCCGATTAACTCATAAATCAAGTTGTTGATATCCAGATCAGCCGCAATAATGCCGACAATGGATAGCACCAGGAAGAAAATCGGAACCGAATTTCTACCTAAAGTAGCACCAATTTTTCTCAGGTTAATACCCGCTTGCTTGCGAGTTGTACCAGTCGCAGGTGTCGTGCCAGCTGCAGGTGCCGCTGAAGTTCCCGAAGTCGTTGGAGTTGGTACCTTTTTCGGCATAGCGATTACCTCCTTCCTACCCTGGTCAAGGCGTAGAGGATCGTACCATTCTGGATGATCATACGCGCAATTTCACTGATGCCGCCACCGACTTCGGAACCGTCCAAAACAGTCTGAACTACCGGCAACGCGGTCGTCAGCAGTGTGAAAAACAGAACCGAACCGATAATAACCTGGCTGATTGTAGCCTTGCGCAGCGTAGCGCCACCAATCAGAATTGCGGCAATCGCCGGAAAAGCCATGTACAACGGTGCGTTATAGAGTTGCAGGAATCCGTAACTCTGGGCGTAAACGAGAATACCAATCGCACCCAGCACCGTCGACATAATCACGCCTGTATAACGCATCCTGCGGATATTGACTCCGGAGGAAGCGGCATATTGCGGGTTAGAACCTACCGCCAGCATGGCCAGTCCGGTCCGCGAACGGAAGAACAGATACAGCAGCACACAGAACAGGCCAAAGAACAGCAGCAAGCCCGTCGGTACATTCATTGTAAATTTTCCGATGACAATGTCAAATGCCAGAAAGTTGTTCAGTATGCCACCGAAATAATCCTGCAGGGTCAATGTATAGCGCAGTCCCTGTCCGCCAATGGCGAAAATCATGGATGGGTTCTTAATCGGAGCCGTCAGCCAGAAAATTGCCATTCCAGCTACTATGGAGAATCCGACGTAGGTGCCAACCATCATTTCCTGACCGGCCACTTTTTCGAGCAGTTTGCCGTATAGCCATCCGGCGATTACTGACAACGGAAGCGCCAGGGCAATCGCCACGAAAAACCCGGTAAACCCGGTCAGATCCATGCTCATACTGAAGACTCCGCCAACCAGGCCGCAGATAATCCCTACTGGCAGACCGAAGTTCAGTCCAACACCGCAGGTGATGGTCGGAACCATCGCCAGTACCAGTAAACCATTCATACCAACACGCGTTAATGAATCTCCCAGTAAACTGCCGAGATCCATTTTATAGATAATGGCCAAAATGATCAGAACTAAAAGGAAGCAGGTGATGATCAGGCGTGGCACACCATACCATTTCATAAATTCAGAAACGGCGGCGCCAACCTTTTGCAAAAAGCCTGCTGCGCCCTGAGCCTGAGCCTGCACCTGGGCCTGAGTCCGATTATTATCCAGATCGGATCCGTTGCCGTTGCCATTGGCATTAAGTTTGGTGTTGCTCATCTCAGCCTACCTCCTTTACGTTACCAGCTTTGCCAGCCATCATCAGACCGTATTCTACGTCGGAAGCATCGGGTGGCAAAATACCGACCACTTTGCCCTCGTAGACAATCGCAATACGGTCGCAGATTTTCCTCAATTCGGCCAATTCACTGGAGGTCATAATAACAGTCATCCCATGAGTGCGGTTGAATTCAACCAGCAGATCAAGCACCAACTGTTTCGCGCCGACGTCGATTCCGCGGGTCGGCTCAGAAACCCAGAGAATTTTCGGCTCCAGAGAAAACGCCCTGGCGAGGCAGACTTTTTGCTGATTACCGCCTGAAAGCCGCCTTACCAATTGGGTCGGACCGGTGCAACGAATATCGAGATCCTTGATCATCTTGAGAGCGTGAGCACGGATTTTCTTACCGTTCTGCAGGCGCAGCGCATTCAAGGGCCCCTTGTATAGGAACTTGTTCTGAGCCTGCATGCTGGTCAGCACAATATTCATCTCAATGGATTCATCCAGCAACAAACCAACACCGCGCCGGTCTTCGGACACAAAGGCCATGCCGGACTGCAAGGCGGCCTTGGAATTGTTCAAAGGCACTTCCACACCGTCCTTCTCGACCTTACCCATTGCCGGATACATTCCCATGACACCATTGGCCACACCGACTTTACCATGGCCGGCCAAACCGCCGATGCCCAGAATTTCACCCTTGCGAACCTTCAGATCCAAGCCTTTAACCCGTTCGCCAGGCATTTCGACCCTAAGCTGGCTAATCGTAATGGCAAGATCATTATCCGAAGGTTCAACGCTGCGCGGCGGCAGTTCGGCACGCTCAATTTTGCGGCCGACCATTAACTCGGCAATACGCTCGAGTTTGGCTTCCTCTCTGGGTATTCTGGCCACAATTTCGCCGTCACGCAGGATAGTAATGTTATTGCTGACACTCATCACTTCGTCTAAGCGGTGCGTGATAAACAAAATTGCGATTCCTTCCGCAGCCAACCGGCGCATCGCGGTCAGCAGGTATTCTGCTTCGCTTTCGGTCAGCACTGCAGTCGGTTCGTCAAACACAAGCAGTTTAATATTCTTTTTGTCAATTTCGCGGGCGATTTCCACAAATTGCTTATAGCCAACCGGCAACCCTGACATCATGGCCAACTCGTCAACCGTAAGGCTGAGCTTTTCGAGTGCTGCCCGCGCGTCTCTGCGCATCGCGGGCATATTCAGCGTTTCCATCTTGGGACCGAGCACGCGACTGACCACGTTCTTGCGGGTTATCTCGCGGTTAAGCTTAATATTCTCGGTAATGGTAAAACCAGGCAACAGCATAAATTCCTGATGAACCATGCCAATTCCAAGTTCCATGGCACGGCGCGGAGAATCAATCTTCACGTTCTCACCGTCAAGAATGAGTTCTCCTTCGAAACCGCCGGTTTCATGAATTACGGGCATTCCAAACAAGATGTTCATCAGGGTGGATTTGCCGGCTCCATTCTCACCGACCAAAGCGTGAATTTCGCCCGGCCTGACTGAAAGGTTCACATCTTTAAGGACTGTTGTTCCAAAGTAAGCTTTAGTGATCCCTTTCAATTCCAACACGAAGGAGTCAGACATGGCTTTTTCCCCTCTCAATGCGAGTCTGGTTCGTAATTCGTTACAATTCTGATTTTAAATTTCGCCGTTACGAGTCCGATTCGGAGATATTACAAGTCTGTACGAGTCTGGTCTGTACCCATGTATCCGCGATACGTTAAAAGAACAAGGTGCTGGGCAAGGCCCAGCACCTCGCGGCTGTTTATGAATCAGACTTATTTACCGCCGAAGATAATGGAATCGAAGATGTACATATAGAAGTTACCGTTGTTGCTGCGTTTCCGGAAGGAAAGGGCCTTGTTACCGGAGCTGACTTCCACGAGCTGTTTGATCGCTGCGACGTCTTTAATGTTGATGGTTTTCTCAACAGCGCGTTTCGCAATCTCAACACCAGCGACGGTGTGGAGATAACCGGTTGCTGCCGGCCAGGTCGCAAAACGGCCAGCGCCACCGCGTTTCACGATTTCGGCTTCGATAGCCTTGGAAATGGCCGGGAAGTTGCCTTTCATTGCATCGGTGATTTCAAGACCGAGTGCGCCAGGATAGCCGTGGGTCGGGCTCGGGCAGCACTGCTCGGGGAAGATCGCACCGGATGTCAGAGCAGCCAGAATAAGGGGCTCCTGCATACCACAGTTTGTTGAGAAGAGTGCGATGTCTTTGCCATGTTTGGCAACCTGACGCGGAACATCTTCGAGAATGAACTGCTGGGCAGCGGGGAGTCCGCCTTCACCCATCGGGTCCGGAGCGGTGACATCAATGAACTCCATTCCGAGTTTGGCGCAGGTTTCTTTCATGATGTTGCGGCGGGTTGACAGGTCCTGATAGGACATATGGCGCGGGAAGGAGTAATGTAAGAACTTCTTGGCGCCCAACTTCTTGGCGAGCTGAACAATGGTGGTACCACGCTCAATATTGTCAGGAATCAGGGAAACATCAACGTATTTTTCGATTAGTGGCGGATCTTCGTGCGGCTCGCCAACTACGAAGATAATGTCCGGGCGAAGCTCTTTAACTTTACGAATCGCAGCCACTGTGCCAGGCACTGCCTGATTGATTACGATTGCTTTTACATCCCTGTCGGAGGCAAGACCTGTAATCTGAGCAATAAACGTCTCCTGCTCATTCATAAAGTTATCCGGGTAAGTTACATGCTTGATCAAACCAGGGTACTTTTTGATAGCACTCTCAGCTCCGCGATACTCGTCTTCGTTCTGCGAAACTGTACCGGTTACAACTCCAATCTTATAGTTGGCTCCGGTGACAGTTAACGCTGACAAAGATATGACAAGAACCAAGGCGATAGAAACTAACAGGAGTCTTTTTGCCATTTTTCCTCTTTCCTCCTTTAATATTTTGACGGGACCAGATAAACGCCCGTCAGATAAGTAGACACCCTTTATAATTCTACTGAGTATTGATATTTCCTCCTTAGGCATTCTATGTTTAATTAACAATTTAATGGAATAATGTGCGAAATATATGATGTGTTACAGCGTAAGTGAAATGTGATGTAACGGGGAAAGCTGGCCGACGGCGCGCCGCTGCTCCAATTGCGCCTACCCTATATGTTCCATGCACGCCCAATGTACGCAATGCGCCCCACGAGCTCAAAACATTAATCTGGCAGGAACGGGATAATATAAACAGAATTATTGCATGGGGGTGCCTGCATTTGGACGCGATTATCACTAGCAACCTCACAAAGTCATTTCAAGAAATGCCATTGGAAAGACCAGCTCTCAGCGATTTAAATCTGCGTATCAAAGCTGGCACTGTGTTTGGATTTTTGGGACCGAATGGTGCGGGAAAAACCACAACCATCAGGCTGCTGTTGGGACTATTGTCGCCATCGGCGGGCAGCGCAGAAGTATTGGGATGGTCTGTCGAGCGTGAAGCCGCGCACATTCGTGAGCGCGTCGGCGTTTTACTTGAGCATCACGGCCTTTATGAACGGCTCAGCGCCTATGATAATCTGGCTTATTTCGCAGACATCTACCACTTGGAGACGCGCGTCAAAGAACAACGCATCAAAGATTTGCTGGGGAGTATTGGTTGCTGGGAGCGCCGCCATGAAAAGGCGGGCAACTGGTCTAAAGGAATGAAGCAGAAACTGGCCATCGCGCGGGCACTGATCCATGACCCCGAGCTGGTTTTTTTGGATGAACCTACCTCAGGACTTGATCCGGCAGCTGCTCATCAACTGCGTGATGAGTTGCTGGAACTGGTCAGACACGCCGGCAAGACGATTTTCATCACTACACATAATCTTGAGGAAGCCGAAAAAATCTGTGATCAGGTGGGTGTAATTGATCATGGACATCTCTTGGCTGTCGGCAGTCCGTCCGAGTTGCGGGGCCAGTTCAGCCGTTCGAAAGTGATCATTATAATTGAAGATCATGACCATGATCATGGCGCTGCCAAAGCGCTGACGCTTCTGGAAAGCTTTCCCGGCGTGCACTCCGTGGCGCTGCAATCGACCGGCCTGCACCCGGCTGTGCCAAACCCGATCGCGCAACAATCAGCAGCTGTGCCACACTCCGCAGCCCAGTGCGCCCAGTACGAGAGCGGGAGCCCTGAAAGCAGCGGCGCCTGCCAGTCGCGCCAATCGTCGCACCTGTCGCGCCTGTCCATCGAGCTGACGGAACCCGACCCCAACATTGTGCCGAACATTATCCGCGCACTGGTCGCCGCCGATATCGCCATTCAGGAAGTTCATCAGGAGAAAGCCAGTCTGGAAGATGTGTTTTTGAGTCTGACCAAAGATGCAGGGAGGCCCGAAGCATAGTGCGTGATGTTATGACAGTTTTCCGCAAAGAAATGAAGGAATGGCTGTATGCCAAAGGCGGGCTGGTGTCGATCGTTTTCAACCTGCTGATTTACATGGGCATCTTTGGCGTGGTTCTGCCGTTAGCTCAGGTTGAAATCTGGAAAGTCCCCAACCAGCTGACGGTGTTCTATTTCTTTTTCCTCCCGTCGCTGATCGCTTCGACCACAACTGCGGATGCGTTTGCCGGAGAACGCGAGCGCAAAACGTTGGAAACGCTGCTCTCCACGCGCCTATCCGACCGCGCCATTTTCCTGGGCAAACTCGCCGCGGTGTTTGTCTATACCGCCACCATGCTGCTTGCCGTTGATCTGACGGTCCTGTCCGTCGTAAATATTGCCGACGGCAGCCCGCAGTTCTTTATGTTTCCCAAGGAAACGCTGTTTGCCCTGGGACCGCTGGCCTGGATCATTACCCTGCTCGTTGCCAATCTGGGGCTTTTCATATCACTGAAAGTCCCGTCTGCGCGCATCGCCCAGCAAATTGGCTCTTTCGGGTCGCTCGTCATTTCCCTGCCATTTTTGTTCGGACTGGCGCAGCTGTCGATGACGATGAAAAACCTTGTCATTGCGGGCATTATACTGCTCGCGGCGGTTGTCTTGTCAACCGCCGCGTCAATTGCGCTCTTTCAGCGCCAGAAACTGATCCAATGATTAACTGCGCTCATCGCGCCCAGTCCCCATCCATGCCTGCCGGGCCCTTTTAGCCGATGCCCGCAGCATCTCCTTCAGGTCGCCATAGCGCTTCACCTGATGATAATTCAGTTCCAGGACCACTACGTCCTGATAGTGCCGCCTTTTCAGCCACTGCAAGTATCCATCATAATCGACATTGCCAAAAATTAGCGGCGCGTGATCGACCCCTCGCTGATCAATATCATGTAAGTGCACATGGACGACGCGTTTGATGAAATCATCGCTCAGATCATACGGCACTCCCCGGTCGCGTTCGCACATAGCGCAATGCCCCATATCAAGCCCCAGTCCCAGAGATTTGCCGCCGACTTCTTTCACAATATCAAGAATTTCACTGCCATAGCGCCCGACCTGGTAAACATCAGTAGAAAAAAGTGTTGTTTCCATGGCAATTTTCACCGGATAATCGCCGACAACCCTGACAGCCCAGAGCAGGAAATCGCGGGTCGCCTTGCGCAGCGCAATCGGGTCGTAGCGATCCGCCCTTCCGGCGGCACCATGCAGATTGATTACACTTGGACTGCCCTGGCGCACTGCGCATTCCAAAGCCAGTTCGAACAGATTGCGAAAAACCTCTTCCGCCGTATTCTTTCCCGACCCATGGTAATCCCGAATGGGAAAGCTGTTGGGATAAGGTGCGTGCAGATGACAGCGGAAGCCTGCCTCCAATACCTGATAAGCTTGGCGGGCCTCTTCGGACATATGATGCGGCGCAGGATTGAGTTCGATATCGGTGATGCCGCATTCGCGCAGCAGCGGGAACAGTTCCAGAAGGGCGCACTCGTCCCACCATTCATTATTAAAACTGAAACCGAGACGCAGATCCTTAATGCCCTGATCTTGCACTTCACCTTTTTCGCGCATTCACGCACTCTCCCCGGTCTGTCCGTTTTGTATCCTCGATTGGAAGGTTAGCGCCACACCACCCAGTACCAGCGCTCCTCCGACCCATGCCAGCGGTGCCAGCACTTCACCCAGCCACAAATACCCCAGAATTACTCCAACGACGGGATGCAGGTACATGGCGGCAGCCATGACACCGGCTGGCATGCGCGCCAGGCAGTAATTCCAGGCAACGTAGCCAAGGGCCATGCATCCTACTCCCACAAAGAGCAATCCCGCCCAGCCCTGCAGATTGATTGCCGGCCAGCCTTGCGCCGCTACTTCCCACGCTGCAAAAGGCACGACCATAATAGTCGCAAACAGCTGCGACCAGGCTGTGACCTGAAAGGCGGGGAGCCGCCCGGCCAACGGCTTGCTCAGCAGTGTATAGCCGCATGATCCCAGCATCGAAAGGACCAGGAGCACATTGCCCCAAAAATCGGCGCGCGCCAGTGAAAACTGACGCAGATCACCGATTGAGAGCAGCGATACTCCCACCAGTGCAATAATCGTCCCAATGATACTGAACTTGCTCAAATGTTCTTTGAAAAGTATACTGGCGAAGATCACCAGCGCCACCGGTTCGGTAATACTCAAAATGGCTGCCACTGCGGAAGTCGTGTACGCCATGCCGACATACTGAAAAACATAGACCAACGCAATACCGATTCCGCCGATCGCCGCCAGTCTCGGGAAAGCCGCCCTCAGGGCTGGCCATTCCTCTTTCTTTGGCCAGGCAAACGGCAGCATGGCAGCAACTGCGATGATAAAGCGCAAAAACATCAGCACAAAAGGCCCCATCTGGCCCAGCAAAAACTTGCCGACACTGTAGGAGGCACCCCAAATAATATTCCCGCCGATTAAGACTGCGATTACTATCCAATTGTTGTTCTTTTTCATAAAATGATGCCTCCATGGGGTCAGACTTTAGGGGTGGCGCGATGAGCAGGGCGGGGCGCCGTGCGCGACGGGGCGCGGTGCGGCACCGCTGCGGGCGCCGCTGGGGGCGCCAAAACGCACACACTCAGGCGCCGGGTACCGCACAATTCAAGGGCCACCTTATTCAGGCAGCCCTTTTCAACATTACTTCACCACGACATATCCTCAGCAACATCAGCTTATTATCAGCCATTATCAGCTAATTATCAAAGAGAATAAGTAAAGCAAATACATGCTCCACCAACAATTTACTTTATCATATTGCGCTACTTCTTGCCAACCACCAATTCGCCATTAACAATGACTTTCTCACACTTGGTGGATGTCTCGGTCGGATCACCGGACCAAATGACGATATCAGCGTCTTTACCTTTCTCAAGGCTGCCGACGCGATCAGCAACGCCAAGCATTTCAGCCGGATTAATAGTGATCGTCTTGAGGGCTTCTTCCTTCGGCAGTCCTTCGCGCACCGCAATGCCAACGGCAATCGGCAGAATATGCAGCGGAATTACCGGATGGTCGGTCATAATCGCGACTTTGACGCCGGCTTTGGCAAGAATTCCTGGAGTGATCAGCGAGCGATCCTTAAGCTCGTATTTGGAGCGCGTGGTCAGCGTCGGGCCGACAATCGCCGGAATCTTCTTGGCAGCGATAATATCAGCAATCTTGTGGCCTTCGGTGCAATGCTCCAGCACGATTTTAATACCGAACTCTTCCGCGATCCTGATAGCTGTCATGATATCATCGGCACGGTGCGCATGCGCCCGCAAAGGCATCTCGCCTTTCAGTACGCGCACGATGGCTTCCATGCGCAGGTCACGGTCTGGCATTTTTTCCGGATCACCCTTGGCGCGCTCGATCTTGTTCATATAATTTTGCGCCTTGACAAGAGCTTCGCGCAACTGAGCGGCAGTTGCCATCCGGGTACCCGGGGATTTCTTCTGTTCAGCATAAACCCGCTTGGGATTTTCGCCAAACGCGCTTTTGAGGCCGGCCGGGTTTCTGACGATCATTTCATCGATAACACGTCCATATGTTTTCATGACAACCATCTCGCCGCCAATGACATTGGCCGAGCCTGGGCCGGTACATATGGTTGTGATACCGCCATGCAGCGCATCACGCAAACCGACATCCTCTGGATTAATGGCATCAATGGCGCGCAGATGCGGTGTTACCGGGTCGGAGACTTCATTATAGTCGCGACCCTCAAATCCGATTCCTTCTTCCCCTATACCCGCATGACAATGGGCGTCAATAATACCGGGGGTAATTACTTTACGTCCCGCCGCAATGACCTGCGCGCCTTCCGGTATCGCAAGGTCTTTACCAATCGCCTTGATCTTACCGTTTTCGATCAGAATGATTCCGCCATCGATCACGCCTGCTTTGGACATCGTAAAGATTTTTCCGCCCTTAATGGCTAACATTTGCATACTCTCCTTTACGAAAAATTCGTTGTAACGAGTTTTCGCTAGCTGTGGAAAAAATCCTTTTTTGTTTCGTAAAGCGAAAGATTGGGATGTCGAACATGAAAGAATAAGGCCGGGCCGGGCCGGACAGGGCGGGGCGGGACAGGGCAGCGGTCGTAATCGCCACCAGTCGCCATCGAACGCTATTAACAGCAAATCAACCGCCATCAATCGCAAATCAATCGCCACCAGTCGCCATCAGCGCCATCCTTCGCCATCAGTCGTCATTTTCCCGCATCAAAAAAGGCTGCCTCTGTGGCAGCCTCAATGGATAAAGGCTAATACTTCGACAGCAACGATGCAGCTCTTGAGATGTACTTCTTCATTTGCTCTTCATAGGCGATTAGTTTAGGCGGATACGCCAGCGGCAGCCGGTACTCAAACTGCGCCCACTCGCTTATGTCAAACAGCTGATCAGGATCATAAAATCTGATAATGACGCGTTCGGTATTCTTGTTGATGTACTCCGAAATAAGGCCCGCCTTCCTGGGGAATGCGATAATAGCCGTGTCATAAACCTCATTTTCCAGCGTCGGAACGTTAAACGGGAATAGCACGGCGCCATTAATTCTTTCGGCCGCAACCATCATTATAGGCGCTTTGAAAAGGTCGGTCAGCAATATGGAACTGGGTTTTTCGGGGTTCTGTCGGGCAACCTTTACTTCAAACAAATTGTATTTGTCAGTGCCAAACCGCTTAAGATCTCCTTCCCAGGTATTGGCGATACGGCTGGGATCTGCGTCTTCAAGATACAGGCGCGATAGCAAGACTTTAGAAGTAAGCGGCAAAACTGTAACCGTCAGTTCATTACGCCAAGTCTGCGATTGAGAAAGAATCCGGGCCGTTTCCTCTCCCAGAGTCATTCCTCCGTTTGCTCCGTCAGCAGCAGCAACTGGCAACAATGTCAGGCCGATCATCAGGGCAAGCAAGCCAGTTATTACAGGTATAAAAGTCTTTTTCAAAGGGAGCACCTCCCGCAGAAAATACAAATTTACCATGACTATTTCTCCCCAAAGCCTGCATTTCCTGCCAAAAAGCGGTTTTGTTATTATATAATGATATCAAAATGTAGATTGTGGGTTGATTATTTGGAAAGGTGTCGATCCAGTAGAATATGTAAGGGAGGAACGCGGTTCCTGAAAAGCTTCCCAATAGATATCGGTTATTGATCCCGGCCTACCCTAAAATGGTCAAAAATGAAAAACGCCTTCTGGTGCATCATAACTGCTACCAGAAGGCGCTTCACTCAATTGCAGCGGATTCCCCCGGATTTCTCAGGGAATCTGACTTTCCAGGCTGCGTCTCAATTTACTAATCTCAAAATTCTATATGCTCGAAGGTAACCCCAGTATAGCTCTCATCATCACCAATATAGACATCGAGAACAAAGGTGCCATTATCTTCGATATATTCGCCTTTCATGACCAGATAAGGAACGCCATCCTTTCCGGGATCTTTAACCGTAAAGGTGTGTTTATTGAAAAGCGACATCAAAGTGCAAAGTTCAACTTTTGGTTTGGAAACCTGGGCATCTGCCTCGTCTTCAGCCTCAATCGCAGCTAGCGATTGACCTAAACCGGGCAGCAGTATCTTCCAAGTGTGTGCTTTGGGTTCAGTTGGATCAGTAACATCATAAAAATAGGCTACTTCCACTTCATAAGAACTGATATTGCCAATAACAATCGAATGATATTCCCGGTCAGGTCCAAATTTCATGAACATGGCGTGATCCCCGTCAAGCTGCAGATCTGCCCACCACGTACCGCCAAGCAGTTCCTCGCCAACGTCCGCTCCGCAACCTGCCATGATCAGGGCAAAAGCTAGGAGCAACGCCATCGCACTGTACCGAAGTATACCCTTCAATCCAGTCAACCTCCTTTTAATAGCAATCAAATAAATTTTGGTTTACTTGCCAATTACGGCAAACTGTTCAAAATTCCTGCCTGTTGTTGCGCTAAGATTATATACGGTATAGCTGCTGAACCTTGCCGGGACGGTTGCGGTTAGTCAGTTTGCCATACAGTGTCTCGACGCAACGCCGCGGGCATAAAAAAACACCTATCGATTCGATAGGTGATTAATTTGCTGGCGGAGAGAGAGGGATTCGAACCCTCGCTGGAGTTGCCCCCACTAACGGTTTAGCAAACCGTCCCCTTCAACCGACTTGGGTATCTCTCCGTGATTTGATTTATTATAATATTTACTTGGTATGGGACGCTGGGCCTTGCCCTACCTCAGATGAGAAATGGCGGAGGAGGTAGGATTCGAACCCACGAGGCTTTCGCCTAACGGTTTTCAAGACCGCCTCCTTAAACCACTCGGACACTCCTCCGTAGTTTTTATCCATAGTGCGTTATTTATTTTAACACAGCCTTATGGCGAATGTCAATCAAAGCCCGTATCTTTTGGTCTGGCAGAGTTACGCAAGTTTACCTGTTCCGACCGCGCGTGTTATAATTTTGATAAAGGGCTGCGCGGGCGGAGAGGCGTGTGCGGAGAGGCGCGGGTGCGGGAACGCGAGCGCCGGGGACGGAAGAGGCCGTGAGCCGCACGCGGATGCGGGTGTGCGGACGCAGGTGCGCCACCGCCAGTGGGAGGTCTTCAATCATGTCCATTCCTAATACTACACGCAAATTTGGCACTCCCTATGACTTTTTTGCGCTAATCGTTGCCGCCGCGCTCATTGTGCCGTTTTTTCTGGATCCTGGTGTCGCTGGCACCACGGGCCTCGCTGGCACTACGGGCCCTGCTGGCCACGCTGGCCCTGCTGGCCACACAGGCCACGCCAGTGCCACCGACCCCACTGATACCCCCCTTTATGGCATACATACACAACTGCATTTGCCGCCATGTCTGTTTAAAGTGATCACCGGTCTTCCTTGCCCCTTTTGCGGACTAACCACCAGCTTCACCTTACTGACTCACGGGAACCTCGGCCATGCCTTTCTCGCCAATCCGAGTGGCCCGCCCCTTTATGGCATCATGCTCTGCCTGCTTGTTACCTATGTTATTTTGCGCCTGCGTGGCCGCGAAAACTTACTAATATCCTTGAGCAACCGCATCTCAGGCAAAATGTTAGTTGCCGTGCTAGCCCTTATGTGGATCGCGCGCTTGGCGATTATGTGATCCGATGATCCGGTCTGGGACAGTTGATCCGATTGGGGACAGTCCCCAACAGTTCAAAATGCTCCGATCGGGGACAGTCCCGAATCGGATCATTTTAGCCCATTTAAACCAGTCCCCAATCGGACCATTTTGGCCTATTTAAACCTGTCCCCAAATGGGTCATTTTAGCCCAAACAAACCTGTCCCCGATCGGGTCATTTCGATCCAAATAAACCTGTCCCCAATCGATCGGTCGAGAGGACTTTGGTGGTTTGTATCCAACAGTATATACAAGTGTTATGTTTTCTTGGGTTCAGCTACTAATACCAATAACCGAAGGGGGTTATCTCATGAAGAAAAACCTGTTTTGCTAGTCTTTCTCCTTCTGATTGCTGTGGTTTTCAACCTGGATTTCGAAGGTACAGTGCCTGATAAGGAAGGCACATTCTACTTTTTGGGTGTTGGCATGACTTATACCCAGCCTGTAACCAATACGGAATATTCGCTGTTCTTCTCCCTCAATACACCTCCGGCTATTGTTGTCGAGGGTGACTATACTGGCTCTATAACCATCGTCATTGAATAGGAGGAAAACCAGTCGTGATTACCAGCATTCGCCGAAACACACGGACTCAGTCAATGCGCGCCACCTTGCGACTGCTAGCTGTAGTCATGCTGTTCGCCGCTTCTGGCGCGGCCATCAGTATACTCACGGCGTCCCCGGCTCTTGCCAACAGCAATGGCGCCACCTTGCTGTTTGGGGATGATCCGGCGCTCATGTGGGCGGAGTGGGAAATGATCCGCAATGGCGAAACGCCCGCCACCGCTGTCTATCCGATCAGTCAGGCTGAGCTGACACAGCGCTATGGGTACAGCTTATATCCTAACTATCCGGGTTACGGCCTTACTGAGAGCCTAGCCGCTCAGTCCGGCGCTGGCGCTGGCGCTGGCATCGGCACCGACGCCCAAGCCCAGTCCCAATCCCAGAATCCGCCACCTGTTGCCAATCGCTTTGGCTTCACTTTGAGGCCGGTGGGCGGAGCTTACGCCTTGACGATGGAGACTCCCTTTAACCGAATGGCCGACACTTTTTCCCCAGTCGCAAACAGCATGTACTGGTCGCTGCCACCCTGGGTTGAGGCTTATGACGAACTAACTGTCGGCAACTGGCTTTACATGAAAATCGGTTTCGACATGCGCTTTGATGCTGGCAAAATTGCCAAGGATAGCGGCAGCATTTTCCCAACTTATCTTGCGGAATCCAGCATGCCGCGCGAGGGCTATGTCACTGCTGGCAATGGTCACTTCAACCTTACGGTCGGTCGCTTGCAGAGTGGCATTGGCTATGGTTATTTTGGCAATACCATGCTGAACACGCGCGCCAACTATATTGATCAAATTCAGTTTACGGCTTCCTCTAAGAAGTTTAAGTTTTTCTATCTCTACGGAACATCTTTTCCATGGCTGACTCCGGAAGAGAAGACAATCCAGCAGACCCGCTGGGAATTTACGGTGCATGATCAATACTCTGATCCATATAAGTCGTTTGCTTATCACCGCATTGAATATCGTCCATTTGACTGGCTGCTGCTCGGAGTCAACGAAAGCATTATGCTGGGAGGCATCAAGCCTGATCTGCAATGCCTGATACCTTTTAACGTCTGGCATAACACTTATGGCTATGGCTATAAAAATGTAATAGGCTCAATTGACTTTTCGGCTGTGCCATTTAAGGGCCTGCATATATTTGGCGAATTCTTGCTGGACGATTACCGCCTGCCCCGTGAAGCCGCCAGCCTTAAGCCGAACTCTTTCGCCTGGCAACTGGGCGCACGTTACGTCCTCCCCGTGGGCGGCGACAATTGGCGGCACATGATCGGCCTGGAATACACGCATGTTGACCCTTGGACCTATAACCACTTCTACCCGTATCAGATGTATTATCAGCGCCAGCCCTATTCTTCGAGCATCAAGGACTGGTATATGGATTTTTGCATGGGCTATAATTATGGTCCGGATCTTGATCATTACGGCGTGTACTACCGCACCATATCCAAGTCCGGCGTGCAAGCCTCCCTGTCCTATTTCCATATGATTCAGGGCGAAGTCGAGCTGGGTGCCTGTAATGATCCTGATTGCACGGACACTACCCCGCATCCATGGTATTCCCATAATGATGAACTGCTGCCAGTCAATGGCCACATCGGCACGGTGGAGATCTATAACACCGTTAGTTTGAATGTGCTGTGGCCGGTCTGGAAGTCGTTCAGCGTGATCGCCTGCGGCAGTTATAGCCACGTCCAGAACTACAATCACATTACTGGTGAAACTGGCAACCTGTATACTGCACTTATCGGAATACAGTATCGGTTCTAACGGATTCCAGCAGGATGGGTCAGAAAATGATGAAATTAAGCTCAGAAAACGATGCTCAGAAAATCAATGTTAGCCCGTCAAAAGGCGGGCCCAGACTGTAGAAAAACCCGACAAAAAGCCCGTCAAATGGCGAAGCCCGCCATTTAGCGGGCTTCTTTTATATGGCTTTATAAGCCAACCCCAACTAATCCAGATGCCGGAGTTGCACTATACTATATGGATAGTAGCAACAAGCCACGTAGATATACCCGTCGGAATCCACTACCACGCCCATCGGTCTGTCGAGCGAAACGGAGGTCAAAAAATTGCCATTTTCGGTTAGTACCTGGATACGGTTATTACCAGAGTCCGCCACATAAATGTTCCCTTCGAAATCCACTGCCACCCCACAAGGATATTGAAATTGTCCATTGCCGGTACCAGAATATCCAAACCCGGCTAAACGAGTTCCATCACTTGACTATTTTGCGACGAAATCACAAAGGTACTCTGTAACATAGATATTATCCGCTGCATCAACCGCCAAGCAGCGTGGTTCTTCAAGCTGACCTACACCGGCACCTATGGAACTCACATAGCTCCCATCGTTCGTGAATTTCCTTACGCGGTACATAGCTGGATCTGTCGCATAGACATACCCTTGAGAATCTACTACAACGTCATTCGGATCTTCGTAGAGATATGATTTGCTTCCAATGCTACCGATATACTGCCCATTAGGGTCCTTCCGGATTCGGCAGGACAGCCCCCTTACCTTCATACTTGATCAGCAGGGTATACTTGGCTCCACAACCGGAAAAAAGGACGGTTGTGAGTATCAATAAAAGCGTCAAACCGATTAGAATTGCCTTCTTTGACATTCAGATACCTCCCACATTGCTACTCGGAGCGCTCACAAGAGTAAGCGCGGCAGCCGATAGTATAATCAAATTTCGACCCATTTTCCGCATAACATAGGATTTTTGCCTAATTTTCGAAAACATGAAAGTTTTTCCCCGTAAAAACCGGAAATCTTCTTTTTCCCACTTAGAATATTTTCGAAGTATGATCCGACTCCAGAAAACGTTGGGAGGCTTGATACTCAATAGGCCATAGTTTAAAAGCCCACCGTAAGGTGGGCTCAGACTGTAGACAAAAACGGATTTAGTAAAAACCCGCCAAATGGCGGGCTTTCGCTTCTTTCACTTGGGGCCGAACTCCTGACTTATTCCAAAGAACTTCAGAAGTCAGCGCAATCTCTGGACTTATCCCCCACATTCATCATGATGCTGATGATCATGGCATACTGAACCGGTAGATTTCAGCGAACCTTGCAGGTACGCCTTAACTGCTGCCTTTGCATCACCACTGGCTCCTACAATAACTTCAATCTTCTTTTCGTTGAATATATCGATGGCGCCGCCCCCCATACCTCCGGAAATAATCACATTTACGCCTTTATCATTCAAGAAGTTGGGCAAAAATCCGGGTTTATGCCCGGGATTGGCGATGGTCTCACTGCTAATAATCTGATTGTCTTCAATATCGAAAATCATGAACGCTTCGCAATGCCCAAAGTGCTCAGTTACCATTCCATGATCACTGGCAACGGCAATTTTCTTCATTTTACTTTGCCTCCATTTTCTCTAATACTTTCGCAACAGGATCCAGCCAATTGCCATCGAAAAGCTCGATCATGCCCTTATCGCAGGCGGCGGAAATCTTAGGATCAATCGGCAACTTAGCCAGCACATTAAGATTATGCTTTTCCGCAATTTCCTCAATGTGACTGTCCCCAAAAATCTGGTAATCCTTACCGTTATCGGGGCACCTGAAGTACGACATGTTTTCGACCAGACCAAGAATGGGAATATGCATCAATTCGGCCATCTTGACGGCTTTGGAAACGATCATGGACACCAGTTCCTGTGGTGATGTTACCACAATGATCCCGTCAACCGGGATCGACTGGAACACCGTCAGGGGAACGTCACCGGTACCCGGCGGCATATCAATAAACAGAAAATCCACATTGCTCCAGATTACTTCCGTCCAAAACTGCTTGACTGTGCCAGAAATGATTGGCCCTCTCCAAACCACTGGATCAGTATCGTTTTCCAGTAGCAAATTAATGGACATAATGTCAATACCGGACTTGGTCTTAACAGGGAGTATGCCGAGCTCATTTCCTGTGGCTTTTTTCTTGATACCAAATGCTTTCGGAATCGAAGGTCCCGTAACATCGGCATCCAGAATGGCACTATGATAGCCCATTCTATTCATGGTGACGGCAAGCATGGAGGTTACCAAGGACTTGCCAACTCCACCTTTGCCGCTGACCACGCCAATGACCTTTTTGATGTTGCTCAATTCGTGTGGCTTTACGGAAAAATCGGTTGGATGTTCAGTTTGCTGTTCCTTGCGCGTGGCACAGTTCTCTGAACAACTGCTACAGTTTTGACTGCAATTCTCACTCATAGTTTTGCTCCTTCTCTCTATTATACTTTTCACTACCTACAACGTTTCCCGAAACAAAAGCCATTGTCTTGCAGAAGATCTCTCTAACCGCCGTCCCGGATGGACATTCGATGTCTGCAATGGTCTGGCCATTATTAATAGCTTTCACCGCACTAGAGTCAAACGGTATCCTGCCAACAAAGGGTATTCCTCGCTTTTTACAAAGCCCCTCAATCTTTTCGGCGTTTTTGATGTTCGTGTCATACTTGTTTATGCAGACTGCGGTCTTCGTTCCGAATTTCGCTGCCGTATTGATGATGCGCTCCATATCACTGATACCTGATATGGAAGGTTCAGCAACGATCAAGACCATATCCACACCGCTGAGTGATGCAATTACAGGACATCCGATACCAGGAGATCCATCGATAATCGCCAGCTCTGCATCAGCTGCTGCCGATTTCATCTGCTTTTTTACCTCGGAAACAAGCTTCCCAGAGGTGCCACTTCCCATTTTAAGCTGTGCTGTTGAAAATGCTATTCGCTGATCAGAATAGAGCATCAACTCTCCAGCCACTGTCGGCAGTAAATTTATTGCTCCCACGGGGCAGACAAACTCGCAGACGCCGCAGCCTTCACACGCAAAAGGATCTACTTCATAGTATTGTTCGCGAGAAATGGCATTAAATCGGCAGTTTTGCCGGCACTGATCGCATTCAATGCACAGCTCTGCTTTTATCTGCGCCTTTGGCAACCCATAATAGTCCGCTTTTGTCGGCTCAGAGTTCCATCCGGTTATTAGGTGCAGATTAGGAGCATCTACATCACAATCCGCATATGCCCTTGCTTCAGCAAGTTTTATAAACGCACTCGCTACAGTAGTCTTTCCGGTGCCACCTTTACCGCTGAGGATTAGTAGCTGCTTCATGCTGCACCTCCTTTGTCACCGTTTTCAACATTGCAGCAAACATATCTCGATATTTTTCATCAATGTAGACGGCAATTTCTGCATTGGAACTTATCTTTCCCAGGTTAGTGTCAAATGGAATCCGGCCTACAATCTTAATGTTTTTTTCTAAACAAAACTTTTCTGCCAAGTTTTCTTCTTCCAGGCATTTATTGAGAACAACCCCGCATGGCTTATTGAATAACCTGACCAGCTCGTATACCATGCTAAGATTATGAACCCCAAACACTGTAGGCTCAGCCACTAAAGTACAATAGTCTGCATCTTTGATGCTTTCCATTACAATACAGGCGCTTCCGGGAGGACAGTCAATGAAAGTTGGCTGATTTGCTGCTTCCAGGCTTTCTCCGGTGCTTTTTTCAGCGAGCAGCTTTTTGATAATTGGAACGCCTGAAGCTTCCCCGGTGTTTAATACTCCTGTACAAACCGTGACCTTGCCTGAATTTCCTTTCTGGACTTTGCCGATAACCCTCTCTTTTTCAGATAGTGCTTTTTCAGGGCAAAGCATAATGCAACCGCCACATGAATGGCAGATCTCATCAAAGACAATTAATCTGTCCTTGATATAGGCAAGAGCGTTAAACTTGCAGAAGTCGACGCATTTTCGGCACCCATTGCATAACACATTATTCACCTTTGGAATTTTAACAGATATTTCTTCCTCCCGGACATCCTCAGGCCTAAAAAAGAGATAGCCATTGGGCTCTTCAACATCACAATCTATATATGAAGAGCTCTGCGCTACCGCAGCCAAATTTACTGATACCAGCGTCTTTCCTGTCCCACCCTTGCCGCTCAGCACAGCTATTCTCATATTAGCTGCCTCCGTGCCCATGAAATCCGGCATGAATTTCGGTCAGCAACGAAAGTTTTCCGTCATTGAAGGCATCAATATTATCTTTGGCTGAGGTCGATAACGTTTTGTATATTTTAATATCTGCAGATTTGAGTACATTAGCGGCATTTTCTCCACATCTGGGAGTAAGCAAAACTGTTGCCCTGTTATCTACAATCAGCTGCGCGGCTTTGATCCCGGCACCACCTGTGCTTGCTGCCGCACTGTTATCTAGAAATATCTGCTCTTTGGTTTCTGGATCATAAATGAGAAAATAAGGAGTCCGTCCAAAAGAGATGCATACATTCGATTCCAGACTTTTCTCATCTACTGGAATTGCTATTTTCATAAAAATCATCCGTTCTCTTAATTTTTAATGATCATGGATCATCCATTGTTTTACTCAAGGCGCTCACTCACGTACCCTGATCTGACTGATCACCTTGATCTCCATGTTCACCTGTAAAGCATCGGCCACGCCTATGTTTATGACAACCGCGACCGCGACCGCAACCATTTCCTAGGCCTTCACAGAGGCGATATTCGCCACCCTCAATAACTAGCACTTTTCCATTCACCAATGATTCAGCGAGCTTTTTTCTGGCCTCGTTATAAATACCTTGCACGGTGGTACGAGCAACATTCATCTGGTTGGCGCACTCTTCCTGTGTAAAACCCTCTAAATCAATCAGTCTGATGGTTTCATACTCATCAATTGTCATATTTACAAAGTTTTGCGAATCAGAAGATGTATCCAGGGGCCCAAATCTCCTGCACTCCGGTAGGCAACAGACTTTTCTCCATTTTATCGGTCTTGGCATGATTATCACCTTGCTGCATTAGTATTTGTGCAAATTCCCAAACCTTTACCAGTCATTGGTCCAATACCCATTGGACCGGTTCCATCCATACCCGGCATATTGGTCACCTCCTTTGGCGTTTCTGACATATGTCATTTATCAGTTATTATTATACGCCGTTTATGACATATGTCAATAACCATTTTATCAATTTTTCTTCATTTTCGGGATTGACATGGATAAGCTGGGTATACTAATATTAAATTACGATTTTCGTAATATTCATCAGGAGCTATTCATCAGGACTCATTTATTCATTTTCTAACGGAGGGAGCAGTGGTAATGAGAAACGGAGTTCCAGAGACGGCTCCACTTGATGAGTTAATCGTCTCGATCGGCTGGCGTCTGCTGTATTACTTCAGTTCCAGAAATGAAGAGCTTTCATTGAAAGAGATATTCGTCATTGAAATGCTCAGCCGCCAGGGCATGGCCAGCATGTCTGAGCTGGCGGCTTCTCTGGGCGTGCCGTTCACTACTATGGCCAGTATGGTTCAACGTATGGTCAACAAAGGCTATCTGCAAAAAGAGCAGTCTCCGGAGGATCGGCGCGTAATGATGATTTCTCTGACTCCCACCGGCCGCCAGACTTCTGAGCAACATCGTGAAGGCCTGGTATCGGTTGTCAAAGAATTGCTGGCAACCCTGGATGATACGGACCAAAGCCGACTGATGACTCTCATTAATGAGGTATTGATCCTGGCGCCCGTTAATGTGGCGCAATCATCAGGTATATCTCTCAAATAGGCAAGGAGTGATTCGGATTAAACTCGTCAGTAAATTAGTCAACAAGTTTCCACGTCTTATTATCGCGATTGTTATTGTCGCAACGATTGTATTCGGAGTATTCGCGGTCCGTATTGATCGTCAGTCTGATCTCTCCGGCAGTATTCCTAACGACCATCCGCGGCTGCAGGAATACGCCGCTTTTACCGAAGAGTTCGGCAGCAACCGCTCGGTTGTAGTGGTCGCCTGTGCCGATGACATTTTTGCTCCGCAGTCGATGCAAGCAATCGACCGCATCACAAATAACCTGACTGAGCTGCCGTTCGTGGTCAGCGTCTCCAGCCTGACCAACATGGTGGATATGCAAGGTACCCCCGACGGACTGGTCAGCGAACCAATTATTCCACAGCTGCCGCAATCCCAGGCGGAATCGGATCAGCTGCGCAACAGCATCCTGTCAAATCCCTGGTACAACGGCAATATGGTGTCGGCGGACGCTCAGTCAACCCTGATTCTGGTCAATCTGGAATATGTCTCGGTTTTTGAAGAAAGCAAGCAGATGCTCGATGAGATAATCGCCGCAGTTGATGCTGCCAATGATGGACTGGAAGTCCACTACGCCGGCACCATCGTAATGGAGCAGCAAATCAACCGTTTTCTGAGTACGGATGTACTGCTCTTAATACCGGTCGTGGTCTTCTGCATTATCATTGTCTTGTTCCTGACTTTGCGCTCCTGGCAGGGAGTGCTGCTACCGCTGGTCACCGTGCTGGTCAGCGTGGTGTGGACACTCGGTATTATGTCTATGCTTGGCCGGCCGCTTTCCTTCCTGGGCTATGTGCTTCCTGTCCTGCTGGTGGCTGTCGGATCAGCTTATGGCATCCACATCGTCGCCCGCTATCAGGAAGGTATGCGCGACGGCCTGAGCGGCAAAGAGGCGGTTGACAGTTCTATTAGCTCAACCGGTGCCGCGGTCTGGATGGCTGCGCTGACAACGGTGGCCGGTTTTGGATCGCTGGTTTTCTCGAAAATGGAAATGTTTAAGGACTTTGGTGTCTTCAGTGCGCTGGGAGTTATCATTTCATTCCTGATCTCCATTACCCTTATCCCGGCCCTCTTGCTCCTGCTGCCAGATAAACCGGCCAAGGAAGTAGCGCCGACTGAAAAGCCAAAGCGCCGCAATGGTTTTATTTCCTGGGCCGAAAATACGCTCGGACGCATGGCAGGCTGGTCTGCGAAACACTACGGGCTGGTTTCAATAATTGTGCTCGTGCTCGTCATTGTTGCCATACTGGGCTGGCCGCACTTAACGACCACTTTTGATCCAAGTGACTTTCTCCCGATTAAGAGTGATCACCGCGTCGCTGAGCAAATCGTCAATGATGGCTTTGGCGGATCGGTGGAACTGGATGTCCTGATTAAGGGCGACTTGAATGATCCTGCCTTTTTGAAGAACCTGGTCGCGATGCAGGATGCCATCGCAGCCATGGGGCTGCAGCGTCCCCTTTCGATCGCTGATTTGCTGATCAAAACCAATAGGGCACTCAACAATGATGATCCGCAATACGCAGTCATTCCGGAGGATCCGGGAGTTATTCCGCAGCTGCTCTTCCTGCTCTCCCTGTCCGGCTCTCCGGATGAAATGCTGCGCTTTATGAATTTTGATCAGACTGAAGCGCGCCTGGCGATCCGCGTTAGCAACGTGATGCATACGACGGACCGCGCCGCACTCCTGACCAAGATCGAAGATTTGGCGGGTTCGGTTTTTGGCGCAGATGCATCAGTCAAGGTCACCGGCAGCCCAATCATTGAGATGGTTATGATGGATATTATCCGCGAAGAGCAGGTTCAGAATATCGCCATCTCGTTAGTCTCGGTCCTGCTCATTGTGGTGATCTTTTTCCGGTCCTTCATTGCCGGAGCTTCCTGTATCAGCCCAATTGTGGCAACCGTGGTCCTGATTTTCGGATTTATGGGCTGGGCTGGCATCCCGCTTAATACGGCAACCGCAATTATTGCCAGTCTGGCAACCGGCATTGGCGTGGATTACAGCATCCATTTTTACCAACGCTATAAAGAGGAGCGAGGGCGCGGTTTGAGCATGGAAGAAGCTTTTGCTGAGACCGGGCGCACATCGGGCCTGGCCATCATTTCTAATGCATTGTCGGTCGGTTCCGGTTTTGCTGTGCTGCTACTTTCCGGTCTGACCATCTTCCGCAGTTTCGGAGGAATGCTGGCTCTGTCAATGCTCCTGACGGCGTTCGGTTCGATCACCCTGCTTCCGGCGGTCATCAAACTGTATGCCCGCGTTTTTAAAGATAAGATGTTGTTAAAGCGAAAGGAAGAAGATCATAATGTCTAACAAACTGAGGTTTCTGATTCCAGTGTTGCTGCTATCCCTCATGTGCGGTATCGCAGTCAGCGCTGCTCCGGCTCTGTCAGCAGACGCAATTCTCAACCGCATGGACCGGATGGATGGCGTCAATGATATGACCTGCCAGCTGAGAATGGTTGTTACCAGCAAAAGCGGTCAGACCCAGGTACGTAACCTGACCATGTATACCAAAGGCAAGGAAGACGGTACGCAATTTGTCATGGTGCGGGTTGATTTGCCAGCCCTGATTAAAGGCACCAGCCTGCTTAGCATCACACGTCCCGGGCAGCCTGTTGAAACCTGGCTCTATCTGCCAGCGTTGGGCAAACCGAAGCGTATTACCGCCAGCGAGCGCAGCGGCAGCTTTATGGGTTCGGATTTCTCTTATCAGGATATGGGGACGGTCCGGGCGGAGGATTACGTTAACAAGCTGCTGCGTACCGAGAAGCTGGGCGGCGATGAGACCTATGTCATAGAATCGGTGCCGCGCACTGAAGAGATTAAGAAAGCGACCGGTTTTTCCAAACAAATCTGGTGGATCCGCACCAGCAACTTCACGCGCGCCAAAGCTGAGTTCTATGATCAATCCAATAAGGTCGCCAAAGTGCAACTGGCTTCCAAGCCGATTGAGGTTAAGAAAGGCGCCTGGTTTAACACCCTGATGGAAATGTCCAATTTGGGATTAGGATCAAAGACAGAAGTCGAATTCAGCAATGTGCTTGTCAATTCCGGACTGAAAGATGATTTCTTTACGGTGGAGAATATGAAGCAGTAATCAGAGTAGCAAAAAAGCAAAAGATGCGATAAAAGAAGATGCGGGGACAGTTCATACATGCATCTCGCCTGATGAGTTGAGGCGTGGGCGAGAAGCATGAACTGTCCCCGCGTTTTTCTACTCGGCAATTATTGCAGCGTTCTTATAGCAGCGTTCGCAATTTGCCAAGTACTTCGGTCAAGATTCTGTCTGGTATGGAGCAAATATACTTCGCATTACGAATTCTCCAATCACATCTCTTGATGTGGTCAGAAAGAACAACTCCATGTATTGCAACATTATCTGGCAGAAGAACTTCAAACGGATAACCTTTGCTTTGAGAAGTGATCGGGCAAAAAATGGCTAGCCCTGTTTTCCCGTTGTATTCTTTTGGAGATATGCAAAGCGCTGGTCTTTCACCCGATTGCTCGTGACCAACTTGTGGAGAAAAATCAAGCCAGACAACATCCCCTTTTGACGGAATGTACAGGTCCGGCATGATCACCAAATCTCCTTTCCTCTCGGCTCATCAATCATATATTCGTTATGCAAATTTGCTTCATTGATCGCGTCAACTAATAACTTTAGATCGTATTCCTCAGTTTTTAGAGGTTCAATTATAATTTTGCCATCCTGTATAGAGAGATCAACTGATGAACCGAGTTTAATAGATACTTGATCGGCAAATGACTTTGGGATTCTAAGTGCCATGCTATTTCCCCATTTCTGGATCTTGATACGCATTGAGACAGCCTCCAAGAAGAATGTATCTACATTGAGTATACAAGACAACCAATTAAAAGTCAATAACAGTTGAAGGCAAAAATAAAGGCCTGGCATAATCACCAGACCTCCCGGCTAGTCAATCATAAATTCATTATGCCATTTTCGCGGCATCAGACTATCTCCTGGTCAGCAACCAGGCAATGACAACTCCTGCCACCAGGCCGATTACCGCGCCAGCGGCCAAGTAATTAAAGGATGTTTCGGCCAGTGTCTTCAGCAGTGCGCTCTCCAAACCTTCCATCGAAGCCCCTCTGGTGATCACATCAGCAAAAGGCAGCTGCCTGCCGAGCGCGTCTGCAGGGCGTAAGAGGAAACCGACAACACCTCCGGTCAAAATTCCGATCAAGCCTACTCCAAAGATGGGTCCGGATGATTTTCTGCGCGCCATTTAAATAGCCCCTTTCCGGTAATTAATTTTCTCTTGCGGCATATCACTTAAGCCACGGGCTTTCCATATATGTATTTTCTAATGAACCTTTTGCAGTTACGGATGATTATCCGACGCAAGGGTTCTTTCGGTACCCGTCTGCCTAATCCTTCTCTTCTTGTATATATACAGGGATGGCACATACCGCAAGGCTTCCCGTCGGGCGTAGGCCGATGGCAAAACCAGGTCATCTCCATCACATCAAGGAACCCGCGTTTACGGGCGTCCTCTTGCATCTCCAATTTACTAATCGTCAGTATTGGAAATACGAAGTCTCTAAACATTTCAGCCGCCGGCGTTTTGGAGTCAGCCTTGATTCTATAATAGCCGCCCCAATGATCATTGACGAATTCCACATCATTCTTAATCACTTGCCGGGCTTTATCATCGGCGTGAATAGAGAGTTCCAGGTTTCTGATTCCGCTGTTACGCGCATAGCTGGCCAATAACACATATTGATTGCCGAGATAATGATTTTGAGTTATTTTTTGATAAGACTCCCGGATCTCCGGCACTTCCTGAATCGATTCCTCTTCAATGATAATCGTTGGTAAGATAGCTTGGGCAAACTTCTTGTCTTTGCCAACAAGATATTCTCTAATTTCGTCCATGCGCTTTAATTCCATTGCTGTGGACTTTCTTTTACGAAAGCAAATATAGTAAGGTTGTATTGTGCGGCCTTGCAATAATAGGTCCATCAATCGGTAAGTTGAATCCCAGCCACTCGTCCATAGCAGATTTACTGTTTCATTATTACTATTCACTTAATCCTCGCCTTTGCTTTCTAGATGTAATCTTCTGGTCTGCTTTGATCCAAACCAAAACTGTAGCGTAGCGCTTTCCGGATGCGCCAGGAGGCTTTGCCGTCACCATAGGGGTTGACTGCTTTTGACATGCGGTGATAGGTTTCTGCATTCCCGAGTAATTCGCTCAGGGCGGCATATACTCCTTCCTCTGTCGTTCCAGCCAAACGGGCGGTACCAGCAGCAATGCCTTCTGGCCTTTCAGTGTTGGTACGCGTAACCAGGACTGGTACACCGAGTGAAGGGGCTTCTTCCTGCAAACCGCCAGAATCAGTGAGTACCAGATAGCTGCGCGCCATCACATTCGCCATGGTGCGGTAATCAAAGGGATCGAGTAGACGTACCCGGTCGGAAAGCTGCAGTTCCTCCATAACGACCGCACGGACTTTGGGATTTAAGTGTACGGGAAAGATCACATCGACATCCGGGAAGTCAACTAGTGCTTTTTTAACAGCGCGGTAGATTGCGCTAAGTGCGCCATCCAAGTTTTCACGACGGTGCGTCGTCATCAGGATGGTACGGCGGCCTGGCCGCGGAGCAACTTCAGCCGGCAGGCTCAGGCGGGGATCTACAACTGACAAGAGGGCGTCGATCTGGCTGTTGCCAGTGATGAAGATACTTGATGGATCAACGCCTTCCCGCAGCAAGTTGTCGTGAGCAGCAGTTGTTGGCGCAAAATGTAGGTCGGCGATCACGCCCGTCAGGCGACGGTTAATTTCTTCCGGGAACGGATTGCGTTTATCTGTAGTGCGCAGTCCAGCTTCCACATGGCCAACCTTAACGCCATGATAAAAAGCGCTGAGCGCTCCGATTAGCACGCTGGTAGTATCGCCCTGTACCAGTACAATATCGGGGCGGCAAGCGGCAAAAATATCGTCAAGTCCGGCCAGGATACGCTGGGACAATCCCGACAAGGTTTGGTTTTCCTGCATGACATTGAGGTCGTAATCAGCCTTCAGGTCGAAAACGTCCATGGCCTGGTCAAGCATTTGACGATGCTGACCAGTCACGGTCACAATCGTCTGGAAATCGGGATCTCTGCGCAACTCCTTGATTACCGGCGCCAATTTGATCGTTTCCGGCCGGGTGCCGAAGATGAACATTACCCTGATTTGATTGATCACATCCCAACCTCCAAAAATAGTGGCATCAACAGATATGGGACTCTAAATTTCTACACTCAACGTCAGTTTCGCTTCCGGTTCGAAGCGCCACTCCGCCTCATCAATGCCAGCTTTATAGATCAGAGAGCCCTGCAAGTAGCCCGAAATTATGGCATATTCAGATAAACGGTATTCAGTACCGAACTTAATGCCGCCCCAATACTCAATTTCGCCGGTCAGGAATCCAGGGGATGGTCCGTCTTCCGCATAACTCCATCGGTCACCGAGAGCCCCTTCGCCTTGGCGCTGCAAGACCAGCGCCGGCGCCAGACGCACTTTTTCACTGACATCCCAGGCGTATTGCGCAATGAGGATGTCGGCATCAGGACCAAGCCAATGGCCGATCGCGGAACCGTGATAGACATAGTCCGAGAACTCTTGCTTATGACAATAGGTGAACTTATTTACTTTGGCGTATTCAATCCGAAGTTCTGCTCCATTGGCGAACCCGCTATAGGCAACTCCCAGTAATGCCCCGGTGCGCATCGGAGCCGTCGCCGGAACGGAAAGCGAATAATCATCCGCCATGTACTCTGCGTAAAATTCGACATCATCATAGGGCTGCCAATGAACATCAATGCCCATAACTATATTTATAGAGGCGTTATCAATGAGTTTGTTTTTAATTGAAATATGCTGTAAAGCGTAAAACGGGAGTGGCAATGGTGTATAAAAGAAGAATGGCAGGGCGCCATAAAGCAATGCAGTTTCAGAGATGCCAAACCTAAGCGTGCCAAAAGAATATTCCAAACGATGACCCAGTAATTTTCGGTCTGTCGCTCCATCCAAATCAGCCCAAAAGTGCGAATATCTAAATCCGCCGAAGGAAGTTGAGTAAGCAAGGCCATTTAGTCCGGTGACCGGTCCAAGTACCATTTGGCCGAATACTCCCGGCCCATACTTCAAATCCAGTCTGCCAAATGTTAGTGACCAATTGGTGTCTGATAGTGAATAGGATAACTGATCAATACGGGGAGGTTCATTTGGGACGAGCGAGAATTGGGCCCGAAAACTAGTTTCGGCTGCATTCACGGGGCCAGGTATCGCGATAATAAGCAAAGAAGTCAATAATATTACAATATATGACTTCACAACAGCATCTCCTTATCAGTCCTTAAAATTGAACATGCAATTCAACGCCAAAGGCTCCGCTTGCTCTCCAGATTGCCTCTTCAACTCCAACCCGAACGTGTACTGCGCCACCTAGATACCCAGAAAGAACAGCATAATCGGATAACCGGTATGCCGCATCCAATTTCAGCCCCACACTGTTTTCAATTTCTCCGGAAAGAAAGATCGGGGATGGTCCGTCACTTTTATGCCAGCGATCGCCAAGTTGGCCTTCACCATGGCGCTGCAAAGTTAGTGATGGTGCTAATGTAAGAGTCTCTAATGGGTCCCAGGTGTATTTAATTGTCACCAGATCGGTATCTGGTCCTGCCCAATGCCCGAGTGAAGTGCCAAGAAAGGCATAGTCAGTTTTGGAGGTGTAATGACAATAAGTGAACCGGTTGATGCGGGCATATTCAATGATCAGTTCGCCAACTGGCAAATCCCGGTACACCAAGCCAGCTAATCCTCCGGTTCGCATCGGAGCAGTGGCGGGAACAGAAAAAGGATAATCGTCAACTAAAAACTCTCCATAGAGTTCTAAACCATCATAGGGCTGCCATTTTAAATCAATGCCGAGTAACATATTGGCATGCGAATTTGGCATATCATTGCCATTATAATAAAGGAGTACTTGAGTAACTAAATAAGGGAATGGCAAAGGGTTATAGAATAGGGCCGGGGTTTCCCCATAAAACAGTCCTACCTCAGAAAGGCCTATCGTAACTGGTCCAGCATAAATCTCCAACCTGTGTCCAAAGAGTTTTTTACTAGTGGCACTGTCAAGCAGCGCCCAAAACTGCCGATATTGCAGCCACTTAAATGTCAAAGCAAACTCAATAGCGTCCAAGCCAGTTTGCGGTCCTAGCACCATATTGCCAATTTGGCCGGGACCAAAAGAAAGCTCCTGGCGTCCGACATTTAGTGTCAAAGGGCCATAAGTCGTTGAAAGGCCAAACTCATCAATGCGTGGTACGACAGTTGGACTGAATGAAACATGCCCAAACAGAGTTGTCTCCCCTGCCATAGCCGACCTGCAGAAAGCGATTCCCAATAATATAGACAATATAATGACTATTAGTATTCTAGGCTTCATGGTGTACCTCATTTCTGAAGCGCTACCAGATTCTGAATGATGGCCTATAGACCGATCAACGTTTTAATAAGTCCCAGGGCAGTCAAGATGCTCACAACAATACTGATATCCCAGAAATGATTGCGGGCGACCACAATGATATATCCATCTTGCATCGGCGGGTTTTCCTCAAAGGAAGTCTGAAACAGTTTTTCGCCGCTGGGATTAGGCTCGTCCAAGTCAACTCCCTGATAAATGGATATTTTCTTGACTTTGGCCGCAGTCGTGGGACCTCCGGCTTGTGCTAGCGCATCAATCAAACGCGATCCTGGCGTAATTTCGTAAACACCAGGCTTGACGACCTCGCCCATCACAGCAACCCTGATGACTCCCTTATTAACAAAGATGGTATCTCCATCCTGTAATACCACGTCACTTGACAGATCACCTTCAGCGATAGCCTTCATATTAATGGCAACCACGCCGGTGCTGCGGTTCAGAGAGATGTGTTCCTGGTCGGCCTTTTCAGTCAATCCGCCAGCCTGAGCAATAACCTGCATTGCAGTAGTACCCTGTTGAACACTATACTTACCGGGAGTCTTTACTTCGCCAAGTACCTGAATATTAATTGGACGGGCTTTAAGAAGCACGACTGTCACCCACAAGTTGGGAATGTGTGGCTGCAACTTTTCGGTGAGCTGCTCCTTAACCTCAGTAATTGTTAAGCCAGTGACTTTAAGGGAACCAACCATCGGATAAGAGATGTAGCCATCTGGGCCTACCGCCAATTCAAGAGTAAGATCGGCATGGTTTTCTACCCGAATGAGTAGTTCATCACCAGGACCGAGAGTATAAGTTGATGCATTTAGAGCAGGTGCAAACAAGATGGCTAATAAAAAAAATAACAATAAAGCGATAGTCTTGCGACTCATATTGAGCTCATCCTCTCGGGAATGTATTCATGTTTGTATTCGACATCTGGGGATCTATACCTTGTTTGTAAGGAAACGAGAAATTAAGTAATGATTTGGGTAATGCCGCTACTAAGAATATAGATAATGAACCCTGCAATGGCGTTGCCTACAAAAATAGATGGAAACGCCCATTTGAACCGCATGTTAAGCAAGGCGGCAATCAAACTGCCACTCCATACTCCGGTTCCAGGAAGAGGAATGGCAACAAATATCAAAAGTCCCCATGCGCCATATTTCTGTACTTTAGGACCATTTTTGCTCAAAGATCTTTCTGAGATTTTCTCAACTATTTTTCGAAACGGTCTAGTCTTTTTCAAGTACTGAAAGATTGGCCTGATTGTAAACAGAATAAATGGAGCCGGAAGCATGCTTCCGATAAAGCTCAGTATTGCCGAGTATAAGGGCGAAAGGCCTAAGGAGATACCGAGTGGAATTGCGCCTCGCAGTTCTATAACTGGTAAGGCGGCTGCCATAATGACAGCGAGTTCTCTGGAAAGTGAACTGAAGATTTCCCCATGCATTTTGATTCCTCTTGTTACTTACTTCCGCATATTCCATTGGATAAACAGTATTGCTGCCAGCGCCAGGAATCTCGGCACATATCTTCTATGGTTTTCTCTGCCTTCCAATTAAGGACTCTTTCTGCTTTCTCAGTACTGGCATAGCACGCAGCGATATCACCTGGCCTACGAGCTACAAATCTATATGGAACAGCTACTCCGTTTGTCTTCTCAAAGGTTTGAATAATTTCCAAAACGCTAGTACCTTTTCCAGTTCCAAGATTAAATATTTCAACTCCATTGAAGGCATCGGCATATTTAAGTGCTGCTACATGCCCCTTCGCAAGATCCACTACATGAATATAATCTCTTATGCCAGTACCATCCGGAGTTGCATAATCGTTGCCAAATACATTGAGAATCTTGCGGATACCTGCAGCCGTTTGAGTGATGTATGGGAAAAGGTTGTTCGGAATACCATTAGGTAGTTCGCCAATTAGTCCGCTTTCATGCGCACCAATTGGATTAAAGTAACGCAGTAACACGACTGACATCTCCGGGTCAGCATGAGCCGCATCCGTGAGTATTTGCTCGATGAAATACTTAGTGCGGCCATAGGGGCTGGTACAATTCCCGGCAGGCGTATCCTCGGTATAAGGTACAGCTGCATTTTCATCGTATACTGTAGCCGAAGAACTAAACACAAGTTTCTTTACTTTGTGTTTTGCCATTGCTTCCAGTAGCGTCAAAGTAGTATCCAGATTGTTCCGATAATACGCCACTGGTTTATGGACAGATTCACCCACCGCTTTATAACCTGCAAAATGCAGCACTGCATTAATGTCGTAAGTCGCAAATACATGCTCCAAAGCATCGGCGTTGGCAACATCTATGCCATAGCATAATATATGTCTTCCGGTAATTCTCTCCATCCGATCGAGCACCGATGGATTGCTGTTATTAAAATTATCAACTATGATAATGTCATACCCGGCGTTAATGAGTTCGATAGCGACGTGTGAACCGATATAACCAGTAGCGCCTGTTAAAAGTAGAGACATAAAACCCCCCTCTCCATATTAGCCGTTCAGTCTCTGAAATATAAATCTCTGGTATATACCTTGTCCATGACATCAGCAAGGTTTTCAGAATATCGGTTTGCAATTATTACATCTGACATAGCTTTAAATTCATCAATGTTGCGGATTACGCGGCTGTTGAAGAAGCGTTCTTCAGCCATTGTTGGCTCATAAATAACTACCTCAATGCCCTTTGCCTTAATACGTTTCATGACACCTTGAATTGAGGAATGACGGAAGTTGTCGCTTCCTGTCTTCATACTCAAACGGTAGATACCCACAATGTTGGGATGTCTTCTGATTATCTGTTCAGCGATAAAGTCCTTGCGGGTCCTATTGGCTTCGACGATTGCAGAGATAAGATTCTGAGGCACATCGGCGTAATTTGCACGAAGTTGCTTTGTATCCTTGGGCAGGCAATAACCGCCATAGCCAAAGGATGGGTTGTTATAGTAATTGCCAATACGAGGGTCAAGACAGACACCTTCGATGATGGCTTTGGTATCCAACCCCTTTGTCTCCGCATATGTATCCAGTTCATTAAAGTACGCTACACGTAATGCCAAATATGTATTGGCAAAAAGCTTTATGGCCTCGGCTTCTGTCAAACCAGTAAACAGGGTAGTGATATTCTCCTTGATAGCGCCTTCTTTAAGCATATTAGCAAAGATTTCAGCTGCCTTATGTAACTTATCATTGCCAGGCGGACAACCAACAATTATGCGACTAGGATAGAGATTGTCGTAAAGTGCATTCCCCTCGCGTAGAAACTCCGGGCTGAACAAGAAGTTATCACAACAGTACCTTTCACATATGGACTTGGTATAGCCTACTGGTACCGTGGATTTAATTACTATTATTGCGGCGGGATTGACCTGCATGACCTGCTCAATTACGTTTTCAACAGAGGCAGTGTCAAAGTAATTTTTATCGGGGTCATAATCGGTGGGAGTAGCAATAATGACGTATTCAGCATCACTATAGGCGCTGTTTCCATCCGTTGTGGCAATCAAATTCAATTTCTTCTCAGCCAAATAATGCTCGATTTCTTTATCCACAATAGGAGATTTTTTTTGATTAATCAGATCTACCTTTTTTCTAACAATATCAACGGCCTTGACTTCATTGTGCTGTGAAAGCAATACAGCAAGAGATAATCCAACATAGCCTAATCCCGCTACTGCAATTTTCATTGCACCAAACCTTCCTTCTGTAAAGCTAATACCGTTTACTTGTGTCAATCCTCCACAAATCCCCAAGCATTCTGTCATATTCTTGAGGAACAATAGGATCTAATCCACTCCCATTAGTAAAAGTCATTTCTCCAAAATAGATTCTTCCATCAACATTATATAGGTCAACACGCACATGAGAGAACCCAGCGCTCAATACAGTTGCTAACTCTATCATCTTTTCAAAATTCCTCGGTTTCGGTATTGGTTCTTTTGATACTCCATAGAAGGCCTGATTCCATGGCTGCAAGTTCCAGTCCAAATCATAAACATTACGCGTGTGAGTTGAGTAGCGTCCCATATCAACCCAGCAATAATGGGTCTTACCATCAAAACAAAGGAATTTGTAATCTTGCAGTTCTCCTCTATCTGTCTCCAAATACTTTTCTGCAATGATCCTTCTAGGAATTTCGGAATAATGCAATTCAAACCCGGTGAAATAGCCAAAATCAATTCTCATCCAATCATTTATGATACATTTCGTGCGTTTCAAATTCAGTTGACGTTTATCTTTCACAATGACATTCGTTCCTGAACCGTGATTGGTTTTAAGAACAAATTGCTGAGGAAGTTTATTAAAATCAATTTCCTCAAATTTGTCCCACACACCAAGTAGCGGCACTAGGTATTCTTCGCCGATTCGCTCTGCAACCCAGGCGCGTACAGCATACTTATCTGTCAGTTGGGTTTTGATCGGATCTCTGCGGTACATCTTTTCCCATTGCATTTTCTCAGTATAGGTAACTAAGTTGCTCCAATCCAAGCTATGGCCTATACATTTCTGATATTGCCGTTCTAATATCTTTATCAGTTCGGGAAAAGGCTTCTGCTTAAGCTTATCAATGGCATATGCTTTATGAACCATCTTAATATGGCAATAATAGTCATATAAATGAGGAAATATCTGTCTCAGCTTTTTTAACATGCCAATTCTCCCAATAAAGCTTAATCGATATGATCTACAAGTTTCATTTTGATTTTACGCAGAAAATCATAGCCTCCATATTTTCGGGAAACATATCCAAACCCGTGTTTACGATAGTCAGTCCAAAAAGCTTCTCTGTCAATGGGGCGTGAAGTTGGCCGTTTTAAATTATAGTGTTTGATACGGTCCATTGTTGTTTCGAATGTCTCAAGTGTATCCTTAATTTCCAAAAAAAGCTCTTCTGCAACTTTTGTTCTCAACATAAGAAGGGAAACTCCCTTTTCGTCATTGAAAGATGGATTTACATTACCAATACCCCAAAAATCGCCAAGAGAAAAATCAGAAGAGCGGATTGGCGTAGCGTACGGGCATATGTAACAGGATGGTCGTAAGCATTGATTTGCGTTAAAAAGATTCGCATATCTTCGGCTGTAAACTACGCGTTTTGAGAGAATAATCTTCTCCACATGTGAGCTCCAACTATGCATACTTTTATCACGAAAATCTACAGCGCTAACTTCGTCATTGTATTTTCTCTTTGCCCATTTCAGATAATCACTCCATAGTTTTTGGCTTGGCACTCCGTGACAAATAAAATCACATAGAATCAGATTAGCATACTTTTTTCTAAACAAACGCGCAATGGCCTCTGACTGACAAGGTGTACCAGAAAACAAAACCGTTTTGCCAGTTGACAAATCGCTCTCAATTAGGGGAAGGATATTATTTATGTCACTCTCAACGTATTTTGAACCGCACATTAAATCGCGGGAAGCTCTGTCTGTTGCACGAATATGCTTAACATGATACGGAGTCTCCAATACTGCGCCATAGACTATTCCGCCTTTCTCCAGAACGACATCGCTGATAGCAACGAATACTCCGCCAGATCGACTTTTTGCTCGAATGCTGCTATCGCAGTGCTTTACTCCAAAAACTTTGCTAACGCCTCTTTTAGGCATTTCTATATTAGTGCGGTATGCGCAAACGTTTATGCAACAACCGCATGAAATGCAAAGGTCCTTTTCCACAACCGGATATAAAAAGCCCTCGTCATCGTACCTCATAGTAATCGCACGTTTTGAACATACATAACTACATGCTCCGCATCCACAACAAGCCTTGCCATCTTCAACGGCAACATTCATTTTCATTTATTAAAGAGAGCTCCTTTCAAACGTTTTAATAACCCAAGAAATGGCGCCCTGTCAAATACAAGAATTGCTGATAGCACAGTAATCAGCGCGAAAAGACCGACTATGATTGACCATAAGGCCCACGAAAGATAACTGGTGATAGTAACATTAATACATCCAAAAACTCCAACAACTATGGCAAAACAGATGATGCTCCATCCCCATCTTTTCAAAGTAAAACCTACGGGCAAGTGCGTAACATTATGCGGTATGAAAAACAGTAGATCTATATCTCGGTATACATTGGATATAATACTAGCTATGAGTACGCCCTCAATTTTCCATATGTATCCGAATAGTACACCCAGTACGACCATCAGGCCGCCCTGAATAGTCGTCTGAATTCGAGATTCTTTATAAAGGCCTGCTGCTATCAGCATCATTGCCTGAGGTGATTTGAGATGAAATAGAAACGCATTAAGGATTATCAGAAAGCCTACTATTGGGCGATAGTAATTCACATCCGTTATTCCGGAAGTATATAATTTTATAAACGGCATAATAACAACCATTGCAATAGAATACACGATCGTGATTATGCCAATATATAGTACTTCAAATTCTTGATATGTTTCTTTGAGAATATTGTCTTGCTTGCGCACAATTACGTCTCCGAATGATGCCGACAACCCACTTGAAAAAATACTCATTACCCCATGCAAACCTGCCGTTATCATGTTATAGACGCTAAACACACTTACAAGCAGCAGGTCTTTCACAACAGTGGTTAATATAACGATTGGTGCTCCAGTATGTATAGCCCCGAGAATTTGCATATACATTGCATCCCAACGCTTGTTCAGTGCGTTCATTTTTGCCGGAGCATTAAAGTTTATTCGCATATATTTTTTGCGCACATAAATTACTAGTATTGCTGTACGAGCAAATATGGAGAGCAATGCTATTGTCCTTAAAAAAACGATGTTTAAGTGCAGAGGTGATAAAGCATAAATTAGTACTGTGTTTAGAATTACATGTACTGTTGACGCAATAGAGATCACATATGTTTTCTGATCAGCCGATAATAATGCCCGGTATTTGGCTAATGTAAAAAATTCAAGTATGCTGCTCGAGCCAAGGACAAATACAAGCAGCCCAACTTCAAGTTTTGACAAGGATAACACGTCTATCAGGAAAGGATAACTTAAAGCCAAAAGACTGATCAGCGCAAGAAAAGCAAAGCCCGCATAAAAATAAAACCTCTTTGAAGCAACCACTATTGCGCTAACTTCATCATAGTCATTATCTGCTAAAGGCTTATATAGTGCATAAACAGTGGCTCCAGCTAATCCGGCTTCTACCAGATTAAAGTATGTAATAAACTGCGTGATAGAATTTACCAAACCATTAATCTCAGACGAATAGAACACGAGCATCACTCTTGGAACAATGAGACCTGACAAAAACAATGCCAATTGATATATTCCGGTTGTACAAGTACTATAAAAAAACCTGCGAGTTCGAGAACTGGATGCCATCATAATGCTGACCTTTCAATAAAATTTCCTATATAATTCCTTCTTACCTGATAATCCCGGATGCTGCTGCAATGCTACGCCTGCAAAGGTATTGGCTTCTATAAGAGTAATTTGATTATCTGCGCAAACGGCTACATCCCACCCGATATAACCGAGGTCGGGTACTAACAAATGCGCTTCCTTGACTACCTCCTTAATCTTATTCCATTCCGGGATTTGAAAGCCAATAATCACTTTATGTGAATATGGGTGAACATAAAAGCACCCAGCATTTTGGGTCACGGCACGTGTAATTACAATCCCAGTATCAGTATCTACTTCTGCCGCTAATCCACCTGCACTATAATTGTCAGTCGGGCCACTTCCACATCCCATTCTTAATGTCGCGCCTGTTATAAATACTTGATCGCCTTTTTTAACTGTATATACTCTTATTGTGTTAACTGAAGAAGAATTTAGCGCTGACAAACTTGCGTGTTGCACCACAATTTCTTCTACTACAAATGGACGACCATGGATAGAACTCCATAATTCTAAAATTGCTACTTCCGTACTTACATCTGCGATAAAGATACTACTGCCTTGCGTTCCTTCACTAGGCTTAACGATTACTTTTTGCTTCTTCTGACACAATTTCAGAAAGTCTTCATATGTGGCGGTCTTCGCATCAACCCAAAGCCGCGCTATAAATTTGCCAAATTTCTTGTTAAATTGAGCCTTATCGAGCAAAGTCATTCTAGAAATGGCTCTTGAGGTACCACCATTAAAGTACCGATCCATTTTTGCCAATTCGCCTTCGGTAATAAAGGTCTTTCTTTTACAAAAACGCAATGTATACATTTCATATCGAAAATAATCCATCGCATTTAGTCCGGGCAAAATCAATCTGGAAATTAGGTAATCAACTCTGTGGCATATCAGCCATGCAAGTGAGGCATTTGGCGTAAATTTTTTTCTGACATTTTTCCACCTATATTTCTCTTTAGATAATGTTGAAATGTAGCCGCTGTGATCAACTTTTTTATTCCACAATTCTTGTTCGAAATACTCCGGCATGCCTATTGCATATTTCCATGTCAGAAAAGCATATTCTATAAAATTTAAAAATCCGTTTGGAGCGTTATACGCACGTCCGTAATCCATAAACTTTTTGACCAACTCGCGTATTTTTGCCATAATTTTATCCCTCTACTCTACTAAAAAACCTGCAAAACGTTTTTTAAATATTCTTTACTCCTGGCAATCTTTTGGTCAAGATATTGGTTGCGTTCAATTGGACTAAATTGGGTTTGAGTCAGTTCTGAAACTGATTCAATCATCCGATCATCTATATTAATGGAAGTTAAGAAATCATTAAATCTGCTATAGGTCTCACGCGGCGGAATGGTAACAAATGGTACCCCAAAATTAATGGAAAAAAGCATCCCATGATATGATGAGGTAATAACAAGATCAGCATTTGCTATTAGCTGCAAGAATTCCACTGGCCCCGCATCCCAAATTGTCTGATCGCCAATATATTTTCTTTTTACATCCGTAGCGATATTTATGATTTTGTGCCCCAGCCTTTTTTTCGCTTCCAATGCAATATCGTCAAGCCGTTTATTATCATACAAGGTATACACCAGAATATAGGGATGTTTCTTTTCATATGGCGCGATCAGACGATTCCAGGACTGCGCATCTATCAACAATGTTGGATCAACAGTAGTCGTTGCTTTGATTCCGATAGAGTTAAGTACTTTTTCTGCACTCTCTTCCCTCACGGAAATCATATCAAACCTGGATAAATAATCTCGAAATCTCTGAATATATTGCTCTGGAATATGATCAAGCCCGATTGATGCAGAATACGATACCCTCCTTGTGCTGCTTTTTCCGAATTCAAGGAAATATATTGGCGAGAAGCGAATATTTGGGTTCCATACTTGATCGCTACCCGTCATATATAAATCCGCTTCTGGAGGGTGTTCCAGAATGGCATTCTCATCGCTATATGGTTGTGAAAATTCGAGGTGCCCCTTCCTAAACTCTATAAAGCGCTGATTCATCCGTTCTACCTGATGGTATTTGGGTAACACTCGCAAATCGTAATATAGGTCATGAATATCATGAATACGCTTTATCGTTCTAAATGATTCTGCCAACCTTTTGCTAGGGTACTGAACAATCTGAACTTCCGCTCCAAGCTCACGTATTGCATAGCTTAATGCAACTGCCTGCAGGACAGCTCCAAAATTCTTTCCCGTCTTCGTTACCAGTGAAACTCTCATTGCCGCCGCCTCCTATGATTCTTCGTAAGAGTTCTCAATACGGACTAATGCTAACAGCAATCCAAACATCACATAAAATATCGCTTCGGCATAGCCGGTCTGATTAATGAATGCAAGTGTGATGTAGGCAACACCGCCCGCTTTGATGCAAGCTGCCAGTCTCGTCTTTTCTTGGCTTTGCGTTGCCTTAATCGACCAAAAAGCATTTTTGACTAGGCTCAAATAAGCGATGCACGCAACCAAACCGAAGCGAATGAGAAAATTTAATATGGCGCTATGCGGCAAAAAATGGTGTCCGTACATATTAACATCATTGTAATAGTTATATACACTTCCTAGTGGTGCGCCGATCAAAAATACCTCACCAAAGTGTCTTATATATGCCGCCCATAGCGTAAGACGGATATTACCAGTTACAGAATCAGAACCACTAAATCTATCTAATATTGCCGCAATCAAATCTTGTTCCACCAAGCAAAAAACGAATACCGCCAATAATACAAGAACTAGCTTCGCCGCCCATGAAGCATTTTTCTTTGCCTTGAAGAAATAATACAGCCCCGAAAAAAGTACCATAAGGATCAAGGTCCTGGATATTCCAGCGATCCCGACAAATATAAATGCAATCGCTGAAAAGATTATAATTATCCGGTGCGCTTTTGTTGCTTCCTTCAAAAGAGCCATCCCAATCCAGGTCACGCTTCCAAAACCGATCACCCCAATATTCCATAGGCCACCACCGAACGTTACCGTACTAGACTCAAACGTACTCTGACGTATACCGAGATATTCAGGGTGAAGCAATACTAGTATCAAAATGGGTATGACCAGTACCATCATAGTTGAGACAACGCATTTTACTATAGTTTTTCGGCTTCGAGTATATATTGCTAGCAAGGCCACAATAGCCATATTGCCAAACCATGTATTAACCTGGGAAAAATAATAACCGTACTGATCGTTTGTTCCGGCAGCTGCAGCCATGTAGTAACTTCTCGAAATAATAGATAAATCGTTAGCGCAAATCATTACATATACGATATTTATCACAACGCAAAGGGGTATCACAATTACCGGAGCCATCTTTTTCAACTTTCTGCTTACGAGTTTGCTCAACGCTGTGAAGAACATCGGTAAAAATAGCACCAACATAAAAAGCGTAACTACATTATACAGCGCAGTCCAAAACCAACTTATTTGCGGAATAATAAATAGGTAATAATTAAAAAAGGTCTTATATGCAACTAATCCGCAGATAAAAGGAAGTATTTGATCAACTCGTGAACCTTTTTCAAGCGAAGGATTTGAGACAACTTCTTTACTCAGGCGTGTATTATACATTGCTAACCCCTTTGCTGAACACTTCTTTTTATGACACGGAGTAGCTTATACATGTACCTTTCCACAAAAACCTTTATTAACAAAAGCATGTACATGTAAGAATACTGTTGATTCTTAATGTATCGCAATATATGTAGTTGGTAGGGCATTCGGAAAACGTCTGACAAATCATAATCGGATATTTTCGAGCGATTAATGACATCAAGTTGCCATTGGATACGCTGTTTTTTGTTGAAATTCATTTTGGGAGAGAATGATAGCTCCAACACTTTGATAACTCGGCATATGTAACCTGTAAGTATTATGTCACGGGTTTTAGTGTCTTCCGGATTCCAAAGTAAGATGCTTTTCTTTTGGCAATCTAACACCCCAATTACCGAATCCAAATAATTGGCCGGATACTTATCCCACTCCCGTTGTAAATCATTGGTATAGTAGGTATATAGAACATCGCCGATAAATTGAACACTAGAGACATACCCCATATACAATCCTATGAATGCATCGTCTTGATGACGCCGAAGTGCAGGAAATGCTAATTGATTCTCTTTAATGATCTTCAACTTGAAAAGCTTATTCCAAGGCGCGCCCTGAATTCCATAGCGACCATCCATTGTCATGAATTCAGAATAATCCGCTCTTATTGAAGCACCATCCAGTAAACTATTCTCATAGCTTTTAACGCTAATAGTTCTCCCATTGGCTACAACATATTTATATCCAAACACAAGCAGATCACAATGGCTCTCATCCACAGCCTTTGCCATGACTGATAAAGCATCCTTTTCAATCAAATCATCTGCATCAGGGAAGTAAGCAAAGTCGCCAGCTGCAATTCTTATGCCCTCATTTCGTGCCGGCCCTGATCCTTGGTTTGCGGTGTGAATAACTCTCACTCTGGCATCCGCTGCGGCAATGCTATCGCAAACCTCCGAGCTTCCATCAGTTGAGCCGTCATCAACGAGTATTATTTCATAATTGCCATAAGTTTGAGATAGCAAGGAGGTTAGGCAGTCCTTGAGTTTTGCTGCCATATTATACACAGGGACAATAACGCTAATTTTAACCATGATCCTTCATTCTTTCTCAATAATTTTTTTACTATTAAGGATGTACTCCTTCTTCTGCTCAGAGGTCATACCCTCGATGTTTAAACCGAAAGGTGAATACTTTGTTCCAAAATCATCCCAATTGCCGATTTTTCTGGCAGGATTGCCTGCGATAATGATATTTTCTTCTCTGAACGACTTGGTAACGACACTTCCAGCAGCAACAATGACGTTATTCGCGAGCGTCACTCCGCCCATAATTGTTGCACGTGCGCCAATAAAGCAATTATTACCGATCGTGACTCTAAAAAAGACATCTGTATATTCAGGATATACCTTCGATATACTGTTATCGTGTGTAATTATCTGCACATCATTTGATATGGAGACATTGTCGCCAATAGTCACCAGATAGCTTTCCGGTGTCAGTAGGTTTGAATATATTTTGCATCCGGTTCCGACTTTCATCCCATACTTTCTAAAGAAATCGCTAATTACTTCCGTATCCTCATTTCTAATTTTAAACCGCAGTTTTGCAAAAAAATATTGTAAATCGTACATTTCGTTGCCTCATTCCCTACAGTTTTACATACAGCGCATGCATTCTAGCAATACAGAACGCAACGCTGAAAATCCTATGCGATACGAAAAAAATAAAAATCCGCTTATGTAATGGAAGCTGTATTAGATATCTATTAGTTCTCCAGTTAGAATAATCTTCTTCAAAGGAACACAAAATCATATTCACTTTAGAGCGGTGGAAACCTTGCTTCAATTCATTTAGGATAGCGCCATATAGTAAGTTCCTTATCCCCAAAAATTCGCATTCGGAATGCCATTTTAGATCAAGTTTTTGCTCAATATAGGCATACGATTTTTGCAAATTCTCTACGAGAATATTTGTTTGCTTAACTGACAGAGAATCACTTCGTTGAAAATAGTTATATATACTCTGTTTCACAAACCCAAAGTTCTCGCCTTTTGATATGATGACGGGTATTATCGCCATATCCTCTCCATTACGTATATCGGGAAACTCGATATCTTCCAATAAGCATCTCCGAATCATCATCGCCGAGAGAGAGTCTGGACTGTTAACCAGTATTTCACTTTTGCTGCTTTCTGAAGAAAGGTTGCCAATGATATCATGCTGTACTATTCTCCCGTTCTTAAAAACAGATTTATAGTTGCAAAAGACGATATCATTTTTCTCCTGGTTGCTTGCCTCATACATGAGCTTAAGAAAATTCTCATCATACCAATCATCACTATCACAAAAGGTTATATACTCAGCTTTCGAAACTGCAATGCCATTCTTTCTGCTAATCGAGGGGCCGCTATTTTTTTTATTACTGAGAATTTTAATTGGCTGAGCAAAATTCAAACGGTATTCGGTAAGTAAAGCATAAGTACTATCTGTTGAGCAATCATCCACGAGTATTATCTCAAAATCAGTGAATGTTTGCTTTCTGAGCTGTTCTAAGCATTTTCCGACATATGTTTGTACATTATAGCAAGGTATTATAACCGATATTGCTGGCACATTTATGCCCCTTTCCTTGCCAACTTCCTAAAAACAAAACCCCTAATGCTGTTGGGCAGAACGCACTGTACAATCCATCTCTTTAAAACATTTGATACATAATCACCATAACATATCATTTTTTTCTTTAACATATAGTCCTGCAAATACTTCTCACTTTGAAAATACCTTTTACCAGCGCGACGTTTGTACATATCAGCCCCAATTCTTACTTTTACAAGAACCGTACCGGTATTCGCCATGACACAATTTTGCTCAACCATTCTAATCCAAAGATAGTAATCTTCGTTCCAATGCAATTCAATATAGCCGCCCGCTTTTTGAACCGCATCTTTTCGAAACATGACACTCACATGATTCAGGGGGCATCTCTTCTTTAAATATTCTCGGATTTCGCAATCATCTAGTGGAACATCACGATAGGCAACAATATTATCTTCTGTACCTATGAATTCCGCAATATTACCACCTAAGACATCAATCGATTCATTTTTGCTAAAGTAATGCAGTTGTTGCTCAAACCTTGTCGGCACAGAAATATCATCGCTGTCCATTCTGGCGATCAGTTCATTTGAACAGTTTTCAACAGCAACTTTAAGGGCATTGCCAAGGCCGCAATTTTCCTTCAAGCGTATTACTTTAAACATGGAATACCGTAAGGAATATATTTCTATAACTCTATTTAACTCAAATGAAATCGGACCATCCACAACTAGGACAATTTCATCGGGTAATATGGTTTGCTGTGAAGTGATGCTTTCTAGTGCTCTTTCAAAGTGTTCTGGTATATCGTTTTTATATACAGACATCGCAACAGAAAATTTCTGATTCATATTTGCTTCCTCAGTTCATTGATAATAACTCTCTGCTCTTGGCTTGTCCGAGCTCGTACTGTTCCCGATCAATTTTCCCCGTCCTTAGCAGATAGTCGCCAAAGTCTTCTGCAGTTGCCATTCCTTCGTATGTGATATTTTCTCTCTTAATTGCCTTGACAACGGTTTTGCAAGCAATTTTGAAATCCTCAATAAAACTTATGCGATCTATGTACTCAAGGTCGTACCTAAATTTATCTTCCCATTCCAGACAATTTCGACCATTGACTTGGGCTAACCCAGAAAGACCTGGACGAACACTATGGCGCTGCCGTTGTTCTAGTGTCATAAACACCATATCACGTACAAGCTGCGGTCTTGGGCCTATCAAACTCATATCTCCTTTTAGGATATTTGCTGTCTCAGGAAGTTCATCCAAACTGGTGTCTCTAAGCCACCGTCCAAACTTAGTGAGTCTTACTTCATCAGGCAGCAAGTTTCCATTTTCGTCTCGCGCATCCGTCATGGTACGAAATTTGTATAGAATGAATATTTTTCCGTCCTTTCCAGGTCGGGCTTGCTTGAATATTACAGGACTTCCGAGCTTCACGCGCACCAAAATCGCCACAATGGCATACAACCAGCAGAAAACAATCATTAGGGCGAGGGCGCAAATAATGTCAAGTATCCGTTTTATATATCGGCAGTAAAATCCATCCCTACCTTTTTTCACTTCATCACCCCGCTGACCAGTTCAATGACTGTATCCTGTTCTTTGGCGGTCATCTTAATATCACTAGGAAGACAGAGACCACGGCCAAAGACATCGGCAGCCACATCACCGTCAACGCTAATAAAATCGTGCCCTTCAAATACTGGCTGAAGGTGCATAGGTTTCCATATTGGACGGCTCTCAATGTTATGTTTACTAAGCTCTTCCATGATTTTAATTGGCTTAACTTTAGCGCTTTTGTCAAGTAGAATGCAGGATAGCCAAAAATTTGGATCAGAACAAGACAAGTGTGGATTCATTTCAAGCGGCAGACTCGCAAACGACTCTTTGTAGCGCATATGAATAGCCTTTTTCAATGCTCGATGCTCATCGATGTGTATGAGCTGTCCCCGCCCTATACCAGCGACAATATTACTCATGCGGTAATTGTAGCCAATCTCGCTGTGTTGATACCACGGGGCGGAATCGCGGGACTGGGTTGACCAGAAGCGCGCCTTTTTAATTGCTTCCTCATTGTCAGAAAGAAGCATACCGCCGCCAGAAGTTGTTATCAGCTTGTTTCCATTGAAACTGATAGCATTAAAATGCCCAAAAGTTCCGGTTTGGCGTCCCCGATATGTGGCGGACAGACTTTCGGCTGCGTCCTCGATGAGCCATGCATTGTGGAAATCGCAGATATCTTTGATTTCATCCAGTTTTGCCGGGGTACCATATAGATTGGCACATATGACTACTTTGCAATTTGGATATTTATCGAAAGCTTTCTCCAGTGCCTTAGGATCCATATTCCAGGTTTCATATTCGGAATCAATAAAGACCTGTATGCCGCCCTCGTAACTAACCGGATTAACTGTAGCGGCGAAAGTCAAATCGGAGCAAAATACAATATCGCCGGGTTTAACTCCTGCCAGTTTTACAGCTAGATGTAAAGCCGCCGTGCCGGATACCAAGGCTGCGGCATGTTTCACACCTATGTAGGCCGCCATTTCATTCTCAAATGCGGTAACATTCGGTCCCAATGGGGCTACCCAGTTGGAATCAAAAGCATCTTGTATAAACTTCAACTCATCTCCGTGCATTGTTGGCGAGGATAACCATATTTTCCCATTAATCATTTTAGTTCCACCCCAAATCGCAGAATCGCGTGTAGGTTTTCCTCATATTAAACTCAAAAACACAGTATTCAAAGTAAAAAAAGTTCTCACTTCATTCGCCCGAAACAGCCACTTCTTCGCTGGCAGCAGCAGCTTCCCTGTTTCGACGCACTTCTTCGTTAATCACACTTTCCTCGATAAACTTCAGTATTCCTACAGCATCTTCTTTCTGAAGGCAAAGCGATAAATGTTCTTGAATCGCGGTAAGTTTACTCAGGTCTGAAGGCATATTAGCAATGCAAATTCGGCTATGGCGCGTGGCGTTCGTTCCCTCCTCATCTGTCAGGAGTTCCTCATAAAGCTTTTCACCTGGACGCACTCCGACGATTTTAATAGGTATGTCCCTGCCTGGCTCATAACCGGAAAGCCGGATCATATTTTCGGCTAGATCCATGATTCTCACCGGTTCCCCCATATCAAGCACAAAAATTTCGCCGCCTTGCGCCATCGATCCAGCCTGCAACACTAATTGTACCGCTTCCGGGATTGTCATAAAGTAGCGTGTCATTTCCGGATGCGTTACTGTCACCGGGCCACCGCGGGCAATCTGCTTTTGAAACCGCGGTACTACACTGCCCCGGCTGCCCAATACATTTCCAAAACGCACGGCCGTGTACACGGTGTTATTTTTGCGTCTGGCATAGCTCTGCATAATTAACTCTGCAACCCGCTTAGTTGCCCCCATAATGCTAGAGGGATTTACGGCTTTATCCGTGCTGATCAGGACAAAACGTTCAACATTATTTCGTTCGCAAGCACTGATAACGTTATATGTACCAAAAACGTTGTTTTTTACTGCTTCCATTGGCCAGGCTTCCATTAATGGTACGTGTTTATGGGCAGCCGCATGGAAGACAACTTGCGGTTTAAGGTCCGCAAACAACTTGTCCACAAAATCACGATCACGGACATCCCCAATCACAGAATACAGTGGGGCATCCGGATGAATATCGCGCATCTCCTGCTCAATTTCATAAATTGTATTTTCGCCGCGCCCCATCATGATGATTAGCTCGGGATCGAAACGGCTGATCTGCCGTACAATCTCCGACCCAATCGATCCGCCCGCACCGGTTACCAGGATTCTTTTACCCCGCAAATATTGGGCGATATTATCCAAATCCATACGAATTGGTTCGCGTCCCAGCAAATCTTCGATGCGAATTTCGCGCAACTGACTGACGGAGACCCGGCCATTAATCATTTCCGAAATACCTGGAATAATCCGCAATGGCACATTCAGTTCCTTGCAGGTTTTAACCAGATTTTGCACAATTGCTCTTGGAATAGCCGGAATGGCTATGATTACTTCCTGAATGCGATATTCTCTGACTAATGCAGGGATATCTTTCAATCTTCCCCGGACTGGAACCCCGTTTAGTTCCATTGCCTGCTTGGCAGGATCATCATCAACTAAGACAACGGGATAGTAGAGATGATTTGGATCGCGCGCCATCTCAGCGACAACTATAGCACCGGCCTGACCGGCACCGGCGATCAACACCCGTTTGCCTTTATGGGTTCGCCCCAGCAACTCTTCATAAACATCGATACGCAGACGAAATGCCAATCGCAAAGTGGCAATTCCAATAATGAACAGCAGTGAATATATGAATAGCACCGATAAAGCTACATCAATATTAACAATATGTAATGCCAAGATAATCAGGGCTAGCGATAAACATGTACCTAAGATTATCTTAACAATGTCGCGCATGCTGGCGTATTTCCAGAGCGGGCGGTAAAGACCTAATACCACAAACACCGTCTGATTGACAATCCAAATCACAGCGATGAGTTTGCACCAATACTCAAAATTAAAACCGATTCCAGATGAATCATACTTCAGAAGGTGTGCCCCAAATATAGATATTACTGCTATGACTAAATCACTAACGAATAGAAAAACATTGCGACGATTGAGTTTCACAACCCCACCCCCCGTCTAATTCAGCAGAATCATTACATCGTTTTAAAGGCTAACATGTGCGCCAATCCCGCCAATCCCCAAATTTTTGTAGAGATCCCCGCATCAACCGCCATCCCCTGCGTAATCTTTCTGGGGTTCGCTACCGCCATTGCCTTAGCTTTATCGAATCCAGCAATATCTGAGACAAGGTTGCTGGCTTTACTTAGCAAAACCCGTCGCCGATCGGCCCGATGGCCATCACTACCCAATATCTGAACCAAATTATGCTTCAGGAGCAACTTGGCGATATGCTCCACCTTGGATCCAAAGTTACCGCGCAGACTACCACCTGTCAGCTGTGCCAGCATACCTTTCTGAATCATGTCATGCAAACGGTTAGGATTTTTCTGTATTGTCTCATTCCGTTCAGGATGCGCAATAATAGGGGTGATTCCACTGGCCTGCAGTTCAAAAAGTACTTCATCCGTATAAATCGGAAGCAGTCCGAATGGAAATTCGACGAGCAGATACCGGCCACTGTTTGCCAGCGTTTGCAAATTTCCATCTCTGAGTCTGTCTGGCAAATCAATCGCCAAATGTACTTCCGCCCCAGGCAAAACGCATAAATTGATTCCTTCGCTGTCCAGTAATGACTGAAACCGACTCGTCTTTTCGCATATTTCTTGGGGAGCAATAGTTGATGCGTCATAAATGTGCGGTGTCGCCACTACTGTTTCAATGCCATCCTTGGCGGCACCCCGTGCCATCTCCAAAGCCTCTTCCCAACTGCGCGCTCCATCATCAAACCCAGGAAGAATATGAGTGTGAATATCAACCATACCCTTAATTTCTGACATCGCTATGTTGTCCTCCACCCTATTTTAGCTTCCGACTCCGTCAGGAAATGTCGGTTTGTCAGAATTATTGTCGCAAGAATAAAAATACCTTGGTAAAAACAAACCCGGATCAGAGATCCGGGACAAACCAAACTATCGTACTAAAATTCAGTCTTTGCTCGTGTAGTAATAATAATAGTACTGGTAGTCGCCCTCTACCCGGACATTATTGAGTACGGCACCCAAAAACCTGGTATTGACCTTATCCAGCTGATCTTTTGCCTGCTGCGCGGCCTGTCGCGGCACTGAGCCAGCATCCAATACTAAAACTACTCCATCTGTCTGCGGAGCAAGGATCGAGGCATCCGCAACAGCAATAACAGGAGGAGAATCAATCAGGACAAAATCATATGGTTCCTGCAACTCCTGCAACAACCTCCGCCATTGCTTCGAGCCAAGCATTTCAGCAGGGTTCGGGGGTAGGGGGCCTGAAGGTAAAACCTGCAGTCCCGGCACATCCTCTGCAGACTGAATAGCTTCTGCCAACTCTACTTTGCCGACTAAAACTGCGCTTAACCCGCGACGCTGGTCCAGTCTAAAAATCTTATGCTGCACTGGTCGCCTTAAGTCGGCATCAATAAGCAGACATTTATGTCCGGCTTGTGCAAACGCAATCGCCAAATTAGCGATCGTAGTTGATTTACCTTCACCAGGACCGGCACTTGTCACCATAATTGTCTTGACCGCTCGATCCAACGCGCCAAACTGTATATTAGTCCGTAACGTACGATAGGCCTCGGCAACAGCCGATCGGGGCGAAAGGCGGGTAATTAAGCGGCCGGTAAACCCTTCACTGGTATGAGTATGCTTTTGCGCTGCCTGTTTCAATTGTAACCCTCCGCTCTGCGTCCCGTCGGTTTGCTAAAACGGACTTTTTTGCTATTACTAATCTGGTTTTCCAACTTGGCGGAAGGAATCATGCCAAGCACCGGCAAGCCTAAGTATTGTTCGACATCCTGTGCCGTTTTAATAGAGGTATCCATGTATTCCATCAAGATCGCTAAACTACATCCAGCGAACAACGCCAAGAGCCCGGCCACAGCCGTGTTCATCATCTTGCGCGGTCTAATCGGCGTTTCGGGAATCTCTGCCGGATCAATAATCTGAACATCAGCAGTCGTCATCTCTTCCGTAATACGAAACTCTTCTTGTTTTTCCATCAGCATTATGTAAATGTTTTCAAGTACTGAGCGATTCCTGATTAAGCGCGTCAATTGTACTTCTTGACTAGGCAGGCGGCTAATCTGTTTTTCAACTTCTCCGATCAGGCGATCCAACCCATCTCGACGAGCTTGGGCTGCTATTACTTCCGACTGCGCTTGTAATGCCTGCTGAATCAGGGCTTGGCGCACCGGATTCAGAGTAACGGTTTCCGCGCTGATAACTTTCTCAATCTCTGCAGCCATCCGTTTTTTGATATCAGCGATTTGCCCGTCAATAGCAACCACCACCGGATGATGCACCGCATATTTCTCTAGAGCTTGAGCTCGTTGAATTTGCAGATCAGCCAACGCCTTACGATATTGCGCCACTACCGGATTTTCGCTTAAGGTCTGAGAAGAAATAACAGTCTGTTCACGTTCGGAAAGCTGACGCTCCAATTCCTTCTGGCGCGCTTCAGCTTCGAAAATGGAAACTTCCGCTTCAGCCCGAGCCGTTTCTAGCTGAGTCAAACGGTTAATAAGGGCGGTGGCTTCTTGCGTCGGCTGCACAACCCCGGCCTCGTTTTGATATGCCTGTACGGAATCCTCCGCTTCTGCCAATTGCCCTTGAACCGTCAAAAGCTGCTTTTCGATAAACTCGCGGGCAGCGCGAACATCGGACTGGTTTTCATACTGAGTCCTCTTTTTAAAGGCTTCAACTAGGGCATTGGCAGCTGTGGCCGCCTCAAAGGGATCGGTTGATTCCACACTGACATTAATGGCATCTGAACCTTGAATCGCCTGAATCGAAATACCTTGTGCCAATAAAGCAAACCGACCTTCTTTTTCCGTAACATCAAGCCCCATGGATTCGCCCATACTTTTGGCTAGCGATCTACTCTTAAGAATTTCGATATAGTTTTGTACCTGGTTGCGCACGGTACCGCCTAACTGATTAAAAAGATCTATTTGAGCAGCACTCGACGTTTTAATCAAGATCTTAGTACTGGCGCGATAAACCGGAGTCATTGCCCCACTAATAAAGTAAGTGGCTATTACGCAGGCAATAAAAATGCTCACGATTAGCCAGCGCCTTTTCCAGATTATTTTTATATAGTCTTTCAGTTCCAGCTCCATTAATACTTTTGCCCCTTGTCTCTAATGTACTTAGGAAATCATGTCAGATCCAGTCGCTCACTTTGAATTTCTAGCTTTATACGGCAAATCCTGCCAAGTAACAAGATGTAACAATTTTTGCAAGCAAAATAACTTTTCGGCTCCTCGAATCAAGGTTGCCCGTAAATATCCACCAATCTAGTCTCGCAGGCTACGACCTATACTCCGGAAAAAACCGAGCGTCGGGAACCCATCCAGGTTCGACTTCTTTACGCAATCTGGTTAATTCCTCATACACGTTACTATCATAAATTTTGGTACCGGTCTTAAAAGGTAAATTACAGTCCGGTGCAAACGCCTTCTTGTAATGGTAAATACCATCGTTTTCTTCATATCCGCCACCAAGAATAAAGCACTTTTTATGGTTTTCGTGACCCCACAGGATAATATTGTGCTTTAGCAAATCATTTGGCCGCAAATCAAAAAAATCGGCCAAAGTCCCGCCCAGATAAGAATACATATTTTCCTCGGATATTAACACCAGTTCGGTAGAGATTACTTTATCCTCGTAAATTGCATGGAAGAAACAGGCCTGTTCGCCTAATTTGTCAATGATGTGACGGAAAAACCCGTCATTGAAATAATAATATTGGCTGGCATTGCGGCGCTGCATGGTAGCATAATAGATCTGCATAAATTCGTCCAGATGCCGGCCACCCCAATCAAGCTCTATTTCAACACCCATCCGCAAAGCCTTCTTAACATTTTTGCGGACTTTATGCTCATATTCCATCCAAATGGATTCCAAATCCATATCCAATCTACGGATCACATTCAGTGATTTCTGCGCCACATTACCACGGAAAGGAATAATCTGATCGTCAAACAGTGAAAGCCGTGCAAAAATGCTTACTACTTTGGAATTAAGAGCCCAACTGTCAAAAGCATCCCAAAATTCGTCGGCATCTACATCGCCTTTGAAGTACGGACCTCCATAGCCATAGGGGTTAATAATGTCATAAACCTCCGGGCCGTTCTTATTCCATAGTTCTGCACGCAGAGGCCTCAGCAGAAACGGAAAGACTACTATGCCGTGTTCCTGCTCAGAGACAGCACACAAGACTCGATCACAACTGCGCGCAAATAAGCTGGCGTAATTCGGGTTTGCGAAAACCTCAATGCTCTGCCAGGATTTCAATAATCGCAGCCATCGGTCTTCTTCTGATGGTACGGCTTGATCTAATACGTAAAAATTACTCATGTCGCTCCTACCTAACACATTTATTAAAGGCTTCAAAGACCCTTGTCAAATCTGATTCAGAATAGCGCATATCACAATGGATCGATAAAAGTGTTTCACTGAGCCGGATATGTGCCTTGGGAACTCCCGGAGTGCCGCGCGCAATGGGCCATAAAATTGCCGGATATATGTCTGTGTGACATAAATGTTCTCTAATGCTATCACGCACGGCTTTATTTTCAAAAGTAACAATCACCGAAAACGGACAGACCTGTGATTCATCTTGCGGCCTGAGAACAGAAACCCAGGATAGCGTAGAAAGCAAGCTCATCAAATACTTCCAATTTGCTTTACGAGTTTGTCGCCACTCAGCAATCGGAAATGTCGGCAACAACTGTCGTGTGATTTCTGATATACCAGAATAATCCCCGGCATAAATGGACTTTTCCCCGGCAATGGCCAGTTTCCGGAATAAGTCTTTGCCAATGCCTGCTCCTGCCAGATAGCGTTCCTTTAACACCATGGCGCTGAACTTCTCCAGAACAGCCCTGTCATGAACTGATGTCTGAGCTGGTTCTTTTGGCAGCACCGTCCCGGCTGGAGACCAAATCACCCCACCATCCGGTACAGGGAAAACTTTGCGTAAGGAAGCAATGCACCAGTCTGCTTTACTTTGAAAAGCCCACTCCGAATAAGGGTCATGAGTATGATCTTCAATAACTATAAATCCCTTCGACTTTAAATGCTCCGCAAGGTTGGGAGCATAGCGCAATCCGAAAAAGTTTACAAGCAAAATGATATCCCCGGGAATAGCACATTGCCCGAGCATAATCTCGGGCTTGGTCTCCAGCGGGCTATCGGTATATATTAGGGTCTCAATGCCTGTATCGATAATTGCTTTGACGACTTCCTGGCAGAAGTAGCTAGGTATATAGATCCGTCGCCACCCCAGATGTTCCATGCCGCGCCGAATTAGTAGTCCTAGAGCATCACGTCCGGAACCCAAATAAGCTGCCTTCCCATCCCAGGGGTAATGTGCAACAGCTTCAGGCTGGGTGTATTGCAGGAAATGAAACTCGGAACCCTGTTCCCATCTATTACACAAGTGGTTCCCTCCGTTACCGGCAAAGGTCATTCTTTGCCGGCGGCGGCCTCCTGAACAGCTGCCTGCTTGGCAAGCTCTTCCCCGGCACGACCGCATTCTCCGGATCCAATCTTATAGATATGAGATCCTTTAATGCCTCTGAAAGCATTTCTGGTATCCAGAATCAGTTGCGCATAACGGGCAATCCATTGGTAGTCAAAAGCTGAATGATTAGTGCATAACACGGCAATGTCATAATCCGCCAAGTTTTGCTCGGTGAGTGGAACTGAACGAACAACAGCCGTTCCTTCCCTGAAAGAGGCCACCAGCGGATCGCTGTACTCAACAACGGCCCCTTGTTCTTTCAGAAGGCGGTAGATTTCCAGTCCCGGAGATTCGCGCAAGTCATCGATATCCTTCTTGTAGGCCATCCCCAGTAATAGCACTTTGGAACCATTCAGGCATTTCTTGCGGGTATTCAGAACCTCGCTGATTTTGTGCAACACATGACGGGGCATATTACCATTTACGTCACTGGCTAATTCGATAAACCTGTTATAAAAGTCGAAAGTTTTGGCTTTCCAAGCCAGGTACATCGGATCCAGCGGGATACAGTGCCCGCCGATGCCTGGACCGGGATAAAACGGCATATAACCGAATGGTTTCGTAGAGGCGGCATCGATTACTTCCCAGACGTCAACGCCCATCCGGTCACACATTAGGGCCAGTTCATTGACTAGTCCAATATTGACGCTTCGAAAAGTGTTCTCCAACAATTTAACCATTTCGGCAACACGCGGAGAAGATACCTGAACTATTGACGGCAAGAAACTTGAATAGAGCTCTGTCCCCAGCGCCAGACATTGAGGTGTAGCCCCTCCGATGACTTTGGGGGTGTTCTTGGTATTGTATTTGGCATTACCGGGATCCACACGCTCGGGAGAAAAACAGATAAAATAATCGACTCCAACCTGATATCCAAGTTTATCGAGCCGTGCTTTCACCAGTTCCTCTGTGGTACCGGGATAAGTAGTGCTTTCCAGAATAATCAACATTCCCGGATGCATGTATTTTTCAAGTCCGTCCACAGCGGTAACAATATAACTCACATCAGGATCCTTTGTTTTGGTGAGGGGAGTCGGAACACAAATACTAACAGTATCGAGCCTGGTAATCGCTTCATAATCTGTAACGGCGGTCAAACGCCCCTGCCTGACAAGCATGGCAATATCATCAGGAGGAACATCCATTATGTAGGAATGTCCTTGCTGTATTTGAGCAACCTTTTCAGCATCCAGGTCAATTCCCGTAACGCTGTAACCGGCTTTTGCCAGTTCAACCGCCAATGGCAGTCCGACATAGCCTAAGCCGATTACACCTACGCAAGCTTTTTTTTGCTGAATCTTCTTTAGCAGATCCATTTCAAAACCTTCTTAAATATAGAATTGCGTTTAATGGCTAAATCCCTTTGCTGGGGCTAATAACCACAGTTACAGCCCCAACAAACTCTTAATCCCGGTCAGTACGCTGAGAATGCTGGCTACCAAGCTAATATCCCAGATCACGTTGCGTGGGACATAAACTACATAGCCCTGTTTTATCGTAGGATTTTCCTGCATGTTTCCTTTGAAGATTTCTGTTCCCTGTGGCTGCGGATCCGCCAAATCAGAAGCCTCGTAAATCGTGACCCTGTTTGTGATCGCAGTCCTGGTCGGCCCGCCGGCAGCCATGAGCGCATCCATCAATCGGGCATCGCGCGGCAGCTCATAAACGCCGGGCTTGTTGACTTCACCTATTACTGCGACAGTGATGGTTCCCAAAGGTACAACCACGGTGTCGCCATCCTGTAAGTCGAGATCCTCTCCGCCTACTCCGGTTAGCAACGGTTTTAAGTTCACAGTCAGAACCTCGCCGGAAGTACGCTGTACGGAAATGGCTTCAGAGTCACCCCGTTCGGTGACACCGCCGGCCCGTGCCAAAGCCTGCGACAAGGTTGTCTCGGCTGTAAAGGAAAACAATCCCGGTGTCCTGACATTTCCAAGAATCTGAACCCTGATTTCTCTGGCACGCGTCAGGTTTACGATCACATTCGGCTCTTTAATATAGACCGCAAAAAGTTCCTTTAGTTCAGCTGCCAATTCGACAACGGTTTTGCCTTCCGCCACTACCCGTCCAATCATGGGCAGCTCAAATGTTCCGTCAGTGCCAACTGTCACAGAAAACTGCTGACTGACACTACCCCATAGGGAGATTGACAAGACGTCCCCCGGACCCAGCCGATACTCACGGGCCCCGGCGGAAGCAGAAAAGGCTATTACCAGACATAGACTGAGGATTAATAACGCTGTGCTGCGTAGTTTCATAGAAATCACCCCGTTTTGGGCATAATGCTGTTACTAAATTCAACTTCTCCGGCTGCGCTTAATGGCAGTCTCAACAGTTTGAGCAACGTATTCGATCTGCTCATCGGTAATGTGGTTGAAAAACGGGAGCGCCACCGTTGAAGAAGATACTCTTTCAGTAATAGGGAAATCTCCCTCTTTAAACCCGAACATTTTGCGATAAAACGGCTGCAGATGGATCGGTGTAAAGTAAGGACGACAGCCAACTCCGTTTTCACACAAAATCTTCAATACAGAATCACGATCGACTTCTCGATCTAACTGTATCACATAAACGAACCAGCTAATTTTATTGTGTTCTGCTATATAAGGAGTCTTAAGACCTTCAACGCCGGCCAAACGCTTAGTATAGCGCATCGCCACATTTTCGCGAACTGCGAGAATATCCATAAGCCTTGAAAGCTGGGATAGTCCCAGTGCCGCACTTAGTTCATCTAGCCGGTAATTAAATCCCAGTCGTTCATGAGCGAGCCAGTGGTCTGTTTCCCCACGTCCCTGATTACGCATACTGCGACAAAGACTGGCCAGCTCATCATCATCGGTAACTATTAGTCCGCCTTCTCCAGTGGTGATTTGCTTATTGGGATAAAAGGCAAAGACAGCCGCGTCACCAAATGATCCGGACGGGCGCCCTTTTAACTCAGCACCTAATGATTCGCAGGAATCCTCAATGATTCTCAGTCCATGTCGCGTGGCAATTTCAGTGATGGATTCCATATCGGCCATTTGGCCAAAAGCATCAACCGCCAGGATGGCTTTTGTTCTTGGCGTGATGGCCTTTTCAATGAGGTTTGGATCAATGTTGAGAGTTAATGGATCAATATCCACGAAAACCGGTTTGGCCCGTTCATAGAGTATACAGTTACTGGAAGCCACAAAACTGAATGGCGTAGTAATGACTTCATCGCCATCAGCAATGCCAAGCGAACGGACAATTAAATGCAATCCGCTCGTTCCACTGTTGACTGCAATGCCATGTTTGCGATTCGCACATTTGGCGATAGCATTTTCAAACTCTACTACTTTTGGGCCAATACTGAGCTGGGTAGTATTCAAAACATCTACTACCGCCTGAATATCCTGAGGGGTAATGTCCGGACTGGCTAAAGGTATTTTCACAATTAAGCCTCCCTGAATACCGTCTTGGAGAAGTTGATTAATATTTCTGCAGAGTCTGCTCAATAATTTCTAACCAGAAGCGACGGGAATAGTTTTGCAGTGTAAAAGGGTTTTCGCTGAACATAACGATTTTGCCGCTTCCGCAATTTATTATCTCATAAGCCTGTCCGGATTGAATTTTACCATGCCTTAGCGAATAATCAGCGAATAATGCATCGGTCTTTTACCTGAAAACTGCGCAGCCTGTCGCGGCGTAAACGGTACTCCCTGATGGTATTGCATAACCTGCGGATACGCGCATAAGCCACACATAAAAATATATCGGCATAACTTGCTACTTTTATATAGTCATGAGCCTCAATTCCGTCAGAAAAATAATAATTTGGCGAGAACACAACGGCTTCCGGGAGTTGCTGTTTGACTGCCTCAAAAATGCGCCGCTGCAATTCCAGGAGCCGCTCATCCCACCAGCGATAGTATTCAAGTTTCGCCATTCCCGGACTGATTACCTGCAACAGATAGCGGTTAGATGTTGGTAATACTGCCCGGGAAATAATGCAGCTCGGAATTGAGCAGTCCATGGGCCCAGATGCCGGAAAAAACCGGACGATCGTCCGGTTTTGGAAAGCGCGAGGCCTGATCCTGACCTTGATCCTGAGCCTAAATCTACACCTGATCCTGATTCTGGCCTCATCGTTTGAATTTTTTCAATCCGTAGTGCTCGATGATGTCCATGACCTCGTCTGTCAGGAGAGTGCCCGGTTTGTGAATCTGTCCAAGCATTAATTGAAAATTGTCGTTTCCTTCAATTAACATCGGGCCTTGATCAGAAACAGCCACGTCCCATCCTACTCCCACAAAATAAGGCATGCAATGCATTGCTTTTTTCACAAGTTCGATAATTTCTTTCCAATAGGGCATTGGCATCCCGTAAAAATTATAGCCTGAAACTGGATGCACTTCAGTTTTTTCGGCAACAGGTTTGTAATTATATCGGCCATGACCAAGAATGCCGGTTTGCAAATCAATGTAAATTGCCAGACCACCAAGAGATATGTTGTCCGGCCCTGGCCTGGCACCTGTCCGTAGAGCGGCAAACCAGAAATAAGGTTCGCCATTGGAGCGACGCAAGACGGCAATTCTGATCGTATTTAATGAGCCGGAATAAATCTTGTCCAGATCCGGATGCTGCTTAACTCTTTCTTGAATAATGTGAGCTTTGGTCAAGGGATTGGCTAACATTTTCGCCACTAATTCCTGACTGCCAATCTGTTCCCCGGAGGCCAAGGTCAATTTGATCTGGTCATCACGACTGATCTGATCAACCAAATAAATCCCATGGCCTTTAGAACCAAGGACCGGTTTGATGGCTAGCTGCTGCGTATCCAAATTGCGCAAGAAGTTATCAAAATCTGTGCCAGTCTTAAGTGATGCACCTGCAGAGGTAAAGCCAACGCCTGGGTCAAACAGTCCGTACAATTCTGGAACGGCTATTCCATTAGCTTTACAGAAAGTATGGAAGAGATACTTATTATCAAGGATCGACTTCCAGGAAAAGCCGGCAGTGGATCGATCATTTTTCCGGCAAAGCCACTCTCTAATTTCAAAATTGCTGATATAGCGTTGGCGCTCCTCCGGGGTCAGTCTGGCATAGCCAAATACTTTGGTTTGCACCGGTGAAAATCCGCGTGCCACAGCCCCGATAGTTGGAGCGATTTCCTTAAGAGAATCAAGTTTCACCAGAGGACCAAAATTATATTTCATATAAGTTAAGTAACGGCCAAAACGAAATCTCCTGGTAAATTTCCCTATGAAAGACATGCTCTGCCACCATCCTGCCTTGGTTTTAACTCGACAGTATCTAGCTCTGCATCACAAACCCCGTCGGCAGTTTGACTTTAGTTGTCTGTCGCCGCCGCAGCGTTTTACGATAATCAATTCTTTCAATGGCATAGAAAGAAGAACGCACCAGTCCCTTGATTGAGTTATAATTCGATACATTTACCGATGAAAGCGCCACCTGGATCCCTTCACTACGCAATTTTTCGCACATGTTATCCAGAATCACGGAATGTACCCGGCGACCGCGATAATGGGGGTGCACAAATCCCGGACCGAAATACGCCTGTCCGGGCTGAACCACCACCTCATAATCGACATCGGAAATGTAATATTTCTCGTAATTAATCCAGCTGTAGCCGGCGATCTCTCCGTCCGCCAAGCCCAACATGCATTGGCAGCCACTCTGAACCTTTGCCTTAACTTCAGCCGGTGTCAGATACATTAGTTCTGCCAGTTTTGGAAAATCAGCTTCCGTTGCCAGGCGCGCTTCCACTCCGGGAGCTTTGGTAATTTGCACCGGACCGGTAATATCGCGGCGCAAAAGATAGAAAGAACGTCTGACATAAAATATCCCTGCCATACGATTCCAAAGCAGGGACAGTAGCCGGACAGTTCCTTCCCGCCGCCACATGGCCAACGCTTTGCTGACAATCGATTTGTGCGCCACCTGTTCAGTCATCTGACGACTTCACTCCTACATTTGCAGAGAAAACCGCACTTTATCAGGCTGTAGATCTTCCAGAAACTCTTCGCTGACATCCATTTTGACATCACTGTGATCCGAAAGGAAACTAATAAATGTTTTGCAGACAATCGTGAAATCCTTCCAGAAGGTAATTTTCTGTATGTATTGCTTATCCAGCTCAATCATCTGCGATCTTTTCAGGGTGGTTCTGCCACTCACCTGCGCCAGTCCTGTCAGACCAGGCTTGACCGTCAGAATTGGCTGATAATGACTATAATACTTCTCAACGATAAACGGCAGCATCGGCCGCGGACCGACAATACTCATATCGCCTTTGATAATGTTAAAAATTTGGGGTAACTCGTCCAAACTGGTCTTGCGCAAAAATGCCCCGACTTTTGTGATGCGCGGATCATCTTTTTCGAAATAATAGCCCGCACCTTTGGAAACGGCATTATCAACCATGCTGCGGAACTTATACATGACAAAGACGCGTCCGCTTTTGCCAACGCGTTTTTGCCTGAAGATAACCGGACCGGGTGACTCGATACGAATCGCAAGCGCGATACCTGGCATTACGATAAGCAAAGGTACAGCGGCTATTAATCCCAAAAGTAAATCCAGAAGGCGTTTTACGAATTTTGCGTAAATCAACTGTTGTCCCACCTTTAGTGTTTGCGCTTTTTGGCATAAGCCAGAGCATCCTCGAACAGATATTTTAAAAAGGCAAATCCGGGACGCAGATCATCCGCCGCCGAGATCGCATAGGTTTTGGGCCTTGCGAAGTGCGATTTGAGGGCTTCTGCAAGCGACACCTCGCCCCGGCGGACCATCGTCAGGACTGCTACTAAGTCTTTTACGGCGTATACCCAACGAGTCGCGTCGTCAAAAGGAGGCTCAGCTGGTCCAGCTGGTGCCAGTCCGGCTGGTGGCGCCTGTTCCTGACCTGCCAGGTCGTTAAACATATGTACTGACAGCGGAATGCCAGTACCGCTTTCGATACCGGCAAACATCGGAATGCGTCCGTTAACCTCAATTACTTTATAAAGCCCGTCCCGAAAATCCTTCTTATATTCGATATCCGCTATGCCATAATAATCATTTGACTCCAAAAGTGCCCGTGATAGTTTCACTGCTTCCGGATGCGGCTCGGCAGCATATAGCGAGGCCGTGCCAAGATCCACCGGATATTGGCGCACTTTCTTGCCAACAAAGCTGACAATGGTTTTTCCAGTACGTGCCCGGTAAAGGTAAACAGTAATCAGGCTTTCCGTACCGCCGGGAATGAGTTCTTGTACCAGAACCGAAAATCCTTCTGCCTGCGCCAAATCGTAATAGCGCAGCGCTTCTTCGCTGGAGGAGGCGATGAATCCTTTGCGTTTGAAGTGACTGGCAAACGTGGGACTGTCCACCGGTTTGATGACCACCGGAAAAAGCGCCTGGGCGCACCAGGCACGCAGCTCAGCGCCATCCTTTGGAATGCAGGTCTTAGGAAAAGGCACCGACGCCTTGGCCGCACTTTCATTTAGGCAGGTCTTATCCGCCAAGGTCCGGTAAGATTGCAGATTCACCGGCATCGGCCAGACATAGCTTTGAGATAGGACGCTGCTGTGTTGATAAATAAACTCCGCGAATTTGTCATTGTCCGGGAAAAGCACTTTTTGCCCGGGAACCTCGGCTGCCAGCCTCGTCAAAATGGCAAGCATTTTCTCCTGCCAATGGTCCTGGCCAATATTCAAGCCCACGCAATACTTTGAGTATAGACCAAAGTCAATGGAGCTGATCCCCAGCGCAATGACACTGATTCCTGCCCGACCCAGGCCGCGGATCACCCCCAGGCCCCCCTGCCCTGCCCCCAGACAGACAGCTAGCGGTTGCCCGGATGCCCGGCGTTTCACTTTGGCGAAAAAAGCTTCGCTGGTGTGCACGGCAATCACCTTTCCCTAATCACATTAATCACATTTCCTTGATAATCAGCTTGCGCTGGTGCAATGAAGCGCGGAAGTCAATTTTGAGGACTTTGGCATTAATGATCAAGAAATATGGCACAAGGCCCACAACCGCAATCAAAACACATTGTATGACGGCGGCAATTTGGCTTTGTGGTGATCCCAAAACACGGCCCAAAAGATAGACAATCGCTGTCATAATAGCCGTACCAACCGCGATCCACACCAAATGGGCAATATCTTTGGAACGGTAAATCTTGTGGCCGCGCCGCTTGAGAATCAGACCGCCCAAAAAGTATCTGGTCCAAAGCGAAAGGCTGGTAGCCAGCGCCAATCCAAGATGACCCAGCGGTTTGATGAGCAGCAGGTTCGCACCGATATTTATGGCAACGCAAATAAAGGATAACCGCATGGGAGTTCTGGTATCACGTGATGCGTGGAAGGCACGCATCTGAATCGGCGAAAGTGCCATTGGCACAATTCCCAGTCCATAGAAAGCCAAGGCGCCAGCAGTGAGGGCGGTCGCCTCAGGGCCAAATTCCCCACGCTGGAAGAGGACATAGACAATCGGCTCTCTAAACAGAATAATTAAAGCCATAGCTGGTAAAGCCACCATCAAGGCTCCAAATATTGAGCGGTTCAGCAGTCCGTCAAAATGCTCCTTATCGCCCCTGACATGATGTTTGCTTAGAATAGGTAAAATCACAGTCGCAATCGAAGAGACAAACATCACTTCGAACAGACTGGTAACTTTGGCAGCATAATTTAAAGCCGCAATCCGGCCAGTCGGGAGCAACGAAGCCATCATGCGATCAACAATCCGGTTGACATCGGAGGCCAGCATACCGATGATGACCGGTACTGCCAGGGCACCCAGTTCGAGCAGGCCGCAATGACCCCAGCGTAGCAGCGGCCGCTCATGGGTTGGTAAGCGAAAAGCTGACCAGAGCATGATGAGAAGTCCCAAAAAAGCGCCAGCCACAGTCGATACATTTACCCAGGCAATCGGCATCGACTGACCGGTACTGCCCCAGATCAGCATCACCAAAATGAGGCAGATATTGGGGAGCAGCGATACAGCCGCAGGCACCAGAAAACGCTCTCTTGCGTTGAAAAAGGACTGTAAGGAAATCATGGCGGAGCGCAGGAAAATGAATGCGGAAGCGATACGGACAAGAGCAGAAGCCAGTTTTAATGTTTCTTGATCAAACCCGGGAGCGAAAATGTGCACAATCCCAGGCGCAAAGAAGGCTGAAAGTACGGCTAATAACAGTCCGAGAATTGAAAGAAAAACCAATACCGCGCCGGCAAATTCCTGCCCTTCTTTTTGTGATTTTCCGCACATTTTGGTATAGAGCGGAACAAAGCCGGTACGCACACCAATTTCGATTACGTTAAAGACTGTAACCGGTATAACGGAGGCTACCACAAACGCGTCTACAGCGCCGGAAACACCATAGAATCGAGCCATCAGCATTTCCCGGAAAAATCCCAAGACTTTACTACCAAAGCTAATTATCATTAAGAGACCGGTCGTTTTAAAGACCAAAGTTTTAGCGGATCCGGCCGCGGTTTTGACTGATTCAGCCCCATTTTTGGCCGATTCGGCCGCAGGCTTGACCATTTTTGTCAGCTGCCCTTCTTAACTGTTCTTTAGATTCGGTATTAGGATTTGGCATCGGATTTGAGGGCCGAGCGCAAAACCATTTCAATACGGTCCACCATCAGAGCGCGGTCATATTCTCTTTCAGCAAGCTTGCGGGCGTTGGCGCCCATTTGCGCGCACCGCTCCGGATCGTCTTTCAGTGCCATCAGCGCTGTGGCCAGAGCCTCAGCATCATAGGCTACCGACAAGCCGGCCCCGGAATCTTCCAGAACGTTTTTCATCCAACCGCCATAGTTGATTATAACTGGTTTGGCCGATGCAAGATAGTCAAAAAACTTATTCGCACTGTTCATCTCTAATACCGGAATAGGCGCCACCGACATCAGGCAAACCTGGCAGGCATTGATAACTCCGGGCAACTGTTGTTTAGGCACAGGATCCATGAAAATCACGTTATCCAGGCCGGCGCTGCGGGCACGTTCCTGTAAGCGCGGGCGTTCGCTGCCCACGCCGATGAGTAGGAATGCGATATCATCGGTGGGGCGTTCATTGACAGCGTGCTCTTTGGTGGCCTGTTCTTTCGCCGCGTACTGTTTGAGCCAGATAGCCGTGTCAATCACATGATCGAGGCCATTAATCCTGCCCATTGCTCCTGAATGAATACAGACAAACTTACCCCGCAGGCGGGCAGCCAGTTGCGGATCCGGTGGCGCTTGCGGCCCGAACAGATCCAGGTCCGCACAGTTAGGTATGACAGTGACTTTTTCGGCAGGGATGCTGCGCGCAATAATTCCATCGCGCATACCTTCCGACAAGGCCACGATATGAGATGCGTGTTTGTAAGCTTTCTTCTCAAGCCAGCGTGCCAGGCCTATAATGATGGGATTGCGCAAAATGCCGATACGAATCGGCACTTCTGGCCAAAGATCCCGGACTTCAAAGACATAGGGAGTTCTCTGGAATATCTTCTTAGCCAGCGCCGGAAAAGCCACGGTCAGGGGAGTGGATGTGGCAAAAACCAAGTCGGTATTCTCTTTTAACGCCACTTTGGCCGCCCGCCACATGAATCGCAAAAAAGAGAGTGCTTTCTTAGGCGGAGATGCCGTACGATCGTATCTTACACCGACGATGATGATCCTAATCCCATCGACAGTTGTTTCCTCGACATTTTCCACCGGCCGCCCCAGAAGCTTTTCACCGGTATTTCCGCCGGTCAGTACGGATACCTGAAAGCCTTTTTCCACCAGACGCCTGGCAAACTCGTAGGAACGTGTTCCAGAAGTGGATTCTCTTGTGGCAAAGTATTGGTGAATATAAAGTATACGCATCTAATCAGCCAGCCTTTTGAGGTTATTTATAGAGTAATATTTAGATTTTAGGTGTCTTGGATGTCCTGAGTACCCCGGGTATTTGGGTGGTTTTGCGTGAGCGCGAGTACTGCCGAGCCGAAAAACCAGATCATCCTGTTATCATAAAAATCGCCGGAAACCTGCGCCACAATTACGGAGAACACAAAACAGGCCCCTGCAGCAAGCACGATACGCCTTTGTTCGGCCGGAAGGCCGCACTTTTTCCATAAGTACAGGCCTTTGCGCAATGTGAAAAAAAGAAAACCGACCAATACCCCCAATCCCAAGAGCCCATTCTCAGCAAAAATCTCGGCAAAAATATTGTGGGGATAGTATCGGAAATCGGAACCAAAGAATAGCATTGGAAATGATCCTGTTCCGCGTCCCAAAAGCGGAGAATCGACAGCGTATTGCAAAGCAGTGGTAATCATGCTGACGCGCAAGCTGACTGAGGCACCGCCACCCTCTTCGGTAAATAGCATTAACAGCCGTGTCAGCATTACCAGCTGCTCGGCAAAGCGAATACACGCCCAGACACTGAACGCCAACAGGATCGAGAATAAGATTATCTTCCAAAGGTTTCTTCCCTTGGTGGGCCAAAGGAATAGCACCGCCAACATGCAAATCAGCAGGGCAATAAAGCTGCCGCGCGATCCTGACATTAGTACGGCCAGGCTCATTAGCGCCACACCGCCAATGATGCCAACACGCATAATTACGCCCCGGAAGCGGTACCAGACTACCGGCAGGGCGAGCACCCCAAATGATACCAATCGTGAGAAGACGTTGGGGCCGCCGCCAAAAGCAGCAACGCGTGATTCTGCCCCACCCCCGCTTGCCAAGCCTGCTACCGCAAAAAATCCTGATACCACAAAGGCACAAATTAGCAGATTAGCGGTCCTTTCAAACGAGCCCCTTAGTATCCATTGCACCAGGAAATAGAGTGGTATGGTATAAAGGAAAAATTCCAGAGCCTTGCTGGTGCCATACACCGGACCCTGCGTATAGATGACGCCTGCCAGTAAGACGACAGACATCGCAATGGGAAATCCCCAGCCAACAACAGGCTTGGACAGCCCGCCCTTATACTTTGATCTCATTAATCCCAGGCCGAGAGCGGTCAGAATCAGTAACGGCAAAGTCACATAGAGCCATTTCGGAAATAAATATCTGAATGGAATCGAGTCAAAGCGCCCGGCATATAAACTCAGAATTAAGCCCATCTCGGGCAGGATGGCCACAAATGAAATCAGCAAAGCGGCACCAACTACTGCTAATGACTCGAACGGGGCAATAGCAGTCAACCCCGATGCCGTGCAGATCAAAAAAGTCAGGATCGCATCCCGCCATTTATGGCGGGACAAATCAGCAGGCATAGGAGGCATGACGTTTTCTGGCTTTAGCGAAGTAGATGTGTTTACGTTCGACAAGGCTAAGCCTCCTGCCTCTGCTCATTATCCACAATGTAGGCGGCGCTCAGAGAAACGATAAAGGCAATCGCTCCGCCAATAAATGCATTGACAACTTTCTTCGGCTTAGCTGGACTATATGGTACAATCGCCGGATCGATTACCCGGACAATTTCGGAATCCTGTTCGGCAGAAAGCTTGGCGCTTTCGTACTCGGTTGCCATCAGAACATAGATTTCCTGCGCAATTTGCAGCTCAAGTTTAGCCTTGGCATAGGCACTGCCTTTATCCGCCAGGGTATCGGCTTTATCATAGAGCATCTGCAACTGCTTTTCCAATTCTTTGAGATTGGTTTCGGCAGCGATAATTTGAATTTCAGTCGTCAAGGCGTCTTCATACATCCCGGTGTAGACGGGGTTGGTTGATTCAACACGGCTGGAAACATGTTCGCGCGCCGTACCGGCGAGTTGCTCCATGGTAGTGGCAATCTGTGCTTTGAGTTCAATAACGGTAGGATGCTGATCGGTATACTTTAGCTGCGCATCCAGCAATTCTAATTCCAGCGAACGCAAGCGGCGTGTGAGTTCCTGGTATTCCGGACTGAGTGTGAAACTCCTGGAAGCCTCACTGAATTGCGGCTGATCTTTTAATTTTTCCTGAATCTCCGCCAGTTTCGTCTGATAAACAGCGATCTGAATTTTGGTTTCAGCCCGCAGGTTTTCCGCGCGGTTGAGTGCTGAAGCATAACTGTTGAATTGCTCCGACTCGGAAAAAATACCTTCTTCTTTTTGAACTTTTAGAACGGCTTCACGGGCATTATTAAGACGTGTTTCCGCTTCTTTAAATTGCTCAGCTACAAAGTCTCTGGTTCTGGTAGAACCGTATTTAAGATAAGACTTCTGTTCTCTGACAAAAGTATTAACGAGTCCATTGGCGATGGCCGCCGCCACTTCCGGATCGCGGTCCCACACCCTTACCTGCATGGCACCGGTAGACAGTACATTGACAAAAAGATAATCTTTCCGGAATTTGTCGATCGTCTGTTCATCCCAGTTCAAGCCCAGCTCATTGATAATTTTCGTGACAAAGGCGCGGCTTTTTAGAATTTCTTCCGCCAGACCGACATTGTTATCTTTAGAAGATGACAGGCTTACCAGTGCACCAAGATCTCCAAACTGCGAGGTCAGCCGGTCAATCAGGCTTCCCGAAGTACTCATGTTGGAGACGGTGAACGTCGTTTTGCCCTCATATGTCTTGGGCACGAAATAAGAAATGATGAAGGCCAGAGCAGCTGCTCCGACGGAAGCGATAATAATCATAAATTTGTGTCGCCATGCACTGCGCAGCAGGCTGATGAATTCTGATGTCTGATGCACCCTAATCCCTCAATTCCTAAGAAATATAGTTTAAGAACTGTATGAGAGCTGTATGTTAGTTATTTCAGTTGTTGTCAGTTGTAACTGCGGCCTCAGCGGTGTCGGTGGCGGTCGCAGTGGCAGCGGCCGTGGCCGTGGCCTCATCTGTGGCAGCGGCGGCAGCCTCATTAGCAGCAGCTATGGCCTCGTCAGTGGGCGGCCGGTAATCGGTCACCCATTTACGGATAAAATCCAAGACGCCGCTGGTGTCGCCCTTATCAAGCTGAAGACGCATCGTCTCCAGTTCTTTGAAAAAGTCGTCGCCAATTCCGTTCGGGACATCCGCCACAAAAATGCGTTCATGCTTAGTGGTGGATTTAATCTCTTCGGGCGAAAGCAGTTCTTCGTAAAGCTTTTCACCAGCGCGGATTCCGGAATAGACAATTTTGATGTCCTGCCCTACTGTCAGGCCGGAAAGACGAATCAGGTTTTCAGCCAATTCAACAATGCGCACCGGCTCACCCATATCCAAAATGAAGACCTCTCCCCCATGTCCGAGTGCGCCGGCCTGAATGACTAGCTGGACTGCTTCGGGTATGGTCATAAAGTAACGTTGCATATCCGGATGCGTGATCGTAATGGGACCGCCTTTTGCAATTTGCCTGCGGAATAGCGGAACAACGCTGCCCCTGCTCCCCAGCACATTACCAAAACGTACCGAAACAAATTTCGTGTCACTGGTATCGTTCAGCTTATTGACGATCATTTCCGCCAGTCGTTTGGTGGCGCCCATGACGGAGGTTGGCCGGATGGCCTTGTCGGTAGAGATCATCACAAATAACTCACAGTGATGAGCGGCAGCCGCTTCAGCCAAATTCTTCGTACCAAGAACGTTATTCTTGAAAGCCTCTTCCGGACACTTTTCCATTAGCGGCACGTGTTTGTGCGCAGCCGCATGGAAAACCACCTGCGGTTTATAATCATCGAAAAATTTGTTAATGGCAGCCCGATCACGAATGTCTCTAATTACACTGTGTATCTGGAGGTTGGGGAAAAGCTCCCGGCACTCGAGTTCAATTTCATAAATGGAGTTTTCACCGCGGCCGAGCATGATGAGCGCTTCCGGAGCAAAGTGCGCCACCTGGCGACAAAGCTCCGAGCCTATGGAACCGCCGGCCCCGGTGATCAGCACTTTTTTGCCTTTTAAGTAGGCTGCCACCGAGTCGAGATCCGTCACGATCGGAGCCCTTCCAAGCAGGTCTTCGACCTGCACATCCCTAAACCGTTTTACATCAACCCGCCCGCTGATCAGATCGTTGATACCGGGGATGACCTTCATCCTTACGGAAGCAGGCAGCGACAAAGCGGCGATTTTCTTAATCACACTTTTTTCAGCGCGTGGAATGGCAATAATAAGCTCTTCGATTTTATACTTGCTGACCAGATCCGGTAATTCTTTGAATGAGCCCAGCACTTTGATGCCGTAGATCCAGCAGTTCAGCTTGGCCGGGTCATCATCAATAAAGCCAATGGCGTTATATTGTCCGCGCATGGCGGTCTTGATTTCGCGCGCCACCATTACGCCGGCACTTCCGGCACCTATGATCAGCACCCGCTTACCAATCCAGTCTGCGTGGGTTTTGATAGAATGCATTTCTTCATAAAGAGAACGCACCAATCCCCGCATCGCCACTGCAAGCAAAAAAAACATCAATGCCTGCGTTACCATAATGCGCAGCGGCACCAGCCATGGTACGATCAGGTATGCCATCAAATAGCCTAAGGCTTGGCCAAGAAATACTCCCCAAATTATATAGGATAAATCGTTGAAACTGGCGTAGCGCCATAAACGACGGTACACTCCGGCGCCGATAAAACCTAGAAGGTTACAAATTCCAATAATCAATCCGATTAATGCCACCTTGCCGTAATCGGATGGAAAGAACCTGGCACCGAAAAGCATGTATACCGTGGAATAAGCAGCAAAACTTAGTAAGATGTCAACTGCAAGATACGCGATTGTTTTTCGTTTGATCTTCAAGCAGATGACTCCTTTCTCTGACGCGGGCACGCTGAAGCGCAGGTGACGCAGTGGCGCAATGGCGCGGCAATGCGGGCTAACGTGATTGGAATGTCCGCCCTCCTAGCGGACAGCCGGTTGAAGATCCGCTTTCTGAAGTGGACAGCGCGATTAATATGTCCGCACAAATTGCTTATTTTTGTAGGATTAACCTATTTCTCTAAAATTCGCTTGTTTTTTGCCGTATCCTGCCCGGGTTCACATAATTCGGAGGGAACATAATGCCAAATCTTTCTGGAGGATGGGGCGTAGGGAGCGTTGGGCGCTGGCATTCGTGGCGCGAAGGTATAAGTGGGCGCAGGCGCGTATGGCGCGCTTTGCCATTTCTTTGCTTTGCCAAAATAGGAGCCAAACAGGGAAAAGAAGCGGCGGTGCCGAATTAGCTTCTTTCAGATGAGGAGTGATCACTGGTGCATAGATTAAGGTTTAGAATCCACTTGTTATCAGGCATTTTAATTATTGTCGCATTCGTACTCGCCATCGCAGGCAACAGCAATGTATTGGCTGCCAATACGACCGTAGATGAGAAAGAGCTGACTGCAGAGCAAATATTGCAGAACGTCGTTGATTCCCAGTACGCCCTTAAAGATTTCACGGCCCGTGCCAAAATGGAGTTGTTTTTAAATAAAACTCGTTTTCCTGTTTCAATGCAAATCTTTGCCAGGCGTCCCAATGCCACCGCTGTGAAAGTCATGGGGGTAACGGTGCAATCCAAAGGCGGGTTGCTGCTGCCGTCTCCCACCATTTTTCTAAATTCCGGAGAATACGATTTGTCTATTGGCGGCATCATCCACTCCTCTGAAGGAAAACTGTATATCGTGAACGTCCGGCCGAAGGTTAAGACGCCGGAGAATTATTTCTGGCGTCTGGAAATAGCTGCTGATCCATGGGTTGTGAAAGCTTCGGAAGCCCATGATGGTCAAGGACAGAGTACCCGGCTGGAAGCAGAATATCAAAAAGTAATGGAAGGCTGCTGGTTGCCTGTTAAATTTGAAGGCAAAGGATCAATGCTGCTGAAAACGGCCTTGCCAGAAGGTTTTATTAACTGGTTGTTCAATGTCGTAGCCAAAGGCAAGGAAGTAAGATACGTTTTGACCTTGAGCGATGTCAAGGTCAACGTTGGGATCCCGGATAGTATGTTTAAGTAAGGAAAATAGAGTTACTCCCGCACCCCCAAATACATGGGGTTTTCGTACTGCGGCATCCCGGGAGGGGTAGGGGGTTGGGATGCCGCCTGACCTTGCACCACTTGATGGAGGTCCGCGAAAACCTTCTCGATGTCGGCCGGCTTGATGTCGCGGCCGCCAAGTCCGTAGATGTAGTTGAGAATGTGTGGGAGGGCGATGCTTGGGGGCACGTGCGCGTTCGCGCCTGAGGGAGCGTTTGTGCTGGAGTTCGGGCGCGAACCCGCGCCCGCGCCCACGCCTGCCTGATACAGCGCCGTGGTCACGTCCATACACAGCGGCGCGGCATGATTATTAAGGGCATCTGAACGATCCAGCACCGCCACCGCTTTTACGCGCCCGTTGCCCAGTGTGGCAAAAACCTCTTTTGCCGGAAACGGACGATAAACCCGCACCTTTACGGACCCGGCCTTGATCCCTGCACTGCGCATGTTATCCACGGCGGCGCGCGCTGTGCCGGCTGTTGATCCGAGTGCCACAACCGCCACTTCAGCATCCTCCATGCGATAAGTATCCAAATAGCCATAGCTGCGACCAAACTGGCGGCCAAACTCCGCACCAACCTCGGCAATAACCCGGTGGGCATTTTTCATCGCTTCCGCCACCTGACGGCGGCTTTCGAAATAGTAGTCGGTGAACATGATCGGACCAATTGTCACAGGATTATCCACATCCAGCAGGGGATAAACCGGCGAAAACGGACCGATAAAATCCTGAACTGCCTTATCCGGAATGAGGCTGACCCCTTCCATACCATGGCTGATGATAAAGCCATCCGTAGTGACCATCACAGGCAGGCGCACAGACGAGTTCTCGGCAATCCGCACCGCCTGAATCATATTATCGTATGCTTCCTGGGCATTTTCCGAAAATATCTGAATCCAGCCGGCGTCCCGCACCATCATTGTATCAGAATGATCACAATGAATATTGAGAGGGGCAGACAGCGCACGGTTAACTTCCGCCATCACGATGGGCAGGCGCAAACCAGCAGCGATATAGACCATTTCCGCCATCAAAGCCAAACCCTGAGATGAGGTGGCAGTCATCACGCGGCTGCCAGCCTGAGAGGCACCGATGCAGGCACTCATCGCGGAGTGTTCGCTTTCCACTGTGACAAACTCCGTGTCGACCAGGCCATCGGCGACAAACCCTGCAAAAATCTGCACTATTTCAGTTGCCGGTGTAATCGGATAAGCCGCCACCACGTCCGGGTTAATCTGCCGCATTGCTTCCGCCATAACTTCATTCCCGGTGCGCGCCACCATTTCGGCGGGCGTGGGTGCTTTAGTTGCCATCGATTTTGTGACGATCGCTTTCGATGCGGCGGCTTTGCCTTTAGGCGCAGTTGGCTTGGTCGCCATTGCCTTGGTTTTAGCCGAGTTGATTTCTTTGATCGATTTTGGTGTCTTGGTCACGGCTGCTTTGGGAGCCTTAGCTGCCATGGTGATCCTCCTCCATCGCCTTAATGCGTCCCTCCGGCACCATCTCAATAGCATGGACCTTTTGCGGGCACTCTTTGGCGCAGATGCCGCAGCCTTTGCAGTGCGCGTAATCGATGCCTTCCACTTTTCCGTCCTTTAGCATGATTGCCGCATCCGGACAATAGACCCAGCACATGAGACAATTAATGCACCGCTCTTTGCTATGCAGCGGCCGAATACTGCGCCAGTCGCCGGTCTGATACTCGATGGCGCTGCCGGCAGCCGAAATAGCCCCTCCAACAGGCATGTCGCGCCACCCGCGTCTGGGCTCCATCCGACCATTATTTTCGGGCACACCGCGCTCGCCAGTCATATCGAGCCCGGGCGCGCGGCCGCTTCCGCGCATACCCACGCGCTTGCGCACGGACCCGCCAGTCATTCCCTGCTTTCCCTGCTTTGCCTCACTCATCCTCCGCACACCTCCTGATAAGCCCGTTCCACCGCTGCCATATTGCCCTCCACAATTTGATCACGGCCATGAAACTTTTTGGCCAGCTTTTTCCGAATACTGGCTTTGACCTCCCCATAATCCACAAAGTCGGCCACACGCATCAAAGCCCCCAGCATTGGCGTGTTGGGATGATTGGAACCCATAATTTCCTGCGAGATACCGGAAGCATCCACGGTATAAAGCCGGTATTTTTGAAGGCCCGTTTCCTGACGCACCTTTGCCGGAGGATCCGGAGAGTTAACCAGAAGCACCCCGTCATCTGGCAGCCCCTCGGTGACATCTGTCAGTCTTTTCATTAAGGAAGCATCCAGAACCACCACTACATCCGGTTTATCGATTCCCGAATGAAGATTAATAGGCGCGTCACTGACCCGGTTATAGGCTTTGACCGGTGCTCCCATGCGTTCCGGACCATATTCGGGAAAGGCCTGCATATAAAAGCCTGTCCCAAGTAAAGCATCGCCAAATAAAAGCGCGGCTGTCTTGGCTCCTTGCCCGCCGCGCCCATGCCAGCGAATTTCGGTAAGTTTGGTCATCTCATTCCCGCCTCTGAATTTCCTTTGCAGCCTCTGCGTTCTCTATAGTCTCAGCAGTCTCTGCAAGTTCATGCCTGATCTGCATCCACGGCATATTTTTCCCAAAATCCGCTAATGAATGATGACATTTTATAATTTGCCGGTTTACAACTCACCGGATATCCTTTCTCAGCCCCCAGCGCTCATACACAAAACTCTCCAGTCGTGCAAAGATCAGCTTATCGGAGATCAGTCCGATGATGATCAAAATTAGCATTACCATGACTACTTGCGCCATATCGGATAATTCCCGGCCCATCATCAGAAGGTGTCCTAATCCAAGATTGACATAGAGTAGTTCCCCCGCCATCAACGAACGCCACGCAAACGACCAGCCCAGTTTCATTCCAGTGATCATACCAGGCAGCGCCGCCGGTATGATCACATCCCAATATAGCCGGAACCCGCGCGCACCCATGTTGCGGGCTGCCTGGAGGTAAAGCGGCGGTATTTGTCGGACACCGACTTCTGTGGAAACTGCCACTGCCACAAATGCCCCCATAATGATCACAAATAGGATCGCCCGTTCCGAAAGGCCGAACCAGAGTAGTGCGAGGGGCAGCCAGCAAATGGATGGCAGGGTCTGCAGTCCAAGCATAATTGAGCCAATCGTGTCTTGCAGCAGCGTACTGCGGCCGACCAGCAGGCCGGTAATTACTCCGCCAATCAGCGATATGCCGAAGCCGATTACGATGCGGCGCAGGCTGGTTGAGATGGCTATCAGCAAGGTACTGTTGTGCAGGGTCTCGATGAAGCGTCGCAGTACCGCAAGTGGACTGGGAAAAATGTATTCCGGCCAAATGTTAAGACTGCAGGCGACCTGCCACACTGCTATGAGCAGTATAAGAAACAGGGACCTTCTGAGAATAGTCTTCACTGTGCATTTCCTCCCTTGCGGTATCCTGCTTTGCCTGATCCTTTTGCGCGAGCGCCTGCTTTGTGAGCGCTTGCTTCGCGAGTTCCTGTTTCGCGAGTTCCTGCTTTATGAACTCCTGCTTTGTGAGTTCCGCGGCTTTTGCCCGGCCTTCCAGCGGTGCGTCGGGAGTAGCGCTTTTAAGTTCGGCAGCAATTTCCTCGATTAGCGCTGCAATCCCCGCATAGCTGTAACTCCCCCGGGGCCGCGCCATGTTCACCGGTATTTCACGGCAGATGCGACCCGGGCGGCTTGAAAAAACGATGACCCGGTCCGCCAGCCGCACAGCTTCCTCAATGTTATGCGTGACAAAGATGATCGTCTTTTTAGTGGCCAGCCAGGCCTGCTGGAGCTCTTCGTGAAGCGTGGCGCGGGTTTGGGCATCCAGTGCTGCGAACGGTTCATCCATCAGCAGCATCTGCGGCTCCATCACCAGTGCCCTGGCCAGCGCCACCTTCTGTTTCATCCCGCCTGACAGTTCATGAACATAGGCATTGCAAAACTTAAGTAAATTGACTAGCTCCAAAACCCCTAATGCTTTTTCGCGGCGCTCCTTCTCGGGAACGCCGGCCATCTTCAAGCCGAACTCCACGTTATGCAACACGTTCAGCCACGGAAACAAGGCCGGTTCCTGAAACAACAGCAGCCGATCCGTACCCGGGCCGGAGACCCGGCGGCCGTCGGCCAGAATTTCGCCGCCGGTATGCGCATCCAGCCCGGCAATCAGTTTGAGCAGGGTGGATTTTCCACAGCCGGAAGGGCCGACAATACAAACGAACTCGCCAGACTTAACCGACAGATCGATCTGATGCAGAGCGTCTGTCTGCCCGCGCGCCGAGGCATAAGTCTTGCTCACCTTTTTAAGCATCAGCTTAGGTACACCGTAAAGTCCGAAATTCGCCATGTCTTTCACTCCGCTATTGCGGTCTGCCTCTTCGCGCCGTAGTCGAATCGTCGCGCTCATATTACGATATTACGGCTCGATCGGAGGCAGATCCCTTTCTCTTAGGATTTCGTTCAATATTTCCAGATTGCAATAACCGGTCAGGTTTGGCTCGGTATCACCCAGAAACCCCATCGAATAGGCTCTTTGTGCCATTTCTTCCAAAGTGTGCGGTAAGGGGTCATAGGTGATTGTCAGGCGCTCAAAAGCGCTGTCCAAAACATCCTGCGGCAACTGATTGCCAGTCAGCCTGGCAATCTCGCTATTTACAATAGCTTTGGCAGCATCCGGGTTTTCCCGCACCCAGAGCGTGAGCTCGACGTGCGTTTTTAGCCAGACTTTGACCAGTTCCGGATACCGGTCGGCAAATTGACGGTTGACTGCGACCAGCGCCGTGCAAAACTGCCCGCCGGGCCATTGCTCGGTTTCATTAATGAAAATCTCTCCCCCGCCTTCAATTATTAGGCGCGCACCCCATGGCTCCGGCACCCAGGCTCCGTCGATTTCGCTGCGGCGGAAGAGAGCCAAAATATCCGGATTGGCGATCGGAGTAAGCCGCACACTGCCGCCCTGTTCGGTAGTCTTAAGTCCATTCGAGGCCAGATAGTGGCGCAGTGCCACATCCTGCGTATTACCAAGCTGCGGGGTAGCCAGGTGCTTGCCGTGCAAACTTGCGGCGCAAGTGATCCCGGAGTCCGGCCGGACCACCATTACAGCTCCGCCGCTGCAACAGCCGGCTACGACCTGTAGCGCCTGCCCCTTTGATCTAATAAACCCGTTGACAGATGGATTCGGTCCCACATAAATCAGGTCGATGGCATTGGCGAGCAACGCTTCCACCGCTGACGGACCGGCATTAAACACGGTAAATTCTATCTTGATGTCATCTGAAATGGCATCATCTGTTGCAGCGTAAGCCTTAAGGGCGGCGGCAAAATCACCGCGGGCTGCCCCGATCATCGCCTGGGCATGGGTTAGATTTGGGAAGTAGCCCACGCGGATAACTGAAATAGCCCTTTTTTCGCTGCCGCTGCCACGAGTGCTGCTACTGGTGCCGGCGCTGGTGCTGCTGGCGCTGGTGCTGGCGCCCGTGATGGCACCGGAATCGCCTTTCTTGTCTCTGTTCCCGCCGCAACTGCATCCAGCGACAAATGCTGCCAGGCACAAAATGATCATTAGGAACGCCATAACTCTCTTCATCTCGCACACCCTTTCCTGATGCATGACCACATCATCCATGATTACTTCATGCATAGCCGCTCAGTTTTGACCACATGCCCATCTACGCAATCCAGAATTCTGCTCATAAAAAAGGGAGGGATGTAATTCCCTCCCCGGATAAAGCCCGAACCCGGAGTGGCTTTGTATACAATATATTCAGAAAGCCTGTCACTGGTACGCGATCAAACCTTGTCTTTTTTCCAATAAGGGTAATTGTGCGAAAGTCCGATGCTGCAAAAGCGTGTTACGGTCTAAACGCCTAATAACAGACAAATTATGCGTTTGGCTAAACGTCAACAGGGCATGACGTTAATACAATAGATTAAACGTTCTGTTGTTAAAATGCCAAGCAAGCATGTTCTTTGAAATTTGGGGAGGGGCTTTCGCATGCAGCGTTCCAAATATCGTCAGATTAAGGCATCCCTGATGAAAATGCCCAATGTCATTGGGGTAGGCAAAGGCTATAAGACTATTGACGGTCTTGAAACTGATCAGGAGTGTGTGGTGGTTCTGGTCGAAAAGAAGGTGGCGCCGGAGGATTTGCCGCGGTCTGCCAGAATCCCGCCCCTGTTCCGCGGGGAAGTCACGGATGTAGTGGAAGTAGGACGAATCAAGGCTTTGCTGCCAGACGGACCGGATGGGGCGGAGACGCTCGAAGCACCGGAGGCGCCGGACGAATCTGCGGCACCGGACACGCCCCCTCATGGCGCGTCAACTGCTGTCTTTGATCCGTATGCGACCGTGGCGCGCAACACTCGAATCCGGCCGGCACCAGGCGGAGTCAGCATCGGGCATCCCGATATTACGGCTGGTACTCTTGGTTCAGTCGTCTGGAGCATTGAAACTGGTGAGCCGTTGATCCTTTCCAATAACCATGTATTGGCAGCCTCCAGTACTCTCGAAACTGGCATGCCGCTCAATGAAGTGCCGATTCTGCAGCCCGGCACATTCGATGGTGGTACTGTTGAGGAAGATACTATTGGCACGCTCTTTCGGTTTGTTCCACTGCGCCCCGGCGGTTTTAACCGCTTTGACGCCGCATTGGCCAGGCCGCTGAATCCGGATGATGTAACTCCTGAAATCCTGGATATTGGCACGATTAGTACAATTACGGATCCGAAATTGCGCATGCAGGTGCGCAAGAGCGGGCGCAGCAGCGGCCTAACTTCCGGACGCATAAGCTTAATCGATGCCGACATTGAGGTGGATTATGGCCTATTTCTGCTGACCTTTACCAATCAGGTTATTAGCAATATCTTTTCCAGGGGTGGCGACAGTGGCTCCGTAATCGTCGGGCCGGACAATACCGCTGTCGGGCTGTTGTTTGCCGGTTCCGATATTATTACCGCCTTTTGTCCGATGCGCCCGCTTGCGGAAATGCTGGGCTTTACCTTTGAGAATCCGGGTGGTGCGTCTTCGTCTTGACGAATGCGCCTATCGCTTAGGCACGATTAGACGCGGTCAGGCGCGAAAGGCGCGACTACAACCCGGCCGCCCACAATCACGTATTCGGCCTTGCCTTTCATGGAACGTCCGCTGTAAGGACAGTTGCGGCTCTTGGACTGATATTGATTAGGATCGGCGATCCATTGTTTTTTCAAGTCGATGATGACCAGATCTGCGTCCGCGCCGATGTTCAGACGGCCTTTATTCACGCCCTTAAGAATGCGGCTGGGATTAATGGTCATCTTGGCCAACGCTTCAGATAATGTTAGTACCCCGGGCTCGACCAGTTCACTCAGTACCAACGACAGGGCCGTCTCAAATCCAATTAGTCCAAACGGTGCTGTTCTGATGTCCTGATCCTTCTCAGCGGCGGTCCAAGGCGCATGATCTGTGACAATCGCATCAATAGTGCCGTCCCGGAGTCCTTTTTTGATCGCGTCAATATCCGCCTGTGTCCCGAGTGGCGGATTAATTTTGGCATAAGAACCTCGTTCTGCTACAGCGGCATCAGTCAATGTAAAATGATGAATGGTTGCTTCGGCAGTAACCGGAACACCCCATTGTTTGGCGAGGCGGATTAATTCAACAGTCGAAGCATAGCAAACATGACAGACATGAATGTGCCCGCCAGTTTCTTTGGCGAGTACGATGTCGCGCGCCGTCATGACCGTCTCGGCGGAGGCGGGGATTCCGGGAATGCCGAGACGCGCGGCAACCTCGCCAGCATACATAGCTCCACCGGCTGCCAGTGTTTTATCCTGGTTATGATGGCAGATCGGAATGCCCAATTCGCGGGCAACCTGAAGCGCGCGACGCATCATAGCGGCAGAGGCAACGGTCTGTCCATCATCCGAAAAAAGCGGTACGCCGAAAGCTGCCAGCCCCGTTAGCGGACTGAGCTCTTCTCCTTTTTGGCCTAGAGTGATCGCAGCGGCGGGCAGAATATTAATGACGGATTCTCTGGCAATTTGCTCCTGCAAATTACGCAAAGTAACAAGATTGTCAACCACCGGACGCGTATTGGGATGTGGAATTACCGTAGTGAATCCACCGGCGGCGGCGGCATGTGAACCGGTAGTGAGATCTTCGCGTTCCGGAAAGCCCGGGATGCGCAGGTGACAATGCATATCAATTAAGCCGGGAGCAACGATGCGGTCGGTGGCATCAATTATCTGGGCTTCGGTGGTGCTGCAAGAGCTAATGCAACCGCCAGCAGAGCCATCGCCGAGATCCTTTCCAAGGCAGGCAATTTTGCCATCCTGTATCAGAATATCCAGCTGTTCATCCACATGATTGGCCGGATCAACCAGCCAGCCGTTCTTGATCAGTAATTTGCCTTTCAACAGCGATCCCCCCATTATGCAAATCCTTCCATGACTTCGTTTCAAGCGGAGCGGTTTCCTGCTCCCTGTGTGCCACTGAACTAAATACCTGCGATACTTGCAGGAAAAAATAGTAATCTCCCGAATTTGGCAATATTGGCAATTAAGAGGATCATCGCATTGGGAGGTTCACTTTGAAAAATGCAATCAAACTACATCGCTAATTTCCCCCACGCAGAACTGTCATCGCAAGACGAGTCTTCGAAAATTACGCTCTGCGCATATTCCTATGAGTTTCCCCAGGTTACGTCGGGTTGGGACGCGGACTGGCTGAAAGTCTATTTCCATCTATGCATTCCCGGTTTTCAGATTGAAATGGATGAGCCAATGCTTGATGTTGCATCCCTGAAGAAGTTTGCGGATGAGTTGCAGGCTTTATCAGAACTAAGGTGTAATGCGGCTGAATTATTCCCAATCGAGCCTTACATCCTTCTAAATCTTTCTCTAAGTCGTCAGAAAAAAGTTATTGTGGATGGAACTGTCTGCAATATGAGCAGACAGAATGATGCAAAGCTGAAATTTAGCTTCATGACTGATTTGACTTATATCGATGCTTTTGCCAAGGGGCTGCAAGAAATTCTGGAAAAGTTTCCTCCAAGAAAGTAGTTCGGATTCAGGTATAACGATACTTGTATCAGTGAGATAGAATTCTATGACGGTGATGAAAAGTATTATTTTCCTCCAGCAGCGTAGGAGTTCGATAAAATGGACCTTTATGATAAAGCGACTGGACGGTATGAACATACCTGTGAGGGATAACCCAGAGCAAGATTATTATGATTTTTCGTTACAATCTAGAAGGATAAGTATCGATTAGTGTAGAATTTTCTTACAATAAAAGTCACATTTCCTTTGCCGTGAAGCGATTGAAAGGTGATTTGAATTCGTAGCTTGACAACAGAATGGGAGGAAGGATAATGCGAAGATACCTTATGCTTTTCTTTGTTCTGTCCTTAATCCTGGCATCTACATTTGCAACTACAGCTGCGACGCAACAACTGACTTTTGCCACAGGAGGAACATCCGGGACATATTACCCGCTTGGGGAAGCTATGGCTCAGGTATGGAATAACAATATATCTGGGATCCAGGTTTCAGTACAGGCAACAGGAGCTTCTGCTGAGAATATCCGTTTGCTTAATAACAAGCGAGTAGACCTGGCCTTCGTACAGAACGATATTAACCACTATGCCTACAGAGGCATCGAAATTTTCAAAGGTGAAAAGCTTCCCGACTTCAAAGTAATTGCCGCTTTGTACCCGGAGACCGTACAAATAGTGGTTCGGGCCGAAAGTAACATTAGAACCGTTGCTGATCTTAAAGGGAAGCGTGTATCGGTCGGAGCCTCTGGCAGCGGCGTAGAAGCAAACGCCCGTCAGATCTTGGGTAATGCCAAACTCACTTATCGTGATCTGACCCCCGTCTTTCTGCCATTTGCCGAATCAGCCGAAGAGCTAAAACACAATAATATCGATGCCTTTTTTGTTGTAGCCGGTCATCCGACTGCCGCCATTCAAGACATCGCCACCCAGCTCAAAATCCGAATCTTGGACTTCTCCGAAAAAGAGCTGCAAAGCCTGCGCCATGAATATGAGTTCTACAGCAAGGTTTTTATCCCAGCAAGTGCTTACAATGGACTCGTGCCCCCGGCAACCACTGTTGCAGTAAAGGCCTCACTCGTCTGCAATTCTAACCTCGATGATAACCTGGTGTACAACCTTACTAAAGCCTTATTTGAGCATCGTCGGGAGCTCGACCATCCCAAAGCCAACGAGTTTAGTTTGCAGCATGCCAAGGCCGGCATTACGACACCGTTCCACCCCGGCGCTCTTAGGTATTATAGCGAAAAGGGCATTGATTGATGTCTAGCCACCGCCCCTGTATCTTATCTTTGGGTCCAATACTCCTGAATCCCCTGTGCAATGGCGGTGGCCAGCTGCTCGCGGTATTCTACGTCCTGCATCAGCTGGCGATCGGCGCTATTAGTGATAAAGCCTATTTCGATTAGTATCGTCAGGCATTGGGTAGAGTTGACCACACGCATACTGCTGGTCGGCAGGGGTTGCTGTTTGCTATAGGGCTGCAATTTGAGCAGCTGTGCCTGCACCGCCCCGGCAAGCGCTTTACCATCCTCTGATCCGCGCGCATAGAACACGATTGAACCTCGTTCATTCTCATCAGAAGAAGAGTTAACATGCAAGCTGATTAGTATCGTCGCGTCATACGCCTGACTCAGGAAGACCCGCCCCCATAAATCACGGCGATGCCGCCCGGCTTTTAAATCCGGAGAGAGATAACTCAGTTCCTGATCCGACCAGCGCGTCAGGTCGATAGTCGCCCCCTTCGACTCCAACAGCTCCCGCAACCGGAATGCCAAATCCAGATTAATATCTTTTTCATAAAGTTTAAATTTCTCGCCAGTCCCCGGATCAATGCCTCCGTGACCAGGATCAATCAGAATACGAGCCTGCTGTAAAACCCCGGGAGTCGTATTAAGGACCGGCTCGGCCAAATCGTAAGTGATGCCAGATAAAAACAGGATAACGGTCAGCACCAAAATAGGCGCTGGCCTGATTAAGACAATCAAGGTCGGCTTGCGCATGGCACTCTTCCTTTAAATACCTAAATGGGAGTAGTAAACGGGACAGAGGCGCGAGTTGTCGCCCCACCTTGCCCTTCAGTGCTTTAGCACTTATATATTTTATTATGATAATATATCATCATGTAGAAGGATAAATATGGGCAAAGATAGAACTTCTTTTCAAAATATGGGGGCAACTGTACCCCAAATTAGGGAGGAAAGAATATGCGGAGATATCTCGTGCTGATGCTAGTTCTATCATTAGTATTGGCTGCCACCCTCACAACGGCAGCTGCGACCCAGCTGACCTTCGCCACCGGAGGAACATCGGGAACTTACTACCCGCTCGGCGGAGCAATGGCCCAGGTATGGAATAAATATGTTTCCGGCGTCAATGTCTCCGTACAGGCAACCGGTGCTTCTGTTGAGAACATTCGTCTGATCAACAAGAAGCAAGTCGATCTGGCATTCGTACAGAACGACATCAACCATTATGCTTACAATGGTATCGAGACTTTCAACGAAAAGCTTCCTGACTTCAAAGTTATTGCCGCCCTATATCCTGAAACCGTGCAGATCGTTGTCAAAGCTGAGAGCAACATCAAATCTGTTTCGGATCTCAAAGGCAAACGTGTATCAGTCGGTGCTCCCGGTAGCGGCGTAGAAGCCAACGCCCGCCAGATTCTGGGCAATGTCAATCTTTCCTATCGCGACATGCAAACCTTCTTCCTTTCGTTTGCTGAATCGGCAGACCAGCTCAAAAACGGACATATTGACGCTTTCTTTATCGTAGCTGGCCATCCGACTGCGGCTATTCAGGACATCGCTGCCCAGCATAAGATCAGAATCCTGAACTTCAGCGACAAAGAAATTGAAAGCCTCCGCAAGGAATATGGGTTCTACAGCAAAGTTAACATTCCGGCGAATACTTACAACGGACAGACCGAGGCCGTGACGACTGTTGCGGTTCAGGCAGCGCTCATCTGCAAATCTGATCTCGATGAGACTTTGGTATACAATTTGACCAAAACCTTATTCGAGCATGTAAATGAGCTTGGTCATGCCAAAGCCAAAGAGTTTAGTCTGCAGAACGCCAAGGATGGTATTTCGACCCCGTTCCACGCCGGCGCCCTGAAATACTTCAACGAAAAAGGTATCAAATAATTTTTGTCCGTTCATGGAGGACCGGGCGGGCCAACCGCCCGGTTTCTGTACAATCATGAAAAACTTGAAAAGATTTTTGCCAGGCATATGGATCATTTTGGCCGTAATTTTGCTGGCGGTCTGTATGTGGCCGGGACAGCTTTATTTGGAGATCAGGGACCGGCAAAGCGGTCGCCTGTTATCTGCCGGTCTAGTGCAACGTGGTTCCATCGTAACCTTGCGCTTTACGCATTCAGTTGCCAAGCGGCCTGTGGATGAGCTTTGGGAAGTATCTGCGGATAAAGTATTGATCCTGAAAGAAACAGTTTATGATTCTTTTGGAGCTGGATTACCAACTGATCTCGGGCCAGGAGAAAAGATGGAGATTCATGAGAACTACCTCCGAATTTATGACATGGATCGTGTTTTGCCATCCGTTAACCTGGCCGTCGGCACAATCGCTGATCATCACCTGTTCTATGGAGCGAAGCAACTGCGCCTGAGCGAGTTAGCCGCTCCCGGTACCCTAATCACGATTATGATCACAATGCGCCCGTTTTGGTGGGCCAGTGCCATGCGGCTTACTGGGCACACCAGATGGCCTTGATCATATATCTTTGATTACCTACGATCCAAATCTTTGTTGGAGAAAGGAGCACAGCCATGGATGATCTAAATGACAAAAAGGTAACAAAGGTCATGGAAGGTGTAGATGGTGACCTGGTCCCCGAAATTGATGTCGACGAAATGATGGCGAAATACGATAAGGAATCCAGTTTTCGCCGCTACAAAGGCGTTATGTCTATTATCATTTCCATAATTGCACTGGCGTTTGCCGGTTACCAGCTATACACGGCTCAGTTTGGGATTTTTACCGCCCAGGTTCACCGGCCGATCCACTTGTGCTTCGTACTATTATTGGCATTTCTGTTATATCCGGCGCGCAAAAAGAGCCGCGAACGCCTGACCGTGGTTGATGTCCTCTTGGCGCTTGCCACTGTGGCCGTCGGCATCTACATGGTCGCAAATAGCTGGGAACTCGCGTTCCGCGCCGGTGACTACACATTGCTGGATCTAATCGTTGGCGCGGTGGGCATCTTCCTGGTTATTGAAGCAACCAGACGCGTGGTTGGATTGCCGATCGTAATTGTTGCATTGGTATTTCTGCTGTATAACTACTTTGGCAAATATATTCCCGGTTTTATGCAGCATATTGGTTTCCCTGTTGACCGCATCATTAGTCACATGTGGTTTACCACGGAAGGAATTATGGGAATTCCGCTGGGCGTTTCATCAACCTTCATTTTCTTGTTCATTATGTTCGGCGCGTTTCTTGAGAAAACGGGTATCGGCAAATTCTTTATCGATATTGCCAATGCCATTGCGGGTCGAGCCTCTGGCGGTCCGGCTAAAGTTGCCGTCATCACAAGTGCGCTGGAAGGTACTGTTTCAGGAAGTTCGGTTGCCAATACGGTTGGCTCCGGCAGCTTCACCATTCCAATGATGATTAAGCTCGGTTATCGGCGCGAGTTTGCCGGAGCAGTCGAAGCCGCCGCTTCAACCGGTGGTCAGATCATGCCGCCGATCATGGGAGCCGCGGCCTTCCTGATGTCCGAATTCACAAAAACGCCCTATGTTGAAATTGCGAAATCTGCCATTATTCCGGCATTGCTCTATTTCGCAGGCATTTTTATCACAGTTCATTTAGAAGCCAAAAAGACCGGGCTGAGAGGGCTGCCCAAAGAAGAAATACCTAGCTTCTGGAAACTGATTAAGAGGCAAGGCTATTTGTTCCTGCCGCTGGCAGCGATTATTTACATGCTGGTAGAAGGGCGCACACCGACTTTTGCAGCCCTTTTTGGCATCTACACTGCAATTGGTGTGGATCTGATTTCTACGCTTGTCCTCGCCATTCGTAAGAAGAGACTTAAGGCCACGATGATCGAATTCTTCTGGGATTGTGTCAAGGCCTTAGAGACTGGTGCCAGAGGAGCAGTGGGAGTCGCCTTGGCCTGTGCCTCCGCAGGTATTATCGTCGGAACAGTCACGCTGACCGGGCTTGGCCTGAAAATGGGAGATGGCCTGGTGTCCCTGGCGCAGGGCAATCTGCTCCTGACGCTGTTCTTTACCATGATCACTTCCTTGATTTTGGGCATGGGCGCACCGACCACTGCCAATTATGTTATTACGTCAACAATTGCCGCTCCGGCCTTGATTAAATTGGGTGTGCCTATGCTGGCTGCCCATATGTTTGTCTTCTATTTTGGTATAGTGGCTGACGTCACCCCGCCGGTGGCGCTGGCGGCTTTTGCGGGAGCTGGCATTGCTAAAGCGAACCCGCTGAAGACCGGCGTTAATGCCACCAAGCTGGCCATTGCGGCGTTCTTAGTGCCATACTTCTTCGTTTACTCGCCAACCCTGCTCCTGATCAATACTAATTGGGTGACGGCCATCAGAGTGGTCATTGGCGCACTGCTGGGTATGGTTTGCGTTGGCGCTGCTACGGAAGCATGGTTCCTGACCAATTCGCCATGGTGGGAGCGCATCATTTTCCTGGCAGCGGGCCTGCTGCTAATTGAACCGAGCATAACTACTGACCTTATTGGCGTGGCGTTGATGGCTGCTGCCATTATTCTGCAGGTTGTGCGCCGGAATATGCAGCGCACTTCGAAACCCGGGTTGGCGGCATAAGCGCATAGGCGCGAGCCCAGTCGCATTTGCGCAAACGCATAGGCGCATTAGCGCAAGCAAGTGCACGACGCAAAGTGCAATGCGCAAAAAAAACCGCATCTCACGTGTGTAACGTGAGGTGCGGCTTTTCGTTTGTTGGATTCGATAATAGTCAGTGGTGAGCGATAATTGATACGATTATGATTACGTGGTACGATTACCGGGTGCGATAGTTGACGCGATTACAGCAAATCCCGATAAAGCGGATACTTTTCGGTGAGCATATGGACGCGGCTTCTGGCCTCTTCCATAGCTTTCTCATCATTTAGATGCGTCAGGGTCCAATAGATAATATCCGCCACTTCCTGATAATCGGCTTCTTTGAAGCCGCGGGTGGTGGTGGCCGGGGTTCCGAGGCGCAGACCACTGGTCACAAACGGTTTCTCCGGATCGAACGGGATGGCGTTCTTATTAACGGTAATTCCGATATCGTCCAGAGCTCTTTCGGCCACTTTGCCGGTCAGTCCAACGTTGCGAGTATCAACCAGCATCAAATGGTTATCAGTGCCGCCAGATACGAGGCGGAAACCTTTTGCGGTCAGGCCGCTTGCCAGAGCCTGTGCATTGCGGAGCACCTGCTCCTGATAGGTCTTAAACTCGGGCTGCAAAGCTTCGTGGAAGGCCACCGCTTTGGCTGCAATTACATGCATTAGCGGACCACCCTGCAGACCGGGGAAGATCGCCTTATCAATCGCCTTTGCATATTCTTCTGTGCAAAGGATCATGCCGCCACGCGGACCACGCAAGGTCTTGTGCGTTGTGGTCGTTACAAACTGGGCATATGGTACCGGGCTGGGATGCAGACCGACGGCAACCAGACCGGCAATGTGTGCCATGTCTACCATGAGAGGACATCCGACTTCGTCGGCGATTTCGCGCAGCCGTTTGAAATCGATGATGCGCGGATAAGCGCTGGCACCGGCGACCAGAAGCTTGGGCTTGTGTTCGAGGGCCAGTTTGCGTACCTCATCATAATCGATGGTCTCGGTCTCACGGGAGACACCATACGAAACAAAGTTAAAATAGAGGCCGGATAAGTTGACGGGGCTGCCATGAGTCAAATGTCCGCCATGGGCCAGGCTCATGCCAAGTACGGTGTCACCCGGCTTCAGTACTGCCAGATAGACCGCGGTGTTGGCGGAAGCACCGGAATGCGGCTGTACGTTTGCATGATCAGCGCCGAACAGCTTTTTGGCACGCTCGATGGCCAGGTTTTCGGCGACATCCACAAATTCGCAGCCGCCGTAATACCTTTTGCCGGGATAACCTTCGGCGTATTTGTTGGTGAGTACGGAGCCCTGCGCGGCCAAAACCGCTTTGCTCACAAAGTTTTCGGAGGCAATCAATTCAATTTTGTCGCCCTGTCGTTTGGTTTCGTTCTCGATGACCTGTGCTAACTCAGGGTCAACCTTCGCCAAAATTGGATTCACGAAACTCACTCCCATTTTTATTGTCCGATTGGCCGAGTACTACGAGTGGCCAGCACACACCGTCTCCAAAAAGTAACGGTGGATCCTGTCATCATCAGTGATTTCCGGGTGGAAAGCCGCCGCCAGGCAACATCCTTGGCGTGCCAGGACAATGCGTCCCTCGAACTCGGCAAGTACCTCAACTCCCGGACCTACCTTGCTAATATGGGGTGCGCGGATAAAGACGGCCGGAAATGGCCGGTTTTCGGCATCACCCGTAGCCGCTGATATTGGTGCCAACGCCGAAATTTCAATGTCAGTCTCACAACTGTCAATCTGGCGCCCAAACGAATTACGGCACACACTGATATCCATGACACCGATGCGCGGTTGATCAGAACCGGCGATTTCTTTGGCCAGCAAAATCAGGCCGGTGCATGTCCCAAAAGCGGGCATGCCTTGATCAATGCGGCGGCGCAAATAGGTGTCGAGCCCTAATCTCACCAGATGTTTACCGACGGTTGTGCTCTCCCCGCCTGGCAAGACCAGAGCATCCACTTGTTCTATTTCTTCTTGAACTCTGACCGGAACAGCTTCCGCACCGCATCTGGAGAGAGCCCAGATGTGTTCGCGAACTGCCCCTTGAAGTGCTAATACTCCTACTTTCATGGTGTTCAGCCCAGCTTTTTACCAACCGCGACTGGCGATTTTGTCTTCTTCTTTCATTGAACCGACGTTAATGCCGCGCATGGCATTGCCGATTCCCTTGGAAACCTCAGCCAGCATTTTCGGATCGTTGTAGTGGGCGGCAGCCTCGACGATTGCTTTGGCGCGTACTGCCGGATTATCGCTCTTGAAAATACCAGAGCCAACGAAGACTCCGTCCATACCAAGCTGCATCATCAGGGCGGCATCTGCAGGAGTCGCGATACCACCGGCAGCAAAGTTGACGACCGGCAGTCTGCCAAGACGGCGGACCTCTAGCAGTAACTCATAGGGAGCGCCATACTCTTTGGCAAGGCTCATGAGTTCCTCTTCGGGAGCATTCTGGACAATGCGAATCTCGTCCGTCATCTGACGGGCATGACGCACGGCTTCTACAACGTCACCGGTTCCGGCCTCACCTTTGGTACGAATCATGGATGCGCCTTCGCCGATTCTGCGCAGTGCTTCGCCAAGGTTCCGCGCACCACACACGAACGGCACTTTGAAGGCATGCTTGTTGATGTGATACTTCTCATCAGCCGGGGTTAGAACTTCACTTTCGTCGATATAGTCAATACCAATTGCCTCAAGAATTTGAGCCTCAACAAAGTGGCCGATACGAGCTTTAGCCATGACTGGAATTGTGACGGCGTCCATGATCTTTAAGATCATTTCCGGATCGCTCATTCTGGCAACTCCACCTGCTGCGCGGATATCGGCAGGCACTCTCTCAAGTGCCATAACAGCTACTGCGCCTGCATCCTCGCCAATTTTGGCCTGTTCCACATTGGTAACGTCCATAATAACGCCGCCTTTGAACATTTCGGCCAGACCTTTCTTTACGGTTCCAGTCCCTTTCTCGACCATTAGTCTTCCTCCTTATCGAAGTCGCGCTATCTTTTATATGATAGACGCACTCATACCTCTCCAATTTTCAATTCTACTATGTTTCGCTGATAAAGGCAATGGACGCATCAAAAAAGACTGTCCCGTTAACACGGAACAGTCTGTCAAATGCTGGCTCCCCGAGTTGGATTCGAACCAACAACCACCCGGTTAACAGCCGGGTGCTCTACCGTTGAGCTATCGAGGAATCTCGTAACACTATGATAATAGCACGATTAAGTCGGCTAGTCAATCAGCAATTATATCCAAAATGATCAAAAGCACAGCTGCGAGAGCTGCGAGCTAGTTAGCCGATTTGTTGACAGAAAAATATTTGCGGGAAATATCGTCAAGCATACGGGCGGTTTCGCTCAGCTGACTGGCCTGATTGGCGACGCTCTCAATATCAACAGCCTGGCTTTGGATTGATACCGAGATCTCCTGCGTTCCGGCAGCGGTCTCTTCAGAAAGACTGGCTAGCCCGCTGGCGGCATCCATAATACAGTTGTTTTCCGCAACCAGTTCTTCCATAGCCATATAGACTTTTCGGACCTGTTCACTGTTTTGCTGAATGGTATCCATGATGTTTTCAAAGCCTTCGCGTACTCCGTAAAAATCCTGTGTTCCCTTAGCTACCATTGCGGAGTCACGGCGCATGGATTCAAAGACCTCGTTGATTTCCTCCATGAACTTATTAACCGTAAATTCAATTTCCTTCGAACCTTGATTGGTCTGTTCAGCCAGACGGGCAATCTCTTCCGCAACCGCCAAGAAGCCTTTTCCGGCTTCGCCTGCCCGGGCAGCTTCAATATTGGCGTTTAAGGAAAGCAAATTGGTACGCTGCACCAAGTTATCCATGAAGCTCAGAATTTCACCGATTCTGAATGAGGTTTCCTTGATTTTCATCGTACCGATGGATAGTCGGTCCATATGAGCACCAACCTGTTGTAATCCGGCCATTGTCTCCTGAACCAGTTCAACGCCGCGGCTGGCTGCAAGAGATGCCCTTTCAAATGAGTTGGACAACTCTTCGGCTTTCTTGAGAATATCACCAGCGATAGAGTTAATCTGCACGACGTTTCCAGAGACTTGTGTTACATCGCTGGCCTGTACTTCGACCATATGAGCCATCTGTTCCATACCGGCAGCAACTTCCTCTGCGGAAGACTGCAATACTGCGGCGTGGCTGGAGAGGACTTCACTGCTCTGTAAAAGTGTTGTCGCGGTTTGGGACATCTGCTCCAGCACCTGATTTAATGAATCGTTCAAAACACGCTGCGCATCCTCGCGACGCTGCACTTCAAAAAGCAGACCGCAAGCCCGTCGGGTGGCGACAACCAGCGCGGGAACTGTGAGCAAATACATAAATCCTATGTAGATATAGGTACGGTAAGTGAAATTGTAAAACATAGGGTTGATGTCAACACCCGGGTATAATGCGATCAATATGCCGTGGACTGCCAAGGAGCCGATCGCCGTAAATATGATAAATTTTTGATCAAGGTAAATAGCGCTAAACGCCAGTATTAAAAAGAAGTAAAAAGGAGTGGCGGCGTTACGCGTATCCAGAAAGATCATCTGTACCAGGCCAAAGGCATTCAATATAAAGGATGCCAAATACCCGGAGTACTTGCTGAACTTGGGAATGCGCGTGGCTATAGCGAGACTCGCCCACAGCAAAACGCCAACCGTTGGTATGCCCCAGCGTAGAGCGGTAGAAAACCCTTTTAGCCACAAAAACATAGGATAGGCTGCCAGAATAGCACAAAGTATTACGATGACTACGACTCGATTTGTCCAGACCTGATGTCTTTCAAAAACGCTTCGGTCTTGTTGCTCTTTGGTTTCCTGCATTTTTCTTTTTCACCATCCAGTGTTTAGTTGCTTTCATCCTGTGAAATAAAAGAAGTTAAAAAGACTCTCTTTATTCTAATCGGAAAAGGTTGTGAAAAATTGAGTGCAAAGTAAAAAAAGTAGTATTAAAGTGCCGAAGTGACAAAACGAATATAACAGGAAAATGGCAGCGAAAAAATGATAGGAGAGAAAAAAATATAAAAAGACGGCGCATAAAATGATGCACCGTCCTGGAAAATAAATTCCCGGCAAAGACCTACTCTCCCACCCCGTCTCCAGGGCAGTACCATCGGCGCTGGAGGGCTTAACTTCCGGGTTCGGTATGG